>Ga0209023_10000036_pt1 | contig 234568 bp, 205 predicted proteins | sample LakOneMetagenome_FD_187468 | JGI IMG/M metagenome (GOLD analysis project Ga0209023, IMG submission 187468) | Freshwater and sediment microbial communities from Lake Erie, Canada (SPAdes) (version 2) | ecosystem: Environmental > Aquatic > Freshwater > Lentic | place: Lake Erie, Canada... | reverse complement strand
GCTGACGCATTTAATGTTAGTGTGGAAGAACTAAAAACCATGAATGTGCATGAATAATGAATTTAAACATTTGCAGGCAGCTCATTGTGAGAACGGGGTTACTACAAACTTATTAAGGTCGGCCGGGGCAGAACAGCTTACAGAACCCCTTTCCTTTGGAATAGGTTCTGGTTTATTTTACGTACAACTTCCTTTTCTTAAAATAAACAATGGCCCGGCGATCGCCTTCAGAACCATGCCTGGCCTAATTTTTAAAAGAACCTGTAATGCGCTTGGCATACCAGTGGCCCGTAAAAAATTTACCTCACAGGAAGCAGGCAAACGTTATTTAGATGAATGTCTTGATGCCGGAAGGGCAGTTGGGGCACAGGTGGGTGTTTATTACCTCACTTATTTTCCCAAAGAATACCGCTTCCATTTCAATGCACATAATATGATCGTGTTTGGAAAGGAAGATGGTAAATACATGATCAGCGACCCGGTGATGGAAACCGTTACTTCGCTCACTGATTACGAACTGCAACGGGTGCGTTTTGCAAAAGGCGCTTTTGCACCCAGGGGACAGATCTATTATCCGAAAGAAAAAAAGATCGTAACAGATGAGCAGATGAAGAAGGCAATAGAGAAAGGGATCAAAAGAAATGTGAATCACATGATACGCATACCCGGTAACATTGCCGGCGTGAAAGGCATTGCAAACACCGGGAGAAAAATAAAAAAGTGGCGTGATAAATTAGGCCAGCAAACCGCAGGTTTATATTTAGCCCAATTGGTTCGTATGCAGGAAGAAATAGGGACAGGTGGTGGTGGTTTCCGGTATATATATGCAGCCTTCTTACAGGAGTCGCATGCCTGGCAACCTATCGACGAACTGCTTGACATCTCTAAAATATTTACAGAAGCTGGCGACAAGTGGCGCAACGCCGCTGTGCATGCCGCCGGAATTTATAAAGGCCGCATCGGCAGCCAGGCCGATTTTGATGTGATGGGTGATTACCTTATTGAGATCTCGGAAGTAGAGAAAAAAGCTTTCCAGGCATTGTCTAAAATAAAATGGAATTCATGAGCAATGCAGCAGTGCGTATAGTTAATCTCGCTTTCACCTATCCACGGCAAACAAACCCTTGTTTCAGTAATTTAAACCTTGAAGTACAGCAGGGCGAACGCTTTGGTTTGTTCGGGCCCAATGGCGCAGGCAAGACCACCCTCATGAATTGTATGACCGGCCTCCTCAATTACCAGCAGGGAAGCATTCAGTTGCTGGGCAACGAAATTGCCCATCATAAAAAATCGATCAACAAACTTTTTGGATTTGTGCCGCAGGATTTTTCTTTCTACCAGGAACTGAGCCCGGCAGAAAATCTTTCCTTCTTTGGCGCCTGGTCGGGTTTGCAAAAGAGTGAGATAAAAAACAAAACAACGGAACTTCTGGAAATACTCGGCCTTACCGATGTGCGCAATAAAAAAGTGCAGGAATTTTCCGGTGGTATGAAAAGAAGGGTAAATCTTGCCATTGGCGTTATCCATAATCCGCAGATCTTATTTTTAGATGAGCCTACGGTTGGGGTGGATGTGCACTCCCGCCATGCCATCATCACTTATCTTAAAAAATTAAATGAGAACGGAACAACCTTAATATATACATCGCATCAATTAAGCGAAGCAGAAGAGTTGTGCAACAAAGTGGCACTGATAGACGATGGAAAGATAATGGCACATGATACCTTGCAGCAATTAATGCTCGATCATAAAGAAGACGGGCTGGAAGGGCTCTTTATTAATTTAACCGGTAAATCATTTCGTGACTCCTGATGTTTAAACTCTGGTCAACCATATTAAAAGACATCCGGATTCTTACCCGCGACAAACTGGGTTTGATATTCATGTTTGTGATGCCGATCGTTTTGGCGGTGGTGATCACCGCGGTGCAGAACAGTACCTTTGAAATGCTCAACACCAATACCGTTCCCATGATCATCTGTAACCGGGATACCGGCGAAGCAGGCAAACAACTGGAAACGGCTATCTACAAAGTGGGCATGTTCCGGATTCAAACAGTAGCCGCCAATGAAAAAGATGAAGTTATTTCTGGCCGCATGCATGCAAAAGATGCCGTGATCGCCATTATTATTCCTTCTGATTTCAGCAGCAAAATAAAATTAAAGGCGAACGAAACAGCCCAAAAAGCATTGAAGAATTTTGGCATGCAGGCGGTTGAGAATGTAAAGATTGACAGCAGTGCCATTCAACCCATCACCTTACTTTATCACCCGGTTCTGCAGGAAACATTCCGTCGTTCCATACAAGGTGCATTGCGAAGTGCCTTACAGGTGGTACAGAATAAAGAAATATTGCGAAGCCTGTACTTTAACCTGAATGAAAGGGCCATGCCCGATTCAATGGAAAAAGATCTGATGGCTGGCCAGGTGCTCATCAACGAAATTCCTGTTTCAAGAAGCGGCAGTAGAAATATTCCCAATGCATCGCAGCATAATGTACCGGCCTGGACGGTTTTTGCTATGTTCTTCATTGTAATTTCTTTGGGCGGAAGTGTGGTAAGGGAAAAAATAAACGGGAGTTTTGTAAGGCTGAAAACATTGCCGACAAATTACCTTGTTTCATTATTATCAAAACAACTCACGTATCTTTTTGTAACCGTGATGCAGGCTGCCGTGGTCTTCTCTCTCGGCATCTGGCTTTTTCCCTCCATGGGACTTCCCAGGCTGAATATGCCGGATATAGCCGGCGTGGTGGTGGTAACCCTGATATGCGGATGGTGTGCCGTAAGCTATGCCATCATGATCGGCGTATTTGCAAAAACACAGGAGCAGAGTAATGGCATTGGCGCTGTTTCTATTGTATTGATGGCTGCTGTAGGCGGTTTGCTGGTGCCCAGTTTCGCCATGCCGCAGTCTTTCCAGTTTGTAATGAAGCTGTCGCCGTTGCATTGGTGCCTGGAGGCTTATTATGGTTTATTTTTGGAAGGCGGAAAGCTGAAAGATGTTATCTTAAATATTTTACCTTTATTGGGTATTACACTGGCCGTTCAGTTGATCACGCTATACGGATTGAAAAGAAAAAATCTCATTTGAATAAATTAACATGGAAACAGCAGAACTTAAACAACAGTTGAAAAAGCAGATCGTGCAGTTCTTAAACCTGGTATCGGTTAATCCCGATGACATAAAAGATGACGAGCCGCTGTTTGGAGAAGGGTTGGGCCTGGATTCCATTGATTCGATAGAACTGATCGTTTTACTGAGCCGGGAGTATGGCATCGATATAAAAGACCCGAAAGAAGGACGCAAGATACTGGTGGACGTTAATACCATGGCTGCCTATATTGAACAACACCGCACCAAATAAATTCTTTTTCATTGAGCAGAATTTTTGTTACCGGCATGGGCGTGATAAGCGCTGTTGGAAATTCTCTGGCCGAAAACCACAAGGGCCTTGTTGAAGGCTTGTGCGGCATCCGCAATGAACTGGATCTCTTTCCTACAAAATATGCCGACCTGCTTCCATTCGGACAGGTAAGAATAAGTACAGCTGACCTGTTGAAAAAACTGAATGTTACGGAGCCAGGCGTTACCCGGACAACCCTCCTTGCACTACATGCTTTAAACGAAATGCTGCAGGATGCAGGTCTTTCTCTTGCAGACCTGTCTTCTTCTGAAACCGCTTTGGCAGGCGCCAGTACGGTAGGCGGCATGTGCCTTACGGATGAACTGTATGCCGATGCAAATAAGAATACAAACGGCTCCCCTTATACTTCTTCGTACGATTGTGCTTCGGTAAATATGTATTTGCAGAAGCATTATAAAATGAACGGAATCATCAATACGATCAATACGGCCTGTTCTTCCTCTGCAAACTCCATTATGTACGGTGCCATGCTGATTCAGCATGGTTTTGCAAAGCGGGCCATCGTTGGTGGTGTTGACAGCCTGGCTAAATATACCATCAATGGCTTCAATGCCCTGCACATTCTTTCATCTGAAAAATGCACGCCTTTTGATGAAGACCGGAAGGGACTTAATCTTGGTGAGGGTGCAGCTTTTTTATTGCTGGAAAAAGAAGAAGACATTGCCGGTAAAAAAATTTATGCTGAATTAACAGGGTTCTGCAACGCCAATGATGCATACCACCCTTCTTCCTTATCGGATGAAGGCGACGGGCCTTTTCTTTCTATGCAGGGAGCTCTGAACCTGGCAAAACTAACTGCTGATAAGATCGATTTCATTAATGCACATGGAACCGGAACAGAAAACAATGATGAAGTGGAAAGCAGGGCCATGCTGCGTTTATTTTCAACCCCGCCGGCATTCGCATCAACGAAATCATATACCGGCCATACATTAGGCGCTGCCGGCGCTGTAGAGGCAGTGTACAGTATTTTAAGTTTGATACACCAGGAAGTTTATCCAACCCTTCGTTTTAAAAAAACCATTCCGTCAACCGGGTTGATCCCTGTTGCCACTTATAAAAAAATGCCGGTGCAACATGTTATGTCAAACTCCTTTGGATTTGGAGGCAATTGTTCATCACTCATTTTTTCAAAAGCATAATGTTGTATATCCACCAGGCATATTGCATTTCTCCGCAAAAAACATTTCACGATGTTGACCTGGAGATTATACATGAGCCGGTTGAAAAAAGATTGCTTGCAATAGAACCCTCATACGACGGCATCCCCCCCGGCATATTACGCAGAATGGGAAGGGCGGTAAGAATGGGCGTGGGCGCATCCATGCCGGTAATAAGTTCTGCTGCTACCATCAACGGGATCATCATCGGCACCGGCAAAGGCGGAATGGAAGACTGCATTAAATTTTTAAACCAGATCGTTCAATACGAAGAAGGCCTGCTTGCACCGGGTAATTTTGTGCAGAGCACATCCAATGCGGTGGCAGCACAGCTTGGCATGATGAGCAAGAACAAATCGTATAATACCACCCACGTACATCGGGGCCATGCTTTTGAAAATGCGCTGATAGATGCAGTAATGCAGCTCAATCAATTCCCGGGAAGTAATTTTTTACTCGGCGGCGTGGATGAGATATCTGATTATGATTATACCATCGAGGATCTTGATGGGGCTTATAAGAAAGAATCCATTTCAAACAAAGACCTGTATCGTACCGACAGTCCCGGAAGTATTGCCGGCGAAGGTGCTGCCAGCTTCCTGGTGAACGATCAACAGCAGGATGCCATCGCCCGGATGGCTGCCATAAATATTTTACACAGTGAAGATGAAACACAGGTAACAGGAATTTTGCAGCAATTTATAGCAACCCATTTGCAACCGGGCGAAAACATCGACCTGTTCCTCTCAGGCGAAAGCGGCGATAACCGTACCCAGAAATTTTATACCGCCTGCGAAAAACTGCTCAGCGAAAATATTCCGGTAGTCCGCTTTAAGCACATGAGCGGCGAGAATGCTACAGCATCTTCCTGGGCTTTGTGGCTGGCATGTTACATACTGCAGCAGCAAAGCATTCCTTCACACATGATGAAAAGAACTGTTGAGGTTTCCCCCGTTAAAACCATTCTTTTTTACAACAATTATAAAGGCATACAGCATAGTTTCATGCTGATACGGAAAAATTAATTGTATTAAGAAACAATCTGTAATTTCCGTTTTAGAATTTCTTAACTGTTTGAACCACATAGAAACATAGGGCACATAGGTCTATGTATTTTTCTAGATGCCAGTATGGTTCAAGTCAAATAAAAGCCGGATAACTGTTTATGAAGAAAAATTGGAGTACGCCTTTCTATGTAATAACGCTGGCAGGGTCTATTGCTGTTATCTACTGGATCGTAAAGCAGGGCAGGGCATTGCAAAGCCCGGTACTGACAGCAAAAGAGATACAGGCCGAAGGCGAGTCTGCCGCCAGGGGTAGTTTCCATGAATTCACCAGTTCCTTTTCACACAACATCTCCGAACCATTGGCTGTCCTGTTGCTGCAGATCATTGTGATCATCTTCTTTGCAAGACTTTTTGGTTATCTTTTTAAAAAGATCAAACAACCTGCGGTTATCGGCGAGATCGTTGCAGGGATAGTTTTAGGTCCTTCTATTTTAGGATTGTATTCTCCCGAAATAACTCATTTTTTATTTCCTGCAGCTTCCCTGGGAACATTGAATTTTCTCAGCCAGATCGGCCTCATTCTTTTCATGTTCATCATTGGTATGGAGCTCGACCTGAAAGCCATCGGCAAACAGGCGTACGATGCGGTTGTCATCAGCCATGCCAGCATCATCATTCCTTATACCCTTGGGATGGGACTTGCTTATTTTATTTACAAGGACTATGCGCCTGCGGGCACTTCCTTCCTATCCTTTTCCCTGTTCATGGGAATTGCCATGAGTATTACCGCCTTCCCGGTACTGGCAAGGATACTGCAGGAGAAAGGGCTTACCCGATCGAAGCTGGGCGCCATGGCACTTACATGCGCTGCAGCAGATGACCTTACCGCCTGGTGCATATTGGCTGCTGTGATCGCATTGGTAAAATCAGGTTCTTCCATCAGCGTTCTATATACCATTAGCCTGGCCATCATTTATGTATTGGTAATGCTGAAATTAATTCGCCCGGCGCTCAACAGGCTGGAGCATGTTTACCACAACCGGGAAACAAAAAGAACAGCGGTCATTGCATTTTTGTTTGTAATGCTGATCGTGTCATCTTATATCACATCCATCATTGGTGTTCATTCCCTGTTCGGTGCTTTTATGGCCGGCGTCATCATGCCACCGAGTTTTGATTTTAGAAAGATCGTTATCGATAAGATCGAAGACATCAGCATTGTTTTATTACTTCCCCTATTTTTTGTAATGACCGGCTTGCGGACTCAGATCGGTTTGTTGAATGAAGGCCATCTTTGGATAACCTTCGCATGGATCTTGCTGGTGGCGGTTGCCGGAAAGTTTGGCGGAAGTGCGCTGGCGGCAAAGGTAGTTGGACAAAGCTGGCGGGACAGCTTATCGATCGGCGTATTGATGAATACCCGTGGCCTGATGCAACTGATCGTTCTTAATATCGGTTACGACCTTGGTATTCTGTCTCCTCAAATATTTGCAATGATGGTGCTGATGGCACTTGTTACCACCTTTATGACCGGGCCTGCACTGGACCTGATTCATTGGCTGATACCGGAAAGAGAGGCGAAATAAATTTTTAGGGAATTAGCCATTCAATTATAGAGGAACAAACATTCCCTTAAACCTGAAATGCATCAAGTCTTCTTTAAAAAAGGAGGCAAGAACATTCAGGCTTCCATCTTCTCCAACAGTATATTTAAGCTTAGTGCTGATGAGATTATTCCTTGATGGATCAATAACAGCCAGGAATTTCATTTCATGCGCTTTTACCAGGTTGGTCTTTTTACTGGTTACCTGCTCCAGTATTTCCTTTACCATTTCCATCATACATACGCCCGGTACCACAGGCTGGCCGGGGAAGTGTCCTTCAAATATCTTATGCCCGGGGTTGATAACCAGTTCTGCCTTCACTTCTGTGTCGGTAGTTTCTATTTTTCCTATCGTAAAAAAATCATTCAGCAGCATTGCGTTCTATTCGTTTTAAGCCAATATTGAATTCAAATGTTTTGTGTGATATGCCAATGGTATCCGGGATCCCGTTGACATAATTTTTCATTACTCCTTCCACGATCACTTTTTTATTAGAGGCCCTCTCCATCCTTATTAATTCATTCGATCCGGCATCGGTAATATAATAACTAAAGCCTTTTGCTTGCGGAAAGATAAAATAAAGCAACCCTTCGCTGGTTCTCACGGATGCCCCGGAACTTTCCATCCGATTCATCAACACCAGCTCAAAATCATGCTGCAGGGTTTTTATCACCGATCTCTTATTCATCTTCTTAATGATGGAATACACTTTAAAATTGCCATCGGCAGCAAACTCAAAATCAAAAAAAGTGAAGCCCATCTCGTTTGAGAAAACCATCCGGGTACTGCTGTCGGGCATTTTCTTTATCAGCAAAAGTCCGCTCAAATGATTTCCCACCACATCAACAGTCGTGTTATAAAGCGCTACGGTAAATACCGGTTTGAACTTATAAATCCTGCTTACATGCGATGTTGTTTCCTGCATTTGCTTATGAACAGGAGAACAACCATGCATCATCGCCGGCAGGCTAATTAATAGTAAATAACGCATCGGGGATAGAGGCATTCGGTTCTTTATTGGTGAATCGTATGATGGTATTGTCTCCGGAAAGTTCTTTCATTTCAATACTGGTAACAGAAAAATCCTTTTTGTCAACGACCACGTTAATGGATTTGAATAGTTCCTTTAAGCCTTTCGTTACGGGACTCAGTTCCACCAGGGCTGCATTTTTATTTTCAAACACACGGGTATTGAAATCGGTATTGCTCAGCATGGTTCCCTGCATGCAGTCGATCATGATCTTATTGATCTGCTGAAACAACTTGTTCGATTTTGTTGAGACCTTGTTTTCCTTCTGCCCGTCTTTTACATACACTTTATCCTTGTTAAGTATCATCAGGTATTTAAAAGGCTGGTTGTATTCCATCCGTACCCGGTTGTCTTTCTTGAACCAGAAATTTCCCTTTGAAGTGATCTTTTCAGAAAGCATGGCCAGGTTCTTCTCCTGTGTAAAATCACTTTTAATAGAAGTGGTCTTTTGCGTGGCAGCTGAAAATTCTGTTTTGAACTTTGCCAGGTCGGCAACCGGGCTGTAACCCGGGTATTGTGCCTTTGCAGCAATTCCAACAGCCAGTATCAATATGGTAAGTATAATTCTATTCATAAGCTTTCAAATGTAACAATTTATCCAGCGGACTGATCTGGTATCCTCTTTTTTTAACTTCTTGTAAAAATGCGGGCAAGACCCCCAGCGTTGTCTTACTGGTATCGTGAAAAAGAAAAACAGCACCGGGTTCTATTGCTTTGTTGATCTTGGTAAGCAATTTTTCCTGGTCTTTAATTACCGTATCCATTGAGCGTACACTCCAGCCAACAGGGGTATACCCACCATTGATGATCGCTTTCTTTACATTGGGATTGGTCACCCCATAAGGTGGCCTGAATAATTTCGGTTTAATGCCGATCACTCTTTCCATTTCCTGATCCATCTGCTCCAGGTCTGCCTGCATTTTTTTTGCAGAGTACATATCAAACCAGAAATGATGGGAGTAGCTGTGGTTGCCGATGAGATGACCATCTGTATGTACCTGTTTCAAAATTTCTTCATTCCCGGCTATGCGGTTGCCGATGCAGAAGAATGTTGCTTTTACATTTTCTCTCTTCAGCACATCAAGAATTTCTTTTGTGTAGCTGGCAGCCGGGCCGTCATCAAAACTGATGGCGATCTCTTTTTTATCTGCTGTTGCTTTGCAAACGATCTTTATAAAAAACCCGGAGCCCACATAATAGCAACCCCGGAAAACGATCAGCGAATAAATGACAAACAGCAGCGGATAAACATACACAGGCAAGCCGTATTTTATGTGCAGCCCGATCAAAGCCAGGATCAACAGCCCAAAAAAGATATTCGTATTCCGGAAGTTTAACATGCCGAGAGCAAAAATAAGGAATGATGCATGTTCATGTAGTGATTATAAACCAAAACACGTTTAATTGCTTTGTTTGTTGAATTGTTTTGTTCAAGTAAGCTATGTATCTTTCCTGACTTAACAATATTTGCAGCCAGCCAGAAAGCGAAGGAAGAAGCCGTGGGATATTCGCCGCACAAGTGTTTATAGTTTACCACATAGCTGTTGCTGAAAACAGTTTGTGCCAGTTGATCATATATCTTATCAGAAACAGTATCCCCGTTCTTCCCGGTTATAATAAGATCAATATCGTTAATGCTGATCGCCTGCTTTTCCAGGAATGATGAAATTTGCCTTTCAATCTCATTTTGGCCGGTTGGCTTATAGAAAGTATGCAACCCGTCAAGCTTCGCATAATCCGTGGCCGATGATTCGCCGGCCAGTATAAAGAATGCGGAACCTTCGCCGGCAATGGTTCCTTTTGAGTTCGTTTTATAAAGCTCAAGGCTTGATACCGGCCCCTGTTTGTACATACTCATCCGGCTCAAAATGGCATGACTGTTATTGATGATCTCATCAATGGCTCCAACCAAAACAGTAGCTGCTTCTTTTTCTTTCAGTAACATCATGCCATCGAGCAAGGCGCTTTCAAAAGAAAAACCGCGGTGTACATACGCATTGTTGTAATTGTTGCATTGCAGCATCAACCCGATCTGTGCACCGATCGTATTGTGTGTGGATTGGATAAAGGCGGTTGGTGTCAGCAGCTCTTCATTAAACTCAACCATCTTACTCAAAAAAGAACTGGTATCTTCCATACAACCATAGGCCGTTCCGGTAATGATGGCATCCGGTACCTTAACATCCGCTTCTTTCAAACATTCCATGGCCGCTGCCACACCCATGCGTATGATGCGGCTCATGCGCCGGATAAGTTTGGGATCAATGAATTCTTTATAATCCGGTTCAATGCAGGCAAGACGGTTGCCGGTATAAACAACAGCAGGCTCTTCCATTGGCGGGTGGCCAAAGGTTTTTTGCGGAGAGATGTTTCCTGTTGCCCGTATGTACATCTTATACTTTTGAAAAAATTAAAGAAGAACAGTTGCCGCCAAACCCAAATGAATTTGAAAGCACGTGTTTCATTTCTACATTTTTTATTACCTCTCTTTCCGGAACAAAGGGCAGGTCTTTCATCGGGGTTTCCAGTCGCAGGTTAGGAAAAATAATTCCATGCTGCAATGCCAGCACAGAAAACACCGCTTCAATGCCGCCACTTGCGCCCAGCGTATGCCCGGTAAATGTTTTTGTTGAACTCATTTTTGGATAGTGCGGTGCAAATAATCTTTTAATAGCTGTTCCTTCTGCAATATCATTATTCTGTGTACCGGTACCATGCAGGTTGATATAATCAATATCCGAAGGTTGCAATCCACTTCGCTCAAGAGCGCCGCTCATTGCCAAATAAGATCCGGTCCCTTCCGGTGATGATGCTGTTTGATGATACGCATCATTGGCATTGCAATAGCCGCTCAGTTTTACCGACGGTTTATTTTTTAAGGTAGCCGCCACTTTATCTGAAACCAGCACCACATACCCGGCACCTTCACCAAGGTTAAGCCCACGGCGGTTCTCATCAAATGGCTGGCAAAGTTTTTCATCAACGATCATGAGGGTATTAAAACCGTTCAGGGTGAATTTTGTAAGAGAGTCTGTTCCTCCGGCAACCACCACATCAAGGATATCATTCTTAATAAGCCTTGCTCCTAAAAAAATAGAATTGGCTGAAGAGGAGCAGGCCGTGCTGATGGTAGTGATGTGGTCTCTTATTCCCAATGCATCCGCAACCAGTTCTGTTACGGCGCCGCACTCGTGATCAACTACATCACGCAATCGTCCTTTACTATTATCTGCAAGAAATGTTTTGAAAAAATTTTCTGTCTTGTCCATGCCACCAACCGAATTAGCGGAGAGAAAACCGGTACGCCATGCAGCAATATTTTCAATTCCTGAATTGCTTAATGCTTCTTTAGCGGCGATCAAACTTAATAATGCCGTGCGGCTTTTTGTTTTGGGTAAGCCGGCAAGTTGTGCCAGTTCATCATTGCTTAGTTTTACTTCGGCAACCGGGAGCCTCTGTTTATGAACCGAATCAAGGTATTTCATGGGTCCGATACCGGCACGACTGCTCTCCAATGCCTCAAAGCATTGGGCGACATTGTTGCCTATCGCCGAAATGATCCCTGTACCGGCAATAAAAACGGGTTCATTCATTTTATTTATGAATTCTGGGCTTGATGAGCAGTAATGTATTCGGCCATGGTACGCACCGTACGAAATACTTTAGGGCCTTCATCGGCATTGCTGAGTTTTATCTTGTATTGCTGCTGCAGTAAAACGATCAATTCAAGTGCATCAATTGAATCCAAGCCAAGCCCCTCTACAAATAACGGCTGATCATCGCCAATATCTTCCGGTTTAATATCCTGCAGGTTCAACTGGGCAACAATCTGCGATTTCAGGTCCGACATTAACTTATCCATTGTGTAACTGGTATATTTTATTAAGATTTTCTTTTGTAAAAATAACTGAATCCCCGGTCTTATCTTTCTCCACTAAAAATAAAGCAGCTTTATAGCTGTTATCCAGCATTTCAACCCAGCCGCAGATACAGGCCTGCAAGATATTATTATTAACCAGATCACTCACATATTGTTCAATAAATCCGGCGTTGAACTCATTAAAAATAAAGAACGCATTCTCTCCCTTAAACTGGTGCCGGATGGATATCTCTCCGATCACAATATTGGGCAGTGTATAAACAAATAATGCCGGGCTGGGTATGCTTTTTACCGTTTCGTAATATTTGATATCGGTGTCCAGGCTTGAACTGGCATTGGAAAGCACGATGCCAACGTCTTCCGATTTATATTTTTCTTTATCAAAACCAGCCAGCAACACTTCGTTGGCCAGCCAGCCAAGTTTACCCAGGTTATCCATTTTGTGAAACTTAGGGTATTGCAATGCAAAATGCCGGTAAGCCGAAACAAGAAAATCCGACGGTTCTGCAGCCGGGCCCTTAAAAACCGGTTGCCCGTTCTTATAAATAACCTCGCCGGCGATGATACAACTGGATGTGATATATTTTTCTTTGCTCAAAATGGTCCCCGTTATTCTGCCAATGCTTTTTCTACATTAATGAGCCTTGCCAGTTTTGTAAGTGCCGTACTGTGATTTTTTACATAGGGGTTTTCAAGGTCCCAAACATAACCGGCCAAAACCGAACAGATCATATTTTTTATTTCCAGGTTTGGATTATCGGAAAAGAAAATAGTATCCAGCGTTCCGTCGTACCAGGCCATTACGTAAGAGCGGAAGGTATTCACGCCCTGCATCATGGGTTCGGTATATTCTTTTTCCCAATCAACATCCTCCCCTTTTAATTTTTTAATTACCAGGTGGGCCGCTGTTTGGCTTGACACGGTTGCCAGTGTAACGCCTGAAGAAAAAACAGGATCAAGGAATTCAGTAACGTTCCCAGTCAGTACAAATCCTTCTCCATAAAAACTGCTGGTGGTGGTTGACCATGATTCCAGCACACGGGGTTCGAATTTAAACTCAACCCCTTTCATTCTTTCTTTTAAATAAGGTTCTGTCTCTATTAAAGCACGGAGTTGTTCTTCCTTTGTTCCAGAAACTTTATTGAAGAAGCCGGGTTCGGCAACAAAACCAACCGAAGTGATGCCGCTTGAAAAAGGGATCACCCATATCCATATTCCTTTACCGTGCACAATGATGGTGATGCGGTTTGGTTCATCATCCATTGAGCGGTTCACATCCGCCACATGGGTAAACAGGGTTTTGCGGGGAACAAGGTCTGATGGCCTGTCCATGTTGAACAGTTTTGGTATTACCCTGCCATAACCGCTTCCGTCAACAATAAACTTTGCTTCTATCTGCGATTTGTTTCCTGCTGTATCTTCTACGGTTGTTACAGAATCCGAACCATTGAATTCAATTCCCGTTACGGTTGTTTCATAATTAACCGGTATTCCCATTTTCTCACAGCAATCTGCCAGCGTTTGATCAAACTCGGCCCGGGGTACTTGCCAGGTATACGTCCAGCCCTTTGTAAACTGGTCGGCAAAAAAATAGTCGCACACCTTTCCGTTCTTAACGAATTTAGCTCCGTATTTTTCCTGGAAATTTTTTTCTTTTACCGCATCCAGGAAACCGGCTTCTTCCAAAGCTTCCATGCAGCGGGGTAACAGGCTTTCACCAATTACGAACCGGGGAAATTTCATCTTTTCAACGATCTTAACGCTGAAGCCGGCTTGTTTAATGATCGAAGCTGCTACGGTTCCTGATGGACCAGCGCCGATCACCAGCACATCAACTTTTTCTGATTTCATGAGCAATGTATTTTATGATTTTCTTTTTTCAATTGACTTTTAAAATTAACTATTCTTTACTGAATACGATGGCAGCATTACAGCCGCCAAACCCCGATGCTGTTTTAAGGCAGTTGGTAAGATCGCTTTTATATAACGATGAACAAACATTTACCGGCTGTGTAACACCCATTTTACCAAAACCCCTTGTTGGTATCACCGTATTTTCTTTCAGCGACTGCATGGAAATCACCGATTCAATAAGCCCGGCTGCTCCCAACGTATGTCCATAATAACCTTTTAAACTATTTACAGGCACCGATTGCAGCTTTGCCAGGTTGATCGCTTTTGCTTCCATCTCATCATTATAAACCGTGGCCGTGCCGTGTGCCGAAATAAAATCAATATCGCTTGCGGAAAGGCCGGCGGCATTCATTGTTCGTGCAATAGCAAGGTTCAATTCCTCCCCGGTACGTGAAGGACCTGAGATATGATTGGCATCGTTGCTTACGGAACCACCGCACACTTTTATTCCATCGGAATATTCTTTTTTGGAAGTAAGAATTATGGTACCTGATCCTTCACCTAAGTTGATGCCATCCCTGCCGGCATCAAAAGGTTTGCAAGGCGATGCACTGATGGCCTGGAAAGATTGAAACCCCGATAAAACAAATCTTGTTATCACATCGGCGCCCGCAACTACGGCATGATCATATTGTCCCGACTGAATAAGCCGCATGCCGGTTAAGATGGCGAGGATACCCGATATGCATGCATTGGAAACAATCACCGGTGTATTGACAAAATGAAAATGATCCGCAACTAATTTTGCCGATGTGTTTAATGATATCCGTTTATTTAATTCAACAGAAGGTTCTTCTGTTTCAAGCAGGCTCACATTTCCCTTCGTGGTTGAAATGATCAGTGCCGTTCTTTTATCTGCTGCATCCACCTTGCTTTTTGCAAGTGCATCGCTGATGGAAGCGATGAGAAGTTTTTCGAACCGGGTGTATTTGATTTGTTCGGATATATTCTGAAATGCCTGGTCATTATCAAACAGGGCTGCATAAAAAGGCTGTTCAGAAATTGCGGTGCCGGTATGCATTTTTATACCGGATATATTTTTGGTAAGCTGCTGAAAGTTATCAGCAGTAGTATATCCCAGCGGGGAAATAATATTGTCGGCACTGATAAAAATGTCTGTCATAGTTTTTAACCCAGGTCATGTTTCTTTTTCCAGTCTTCAAAAAAAGGCGGGTTAGATAATTGAAGAATGGAATCATCTTTACTCAAAAAAACCTGTACAGAAGATCCGGTGGCCACCAGGTCGCCGGTGGCGGCATTGAACAGCCTGTAGGTGAATTTCATTTTAGCTGCTTCACAGGGTACATATATTGTTTCCACGATCACCCGGTCGCCATAGCGTAATGATTTTTTAAAATCGCACTGAACATTTACCACCGGGATCACATATCCCTGCTGGTACACATCAAGATATTTGAGGCCATGTGTTTCACCAAAAGCCTCTCTTCCGTCTTCAAAATAACGGATGTAATGGCCATGCCATACGATCCCAAGCGGATCGGCTTCATTAAATCGTACGAGAATCTCTCTTTTGCAGCTTAGGTCTGTCTTCATGATGTTTGGGATCAACCGGCGTATTTGCTCTTCCAGGCTTTGTATTTCTTCTTCTCGATCTCTACCAGGCTTTTCTTTATGATAGATACCCAGTAATTACGGAAACCAAATCCGGCGGCTTCTTGTTCCATCCGTTCTGCCATCAATACTTTTTTTGATTTCATATCAACAAGCACCACCCAAACCGAGCCATAACTTTTCTTTTCTTCTTTTTTCATGCCTTCCATAACAAATACCAACCCAACACCGTCTTTATCTTTTAAGCCCAGCGCTTTTACTTCGGCAGTAATATCCGCTTCCGTCAGGCGGTTAAAATCGGCTTCATTGGATGAACTTATATCTTTTGCATCCACCTTTTCGTTCCTTGCCGTAACGGCAGCAATATCTGAATTCACAAAACTACCCCGGTCAAAGGCGCCGGCTATATCATAGTTCTTAGGCATTTCATTTACCACCACTTCGTTCATGCTGTTATACAGGCGGCCCTTTATGTCGGAAGGGTTTCCTTCCGGGTTATTAATAAGCCGGTTCTTATAATAGTCAATACCCAGGTAGGTCAGTGCAATTCCTTTGTCGTTGAAAAAATCTTTAATGGTTGTTTGTGCTGCGGCATTGCTTCCAAAAAACAATAACAACGCAACGATCCAATGATGTTTTTTTAAACGTTTCATGATCAGGAGTTTTAAATTTTATTAATGAATATTTTCATTTTACACTGAGCAATAGTTTCGTTGTTGCAGGTTATTTTCCCGGATATTAATGTTACATCAAAAATCTGGTTTTCTATGGTAATTTCTGTAATTAATTCATCGCCGGTTTTGGGTAAGCGGTAAACCTCCAGGCCGTTCACAGCACCGATGTACCCAATCTGCACCGGTTTGTTTTCTGCCTTTGAAACATAGCCTGCCCTTGCTGCCGCTGTTTGTGCAATATTTTCCACCAGGCCTGGTTCTTTAAACAAACCGTTCTCGGTAAAAATATTATCCGCTTTTATGCCGAACCCGGTGCTGAACCCGGTTTCGCTAAAAGACAATACTTTATCCACCATTACAAAGGGTGGCCGCTGTGGAATAAGGTCCAGAATATTTTCTACCGGTATCATTGTTTAAAGTTAACCCCAGAAGTTGTAATAGTTAAACCATTGTTCAGGGTATTTCTCCAGTTTCTGTTCCATTTCTTTTACAAAATCATGCAGCATCTCCTGCATTACTGCCTGCTTGTCGGCATTTGGGTATTCTTTTATCCCGCTTGCAAAAAAATGATAGTGCAATTTGCTTTCTTTTACGGCAAATACAAATGAAACCGGTACTTTAAATTTCGCTGCCAGTAAAAAAGGGCCGAGCGGGAATTTTGCAGGCCCGCCAAGAAAATCGGCCGTCATGGTTTTATTCCCCGGCATGAACCGGTCGGCATGCATACAAACCAGTTCATTCTTGGTGAAGGCTTCGCTGATGGCATAAATATGAGAGAGGTCTTCTTTGATCACGATGATATTCACTTTGCGTTTGCCGGTAACCCCGTCCAGGTATTGTTTTATCTTTTCATGTTCCCCATCATAAAGCACAATGTTGATCGTTGTTTCAAGCCGGGTGAATAAATGCCCCGCTATATCCCAGTTACCGATATGGGCGCTGAGGAGAATACCCCCTTTTTGCAGGGTTGCGATCTTACGCAGATTCTCTTCCCCGTCAAAATCAAAACTGAACCTGTTTTTTATTCCGGCCATCATCACCACTTTGTCAATAAGCCCCTGGCCCAGGAGGTAGTAGTTCTTATATATCTTAAATATGGAATTCAATTTACCATAACCAAGTTTATGGTGATACAGGTGATAGATATGCCCGTTTGCCTTCCAGGAAAACAGGAAGTAATACACAACCACAAAGCGAAGCAGAAAGTAGGCTGGCAGTACACCAAAGTTGTTCAGTACCCACACAAAAATGCGGTACCCGAGCGGAGTGCCTTTTGATTTTCCATGCCAGGAAGACATTATGCCATTTCTTTAGAATTCACCCGGGAGATAACGTAGTCGCAGAAGTCCTGGAACGTAGCAATATTGGTAAAGTCTTCGGGTTTTACCTTAAAAGCAAAATTGCTTTCAATAACCACCACCAGGTCGATATAATCCAGGCTGTCGAGGCCCAGCGTTTCTTTTAAGTTGGCTTCGGGAACTAATTTGGCTGCATCCACTTCAAATTCCTCGATCAGGAATTCGTGAATCTTCTCAATAATTTCGGTTTTCGTCATAGCAGTTTATTAAATCAGTTTTCGTACAATGAGTGATGAGTTTGTTCCTCCAAACCCAAAAGAGTTGGACAAAAATACAACTATATCTTTTTCAATGGTACTTTTTGCAATATTAAGCCGGGCCGAGTCTTCATCGGGGTTTTCGAAATTGATATTAGGTGCAATAAAAGAGTTATGCATCATAAGTAATGAATATACAATTTCACTGGCACCCGCCATCCAGCACTCATGGCCTGTCATCGATTTTGTTGAACTTACCAACGGTTTGTACTGCCCAAAAACTTCATCGATCGCCTTCGCCTCGCTGGCATCGCCTGCGGGTGTTGATGTGGCATGTGCATTTATATAATCCACTTCTTTTGCGCCTATGCCGGCATCTTTCATGGCCATGTGCAGGGATCTTACAGGCCCTTCTACTGTTGGGTTTGAGATATGAGCGCCATTGGAGGAAAAGCCATAACCGATTACTTCGCCCAGTATTTTAGCGCCCCTTTTTTGGGCCGATTCAAGGCTTTCCAATATCACCGTAGCAGCACCGCCGCTGGGTATGAGTCCATCCCGGTCACGATCAAAAGGACGGGATGCCCTTGTTGGATCTGATTCCCGGACAGAGAATGCCGACAGCGCATCAAATGTTCCCATCGACAAATGGTTTATCTCCTGTGCGCCGCCACAAACCACACAATCCTGCAGACCGGTCTTTATGAAGTGATATCCTAATCCAATTGAATGTGATCCGCTGGCGCAGGCCGCACTGATGGTAAAGTTTACGCCCCGTAGTTTGAAAATGGTGGCCAGGTTCATGGTCACGGTTGAGTTCATGGTTTGAAAAACCGCTCCTGAACCAACCAGCATGGTATCTTTCTTTTCACGAATAACATTATCTGCTTCTATCACCGCTTTACCGGAACTGTCATTGCCATAAAGGATCCCTAATTCATGTGCCTGGATATAATCCGGATCAATGCCTGCCTGGGCCAATGCTTCAATAGTTGCCAGGTAAGCATATTCGCCTTGTTCCGGAAGCATGATACGTGCCCGCCTGTCAAGCTTTCCTTTCAGGTCAGGTTTATCTACGTACCCGGTAAGCCCCGAACGGTAGCCATAGTCTTTACGCACCGGGTCCAGGATGATGCCGGACCTTCCTTTGTATAAGGAGTCCCTTACCTCATCCAGGTTTTTTCCTATGCAGGAATAAATGCCCATGCCTGTTATAACAACCCTTCTGTTCATAAAATAAATGTCATTGGTCAATCGTCATTAGTCATTTTAGGTCTCTGTTAATTTAAACTCTCAACAAATGACCATTGACTAATGACTTAATGACTATGAATACAATCCGCCGTTAACCGATATCACTTCACCGGTTATATAAGCCGCCCCTTCCGAAACCAAAAATCCAACTGTATGTGCCACTTCTTCCGGTAAACCAAAACGCCTTACGGGTATCATTGTTTTCAATTCGTTCTCATTCAGATCCCCGGTCATATCTGTTTTAATAAATCCAGGGGCTACGGCATTCACGGTAATTCCTTTTCTGCCTATTTCCTGTGCCAGTGCTTTTGTTGCACCAATAACACCGGCTTTGGCAGCAGAGTAATTTGTTTGTCCGGGTAATCCTTTTAGTCCCGAGAGTGAAACAATATTCACGATCCTTCCGGATTTTTTTTGCAGCATGCTGTTAACCACCAGCCGGGTAACATAAAAGAATCCGCCGAGGCTTGTATCAATCACCCTGTCCCACTGTTCATCTTTCATCCACATCATCAGGCCGTCTTCCCGTATGCCGGCATTGTTGACCAGCACTTCAATTGTTTTATCGGCATTTGCTTCCATCCATCCGCCCAATACAGCAAGTACCTGGTCTTTATCAGCCACATCAAACTGAATGATCTCTCCGTCCGTTCCTTTTTCTTTCACCAATGCAAGCGTTTGATTGGCTTCTGCTTCATTTGATTTGTAATTGATCAGTACATTATATCCCATCTCAGCCATCTTTAAACAAATGGCCCTTCCTATTCCCCTCGATCCGCCTGTTACTAATGCAAATTTCATGGTTGCTTGTTTACCGGTATTTATGCAGTTGCTGTTTATCCGCTTGGTGAGTAATTTCTTTACCGCTGTTTACTATAACATCTTACGATGTAATTTGTTCCTTCACCTTACCTAATTTGAAAGAAATAACAGGGTCTGATTTCTCAAAGTAATTCTTTATTCTTTCCAGGTCTTTATACTTTGGTTTGTCTTCGATAAAGACAGGGAACAGTTTTCTTATCTCCGAATAAATATGATGTGTTTCAGCAGAGAGCCTGTCGGTACATTTCATGTGGTCGATCGCCTGCAGCACCGTCATCATCTGTATGGCCAGCACTTCAAAGGAATTATTGATCACCCGTCGTGTCATCAGCGCAGCATTACAGCCCATACTTACAATGTCCTGGTTGTCGTTGTTGTTGGGTATACTGTGTACATACATGGGGAAAGACATGGTTTGATTTTCGGCCACGGTTGATGTTGCGGTGAACTGCATGCCCTGCATCCCGAAGTTGAAGCCCAGTACGCCCAGGTTTACAAAGGGCGGGAATTTCTGGTTCAGCTTTTCGTTCAGCAAATAATTCAATTGTCTTTCCGAAAGCATGGACAGTTTGGTAATGGCGATCTTCAGTTTATCCATTTCCAGCGAAACATAATCGCCGTGGAAATTACCCCCATGAAAAATATTCTGGTTCTCGTGATCAATAACAGGATTATCATTCACCGAGTTGATCTCATCCACCACTATTTTCTCGGCCTGGATGATGGTATCATAGATCGGGCCCAGTACCTGCGTAACACAACGCAGGGAATAATATTCCTGCACTTTATCCTGGAAAACTTCCTGGTCTAATTTTTCAGGATTATATAAATGCTCTGAACGGTTGCGGATCATTTTACTGTCCTTCAGAATATCACGAAGCTGGGCAGCAACTTTGTTCTGCCCCTTATGATGCTTCACCACGTTCAGTTCATACGAATAATGATCATCAAATGCTTCCACCACTTCATTGATCATGGCCGAAAGCATCACCGACCATTCCAGTAACTTCTGTGCCTGGATGATATTCACCATGCCAATACCGGTCATGGCCGAAGTGCCATTAAGTATGGCGAGCCCTTCTCTTATATGAATGGAAAGCGGCTTTATTTTCAGTTTGGCAAACACCTGTTCGGTTGGAAGAATCTCTCCTTTATATATAACTTCTCCTTCACCTATCAGTACCAGTCCCAGGTGGGCCAGTTGAACCAGGTCGCCGCTGGCACCCACGCCACCGTGTTCAAAAATGCATGGACTTACATTTTTATTGATGAGTTCTTTAAGTAAATGCACCACTTCGGGGTGTACCCCCGAAAATCCCTGCATCAGGCTGTTGAGCCGGGCGATCATTACCGCCTTCACCAACAGGGGCGACATCATGTTTCCGCTCCCGGAACTATGGCTCCGGATGAGGTTGTACTGGAGCTGAAGCATATTCTCTTCACTCACTTTATACTGGGCCATGGGGCCAAACCCGGTATTTATGCCATAGATCAGCTTATTGGAGGAGAAATTCTGCAAAAACCGGAAGTTCACATCCACTTTTTCCACCGCCTGGGTGTCTAAAACAACCTCTTTTTCCTTAAAAAGTATGTTTGAAAAGTCTTCTAAGGAAAGGGCTCTGTCGCCTACATGTACCATGGTCCGAATTTTATCTGCAATTATATTATTTGGTAACTATTCAGGTAAAAATAGAATAAAGATTTCAAATTTTATTTTTTTGCCTGAAGCCATTATGAAGGTATAAAAAGATAGTGCAACAAATTGGTGGTTATTGGGTATTTTTATTAAGTGATTTTTTTATACTTTTAATTATATAATCACCTAAAAACAACTTTTGATATGAAACTCTTGACAGGATTTTTAGCTATTTCATTGATCATTCTCGGTTCCCTTACAGCGGATGCACAGCGGATCAAAACAACCAGCGGCAATTCCGACATTTTAAAAAATGAAACTACCGTTAATATCGAATTTGAATATGATGGCCTGAGCGTAGGCAAATACGACAAAGAGGCTGACTATATTAAAGCCAAAACAGATGAATACAATAAAAAAGAACCAGGCAGGGGCGACACCTGGGCCAAGAGCTGGGTTAGCGACAGGGAATCCAGATTTGAACCACGGTTCATCAACGAATTCCAGGACGCTACCGGCATGACCGTAAAAAAAGAAGCAAAATATACCCTGGTATTCAAAACCACTTCCATTGAACCAGGATATAATATTGTTATCAGCCGGAAAAATGCAGAAATTGATGCCGTGGCCTGGATCGTTGAAACAGCCGATAAATCTAAAAAGCTGGCTGAGTTCTCCATATCCAATGCGCCGGGAAGAATATACGGCGGTTATGATTACGATACGGGGTTACGGATACAGGAAGCGTATGCTGTGTCTGGCAAAAGGCTGGGTAAGTACGTGAAATAAGGAAATTAACAAGAACTATATTTAATAAAGACTTCCGGGTAACTGGAAGTCTTTATTTTTGTGCCCGATAAATAAAAACATGCTAAATGAAAACTATCAGAATTTTCGGGGCAATCGCAGCCTTACTGTTCACCGGCACTACCACTTTCGCACAACAGGTTGACCTCACCCGGGGCGACCTTTCCATTTTAAAAGATGAGAAAACCATCAACATCGAATTTACCTATGATAATATGACCGTAGGTGATGACGGAAAGGAAGCCAATTACATCAAAAGAAAAACCCAGGAAAACAACGATAAAGAAAAAGGAAGCGGCGAGATCTGGGCAAGAAAGTGGGAGGAAGATAAAAGAGACAGGTTTGGGCCAAAATTCATTCTCGGTTTTACCAACCTCAGTAAAATGACGGTAAGTAAGGATGCCAGGTACACCCTCATCTTTAATACCAAGGCGATGGAACCCGGTTACAGCGTAGGCGTTTCAAAAAGAAATGCAGGCATTGATGGAACGGTTACCATTGTAGAAACCGCCAACCCTGCAAAAAAATTAATTGTGATCTCTGTTGAAAGGCCGGGCGAAAATATGTTCCGGGGAGCAGCCTTTGACGCCGGTTCACGGATTGCCGATGCCTATTATTTATCGGGCCAGAAAGTTGGTAAGTTCATTAAGAAAGGCGGCGATTGATCCGTTGCATTTTTATCCGTAATTAATTTAAAATCAAAATTTAATATACCACTATGAAGTATTCGTTCCTGATCGCAGCATTGCTGATGTCTGCATCTTCCTTTGCACAAAGCAAAAAATTCACGTTTAAACTGGGCTCCGAATATGAACTGCCCCGGAAGTCTGAAGACCTTTCATTTTTTGGCAACCAAAGAGATGGCATCATAAATCTATCGCTCAAAAAAGACGAACTGAACATTGTACGGTTTGATCCGCAGGCATTGACCCAGACCTCTGAAAAGAAAATTGAATTACCCGAAGCCACCAAGAATTTCAACAGCGAAGGCGTAACTGAGTTTAATAACAATAACTATTTCTGGATGCACAGCGACTGGGACAAAGAATCCAAGATAGAAATGCTGTACTACGACAAACTGGATATTGTATCTGGTAAATTAACCACAACCAATACAAAAATGTTTGAGACCAGCCGGCTCACCGGCGATTATGTATCCTCTGGCTTTTACCAGGTTAAGGTGGAGAATAAATACAAATTCAATTACGATGCCGAGCATAGAAAATTACTGGTAAGTTATCGCCTGTGGCCGGAAGAAAAGAACGATAAAAAAAATTACGACCGGATCGGCCTGCAGGTATTTGATGAGAACATGGCCAAACTCTGGGGCGGTGAATTTACCATGCCTTATACCGAAGCCATCATGGATAATTCTGATTTTTCCATTGACGGTAATGGCAATGCCTACATGCTTGCCAAAGTATATGACTCTGAAAAAAGAAAAGAAAAAGATAAGGAAACAGGTAAGCCTGCCTATCATTTTGAAGTGCTGAAATTTATTAAAGGCAGCAGCAAAATAATTTCCGCCACCATTTCACTGGATGATTTTATCAATGAAGCATCCCTGGTTGAGAACTTCAACCACGACATGATCATCGCCTGTACCTACAGTAAAAAGTCGAAGGGCAACGGAACCGACGGGGTTTTCTTAGCGGCCCTTGACCAGAATAATAAAGTGATAAAATACAAAAATGGTTATTACGAATTCCCGTTGGCAGACCTGCAGAAATTTGAATCGGCAAGAAGCAAGCGTAAGATGGAAAAGAAGGAAGACTACGAGGCGCCGAACCTGGTGGTAAGAAATATTTTAGTAGACCCTGATGGCAGCGTGCTGATGGTGCTGGAAGAATATTATAAAGTGGTGTACAGAACCTACGACAGCAGGGGACAAACAACCACCAATACCACTTTTTATTACGAAGACATCATTGCCGGCAGGATCAATGCAGCAGGCACATTTGAGTGGTTGCGGAAGATTCCTAAAAAACAAAAAGGCAGCACTACCAGTTACACCGCACAGGTCAATTATAATTTACCCGGCACGATGGGCTTCAAACTGATCAACGATGCAACCGGTTATTACTTTTTGTATTTAGATAATAAAAAGAACATCGACATCCAGGAAGACGAGGTTCCCAAATACCACGTAGATGGCGCCGGTGGCCAGGTAGTGGTTTCCAAACTGGATAATGCCGGTGTGATCACCAATAAAGAAATACTTTTTGATACCCGGGAAGAAGATGTAATGGTTTACCCGGCAAAGTTTACAAGAATAAACGGAAATCAATTCATCGGAAGGGCTAAGGTTAAGCGGAACCGCTACCAGCCTTTGCTGATAACGGTGAATTAAGACCTTTATCTTAACAACGCATTTAAGAGATCCGGAGTTTTAAAAAACTCCGGATCTCTTTTTTAATTCCGCCTGTCAATAAATTTAATTGCCTTCCGGCTTCCTTCAGGAAACTGTATCTTCTGCATATCTTCTTTCGATACATATTGTATGTGCGGACTAACCCGTAAGCGGGCCTGTAAATAAGAACGGATCTTACGGTCGGACTCTTTGGTATTATCAACCGGTAATAAATGCAGCATTACTTCATCCATACCGATATCATTCGAATATACTTCGGCAACAAAATCCCTCACTTCTTCCATTTCATTCAAGAGGTCAAAAATAGAGGGCGGGTACAACGTAGTGCCTTTGAATTTTATCATTTGTTTTTTTCTTCCAACTACCGGCGACAGTCGTAACGTATTGCGGCCACAGGCACAGGGTGCATCATCGTACACACAGATGTCGCCGGTTTTGTAACGAAGCAAGGGCATTCCTTCCACGCCCAGTGTGGTGATAGTCACTTCGCCCGGTTGGCCGGCAGCAACCGGCTTATTCATTTCATCCAATAGTTCTACGATCAGCAATTCGGGTTGCAGGTGTCCGCCCCTGCATTCGATGCATTCGGTAAATGCCGTTTGCATTTCGGTAGAAGCATAGGTAGAAAATAATTTTATGTTCCATGCTTCGGTTATTCGTTTGCCTAATGTGTTCAAAGAAAAATCGGTATTGCGGATATTCTCCCCAATGCAGATCGCTTTCTTAACGGTAGAAGCATTGATGTCGATCTTATGCTCATTCGCAAACTGTACAAGCTTCAGGATAAAAGACGGAACCGCAACAATAGCTGTTGGTTTCAGCCGCTGGATGGTTTCCCATTGCAATGAGGGTACCCCCGGCCCAAGCCGGATGATGCCTGCGCCTAATTTCCGAAGCCCTGCATAATAGGCCATGCCCGCCATAAATTGCCGGTCGAGCGTAAGCATCAGCTGGCAAATATCATCCGGCGTTCCTTCTGCACTTAAAAAAGATAAGTACTCATTGTAGGTAAGCCGTTCCAGGTCATTTTCTGTAAGTGCAATGTTAACCGGGCTGCCCAGGGTACCGGAAGTGGAACTGTATTCAATGATCTTATTCGTTGGCACACATAAAAAATCATTGTTGCGCTGCTGCAGGTCTTCTTTAACGGTAACCGGGATCACCGAAAGGTCTTCGATCGTCTTAATGCCTTTCACATTAAACTTCGCCTGCGTAAAAAGTTCCCGGTAAAAAGGAGAACGTTCATTCAGGTATGCAACGGTTTCCTGCAGTTTTTTTTCCTGCATAAGTTTGATCTGTTCCTTGCTTTCAAATGCAGCATTGGGAGAATAATTCATATCGTTTCAATTATTATCATTGTACAGCTTCGGGTACGGCTTTCGGGTAAAACCACATCACTTCCACATCTTTAATTACATCGTTGTCCGGGGCGATGGCTTCAGCCGATTCAGTATCCAGCATCATCGCATTTTCTTTTTTGCCAAGATTAATGGTATAAGGGTTCACTTTTATATCGGGGGATGTTCCATTAACCTCGGTACTTACAAACCGGAAGATGGCAACGGCAAGTTGTTCCAGTATGTTCATATTCTTTTGGATCTGCGTCACCATTTCACCTGGTCCACGCTGTACTTCTATTTCTTGCTGAAATTTTCTTAATACCGCCAGGTCAAACGGATCGATATAGCGGTTGGAGAATACCTGGTTCTCAAAAGGAAGCCATTCCAGGAACAGGTCCTGCATTGTTTTGTTTAAGCGGCCGAATTTTCTGCCCAGGCTATCGGGTGCAACAAAAAGATCTTTAAGTACCCGCAGGTTGGTAAATGCCTTGTTGGCAAATAAATGCGACGGTACCGCCCAGTACGTAGCCCAGTCCCAGAATATTTTTATCACCATGATCTGGGTATTTCCCATCAACAGGTATTTGTTTTGATAAACCGGTATCCAGCTATCCACCAATGCAAGGTGCGATTTTTCATAAATGGTTACACGCCCGGAAATATCTTCCCCATCCATATCACGCAGGATGAGATCACTTAGCCAGGAATTATTCAACGCAATAAAATCGGTGCCGGGTGAATATAGCGGATCTAAAAAAGGGCCGGATTCGCCGGCAGTTGCCCAACGGTCTTCGGAGTAGATCCGTTCGGTATGATGTGCATAATGTTTCAGTATCTTAAAATCAAGTAACCCATCACCCTGTCCCAACGGTTCCAGCATCTTATAAGGCAGTGGTTCGTTTTTTTTCATCCACTCTACGGCTTTTTCGTAGGTATTGAATGTTTCAAACGGGTGAATGGCCGGGTCGGCAACAATCCCGATGCTGGTGTTTTTAGATCCCAATGGAATTACCCATAACCAATAACCGCTGTCCATAAAATGCACCGTACTTAAATACCGCAATCCCGGCTCCAGGTATGATTGCCATGCTGCATTATCCGTCCACGTATCAATATCAATAACCCCTTTGAGCCGCCACCAAACCGCATTGGTATGATGCTCCATCGGTTTTTGAAACTGCAACTTGCGTTTCAATATGCTGGTCCTGCCTGATGCATCGGCCACCCAGCGGCATTTCACCGTAATTTCTTCGCCGTCTTTGATATAAGAGACGCTGTGGCCTGCATCCCTGTCAAGATCTACGTTGGAAACTTTTGCACCAAGTAAAAGATGGGTGCCTTTTTCCTTTGTCAGTTTCATCATGTAGTTTTCCAGCGTTCCCCTGTCCAGTTGATGGCTTGGCACAGGTAATCTCAGGCGTGGGCCTAATTCAACACGGCTTGCTATATCTTCCTTGGTATGTGAGCGAAAGAAAAAGCGCAGGCCATGTTTGGGAAGTTCATGTTCTTCCAGGTATCCTTTAAGGTCTAATACCTCTCTTAAATAATGGGTACCGAGTTCTACAGTTGATTCACCCACTTTATGCGCCGCCACAGAAGCCTCGGCCTCTCTCCGTTCCAGTACAAGGATAGAAATATCCGGCTTTGCTTTTTTAAGTTGCAGTGAAAGGGTAAGCCCGGCAAGCCCTCCGCCGAGGATCACTACATCATACTGTTCGTGCATAAAGTATATTTTTATTTTATTAAAAGTAATAAATTTAACAGTAGTATTTCTCCCTATAAAATAGAGTTCCGGTTTAAATGGAAAATAAAATGAACCCGTATTAATGAATGCTTTCAATTATCACCATGGCGCATGCCATTGAGCGGAGATGAGAGAGTGAGACAAAGATCCTTCCCGTCTTCATTGCAGCAACAGTGTCTGCTGTGATACCCAGGAAACGCAGTTCCGGTTTACCTTCCGCATCATTATAAATCTCTATCTCGTTGAATGCGGTTCCACTTCGCCAGCCCGTACCGATCGCTTTTAAAAAGGCTTCCTTGGCAGCAAAGCGGGCAGCATAGTGTTCATATTTACTGGCCTTCGCTTCACAGTAAATTATTTCTGCGGGTGAGAAAACGAGTTCTTTGAAGCCGGCTTTTTTTTCCATTTTTTCGGCCACCCTTTCCACTTCTATCAGGTCTGTTCCAATGCCCAGTATCATGCTATTTGTTTTACCTGGTAATTTTTTGAACCACATAGAAACATAGGGAACATAGAAAGCAACCTATGTGATCTATGTTTCTATGTGGTTCATTTTTTATTTATTTTTTTTATTTGCTCCCTAATATGGTCTTCTTCCTTCTTCGTTGCAATCACTTTTGTTAATGCAAGCTGATAATTTTTTAGAGCTTCCTCGTATTTTTTCTTCTTATACAGGTAATCTCCGGCCAGTACATACGTATTATAGAACTCCGGGTTGCTTGCGATTAGGCTATCTGTGTTCACTTCGCCGCCATCCATGATATGCTGTTTGAGCGTACGGAATACCACGAAGCTTTTATAGGCCGGAGTTAATAAAAATGAATCAGCCGCAATGGTAAGGCTGCTGTCGGAAATTTCTTTATTTTCTTTCATTCCCTTCAATGCAAAGATTTTATTCAGGTCGTAGGCCACGTACTCGCCCAGTTGCCAGGGCGAAGTGGAAACCCAAACCAATAATTTCTTTGGCTCAAATACAATGGAGTGATGGGCGATGAGCTGGTTGATGGCTTTTTCGTTGCCCATGCCGATATTGGCATTGTTGATGCCTTTCTGGTCCCTTAAGATATTGATCGTCTTCTGAACCGTATTTTTTCCGTTGGCGCTCAGCAGTTCCATCATTCTTTTATAACGGTAAGAAGATGCGCTTTCATTCTCCTGTTCAATATTCATTTTTGTTTTTCCGAGTCCGTTACTTTGAAAATGATTGGTGCAAACAATAAACTCTTTTTGCGGATCATATACATCCAGGTCGTCCGGTGTTTTTTCAATGATCACCGCTTTGTTGTCGGCAGCAGATGCCACTAAGAAAGACTCAGACACAAACATTTTTCTCGACCGGGCAATGGCGATCGCTTCTTTTATATTCTTCGCATACTGCAGTATCTCTTTTGTTACCAGCGATACGGGCGTGGCAGAACCGGTAGGCAGGCTGGATTTTGCTGCATTGATGGTTACCGATAATCCCTGGTCATTCATACCCGACACGGCGCCGGTGAATCCGCCCCAGGTTACCGTCATGAACTTATGGCCCTGTGTTGGGTTGAAGAAAGCAACAATTTTATCTTCCGAAAATTTATCGCCCACATAAAAATCAAAATTCCGGCCGATGATCATGGTACTGTCTGCCGACATTGCTCCCCAGGTGCCAAACGAAGTGCAACCCACTATGGCCAGGTTCTGCACCGCATGGCCAATATCATGCGCCGCATGGTAATTTAAAATGCGCTGGTAGTTGGTGCCGAGATATTGATAGTCGGGAGAAGCCGATTCTGATACGCCATAAATTTCTTCTTTATACTCTTCCGAAATATTTTTATCGAGTTTGCGGTTAAAAAAACCGATCAGGTACTTCAAAAAATTCCGTTTGAATTTTGACGGGATCATTTTTGTGATCTGTTCTGCAAAATGATCTTCCTGCCGTACCACCAACTCTTTGGTAAGTTTTCCATTAATAACACCCCGTTCAAAAGGATCGCCTTCCACATACAATTCGTACAAGCCGCTTTTGCTGTGGCGGAACCAACTATCTTTTAATGTATAAAATCCATTGCCATGATCGGTACGTTGCAGTTGCAGGCTGCTCATGTTGGCAACCTTTGGCGGATCCACTTTTGAAACCTGCACGATATAAATGGCACCAATAACGAGCAGCAAAACAAATGCTCCCAGCACATACAGAACCCTTCGCCAGAATTTCTTTCTTTTAAGCATTTCTTATTTTTTCAATGATGTCTTCATTTCCCAGCAACGCAATACAGGTAACCAGCCCGCTCATGGTGGCTCCCAGCACACCATGTAAATTAAGATTTTGCCCTGTTAAATACAGGTTAGGTATTTTGGTTCGGGGAGAGATAAATGTTTTTAACGGGTTGCGGTAGTCTTTTGCAATGCCGTACATCGAGCCATCGTCGTTACCAATATAATCACGGTAAGAGAGCGGCGTGGCAGTGTAATAAGATTGAATGGCATTCCGCAGATCCGGGAATTTTTCCTGCACCAGGTCGATCAGCTTCTCTGCTTTTTGTTTTTTAAACTCTTCGTAATCCTTACCCCGGTCAACCTCGTTGGACACGGTATTATATGTATGCGCCCATTGTTTCACTTCGTCAAACCGCATGTATGCCAGGATCGTCATCGACTCGGCATAAACATCCGACCGGGAAGACGCAGAAAAAAATAAAGAGTAGCACAAGGGCCAGTTCGCTGATGTATGATCTGCCATGTTCCAGATATGTCCTTCCTTATGGTAGTAGTAATTATTCTTCAGGTAGGGAAAAGCATCTTTCTTAAAAACAACATTCACAATAAAAGAGGATGCGGTATTCTCCAGTTCTTTCACCCGGCTCCGGTAAGCATGCTTGATGAGATTGGTCTCGGTCATCTCCAGTGTTCTTACCGGGTGCATGTTGCTGATGAAGTACTTTGCATATACCTGCGACCCATCTGCCAGTTCCACGGAACTTACTTTTCCTTCTTCCACTACGATCTTTTTTACTTCGGCATTGCGTCGTATATCGCCCCCATGTTGCCGTATGTTCTGCACCATGTATTTCCCGATGGCCGAACCGCCATCAATGCATTTCCACGAACTTTCAATATAACTGTTCAGTATCATGGCATGCACATAGAAAGGTGTTTTATTTCCCTGTAATACATACAGCATATTATTTCCTACCAATACCGCCTGCAGTTTTTTATCCGTGGTGAGGGATTCAATGAATGTTTTGGTGTCGATCCCAAGCACCGATGTTTTCTCATTCACATCGCCGCCCGACCGCAGGTTGTATAAAGGAAACTTGCCGCACACTTCTTTTATCTTATCGCAGTAAGCCCGCAGTGCTTTTTCCTCATTGGGGAAGTCTTTCAGTAAATGCTGAATGAAATTTTCATAGCCCTGCGCAAACACATATTCTTTTTCATCGTTTTCAATAATGATCTTGTCAAAAACGTCTTCGTCCATTTTCTGCAGCTTCAGCTTATCCATCAGTCCTAAGTATTTGAACACCTGGTAAAGGTTCTGTCCCTTGCCCAATCCACCCAGGTAATGCACGCCCGAATCAAAGATCACCCGGTCACGAACATATGTCTGTAAACTGCCGCCTACCTGTTTGTTCTTCTCCAGCACGCAAACCTTGTATCCTTCCCTGCCCAGTACATCTGCACAAATAAGCCCGCCCATGCCGCTGCCTATGATCACTATGTCGAATTTGTTGTTCAATTTATTGCTTTTTATGTCACAACCTTTTAATTGAGTTGAAGGGTTTAGTTGTTGTAATGTTGAAGATTGTTGAATGTTGTTGAAAATAGTTGAAGAGTTTAAACAACATTCAACAATTTTCAACTACTTTAAACCATTTTCAACCATTGAACTAAACTTCTCCGCCCCTAAACCTTCCTTAAAATAAATATCGTATTCGACGTAAATTTTGAATCAGGCATTTCGCTGCAGGATAATCCGTGTTCTGCGGCCATCCCCCTGATCATCTTACCTGATAAAAAACACAATCCCGACTTATTTGTTTTATTAAAGTTCAAAACTTTGGTGGAAAAGAATTCCGTGAGTTTTGTTTTTTTGTGTTCTTCCTGTTTATCCGTGTCGCCATCCCGTATAATGATCTGTCCCCCGGCGTTAAGGTGGCGTATGCATTTTTCAATTACCTGCCGCTGCTCGTTTTGCTGCAGGTAATGCAACATGTCGGCTAAAATAATTGCGTCGTATTTTTCAAAAGAGAATCCCATCACATCGCTGTGCACAAAATTAATGCTATCTGTTTTGCTGAAACAATGATTGGCAGTATCTATTTTCTCTTCATCGTAATCGATACCGGTAATCATTCTTTGTGCAGACGTAAAGGAGAGCATGTAAGACATGAACCCGTAACCACAACCAATGTCCAGTATCCTTCCCTGCACCGGCACCAGCTCATGAAAGGCCTGGTAATTCTTTTCAAGCCTTGTTTTTATCCGCATGTACCATTCCAGTATGGGGCCTTTGTAAAGGTAATTATAGATCAGTTTTTCCCGGAAGTATCCTGGTTGTTCAATTTCTGTTTTAAGCTGGTTGAATTCCTGGCGGAAGTAACGGCCGATCGATTTTGCTCTTTCTGCATAGCCTTCTCCAAAACTTTTATCGGTGGGTTTTATTCTTGGCAGGAATTTCACCGTGAGTTGGCCGTCTTTCAAAAGCTGGTCCTGCTTGGTCAACGTGTAATCCGTTCCGTGGATCATGATCGGCAGAATATCCAGGTTCAGTTTTTCGGCAAGAAAAAATGCGCCTTTGTGAAAACGTTTTATAACGCCGTCTTCGGCCCTTGTACCTTCCGGGAAAATGATAACCGAGTAACCATTCCTGATCCGGTCTTCCACCAGGGTAATGTCTTTTTCAATTTGTTCCGTTGGAAAATAATCTGCCATGCGGATCACTTTACCAAACAAAGGTGAATTCCAGATGCGGTTGTTGGTGAACATGATCAGTTTGGGATGCAACATGATCAGCGGCAATATATCCAGCGATGACTGGTGATTGGCAATGATGATGGCCGGCGTTTCAAATTTTTCCTGCTGCGGGTTGATGATCTTCTTTTTTACATTGATCATGATATACACCAGGCGGTGACAGACACGGGCAATGATGCGGTGATAAAGCAGCTTGCCTTTTTCCCTGATGTTGAACAAAGCGAACAGCCAGGCAATATGTGTAAAGGCGATGCTCCATCCTATAAAATAGGAGAAGGCAAAAGAAGATTTAATAAATCCCCACATTGTCCAGGGAAAACGGTTTCGCTTTACCCGGTTCTTTATCAAAACAGCGAACAGGAAGGGGATCAGTATCTGCGCCATGATCACCACGCAAAGAATGCCGATGATGGAAATGAACGCAATAGACCGTAAGGCCGGGTGCTTTGCAAATATTAAAACACCCAGGCCGGCAATGGTGGTAACGGCTGATAGAATGATGGAAGATTTAAAGGAAGATAAATTCTTCTTCCCGGTTTTATACTCCTGCAGCAACCCGTCCATGATGAATAAACTGTAGTCATCGCCCAAACCAAATATCAATGCCGACACAATGATGTTGATGATATTGAACTGTATGCCTGCCATGGCCATGATGCCGAGTATCCATACCCAGCTTATGAACATGGGAATGAAAGAGACCAGCGTGAGTTCAATTCTTCCATACATCATCAGCAGTACAAAGAATACCAGCAGGGAGGTCATTAAAGCAATACGGGTAAAATCAGCGTTAATGATTTCCACAAAACGGCTGGTAAGGTATTGCTTATCCAGTACGGTAACATGCTCTTCATTTTCGAATGCCTTATAAACCTGCTGTTTATTTTGCGGGATTGTTTTTACCAGGGTTACCACGGTTGACTTACCCGGCTTCTCCGTGATATAATCATCCAGGAAATTTTTACGAACGTCCGCCATTGCATCTTTGCTCACGGGTTCGTATTTTTTATCCAGGAGTAATTTAAAATTATCAAAAGCCGATGGATTGAATTTTAATGAGGCGCCTTCTTTAAGCAACGTACTCATCAATTCAGCTTTCTTTTCCGCCGTCCAGTATTGCTCCCATTTTGCGATCCTTGTTCTTTGCAATGAATCAGAAATGATAAGCGAAGAAACGCCGGAGTATTTTTTTACAACGTTCTTGTCCTGCAGCTTTTCAATTTCTGTCACCAGCTTTTCGTTGTTCACCAGTGCTTCGTCCAGTGTCTTTCCTTCGGTAACGATGTACACGGATTGCAGGGCGTATTGATTTATCTTATTGAGCTTCTGTTCAGATTCTTTTAAATTACTGCTCATGAAATTCATGTTCTGCAGGTCTGATTCAAAGCTTACTTTACCTGCCCAGAAAGAAAAGACGATGGTGAGCACAAGAATAATAAGTACCAGGTATTTGTTGTACTCTGGTTTATAAGAAGCCGCTCTGTCGATCCATGAAAATTCTTTTTTGATGTGTACAGCCTGTTCTTTCTTTGATGCAATAAAATGCGGAAGGAAGATCAGGGAGCAAAGAGAAGCGCCTATTAAACTGAATGCTGCGAACAGGCCCAGGTCTTTCAGCGTCTCTGATTCTACAAACTGCAGGCAAAGAAACCCGCCGATGGTTGTAAAGCTTCCCACCGTCATGGGCATGGCCAGGTCACGTATCACTTCCTGTATGCTTCTTGTGTGGCGGTAATGATTAAAAACATGCAGCGAATAGTTTACCGCTATGCCCAGCACCACCGAACCGGTACCCAATGCGATCACCGAGATGCTTCCTTTGATAAAATAAATGGCAGCCAATGAAAACAAGGCGCCGAATAAAACAGGAATGAGAATAAGAAGCGGCGCTCTTTTTTTCCGGAAATAAATTCCCAGGAAAACAATGATGAACAGAACAGTGATGCCCTGGGTGAGTAGTGTATCCTTTCGCAACTGCAGGGCATTACCAACCGAAACTGCGGTGGCACCAAAGTAGGATGCTGTTATATTTCCATTCTTACTGTCGATCAGGCTGTCGATGCCTTTTAAGAGCAGGGCATTCTTACCGGTGTTATTGGGCGGATGGGCAGGCGTAATGAAGAGTATGAGGTTCTTCATGTCTTTCGTCATCACATAATTATCATACAGTTCAAAGTTCTCGTCGTACTGCAGTTGTTGGAGTTTTTTTATTCCTAAAAAGCTGATCCCTACCGGGTCTTTGCTGATCATGCTTTTGAGAGCAATGCCCGAAGGTGAGCTGAGTGTGCGAATGTCCTGCTCCAGTGTTTGCTTTACTGCTACAGGGCTAATGAGTGAATCAATGGCATTATAATCTTTGTCTTCAAGATAAACCGGGAGGTGATCGCTGATGGTTCCAAATAATTCCAATGCAAATCCATCATCTACTTTGTCGTTTATTTTCCGGATAAAGGGAGAAAGCTTTTCCTTCATTCCGGCAACAAGATCATCTGCATAGGCGACCAGGCTGTCCGGGTCTGCGGCAGCGGTACTGTCTTTTAAAGAAACCGTAATGGCCAGTTTATCCATGAACTTCGAGTTCTGGAAAACCTCGTTCAGTTTCTCGATCTTCTTATCATTGGGCAATATCTTTGAAATGTCTTCTTCAAACTTTAGCTGCATGGCAAACCAGCCGGCTAACAAAAAGAGAACGATGAAACTGGTATATAGAACAAGTTTACGCCTGCTGTAAAAATTATAGATATTGAGTAATATTTTTTCCATGCCCTGGTCTCTCTTTGCTAAGCAGCTTGTTTTTTACCGGTAAGTTTTAAAAAAATAAACGTGAGCAACCCGAAAATAATAGCGGCCACAATGGCAAGTGATATGCTGCCGTAAATATATTGCAGCAGGTTGTGTTTTATCGAATCAAGGGTAATGGTTTTGCTGAAACTTATCTGCATGGCTTTGTCGCCCATCCAGAATGTACCCATTTTATAGCTTAAGAAAATGATCACCGGTATCATCGGCGGAATGCTGATGTTTGCGGCAATGATCACAAGCGGCTTGTTCAGGTTGAATAATACCGCCAGGAAAATGGCAGCCACCAGCTGAAACCCCCAGATGGGAATGATGCCCATGAATATGCCGAATGCCACAGAAGCTGCTTTCAGTTGGGCGGACTGGTGTGTATTAAATAAGTGATCATCCAGCAGCTTGCCCAGTTTCTTTTTATTGAACAAGGTTCTAATAAAGTCTCTTGGTTTTATATAAAGAAAAGCGATAAGCACTAAAATGGTATTCAAAACACTGATGCGGAAAAAATCCTTGAAAGGCCTGAAATGAGATATCCTTTCTTCTTTGGGAGCATAGTAAACGGTTACTGGTACCGACTCTACGGCAATGCCTTTCCATGCCGCCCTTACCAGTACTTCAATCTCAAATTCGTATTTACGGGTGAAGAAATGCATCTTCTTCAATGGCTCCAATGGATAAAGCCGGTAACCCGACTGGGTATCGGAACTGCTGATGCCCGTCTCCACCTTGAACCAGAAGTTGGAGAACTTATTTCCAAAACTGCTGCCTCCGGGAACCGATTCCTGGTTCATGTTACGGGCGCCGATGATTATGCTGTTGGGGTTTTCTTCAACCTTATCTAAAAAAAGGGGAAGGTCTTTTGCAAAATGCTGTCCGTCGGAATCGATGGTGATGGCATATTTATATCCCTTCTCTGCAGCATATTTAAATGCCTGGCGCAGGGCCCAGCCTTTGCCCTTGTTCTTTTCATAGCCAACCGGTTGCACAGCCGGAAATGACTGAATGATCTCCGTGGTATTATCTGTGGAGCCATCGTTCACTACAATGATGTGGTCGTTGTATTGACTTACGTCTTTGATCACCCCTGCCAGCGTAGCAGCGTTGTTGTAGGTGGGAATAATAACACAGGCCCTCAAAAAATCAGCTTTCTCCTTCGGGGAAACGGAACCGGTCATTATTGTTTTTGTTTGGCATTAAATGAACCCTTACAGGGAAGCGGTAAAATTAAAACAATAAAGGGAATAAAGGATAGTATCTGTCTTTCTAAAAAATTAATACAAAACCACTAAGACACAAAGACAGCAAGCATTCACGAAGGTCGCTTTGTGGTTCTTCGTGTCTTAGCGCCTTTGTGGTTAAAATTCATCGTTAAACAGCCCTGGCCATTTTATTTTCCGAGCGCTTTTGTTTATCTGCCAGTTTTTGTTTTATCCATTCGGGCCATCCCGAACTGTCTTCTGCTTCATAAACACGCAGATCCTGTGATGGATCTTTTTGCAAGAGGTCGGCTTCGGTGCAGCCCAGGATCTCTGCTGCTGCTTTTACGCCCGAATAGCTTGCTCCCGAAACACCGTGCGACATAGTACTTGCACCGCATAAAAACAGGTTTTCAATTTCATTTTTAGCTGTAAAAGAGAATGGGCCCGTTTGCCAGAATCCTTTTTCGGTGCCATATACATTGCCCCGGGTTGCATTGATGTAATGTTCATTAGTTAATGGCGTACCCAACTCAAGGTGAACAATATTTGCATACACTTCGGGCAGTATCCGTTTAAACGTATTCATTAATTTCTGGCAGAGGCGTTCTTTTACCTGCTGGTATTTTTCTTCGCTTTCGCTGCGTATCGCCCTGCCCACATTAAAAGAATCGTAATCAATAAACGTTACCGCTTCGATGGTATGTGTCCTTCCGTCAAAACTCAGTGGGTCTTTCAGTGAAGAGCAACTGATAAAAAGCGAATCAAGTTCGTCTGATTCCAAAATATTTTCCTTAGCGTAGTTATTATACAGCTCGTCCATGTCCTTGTTTGGAAAGAACCATATATTACCTGAATCAAGTTCTGTTTTTCGCAGATCCATTTCTACCGTAATAAAGAATATAAGGGAGGTGACTGAATAGCGGGTCTTCCCCAGCTTCTTTATAAGTTTACCGCTCAGGTTCTCGTGTCCCACCATTTTAAAGGTTGTTTCCGGGTCTGTGTTGGAAATAACCTGCCTGGCCATTACCTGTTCCCCGTTTTGTAATTCCACGCCGATCGCCTTTTTCTTAGTTCCCGGTTCCAGCAGTATTTTTTTTACTGCCAGCCCGGTATGTATTTCTCCCCCGTATTTTTTAATGGCATTGGTAAAGGCTTTCACAATTGCGGCTCCGCCACCCATTGGATAGAACCCCCCGTTAAGATAATGGGCCATCAGTGCACAATGAAAAGGAAAGCTGGCTTTGGAAGGAGGGAGGCCATGATCACCACATTGTATGTTCAGCACTTCTCTTAATAACGGATCTTTTATGTGCCAGCTTATTACCCGCTTTAAACTGAACAACCCGTATTTACCCAGGTGTCTTGTGCGGTATGGAATAGTAATGTTATCCCAAAAGCCATTCATTGTTGATACCAGTTGTATTTCCCTGCTTACATTTTGTACCAGGTCCAGGTATTTCCGTAATCCTTTTTTTTCTGCGGGAAAACGTTTTGCAAGGGCCTCATACAACTGGTCAATACCAGCGGGCATATCAATACGTTCGTTTCGCAGCCAGCAATGTTCATAGGCCTTAGGGTTCATCCTGAAAAAAACAAGTTCATTGGCAATACCCAGTCCTTCGTATAAATTACAGGCAGACTGACCTTTGTCCATAGCACCGATATAGTGAACACCGGGACTGAAGCGCTGTCCATCTATGTAAAAACTGTGGCACCAGCCGCCGGGTACGTAATGCTGTTCAATAATAGCTACCCGCTGACCTGCCCTTGCAAGACAAAGGGCTGCAGACAATCCCCCGGCCCCGGAGCCTATAATTATGGTATCAAACTCTTTTTTGATGCTCATTGTTTCCGGAAGATAATCCTTTTAATAAAACGATCTGTTATGTGTACAGGATCCCTTATTAAAAGTTCAGATAAAATTCATCAAATCGGGCTTATTGCTTATTAACATTTATATAAGCGCTTCAGATTTGCTTACCAGGTTGATTTCCCGGCTTAAAAACTATTGTGGCACGGTTTTGGATTTTAGGGGTCAGGTATTAATTAAGTAACCCCTTTAGAAAAATTATTTTAAACTTTTAAATCTGATATTATGACTGAAACAAATTTTCCAACACCCGCTGCACAGGCTGCACCGGCTAAGAGCTATAAGAATATAGTTATCGGTGTTCTTGCTACGGGTCTTATCGCTGTATCTGGTTTTTTGATCTATGCAAAAACACAAAGTACTCAAACGATCCAGCAGCAGGAAACGCAAATTGCAAAAGTAAGCACTGAGAAAAGCGAGTTGCAAAACAGTTTTGACGCTTCTTTGTCAAGGCTTGACTCTATGTCAACCGTAAACACAAGCTTAGAAGGCAAGTTGACTGAAAGAAACGACGAAATAACCAAAGTAAAAGCTGAGATCCGCAGTATCCTGAACAAGAAAAATGCAACCGCATCTGAATTGGGCAGGGCAAAAACGCTGATCGCTTCTTTAAATGAGAAGATATCATCACTGGAGCAGGATGTAGCACGACTGACTATGGATAACCAGACATTGTCCAATGATAAGGTTGTTCTTACACAGGAAAAAGAAAAACTGAACCAGGATCTTACAGCCACCACAACGGCTAAAGTTGAACTGGAAAAGAAAGTAGATGTTGCTTCGACCTTGAATGCCTCTAATATTTTGATCACACCGATCAACGTAAAGAATAACGGTAAAGAAAAAGTTTCTACTACTGCAAAACGTGTAGATAAATTCGTAGTAAGCTTTGATGTAATGAACCGCATTGCGCAGGCCGGTAAAACAGATATCTATGTATTGGTTATCGGACCTGATGGCCAGGCGATCAATACAGGTTCAGAAACCTTCACCATTCGTGATGAAGGAGAAAAAGCCTTCACAGCTAAAGTTCCGGTTGACCTGGAAACAGCAAAAGCAAAGAATGTTGAGTTCGCTTTTGTTCCCGGATCTACCTTCAAACAAGGTAACTACAAGGTTATGATCTATCAAAACGGTTTCCTGATTGGCCAGGGCACACGTGAACTGAAGAAAGGTGGCTTGTTCAGCTAACATAATAATAAAACTATAAGGTTTTTGAAACCTTATAGTTTTTCATCGAATATAATATACAGTATCCCCGCAAAGCCAGGGAAAGCTATCCGGATCTTAATAATCCGGGTAGCTTTTTTGTTTGTAGATGGTTTAGTGGTTGAGGGGTTTAGGCAGCGTGTTAAAGAACTATAAGCTAAAACTCTCAACCCCCTAAACCCTAAACCTTCTAAACTTTCACTTTCAAATCATTTATCATCCTATATTTGCACCCGATTTTAATATTTATCCGAAACTATTTAAACAGGTCAACCAATGAAAAAGATCATTTTATCCATTGCGCTCGTATTATTCTTAAGCACTTCTTTCAGCCAGACATTCATGCACGGAGCCGGCATTACGGTAGTAGGAAGCACTACCGGCCAGGGAAGCAACAGCGATATCGGCTTTGGCGAAGGCTTTACGTATTTTCCCCGTTTTAATTTTGTAGAAACAGAAGCCCTTTCTGTTTCGGTTGGTATTCCATTGGTGGTTGGTATCTCTGCCATCAGTAACTCGGGATATACCTACGACCAGTACGGCAACTCGTATTATAATGATAATAGTTCCGTAGGATTTATAGTGAATGCGCCGCTGATCATTAACTTAAACATGGGCCGTGGTTCTACAAAAGAGAATACCAAAAAGTTCGGCTATTTTGTAGGTGCCGGTTTTGGTTTTCATCACGGCGATTTCATATCAGACATGTACGATCCCAATACAGGTGATTATATCGGCAGCTATTCATCCAACACGTATGGCCCTGCAGCAAACGGTGGTGTTCGCATAGGTGTGGGAAGGGCACATAAAAATATCGAGATCCGCCTTTCTTATATGAAGGGGATCAATGAGAACAAGCCCAGTATTTTTGGACTTGCGGGTGCGTTTAATTTTTAAAGATCCGTTTAAGAGGTTTAAATCGTTTAAGGTTTAAGACGTTGAGAGTCCAACGTTTTAAACCTTTTTCTTTATGCGGCAATGCATAGATCACAGGTCCTGATATTTGATATTTTCAATGCGTTAAACGTATGAAACGACTCAAACGTATAAAACGAAATGAAACCCTCTTAAACATCTGCAACAATTTAAACGTTCTTTTTTTACATTTGCAGCCTTATGAAAAGAAATATAAGATCCATTGCCATCATTGGCGGGGGCCCTTCGGGCTGCGCCCTGGCAACATTGCTGAAAAGAAAAGGGCTTGATGTTGCCGTTTTTTATCTTGAAAAACGCCCGGAGATCATCGTGGGCGAATCCCTTCTTCCGGCCATTATTCCCTTGCTACGTAAACTGGGTGTGGAAGATGAAGTAAAATCATATAGTACTTATAAACCCGGCGCTTCGGTTTGGGTTAATAAAGAAGAAGAAGCAACTTCCCCTTTCAGCTTTGGGGGTGGCGGACTTCCGCCCTATGCCTACAATGTGCCCCGCTTGAAATTTGATAAAACAATTTTCGACTTAGCGGTACGTGAAGGTGTGACCTTCTTCAACCATGTTGCCAAAATAGAAAAGACCGGCAACGGAGATGAATTAAAATTAGCTGCTGAAACAATAGATGCAACCGGCGATTATTTCAAAGGCCAGCCCGATCTTATTGTTGATGCCACGGGCCGTTCACGGACCATTTCACGCTTGTTAAACATTCCAACCAAAGAAGGCGAACGCAAAGACATCGCCGTATTTGCACACCTCAGCAATGCTGAAAAAATAGAACCTTATAATATTCACCTTCACCGCCTGGAACATGGCTGGACCTGGCGGATCCCTTTACCCGACCGTACTTCGGTTGGTGTGGTGATAGATCCAACCCACCTGGCAAAATACGGAGCCACAAGAGAAGAGCAGTATGATAATATTTTAAAGACAGACGAGATTCTTAAAAAATTCACATCGAATGCAAAGCGTGAGACCGGTGTGGTACAGTATAATAATTACCAGCTTATCTCACAGAAGATGTATGGAACGAACTGGTTACTGGCTGGTGATGCCGGGGGATTTCTTGATCCCATTTTTTCTTCCGGTTTATTTCTTGCTATCAAGAGTTCTTTTTCTGCCTGCGATGCCATTATGGAAGGAACCGATGCCGCATTTAAAAAGTATGAGAAGAACCAGATGCATGAATTATATGTCTGGCAGAAATTAGTGAACACCTGGTACAGCGGCGGGCTGTTTACATTGATGACTGTTGGAAAGGAAAGAATGGATACTGCCTTTGGCCGCTTTATTGGCCCGCACATGCAACGACACTTAACCCGGATCTTCACGGGTGAAGCTGTTTATAAGAATTACAGTCGCGGTTTTTTACGGTTCATCCTCGGGCCGATGATCAGGCTGATGAAAGTAGGGCGGCTGCACAACCGGAATATCAGCGACCTGGAGATCAAGTAGCATGATCAATTAAGAATTAAAAATGAAGAATTAAGAATTTCTTCGATTGTAATACACTACTGCATTACTAAAGGCTCCCGGAGTTAAAGACATTTTTATTTTTTAATTCTTAATTTTTAATTGCCTTCATAGAGCGGCAAAAGGGACTCGAACCCTCGGCCCTTAGCTTGGGAAGCTAATGCTCTACCAACTGAGCTACTGCCGCGTTATCACTATAAATATAATAAATCCTGTTTGTACCATGGTTTCCCTTGCCAGGGACTATTTATCAATGAAGAATTGAAAATTAAGAATTAAGAATTTTCTCGGTTGTTATACCCTGCTGCATTATTAATAACCCTTAAAGTCAAAGGCATTTTTAATTCTTCATTCTTCATTTTTAATTGCTCCTCCCGGTTTTTTACCCTTTTAATCTCTAAAAGACCCCGAACCCGAAGGCATTTTTAATTCTTAATTCTTCATTTTTAATTGAAATCCCGTAAAAATCTGCCATTCATACCTCCATATTTCCATTCTTCATAATGGGAAAAATATTTTCTTTTCTTTGGTAACTTTTCTAAGTCGTTGATCGTAAATGAGTTCAGTATCTATTTTGGTAATACCAATTGCCCATTACTAAAAAATACTTAGTACTTTATATTGCATAGTACTAAAATTCCCCTTATCTTTGTGTTATCAAAGTAAGCGAAGCGAAAAAAGCGGCTCACTTTTAAAAAGAAGCAACCAACTATTAAACAAATAAAACAAAAGTCATGAAAAAGCAATCAACCACCCCATTCAGCCCAATCAGTAAAGAGCAAATGGAAAAATTAACATCAGTAACCCCCGAAACCCTGGTAAAAGCCAGAACATTCAGCGCCGCTGACCTTTGGGACATCCAGCGCAGGGGCAGGACAATGATGAGCAGGAGAAACTACTTCGCTTAACAAATTAACGAGTTAACGTATAACGGTACAGCCATGAAGTTTTATCTATTTCTCGTAGTCATAATAGCCCTGACGTTCGCAGCCATAACAGCCTAAAGCCATTTTAAAAAATTATAAAAGTATAGTCATGAAAAAGCAATCAGAAAACAGGTTCTCTCTCTTAACCAAACAGGACGTAGCCAACCTGGCCAATGTGGTAAAAGAGACCCTCGCCATTGTAAGGCCTAAAACCTTCAGTACTGCCGATCTCTGGAATATCCAGCGCAGAAGCAGGACCATGGCCAGCCGCAGAAACTTCGCTATGTAATTCCATATATAAAAGTATAGCCGCTATTATTTATTGGATATCGTACGCAAGTACCGATCCCGGAGTACCCGGGATCTTTTTATTTGCCGGTTGTCTGAACGGGGATTTTGAAGGATTAAGAGATTGACAGGATTTTTACTCTACAGGCTCTGCCTAAACTTCTAAACTTCCATGCTCCTAAACCCATAAACAATTTTCCGACTCCAACTTCAAACCACAAACCTCAAACTTTAAGCCTCTTTTTTTTCATCCAAACCCTAAAAAACCCTATTTTTGCCCTCCCAAAACGGAAGCGTATTGGAAATTCCTCCTTAGCTCAGTTGGTTAGAGCATCTGACTGTTAATCAGAGGGTCGCCCGTTCAAGTCGGGCAGGGGGAGCAAAAGGTCAGCAGAGATGTTGGCCTTTTTTGTTTCTGAATATCGAACAAGGAACAATGAATACCGAATTTCGAATTTCGAAGTATCATCCTTTTTAGCATCAACTTCCTTGTTCATCATTCCTTGTTTCTTGTTGGTAGTGTATCAGGTTGAAAAGTTGTCAGGTTGAGCTTGTCGAAACCGGTAAAATTCATGATACAACCGCCTTCGACAAGCTCAGGCTGACAGCTCATAGTTAAACCAGGTTCAGACTGAGACACTACTTCCTTGTTCAATATTCGTTTTTTTCTCACCATTTATTCTAATTTCGTTTCCTCACAACTCTCCCATGCCCGAGATCATTATCGAGGCCCGCAATGCCGCCATCAGCCAATCTATGAAGGTGAAACGCATTCTTCCTTTCCGCCTGCGGCGCATGGTTGGCCCCTTTATTTTTATGGACCATGCCGGGCCGGTTACGGATATGCCTGCCATTGCATCCTCGCTGGATGTGTTGCCTCACCCGCATATCGGGCTTTCTACCGTTAGCTATCTTTTTGGCGGACAGGTTACCCACCGCGACAGCCTGGGTGTGGAGCAGATCATCCGCCCCGGCGAAGTGAACTGGATGACAGCAGGCCGCGGCATCGCCCACTCCGAACGCTTTGAAGATCCTGCTGCACTGGCAGGAGGCAATTTGGAAATGATACAAACCTGGGTGGCACTCCCTGAAAAAGACGAAGAAGCAATGCCTTCTTTTAATAATTATACGCCCGATCAGTTACCGGTATTTACCGACAAAGGCGTATGGATGCGGCTTATTGCCGGCAATGCATACGGACTTAATAACAACGTAAAAACAAACTCCCCGCTTTTTTACCTGCACGTAATGCTCAACAAGGGAGCAAGGTTTGCCCTGCCGAAAGAACATACAGAACGGGGCTTTTATATTGTAAAAGGATCTGTTGAGATCTCCGGTATTAGCTACCATGAGGGGCAGATGCTGGTATTTAATAAAGCAGATGACCCGTTGATACTTGCTACCGAAAACACAACCCTCATGCTATTAGGTGGTGAGCCATTGGGCGAACGGTTTATCTGGTGGAACTTTGTCTCCTCCCGCAAGGAACGTATTGAACAGGCCAAGGAAGACTGGAAACAGGGCCGCATCATATTACCTCCTACCGATAACAAGGAATTTGTTCCGCTGCCGGATGATAGGTCGAAGCCGGCGGGGAGTGCGCCGAAGCCGGAACCGTTATCTTAAGTGGCAAATTCATTGTCTATTATTAAATCCCTTCCGTTAAATTTACTCAATGAGTATATACGCAGTAAAAACATTTTTGAAAGAACTGGAAGACCTCAAGCATTATGGAGGAACTACAAAAGAAACAGCCATTCGCTTTGCCTTTCAGAAACTGCTGGATGAATATGCCAAAGCAAAAGAGCTGCGGCTGATCGCCGAAGTTTCCATCAAACTTAAAAATGGTAAAACGGTAACTCCCGACGGAACATTAAAGGATGTGCTTCGCCTCGATCATGGTTATTGGGAAAGCAAAGACGAAGCCGACGACATCAATGAAGAGATAAATAAAAAATTTGCCAGGGGCTATCCCAACGATAATATCTTGTTTGAAGATTCGCAGACCGCCGTGCTCTTCCAGCATGGCGAAGAAGTGATGCGTACCCCGCTGGAAGACGAGGAAGCGCTGGATAAACTGCTCAATAAATTTGTAAGCTACGAGCGGCAGGAGGTAACCGATTTCAGAAAAGCCATTGAACAGTTTAAAGAAGATATCCCTAAAGTAACGGAAGCCTTACGGGAGATCATCACAAAGCAGGATAACAATGCGGAATATGTAAAAGCAAGGGCCGCCTTTCATGAACTGTGCAAGCAATCCATCAACCCCGAGATAACAGCCGATGATATTAAGGAGATGATGATACAGCACCTTATTACAGCTGATATTTTCAATACCATTTTTGATGAGCCGCATTTTCACCAGGAAAATAATATAGCCCGGGAACTGAACAAGGTTATTGAAACCTTTTTTACCGGCGCCACCCGCAGGCAAACCCTGGGCAGCATAAAACATTATTACGATACCATTAATGCCGCCGCCGCCGGCATTGCCGACCACCACGAAAAACAAAAATTCTTAAAAGTGGTGTATGAGAATTTTTACAAAGCCTATAACCCTAAGGCGGCCGACAGGCTGGGCATTGTGTATACGCCCAACGAGATCGTGCAGTTTATGATTAAGAGTACCGATTACCTGCTGCACAAACATTTTGGCAAAACCCTGGCCGACAAAAACGTGGAAATACTTGACCCCGCCACCGGCACCGGCACTTTCATCTGCGATATTATTGATTACCTGCCCAAGAACAAGGTTGAATATAAATACAGGAACGAACTGCACGCCAATGAACTGGCCATACTGCCATACTATATTGCCAACCTGAATATAGAATACACTTACAAACAAAAGACCGGCAACTATGCAGAGTTTGAAAATCTTTGTTTTGTAGATACACTCGACAATACCGGTTTTAACTGGGTGGGCAAGCAGGGTGATCTCTTTGGAGTGAGTGCAGAGAATGCACACCGTATTAAGAAACAGAATGAGAAAAAGATAAGTGTGATAATTGGCAACCCACCGTATAATGCTAAACAAGAGAACTATAATTTTCAAAATGCAAACAGAGGCTATAAGGAGATTGATAAAAGGATAAAAGACACTTTTATAAAGTACGGTAAGGCTCAAAACCAAATTGTAGTTTATGATATGTATACAAGGTTTTACCGTTGGGCAATGGATAGATTAGATGATAATGGCATAATAGCTATGATTACTAACAGAAGCTTTATTGATGGCAGGGCTTTTGATGGTTTCAGGAAAATTGCAGCAAGTGAATTTAACCACATTTATATTGTTGACCTTGGTGGAGATGTAAGAGCAAACCCAAAACTTTCTGGCTCTAAGAATAATGTTTTCGGAATACAAACTTGCGTAGCAATTATGTTTCTTGTAAAAAAGGATAATCTTTTTGAAGTTCAAACCAAAAAGGAATTCAAAGAGCTTAAAAGAGATTTCCCGATAGCAGAAGAACCTGTGTTAGAATACAGGAATAAAAAGTACTATTCTGTAGAAACAACAAGGATTTATTATGTACGACGTCCGGAGATGGATACTATTGAAGATAAACTTACATGGTTAAGTGAATCAAAAATAGAAACAATAGATTTTGATATTATTGCGCCAGATAAAAATCACAATTGGATTAATCAATCTGAAAGTGATTGGGATAATTTATTCCCCTTGATTGATAAGGAGGCAAAAAGTGGTAAATCAGAAGAAGCAATTTTTAAACTTTTTTCGAGAGGGGTTGGAACATATAAAGATGAATGGATGTATGATTTCACTAAAGAAGCATTAGCAGATAAAGTCAGGTTTTTTACTGACGTATATCAAAAGACATTGAATAATCCGAACTTCAATGAAAAGCAATCTATAAAATGGGATGCTGATCTAGAAAAATACTTACAACGCGGTATAGAAAAGAAATATGAAAAAGAGAAAATAATAAAAGCTTTATATAGGCCATTTAATCAACAATTTTTTTATTTTGATAAACATTTAAATGGCAGAACATATCAATGGTTTGATATTTTTAGAGAAAAAGGAAAGAATAATTATATTATAATTCCTGGACTTGCCTCTCCTAAAGATTTCTTTACTTTATCCACAGATACAATTACTGATTTAAACTGTCTTCCTGCTGGCTGTCAATCGCTTCCTCTTTATCGCTACACATCTTCAGATGAAAGAATTGACAATATCACCGATTGGGGTTTAGAACAGTTTAATCAACACTATCATAATGGTATGGCAATTCACACATACCCCGAAGGCGCAGAACTTATAAACAGCCTGCCCATTACTAAGGAAGAAGTGTTTTATTATATATATGCAGTATTGCATCATCCTGCCTACCGAAAAAAATACGAGCTCAATTTAAAAAGAGAATTCCCCCGCATACCACTTTACGATGACTTTTACCAATGGGCCAAATGGGGTCAGGATTTAATGGAACTGCAGCTTGGTTACGAAAATGCAAAACCCTATGGCTTAACAAGGCAGGATGTGGTGGTTGATCTTGCAGCTGGCAAAAAACTGGAAAGTTTATATAAAGGAAAACTAAAAGCAAATAAAGTAACCGGCAGTATTGAACTGGATGGGTTTACTACCCTTAGCGGTATTCCTGCTATAGCCTGGGATTATAAACTTGGCAACCGCAGCGCCCTAGAATGGATACTTGACCAGTACAAAGAAAAGAAACCAAGCGACCCTACCATTGCCGAAAAATTCAATACCTACAAATTTGCCGATTATAAAGAGCAGGTAATTGATTTGCTGAAAAGGGTTTGTATGGTGAGCGTGAAGACAATGAAGATTGTGAATAGTATGCCGGAATAAAAAACATTCCTGATCTTTGTATTTGCAAAGCACCCGGGATGCTGCATCGGATTGCACATCTGGTGGCGAGGGCCTGGCTGTTTTGTTAACTTACCAGCCGGGGTTCGGGTTAATGCCGCCTTTAACAAGCGGGTCATTAATTACACCCGGTCTTTTTTTGCCGCCGCTGTTGGTCGCCTGACCAACAACCCAGCCGTAATTTTCACAACAGCTCATTGCATGAACAAACCGGTATTAAATATTTCAGAAGAAGCCAACCAACAACTGGACAGGCTGGTTCATGGGTTTAAAAAACTGAACGGGTTTCATAAGGTTGAACTTTACCGGGTGACAGACGGAGAAGTGGTCATAGGCGCAAAGAAATTCATTGACGCCGAAACGGATGAAGAAGATATAAAACAGTATAAGAAAATTTTTATAAAAGCGTTAAGAGATATATACAAGCCCTTTACAGGTGAGCGAAAGGTCTACGTTCACATGAAATTCTATATCGAGTAATGCCATCGGTCAATTCTCCGCCTTGGTTCGTGTCTTCAGGTAACAATATATCTGTTAGACCACAGGGGATATTGACATTTTGTCTTAAAAATATCAGTGGCTTATAATTTGTAAACAGGAAATATAAATACTGTTTATGAATCCAATTCAAACGCTTTTATTTGCTGAATTAAGTAAACCCGTAAAGGCAATTATTTTAGAAACTCCTTTTGAAATGTCTGGCAGATACGACATATACATTGACGGTCAACAGGAAGCCATGGTAACACAAATGATTTATGGTAAATGGCGAGTGTCACCTCGGGAAGGAGGTTGGTTGACAGAGAAGGACTGTGAAACGTTATTAAAGACAGTTTTAAATCTTGAAAATCCTAATTTTAAGTTTTCTTAGTAGCTTTCTTCTTTCTGCCGCCGTGGGTGTTCCTTTATAACTTTCCAAATTTACAATCTCTTACTATACCGAGTGCCCCCGTCTGGTTTTCAACCAACGGGAACCATACACCCACTGCTGCAAATTAATACCGGAAATTATTAGCTTTAGGATCATTATACGCCACTGGTCGAAGCCCAAGAGGCGGCAAAACTTACTCATAACGGCAGAAAGACAAAAATCTTTTCGATTAATCCCTGGTCTTTTAGTAAGGTAAATGACTATACCCCTTCAACCAAACCATTCAATTTTTTTTCCATCAGGTCCAATGCTTCCCCAACCGTCATATTAGCGTCAAACAGAACGGCCGTTTCATTGCCGATGCCATTAACTGCATTCACTATGGCCCGTTGCAGGTCGTTCAAAGGATGGCTGCGGTTATCTGTATTTTCGAGGCCCTCCGGCTGATTGATGGGTGTAAATACCTTCCATGCTGATCCGGGAAGCGGACTTTCGCGGTTAAAAACCTCCAGGAAATCGGGGGCAGAAGCGTCTCTTTTTGTAAGCGCTTCAAAAGACCATTTGGCACCCAGCGTTTTTAACATAGAAGTATGCTGTTTTTGCGATCTAATGACCTGGGCATCTATCCATGCAGAGATCATAATGGTGGGTACCCTGATCCCCAGCCGGTCGAAACCAAAACCCATTTCTGCGGCGGCGCCATCGCCCGGCGGAACAGCACATTGGGGCGGCGGCACATGGTCGTAACAACCGCCATGCTCGTCGTAGGTAATGGTAAGCAAGGTATTTAATGAATTGCTTTTACCGGCGCCCTGGCTATTTGATTTGCGTACGGCATTATATACCCGGTTCACCAGTTCTTCGCCGGCGGTTACGGTGGAACGCTGCGCAATGCCCAGGATCTTTATGGGCGGGTGCTGGTCGTTATGGTTAAAGAACAACCGCGGTTCAATAAAAGCATAAGCAGGCAGGTCTCCGTTGGCGGCATCGGCGTCAAAGTCTTCCATATGTTTAAAGTGCAGTTTGCGGTTCTCTTTATACTTAAAAAAAGGCCAGAGTTGCTGAAAGTGTATCAACAGCGTAAGCGGAAAATAATCTGTCTTGTCATAATAGATCACCCAGGTAAGGCCAATATCTTCCAGCCGGTTAAAAATAGTGGGCGCATTAAAATCTTTATGCAGCCATTTGGTATAAGGTGTATTTACCACCTGCCCGTTAGACGTGGCCGCATGAAAAAAAGAGCGGTTGCAAAAGGTCTGGCTGGGCACGGCACAATGCCATTTATCAAAAACGGCAAAATGTTTTGCCAGTCCGCTCATCACCGGTACCACTTCGGGTGAAAAGCATTTCATGATGACCTCGTACTCTTTCCGCTGGGGGGTATCCTCAAACAAACCGGTCTTATCACAATTATTATAATAATCCTGTACAAAACCCGACATAGGCGCCGGGTAGGGCAACTGAGCGCAGGCTACGGTTGCAGGTTGCCCTGCGGCCGGCTGGTTATACGGCGGTTTAAAATCTGCTGCCTTATGTTCAAAAGCATTACTGCTGGGCGACACACAATTGTAGAGTTGGGTATTCACATGCGGGAAATATTCTCCCGGATCCGGGTTTGGGTCATCCATCACTGTTCCGGGAGATACAAATACCGGGCCTTCGGATGCACCATGAACGATCTTGCCATCGGTTCGGACAGGCGCCGGGTTCGACAGGTTTTTACCGATCACACCATCCACATCCGTGGATAAGTAACCGAGTATATTATCAAAGGAACGGTTTTCGAGCATCAGTACTACTACATGATCGAAGTAATCGGTTTTACTGGCCATATTTTACCGGGTTTAATTAATGCTTTCTCTAAGTTAATCTTTTCGGTTTGGTTGCACCCTTCGCCTTTTTTTTCTACCGGTTGGTGTCCCCACCAACCGGAACAAATTAGAACTAAATTTTTATACAATGGATGTTAAACATAAAAGACAGGGGCATATGGACACACTCCTGTGTTATTTCTACACTGATACCATATTTGAATTCAAGTATTTGCTTAAAGATGACAGGCTGAAAATGGTTTGCATCAATTCCTGGAAGTATTTAGTAGATAATGCCTTGATAAAAAAATACGGCTACGTAATAATGCCCAATCATATTCATCTTCTTTGGAAAATGCTTTCGGTAAATGGGAAAGAAAGCCCTGCCGGTAGTTTTGCAAAGTACACTGCACACCAGTTTAAAAAAATACTGGCTGCCGGTAATCCTCAATTGCTGAAGGAATATAGTTCGTTAAAATCCGACAGGTCATATCAATTCTGGAAAAGAGATCCTTTGGCCATTCCTTTGAGTAATGAAAAAAATTTATTACAGAAGCTGGATTATATTCATAATAACCCTGTAAGAGAAAAATGGCAATTAGCTAATCTTCCTGAAGAATACAGGTGGAGTAGTGCAGGCTTTTACATGGGTTAGCCAGATGAATTTGGTATTTTAACGCATTATAATGAGTGAATGTTTCGGTTGGTGAGGACAGCAACCGATAGGGCAAAGCATGGATAAACAGTATTTTTTTCATGCGTATTGCTATTTATTCAGGATTAATTGAAAGACCACAATCTGCCAGCAGTTTGCCCCCTTTTTTATCATACACGGAAATAATGTATCCATCTTTTGAATTTTGATTGGGAATATTAACATAGATATAAATTGTTTTTGCATTTTTCCAACATGACCGGGATTCAGAAAATAATATTTGGTGATTCAATTTTGTCTCTATGTAAATACTGTCTGTCTGCATAGTTTCTTTGTTATGTAACAGGCCTACAACACGCACTTCTTGCTTATTGCTTTTGATGGTGCACCATCCACCATCGCTATTATAAAACCCTGCTGCATGATTTTTACTTTTTCCAAGGTATAATTTGTGTTTGCCCTCATAATTTTGAGTATAGCCACCAAAAGCAATGAGTTGCAATAATAGAATCAGTAGTGTATTTTTCACTTTTTTTGTTTTAATAAAATCAATATAGACGGTGTAAAAGTGAATATTATTTATGATAACACAATACCCTGTTCATGGTATTTTCATTTTTTCTGTACGGGCAATGCCGGATATGCTAATTACTCCGCCTTGCTTCGTGAAGACACGAAGCAAGGCGGAGTAATTCCCTTTAAAAATGATTCCTTCAAAATACCATGAACAGGGTATAATTATGTCAATAAGGAATTAATACATTTACAATATAATACATTTACAAAAATGAAAAAAATACTGCTGTTTGCTCTCCTATTTTTTACGCATTGCGTTATTACAAATGCACAAACCGAAATAAAAAAAGAATTTTACCCAAGTGGTAAACTTAAATTTGAAATACTTTTCGTGAATGGTTTCGCTGAAGGGCTTAAAAAAGGCTATTATGAAAGCGGGAATTTACAATATGAGTTCCTGTTGCATCAAAGTATAATAGTGGGGCCTCTTAAAGATTATTATGAAAGTGGAAAGCTGAAAGCATTGACACAATATGCCGATGGAAAGATTAATGGTACCCGCAAAGATTATTTTGAAAACGGCAGGCTGCGTCTTGAAACTCCTTTTGTGAATGACAAAATAAATGGAGTTACGAAAAGTTATTATGAAGATGGAAAGTTGGAGTCGGAATTCACTTACTCGGATAGTAAAAGAAATGGCACTTCAAAAATTTACTACGAAAGTGGTCGACTGAAATCCGAAGCAATTTTTAAGGAGGATGTATTAAGTGGCGAAGTAAAAGAATATAAAGACGAGGACCTTATCAATAAACCTTCATCAAGCTCTGAAATAAAGAGGTCGTATTATCCAAGTGGCAAGCTTAAAGCAGAGGTGGTTATCGTTAATGGTAAAATGAATGGTCTTGCCAAAATGTATCTGGAGAACGGCAATCTGAACCAGGAAATACCCTTTACAGATGATAAAGCAAATGGAACTGCTAAGGTTTATTATGAGAGCGGCAAATTAAAAGCAGTCGTCATTTACGTGGATGGTAAAAAAGAAGGACCCGGTAAATCGTACTACGAAAGTGGTAAGTTGGAATACGAATTATTATACACCAACGACGCTGCGGAAGTTCAAAAGCATTATGATGAAAATGGCCGTGTCATAAAATAACACCACTGAGTAATTCTTAATACAATTCATATGTACAAACTATTTTTCTACCGGTTGCTGTCTCCACCAACTCCGCCTTGGTTTCGCTTCACGAACCAATCTTTCAAGTCAAAACTCCTCCCGCAAATTTTTTAAAAAAGTATAATCCTTCTCTCCCATTTCATAAAATTTCGCTGACGAATATTTATAGCTATATCGATCGCTTACCAATTGCCAGTGTTCTGCCAGTGGGTTGCTATGTATATAATTCAGCTTCTGGTAAGCTGCTTTCTTTCCTCCGCCTTGGTTCGTGAAGCGAAACCAAGGCGGAGTATCCAAAAAACTGGAGCAGGGCCGGGTACTTTGCTGACTAAAAACAGCATAGCAGAAAGAGGTTTTTCTCTTACCAGGTATTCCCTGGTCAATTATTTTCATCCCAAAAAGAAATGCAGGTAATACAAAGTATCCAGAACAGGATATACGAAGTACGGGGGGAAAGGGTTATGCTGGACAGGGACCTGGCGACCCCATATGAAACCGGGACCAAGACCCTGAACCTTGCTGTAAAAAGGAATATTAAGCGATTTCCTCCTGACTTTATGTTCAGGCTTACAAGCGAAGAGTTTGAAATCTTGAGGTTTCAAATTGAAACCTCAAGATCAATTGTGCCTTTGGGGCCGGAAATTGCGGCCTCAAAAGGCTGGGGTGGTAACAGGTATTTGCCCTGTGCATTTACCGAACAGGGTGTTGCCATGTTAAGCGGCATTATTAATTCGGATAAGGCTATTAATATGAATATTGCCATTATGAGAGCCTTCATCGAAATCAGGAAAATACTTTTGCGGCAAAATGATATGAAAGAGCAACTGAAGGAAATAATGGAGAGGTTGGGCGGGCATGATGCCCAGCTAAACCAGATCTATGATGCCATGGAAAACCTGCTGGATGAATCCTTCTGCCTCGCTCAGGAGCTGCTCAAAAAAAATGGGAAGACCGCGAAAGAATAGGGTTTGCTAAGTAATATCCCAACATCGTATTGATTTGTGAAGACAAAACAAGGCAGGGGAAGCCGATGATGATGGTTCGTGAAGCGAAACCATGGCAGGAAGAAGCAAAAAAGAACAATAAGAATAAAATAGTTTTTTTTAACAAGTTTTAATAAAACCCAGCCCGCCCTTTGCCTTCTCATGATCAAAATCATTGATCATTAAAAACTTTAATTATGAAAAAGATCTTTACTTATTCAGTGCTGGCTGCATTAACTGTCGTTCTGTTCACCAGCTGCCGCAAAGACAGGGTAATATATGATGACCACTCCTACTGGCTTTCGCAGGAGCAAGGCGATGTGGTGTACAGCAATAACGCCTGCGGGTTTTATGTAGTGGAAACAAATTACGGGTATACCATCATTCAAAACCTGGATGGGTTAAGGACCTACGACGGCGATATCATGTATGGGGACTTTGGCAGTTATGGTACAAGGGGTTTCTATAATTATTCGGCCGATGTGGTTACCCGGGGAAACGTGGTGGAATATGATCTTTCGTATAACCAGGCCCAGGTTGCCATTGATTATTATTGTCCCTACGGTAAAGCGGGTGGATCAAAGATCAGGGAAAGCGCAACGGCACAAAATAAAATTCCCAGAACCGCTGCCAATAAATAACACGTAGTTGAAAACAGGGCCCGTCATGCAAAAGCTGACGGGTTCTTTTTGCAAAATGGAATGCAGGATATGCGATACGGAATAACTATCCAGTTGAAGAATACTCCCCGGTTCAGTAATAATTTCAATCCCGTATCTTGTATCCTGATCAACTTTATCCCGATGCAATCGCCCCAACAGGTAGCAAACGCATGGTTTGATGCGTTCAATAAGCATGATATAGAAATGCTGCTGTCTTTATACGCAGCCGATGCAGAACATTACAGTCCCAAACTAAAGGCCAGGCAGCCCGAAACGAATGGTTTAATAAAAGGTAAGCCCGCCCTGAGGGCCTGGTGGACAGATGCTTTTACCCGTTTACCAAACCTGCATTACAAGGTTTTACAGTTAATGGCAACCGACAGCAGGGTGTTCATGGAATACATACGTCAAACTCCCGGGGAGGAAGACCTGCAGGTAGGCGAAGTGCTTGACATCGAAAATGGAAAAATCATTGCTTCAAGAGTTTACCATTCTTAAAATCCTTTTGTGGTACAGGATCCAGGATACAAGATATTGGATACGGGATAACGGCTTGCATCTTGTATCCTGCATCCCGCATCCTGTACCAGATTTCATTTCCAAATATTTGGTTTTTAAAATAGAAATGTCAATCTTGGAGATTCCTAAACCTACTCTTATGCGTATACTTATAAAACCAGTAGTTATCGCGGTAATACTTTTTGCAGCCTCCCCGGTATCTGCCCAGGTGCCGCCGGGCGCCCCATCGCCCACCCGGGTTGCCCGCGAAGCAAACAATGCACAAAAGGAGGCCGGCAATGTTGCGGAGACCGTGCAGAATGTTAATGATGTGATCAATGCGCTTAAGGATGTGAAGAAAATGATCGACAGCGTGGTAGCCAATGATAAATCCCACACGGCGGGCGAAGTGCACCTGGTCTTCCTCAGCATTAATTATGCAGATGAGACCCTGGTATCCCTTGAGGCTGCACTAAAAAAACAGGAAGGGATAACGGATCTGAAAAAAGTTCAAAAAACAGCTACGGTCACTTTTGAGATGAAGAGCAGCCGGGTGCCGTTCGAAATATGGAAAGACCTGCCCAAACAGGTTCAGAAGCCGTTCATTGTTCATGACAAGGACGCTTATAATGTGGTGCTTATTTACAGGGCCCCTCCTCCCAAAACAAAGAATTAACAGGTGACTGCGCCCTGGTTCGTGAAGCGAATCCAAGGCGTGAGACGTTGTTGAGAACCATCCTTGCTGAAAAAGAAAACAGCATAGTATATTGAGGTATTTCTCTTAACAGGTATTGCCTGGTCAGTTATTTTCATCCCAAAAAGAAATGCAGGTAATACAAAGTATCCAGAACAGGATATATGAAGTACGGGGAGAAAGGGTTATGCTTGACAGGGACCTGGCCCAGCTTTATGAAATAGAAACAAAAGTGCTCAACCAGGCTGTAAAACGAAATATCAGGCGGTTCCCTGAAGATTTTATGTTTCAGCTTACGTGGGAAGAATTTGAAAGTATACGGTTTCAGATTGAACCCCCGGAAACATTCCGTGGTTCAAGGTCACAATTTGTGACCTTGAAGATAAACAGGGGCCAAAATCTTAAATATTTGCCTCATGCCTTTACGGAACAGGGTGTTGCCATGCTCAGTGCAGTGATAAATTCTGATAAGGCAATCAATACAAATATTGCTATTATGAGAGCCTTTGTAGCTGTAAGAAAGGTATTACTAAAACAAAACGATATCAAAGAGCAATTAAAAGAAATTAAAGAACGGGTTGCTGAGCATGATGTACAGCTAAACCAGATCTATGATGCCATGGAAAACTTGTTGGATGAATCCTTCGACCTCGCTCTGGAGCTGCCCAAAGAAAATGGGAAGACCGTGAAAGAATAGGATTCACTAAATAATATCTTTCCCAGGCAACGTCTCCCAAAAGCTTGAAGCAGGGCCGGTGACCTTGCGTCTTTGCATTACACAACGGTCATTTTTCAATATTCAGTTTTTCCCATTAAAAAACCAGCCTGTAAAACAAGCTGGTTCTATTTTTAATTTCCGGCTGGATCAAAGCAGGGATCCTAAAAGGCCCAAAGCCTTGTCATGTTAAAGCCGATCAGGAATTGTCCCTTCGTGTAATCGTGTTGATTGAAGAAATTGTTACTCTGCGGTACAATACCATAATAATTACCTGCAAACACCTGGAAGGCATGCGAATCGGTTGTGGTTTCCAGGCCAAAGGCAATGTTCGGATGCGGGTTATTGGTGGGATGCTGTGTAAGCGGCTGATCGTAATTGATGATGAAAGCAGATTTATCTGAGAATTTGTACCTGCCCATTACTTCTATCGCCAGGTGCCCGTTCTTCATTTTCTTTTGTACCTGGCCCTTGCTGTCAACATATCCTTCTACATTATTGAACCAGGAAAAACTTCCGGCAACTTGTGCCGAAAACCGGTCGGTTATTTTCCTGGCCAGCATCAGTTGACTGAAATAGGAAAAGCGGTGTACGCCATAGGTAAAATTGCTTTTATTCCTGGTATCGATGACCATATTGCCATAGAATGAAACACTCAACGGAATTTTGTTACTCTCCGTTTGCTTCAGGATGGCATACTTGGCATTCAGGTCAACCTGCATCCTTTCTTTGGTAAGCCCGGCGCCAACGCTCAGTTTATTGATGGGAACAAAGTTCAATCCAAAACGAATGTTAGAAGGTGCAAAAAGACCATAGAAATCCTTATATCCATTATTAACTATCCCAAACCGGTGCTGGATGATGAATTCCAGTGATTTTTTCTTGGGCACCATAACGGTCTGGTTATCGATGAGCCAGATACTCTCAAAAGTATTTTTTGCCAGCCTTACTTCTGGTTTAAGTACCGGTTGTACCGCTGCGGTTGAATCCTGCGCAAAAAGCGGGCTTGCGCTCACGAACAGCAACATCGGTAATATACAACTGCTTATAAAAAATGACAGCGTTTTTTGATTATGTTTTTTCATACATTTTTTTTTAATTGTTTTTGGCGCCTTGTTTTATCCATGCAAGCACCAAAGCATTATATTCTTTGTTCATACCGCCAACAGGCATTTGGGTCGTCTTCTTACCGGTCAGCCACAGGTATATTACACTGCTTTCGGGATTGTTGGTATTGAAATAATTTCCAACTTTTAAAGAATTATACGCATTGGCAGCACTTAGGTCCGGGGGCTTGCCGCCTCCTGTGTGGCACCCGCTTAAACTGCAGCTTTTGTTAAAAATGGGAATGATATCTCCGGAAAAAGTTACCGTTCTTGTTATTACTGCACCAGTTTCAGAAACTACTGTTTTGTCCTTATAACATCCCTGCAGAAAAAACAGAACAATACTGCCCGCCAGGATAACCCCCAAGACATTTTTATTGCATAACATGATCTTATTATTTTAATTTTTAGCAATAACGGGCAATCCTATTTTCTAAATTTCAGTACGAGGTTTGGATTAATACCATGCTGGTAGTTTGATTTATTCCAGATGGCTACACCAAACTGCTGGTCTGCTAAACCGGAAAAGTCAATATCCTGTGCCAACACATCCGTGGTTTTTAACTTGCGTTTAAATTCAACGATCCATCCGGTACCTGTATAAACAGCGGTACTGTTTATATCGGCCCTTCCACCAATTAAAGGAACACCGATCAGACTGGCGATCGCTTTGGGAGCAGTTGGGCCTGTTGCTGAAGCGCTTCTCAGGTAATCGGTACCGGCTGTTGGATTAATTGTTGATGCATCGCTTAACGTTAATACGCCTGCAGAACTAACGGCCACTACTTTTTTTGCTGTACCGTTTGCGGTATCTGCAACAAGTATCATATTGGTATTAGAACCAGGGATAACCCAGATCGGAACTGCAACGCTTGCACCGGTTCCGTCTAATTTCAGGTTTTGAGAATTACTCACTTCGCCCTGTGCCGGTGAAACGGTATAATTCGGGCGGAATGGCCAGGTTGCCGATTTGGTTCCATCAGGAACGATGCCGTCTACGTGCCGGCCATTTGCATTACCACCGGTTAAGTTGGTGATGGCCTGCCCGCCTGCCCAATCCTGGTAGTTATCATCCAGATAATTCAGTGTTGTGTTTTTGCTCATATAGCCTAAACGTCCCCACCACATATCAATTTTTTCATTTGGCCCGTTGGTATAGTGGTTACCATTGGCAGAATTTGATACCATGGCCGGTGGTGTTTGGGAATAATCCAAATACGGAGTAAACACATGGCAACTGGCATAACAGGTTTGAGAAATAAATTTAGGTGTTGAATTATCTACATTCCACAGCATGGCAATTTTATCTTCGCCCCAGCCATCCCTTGTTAAAACGCCGCTTACATCAAAGGTTTTGCTGGAAGGTTCTTTCTGCCAGCCTGTTTTACCGGCCACATTCAGGGCAGGATCAAAATACCAGGGAGAAACATTGATGTCCTGTGTAGCATCAGCGTATTCTACTAAAAAATAGATATTCTGGTCATCAAACATCGATCTGATCGTTGCAGGATACACCTGTCCGATGTACCCGGTAAAAAGCCCGTTACCGGCATCAGGAACAGTTGGCGATATATCTAATTTTTGGGCATTGGCCCATGCGGCATCAACGGTGCCATCAATGGTGGGAACTGTACTTGTGAACTGGGAATACAATTCATTTCCATTTGAAGGAACAGCCACATCCAGTACCTGGTCATCTTTGGTGCATTGCGTAAGCATAACAGTTCCTATCAAAATGATGATGATGGTGATACTTAATTTATTTCTTTTCATAAAATGTATTTTCGGTTTTTAATAACAATATTTTTCCGTTATGCCCATAATGCATAAACAGGTATTTTTATTTATTTGGCAAATGTGCGTATGTAATTCACGATAGACCACCTTTCAGCATCTGTGAGTTTTTTGCTGAAAGAAGGCATTGGTTTTCTTCCTTCGGTCATTTTCCAGAATACTTCACCATCGGTGGTTTTTTTAAATGCTGCAATACTGAAATCACTGCATGAAATGTCTAAATTCCTGGCTTTGGTACCGTCGCCTTTTCCTTCATCGCCATGACAGGATTTACAATTCTTGATATAAAGTTCTCTGCCATCTTTAATGGATATTGCATCGGATTTAACCGGGTTTTTTACAGCAATTGCAGCAGCAGGAGCAGGCCAGGGCAATCCTTTTGGTTTCTGGGCATTGGCTGATTGGGTGGTTAATGCCAACAGGGACAGCACAAAAAAAACGCTCATTAATTGTTCAGTTATTTTGATCATTGCTTTCATTGTTTTGATTTTTGTTTTATTAATAAATTGAGTGTTGTTTATTTTTTTGCTATGCGGTACTTGCCAATTTTTTAATTCCCCTGCCTGATTGCCTGATCCTGAAAAGCTGGAAGACCAGGTATAGTATGGTTCCCCAGATCCCCAATATGATTAATACCGATGCGATGATTAAAAGCATCGGTGCTTTTTCTCTTGATGCAGACAAAGAGCGATTGCTCCAGTTGTAAGATTCGCTGGATGACACAGCGCCCCATTTTACAGTTGATTGCGTTTCAGCATTTCCATAAATTTCGTCGCGTTCTATTTTTGCAATTACAACAATCATGTTGTTTGCATCACCGGGCAGATCCATCGGAAATTTAATTTCTGCCACGCCATTTTCATCTGTTGCCACAGCTTTCCCGATCGTTAATAATCCATACATCCGTTTCACATATAAATGCACTTCAGTTCCTTTTACGGGTAAACTATCAGTAAAAACAGTGGCTCTGCAGGTTTTGGTTGTATCGGTTTGCAAAAAAGACAATCGTATGGTTGCCTGTTTTTGTTCCTGCGCATACGTATTGAGGGCTGTTAATTGCAGCAGCAAAAAAAACAGGAATGATCTCCCCCTTAATTGTAAGCCCATCGTGTTATTTTTTCTTTTGCAGGTCATATGATTATTTTTCAGGGTTGTCCATTTCCTCCAGTTCGATGCCTTCGTTTTCGAGGGTTTCCCAGATTGAAACGATCGGAAAGAATTTTGAGAAAACCGTAATGATCAGCAATACCCCTGCAAGAGATGCCGAAACGATTGCTATTTCAATCCATGTTGGGAAATAAACAGCCCAGTTAGCAGGTACGTTCTGTATGGGTGTATACGGATGAAGCATGATCGGTGTAACGATCAGGTATCGTTTAAACCATGCTGCAACTACTACTGCCAATGCAATGATGGCAACCGGTAATGGCTTTCTCGCTTTTTTCCACAGAAGCAGTACAGCCGGCAATGCCATACCAAATACCTGAACCGACCAGTATAGCGGGGCATAGTGGCCGGTAAAAAGATCATTCAGTAATTTTCCTTCGGCTCCCCTCATTTTATAAGCAGGTACCAGGTATTCATTTAAATTGAAGTAGGCATAGATCAAACACAGGAATACCAGTAGTTTTCCCATTTGGTTAAAATGTACTTCTGTTATGTACTTCTGAAGATTATAGGCCTTTCTGAAAACAAACATGGCAATAATAACACAGGCTGTGCCTGCCTGGAAAGCACCTGCAACAAAGTAGGGACCGAAGTTGGTACTATCCCATCCCGGCCTTAATGTGGTAGCAAACAACCAGGCTGTAACAGTATGAATGGAAATAGCCAGTGGAATTATCAGTATGCAGATAATGGCGATGCTTTTTTTCATTAACCTCCACTGGGTGTGGCTTCCGGTCCAGCCTAATGCAAGCTTCCTGTATAGCCAACGTTGCCATTTGGGTTTTTCTGTCAGCGTATCGCGGCAATAAGCGATAGCCGGCAGCAGAGGAAAATAAAGAAACAAAATACTCATGACCAGGTAAGTAGAAACAATGATCACGTCCCAAACGATCGGCGATTGTATACGGCCATGTGTAAACAGGTTTAAAACCCTGTCGGGACGCCCCATATCAACAATAATAATGAGTCCGGCAAAGATGATACCCGAAACGGCAATGATCTCTGCGATACGTGTAATGGGGCGATACCAGGAAAAGTTGGTCAGCCGCAATACCGATGAGATCAGCGCTCCCACCAGGCTTATTGCAACAAAGAAAACAAAATTGGAAATATATAAACCCCACGAAGCATAGTCTCTCATTGCAGTAACCTTCAATCCGTTCTTAAGCTGCAGGTAATACGCATAACAACCAAAAATAAATACGATTACCAGGAATGCGATCCACAGCTTTCCTGCAATTCCGGTATGACGTAACGGGCGCAATACCACTTCCCTCATTTCCTGCCGGTGCTGTTTTTTTTCTTCCTCGGTTAACAGATTGTGATATTCAAATCCTGGGTGTGCGTCTTGTTCCATGGATAGATTATTTATTCAACTGGGTTATGAATTACTTTGTCTTCTTCAAAGGGGAATTGCCTTTCAACAGCAGGTAAATAATATACCCTCGGTTCCGTTCCTAATTCTTCCAGGTAACGGTATCCTCCCCTGTCCCGGATCAGTTCACTCAGTCTGAATGTATCTTCTCCATTCGTAACAACATCTTCGTTGGCATCACCGAAAAACAGCGTTCCATTTGGACAATTGGTGACACAGTCAGGTAGTTTTTGCTGCCTGGCCATGTCAACACAGAAATCGCATTTAGATACGGTTCCCATTTTATCCTGCATGCTTGACTCAATAGAATTATTAGCACAGGTATTTCCTTCTGCTGAAGCAGAATCCTGTGCAGCTTTTGAAGCCACTCCCCAGTCATTTCCCCAATTAAATACCCGGGCGTTATAAGGGCATGCAGCCATACAAAACCTGCAGCCGATACAACGATCGTTGTCTATTAAAACCACTCCGTCTTTTCTTTTGAATGTAGCATCAACGGGGCAAACCTTGGTACAGGGAGGATTATCGCAATGAAAGCAGGGCTGGGCCATCCAGTACGGAGATGCATCGGGGGCATCCTGCATTTTTTTAACTTTGATCCACTCAACAGGTGGTTTCCTGTGATGCATTTTCTGGCAACTTTCAACACATTTCCTGGCATTTGCACAACGTGCCATGTCAATGACCATTACGAATTTTTTACCTTCAATTCCTTCACGTGCCTGGGCATTCGTAATTACCGTTTCAGCCATATGGTGCATATGGTTACTGTCAACCTCCATTAATTTACCGTCAGCGGTCATTACTTTCACTTTTTGACCTGGCTCGGGAATGGAGTCGGCGAACAGTTTCTTCTGAATACCTAATCCGGCCAGTGCAGCACCCCCGGCAAACAATCCATATTTCAGGAATTTCCTTCGCTGAGAATCTTCTTTATTATTTTTTTCCATTTTTGTTATTTAATACCGGGTTATCAAAAAATCCGATACAGACAAAAAGATATAAATGCTTGAATATGACGTAAAAAACTACCTGTAACTTTTTAGCAAAAAAAAACTAACGATCGTTAGCTAAATTATTGACTCTGATTAACCAGGTGAGTGAGGGGAGTCAGGAAGAAATATGACTTTTGTCAGTTTATCTTTTAAGCGTGGCGGCCACAAAGTTGAAAATGCGCTTTGTGCTTTCTGTGAAAATATTTGTGCCGCTGTGGGAAAAATAGCGGGGAATGAACAAACTATCGAATAGTATCGTTGGAAATGAATGGTAGTAAAAAATGGTTTTTCATCAGGTATTGTATCCACTCGGTTAGCCAACAATATTGTTGACAGCAGAAACTAGCTGATTATTTTTTTTGGATGTTGCAGTTAAAGAGAAAGCATGTCCCGTTTACACAGGGGTAGTAATCGTTAAAAAAATCAGGGCGTATCCTCCATTTGTACTGCACAACAAATGGTTTTTACTGGCGCAAATATATGCCTGCTTTTACCAGCGTAACGCACCTTTTATGCACAATGTTAATAACCGTCAGAGCCGGGGAATATTTACAAACACCCCGTCTTCCCGCTGTTCTACAGCAAAGATTTTCAGGAAATAGCCTTCCCCGCTGGTATTGCGGCCATTATGAGGATCAAAGCGGTAGCGGTGCAGCGGACAGACAATATTACCCAACGCATCTACGTACCCATCGGCAAGCGGACCTCCTGCATGCGGGCATTTTTGAGCACAGGCAAACAACTGGTCCCTGTGCTTTCCAACGGTAATTGTTTTACCGGAAACAGTAACCAACGCAAGGCCGTTCGCAGCGAAATTAATTCCGGCGATGCTTTCGGCGATCTTATGCCAAGAGGAGGAATCGTTAAAGGGTTTAATGGTTTAAGACGTTTAAGGGTTATTTAATTTTCAGCTGTTTATTGTAAGGGCCGGGTATTTTATGTTTCAGGAAAAAAGATATTAATCCCGACCGGAATGCTTAACAATCTTTAAACCCTTAAACCTTTAAACGATTTAAACGTTAATAAAAAAACTCCGCCTTATACGGGTAACGTATCCGGTACATATCCCTCACCGCATTTAATATGGTCTGACGCAGGCCATCGAGGTTTATTTTTTCGGTAGCGGAAACAAAAACACAATTGCCCTTCGTTTCATTCTGCCAACGTTGTTTCAGGTCGCTGAGTATTTCATTCTTCACTTCGGGTTCTAACCACTGATCAAATGCTTCTTCCTCGTATTTATCCATCTTGTTGAAAATGGTAATGACGGGTTTTTCAGCGGCCTTTAATTCTGCCAGGGTTTTATTTACCACGTTCAGTTGTTCTTCGTACTGCGGATGCGATATGTCCACTACATGCAGCAATACATCGGCCTCTCTTACTTCATCCAGGGTGCTTTTAAAACTTTCCACCAGGTGATGCGGCAGTTTACGGATGAACCCAACGGTATCGCTTAATAAAAATGGCGTTTGCTCAAACACAACTTTACGGGTGGTGGTATCCAACGTGGCGAATAATTTATTCTCTGCAAACACATCGCTTTTGCTCAGTACATTCATGAGGGTTGATTTGCCTACGTTGGTATAACCCACCAATGCCACCCGGATGAATTCACCACGATCCTTTCGTTGGGTGAATGCCTGTTTATCTATTTCGGCCAGCCTTTTGCGCAGCAAGCCGATCTTATCTTTTACGATACGACGGTCTGTTTCAATCTCGGTTTCACCCGGGCCTCTTGTTCCCACACCGCCGCCCTGGCGCTCTAAGTGCTTCCACATTCCTTTCAGGCGGGGTAAGATGTATTGGTATTGCGCCAGCTCTACCTGCGTTTTTGCCTGGGCTGTCTTGGCACGACTGGCAAAAATATCCAGGATGAGGTCACTCCGGTCAATCACTTTTACCTGCAGTTCCTTTTCAATATTCTGTATCTGCGAACCGGTAAGTTCATCATCAAATATTACCAGGCTGATGTTACCCTTTAGCTGGATGAAATGTTTTATCTCTTCCAGTTTTCCTTTGCCAACAAATATCTTACTGTCGGGGTGTGGAAGTTTCTGCGTAAACCGCTTTACGGCTATGGCCCCGGCGGTTTCTGCCAGGAATGCAAGTTCATCCAGGTATTCATTCACCATGGGCTCGGTCTGTTCTTTATAGATCAAACCAACGAGTATGGCGTTTTCTTCCTGGCGGATTATTTTTTTATTTTCTATCAAGTTGTTGTTTTTATGTGTCAGGCCGGTAATAACCCCGAACAAATTTTTAAGTGCTTTATGAATTAACTGTACCCAATAAGAAAAAATAATTATACCGGCCAGACACCATTGTTCCCCTTGTGCTAAAATTAAAACGTTCCGGTCACTATGCCGGAACGTTTTATAAATATTATTTGTTGCTTAATTTCTTGATGCTGTATTTTCCGGTAACCATTTTTTCATTTCAATGCATCCTTTAAATTCATCATCCACCATCAGGTGATATGTAACCACTTTCTTCCGGAACCATTGTTCCAGCACATCATTCTTTTTTTCTTCCAGCGCCCGTTGTGCGATCCGGTCATAATCGTCTTTCAGGTTTTCCCGGTGTGGTTCCGACTTTGATTTTAAGTAAACAATCCGAACACCCTTTTTTCCCCGTTCATCTGTAAACTCTGTCGGGTGTGAGTATTGCCCCACTTTCAGATCCTTAAGCATCAACACCATGTCTTTATCAAGCTGGTCGATGGTTAAGTTCCCGCTGCCATCACGACCCAGGATACGGCCGGCAGTAAATTTATGTTCATCATCATTGCTGTATTTGTTTACCGCTGCGCCAAAATCAATGGTGCCGGATATCAGGTTGGCCCTGACAGAATCCAGCCTTTCAATTTCTGCTTTGATCTCTATAGAAGTAACCTGCGGAATCAGCAAAATATGCCTTACTGCAGCATCGTCGCCATTGCGGCTTATTAACTGCATGATATGATAACCAAACCTTGTTTTAAACGGGTTGGAAACCTGTCCTTCTTTTAATGTAAATGCTTTACCCAGCCATACCGGGTCCAGTTCTTTTGAATAGCGGTTCACCTCGTAATATCCGCCGGTCTCTTTACTTCCGGGGTCTTGTGTGTATATGCTGGCAACTGATTGAAATGTCTTTTTGCCGGATTCGATCTGCTCTTTGAATTCTTTTAATTGCTGAACACAGTATTCTTCTGCATCCCGATGTGCTTTTGGATATGCCACGATCTGGCTTATCTCCAGTTCACTCTCATAAAAGAACAAGCTGTCTTTGGGAATCTTGTTGAAAAAAACACTTACTTCATTGGGTGTGATGCGTACATTTTCAACTACTTTATTACGCATGGCTTTTGCCAGCTCCTGGTCGCGGATGGGTTCCTTAAAATCTTCTTTTAACTGGTAGATTGATTTGCCCGCCACTTTTTCCAGTTCATCTTTCGAGCCAAACTGCTGTATAAAACTGCGGATACGGTTATCAATGATCGTTTCCACTTCTTCATCGGTTACCGGCAGCGAATCTTTTTCTGCCTGCAAAACAAGCGCTTTGATACCCATGGCCTGGTCCAACACCTGGCAGCGGGCATTTTCAGGTATCTCCACACCCTGGCGCTGCATATCGATCAGGCTGTTTTCAATATCACTTCTTAAGATGATCTTATCGCCAACCACCGCAAGGATCTTATCGGCAACAATACCTTTTGGGTGACTGTTTTGAGCAAAAGAAGAACCGATCAATCCACAAACGGAAATAACAAGTAAAAAATATTTTTTCATTGATTATATTTTAAGCGAAACACATTGTCAAAAATAAACTTCTGCTTTAAAACCCTGTTCCGGCATGGGTTCATTTAACAAAAGATTGAGAGGGGATGATGCAGGATACAGGATTCAAGATCCGGGATGCAGGATCTTATATCTGGCATCTTGTATCCTGTATCTGGCATCTGCTCTCCTTATAATGTCCGCTTCACTTCAATTTCTTCAAAAGCTTCCACGATATCGCCTACTTTAATATCGTTATAGTTCTTTATAGTTAAGCCACATTCCATACTGGAAGTAACTTCTTTGGCGTCGTCTTTAAAGCGCTTCAAACTTCCCAGCTCACCGGTAAAGATCACGATACCGTCACGTACCAGCCTGATGCGGCTGTTCCTTGCCATTTTACCATCCAGTACAAAGCAACCCGCCACACTGGCTTTATCAAATTTGTACACTTCTCTTATCTCCACATTAGCCAGTATCTTTTCTTCCACCACCGGTTCAAGCATACCTTCCATGGCGCTCTTGATCTCTTCAATGGCGTTGTAGATAATGGAATATAATTTAATCTGTATAGCTTCATGCTCGGCCATTTTAGCGGCCTGCATAGAAGGACGTACGTTAAATCCGATGATGATCGCATCGGATGCATTGGCAAGCGTAACATCGCTTTCTGTAATTGCACCCACGGCTTTATGGATCACCCTGATAACAATTTCTTCTGTACTTAATTTCTGTAATGAATCACTCAATGCTTCCACCGATCCGTCAACATCACCTTTGATGATCACATTCAGTTCCTTGAAACTTCCCAGTGCCAGGCGGCGACCGATCTCATCAAGCGTAATGTGTTTCTTCGCACGCATTCCCTGTTCACGCAATATCTGTCCACGCTTATAGGCCATAGACCTTGCATCACTTTCGTTTTCAAAAACCTTGAATGTTTCTCCGGCTTGTGGTGCACCGTTCAATCCAAGAATCAATACCGGCGTTGATGGCGGAGCGGTATCCACCCGTTGGTTACGCTCGTTGTACATGGCTTTCACCTTTCCAAAGTTTTGGCCTGATACGATCATATCACCAACTCGCAGTGTTCCGTTCTGAACAAGAATGGTAGCTACATAGCCACGGCCTTTATCAAGCGTTGCTTCAATGATGGTTCCGCTTGCTTCCTTATCGGGATTGGCTTTTAGTTCAAGAATATCTGTCTCAAGTAATATTTTTTCCAGGAGCAGGTCGATGTTCAATCCCTTCTTCGCACTTATTTCCTGGCTCTGGTATTTACCTCCCCAGCTTTCAACCAACACATTCATCGCTGCCAGTTGTTCTTTTATTTTTTCGGGATTGGCGCCGTCCTTATCCATTTTATTTATGGCAAAGATCATGGGCACCCCGGCAGCCTGCGCATGTGAAATGGCTTCCTTGGTTTGTGGCATCACCGCATCATCGGCAGCAACCACGATCACTGCAATATCAGTAACCTTGGCGCCACGGGCTCTCATCGCCGTAAAGGCTTCGTGACCGGGAGTATCCAGGAACGTAATATTTCTTCCGCTGGGCAGGGTTACTTCATAAGCTCCGATATGCTGTGTGATCCCTCCGGCCTCACCGGCAATAACATTGGTGTTGCGTATGTAATCAAGCAACGATGTTTTACCATGGTCAACGTGACCCATGATGGTAACAATCGGCGCCCTTCCTTTAAGATCTTCTTCACTGTCTTCTTCGTCATCGGCATCCATCTCGTTTGCATCTTCCACACCGATGAATTCAACCTCATAATTAAATTCGCTTGCTACCAGTTCTATCACGTCTGCTTCCAGGCGTTGGTTGATGGAAACCATGATGCCTAAACTCATACATTTACTGATAACATCAGCAAAACTTACGTCCATCAGGTTGGCAAGTTCGCTCACCGAAATATATTCCGTTACCTGCAGTTTGTTGCTGTGTTCTGTTTCAGCACCAGCATGCTCGGCATGTTCTTCTCTTTTTGCCTTGCGGTATTTTGCTTTAAGACTTTTCCCTCTTCCGCCGGCCCCGGCTAATTTGGCCTGGGTTTCCTTCAGTTTATCCTGGATCTCTTTTGCGTCAATTACTTTTTCTTCTCTTCTTCCACCGGTTCCTGTTCCAGGCTTGTTCCTGTTAAACCGGCTATCTCCTCCACGATTTGGAGAAGGAGGCCCGCTTGTTCCTGGTCCTGGTCGCCTGTCCTGGGGTCCTGGAGTGGGAGTTCCTTTTCGTTCTACAGGAATGCGTTTACGTTTGCGTTTTTCGTCGCTGTCTTTTTTAGGCCTTGTATCATTATCAACAGGCAATTCTATTTTACCCATGATCTTGGGACCTGATAATTTTTTTGCCTGTATGTTTTCGATGATCGGTAGTGTAGGTTCTGCAACCGGCGGCTCTACCGGTTTTACTTCTTCAGCAGGTTTTTCTTTTTTGCCTTTTTTTGCTTCGGCTTTTGCTTCGGTTGCTTCTTCTTCGGCTGTTTTAGCAGTGGTTTTTTTTGCTCCTTTCTTTGGTCGTGTGGAAGAATCAATAGAATCAAGGTCTATTTTATCAAGCACTTTCGGAGTTTCCAGTTCGGGCGCCTTTATTTTTGTTACCTCTGTCTCTGCTTCTTTCGTTCCCTTCTTCACCACTTCGGGTTTCGATGGTTCTTCAACAGGTTTTTCGGCAGGTTTTTCTACCACAGGCTTGGCCGCTGCAGCTGTTTCTTTTTTCTTGAAGGAAAGATCTTCTTCGTCTTTTTTCTTCTTTGGTTCATTGCCTGTTGCACCCTTCGGCAAATCTATCTGCTGCGCTTTTTGCTTCGCAACCTTGTCCTGCTGAAATTCTGTTTGCAGCACACGATACATCTGTTCTGTAAGTTTCGATGTGGGCTTCAGGTCATCTTCATTGAATCCTTTTGATACAAGAAAGTCTACCAAGGTATCCTTACCTATGTTAAACTCTTTGGCCGCAGCCATCAACCTTGGTGTTATTACTTCTGACATTCGTTGTTTGTTTGCCTGATTTTTTTAAGACACAGGCTTATTATCTTTTAAGTTTTAAGAATCAACCCCTGCGGGTAATTATTCTTTTTTAAATTCTTCCTGCAGTATCCTTCTCACTTCTTCAATGGTTTCTTTTTCCAGGTCGGTACGACGTTCCAGTTCCTCTGCTGTCAGATCAAGCACCGCCCTTCCGGTATCGCAACCCACCCGCTTCAGTTCGTCAATGATCCATGGTTCGATCTCATCTGTAAATTCATCCAGGTCGATGTCGTATGCTTCTTCTTCCCCTTCGTTGTCGCGGAATACATCAATTTCGTGGCCGGTGAGTTCACAAGCCAGTTTGATATTAACACCCCTGCGGCCAATGGCCAGGGAAACCTGGTCGGGTTTAAGAAATACATTCGCATGCATTTTCTCCGAATCGATCTCCATGCTGGTTATTTTAGCCGGAGTTAATGAACGCTGTATCAGCAACTGGATATTACTTGTCCAGTTGATCACATCTATATTTTCATTTTTCAGTTCTCTTACAATTCCGTGAATACGGCTTCCTTTCATACCTACGCAGGCGCCTACCGGGTCAATACGGTCATCATAACTTTCAACAGCTACTTTCGCTCTTTCACCCGGATCCCGTACGATCTTCTTCACCACGATCAGTCCGTCAAAAATTTCCGGTACCTCTATCTCTAATAATTTTTCCAGGAATACCGGGCTAGTTCTTGAAATGATGATCACCGCCTGGCTGTTCTTCAATTCTACTTTTTTAACAACGCCCCGTACAGTTTCTCCTTTCTTAAAATAATCACTTGGTATCTGTTCAGATTTAGGAAGCAGCATTTCATTGCCTTCTTCATCCAGTAATAAAACTTCTTTTTTCCAGACCTGGTAAACTTCACCGCTTACGATCTCGCCCACACGGTCTTCGTATTTTTTTATGAGGATATTCTTCTTCAGATCGTTGATACGGGCAGCCAGGGTTTGCTTACCGGCCAAAATAGCCCGGCGGCCAAACTCTTTCTGGATATCCACTTCTTCGTACAATTCTTCTCCAACCTGGTAATCAGGCTCTATTTTGATGGCGTCTTTATACTCAATTTCTGTAAGAGTATTATACAGGTCATCATCATCCACAATGGTGCGGCGACGGAAGATCTCCAGGTCACCTTTCTGGTCGTTTACGATGACGTCGAAACATTCGTCGCTGCCGTATTTTTTACGGATGAGTGTTTTGAACACGTCTTCCATTACTTTCATCAGTGTAGGACGATCAATGTTTTCCGCATCTTTAAATTCCTGGAATGAGTCAATTAAGTTAATACTTGCCATAATCCTCGCCGGCCTCACTTTTATTTCCCCGCCGGGCTGGGGGTTTTATTTATAATTAAAATTTTACCTGCACTGTTGTTTGCTTAATATTTCCGAGGTCGATCTCTTCTGATTTTGTTTCTGCTTTTTTTCCTTTGCCTGTTGTGTATTCAATAATAATCTTTTCTTCGGTAACCCCGGTCAGCCTGCCTTCTTTTTTTACATCCTCTGTAGTTATCACTTCCACGTTTCTGCCAATATTCTTTTTATATTGGCGAAGCAGCTTCAGTGGTTCGTCTATTCCAGGGCTTGATACCTCCAGCGAAAAATCGCCGTCGGGGTACATCCCGTTTTCTTCCATGGCTTTATAAAGAGCCCTGTTTATCCGGATGCATTTTTCAATACCAAGGCCGCCGTCTGCATCCAGGTATATTTTTATGTTGTTGGTCGGCTTTACCCGTATCGACACCAGGAAGATATCCCCCTCAAGCAGGGGCGCAATCATCTTTTCAACGGTCTGTATTAGTGGATCCTGGGTCATGATAAAAGAAGAAGGGAACGCCTCCGTTCCCTTCATTTGTTTCTTTGTCCGTGGCAAATATACGTTGCGGAGCTGTAACTGCCAAAATTGTGGCTCCAAAAATGCCCGGCTCCCTGTTATTTTTATTTTAACAACATCCGGTTTGGCTGGTATGTATCTTTGGGTCATGAACATTCTTAAAATTCTTTTCGAACTGTTTGTACTGTACCTGGTTTACAAGCTGATCTTCGATTTCATCATCCCCATTTATCAAACCACCAAACAGGTAAAACAAAAGGTGGGTGAAATGCAGAACCAGATGAACGAGCATTTGAAAAATCAGCAGACCGGCAATCATTCTTCGGCCCCGAAAGACAACAACCCTAAACCCACCCGGGAAGATTATATAGAATTTGAGGAACTGAAGTAGCCCTTCTATAATTTTAAGTCCTCTATTTTTTCATCCGGCTGCAAATGATGCGTATTGATGCTGAGTGCGGCGGCGGCTTCTATGTTTTTTAGCAGATCGTCTATAAATATGGTTTCTTCGGCAATAATGCCTGCATCCTGCAACGCAAAACTGTAAATTTCTTTTTCCGGTTTTCTTAACCCGATCTGGTGTGAGTAATAAGCCCTGGTAAAATAGTCGTCGAAATTTTTCCGGCTAGTTTGCAGGGTAAATGATCTGTGAAAAGCCCGGTGATGAATGCTGTTGGTGTTGCTTAGCAAATACAGGCTGTACCTGGTTTTTAGCTGTTCCAGGTGTTTCAGGCTTTCCGTCCGGAAATCAAGTATCAGTGCATTCCAGGCATTGCGGATATCATTGTCGTGCAATGGCAATTTGCTGATGTTTCGGATGCCATCGAAAAAAACCGCTTCTGATACTTTTCCTTTTTCAAGATCGTTGAACAAGTTATCTGCTTTATACAGCGAATAGTTGTTCTTAAAATCTTTGACCCCGAGCTTTTCAAATGCTTCGTTCGTTTTGGCGGTATCAATATTAAGCAACACACCACCCAGGTCGAAAATGATATTTTTTATTGTTTTCATTACACCAAAACCGTGATTAGGTTATAAATCTGTTTTTAAAAAATAAAACCCCACAAAATCTGTGAGGTTTTTGTGGGCCCACCTGGGCTCGAACCAGTTCCGATAGCTATCGGAACTATGATTATGAGTCAGGTGCAGAATATTTTTCTTTTAAACGCCCGATAATAAGCGGGTGTTTCTTCAGGTTGGCAATATATACCTTACTTTTCATTCGCTTAATATGCTTTTCAATCAACAAGGCTTGTTTCATTGAAAAACACTCAATTTCCAGGAATAACTCCCAGTCTTTTAACTTCTTTGTAAACTTATTTTCATAATACTCATCCAGGTGTCTGTTTAGTCTCTTTTCCGGCTTTATTGTAGTCGCCCCAGTATAAAATGAATCATCCAAAGCACTATACAAAATGTAAACATATGCTGTCATAATGTAAAACAACAAAAGGCAACATATTTATTGTTGCGGTTTTCCTCCGGTCACAAGGTTCTTTTAAAAGTAAAAAACCCCACAAAATCTGTGAGGTTTTTGTGGGCCCACCTGGGCTCGAACCAGGGACCCTCTGATTATGAGTCAGATGCTCTAACCGGCTGAGCTATAGGCCCTCTCCTCATAAAGGAAAGATTTATTGTACTGCTTAATTCCGGTAAATTAAGCTACAAAGGATCTCTTGTTCAAATAACCTTAGATCCGTTCTGGTATTTATCAGAAATCTGATTATGACTCAGATGCTCTAACCTCCCGATGGTTATCAGGAGAGCTATAGGCCCTTTCTTCTGTATTTTGAAGAATGAGGCTGCAAATATAGTTAAAGCCCTTTAATTTAACAGGCGGTTTATCTATTTCGTTATATAAAATCTTCTTCCTCTTCAAATAAGAGCGCTCCCGGCCCTGATCTGTTATTACCGTGTTTTCACCCTGGCAATCTCCGTTATTACTCCCTTATATAACTATATGTATTTGTCCATTTTTACAATATCAATCCCTCCCCTGAAAAATTGCTTTTAATCCTATCTGTGGCAACGCTGCATTATTCACTAAAAAATTACAGGCATGAAGCTGGAAAAACTACTCTTATCTGGTGGACTATTTTGTCTTTCTTTAACGCAACCCTTCGGGGCTTTTACACAACCCCCGCCTACCACAGGGCTGGTTGGGCATTTTAAGTTTGACGGAAACCTGACCAATTCCGGTCCGGCCATTATGACGGCTACTTCTTTCAGCACTACTTTCAGCACCAATAGTGTGGGGGTTGCAAATAAGGCTTTAATGTTTGGTGGCAGCATTGCTTCATACGTCAGTATTACAGATAATACCAACCTTGATTTTTCCGGCGATTTCTCCATCGCATTTGGAGTATATACCACTTCGATAGCTGTAAATCATGGATATTATGATAATGGACTCAATTATGGTGGTTGCGGTATCTGGTTTTTCGCCTCAGATAATACCCTGCGATTTAATTTTAAAAATGCTTCTATTGGCGCTGTGGCAGCATTGCCTGCAAACCAGTGGAAAGCCGTGTGTGCGGTCAGAAGCGGCAACACTATAAAGTTATATGTAAGTGGTGTACAGGTAGCCACGGGAACAGAGGGAACTTCGGCAATCACCTATCCCAATGCCCCGGTACTTGGCCAAATGTATTTTGCCGCCGGGGGCGGCAATTACAACCCGGCTCCTAATGGAACCAAGCTGGATGAAATGCGCTTTTATAACAGGGCTTTATCGGCTGCAGAAATAGCTCTTTTAGTAGGTTACTCTTTACCGCTTAAGATGGGTGACTTTACTGCAGTAAAAAAACCAACGGGTATACAGCTAAACTGGGAAACCCTTTCTGAACAGAATACCGCTTACTTTGAAGTTCAAAGAAGTATTGACGGAACAAATTTTGCCCCGATTGGAAGGGTAACTGCAAAAGGCAACTCCACCATTAAACAGGCTTATAGTTATTTTGATGAAAAGGCAGATGTGGGTACAAATTATTACCGCTTAAAACTTGCAGACCTTGACAACACGTATACGTACAGCCGTACAATAGCCATCAAAAACAACAGCCAGCTTGTTTCCATTGAACTCTTTCCTAATCCCGCCAGCAGTTTATTGCAGGTGCAAATACCTTCTCAGCAAAAAGAGACCGTGAATATTCTGGTTACCGATGCTTCGGGGAAAACTGTTTATTCAAACCCGGTTCAGCTAAGCCAGGGGAATAATGCAGTAAGCATCCCGGTGATCTCACTGGCAAATGGCCTTTATTACTTTATTCTTGAAAATAAGGAAGGCCGGCAGATAAAAACATTCTTAAAACAATAAACGAATCGGAATTCCCTATGATAAAGAGGCTGGTACCATGATACCAGCCTCTTCTTTTCTCCCTTACAAGGATATCATTAAAAAGCAGTCATCAATCCCGTGAAAAGGACCCCGGTTCTTAATTTAACGCTTCATTAAATTATTTGCCGTTAATTTGCAACTTCAAAATTAATTATGAAGAAAATAGTACTGCTGGTTCTCATCTCTTTATCCGTATTCACTTTATCTGCCCAAACCAAAAAGAAAATGGGTGGTTTTACGTCTCAAACAGGCGATCACTTTATGGTGCAATTGACCAGTGACCACTGGATGGGAACTCCCGACAGCATTAAATCTCACATGAAAGGCCTGGCCCGTGGTTTAAATGTTTATGTGATGCTTGACCAACGCTTTAAAAGTAACCCCCATTACAGTGTGGCATTTGGGTTAGGTGTTGGCACAAGCAGTATGTATTTCAAGAACATGAGCATTGATGTAAAAGCAAAAACCAATACGCTGCCGTTTAATAACCTGGATACCCTGAGCCATTTCAAAAAATACAAACTTGCCACCGCCTTCTTAGAAGTGCCACTCGAGTTGCGGTTTACATCTGATCCGGAAAACGACGGCAAAGCCATCAAAGCAGCTATTGGAGTTAAAGTGGGTACGTTACTGAACGTTCATACCAAGGGAAAAAACCTCATGGATGCAAGCGGCAAGGTCATTAACAGCTATACCGCCAAAGAAACAGGTAAGGGTTTCTTCAACTCAACCCGTATTGCTGCCACCGCAAGGGTGGGTTATGGTAATTTTTCACTTGCTGCAAGTTATCAACTGAATAATATTTTTAAAGACGGGGTTGCTGCCGATATAAAGCTGTTCCAGATCGGCCTGTGCATCAGCGGGCTTTGATCTTTTCTGAAAATAATATGCTTGATCCCGGCCAAGGCCGGGATTTTTGTTTGGTGCTGTTTTGCAATGCCTTAACTTTGCGGCTCACTCTCCACCATGAGCGACGAAATAAAACACGAATGCGGCCTTGCCTTCATTCGTCTCCGCAAGCCTTTCAGTTATTATCAGCAACAGTATGGAACAGCCTTATACGGCCTTAACAAACTGTACCTGCTTATGGAAAAACAGCACAACCGTGGACAGGACGGAGCCGGCATTGCCGCCGTTAAGCTGAATACCGAGCCGGGTTATCCTTTTATGCACCGGTTGCGCAGCGCCGCACACCAACCCATTGCCGAACTTTTTTCGCAGGTAGGAAAGGAAATTGATGAGGTTGAAAAATACCAACCCGATATAAAAAATCATCCCGGCCTTATGAAAGGCCATCTTAATTTTTTGGGAGAGCTTTTGCTCGGGCACCTGCGCTATGGTACCCAGGGAAAAAATAATGTAGAGTTTTGCCATCCGTTTATAAAGCGTCATACAATCCCGTCCCGTAACCTGGCCCTTGCAGGAAATTTCAACCTGGTGAATACCGAAGAAATGTTCGGCCTTGTAAATATCGACCCGGGCGAATTTCAGCGCCAGAGTGACCTGGCCGCCATGATGGAAGTGTTGTATCATTTTTTGGTTAAAGCCGACGAAGCGTTTCCGCAGCAGATGGACATCATCAAGGTTTTAAAAAAAGCTGTTCCGCTGTTTGATGGCGGATTTAATTTCAGCGGCATCTTAGGCAATGGCGACGGGTTTGTGATGAGGGATGCCCACGGCATACGGCCTTCTTACTATTATATAAACGACGATGTGATCGTTGGTGCCAGTGAACGGGCTGCCATACGAACAGCATTTAACCTGGGTGAAGGTGAAGTAAAAGAACTGATGCCCGGCTGTGCGTTGGTTGTAAAAGCTGATGGCAGTTACAGCATTGAACAGATCGTTGAATCAAAAGAAAGAAAGGCCTGCAGTTTTGAAAGGATCTATTTCAGCAGGGGAAGTGATGAAAAAATTTACCGCGAACGCATTGCGCTTGGCCATAACCTGAGCGATACGGTTTTAAAGGCCATTGATTATGATCTTAAGAATACCATTTTTTCATTTATTCCAAATACCGCCGAAACTGCTTTTTATGGTTTGATAAAAGGTGCCGAAGATTACCTGAACAAAATAAAGATCGAACGGATACTGAGCTGGAATAAAGATTTTGATGAAGAGAAATTATCTGAAATGGTGAACCGCAGGATCCGGATCGAAAAGATCGCCATCAAAGATGTAAAGCTGCGGACCTTTATTACCCAAGACAGCAGCCGGAATGAAATGGTGCAGCACGTGTACGACATTACCTATGGAACAGTAAGAAAAAATAAAGATACAGTTGTTGTTATTGACGACAGCATTGTGCGGGGAACCACTTTAAAAGAAAGTATTGTGCGCATGCTGTCGAGGCTGGAGCCGAAGAAGATCATTATTGTTTCTTCTGCCCCGCAGATACGTTACCCCGATTGTTACGGCATAGACATGAGCAAACTGGGAGACTTCATTGCATTTCGTGCCGCCATTGAATTGCTGCATGATAGCGGGCAGCAGGAATTACTTGGTACCTTATTAAATAAATGCAAAGACCTGCAGCGAAATAACCAGTTGCATACCGAAAATATCGTACGCCAGGTTTATAAACCATTTACGCTTGACCAGATCTCGGATAAAATAGCAAAGCTGATAACGCCTCCGGACCTGAAGATCCCTGTTTCTGTTATTTATCAAACCATCGAGTCGCTTCATGAAGCCTGTCCAACCAACTTAGGCGATTGGTACTTCACAGGGAATTATCCCACGCCGGGAGGTAACCGGGTATGCAACAAAGCCTTCATGAATTACATGGAAGGGAAAAATGTAAGAGGGTATTAAGGTTTGATGTTTAGGGTTTGTAGTTAAGCGCATTTTACTTCATCCATCATTCAGTACTTTCAGATCTTGTACGCTTAACCAAATATTTCGTTCAGCAATCCGGCCAGGTGTACGCCTCCTTTTAACAACTGCTGGTTAAGCGTTGCAATGTTTTTAAAATTATACAGGTACCCTAATTTGTCTTCTGGCTTAACGTCTGCATAGATCTTTTCAGCAATCTGGTAAGATTGCCAGATCCATTCGCTTACAGGTTGGGCCTGCCATTCTTTTCTTTGCTCCTTTGTGGTATAGTTGATGGCTGTTACATATTCTGTATAACTCAACTGCTGAAGATCGATGAGCCTGTCGTCCCATATCTGGTGCAGGTTATAGGGATTGTTGAACCACGACAAGCGTATGCCGTTTCCTCCCCGGTCATCAGGCCTGCCGGTATGCATTGGCTGATGAATATCTCCCACAAGATGTATCAGTAAGCGCAGGTACATTAATTTCTTCTCTTGCTCCAGGTCTTTATTTTTTAACTGGGCAACCAGCCAGTTTATTTTGGTATAAGCATCTACAGCCGTATCGTTTGCCAGGTAGGTTTTTATTTCTGTTTCACCGAGCCCTGGTTTAAAATTTATATAATGCCAGGAGTTCAGGTACGCATAGGAAGAATCAGATTTTATAAAGTCCGGCCAGTTGCTTGTGATGGCAATTGATTCTGTTCCGAGTATCTTATATATTTCCCGCCTTGCCTGTTTGGTAAGATAGCTGTCGGCAATTTGTCCAACTATTCGATGACCAAGCGCTCCCCAGCAAAATCCTGAAAGAGGTAAATAGAAGAAGAATACAAGCAGCGCTAATTTTTTTATGTTTTTTATCATAGCTGTAAAATTTATAGGTAAAGCTAATTCAATGTCTTCGAAAAGGGATTGGTTTTAACTACTCGGTTATTTCAAATAAAAACACCTGCGCTTTCTCCAGGGCATTAAAATTATTATCGGCGATGAAGAGCAATGTCTTGTGGCCATTGGGCAATACCGGTCCAAAAGTTACCCCTTCAACATTGTCTGTATAAATTCCAAGGTCATCCATGTTTAATAACAGTTTTTTTGTTGCCGGAACAAAATTGTTATTATTGTTGAGTTCGATGTTGCTGATATCAGTAGCCCCGGTAAGATCGGCGATAAATATCCTGATTGTGCAAGGTAGCCGTCCGGTAGAAAAAGAACGTTCAATTACCAATAATTTATTGTTACCTAAACTAAGTATATCAGGCACCCCGTTTATTTTAAATGCCGTTTCCGGTACAGCGGCATAAGCAACCGGGGAAAGTTTATAGGCATACTGCGCTGTGTTTTTCTTTGTGGCCACATCAAACCTGTTGATCCGGATAAATGCATTCTTTTCGGCAACATCCGCCTGCGGACCATCTTCATACAGCGGTTCCTCCACACTTACAAAAATGGTTTTATAGTTGTCGGCAAAACTTACGCCTTCCAGCACGCTGTTCTTCCGCGGGCCTTTTTCGGTTGCATGCATAAATAAGTTGGCAGGTAATATAAAACTATCAATGTATTTTCCATCCGGGCTGATACTGATCATGGAAGGATTTTCCAGCACCGTATCTTTTTCATTTACGATCCTTTCTCCTTCACTTGTCCACACAAGTGTTTTGCTTGCAGGGTTATACCGCATGGCTTCCGGGTCGGGTGTAAGAAAACGGTTTTGCTTATTGTTTGGATAAACTTTTCCATCCGGCTGTAACATGTTTTTTACATCAGTAAAAACAACGCTGTCTATTCCCTTATCATGCAGATAGATCTTTGCTGCATAAAACCTGGCGGGGTTTTTATCACTGCGGTCATCGCTGATCATGTAATAAATGTTATTCTTTGCATCATAGTCAATGCCGGACAATCCGCCTATGGTGGTGTTTTTATATTGAAGATTGTATGGTATTTCATACTGGCCCAGGAATTTTATGTTGGTAATATCTGCGGAAGGTTGTGTTACTTTCTTAACGGTGGCACAGGAGCTGATGAAAAAAATCGCTGCAATCAGGAATGGGCTGTAAAATTGTTTTGAATACATACACTTGATTTATACACAATGTTCCGAAAGATAAAACATCGGATTGTGGTTTGCGTAAAGTTTTTATACTTTTATAAAAACTGCCGTTTGAAACAACTCTTTATCATCCGTCACGCAAAAAGCGACCAGGGTTTCTGGGGAAACGATTTTGAAAGGCCGTTGAACGACCGGGGCAGGTCGGATGCGCTCGTTATGGCAAAGAGGTTAAAAGACAGGCGGGTGAATATTGATGCCTGGATATCCAGTCCGGCTAAGCGGGCGAAAAAGACGGCGGAGATCTTTACAGAGACTTTTAAGGTTGTCGCAGGTGAGATTGTTTTTGTTTCGGCACTTTATCATGCTTCGCCCGAAGTGTTTTATGATGTTATAAGCAGCCTGCCGGATGAACTGAATAATATTGTTGTTGTTTCACACAACCCCGGCATCACTTATTTTGTAAACTCGCTGGTGGAGGATATAAAAATTGACAACATGCCTACCAGCGGACTCTTTGCAATAAAGACCAATATCAGCCGGTGGCATGAATTCAACCATTCAAAAAAGGATTTTTTGTTTTTTGATTATCCCAAAAGGGTGGTAAGTAATGGTTAGTTCTGTTTCTGATAAGTTGCTGTAGAATCTCAACCATCATTTCGTGTTTGTTTATTTACAAGATAAACGCCGCTGAAAATAAACAACGCTGCTGCAATTTTATACAGTGTTAGTTCTTCTTTTAAAAACAGCATGGCTATCAATGCAGCAAAAACAGGTTGCGTATAAATATAAAATCCTGCGGCGGCTGAGCCGAGTATTTTAATTCCGTACACGTTAAATAAATATGCAAAGAAAGTTCCGGTAATTGTTACCAGTGCCATGCTGGTAAAATCCAGCACGGCATATTTTTCCCAGGGTATTTGTATAAATTCCAGCCAGCCAAAGGGGAGAATCATGAACAGGCCAATTGTAAACATCCATCGGATTATTACAACCGGGTTATACTTCAGCATCAGGGGTTTTACCAATATGAAAAAGATCGTGTAGGATATTGCGTTGATGATGATAAGAATGTCGCCGAAAAGAATATTATTTCCGGTTCCTGTATTGTCTTTCGCCAGGATCAATATCATTGCCCCGGCTATACCCAACGCAAGCCCTGCGATCTTTAAAAATCCCATCTTCTCTTTCAGGAGCCATGCTGCAATAAAAACGATCAGGATAGGAGTAGTCAGCATTAACAGGGAGGCGTGAATTGAGTATGTTAATGACAGCCCTTTTAAAAAAAGCAGTTGATTGATTGCGATTCCTGTAACGGCACAAAGCACCAGTCTTCCCCGATCGTCTTTTTTAATATTGATATTTACGGGTTTAAATAAAAATAAGGACCAAAGCAAGATCACACTAACACCAACTCGTACCACATTAATTCCAAAAGGACCTGCTAAATGGGCGTTGGTAAGGTGCTTTACCGCAGAAAGGTTAATAGCAAAAAAAAGATTGGTAAAAAGCAGTGCCAGGTGGGCTAATTGTTTTTTATTCAAGCAGTATTATTAAGTTGTAAAAATAAGCAATAAAAAAAGTCATTGTGATTTTGCCACAATGACTTTATTACTTACTAACCCAAAAAGTAGTTTTATGTGGCCTGCATTTCCTTGATCTTCTCCCTGATTTTGATTTCAATTTCAGTTGCCAGTCCGGGATTATCGATCAACAGTTGCTTTACCGAATCTCTTCCCTGGCCAAGTTTGTCGTTATTATAACTGAACCAGGATCCGCTTTTTTGAACGATGCCAAGCTCAACTCCCATATCAATAATTTCACCAACCTTGGAAATACCTTCTCCGTAGATAATATCAAACTCTGCCTGGCGGAATGGAGGGGCTACCTTATTTTTTACCACTTTTACCTTTACGTGGTTGCCGATAGATTCATCTCCATCTTTTATTTGCGCCAGCCTGCGGATATCCAAACGCACAGAAGCATAAAATTTTAATGCATTACCTCCTGTGGTGGTTTCGGGGTTACCGAACATGATGCCGATCTTTTCACGCAGCTGATTAATAAAAATGCAGCAGCTGTTTGTTTTTGAAATGGTAGCAGTAAGCTTCCGCAAAGCCTGGCTCATTAATCTTGCCTGGAGGCCCATTTTACTATCCCCCATTTCTCCTTCCAATTCTCCCTTAGGAACCAATGCTGCAACCGAATCAATAACCACTACGTCTAAAGCTCCTGAAAGGATTAACCGGTCTGCGATTTCCAGCGCCTGTTCTCCATAATCGGGCTGCGAGATCAATAAATTATCAATATTAACACCAAGTTTTTGTGCATAGTTGCTGTCGAAAGCATGCTCAGCATCTATAAAAGCGCACATGCCGCCTTTTTTCTGTGCTTCTGCAATAACATGGATTGCCAATGTTGTTTTACCAGAACTTTCTGGGCCGTAAATTTCTACAACCCTTCCTTTGGGAAGGCCACCGATGCCCAGCGCCATATCTAAGCCGATTGAACCCGTTGAAATGACTTCCTGCTCAACAATTCCTTTGTCACTCATCATCATTACCGATCCTTTTCCGAAATCCTTATCGATCTTATCCATCGTTAATTTCAGTGCCTTGAATTTTTCTGATTTTTCTAGATTGTCTGTCTTGCTCATTTTAGTTGATTTAAAGTGATGTATCTGGTTTTGCGTTGTAAATGTAATTGGAGAGCCAAAGATAGGAGTTTATTTTTATTAACACTAATTTATTTAGTATTTTTTTGACAACTTATTTAGTGTGGCCAGGAGGCCCTTTAAAAAAAAGCCCCATCCCGAGGAATCGGGACGGGTTGTGTTCAAGCATGAGAAAAATCTGCAGAAGGCTTCCCTTCTGCTCTCAAGAAGGTTCGGCTATAAAAACGGACCAAATGATTTTGTATATTAAATCCGAAAAGCTGTCGGTTTAAAATCTAAGACAAATAGAAGATAGTTTTTTGAACTTAACAATACCACAAAGTGGTTATTTTAAGGCGAAAATAGCCCTTTTTCACAAGTCATATACTTTTTTGTTTTAATAGCAAGGGTAAGTCGCCTGCAAAAAAGGAGTTCAGGAAATAGGTTTTTATTTTCCAGGTAATCGCACCGGGAAAAATCTACCCTGTCGTTTCATAAATATTAAATGTTGCTGTAAAATAAACCAGCCCCGGTTTTCTTCAGAAGCCGGAGCTGTTGATTATTGAAAGAGGTTTTTATATTGCTACCCGCTGCTCCTCAATTATTTTCCGGAGGTTTAAAAGGGCATAGCGCATACGGCCCAGTGCCGTATTTACGCTGCAGTTAAGCATGATTGAAATTTCCCGGAACTTAAGATCAGCAAAATGTCTTAAAATAATGATCTCTCTTTGTTCTTCAGGAAGCTGGCCCACCAGTTTCATAATGCGCTCGTGGCTTTGTCTTTTAATGATATTTTCTTCTGCATTGGTATCATTAAACCGCAACACTTCAAAAATATCTTTTCCATCAATCGTTTTAATGGCAGGCTTTCCTTTTATCTTTCGAAAATGATCAACACAAAGGTTGTGAGCTATCCGGATTGCCCAAACCACAAACTTATTTTCATCTTTATACTTTCCGGCTCTTAATGTTTCGATGATCTTAATAAACAATTCCTGGAAAATATCTTCCGCCAGGTATTTGTCTTTCACCAATAAATAAATAGATGTGAAAATGCGGACCTTGTGGCGGTTTACCAGCACATCAAGTGCTGCTGTTTCTCCGTCTGTAAAAAGCTGAACCAATTGCTGGTCAGAAAGGGTAATAAATGTTTTCATAGTCAGGATCTGGTTTTAGTTTGGATATTCTGTGTTTTTAGATACGGTGAATAAAAATTATGCTGCCTTGTTATTGCAAAACAATTTCTTTTTCAGTCATTAGTTTCTGCAGGTTGTTAAGCCCGAATTTCATCGTGTCTAATGCAGCGTTCAGGCTGCAGTGCAATGTTTCGGAGATCTCTTTAAAACTCAGGCCTGCATAATGATTCAGTACCATCACTTCCCTTTGTTCATCGGGTAACATATCAATCATGCTTTTTATTTTTCCATGACTTTCGTGATACCCTGTTCCGGTTCTGCTAACCGAAGTAGGGATTGCTGCCATGTTTTCTTTTGCATGGTTCTTCTGTAGCACGATGGCACGGTTTGCCTTCCGGGTATGTTCCACACAGAGGCTGTAAGCAAGCTTCATTGCCCATTGCAGGAAGTTTCCTTCTTCTGCAGTTTTGCCTGCCATCAGGTTATCAATAATGCGGATAAACACTTCATGGAAAATCTCTTCGGCTACGTATTTATCCTGCACAATAGAATAAATAGAACGATAAACCCTGTCTTTGTAAAGTTCAACGAGAGTGGCAATCGCATTGGGGTCGCCATTTAGATAAAACTGAATGAGTTTTTCATCAGTCATGCTGTTCTGGTTGTTCATAGTAGAGGTAAGTTTGGTTATTGGATATTTATGAACAGGCGATAAAGATTGCTTGAAAAAAAATAAAGCCTTGTAGTATATGATATGATTTGGCTATAGAAAAAATTCTACATTTATTTTTTTACACCCGTAAGTGGTTGATTATCTATCATTCTCTTAAAAATGTAAAAAAAAGACAGTCCTTTATAGATGGTTGGCCACTCACATCTATTCTGTGTTAGTTAATATAATTCCTTAACCATATCCCCTTAGGTAAACAAATCTTTGTTGCCAAAAAACTGGTCAGCATGAAAAAAATAGTAATCGTCTTTTTGTTCTGCTCACTAACCGCAGCAGCACAAACACCTCCACGAAAAGCCAGTATGGGTTTGCTGGCAAAGCCGGTAGCCGGCGGAATCATTGCGGACAGCGTACTTGCCAACAGCAGTTTTGCAGCCCTCCATATTCAAAAGGGCGATATCATTACCGAGATCAATGGAAACAAAATTACCTCAATGGAGGCTTATGGAAAAGCTGTTGCCAATATAAGAAGTGGTGAAAAAATAGCTGTACAGTTTATCCGCAATGGAAAATATATGAATGGGGCAACCAGTTCTGTAATGCGCCCTTATGAACAATCAGGCATCGCCGATGTACAATACGATTGGGTAAAATTCCGCAGTGGCTACTTACGTGCAATAACAAGGAAACCCAAAGGGAAAACAAATTGCCCGGCCATTTTATTGATCCCGGGTTATGGATGTGGAAGTGTTGAAAATTATATGAGTAGTTATAACGGCAAGTTGCTTACCGAATGGATAAAGGCAGGTTACGCTGTAATAACTATTGAAAAATCGGGATTGGGAGACAGTTATAATTGCGTGCCCTGCAGCGAAGTTGACCTGGCGACCGATATTGAAAGTTTTGATGCCGGGTACAATTATATGGAGCAACTTCCTTTCGTTGATAAAAGCAACTTGTACATCTGGGGACATTCAATGGGAGGAGTCATTGCGCCTGAAATTGCCAAACATCATCAACCAAAAGGCGTGATGGTATTTGGAACCACCTTCCGCCCCTGGAGTGAATTTTTGCTGGAGATGCACCGCATTCAAAAACCATTACTGGAAAAACAAACTTATTTACAGACCGAAGACTTCATGAGAAAGATCCAGAAGATATACTACGAATTTTTCATTCTCCGCAAAACAAGAGAAGTGCTATTAAAAAACCCGGAGTACAAAGATCTCGTGATAAGCGAACTTGGTTACAAAGAAGGCAGCAACGATATGTGGGGAAGACACTGGACATTCTGGCCACAGATAGACTCGCTTAATCTTGCTCAAAGCTGGCAGGCTGTTAAATGCCCGGTATTGGTATTGCATGGCGCCGCAGATTATGAATCATGCAGCATTGTGGAACCAACGCTTATTAAAGAAACGGTGAATGAAGCCCACCCCGGCAATGCAACCATGGTTGTTGTTCCGGAACTGGACCACTTTATGATGAAGAGTAAAAATTGGGAAGAGGCAAGGGATAATTTTAATACCCAGCAATACACAAAGGGAAATTTTAATTACAGCATTGCAGAAGAAACCATCAGGTGGTTAAAAAGTCATTAAGGAGTTCATTCATTTCTTACGATTCACTTTTTGTAATAATTGCAGGTGCGGGCGAAGATTTGCAACCGTATCTTTTTGCAGAAACTGTTTCAGGTGTTTGCAGAAATGGCTGTAATCATAATAGCCGTATTTTTCATAACTGAATCCGGCCGGATCATCTGCTAACTGCTGTACCGCTTTCCGGATGCGTAATACCTGTAATGCTTTTTTACTGCTGAGGCTTGTGGTGGTTTCAAAATAACGATGCAATGATCTTGCAGAAATATTGTACTGTGCGGCAAAGGCTTCTACTGTTTTTGTAAAATCATTTTCCCGCTCGCAATACTGCAGTATATCAGAAACAATGTGTATGGTATCCCAGGTGCCTGAATAAGACCGGATGATCGATTGAAAATACTCGTTGAGTATTCTTATTCTTTCCGCAAACGAACCGGCCTTTTTTACTTTGTCGATCACAACCTGCTCCATCAGGTAACTCAACGGGTAAATGTATTCCCGGTATTCCGAAAAATTCACTTTTGTTTTAAATATGATCGGCGATATTTTAAACTTGATGCCAAACAATCGGTTGCCGGGCTTGTGATAACATTCAATGGCTTTGCTTCTTGGCAGAAAACCATCCGTCTTCATGTCGAACTTTTTATCGCCTATCTGCATCACAAAAGGAGTTCCCAGGTTAATAAGATAGGTATAACCAATATTGGGGAACAGGGCATCAGAAAACCCGTCGGGATATTGCTCCAACAGATCATCAAACCGGGTCTCCCAGAAAAAATCAATAAAGTTCTCCAGTTCGGGCAATGGCTTTACCCGGTGATAATTATTTTCAAAGTGGTTAATATGAAAAAATTCGATGTGTTGCAAGGCTGTACTTTCTAATACTAAAGATAATGTGGTATTACCGGGGAAAAAGAAATTTTACATCAATGGTTCATTATCCTCAATTCGTAACTTCGCCGCATGATGAATTATTTAGACGAACTGAATGAACCACAGCGGGAGGCAGTAACACATGTGAACGGACCCATCATGATCATTGCCGGGGCAGGCAGCGGAAAAACCAAAGTGCTCACTACCCGTATCACTCACCTGATGGCAGCGCATAATGTTGATTCTTTCAATATCCTCGCATTAACTTTTACAAATAAGGCTGCCGCTGAAATGAAAGAAAGGGTAGAACGGATATTGGGCAACACCGAGGCCCGGAATTTATACATCGGTACTTTTCACAGCGTGTTTGCAAGAATATTAAGGGCCGAAGCATCCAAGCTTGGCTATCCTTCCAATTTTACCATTTACGATACCGACGATGCAAAGAGTGTGGTTAAAACAGTGATCAATGAATTGGCTCTGGATGACAAGCAATACAAACCCAACGTGGTTTACAACCGCATTTCCTCAGCTAAAAATTCACTCATTGGCCCGACAGAATATATGAACGACTGGTCTTTACAGCAGGAAGACAACCGGGCCAACCGTTCTGCTACCGGGCTGATATACGATGCCTACGTAAAGCGTTGTTTTAAGAACGGCGCCATGGACTTTGATGATCTGCTTTTTAATATGCATACCCTACTTACAAAATTTCCGGAAGCATTAAGCAAATACCAGCGCAAATTCAAATACATTCTTATTGATGAGTACCAGGATACCAACCCGGCACAGTACGAGATCATAAAACTGCTGGGCGCCATGCACGAAAATGTTTGTGTAGTAGGCGATGATGCCCAGAGTATTTACAGTTTCCGCGGTGCCACCATTGAAAACATCCTGCAGTTTCAAAAAGATTATGAAGAAGTAAAGCTGGTGAAACTGGAACAGAATTACCGCAGCACCAAAAACATTCTTCATGTTGCCAACGAAATAATCGGCAACAATAAGAACCAGATCGAGAAAAAATTATTTACCGACAACGGCGAAGGAGAAAAGATCCGCCTGGTGCGTACCATGACGGATAATGACGAAGGGAAGATGGTGGCCGATACCATCCAGGAACAAAAACTGCGCAACCATTATTACAATAAAGATTTTGCCATCCTCTACCGCACCAATGCCCAAAGCCGGAGCTTTGAAGAAGCCCTGCGCCGTATGGGTATTGCTTACCGCATTTATGGCGGCATGAGCTTTTACCAGCGCAAAGAAGTAAAGGATTTTATTGCTTACCTGCGCCTGGTGGTAAATCCAAAAGACGAAGAAGCATTAAAACGCATTATCAATTTTCCGGCAAGGGGTATTGGTAAAACAACCATCGATAAAACGGTTCTCTATGCTAATGAAAATAATTTAAGTGTCTGGAACATCATCAGCAATGCGGCCATCTATGGTTTCAAAAGCGGAACACTAGAGAGCCTCGACAACTTTGTAACGATGATCAAAATGTTCCAGAGCGAGCTCACAAAAAAGAATGCCTATGACCTTGCGGTGATCGTTGGTAAAAGCACCAACATCGTTAAAGAACTGTTCAATGATAAAACAACCGAAGGCCTTGCCCGGTATGAGAACGTACAGGAATTGCTGAACTCCATCAAAGAGTTTACCGAAACACCCATGAATGAAGAAGACGGTGAAGTGGGAGACAAGAGCCTGGGAAGTTATTTACAGCAGATCGTTTTGTTAACCGATTCGGACGAGGACAAAGAAAACGCAGATGTAGTTAAACTGATGACGATACATGCGGCAAAGGGATTGGAATTTCCCGTGGTGTTTGTTGGCGGACTGGAAGAAACCCTTTTTCCAAACGCCATGTCCATTAATACAAGAGAAGAGCTGGAAGAAGAACGGCGGTTGTTCTATGTTGCCATTACAAGAGCAAAGGAAAGATTATGGCTGAGTTATGCCAATGCCCGTTATCGTTTTGGGCAATTGCAGCAAAATGATCCCAGCCGTTTCTTAGAAGAGATCTCAGAGAATTATTTAGATAAAAGTTATGCCGGTGGCGTAAAAGACATCCGGGCAAAAAACAACTGGTTTGGCGATGATCGGAAATTTGGCGGCGGCAATCAATGGGCAACAAGCAGCAAGCCGGTTGTTGAAAACAGGAAGCCTGCCTATATAGTTCCTGCAGCAAGGCCGCAGGTAAAAGAACATACGCCTTCCGAAAATTTTGAACCAAGCGACACCAGTAATTTACAGGAAGGTAATAAAGTAGAGCACCAGAAGTTCGGGTTTGGCGAAGTGATGAAGATGGAAGGATCGGCACACAACCCCATTGCCACGGTAAAGTTTGAACTGAACGGCGAGAAGAAGATCATGCTTAATTATGCCAAGCTCCGTATTGTTGAGTAATTGCAACCTTTCGAAATCCGAAAAATCTCCTTTATTAACAACCATTTCAAACCAAAAAAGGTCAATTCTTGTTAATTTTGTATCGAAATTTTTAAATGCCTTTTATGATCAAGACAGGAAACCCGGTTATCAGTATCTACACCGAAATGACGCCCAACCCCGAAACGATGAAGTTTGTGGCAAACAAGCTGTTGTACCCGGGCAAGAGCATCGACTTTTCAGATGAAGCAAGTGCCAAACCATCTCCGTTGGCGCAGGAACTGTTCACCTTCCCGTTCATTAAAGCGGTTTTTATTGCCAGCAATTTTGTTACGCTTACAAAAACAACCGATACCGAAGACTGGCAGGATGTGATCCCCGCCATTAAACAGTTTTTAAAAGAATACCTGGAAGAAGGCAAAGTGGTAGTGAACGACGAAGAAGTTGCCAGCATGAAATCAGAAAGCAGCAATGCCGTAAGCGCCGATGATGATGATGTGGTAAAGCGTATCAAAGAGTTGTTGGAAAATTATGTGAAGCCCGCCGTTGAAATGGATGGAGGTGCCATACAATTTAAAAGTTATGAAGACGGTAGGGTGAATTTGATGATGCAGGGAAGCTGCAGCGGTTGCCCATCGAGCATGATCACGTTAAAAGCTGGTATTGAAGGGATGATGAAGCGGATGATACCAGAGGTGAAGGAAGTGGTGGCAGAATCAGAATAATTTTTTAACACGATACTATACAAAGCACTTCTGTTTGAAGTGCTTTTTTATTTTGGAATAAATTATCTTCAGGTAACAAATAAGTCATGAAACGCTGTCTCTTTTTTATATCGGCCTTCTTTGCTTTTTCATCTTACGCACAATTAACCGACGGTGAGATCTATGAACTGAAAGGAGGAAGGGTTAAGACTGACAAAAGCTATGTGTATTCCCTTCCTTACCCAAAAGGGAATAAGCATCTTTTGATACAGGCTTACAACAGCAAGATGAGCCATACCAACGAGATCAGTCTCGACTTTAAGATGAAAAAAGGAAACGATATCTGCGCTGCCAGGGCCGGCGTGGTAATCGCTGTAAAAGAAGACAGTGATGAGGGCGGGTTAAAAGATGAATATTTATCAAAGGGCAATCACATCATCATCAGGCACGATGATGGCAGCGAAGCCATGTACTGGCATTTGCAAAAAGACGGCGTGCTGGTTAATGTTGGCGATCATGTTCTGCCGGGAGAGTTGATCGGGTATAGCGGCAACACAGGTTACACCGCTTTTCCACACCTGCACTTCCAGGTATATGATAAGGATGGAAAGAATATTGCCACGAGGTTTTATACTAAAAAAGGAATTATTTATTTGCGCCCTGGAAAATGGTATAAACGCATTTGATCAACACATGGAAAATAACCGTATCGAATATTATCCAAAGAACAGGAAAGAATGGAGAGCCTGGTTACAAAAGAATCATGCAAAACTGCAACACGTATGGATCGTCATTTATAAAAAAAATACAGGCAGGTCTTCTGTAACATACGATGAGGTTGTTGAAGAAGCTTTATGCTTTGGCTGGATCGACAGCAAGCCAAACAAACGGGATGAGGAAAGCTATTTTCGTTTTATATCGCCACGCAAACCCAAAAGCGTATGGAGTGCCCTTAATAAAAAACGGATTGAAAAGCTGCTGAAAGAAAATAAAATGGCTGCTGCCGGCCTGCAAAAGATAGAAACTGCAAAAAAAGATGGGTCATGGACAACGTTGGATAAAATTGAGGCGCTCGAAATGCCGTTAGTTTTGAAAAAAGCCTTTGCGAAAAATAAACCCGGGTTAAAGAATTTTGAACAATTCCCTTCCAGTGTAAAAAAACAGATATATCACTGGATCGGGAGTGCCAAAACCGGAACAACGCAACAAAAAAGAATTACTGAAACGGTAACGCTGGCAGAAAAAAATATAAGAGCCAATCAATGGAAGCCCAAACAATAAAAATGCATCGTACTGTAACTTCATTCTTCTCCCTGGTTTTTCTTTTAACGGTTGCGGGCTGTGCGGTCAGTAATAATCCGCAACGAAAGGAAATTAAAATGCTTCAAAAGGGGATCATTAAAGACGACAGCAGCTTCGTATACCAGCTTCCTTATGAAGCAGGCAAGACCCATTTACTGGTGCAGGGTTATTTCAGCAGGTACACACATAAGAACAGGGCTGCCCTTGATTTTAAAATGAAAAAGGGAACAAAGATCTGTGCAGCGAGAGGCGGTGTTGTTATCCGGGTAAAAGAAGATGGGAAAAAAGGAGGAAGCAATGTAAAGTACCGGCCCGATGGGAATTTAATTGTGATACAGCACGATGATAACAGCCGGTCGGGCTACTGGCACTTGAAATACAACGGCTCATTGGTAAATGTAGGCGATACGGTAAAAGCCGGCCAGGTGATTGGCCTGAGTGGCAGAACCGGTTACACTTATTTTCCGCATTTACATTTTATCGTATGGAAGTTTGACAAAAAAGGGCAATGGACACAAATAGGAACCCGCTTTCAAACCAACAAAGGAATCCGTTATCTTCGGCCATTGCGATTTTACCGGAATAACGGGCAATGAGTTTAACAGAGATATACCAACAGTTTATAACCGACATGTACCATACCAGCTGGTATGAATACCTGGCCGTGTTTACCGGCATTGCAAGCGTTTGGTATTCCCGTGCCGAAAACATTTTGGTTTACCCGGTCGGGCTTATCAATACGATTATTTACATTTTCATCAGCATAAAGGGTCGCCTGCTTGGTGAAGCCACGGTAAATTTATATTATACCATCATGAGCATCATCGGTTGGTACATGTGGATGAAAAAAGACAGCAGGCAGGAAGTTGTTCTGCACATTACCCGTTCATCTGGCAAAGAATGGATGCAACAAGTCCTTTTCTTTTCATTTTTTTACACAAGCATTTTTTTCGCACTAACATATTTTAAGACCGCATTCTTTGAGGGTGTGATTCCCTGGGCCGATGCTTTTGCATCGGCAACGGCATTTACCGGCATGTGGCTGATGACAAAGAAGAAGGTAGAAAGCTGGTATTGGTGGATCGCCACGAACATAGCATCTGTCCCGTTATACTTTGTAAAGCATTATGTTTTTACCAGTGTATATTATGTGGTATTACTGGTAATGGCGGTAGCCGGGTTAATAGAATGGACAAAAAAAGCAAAAACAAATAACGCATGAGCTATTGCAAAGCGATCAACAACATGAAGGGCGACGAACTGAATGTTCACAAGATCTATCACGACACCCAGTATGGTTTTCCTATTGAGGATGATAATGAATTATTCTGTCGCCTGATCCTGGAGATAAACCAGGCGGGCCTGAGCTGGACCACCATTTTAAAAAAGCAGGAAACATTCCGCAAGGCCTATCATAATTTTGATATTAAAAAAGTGGCGGCTTACAAGGATAAAGATGTACAACGTTTACTGAACGATGCCGGCATCATCCGCAACCGGTTAAAAGTAACTGCGGCTATAGAAAATGCAAAGACAATACGGACGCTGCAAAAGGAGTTTGGCTCTTTCAAAAAATGGCTGGCACATCATCATCCCAAAAACAGGGAAGAGTGGACAAAGCTTTTTAAAAAAACATTTCGTTTTACCGGTGGTGAAATTGTAAATGAATTCCTGATGAGCTGCGGCTACCTGCCCGGCGCACATGAACACAGCTGTCCTGTTCATAAAAAAGTAATGAAGGCAAAACCCAAGTGGAATGAGAGATAAAAAACCCTGGCTTATTATCAAGGGCATATTGATCCTGTTGTTTACCCTCGTTATCTTTCTGGTGCCCACGCAGGATAATTTCCGAAAATGGATGCGCTTTGCTATGCTGGTGATCTTTGTCATCAGTTCTTTGATCGACCTGAATAATTACAGAAAACCCAAGTCTTGAAAAAAATAGTTGTCATTGGCCCCGAGTCTACCGGTAAAAGTTTTTTGTGTGAGCAGCTTGCCACGCACTATAATACTGATTGGGTAAAGGAGTATGCAAGAGAATATCTTTTAAAGAACGGAACCAACTATACTTTTGAAACGCTGCTGGATATTGCGAAAGGACAGATCGAAGGAGAGCAATTAGTCGTTGATCGTTGGCCGTTGACCGAAAAAAGCATCAGCGAACAACGAACATCGATCAACGATCAACCTCTTTTCATCGACACCGACATGTACGTAATGAAAGTCTGGTGTGAATTTGTTTTTCAAAAATGCCACCATTGGATCCTGAACCGGATTGCTGAAAGAAAATACGACCTGTACCTGCTTTGTAATACCGACCTGCCATGGGTTAAAGATGAACTGAGGGAATACCCCGACCTGGAATCAAGGAGAACGTTGTATCACCATTATAAAGACATCATGGTGAATCAAAGTGTGCCGTGGGTAGATATCAGTGGCGGTTATGAAGAACGTTTTCAAAAAGCAATTATGGCTGTTGATGCGATCATTTAATGATCGCCTGCACATCTGCATCACCAACCAGGTTACCCATCTGCCGCATTATGTTATCATACCGGCCGGCAACATACCGGCTCAACGGCTTTACGGTAAATAATTTAGGGTTGGGCAAACAGGCAGCGATCTGCGCTGCTTCCGCCATGGTAAGGTCTTTTGCATCTTTATTAAAATATTTTTTTGCAGCAGCCTGTACGCCAAAAATACCTCGGCCCATCTCGGCAATATTTAAATAGCGTTCTAAAATGGTTCTTTTTGTCCAACCCGTTTCAATGGTGAATGTATAGAACATCTCCAGCCCCTTTCTTAATTTGCTTCGCCCCTGCCAAAGGAAAATATTTTTTGCTGTTTGCTGGCTAATGGTACTGGCGCCACGTACTTTATTCGGGTGCCGTTGATTATATTTTATAGCACGCTTGATAGCTTTCAGGTCAAAGCCATCGTGATCGGGAAAGAGCTGGTCTTCGCTGGCAATTACCGCCAACTTTATATTAAGCCCCATTTCATCATAGCTGATATAATCCCTCGATAAACCATTTCCCTGCAATAAACTTCCAACCTGTGTAAGGGTAATAGGCGGGTTGAATAAAAAACCGGCCAGGAAATAGATGAAGGAGAGGATGTAAGCGGCAAAAACTACATTCCATAAACCAATGCTTATCTTTTTTACCGGTTTGATCTTCCGCAGCCAGAAAAAATACACAAGCGCCAGGATAATTATTGCGACGATTACAATTACCAGTGTTTGTTTGCTGTCTTTTATTTCAATTGCTTCTGAGAGAGTAAAAACAAAGAACAGGAACCAGCATACATGAATGATAAGAATTACCAGGAATATCCTTTTGATCCATGTCCATATTTTTTTCATTGCCGGCTGTTGGTTAAGCTGCAATATAAAGATTAAGGATTTCGCAGAAAAAAATTACTCTCTTGTTAATAGCTCCGTAGGAGCGGCAAGTTGGTAGAAAACAAGAATCCGAAAGAATCAAAGCCCCATCGGGGCGGCATATTAATTACAATGAAAATAAAATATCGCTCCTACGGAGCTGAAAATCTATTCGAAAATTCAGTCTACCAACGTATCGCCCCGCTGGGGCTTCAGGAAAGTTGAAAGAGTAGGTAATCCTAAAGGCTATGTCTTTTTATTACTCATATTCATGTAAACCAGCCTGTATTTTTTCCCGATGACCATGGCGCCGCCGTTCTTTTTTCCCTTCGACCAAAAATAGCCAGCCGTTCCCAGGCCAACAGCGGCCAGCAAAAGAGGTAAACTGAATTTACTCCGGTCGGCAATGTAAACAACTCCGCTGGCAAGCGTTAGCACAACGCCTCCGCCCAATAATGCGGCACCGCTTCCCCGGTTGTTAAAGTTTGTTTTTTCTTTACGGCCAATGGCCACTACCTGGTTGTAATGATATTTATAGTGATAACTGCCCAGTGTGTCAATGATATAGGTGCCAATGGTGGTAGGCTGGTAGCGAATGATGAATTCCTGCAGGTAGAGCGTATCGTTTTTAATGCCGTTGATCAGTGCATTAATAAAAGCGCCGCTTTCGGTAGTAAGGGAAATATTTGATCCGCTGTAAAAGGTCTCGATCGTTTTGTCTTTCTTTTTCAGCATGATAAAATCTGCAGACTGTCCAAATGAGCCTACAGCCGTGAAAAGCAGGATTGGCAGAAAAAATTTCATGCAGCAAAATAAACAGGGGATTTTTTTACATCCTAATGAAGGATGTTAATTTTTTAACAATGTGTAGATGATGCCGGCCAGTATCACGGCGCCAAACACCAGGTATAAAATGCCCGAAATACGGTTGATGAGCAGGATCACCCGGTCGCTCAGTCTTTTGCCTATATAACCTGCGCCCATTACCTTACCCACATCTGCCAGCATGGTAATGGCCAGGCAGGTGGAAAAAATAATAATGCGGTCGTTAAGTGAATAAACTGAAGCCAGTGAAGCGGCCATCAGCACCCAAAAAGAAATTACTGCCGGATTAAGGGTATTGATGATAAAACCTGAGCTGACGATGGCGAAGTAGTTTGTCTTCTTGCCAGATGGAGTTATTTCATCGCCGGCAATTTCTGCTGGCTCCTGCATGCGGCGTGGCTCTATCTTTTTTAAAAAAGCAAAGTAAATACCCATGCCTATCAAAAAACAACAGCCGGCAATGCCAATGGGAATTTTAAAATCAAGGAGCACTTTTATTGCCTCGCTGAAACCATTGCTGAGCACCACCCAGATAATATCACTTAACCATACGCCTGCAATAAAACTAAAACCACCCCGGCGTCCATGGTTGATGCTTTGTTTGATGGTGGTGAATATAACCGGCCCTACTGAAAAGATCAGCAGTAAACCAATGGCAAGCCCCTTTAATACCACGTCAACCATGCGCTAAATTTAAGAAAGGATTCTTATAAGTTGTTAAGAATGAATTTTTCGTTTCCTGTTTTGCGGTTGGTGAGGACTCCGGCCCCTTTTGTAATCATTGAAAACAATAGGATATTTAGCCTCTTTCTTATTATAAATCATTTAACATTTTGAACAAAATCATTAAGGCTATTTGTCGTTTTGATAAAAACTCACCGAATGAATACAATGTTACCTGATTAACTACCTCAACGCTGCTTTCATTTCATAATCCTTAAAAAGAGACCATTTGAAAGCGAAACGAAAAGCACAGGCCATTGTATTGATCTTCTTATTTATTGCCGGTAAAAGCCAGGCCCAGTTTTATAAAGATATGAGCGTGGGCATCAATGCGGGTATGTATGTTTACCAGGGCGATCTTACCCCCGATCCGCTCGGCTCTTTCAGAACCATAAAGCCCGGCTTCTCCCTGTTTGCAAAAAAACCGATCAATCATTTCCTGGCGGCAAGGATACAAATGAGCTTTGCAAGCCTGCAGGGCAATGACAGCCGATATAGCAAACCGGAGTACAGGCAACAGCGCAACTTTTCCTTCTTTTCCCCGGTAATGGAATTTTCCGGCCAGTTGATATGGAATATCTTAGGAAGGAATTATGATGACCATGGAATACAACCGTATGTATTTTCAGGCGCAGGCGTTTCGGTTGTTCGTGTAAATAAGGATTACAGCCGGATGAATACTGTTTACTTTGGCGAATCATCTGATATATATGCCGGCCTTGCGGTTGATAATGCTCATGGAACACCCAATGCATTGCTTTCTGTGCCGGTGGGTGTTGGTGCTGAGTACCCCATTTCAGAACGGCTCTCGGTTAATCTTGAAACTTCTTATCGTTTTGTTTTCACCGATTACCTGGATGGTTTCAGTCAATCGGCCAACCCCCGGCTGAAAGATCATTACCACAGCACATCGGTTGGTTTGATATATAAGTTTGGAAAAAAACAAAAAGGGCTTGGCTGCCCCTCAGTAAATTAAAACAACTATGAAACAGGTAAAAGAAAAATTATCCCTTGGTTTGTCCCTGAAGGAACTGTTCCCAGTCTTCAAGCATTTTCCCTTTAAGCACCCGTGGAAACTTATGCTGTCCCCCCTCTTTCCCCTTGGCTTTCATAAAGTCCATAAAGGTTTTTTCGGGCAACACTTTAACCAGCACTTCTTTTAGTGCATGCCTCCGTTCCACTTCGTAATCGTCATTCAGTTCTTTAAGTTTTAAATCGATGCGGTGACGCAGCTCTTCCGGATTGGCCACATCATCGGTAGCAACATACCATTGATGGGCAAAGAAGTTTCCATACGGTATGCCTGCTACTGTAAACTCAGGTATAAAAATATTCAGGTCGCTGCTCACCATTTCAATAGCCTTGTTCATATTGTCAACACTCAGGTGTTCACCAACCAGGCTTAAAAAATGTTTGGTGCGGCCGGTAATGATGATCTCACTCCGTTCTCTGTCTACGAGCTTTACGGTATCGCCAATGGCATAACGCCATGCTCCCGCATTGGTACTGATGAGGATCGCATAATCTTTATTCTCTTCAATCTCATGTATCATGTACGCCTCCGGTTCTTCCACCATATTTCCTTCACTGTCAAAATTTTTCTGATCAAAAGGAACAAATTCAAAGAACACATTGTTGTTGAGGGCAAGGTGCATGCCGGCAGCATCCGGGCGGTTTTGATAAGCTAAAAATCCCTCGCTGGCCAGGTAGGTTTCAATATAGGTGATGGGCTTGCCCATTAATTTATCGAATCCTCTTTTGTATGGCTCCATCGCCACGCCGCCATGAACATAGAAAGCCAGGTTGGGCCACATCTCATGAATATTTTTCAGGTTGTATTTTTCAATGATCTTCTCCATGCACAACTGCAACCATGCAGGCACGCCTACTATAAAACCAATATCCCAGTTGGGTGCATTGTTCACCACCTCTTCAAGTTTAGTAGCCCAGTCTTTTACTTTGGCAATTTTTTTTCCCGGCTTATAAAGCCCCAACCCCTGGAACCAGAATGGAATATTCTTTTGCTGAATGCCACTCAGGTCACCGGCAAAATAGGTTGGGCCTTTTTGTAGTTGCGTACTACCTCCCAAAATAAGCCATCCTTTTCCTACGGCACTCCTGGGTACATTATCATACTTGGTTAAGCTCAGTAACTGTTTAAAGCTGGTGATGGTATTGCTTCGTATCAGGTCTTTGGTGATTGGAATGTATTTACTCGTAGCATCGCTGGTTCCGCTGCTAAGGGCAAAATATTTTATCACGCCCGGCCAGCATACATCAGGGATCCCTTCTTTTGCTTTGTACCACCAGCTGTCATATATTTTATTGTAATCGCAGGCGGGAACCATTTGCTGGAATTTTTTACCGGGATGCGTACTCAGCAGAACATCATCAAAACGATACCGCTGTCCAAACTCGGTAAACCTTGCTTTGCGTAAGAGTTTCTTCAATACTTTTATCTGCTGCCGCCGGGGATCGCTGATGGGAATGTGGAGCGCCCTGGCAATGGATTTTGGAAGCTTGATGTCAAATATCGCCATCTGCAGTTATAACGGTTAAAGTGAGCAAATATAAACAAAAACACCGCAACCGCTGATGATTTGCCGAAGGCAAATTGGGGTTGCTACGGAAACACACAAGCACAGAATCAGCATATTTTCATTTTCGGTGTTTCTCTGCTTCCCTGGCATATTATTCAATCAGCAAAACTGATATAATTCATAAAATGGCCGGGGTGCCGGTATCTAAAAAATGAGTACGTTTGTTGTCCTAAAAAGTTAAACTATATGAAGAAGATCTTTATTGCGGCTGTGTTATCACTCAGCCTGTTAAAAGCCAGTGCCGACGAAGGCATGTGGTTACCCATGCTGCTGGGCCAGCAGGTGTACAACGATATGGTGAAAAGAGGATTGAAACTCACCAAAGAACAACTTTACTCCATCAACAAATCATCATTAAAAGATGCGATCCTGATCTTCGGCGGCGGATGTACCGGCGAAATCGTTAGCGACCAGGGATTGATATTCACCAACCACCACTGCGGTTACAGCGCCATCTCCGGCGCCAGCACAGTTGAGCACAATTATTTACAGGATGGTTTTTATGCTTACAATAAAGACCAGGAAATACAAAGCCAGTTAACCGTTCAGTTCTTAGACCGGATCGTGGACGTTACCAAGGATGTGGAAGACGGGGTTAAAGGATTGAGCTGGGCCGACCGGGTAAAAAAACTACCCGATGTTTATAAAGCCATTACCGATAAAGTAATGGATAAGGATAATGGTTTGGCCGGAAGGATATACAGCATGTTCAAAGGCAACCAATATATCATGTATGTGTACAAAACATATCGTGATATCCGTCTTGTTGGCGCTCCGCCGGAAAGTGTAGGAAAATTTGGGGGCGATACCGACAACTGGGAGTGGCCCCGCCATACCGGCGACTTTTCCATCTTCCGTGTGTATGCAACCAAGGATGGCAAGCCTTCGGATTACAGCAAAGACAATGTGCCTTTAAAACCAAAATATTTTTTACCGGTCAGCATCAAAGGTTTTAAGGATGGTGATTATGCCATGATCTATGGTTACCCGGGCGGCACCAACCGCTACGAAACCAGCTATGGCATCAAACTGAAAAATGAAATTGAAAATCCTTCATTGGTTGGGCTGCGTGACATGCGTTTGAAGTACATGCATGAACAAATGATCAAGGACCCCGCTGTAAAATTAAAACTGGCCGATAACTACGCAAGCGTAGCCAATTACTGGAAATTTTTTGACGGCGAAACAAAACAACTGATTAAGTTTCATACCTACGAACAAAAACAGGATTACGAAAATAAATTCACCTCTTGGGCAAAAGGCAAGCCTGATTATGAAACACTGATGGCCGAATACGCCCAGAATTACGCAACCTGGACGCCTTACAGCAAGCATCGCCAGTATATAAATGAAGGTATTGTAGGTTCTCCGCTGGCTGCCGCCGCTGCCGGGTTGATCTCTTTAGAAGATAAACTGCTTAAAAATAATACCCCGGCTGCCGATCTTAAAAAAGCAACCGATGCCGCAACGGCAAACCGCAAAGGGTTTTTAGAACATGAAGACCTGCCCAGTGACGAAAGGATATTAGCAGCCGTTTGCATGATGTTCTATAATGATGTTGACAAGAGCCAGCACCCGATCGGTTTTTACGAAGGACTTAGATCAAATTACGGCGACCTGAAAGAAGAAAGCACTTATAAAAAATGGGCGCATGATGTGTTTACAAAGACCATGCTGCTCGACGATGCCAAATGGAATGCCTTTGTGGCAAATCCCGATGGCGCAGTGCTGCAGGCCGATCCTGCTTTTGCATTTGCAGCCGCATTCATAAAAAACTATACCGGTAAGTATGCCCCATTGTATACGGCTTTCGTGAACAGAAACAACGAGCTTGGCAGAAGCTACATGAAAGGCATTATGGAAATGAACCCTGCTGCGGTGAATAAAATGTATCCCGATGCAAACTTCAGCATGCGGGTGAGCTATGGCAATGTAAAAAGCTATCGCCCACGTGATGCGGTGTTCTATGATTATGTTACTACCAGTAAAGGCATCCTGGAAAAATATATTGCCGGTGATTATGAGTTCGACCTGCCTGCAAAACAAATTGAACTGTTGAAGAAAAGAGATTTTGGCCAGTATATCGACAAGCGCACCAACGACCTGGTTATTGGTTTCATCACTACCAATGATATCACCGGTGGCAACTCCGGCTCCCCGGTCATTGATGCCAATGGTAATTTACTCGGACTTGCTTTCGACGGCAACTACGAAGCCCTCAGTCATAAAATTGCTTTTGACAAAGACCTGAACCGTACTATCTGCGTGGACGTACGTTATGTGCTCTGGTGCATTGATAAATTAGGCGGTGCAAAGAATATTATTAATGAGTTGAAGCTGGTGAGGTAAATAATTTTTAATTTGATTTCTTTAAACAGCCTGGAATTAATTCCGGGCTGTTTTTATTCCTCTTCCGAAAACGGATGAACCGACTTCCACATTCGATATAAAACGATCACCGGGAAAATAAGCCAGGCCGCATTTGCCATTAACACTCTTGCTAATTCGGGACTGGCATGTTCCCCGTTTATCTCTTCAAACAAAATAATGGTTACGTTGGTGATCATCACCGATGCCCAGATGATGGCGCCAAAGCGGATCCAGTTCTTTCCTTTTATAAAAGCATAAATGGCCACTAAATAAAACGGGCCAAAGAATAAACTGTCTATCCAGATGGTTGCCCGCCACCAGGCCGGCCGGGCCATCAGTACCGGGTCGAAATTTCTTCCATACCAATGCACCAGGTCAACCAGCCACCGGGGCGGCCATACCGGGTATTGAAAATTATTGGTGTCGGCAATAACCAATTGCTCAATGTCGATCATGTAGGTGATGAAGATGAAATTAATGATGAAGAATATCACCAATGCAATGTCAACCGGTCTTTTCTTAAGTGGGATCTGTTTCAGCGCCATAGCAGTTTTGTTTTGCAGAACGAATAAAGAATATATTCCGGATAAAACTGAATTTATTTTGAAGAATCACAGCAATGCTCCTTTGTAACATTTATCACCAACCAACAGTTTTTTCCCGGCTACTTTTGTCCGGTGATCGGATGATTTAACCACAATTAAAATTCAAGTATTATGGCACAACACGAAATAGAAACCCAATGGATGGGTAAAATGCAGTTCAATACGCTGGTAAACGGGCATACCATCATCATGGATGCTCCCGAACGGGTGGGTGGCGAAGATCATGGGCCCATTCCAAAACCCTTTGTGCTTACTGCCTTGTCGGGCTGCACCGGGATGGATATAGTAGCCATCCTTCGCAAAGCACAAAAAGAAGTAAAAGAATTTAATATTAAAGTGACCGGGGAGCTAAGCAAACAGCAACCCATTGAGTACGTATCCATGCACGTGATTTATGAATTTATCGGTGATGAGTTAAATAAAGACGCCGCCCTGGATTCAGTGACCACTTCGCAGGAAAAATATTGCGGCGTAAGTCACATGTTGAAAAAAGCGATCCCGGTAACCTGGGAAGTGAATTATAACGGGATTCGGATATTCAATAACAACCCCGCCGAAAAAGAAATGATTGCAGGCTAACCTTATTGATCCTTCAAAATATAAAACATGATCAGCACATTAAAAAAATTACTGGGCATGGGCCCACAGGTTAATTACGCCGGACTGGTAAAGCAAGGCGCCATTATTATTGATGTACGCAGCAAGGGCGAATACGCAGGCGGGCACATAAAGGGCTCCGTCAACATTCCGCTTGATCAGCTTCGCAATAACCTCGCTAAACTAAAAGATAAGAACAAACCCATCATTACCTGTTGTGCTTCGGGCATGCGGAGCGCCTCGGCAAAAAGCCTGCTTAAGGGATGCGGTTACAAGGAAGTGTACAATGGCGGAGGCTGGGGAAGCCTGCAGAATAAATTGTAAGGAAAAAGGCAGGGGCATATTTATTCTCATGTGTGTTTACAATAATCCTTTCTCATATGCCAGGTGTAAGGCCTGTGCCCGGCTGTTAACATGCAACTTGTTGTAGATATTGATCACATGTTTTTTTGCGGTGTTGGCACTGATGTTTAAACGGGTGCCAATTTCTTTATATGATAACCCATCCACCAGCAGCTTGAGTATCTCTCTTTCCCGTTCTGTAAGATCGAAGAATGTTTTAGAACTGTTGCCCATTGGCTTTTGTACGAGAGTTAGTTCGTTGTTTTGTACCAACTGAAGAATTTTATGTGCTATCCCCGGCGACAGTGGACCTACACCACTTTCGTGCATCTGCCATAGCGTATCGGTAATATTCTCAGCACTGTCATCCTTTAATAAATAGCCGAAAGCACCGGCTTTTATCGCCTTGAATATTTTATCCTCATCATCAAATATGGTTAGTACCACAAATTTTACTGAGGGAAAAAAAGACGATCCTGCAGCAATGGCATCCACGCCATCCATGTTCGGCATCTCCAGGTCCATCAATGCCACATCAGGCAGTTTGTCGGCAGGCAGCCTTTTCATTTTCTCTAAAAAATCTTTCCCGTCTTCTGCCGTAAGTGTTATCTCAAAATGGCCATGGCGCAGCAGTTTATCTTTCAGGATGTTCCGGTTGCTGGCTTTGTCGTCGATGATAGCGGTTTTTATTAACATGATTAAGTTGATTGTAGCAAATATTGAAAAACATCACAGTGTAAATAATAATCCATGTGGATAACGCATTTTTATATCAGAATTGTTATCACGGTTCCGTTTTTATCCGAAAGGATACTTATAGTAAACCCAGCTTCCTTAGCCCGCTGCTCCATATTCTGCAGGCCGTTGCCGGGTTCTGTTGATCTCACAGCACTGTAATTAAATCCTTTTCCGTCATTTGCAATTTCAAGGTTCCATTGCCCGTCAGTTTCTTTACTGGTTACTTTTATATAAGATGGGGATGCATGTTTGATGGCATTCGTCACCGCTTCCTGTACAATACGTACTGCATTCAGCGCTTTGGTATAATGTAATTCTTTTCCTGCAGGGGCTTCGCCTTCTACAGCAAATTTAATGAGGGGATAATAACGGGTAAATGGCTGAATAAAGTTTTTTATTCTCAGCAAACAATCTTCGGCTGTATAATTATCTTTCTTCAGGGCCCAGATAGTTTCCCGCAGCGACGTAATAATATCCTTTGAAGCAAACTTCAGATCATTCATCAACTCATTTCTTTCAACCGCATCTTCTTCCTTCTGCAGCAATTCTGTACTATATAAAACCGCGTTGGCATAAGCGCCGATACTGTCATGCAGGTCACGGGATATGCGTTCCCTTTCCAGTTGTATCTTATGCTCGGCCTCCAGTTCTGCCAGTTTCTTTTCATACTTTCTTTTGTTATACCGGTTAATGGCATAAGCCATTATGGCTAATAAGAGCAGCGCAATACCGGTAAAGAACCACCAGGTTTTCCAGAAGGGCGGATTGATGGTGATGTGTATCTCTTTCAGTGGCTTTGCATCTTTATCAAAAAACCGGGAAGCGTATATTTTAAAAACATATTCGCCTGGCGGTAATAAATACCGGACCGTTTGCAGATCGTTGTTTTGTATCCATTGTTCATCTATCTTATCCATTTTATATTGATAAATATATTGGCCCGGGTTATTGTTGCCCATTGCAATAAAATCAAAAGACAAAGAGTTTTGATAATAGGGCAATTCTATTTTTGTGATGCCCCACACCGCCGTGTCTTTAAAGGCTTCTTCATTGTTTATTTTTATTTTGGTAAAAAAGAGATTTATTTTCTCTTCAAAACTGTTTATGGTCGCAGGATAAAAACTACTCACCCCGTTAACACCACCAAAAAAGAGTTCTCCGTCTTCTGTTTGTGTGGCTACATTTGTATTAAATTCATTTTCCTGCAGTCCATCTTCTTTTGTCAGTTGCAGGATACTGTTGTCCTTGCTTAGTTTAAAAATTCCCTTATTGGTACTGCACCATAAAAACCCTTCATTATCAAATACCATTGCGTAAATACAATTATCCGGCAACCCGTTTTCTTTTGTCAATTGTAATAATATTTTCCCGGTGCTGTCAATTTTAAATATTCCGTTGTTGCTGCCTATATAAATATTATTGGCAGGATCCTTTGAAAAGCATCTTACATAGCTGGTATTCTTAAAGGGCATCTTCTTTATTTCTGTAAGGGTTTCCGCATCCAGGAAAATAAGTTCATCATTGGCATGGGTAATGACCATCGTATGATACAATAACCCTCCCATCGTATAGGCATTGGTGATCTGATGTTCTGTAACTGTATTGCTGGCAAAATTTGTTTTATACAACATACTTTGCGACTGGATGATGGCACCTTCATCATTTCGAAATAAAGGGGTACCAAAATATTGTATGCCGCTGCTTTCCTCCCGGATAGAAGATGTAAGTTTTATCCGGCTGAACTGAGACAGGTCATGACTTAATTCCCACAATGCTTTTTCGTGATTAATGAATAAGAGGTAATCTCCTTTATTATTTTTTATGATCGTATTAATGGCGAGAAATGGTTTTTTTGACCCCGGGAGTGATTTAAAGTGTTTAACCACCCGTTGAAGTGTATCAAAAACCAGCAAGCCGTTTCCCGCAGTGCCCGCTAATATCCTGTTATTCATTTTATCGGGCAGGATGCTGAGTATATTATTTCCCTCTTTTTTCTCTGTGCCATAATATTTAACCGGGTAATTATTCCTGATTATTTTTTTTATCCCCCCGGTAATAGTAACAATATACAGGTTGCCAAAATTATCCTGTATCAGCTTCCAGATCCCCGCGGTTCCTGTTACCGGTTGATTCTGGAAATTCACCAGCTCTGACTTCAACTCCTGCAATGTGGTATCGGTTTCATAAAGTTTGTTGCTGAACGAGATCAGCATTTTGTTTTGCCAGGGAAAAACAACACAACGGTAAATAGGCTCAGCATCTTTTCCTTTTACAAAAAGGATACGGTTTGTCTTTTGTTCAAAGTTGTATACCTGCAGGGCATTGTTTATTTTATAGGTATAATATAAAACCTCGTTTTCTGATCTCAGAGAAAGAAAATAGGGCGATAACTGGGGAATGGAATCTGATCGGGAAATCAGTTTCCTATTTTGCAGGTCCCACAGGTACAACCGTGATTTTATCTCAAGCGCCACTTTATGGTTAATGATATTATCGCTTAGCTTGGGCCTGTAGTCGGTATTAACGGAATAATCGGGAAAGCCGGTTTCTGTGGTTGTAGCTGTTTTGAATGTCTGGTGATCTATTGCGGTAATCGTACCTGTTACATTATAAAAGTAAATGAGGCCCTCATCCTCTCCTATAAACTGAACAGCCTTTTTTACAGAGGGGGTATTGTTATAAACCTGTATAAACCTGTTGCTGGTAATTTCATATTTACTTATTCCCTGCGAATGACTGATCAGCAGGTCTCCGTTGCGGCATTTAAAAAAATAGGTAAGCTTGTCATCTGGTAAACCTGGCTGCACCGGAACGGTAATAAAGTTTTTCCCGTCAAATTTTTGTATCCCGTTCGGAAAACTGATCCAGCAAAAATTATTCTTATCAAAAGCCATATCAGCCATAGTACTTTGCAGCAACCCTTCATTTACACTATAGCTAAAGGTATTGTAACGGCTGATGGTTTGCGGCTTTGCTTCGAAACCTGCACTTAAAAAAGCAAAAGACAGTAATATGGTTTTATACATTCCCAAAGCAGGCTTTAACAGTTGCCGTATGCATCAAATTACGCAATCCTTTCTTAAGAGAAGAATTATCCAACAAATTGTTGCAGGTATTTTAAATAATCCAAATGGATTATTGTACGCATTGTGTGAATCACTTTTATTTGACTTTCAAACAGCGGGTCTATAGCAGACCAATGCCCACACTATCCTCACTTAAAAACCCGTTCGTACATTCCTTATAATAACAACGTTCAGCGTTTCTGCTATAATAACTGCCTTGGTTTACCTCCACCACTTCATTAATCATAAAAGCATTAAACTCATGACAATGAAAATATTTGCATTCTTTTGCTGCGTATTATCCGTTACTTTTTTACATGCACAAACCTGGGATGGCAGCGCCAGCACCGATTGGAATACTCCTGCCAACTGGAATACCAATGCAGTGCCCCTTGCAACCGGCAACGTTACAATACCCAATACTGCCAATAAACCAGTATTGGCAAACAACGTTATCATTAATAATTTTTCAATGGATGCCGGTAGCGGGCTTAACTTCAACGGGTTTACATTAACCAGTAACGGTGCTTTTGATATTAACGGAGCTACCCTAACCAACAGTAATGGAGCTACAGATATTTCGATAACATTAAACGGAACCGGTACGCTGTATTTAAGGCAATCTGTTATAAATGATCATATCATTATCAATCACAATAGCACTTCTGGTTTTTATGAGGGTTACCAGTATCCAAACACGTTTAATGGCAATACTACATTTAACAGCAGCGGCACTGGTGCCCTATATACAAGTTATGATAATGCTTCTACCTATAATGGTAATGTAACTGTTAACCGAACTGTGGCCGGGCTTTCAGAAATTTTCAGGATCGGTTCGGTCGCGGTTACGGGTAATTTTTCTTATACCAACAATATAGGAGGTAATACAGCCATTCATTCGGTTGGAGCAACAGAAGTACCCATTTCCGGAACTGTAAACATTACGGCAACCGGTACAGGCAATCCAAGTTTTTCTTTGGACCGGATACAAAATAATACCACCGGTGGTACCATCTCTGTTCAAAACAGTGGGTCTGTTTCCGTAAATAACGATACTTTGCTGTTGAGCGCATTTAATGTAAATGGGTATACCGGTGCTGGCCTGGATGATTTTTTACAAAACCAGATAACAGCAACGGTGAATATTTCAGAAGCTGCAGGTAATACCAACTCCCACTATTTTAGAAGAAATACGATCAATGGCAATACTACCATAACGTTAAATTCTAGTGCCTCTTTCTATGAGGGTTACCAGTATCCAAATACGTTTAATGGTAATACTACATTTATCAGCAACGGATCCGGCACCTTGTCTACAAGTTATGATAATGCTTCCACCTATAATGGTAATGTAACGGTTAACCGAACTGTGGCCGGGCTTTCAGAAATTTTCAAGATTGGTGCGGTGGCTGTTAACGGTAACTTTTCTTATACCAACAATGCCGGAGGTAATACAGCCATTCATTCGCTTGGAGCAACAGAAGTATTTATTACTGGAACAGTAAACATTACCGCAACCGGTGCAGGCAACCCAAGTTTTTCTTTGGAGCGTATACAAAATAATACCACCGGTGGTACTATTTCTGTTCAAAACAGCGGCGTTGTTACCGTAAATAACGATACTTTGCTGTTGAGCGCATTTAATGTAAATGGGTATACCGGTAGTGGCCTGGACGATTTTTTACAAAACCAGATAACAGGAACGGTGAATATTTCAGAAGCTGCCGACAATACCAACTCCCACTATTTTAGAAGAAATACGATCAATGGTAATACCACAATAACGCTAAATTCTAGTGCCTCTTTTTTTGAGAGTTACCAGTATCCAAACACGTTTAATGGTAATACTACATTTATCAGCAACGGATCCGGCACCCTATATACAAGTTATGATAATGCTTCCACCTATAATGGTAATGTAACGGTTAACCGGACCGTAGCCGGAACTACCGAAATTTTCAGGGCCGGTGCGGTGGCTGTTAATGGTAATTTTTCTTATACTAACAATGCCGGAGGTAATACAGCCATTCATTCGCTTGGAGCAACAGAAGTATTTATTACTGGAACAGTAAACATTACCGCAACTGGTGCAGGCAACCCAAGTTTTTCTTTGGAGCGTATACAAAATAATACCACCGGTGGTACCATCTCTGTTCAAAACAGCGGCCTTGTTACCGTAAATAACGATACTTTACTGTTGAGCGCATTTAATGTAAATGGGTATACCGGTGGTGGCCTGGATGATTTTTTACAAAACCAGATAACAGGAACGGTGAATATTTCAGATGCTCCCGGTAATACCAACTCCCACTATTTTAGAAAAAATACTATTAATGGTAATACCACCATAACCAATAATTCTGCAGCTACTTTATTTGAATCATACCAGGGTGGCAATATATATAATGGAGATGTTAACTTGATAAGAAATAACGGAACTATCTCTTTTACTTATAGTGATCCTTCCATCATTAATCAAAGCCTTACCCTGAATTCCGTATCTGGAATTACATTTACCGATACGGTAAAAATGGGTGGTAATACCAATGCAGCTATTGAGCAATTGGGTACACAAGCCATTGTTATACCAAAACTGGTAATACAAAAAACCATCGGCAGCACCATTACACTGAACGACTCTGTAACAGTTAGTACCAAATTGAATTTTGATGGCGGTAACATCATAAGCAGTACGCTAAACCAGCTTATTTTTCCAGACAATGCTACTTATGCAGGAGCGTCGACTACAAGCCATGTAGTTGGTGCTGTGTCAAAAATTGGTAATGATGCATTTACTTTTCCTATTGGCACCCCCACATCTCTTAATATGGTGGCTATGACGGCTCCGGCTGATATCAACAGCAAGTTCAGTGCTCAGCATTTTAAAGCCAATCCTTCTCTGGCGGGTTTTGATACCAGCCTGCACGCCGGCACCTTGCAACGTATAAGCGGTGGTGAATACTGGGCTGTGCAAAGATTAAATGGAACCAGTACAACTACGCTTACTTTTAGTTTTGAACCTCCCTGTGCCACCGGCCCCTGGTATATCAGCAATCCGGCGTTGGCCCGTATAGCCCACTGGACCGGCGCAACATGGGAGAACCTGGGTAATGGCGGCAGTACCGGTACAACTACAGGTACTATAACTACCGGGGCAGTTGTAACCAATTTTAGTCCTTTCGCTTTCACTTTTGGTTCTGTAGATGCACTTGTCAATCCTCTTGCTCCCGATCCTCCGCCAACGGTAACTATTAACCAGGCGGCAGCACAACCAGATCCAACTTCTACTTCGCCAATAAACTTTACAGTTGTATTTAATGAACCAGTAACAGGTTTTGCAACAGGTGATGTAACATTATCCGGAACGGCAGGCGCTACAACAGCTATTGTTACCGGAAGCGGTACTACATATAATGTGGCGATATCCGGTATGACGGGCAGTGGTACAGTGATTGCAACTATTCTGGCAGGCGTTGCCATTGATGCTGGCAGCAATCTTAATCTTGCTTCTACCAGCACAGACAATACAGTAACCTACGATACTCCACCAACTGTTACCATTAACCAAGCGGCAGCACAACCAGATCCAACTTCCGCATCGCCAATTAACTTTACTGTTGTATTTAATGAACCAGTAACAGGCTTTGCAACCGGAGATGTAACATTATCCGGAACAGCAGGGGCTACAACTGCAATTGTTACCGGAAGCGGTACTACTTATAATGTGGCCGTATCGGGTATGACGGGCGCTGGTACAGTGATCGCCAATATTTCTGCAGGTGTTGCCATTGATGCAGGAGGTAATCCGAATTTTGCTTCTACCAGCACGGATAATACAGTAAACTACGATCCGCCACCAACGGTAATTATTAACCAGGCGGCAGCTCAACCTGATCCAACTTCTGCTTCGCCAATTAATTTTACTGTTGTATTTAATGAACCAGTAACAGGTTTTGCAACAGGTGATGTAACATTATCAGGAACAGCGGGTGCAACAACTGCAATTGTTACCGGAAGCGGTACTACTTATAATGTGGCCGTATCGGGTATGACGGGCGCTGGTACAGTGATCGCCAATATTTCTGCAGGTGTTGCCATTGATGCAGGAGGTAATCCGAATTTTGCTTCTACCAGCACGGATAATACAGTAAACTACGATCCGCCACCAACGGTAATTATTAACCAGGCGGCAGCTCAACCTGATCCAACTTCTGCTTCGCCAATTAATTTTACTGTTGTATTTAATGAACCAGTAACAGGTTTTGCAACAGGTGATGTAACATTATCAGGAACAGCGGGTGCAACAACTGCAATTGTTACCGGAAGCGGTACTACTTATAATGTGGCCGTATCGGGTATGACGGGCGCTGGTACAGTGATCGCCAATATTTCTGCAGGCGTTGCCATTGATGCAGGAGGTAATCCGAATTCTCCTTCTACCAGCACAGACAATACGGTAAACTATAATCCACCACCAACAGTTACCATCAACCAGGCAGCAGCACAACCAGATCCAACTTCTGCATCGCCAATAAACTTTACAGTTGTATTTAATGAACCCGTAACAGGTTTTGCAACTGGTGATGTAACATTATCAGGAACAGCAGGCGCTACAACAGCAATTGTTACCGGAAGCGGTACTACTTATAATGTGGCCGTATCTGGTATGACAGGCAGTGGTACAGTGATCGCCAATATTCCTGCAGGCGTTGCTATTGATGCGGGAGGTGCAGGTAATATTGCTTCTACCAGCACAGACAATACGGTAACTTACGATACCCCACCAACTGTTACCATTAACCAGGCAGCAGCTCAACCAGATCCAACAGCGACTTCCCCAATTAATTTTACAGTTGTATTCAATGAACCCGTAACAGGTTTTGCAACTGGTGATATTGTTTTGTCTGGAACTGCGGGTGCTACAACAGCAATTGTTACCGGAAGCGGTACTACTTATAACGTGGCCGTATCTGGTATGACTGCTAACGGAACGGTGATCGCAAATATTCTGTCGGGCGTTGCCATTGATGCAGGTGGTAATCCGAATACTGCTTCAACAAGTACTGATAATACTGTTACTTATACCGGTATTGTTGATCCTCCACCAACGGTTACCATTAACCAGGCAGCAGCTCAAGCTGATCCAACAGCGACTTCCCCAATTAATTTTACAGTTGTATTTAATGAACCAGTAACAGGTTTTGCAACTGGTGATGTTGTTTTGTCTGGAACTGCGGGTGCTACAACAGCAATTGTTACCGGAAGCGGTACTACTTATAATGTGGCCGTATCGGGTATGACTGCTAACGGAACGGTGATCGCAAATATTCTGTCGGGCGTTGCCATTGATGCAGGTGGTAATCCGAATACTGCTTCAACAAGTACTGATAATACTGTTACGTATACCGGTATTGTTGATCCTCCACCAACGGTTACCATTAACCAGGCAGCAGCTCAAGCTGATCCAACTTCCGCATCGCCAATTAACTTTACAGTTGTATTCAATGAACCCGTAACAGGTTTTGCAACTGGTGATGTTGTTTTGTCTGGAACTGCGGGTGCTACAACAGCAATTGTTACCGGAAGCGGTACTACTTATAATGTGGCCGTATCGGGTATGACTGCTAACGGAACGGTGATCGCAAATATTCTGTCGGGCGTTGCCATTGATGCAGGTGGTAATCCGAATACTGCTTCAACAAGTACTGATAATATTGTTACGTATACCGGTATTGTTGATCCTCCACCAACGGTTACCATTAACCAGGCAGCAGCTCAAGCTGATCCAACTTCTACTTCGCCAATAAACTTTACAGTTGTATTCAATGAACCTGTAACAGGTTTTGCAACTGGTGATGTAACATTATCAGGAACGGCAGGTGCCACAACAGCAATTGTTACCGGAAGTGGTACTACTTATAACGTGGCCGTATCTGGTATGACTGCTAACGGAACGGTGATCGCAAATATTCTTGCAAGCGTTGCTATTGATGCAGGTGGTAATCCGAATACTGCTTCAACAAGTACTGATAATATTGTTACGTATACCGGTATTGTTGATCCTCCACCAACAGTTACCATTAACCAGGCGGCAGCACAAGCTGATCCAACTTCTGCTTCGCCAATTAATTTTACAGTTGTATTCAATGAACCCGTAACAGGTTTTGCAACTGGTGATATTGTTTTATCCGGAACTGCGGGTGCTACAACAGCAATTGTTACCGGAAGCGGTACTACTTATAACGTGGCCGTATCTGGTATGACTGCTAACGGAACGGTGATCGCAAATATTCTGTCGGGTGTTGCCATTGATGCAGGTGGTAATCCGAATACTGCTTCAACAAGTACTGATAATACGGTTACGTATACCGGTATTGTTGATCCTCCGCCAACGGTTACCATTAACCAGGCGGCAGCACAACCTGATCCAACTTCTGCTTCCCCAATTAATTTTACTGTTGTATTTAATGAACCAGTAACAGGTTTTGCAACTGGTGATGTTGCTTTGTCTGGAACTGCGGGTGCTACAACAGCAATTGTTACCGGAAGCGGTACTACTTATAATGTGGCCGTATCGGGTATGACTGCTAACGGAACGGTGATCGCAAATATTCTGTCGGGTGTTGCCATTGATGCAGGTGGTAATCCGAATACTGCTTCAACAAGTACTGATAATACTGTTCAGTTTAATCTTGGATCTGGATCTTGTACACTTACCTGCCCGCCTAATGTAATTGCTACCAGTCAATCATGGGGCTGTGGTACCAACGTCATTTATCCTGCGGCCACTACAACCGGCAATTGTGGTGCATTAACTTACAGTATGCCATCCGGATCATGGTTTGATGTAGGAACTACAGTAGTAACGGTGACATCATCTACCGGCGCCAGCTGTTCTTTCACAGTTACGGTAAGAGATCTGACAAACCCTATTGTCAATGAGCCTCAGGATATTTACATTAACGCCGCCAACAACAGTTGCAGCAGGGTAGTGACTTTTCCAGTCAATGGATACGACAATTGCCCGGGTGTAACTGCAGCAGCAGTACCTCCTTCTGGCAGCGTTTTCAACGTTGGCACAACACCAGTCACCATTACTGCTACTGATGCTTCCGGCAACACAGATTCACATACTTTTTATATTACGGTTGATGACAAACAACGTCCGGTTATTACCTGCCCGCCTAATATAACAGTGGGTACAGAACCTGGGATTTGCAAAGCTCATGTAACATTGACCCCTGCAACAGCAACGGATAATTGTTCGGGTGTAATTGTAACTGCTTTCAGAAACGATTTCAAAAGCCTGGATGATTATTATCTCCCTGGTACCACTACCATTACCTGGAGGGCAACCGATGCAAGCGGCAACTACAGGGAATGTGACCAAAAGGTAACTGTCAAGGATATGGAAAATCCTGTGATCAGTAATGTCACCGTGAACCCGTTGGTTCTCTGGCCTCCTAATCATACTATGAGGCTTGTAAACGTAGAATATAATATATCAGACAATTGCGGAGAGCCAACGTCCACCATCAGTGTTACCAGTAATGAACCCATCAGTGGCACAGGTCCCGGCGATCTTTCGCCTGACTGGCAAGTGATTGATAGATACTCCGTGAAATTGCGTGCAGAAAGAGCTGATAACGGAACAGGCAGGATTTATACAATTAAGATAACTGTCAAGGATGCATCGGGTAACACTACGATACATAATGTTCCTGTAATAGTTCCACTTAATAACGCCTCGTTGATAGAAATGAATACTCCGCCAAAAGTGTTTACTGCAGAATTAACGGCACAAATAATGCCCAACCCCACTGAGAATGTGTTTAACCTTGTAATAACCGGCAACGCAAGAGAAACAGTTGATATAAGTGTTTTTGACATTACAGGCCGCGAAATTCAACACATTAGAAGAGGGGCCAATGACCTGGTAAGGTTTGGAGAGAGCCTGATGAAGGGCACTTACATCATAGAAGTAAGACAGGGAAAAAACAAAGTTGTGTTAAGGGGGGTGAAACAATAAAGAGGTTTTAATGAAGTAAAAGCCGCCGTCCCGACTAAGTCGGGACGGCTTTTTAGATACCCGAAGGCTTAATATCACATCTGTTTGAATCCTGGCAAAATTTTAACTCTTAATAGTTCTATTAAAAGACACCCTGATTATTTTAATTATGCAGGCGATGACGGTATTTAGCTAAATAAAAACACTTCTCGTGGTGAAGGTTTTTATACCTTTATTTCATGTCAACCCTCAATATCGAATTCAAAGCCACAACAAACAAACTTAAAGAACTTGAAGCCCTGCTTCAGCAGCACAATCCTTTATTCATTGGCGAAGATCACCAGGTGGATAGCTATTTCAATATATCTCCGGGCCGGTTAAAATTACGGGAGGGTAATATTGAAAACGCCTTGATACATTACGAACGGGAAGATACAGCCGGCGCCAAAGCCAGTCATGTTTTGTTGTATCATCATAAACCCGATAAAGCATTAAAGGAAATTCTCATCAAAACACTGGGTATAAAAGCTGTGGTTGATAAAAGAAGAAAGATCTATTTTATTGACAACATAAAATTTCATTTTGATACTGTAGACGGCTTGGGAACTTTTGTGGAAGTGGAAGCCATTGATAAGGATGGTAATATCGGAAAAGAAAAATTACAGGCACAATGTGATCAATATGCGGCGTTGTTTGGTATTACTACAGAAGATTATTGTTCGGTTTCTTATAGCGATATGATCTTGCAAAAGGGGTAACTCCTGCGTTTGTCATTCTGAGCGATAGCGAAGAATCTCATAAAAGTGAAAGGGATGCTTCGTTCCTCAGCATGACATAGAGGATGTATCTTTGCCCCATGGCAGAAGACTTAAAGATTGCACAGGGAACAAAAGAAGAAATTTACCGGTCTCTTATTCCGCAAATAAAAGGATTATTAGAAGGCGAATCAGATCTTATTGCCAACCTCGCAAATGTTACCGCAGCATTAAAAGAACAATTTGGTTGGTTGTGGGTAGGATTCTATTTAGTAAAGAATGACGAACTGGTTCTCGGTCCATTCCAGGGGCCGGTAGCCTGCACAAGAATAAAGAAGGGAAGAGGTGTTTGCGGCGCATCCTGGCAGAAAGCAGAAACATTGATCGTTGATGATGTGGAAAAATTCCCCGGCCATATCGCCTGCAGCAGTTTATCGAGGTCAGAGATCGTTGTTCCCGTAATTTGTAACAAAGAAGTGATCGGCTTGTTGGATGCAGATAGTGAGGCGCATGCACAATTTGATGAAACAGATAAGAAATTCCTGGAGGAAATTATTTCTTTGATTGTTTTTTAGGCTCGGGCACATTATCCTTCCAGCCCCACAAATAACGACAAGCATAGGTTCTGTACGGGCTCCACTTTTTTGAAACAGCCAGCATTTTTTCCTTCATTACTTTTTTATCTTCCGGGTCGACCTTATAAAGTTTGCAGATGGCCTGCTGAATACCAAGATCGTCCAATGCAAAAACATCTTCTCTTCCCAGGGTGAACATGAGTACCATTTCCACCGTCCATTGCCCCACTCCTTTTATTTGGGTAAGGTATTTTATCACTTCTTCATTGCTCATCTTGTGCAGCTTTGCATCGGTGATCTTTTCCTCTATAAAAAACCGGCAAACATTCAACACGTAGTTCGCCTTGGCGTTGCTCAATCCGATCGACCTGAGTGTTTCAAAAGGAGTTTCTGCGATCTGCTCTGCTTTGGGCTCTTTACCTCCATACAGGTCAATAAAACGGCGGTGAAACACGTCAGCCACTTTTGTGCTTAGCTGTTGACTCATGATGGAGTAACAGAGGTGCAGGTAGACCTTTTCTTTTTTAGCAAGAATATGAGGTTCCTGTAGTTCGATGATCTTCTTAAGTTTTTTGTCTTTGGAAAGGTGGGCAATGTGCTGCATCGGGATAATTTTCCCGAATATCTGCTTTTTTTAAACGAGCGTCATCAGGCATCTGCCCATTGTTTGAACTCCGCCACCCGTTCCCGGCTTATGATCATTTCTTCGGCAGCAGCCAATCCCTTTAATTGCAGCTTAAGCCGGTTGTTATGATAGGGCTTTACCTGCCCGATCACCCCGGCGTGAATAATGATTTTCCGGCTGAGCCGGAAAAAATCACGGGGGTTCAGTTCGCTTTCCAGTTTTTCCATCGTGCTGTTGATCACAAAACGGTTTCCCTCCCGGTCTATCAGGTAAACAATTTTATTGTCGGCAGCAAAATATGCCACCTCAGAAGCCGGAATAAAAAAAAGACGCTGGCCAACCTTGGCCAAAAAACGGTTGCGGTAATTGCCCGGGCTGTTGTCTTTTACCTGTTCTACCAGCAGACGGTAATCCTTCGGAACAAAAATATCGGTAAGCCGCTTGTATTTATTGAGCGCTGCAGCAAGCGCTTCCACGGTAACGGGTTTCAGAATATAATCAATGCTGAAAAGCTTGAAGGCATCCACGGCATAGTTTTCATATGCAGTAATGAAGATGATGGGCTTTTGCGTTTGGGTGCATTTAAATATTTCAAAGCTCTCTCCGTCGGAGAGGTGAATGTCGAGCAGGATAATATCCGGGTGTGGTTTCGTATTTAACCAGTTCACCGTTTCTTCCACACTTTCGAGGCAGCCGGCAATGTGAATAGAAGGATCATAGGCATTAATCAGAACCTGCAGGCGTTCCTGGGCAAGCTGTTCATCTTCCACAATTAAAATATTCATATTCCTGTTCAATTTAAACTTAGCAAGGGCAATGTAACAGTAAAGGCATTTTCGTCTTTAAACACTTCCACTTTTCTGCCACTAACCAGCCAGTATCGTTTGATGATATTTTTGAGTCCGATTTTGGTTGAGTTGTCAACCGATTCCCGCAACTGCAGATTATTGGATACTATAATTGTGTTGTTTCCATTTGTATGGACCCGGATGTGCAGCGGACGGTTCCTGCTTACCACGTTATGTTTAATGGCGTTTTCGATCAGCATCTGGATGGAGGCCGGTATGATGTAAAATTTTTCCTGGTCGGGCGGTATGTCTACCGAAATGTCCAGCCCTTCTGCAAATCTTTTTTTCAGCAAAAAGATATACGGCTTGATATAATCCAGTTCCGTTTTAATGTTCACCAGTTCCTTATCGTGGTTATTAAGTATATAACGGAATACTTTGCTGAACTCTTCGATGAAACGGTTGGCTTCTTCGGTATTTTTCATTACGAGGGCAGAGAGTACGTTGAGGTTGTTAAATAAAAAATGCGGGTTGATCTGGCTTTTCAAGAGTTGCAGTTCGGCTTGCGCCGACATCCTTTTTAGTTCCTCCGCTTCGATCCATTTTGTTTTATACTCGGTGAAATAATAGGTGATCGCATTAAGTAAATGAAACAAGAGGTTGGCCAGCCAGGCATAGATAAGATTTAGTTTGAGTGGTATAATGGTCTCCGAAACGTTATGATCGTGCAATACCATACTCACAAGAAAAACAACCCCGGTAGTGAGAATGGTGGTAAGCACAGCTGCAATGGCAAAAAATAACCCCAGCGCCTTTATCTTGTTTTTCTGCCGTTGGATGATCCTGTTGAACAATGGTTCCATCAGCCGGCTGCCTTCCCAGATACTCAGCGTTATTAAAGCAATGGTGCCAAATGCATAGTACCACTCAATAGCAATATGGAAGTAGCTATATACTTCACACAATACCGTATTCAGGTAGGTATATATGGCAAGGCCCAGGATGAACAAATATCTGTACTTGTGTGAAAACATAACAACCGGTTATATTAAAACATCAACGGTGAAAAAGGAAAATTGTTCACCGCTGATGTTAATACGCATAGACAAAACCTAGGGTAACAGAACACGGTCGATCACATGCACCACGCCATTGCGGCACATGATATTAGTGGCTACAATGTTTGAGCGGTTTCCTCCATTCCCGTTACCGGTAATGGAAGGTCCACCCCCAAGAGCAAGATTTATAGTAGTGTTTCCTCCTGCCAGCATGGTCAGGCTTCCATTGGCCAGGTCAGATGAGAAGGCCCTTCCGCCCACAACGTGATACCTTAAAACAGCCAGTAAGGTACCTACCGGGATATTGTTGATATCATTTATTCCCAGTGCGCCCAGTAACTGGGTAAATGCTGCATTGGTTGGTGCAAAAACGGTAACGGTTGCCGAACTTAATGTGTTGATCAGGTTTGGATCTCCACCGGGTGCATTGTTGGCTCTTACAACAGCTTTCACCAGTGAATCGAGCCCGGATCCCGGAGCCTGGGCGGTAGCCACCACATTACCGGATGGTTTATTCAATGCTTTTGTCAAAAGATGGATCACCCCGTTATCCGCAGCAATGTTTGCCTGCGCAACGGAAATTCCGTTAACAAATACTCCCGCAGCATTCCGTGTAACAAATACAGAGTCGCCGCCGGCTGTTATCACTTTTGCATTTGGACCAGCCGGAACATCTCCTGACAGGATCTTTGCAGCAAGGGTATGGTACAGTAACAGGGAGCTTAACTGGGCCTGTGACAGCGATGCAACAGTAGCCGATGTAATACCTGCTGCGCCAAATGCGGCATTATCGGGTGCAAAAACTGTGAAAGGGCCAGGGCCTTTTAATGTACCGTCTAACCCGGCCTTTACAACCGCTTCCTTTAATACACTGTAGGTAGGCGTGTTAACAACCACATCGGTGATGGTGTTTGATGCCTGGGTTATTACCTCATCATCATTTTTTTTGCACGATGGCATACTGATCATTGCGACCGATGCGGCCGCAATTAAAATAGTGTTGAATTTTGTTTTCATTGTTGAATGGTTTATTTTATACCATGATCAACAAAAAACAACATGCATGGATCTGCATACCGGAGTGAAATGTAAAAGAAACGGAGTGAAATGCGTTTTTTATTGCGTGAAAAAAGCTGCCTGTTTCCAGGCAGCTTTAAAAAATAAATTGAAGCAGGTCCGGTTTAATCAATATCCCAACTCATCTCCCCGCCCTTTTCATCCTTGAGGCTGATCCCTACTGATGCAAGCTGGTTCCTGATCTTATCGCTGGTTGCAAAATCCTTTTTCGTTTTGGCTTCTTTTCTTATTTCGATCAGCAGTTCCATCACATCACCCAGTTTTTCATTATTGGCAGATGTATTCTTTAACCCGAACACATCTTCCAGGTATGCCTTGAATTTTTCCTGGAGCAATGTTAAAGTGGCCGAAGAAACCGCATCCATTTTTATCAACCCGTCTTTTATTGAATTGATCACCGGCACCAGTTCAAACATATTACCCAGCACTTTTGCTGTGTTAAAATCATCATTCATGAACTCATCAAATTCACTTACCAGTTTATTTACCTTTGCATCCAGCTCTGCGTCACCTGCATCTCCCTGGCCACTTGCAGCTTGTAGTTTCTTCAACGCTTCATAAGCATCCCACAACCGCTTCAATCCTTTCTCCGAAGCCTGCAATGCGTCATTACTAAAGTCAAGCGTACTGCGGTAATGTGTCTGCAGCATAAAGAACCGTACTACGATCGGGGCATATGCTTTTTCAAGCAGTGGATGATTTCCCGTAAATAATTCTTCAGGTAAAAACCCGTTGCCTAACGATTTACTCATCCGGGTGCCATTTACTGTAAGCATATTGGTGTGCATCCAGTAATTGGCCGGACTGGTATGATAACATGCCTGGCTCTGTGCGATCTCGTTGGTATGATGGGTGGCAGCAAGGTCCATTCCGCCGCCGTGGATGTCGAACTTTTTTCCCAGGTATTTTTCACTCATGGCCGAACATTCAATATGCCAGCCCGGGAAACCCATGCCCCAGGGACTTGGCCACTGCATAAGATGTTCGGGTTTGGCCTTTATCCACAAAGCAAAATCAAGTCTTCCTTTTTTTTCATCCTGCCCACCCAATTCCCTTGTTCCTTCCAGCAGGTCTTCCATTTTCCGGTTTGTAAGAATTCCATAAGGCTGTTCCTTATTATATTTCTCCACGTCAAAATAAATGGTTCCGTTCACTTCATAAGCATATCCGTTGGCAAGTATCTGTTTGGTCATTTCAATTTGCTCTGCTATATGCCCGGTGGCTGTTGGCTCAATGGATGGCGGCAGGTTATTCAGCAGCTGCATCACGTGTCGAAAACCCAATGTATATTTCTGAACGATCTCCATCGGCTCCAGTTGCTGCAGCCGGGCGATCTTGCTGAATTTATCATCGCCTTCATCCCGGTCGCCTTCTAAATGGCCGGCATCGGTTATGTTGCGCACATAACGAACCTTATATCCCAGGTAAATTAAGTAGCGATAAATAATATCGAAGGAAATAAATGTACGGCAGTTACCCAGGTGCACATCGCTGTAAACCGTTGGGCCGCATACGTACATACCTACGTGGCCGGGAGTAATGGGCTTAAAGGCTTCTTTTTCTCTTGAGAGGGTGTTGTATATTTTTAAGGACATGATCGGTTTGTAGTTTGAAGTTTGTAGTTCTTGCGGTGCCTGCAATTCAACAAACAAATAATAAAGCGAAATGTAATTTTTTACAAAGATATTAAGCTATGCCGCAAGGGCAACAGAAAACTTGGTATGGGAGGAATGTGTTCATCTGAAGCGCTAAGGTATTATTTTTTGCTCAATTGCACATCAGCAAAAATGGGGAAGTGATCGCTTAGTTTTATATTGATGCGCTTGAACTGCTTTACTTCAAACCGGCTGTCCGCAAAAATATTATCGATTCGCAGAACCGGTGATATGCCGCTGAATGTACGGCCCAGCCCCGCCCCCTTTTCAACAAAAGCATTTTTCATTGATCCGCCAATGGTATGATAGGCATAGCTGTTTGGCAGGTCATTAAAATCGCCGGTAAGTATTACCGGGTAGGGACTTTTATCCAGCTCAGCCCGTATCCTGTTGGCCTGTTCCTCTCTCTTTAAAAATCCTCTTTTAAACTTGCCCAGGATACTTTTTGATTCTTTGAGCGTTTTCTCTTCTTCAATGCTTGGCTCGTCGATATATTTTAAATTGGACCTGCTGAACCGCAGGGACTGAAGGTGAATATTGAATACACGTATGGTATCTTCGCCCTTCACAATGTCGATATACTGGAAAATAGAATTGTAATTGTATGGATAATACGAGATCGTTTTTTTATTGATAATGGGATAGCGTGAAAAAATAATGATGCCGAAATGGGCATAACCCCAATAGTCCTCTTTGCTGTTGTACGAGTAAAAATAATCCGGGTAATTAAGTTTTTTTAAGAACTCATCCATGTGTCCGTGATTTTTTATGGTGCTGTCTTCGGCAACCATTTCCTGGAAACAGGCAATGTCGGGCAGGTAGTCATTAATGATGTCGAACATGGCGTTTTTCACTTCGGGATGTTTTTTATCATCCAGCACATTGAACTGTGCCACATTCCATGTCATCACCCGTACGTCGCCGGCTTGCTTTTCTTTTGTAAATGAATTGGAAAAACGAAAGGGCAGTATGTTGTTTATCGGCTTATAAGCAAGCAATATGGCGGCAGCGGAAATTAAGGCCCGGCGTGGTTTTACAAAAAGCCAGAAAATGAGGAAGGCGATGAGTGCCAGCAAAAAATAAAAAGCCGTAAGGTTTAAGAGTCCGGCCGGCCAAAAGTTTTTAGGGCTGAACAGGTAACTGTAGCTGCCAAGCAAAAAGAGAATGCCTGCAAGAATATTTGCAATGATGACGATCCGTTTTGTTTGTCTGCGGAAAAAGCCTTTGGCCATTGCATAAAGATAATGCTAAGCAATATAAAAGAATGTGAAAGGAAGGAGCAGCGGTTATTCTTCGCTTGCTTTTTTCAGGATATCTTTTTCTTCCCTGGTAAGGTGGCTATATCCTTTCTGGCTGATCTTATCGAGTATCTCATCAACCCGTTGCTGGGTAATGTTTGATGTTTTATGATAAGGACTCCGGTTACCGGCATTGTAAAATACTTTCTCTTTTACCGAATAGTTCTTTTTGCTTTTGTTCGGGTTGAAAAGGTTGATGACCCAATGAAACAGGTTATTCATCCAAACGCTTGCATCTATTCTTTTGCGGAGCAGCATCACAAATAAAAAGCCAGCCAATGCGCCGCCAGCATGAGCAACGGGATATGCAATGGGCAGTCGGGAAACTGCAAACAGATCAATACAAACATAAACAACCGTAAGCACCCAAAGCGGTATTCCGCCATTTAGGTGACTAAAAAAACGATACCCCGGGGAGATCATTGTGGCAGCAAGTGCTACAGCCATCACCGAAGGATTGGCACCGAGCAGCCACATATCAGCAACCCCTATTGAAGGAACCAGGTTGCCGGTAATCATAAAAAACAATGCCCCGGCAAAGCCTCCATACAAATACACCGGGATGAGTTTCTTATTTCCGGTGAGTGCCTGCAAAACAGAACCGAAGGCCCATAACCAAAGCATGTTACTGATGATTCGGAATGGAATAACGCCCCCAACCGGGGCTGTGTCGCTGAACATGTATGTGAGAACGGTCCAGGGCCGTTGGGTGAATTTTACGGTGCTGGCAGGCAACTGAAACCAATTCACCACATCAGCATAGAATGCGGCGCTGGAGTTGGTATTTACCGAAACAGCTGTTCTGATCACCAGCAATACCAGGAAGAAAATGACATTAAGCGCAAAGAGCCACATCAGTGCATTATCTGGCTGACCCAGCGTAAAGCGGTATTTTTTTATCCGGTATTCCTGGTAGCGGTCTGCTTCGCCCATATTAATAAAAGACTTTGTATTTCAAAAGTACAAACAGTTATTGCAATCGTTTGTTCCAGTTAGTAGAAAGTTTTTTTGTTCGTCTTGTTCCATATCAGCACCAGTATAAAACCCACAACCATTCCACCCAAATGGGCAAAGTGGGCAACGTTATCAGCCTTTCCCGGGTGAACGCCCCCAAAGAGGTCTATCGCTGCATAAACAGCAACCAGGTATTTTGCCTTGATGGGAAACGGGAGCGGGATAATATAGAACTGCGTATTGGGAAATAAGTATGCGAAGGCCGCCATAAGGCCCATGATGGCACCTGAAGCACCCACGGCAGGATAATCAGATAAGAACAGCTGAGCAATGCCGGCTCCCAGTCCGCATGCTAAATAAAAGATAAGAAAACGTTTAGGTCCCCACACTTTTTCCAGCATGCTGCCAAACATCCATAGTGCATACATATTAAAAAGGATATGAAAAATAACAATGCCTCCTCCTGCGTCGTATGCCGCATGTGCAAACATATGTGTTACCAGCTGGTAAGGTTTAAAGTAACCGCTGTTATAGGGAAAGAGGGCTATTTTATCAGTAAGTGCTTCTCCCAGGGTTGCGGTCTTATCAAAAAACAATTGCGCCACCCAAACAAGAACATTGATTATTATTAAATTTATTACAACCGATGTTTTTTGAAAACCGCTTCCGGAACTATTGTATGCCATGGTACAAATTTAGTAGTTAAATGTTATTTCAATTTCAGCAGCACCACACATTCGATGTGGTGGGTGTGGGGGAACATATCCACCGGCTGAATTTTTTCTACCGAATATTTTTCATCCAGTAAAGCAATGTCCCTTGCCTGCGTGGCTGTATTGCAGCTTACATACACAATTTTGGGCGCTGAAATTTCAAGGAGTTTGTTCACCAGTTTTTCATGCATGCCGGCACGGGGCGGATCGGTGATGATCACATCGGGCCTGCCGTGAGTGGCAAAGAATCCGTCGTTGCATATTTTAATAACATCCCCGGCAAAGAATTCTGCATGGCTGATATTATTTAATGCCGCATTCTCTTTAGCGTCTTCAATGGCTTCTTCTATCACTTCCACCCCGATTATTTTTTTTGCCTTTCCACTCACAAAGATGCCGATGCTGCCGGTGCCGCAATAAAGGTCGTACACAATTTCGTTGCCGGTAAGCCCTGCAAAATCACGGGTTATCCGGTATAATTTTTCTGCCTGCTTTGTATTGGTCTGGAAAAATGATTTGGCAGATATTTTAAACCGGTAGTTTTCGAGTCTTTCAATTGCATATCCTTTTCCATAATAAACCAGCGGCGTAAGGTCATAGATACTGTCGTTCCATTTTGGGTTGATCGTATAAAGCAGCGTGGTTATCTCAGGCACCTGTTTTAAAAGATGATCAAAGAGTCTTTTCTGGTCTTCTTCGGCATCATGGTTCAGGCAGATGTTCACCATCAGTTCGCCCGTGGTACACAGCCGTACGATGATGTTGCGTAGCCAGCCGGTATGAAGCCGTATGTCGTAAAAAGAAAAATTATTTTCCAGCGCAAAGGATCGGATGCTGTTCCGGATGCGGTTGTTCACGTCATCCATCAGGAAACATTCTTCAATGTCGATCACCTTATCAAAGATCCGGGGTACGTGAAAACCAAGGGCATTCTCCTGGATAATCTCGCCGGATTCCATTTCACCGGGTAACAAATACCGTTTGTTGCTGAAAGTGAATTCCAGTTTATTCCGGTAGTGAATAGTATCATCCCCGCCAATGATCGGTAAAATATCCGGCAGGCCAGTTTTACCAATACGCCTTAAATTCTGTTCAACTTCCTGCTGTTTATAGGCCAGTTGCTTGTTATAAGGCAGCATTTGCCATTTACAGCCACCACAAACGCCGAAGTGTTTGCAAAATGGCTGCACCCGTTCTTTTGAAAATTCCTTTATCCGTAGGGCCCGGCCCTCGGCCCAGTCTTTTTTATTTTTGGTAAGCAGTATGTCGGCCACATCGCCGGGTACGGCACCGGAAATAAAGATCACTTTCCCATCCAGCCTTGCCAATGCCCTGCCTTCTGCAGCATAGCCCGTAACGGCAATGTCTTCCAGTACCTGGTTTTTATTTTTCTTTCGCACGGCGGCAAAAATACCGTATAAATCATCAGAATTTGTTTTGTTAATGATTTGTAATTGTTAAACCATGATAACCGGGCCGGGTGAAGAATAACCGGCGATTTTAAATACATTTGCTATCCTTTAATAATCATGAAAAAGTACTATACACTTCTTTTAGCCATCGTTGTTTTTAAGGCGGGCCTGGGCCAGGGCTATCAAATTTCCCTTAAAACCCCCGACTTCAAAAGCGGCATTACCTATCTTACCTATTACATGGGAAGCAATTTTAATGTAGCCGACTCTGCCGCCATCAGCAATAAAGGCACGGCCATCTTTAAAGGCGCTTCCAAATTACCCCCGGGCATTTATGCCATTTTCTTCCCGGGAAACAGGTTACGGGTGGAATTCCTTATCGACAAAGAACAGGTGATCACGGTAACGGCCGACACCACGGACCTCATCAACAAAACCATTATTACCGGTTCAAAAGAAAACATCCTGTACGACCAGTACCAGAAATTTGCTTCATCAAAAGGAATGCTGATACAACGGGAACGAAATGCCTATGCAACATCCCGTACGAAAGAAGATTCGCTGCTGCATGAAAAGAACTACAATAATTACAACAAACAACTGAACGAATACCGGGAAGGCATCATAAAGAATCAACCCAATTCCATGATGGCGGCGCTGCTGAAGGCAATGAAAGAGCCCCTCGTGCCAACAAAGGTTCCGGTTACAAAACAAGACTCTCTCAACAACTATTACGAGTATAAAAATCATTACTGGGACGGCATTACTTTCATGGACGACCGCATCATAAGAACGCCTTTCTTTTTAAGAAAGCTGGAACGCTATTACCGGGAGATCCTGTCCCCGGCTTCCGACAGCATCATACGGGACGTAGATTATAAATTATTGCTGGCCAGGTCGGCGCCGGAGATGTATAAGTTTTTGCTTAACTGGCTTACCGATGAATACATCAATCCCAAATACATGGGGCAGGATGCGGTTTTTGTTCACCTATTTGAAAAATACCACAGCAAAGGACTCAGCAAATGGCTTAATGAAAGCCAGATGGATGGGATCAGCCGAAGGGCTTATATGCTTATGTCGAACCTGATCGGCGATAAAGCAGCCGACCTGGATATGCTTGACGTGGCCGATAAGCCAATGTCGCTTTATAATGTTTCTGCCGACTTTACCGTTATCTGTTTCTGGGATCCCAACTGCGGCCATTGTAAAGAAGTAGTTCCGCGGCTTGACTCTATTTATAAAGCCAGCTGGAAACAACACAACGTAAAGATATTTGGCGTGCTTACGCCCGATGGAAAAGCTGATGTAAAACCCGAATGGCTGAGTTTTATAAACAATCATAAAATGACAGACTGGGTAAATGTTTATCAAACCAAAGAAGCGGAAGCAAAAAATGTTGCCGAACAAAGGCCCAGCTTCCGCCAGTTATATGATGTTTCCATGACGCCCACATTGTTTTTACTGGATAAAGAAAAGCGCATCATCGCTAAAAAACTTACCTGGGAACAAATGAATGACCTTCTGGAGGTAAAATGGAAAACGCCTTCTTCGAATTAAAACAAACTGCTGATGAAAAAATTTTATTTACTATTTGTACTCGTTCTTGGTGCAGCCACTGCATTTTCTCAAACGCTGTTCACCTTTGGGAACAAAGCTGTTGATAAAGAAGAATTTTTGCGTGCGTATAACAAGAACAAAACTCCGGTTTCCGATAAAGAAAAAGCACTGCGGGAATATCTTGACCTGTATGTTAAGTTCAAACTGAAAGTAAATGCGGCCATTGATATGAAGCTTGATACCCTGCCGCAGTTGCAATACGATGCACAGAGTTTCCGTTCCCAGATAGAAGACAGTTACCTTAATAATGAAAAAGCACTCGACGGCCTGCTTGCTGAAGCGTTCGACAGAAGCCAGAAAGACCTTCATGTGCTGCATTTTTTTGCAGCCACACCCAATACGCTTAAGCCGGAGGATACCGCAAAAGTTTACAAGGCCATTTCAGCTTTATATACTTCACTCAATTCCGGAAAAACAGACTATGAAAAACTGGTTGAAGCCGCCGGTGCAGAAAGCATCAAGCAATCAGACATCGGCTTTATCACTGTTTTTTCCCTTCCATACGAATACGAAAATATTATTTATGGTTTAGGCAAAAACCAGGTAAGTAAACCATACCGGTCTAAAAACGGGTGGCATATTTTTAAAGTGATTGACGAAAGAGCGGCTGTTGGAAAATGGAAAGTTTCCCAGATACTGCTTGCCATGCCTCCCGAACAACAGGATGTCAGTAAGCCGTTGTTGCAGAAAAGAGCCGATTCTATTTACCAGTTGCTGCAGAAAGGAATGGACTTTGCCCTGATGGCAAGGCAATTCAGCGATGATAAGTTAAGCTATGGAAACAACGGCGAGTTGCCCGAGTTTGGTTCTGGAAGATACCAGACCCCTTTTGAAAATGAAGTTTTTAAACTCAGTCGTGATGGGGAGATCAGTAAACCTTTCCTCACTGAGTATGGGTATCATATTGTAAAGAGATTATCGCACAGTGCCGTATCAACAGACAAAAATGACCCTGCTTATATTTTTGAACTGAAGCAAAAAGTTCAGCAGGATCCAAGGATAAATGTTGCAAAGGAGCTTTTTGTGAAAGAGGTACAGAAACAGGTAAGCTTTAAGAAAACAGGTGCCGTTTCAGACCAGGACCTGTTTCGCTATGCCGACAGTGTTATTGCAAACCTTGCTGTTGAAAACGGCAATACGGGTGTTTATCCCATCAGTAATAAAATCATTTATGGTTTTGGAAAGGCAAAAGTTTCCGGACAAGAGTGGCTGGATTTTGTAAAAAAGTATAAAGGCAACCCGGAACTTTACCGGAATGAAAGCAATGCATCATTGCTTGAAAAATTTGCTGCCACAACATCACTTGATTATTATAAAAAACACCTGGAGGATTACAATACCGAATTCAGGTACCAGATGCAGGAGTTCAAAGATGGAAATGTATTGTTCGAGATCATGGAAAGAAATGTGTGGGGAAATGCTGCTGCCGACACCGCCGCCTTATTAAAACATTACAACACAAATAAAAGCAAGTACCTGTGGGCATCCAGCGCCGATATCATTCTTTTCAACTGCTTTAATAAAGCGATCGCTGAAGAGGCAAGAGAATCGCTGAAGAGTGGAAAAGACTGGAAAAAAATAGTAGAAGAGTCCAACAACAGCATCCAGGCAGATTCGGGAAGGTTTGAGCTTTCGCAAATACCAGTTACAATCGATCCAAAACTTGCTGCAGGAAGTATTACAGAGGTTGCAACAAACCAGCAAGATGGTTCGGCCGGTTTTTTGAAAGTGGTGAAGCAATACGGCGATGGTACACAACGTACTTTTGATGAAGCGAGGGGACTGGTGATAAATGACTATCAAAATATCCTGGAAGAAAAGTGGATCGAGGAGTTGAAAAAGAAATACCCGGTTAAAGTAAACGAAGCAGTCTTTCAGTCCCTGCTTAAATAATGACATTTCTATTACAATTTTAAAACCTGCCTTCTGCAACCGTTGGCAGGTTTTTTGCGTATATGGGGTGAATAACAAACAGGACTACTGAATTATGCACCAGTTGCTTTTTCATTGACCTATTACCTTACCTAAAACACATGAAATATGAAAACGGTATTATTAGGATTTCTATTGATTTTATTTTCCTTTATTAATGCAGATGCCCAAATATATCTCCAGGGCGGTTTAAATCTTGCCAACATTACAAAGACCAATGACGGACAAACAGAAAAGAATAATATTCTTCCCTCTTTTAATGCGGGAATCATGGGCCGATGGGGCTTATCCAAAGAACTGGATATTGAAACGGGGCTTTTATTTACCGGTCATGGCTCAAAGGCTGAAACTTATTTTAATGGCGGGAATGATTATGTAAAATCAAAATTCAACCCGTTTTATATACAGGCGCCGCTGAATGCAGTAATAAAAATTCCGTTGGATAAAAAATTGGGTGTATTCTTTCATGCCGGACCATATATTGCTGTTGGCATCGGTGGAAAATCAAAGATGGAATCAAAGATCGGCCCGCTGGTATCTTCTTCCAACAAAAGTATAAAGTTCAGCAACGACGATCCGTTCACTTCACAACAGGACGATGCTGCGTATGATAAATTAAAACGCTTTGATTATGGTTTGAATTTTGGCGGAGGCTTTGAATTTGAACACCTGATATTAAAAGCGAATTACGGGCTGGGGCTTGCAAAAATAAATTCTACCCAAGGCAACAATTCGCAAAACGACAAAAACAAATACCGAACGATCAGTGTTTCGGTTGGTATTCCGCTGGGAAAATAATTACCCGTTGATGAAAACTAAAAACCCGCTGTTCATTACAGGGGGTTTTTTATATTTTATAAAAGTTGTTTTACCACATCACCAACAATCTGTGGCCTGCCCAGTGTATAATAATGCAGGATGGGCACACCGGATTTTTTCAGCTCTCTCGATTGGTTAAGCAGCCATTCTTTCCCCACCTGTTCAACCGCTTCGGGAGTTTTACATTTTATTATTTCGTTGCTTAGCGCTGCCGGCAGATCAATATGAAACACTTTGGGGAGCATGGTCAGTTGTGTAGCGCTGTAAATAGGTTTTAACCCCGGAATTATAGGAACGGTTATTCCGGCATCCCGGCAGGCCTTTTCAAACGCAAAGTATTTTTCATTATCGAAGAACATCTGGGTAACTATATAGTCTGCCCCCATATCCACTTTCATTTTCAGGTACCTCAGGTCGCTTTCCATATTTGGCGCTTCAAAATGTTTTTCGGGATAGCCGGCCACGCCGATACAGAATTTTGTTTTACTGGTATTCTTCAGGTCTTCTTCCAGGTAAATACCCGAGTTAAGATCAACCACCTGTTTCAACAGGTCGCTTGCATACTTATGTCCACCTGGCTCGGGCAGAAATGCCGTTTCATTTTTTGCAGCGTCACCACGCAGCACCAGCACATTGTCAATACCCAGGTAGTGAAGGTTTATCAATGCATCTTCTGTTTCGTTCACATCAAAACCTCCGCAGATAAGATGAGGTACGGTGTCAACGCTGTATTTATTCATGATAGCTGCGCAGATACTTTCTGTGCCGGGACGCTTACGTATTACTACTTTCTGAAAACTTCCATCGGCATTTTTCTTAAACACATGTTCACTTCGATGGTATGTTACATTTATATACGCCGGCTTATATTCCATCAACGGGTCGAGGTGCTGGTACAGCGACTGGATCCCCTTGCCCTTAAGCGGTGGTAATATCTCGAAAGAAATTAGGGTGTCCTTCGCTTCTTTGATGTGATCTGTTACTTTCATCTGTTCAATTGAAATGCAAACTTACTTAAGCCGGGATAAAAATGAACCGGCTGTTTAGTAAACAATCTGGTCTAAAAAAAGGGTGCTGTGTTTGTACCAGAAAAAGCCAACTTGTGCCCGGTTGCGGTATTGCGTTTTCCATACTATCCAGGCGTTCTTATTATACCAAATCAGGTCAACTCGCAAGCTGGACCTGTACCCTTCATAATAGTTGAGTGGTATGTTCCCAATACCCGTTGCCAGGGTATCGTTCATTGTTCTTACATAAAATGTTTCCGGAAATCCGTCATTATAGGTATTGTAAACATCTCCTGCTGAAGCAGGGTCTTTACAAAACAGGCTGGAAGTATTGTTTGTATATTGGTACAATCCATCTGTTTTAGATTGCAGCAGCCAAACCGTGGTATCTTTATCAACATCTACTACATTAAGCCATTTCTCTCCGGCAAGGGTATCCTCAGATTTAGCCTTAAGGGTCATGATTTTAGACTGGTACAGGCTTCCATCCTGGTGGTATATGTAATAGCGGTATGTCCAGGTAGTGCCAAGTCTGGGCTTTAGATTCGTAGGCGTCGGAGGCGTAAAGCCCGGCGCTAATGAGCCGTCTATTTCCTTCTGGCAGGATAGAAATAAGATTCCTGAAAGTACCAGTAAAAAAAGCAATGAATATTCCTTCTTGTACATTTGTTCCTGCTTAATGATGATAAAAGTTCATTAAAAATAATTAAAAACTGCGTATCCTGAGCATTCCACTCCAATTCTGTACATCAGATCTGTTCAAAACTGTTGTTAATAAATCCTGTATCCGGGGTCATTAAGCGGTTTATGCTATTTTTGCTTTAAATACTTCATTTTGAATTTAACGATACAAACCCGGGGATTAGTAAAAGTTTATGGCAGCAGAACTGTGGTAAACAATGTTTCCTTTGAAGTAAAGCAGGGAGAAATTGTTGGCTTGCTGGGACCGAATGGGGCCGGTAAAACAACTTCTTTTTACCAGGTGGTAGGTTTGGTAAAGCCGGATGAGGGGGAGGTGTTTCTTAATGATATCAATATCACAAAGCTGCCCATGTATAAAAGAGCTCAGATGGGAATTGGTTACCTGCCACAGGAAGCCAGTGTTTTTCGTAAGCTGAGTGTGGAAGACAACATTCTTGCCGTGCTTGAAATGACAAAGCTGAGCAAACAACAGCAAAAAGAAAAAATGGAGACCCTGCTGGATGAATTCAACCTGCAACGGGTACGTAAAAATAACGGCGACACATTGAGTGGCGGTGAAAGAAGGAGAACTGAAATTGCCCGGGCGCTGGCCGTTGACCCGAAATTTATTTTACTGGATGAGCCCTTTGCCGGTGTTGACCCGATCGCCGTGGAAGACATACAGGCCATCGTGGCAAAACTGAAATTCAGAAATATCGGTATTTTGATCACCGATCACAATGTAAACGAAACGCTTTCCATTTGCGACAGGGCATACCTCCTCATTGATGGTAAAATATTTACACACGGCACTGCCGAAGAGCTTGCCGGTGACGAACAGGTTCGCCGCTTATACCTGGGTAAAAACTTCGAGTTAAAGCGCAAGGATTATTTACATGATGAAGCTGCCCGATAATTTTTTATCTTGGGAGAGAAATGAAGCTGCTTTCCCCCGCCATATCTAAATTAGCACGCATGCGCCTTTGGCGTATAGAGAACTGGAGCAGTCACCCGGTAGCCGTTCAGCGGGAGGTTTTGCAGGAACTGGTTACTGCAGCCCAATACACCGAGTTTGGCAGGAAGTACAATTTTTCAAAACTTTTTACGCTGAAGGAATTTAAAAAGAATGTCCCCATTCATGAATACGACGACATAAAGCCTTACATACTCCGCATGATGGAGGGGGAAGAGAATATTTTATGGAATACCCCGGTGAAATGGTTTGCAAAATCTTCCGGTACCACTTCCGACAAAAGCAAGTTCATTCCCATCAGCGAAGAAAGCCTGTACGACAATCATTTTAAAGCCAGCAAAGACCTGCTGAGCAATTACTATAAAAACTTTCCTTCCAGCGACCTGCTCACCGGCAAGGGCCTGGTGGTTGGTGGTTCTCACCAGATAAGCAAAGTAAATGAAGATATACAGTATGGAGACCTCAGTGCCGTGCTCATGCAAAACTCTCCCTTCTGGGGACAGTGGATACGAACTCCGGAATTGAGTGTAGCACTGCTGGATGAATGGGAAATGAAAATTGAAAAACTTGCCCAGGTTACCGCCAATGAAAATGTTACCTCCCTGGCGGGTGTACCTACCTGGACGCTTCTTTTACTAAAAAGAATTCTTGAAATAAAAGGAAAGTCAAACATCAAAGAAGTGTGGCCCAATTTAGAGCTCTACATTAACGGCGGTGTATCATTTGTACCTTATAAAGAACAGTTTGACAGGATCTTTGGCCAAAAAATAAATTACCTGGAAATATACAATGCCAGCGAGGGTTTTATAGCAGCGCAGATAAGTCCGGACGATGATGGCATGTTGTTGTTTACCGAGCATGGAATCTTTTATGAGTTCATGCCCGTGGAAGAGTACGGAAAAAAAGACCCGGCAACCGTTGGATTAAAAGATGTGGTTAACGGGAAAAATTATGCGCTCATCATCAGTACCACCGGCGGCCTGTGGCGTTACCTCATCGGCGATACCATACAGTTCACCAGTCTTGATCCGTATAAAATAAAAATAAGCGGACGGTTAAAACATTACATGAATGCTTTTGGTGAGGAAGTGATCGTTGACAACAGCGATAAAGCCATTGCCATGGCTGCAGAAAAAACAAATGCCATTGTAAATGATTATACGGCTGCGCCGGTTTATTTCAGCGAACACAGCAACGGTGCACACGAATGGCTGGTGGAGTTTGAAAAAGAGCCGGATGATTTTACCGCCTTTGTTACAGAGCTTGATAAAAACCTGAAGAACATCAACAGCGATTACGAAGCCAAGCGCCATAAAGATATTGCGTTACGCATGCCCATTGTTCACACATTACCCAAAGGAACATTCAGGGAGTGGTTACGGAGTAAAGGGAAACTGGGCGGACAGCATAAAGTGCCTCGGCTCAGCAATGATAGGCAGGTCCTGGAAGAGATCATGAAAATAAAAAATATCGGGTCTGTTTAAAGTTTTGATTTTATCTTGAGAAAAGAAAATGGATATCTATGAAATTATTAGAAGGAAAAAACGCCATTATAACCGGGGCTGCCCGTGGTATTGGCGAAGGCATTGCTTTAAAATTTGCAGAACATGGTTGCAATATTGCTTTTACGTATGTAAGTGATAACAGTTCGGAAAAGGCCAATGCGCTGGTGGAGAAACTCACCGGTATGGGTGTAAAAGCAAAGGCCTGGAAAAGTAATGCCGGTGATTATGCCGCCTGCGAAAGCTTTGTGAATGATGTACAGAAAGAATTTGGCGCCATCGATATCTGTGTAAACAATGCCGGCATCTCAAAAGATAATTTACTGCTGCGTATGACGCCGGAACAATGGGACGATGTGATACGGATAAACCTGAACAGCGTTTTCAACATGACCAAGCAGGTGATACGCCCCATGATGAAGGCAAGAAGTGGGAGCATCATCAACATGAGCAGCGTGATCGGCGAAATGGGTAATGCCGGCCAAAGCAGTTATGCGGCCAGCAAAGCAGGCATCATCGGGTTTACAAAAAGTGTTGCAAAGGAATTGGGAAGCCGTAATATCCGTTGTAATGCAGTTGCGCCTGGCTTTGTAGAGACCGATATGACTCATTACCTGAAAGAAGGCGAGGGCGCCGAAAAATATAAAGCCGACATTCCATTAGGAAGATTTGCCAGCACCGAAGACATCGCTAATGTTTGCCTGTTTCTCGCCTGCGATATGGGCAATTACATAACCGGGCAGGTAATAAGCGCCTGCGGTGGACTGAATATTTAGCATCGCTGTCTTTTTACTGTCATATTTCTGTTAATCTGTTTTAACATACTTGTTCATGTGCGGCATGAAAAATATATTTGCACCCAATGAAGGCAAAAAAAATAACTGCTGTCTTTTTTATCGGGGTGTTGGCATTGCAGCTGCTGCCCATCAAACAGGCTATCCGTTATTTTTTTACTGATTCACCACTGATAGAAGAATTTATTGCCGCAGGAAAAGGAGTAACAAAAAACTTCCGCCTCCTTGAAGAAGATCTTAATTCAATGCACAGCTGCAACGGCATTGAATTCCATTTAAGCCCTTTACAAAAAAGCTCCTCTTTTATTTTCGCTGAAAAACTTCCGGCTTTCTATACAGCCGATATTCTTACCCCGCCTCCCAACCCGGCTGCCTGATATCGTCCTTTAACTTTTTAACGCCGCAGGAACGATCCTGTGCGCTTTTAATTTATTCATCCGGGTATAAGATCTCTGTTCTTATGCGCAAATAAATTTTTACATGAAAAATATTTTTAAAAATATTACGTCCGACCTGTCGGCATCGGTAGTGGTATTGCTGGTTGCCATACCGCTTTGCCTGGGAATTGCATTGGGCTCGGGCGCCCCCTTATTTTCCGGGATCATTGCCGGAATTGTTGGCGGAATTGTCGTCGGCATGATCAGTGGTTCTTCGTTAAGTGTAAGCGGACCAGCGGCAGGCCTGACCGTGATCGTTGCAACCGCTATATTAAAACTGCAGGTGTTTGAAGCGTTCTTATTGGCTGTTGTTATTGCAGGAGTTATTCAATTAATTCTTGGTTTTATCAAGGCAGGTGTTATCGGCGATTACATTCCCAACTCTGTTATCAAAGGAATGCTGGCTGCCATCGGTCTTATACTGATCTTAAAACAGATTCCGCACCTGATTGGTTATGATGCCGATTTTTCCGGCGATGAAAATTTCAGCCAGAGTAACGATGAAAATACGTTTTCCGGACTATGGAATGCAGTTAATTATATAACGCCATCGGCGGTGGTGATAGGTGGCAGCGCTTTACTCATTCTTATATTCTGGTCGAGGCCTGTCATCGCTTCTAACAGGTGGTTACAACTGGTGCCTGCACCTTTACTGGCTGTATTAGCCGGCACATTTATAAACGAAGCTTTCAAAATATACCGGCCCGACTATGCGCTGGAACTAAAACATCTTGTTGCTTTGCCCGTGGCAAAGGATATGGGAGAGTTCTTTTCATTTTTCACTTTTCCCGACATTGATTACTTAAATAATCCCGATGTATGGATAACCGGTATAACGCTTGCTATTGTTGCCAGCCTGGAAACTTTGTTAGGCATTGAGGCAGTTGATAAGCTTGACCCGCTGAAAAGAGTAACGCCGCCAAACAGGGAACTCAAGGCACAGGGTATAGGAAATATTTTAAGCGGTTTGCTGGGCGGACTTCCCCTGACCTCGGTAGTGGTAAGAAGTTCTGCAAATGTGAATGCCGGTGCTAAAACAAAACTTTCTGCCATTCTGCATGGCGTATTCATGTTGTTATGCGTGCTGTTTATTCCCTTTATCCTTAACAAGATCCCGCTTGCGGCATTGGCTGCTATTCTTATTTTTACGGGGTATAAACTTGCAAAAGTTTCTTTGTTCAAAGAGTTCTTTCAAAAGGGGTGGGACCAGTTTGTGCCTTTTGTGGTTACCATAGCAGCGATCCTCATAACAGATCTGCTGAAGGGAATACTGATCGGAATCGGCGTTGGCCTGTTCTATTTAATAAGAAGTAATTTCCGCTCGGCTGTTTTTATTGTAAATGACGATAATAAATTTTTATTCCGGCTACGGAAAGATGTTTCCTTCTTAAATAAACCCATCATCAAGAAAACGCTTGAAGACGTACCCGAAAATGCCTACGTGATCATTGATGCCACCCGGGCCGATTTTATCGATAAAGACGTGATCGAAGAAATAAATAATTTCATGATTCATGCACATCTTAAAAACATTAGTATAGAAATAAAGAAAAGCCAATACAAGGCTGTACATTTATTATTAAATAACCCAAAAACACCATTTTGATCTATGACAGCATACGAAAAACTTTTACTGGAAAATAAAGCCTGGGCAAAAGAACAGGTAGAAGAGGACCCTGATTTTTTCAAGCGTCTCTCTTCTCTGCAAACACCCGAATTTTTATGGATCGGCTGCAGCGATAGCCGGGTGCCTGCTGACAAGATCACCGGAACACAACCCGGAGAGATCTTTGTACATCGCAACATCGCCAACATGGTGGTGCATACCGATGTAAATCTTTTAAGCGTGCTCGACTTTGCAGTTAATCACCTGAAGGTTAAACACGTGATCGTGTGCGGGCATTATGGATGCGGAGGTATTAAAGCCGCCATGAGCAGCCGGGATTATAAACCCGTTCTTAATATGTGGTTGAGAAACATAAAAGATGTGTACCACATTTACCAGGCCGAACTTAATTCTATAAAAGACGAAGAACAAAAAACAGACCGGCTGGTTGAACTGAATGTGGTAGAGCAGGTAACACACCTTGCACAAACCTCCATCATTCAGCGGGCCTGGCAAACAGAAAAAGGCCCGCATTTACACGGTTGGGTATATGGCCTGAAAGACGGAATCATTAAACCCGTACTGGAGATGACGCCCGGGTCTTATATTGACCCGTTGTATGCGTATGAAGATCTGTAAATGATCTGAGAAATAAAAAAGGAGACTTTTCGTCTCCTTTTTTATTTCTTATTTTTTTGTTTTGAATTTAGTTATTGCATTTCTTGTAAACGCACTCAACACCAATTTTCCACTAATGGCTGCTCTTTCCTTCAGCAACTCATCCCAGTTCTCTGTGCCCTTCCAGAATATTTTTTTCATTTCAGCCATTGCCGCAGGGTTTGAATGAGCTAATGTATCTGCCAGCCGGTAAACAGCTTCGTCCATGTTTTCTATACTCTCATGCACTTCGGAAAACAATCCTTTTTTTCTTGCCCACTCGGTATTACGCCAGTTGCCGGCATCAATGGCCAGGGCGCTGAAGGCCGATGTTCCGATCTTTCTTTCCACTGCAGGGCCAACCACAAAGGGGCCAATGCCAACGGCCAGTTCGCTTAATTTTATTTCTGACTTATCTGTTGCTATAGCATAATCAACTGCGGCAGCAAGCCCAACACCACCACCCACACATTTGCCTTGTATTCTTCCAATTATAAATTTTGGACATTTGCGCATGGCATTTATTACATTAGCAAAGCCGATGAAGAATTTTAATCCCTCTGCTTCTGTTTGTATAGATATCAGTTCATCAAAACTTGCGCCCGAGCAAAAGGTTTTCTCACCGGCACTTTTTAAAATGATCACCCTTGTATCATCGTGTGTGCCTGCAAAATGAATTTCCCTGGCAAGTTCTTCCAGGGTCTTTCCCGGCAGTGAATTGCTTTGCGGATGAAAAAATTCAATGGTATTTATGCCGTGTTCAATATGCGATCTTACGTATGCTTCTGTGCTCATAAAAATCATTTTCTATTATAAATTTAGAAACTCTTATTGCTTTTTTTTCGCCACCATTGTTAAAATAGTTGCCACCCCCGTTATTTCCCCGGTTTCATCGATTATCTCCACCAGCCATTTTACTATTCCTTTATCAATATCGTCGCCTCTTTTGAAATCTTCCGGTTTTTCGATCACCCGTTTATCATTCAATAATTTTTCTTTGCAGGTAAAGCGTATGTGAATTTCGGCTCCGGGATAAACAGGTTTGGTGAACCGCAGTTCATCGATGCCGTAATTCAGCAGTACCGGATTCTTTTCGTAGCTATCCACAAACAAGCCGGCAGCAAGACTCATGATGAAATATCCATGTGCCACCTGTTGCTCAAACATGGTGCCTTCAAAATCGGTTGTTTTTATGTGGGCATAAAAATGATCGCCGCTCAGGTCGGCAAAACTGTCAATGTCTTCTGATGTGATCACTCTTTTTTCTGTCACGATCTGGTCGCCTATCTCTAACTCTTCAAAATATTTTGTGAACGGATGCCTGCCGGGATCTTTGCCGGTTGCGTATTGCTGGTAAACATTGGTGATGGCTGTGATGGTTGTTGGAGAACCCTGCAATGCGGTGCGTTGCAGGTAATGCTTCACCCCCCGTAAACCTCCCATTTCTTCACCGCCACCTGCACGGCCGGGTCCGCCATGCACCAGTAATGGCAATGGCGATCCGTGCCCGGTGCTTTCCTTTGCACACTCATTATTCAATACCAGCATCCTTCCGTGATGCGTTGCTGCGCCGATGACATATTGCCGGGCGGTTTTATGGTCAGCTGTAACAATAGTAGAGCATAGACTTCCTTTTCCAAGTTTGCTCAGCGCAATGGCATCTTCCAGTTTTTTATAAGGCATAATGGTGCTTACCGGGCCAAATGCTTCCACCTCATGTACTTCTTTTGCATCAAATGGTTTTTCATTCATCAGCAACACCGGCGACATGAATGCGCCTTTGTTTGCATCGGCATCCACCACATCCACACTGTCCAGCGACCCATAAATTATCTGTGAAGATGCAAGAAGTTTTTGCACCTGTTCTTTTACTTCGTTGCGTTGTGAATGCCCCGCAAGTGAACCCATTCTTACTTTTTCATTCAATGGGTTGCCGATGATTGTTTGTGAAAGGGATGTGGCGATCGCCTTCCACACATCTTCCATTTTATTTTCCGGTACAAATATCCTCCGGATGCCTGTGCAGCGCTGGCCGGCTTTTAACGTCATTTCTTTTCTTACTTCTTTAATGAAAATCTCCCACTCTGGTTTGTCGGGTGTTACATCATTGCCAAGCACAATGCAATTCAACGAATCGGCTTCCATGTTGAACGGAACATTCTCTCTTAAAATATGAGGGTTTGATTTTAATAATAATCCCGTTGATGCGGAACCGGTAAACGTTACCACATCCTGCGAGGTAACATGATCAAGCATATCGCCTGCGCTGCCGCATAGTAATTGTAAAGAGCCTTCCGGCAAAATTTTTGACGCGATGATCTCCTTTACAACAGCCTCGGTTAAATAACTGGTAACCGTTGCTGGTTTAACAACTGCCGGCATTCCAGCCAATAAATTCACGGCTATCTTTTCCAGCATACCCCACACGGGAAAATTGAATGCATTGATATGCACAACGACTCCTTCTTTAGGAGTGAGTATATGTGTGCCCATGAATGTATTGTTCTTACCCAGGTTATGGCTGTCGCCATCGATGCAAAAGATTTCGTTTGGGAATTTGCGGCGTAGCGACGCATTGGCGAAAAGATTTCCAATCCCTCCTTCAATATCCACCCAGCTATCGGCTTTGGTAGCGCCAGTCTTATAACTTATCTCATAAAATTTTGGAAGATGGTTTCTTAAGTGCATTGCCAGGGCTTTCAGCATATTGCCCCGCTCGTGAAAGGTCATCTTACGAAGAGCCGGGTTGCCCACTTCTCTTCCGTATTCAAGAATTTTATTAAAGTCGAGCCCCCTTGTTGTTGCAACAGCTACTTCGTCGCCCGTTACCGCATTGAATAATTTCTGTCCGTCGCCATCGCCGGTTATCCACTTGCCCGTAATATAATTTTCAAGTTTCATTCCCTGTTATTTTTCCCCGCTAAGGTAGCCTAAAAACAAAAGAGGCTTTGTGCCTCTTTCTTAAAATTGTTTTATAGCAACCCAAATTGTCGCAGGTGGTGGATTACGTGTTTGTAATGCAGCAATATCCATTCTTCAAAATTCAGTTCGCCAAAAACGGGGTGCATTGTTTTTCTATCGGGGTTGTCTTTAAAATGGGTTTCGAAGTTTGTGATAGAAGTGGCAAGTTTGTCTACCGCCTGCTCCATGTTCTCATAGCGCAGGGGTAACGGTTCTTCGCCAATTACACTGGTTGGAGCCTGGGTGTTTTCCCTGAACTGCTTATCGCTTAAAAGAAATTCTTTGAATTTAGGCAGGTGCTCAACAGGGGTAACCAGGGGAAATTTTATTTTTTCTATTGATACATTGAAGAATGCTGTTACATGCTCCACCATTTGCTGGCCATTCATCTTACCCCATTTAGCGACAGCATCTGCCGAAAGGGTTTTTACCCGGGGTATAAATTCCGTCTTAATAAAATTGAGTTTTTCTGTATCCATGACATCTGTTTACATCACAATGTAAAACAAAAAAGCATCCGTCAAACTGCGGATGCTTCATGCAATTTAGTTATTTAAAGATCAGGTTCTTTTATCAATCTCTTTGCAGAGCCTGTCGAATATCTCATCAATGGATCCTTCGCCCTTCACCATTTCCACCTTTTCAAATTGTTTGTAATAATCAGCAACAACGGCTGTCTTATTGTGGTATTCAGTAATCCTTGCCCGGATAACGTTTTCATTATTGTCATCGCTGCGGCCACTTGTCTCTCCACGTTTCAGCAATCGTTTTATCAATTCCGCTTCGCTTACTTCCAGGGCAAGCATTACGGCGATGGGGGCATTTTTTAATTCCAGCAATTTATCCAGCGCTTCTGCCTGGGCGGCGGTACGTGGAAAGCCGTCAAATAAAAAACCCTTTGCGTTCGGGTTGCCATCAAGCGCTGAACTGATCATTCCTATCACCACTTCATCGGGAACCAGTTGGCCCTTATCCATAAAATTCTGTGCTTCTTTACCCAGGGGGGTTTGCCGGCTGATTTCGCTGCGTAGCAGATCACCCGTACTCAGGTGTTTTAAGCCGTACTTTGCGATCAGTTTCTCACTTTGCGTTCCTTTGCCACTGCCAGGAGGGCCAAATAATATCAGGTTAAACATGTTGGTTGCTATCGGTATGAAGATAGCAAATATAATAATCGGAGTTTAAATATTCTTTAACAAGGCTGATTATCTGTTGAAAATCTTAAAATACCGGCTTTTCGTACATAGAGAACTATTAATGACGAAATTTGTTGAATAATCATGAAGAAGGTTTTCTATAGCATCCTGTTTTTTTCAGCAGTCTTAACCGGTTGTACCAACTCTTCCGTTAAGCAAAAAAATATAACGACCATGGACAGTTCAAAAAATATCAATCCCGTTTACTCCAATACAGATTCTGAAAAGGTGAACATCAGCAATGATGAATGGAAAAAGATGTTGCCATCAGATGTTTATAGCATCGCCCGTGAAAAGGGCACCGAAAGGGCTTTTACCGGAAAATACTGGGATCATAAAGAGGTGGGCACATACTACTGCGCTGCCTGTGGCAACCCGCTATTCAACAGCAACGGAAAATTTGAAAGCAGTTGCGGCTGGCCCAGTTTTTTTGAGCCGATCAATAAGGGCAGCATTATTTATGCGCCTGATAACAGTTATGGAATGAAGCGTACCGAAGTAATGTGTGGCCGCTGCAAGGCACACCTGGGCCATGTTTTTGAAGACGGTCCGCCACCAACCGGTTTACGGTATTGCATTAATTCCGTAATTCTTGATTTTGAAAAAGCAAAAGATGCAGCAAAGGGATTTGAAGAAAAGAGTAAGGTGAAAAAATAACCTGCGCTCCTCCACTTATACATTTCATTTGCGGCTCCGGTGTTTTTTTTGCACCTTCATTGTTCAATTCTTTTGACAATGAAAAAACTAATTGCTGCTGTTATAAGCCTGGTGTTTATTTCCGGTTCAACCCATGCACAGAAAACCTCTCTTGCACTGTTTAAAAATCTAAAACCCCGTAACATAGGCCCTGCCGGCATGAGTGGGCGCATTACTTCTGTGGATGTGGTTGTTGATAATCCCAATATCATTTACCTGGGCTCTGCATCGGGAGGCGTTTGGAAAACAGAGAACAGCGGTAACTCATGGGCGCCGGTATTTGATGATCAGCCAACACAAAACATCGGCTCGGTGGCTGTTCAGCAATCAAACCCCAATATTGTTTGGGTAGGCACCGGCGAGGGCAATCCACGCAACTCACTGAATCTGGGTGAAGGAATTTTTAAAAGCATGGATGCCGGTAAAACCTGGAAGCTGATGGGCCTGGAAAAAACAAAGAATATTCATCGCATCATTATTGATCCTGCTAACCCCAATACAATTTATGCAGCCGCCATCGGTAATCCCTTTGCTTCACATCCCGAGCGTGGTGTGTTTAAAACAACAGATGGCGGAGAAACATGGAATAAAATTTTATATACCAACGATTCGTCTGGTTGCGCAGAACTTGTGATGGACCCATCAAATCCAAACCGGTTAATTGCATGTATGTGGCAGCATCGTCGTACGCCCTGGGATTTTAAAAGTGGTGGTAGTGGCAGCGGGTTATATATTACCATTGATGGGGGAAAGAACTGGAAAAAATTAGGCAAGGAAGAAGGTTTGCCTGATGGCAATTTCGGGAGAATTGGTTTGGCCTTTGCCAGCAATGATTCCCGCCGGGTATATGCCCTGGTGGAGGCAACAAAGAATGGTTTATACAAAAGTGACGATGGTGGAATGAAATGGGAATTGGTAAACAGCGATGCAAGGTGGGTGACCAACCGGCCTTTTTATTTCCAGGATATCCGGGTGGATACAAAAAATGAGAATCGCTTATACAATATTCACGACCAGGTGGAAGTAAGTGAAGATGGGGGTAAAACATTCAACACACTGATCCCTTATTCCGGTATTCATCCCGATCACCATGCCTGGTGGATCAGCCCCAGGGATCCGAATTTTATGATCGAAGGAAATGATGGAGGTATCGGCATCACCCACGACCGCGGCAAGAACTGGACCTTTGATGATAAGATCCCGGCCGGTCAGTTCTACCATGTAAATGTGGACAATGAAATTCCGTACAACGTAATGGGCGGTATGCAGGATAACGGAAGCTGGCACGGACCGGCCTATACCTGGATAAACAGCGGCATCCGCAATTATTTCTGGAATAATATTGGCGGCGGCGATGGATTTGATGCCATGCCCGATGCAGAAGATGCAAGTTGGGTATATAGCCAAAGCCAGGGTGGATCTATCGGAAAAAGAAACTGGAAGACGGGTGAAAGCTGGTTCATAAAACCACAGGCGCTTGATCCGTCATTAAAACTTCGTTTCAACTGGAACTCGGCTTTAGCGCAAGACCCCTTTGATAAAAAAACAATTTATTTCGGCAGCCAGTTTGTTTATAAAAGCACAGATAAGGGAATTTCCTGGGAAACCATCTCTCCAGATCTTACAACAAACGATTCAGCAAAAATTGCAGCCTATCAAAATACCGGAGGACTCACAATGGATATTACCGGCGCAGAAACACATTGTACCATCATAACTATTGAACCATCAAGAAAAGAGCAGGGCCTTTTATGGGCCGGTACCGATGATGGCAATGTTCAGCTGACAAGAGATGGCGGAAAAACATGGACAAGCTTTCGTGGAAAAATTCCCGGAATGCCTTTGAGTTGCTGGATACCGCAGATCAAAGCTTCTGCACACAATGCCGGCGAAGCTTTCGTGGTAGGAAACGACTACCGCCGGGGCGACATGAAGCCGTATGTTTTCCGCACAACAGATTATGGCAAAACATGGACAAGAATGATCGATGAAAATAAAGTAAGGGGATACGCCTTATGCGTATTGCAGGACCCTGCAGAACCAAATCTGGTCTTTGTTGGTACAGAGAACGGGCTATGGGTAAGCTTTGATAATGGCAACTCGTTTGAACAGTTTAAAAACGGCTTTCCTTCTGTTTCAACATACGACCTGGCTATACAAGAAAGAGAAGCCGACCTTGTGATTGCAACCTTTGGCAGGGCCTTGTGGATACTCGATGATATTCGTTCATTAAGAAAAGTTGCCGCAAACAAAGGAATGCGGTTTACAAGCCCGGTTACCGTTTTTCCTACTCCCGATGCCTACCAGGCGCAATACAGGTCAGCAACGGGTTACGACTGGAGTACTTATGGTTTGTACGAAGCAGAGAACAGGAGAAGGGGTGCAGCGGTTTCCTTTTTCATCAACAAACCAAAGCAGGACACTGCAGCAAAACAACAACCAACAGTTACTCCTGCCGCACAACCAGCAGCAACAGCAACACCCGGACAACAAGGCGGAGGCGGGCGTGGTGGGCGAGGCCAGGGTGGACCTGGGGGTGGTGGAAGAAGGACCGACTCAGCAATGGTCAGGATATATAATGGAAACAACGAGCAGGTAAGATCATTGAGGTGGGCTGTTGATTCAGGATTCAATAAAATGTACTGGGGTATGGAAGAAAAGGGATTCCGTCAGCCGGGTTCACCAAAACCACAACCGGGTGCGCCAGAGCCGGGCGGTTTACAGGTATTGCCGGGAACTTATAAACTGGTGATGATGTATGGGGGAAGCGCTGATTCAACCTTTATTACCGTAAATGACGATCCAAGGATCGGAAACCGGAATGATATTAAAATTGCTCAAAGAAGAATGTATGATCGTCTGAGAAAGTCTTCCGATAAACTCACAACCGGTATTGACCAGCTTACCGAAAGCGAAGAGTTGCTTACAAAAATGCAATCGCAATTAAAAGGTCTCGAAGGAAAAGATGTTGATTCACTCAGAAAAGCAACTAATAAAATGCAGGACGAAATAAAAGCAATGCGTGAACTCATCAACGGTAAAACAAGTGATAAACAGGGAATAACGAGAAACCCCTTTGATGTAACCGTAATGACGGCGCTGCAAACAGCACAGCAATCGATCGGAAGTAAAATGGTGGTGCCCGGAGCGCAGGAAGATGTATTGGTAGTAAATGCGGAGAAAGCTGTAAAAGATATCGTGGAAAAGATAAATAATTTCTACAGCGGCAGGTGGAAGGATTACCGGCAGCAGGTGGAAGGAACAAAACTGAACCTGTTTAAAGATTATAAGACTATCGAATAAAAGCCGCTCATCTTTTTTGAAATATGAACCCGGTGGGAAATAAGACCTGCCGGGTTTTTTGTTTTCCATTCACAAGGGGTTACTTTTGCCACATAACAATTCTTGTTCTTTTAACAAGCCAATTTATGAGCAACGCCAAACTAAGCCATCTTGCGGAAACACTACAGGCATCAGAGATTGTTCGCCTGGGAGCAACCATCAAGGAAAAGATAAAGCAAGGTGAACGCATTTATAATTATACCATTGGCGATTTTGACTCTTCCATATTTCCCATCCCGGCTGAACTGGAGCAGGATATAATAGATGCATATAAAAAGGGCGCTACTACATATCCCGCTGCAGAAGGAAACCTGGATTTACGGGAAGCGGTCGCTTCGTTTATTTCTGAAAGAGAAGGATTACAATATGCACCCAATGAAATTCTCATCTCGGCAGGTGGCAGGCCTTTGATCTATGCGCTATACCGTGCAATCGTTGACAAAGGAGATAAGGTAATCTACCCGGCGCCAAGCTGGAACAACAATCACTATGTCCATTTCACCGAGGCACAGCACATCATGATAGAGGCAAAGAAAGAAAATAATTTCATGCTCACTGCCGATCAAATAAAAGAACACATTAGCGGCGCCACGCTGCTTTCCCTGTGTTCGCCGCTGAACCCAACCGGTACCACTTTCAGCAAAACAGAACTGGAAGCTATTTGTGACCTGGTGATCGAAGAAAATAAAAACCGCAGTGAAGGAGAAAAAAAATTATACCTGATGTATGACCAGATATACTGGATGCTTACATTCGGCGATACGGTTCATTACAATCCCGTTTCCCTTCGCCCCGAAATGAAGGCATACACGATTTTTGTAGACGGTATCAGTAAATCATTTGCGGCAACCGGTGTTCGTGTTGGCTGGTCAATGGGTCCTGCAGAAGTATTGGTGAAAATGCGTTCCATCAACAGCCACGTTGGCGCCTGGGCTCCCATGGCTGAACAAAAGGCGCTTGCTGTTTTTTTATACCGGACCGAAGCGATCAATAAATACTTTGCTCATTTCAAAAAAGAAATAAACGAGCGGCTGCAAAATATCTATGGGGGCTTTCAGCAATTAAAAAAAGAAGGGCTTAATGTGGATGCTGTTTATCCTGAAGCGGCTATATACCTCACCATACAGATAAATTATGCTGGGAAAAAAACTCCTGGTGGTAAAGAGTTGGCCACGCAGGCGGATGTTACCTCTTACATCCTGGACGAAGCTAAACTTGCTGTTGTTCCCTTTTATGCATTTGGAGCAGCCAGAAGCAGCAGTTGGTACAGGCTTAGTGTTGGTACTTGTAAAAAAGAAGAGATAGGAGAAATGCTTGGCATGCTTAAAAAAGCCCTTCAGAAATTAAACTAAGATCAGTTTTTACAATTCAGGAAAACAAAAGGCTTTAATTCTCTTTGCCGGATAAGTTTGCGGAGCTGTGTAGTATTGTTTATAATCCGGTATTTGTTAAGGTCTAAAATTTCGTGGGCAACAATTAAATTATCAATACCCTCAATGGTATACAGCAACTGATGAAGCTGTTCTACTTCATGCTCAATTGCTTTTTGAGTCATCACTTCATGGTTGAACAAAACAAGTAAGTCCCTGTTTGGATTGTTCATAGATTGGGGTGTTTAACCATTATTTGTATCCAACCATTCCTTGTTTGTTTGGACATCCGCATTGGCCCTTTTTAGAAGAAGAGCACCCTGCAGTGATCAGCAAACCAGCAATAATCAGAACTAATAATGCCTTTTTATTTATTTGTTGCATACTTTCAGGTTTTGAAGTTAAACTATTTTCAGAAAACTTTATTGTTTTCGTTTGATGAAAGATAAAAAAATTAACAACCCTGTTATTCTGGTTGCTCCAATGGACTGGGGGCTTGGTCATGCAACCCGCTGTATTCCAGTAATAACTAAACTATTAGCGTATGAATGCGATGTAATCATGGCGGTTTCCGGAAATGTCCGACTTTTACTTCAAAAAGAGTTCCCCGGGCTGCTTTGTCTTGATCTGAGAGGCTACAATATCCATTATGCCCCGAAAAAAAGGGGCTTTTCGTTTGCCCTGCTTGCACAATTTCCTAAAATAACCTCAGTCATCTATGCTGAACACAGGTGGGTGAAAAAAGTTGTGAAGAAATATTCTATAGATATGATTATTTCCGATAACCGGATGGGTATGTTTCACGCTGCTGTTCCTTCGGTATACATTACCCACCAGTTGCAGATAAAAACAGGCAACAGGCTTACAGAATGGTTTGCGAATAAAATTCACTACTGGTTCATCAATAAATTCAATGAATGTTGGGTGCCCGACAACGTTGGTAAAATAAACCTGGCGGGAGATCTGTCACATCCGGCTGTACTGCCAGGGGTTCCCGTAAAATATGTTGGCCCATTATCAAGATTTGAAAAATACCGGGCAGAAAGGAAATATGATGTTGCTGTTGTCCTTTCCGGGCCAGAGCCACAGCGAACCATTTTTGAAGAATTGATCTTAAAAGATATTGAACGTTTTTCCGGAAGCATATTGCTGGTAAGGGGTTTGCCGGAGCCGGTTCCTCTAAAAACATACAATAATTCTTCGTTGGAAATTCATGACCATTTAGGTGCAGAAGATCTAAACCGGGCGATTCTTCAATCCGGTTTAATTATCAGCCGTTGCGGCTATTCAACGGTTATGGACCTGGTGAAACTGCAAAAAAAAGCGATCCTGGTTCCCACGCCCGGCCAGACAGAGCAGGAGTATTTAGCGGAATATTTATTTCAGCATAATTTGTTCTGCTGTATTAAACAGGAAAATTTTTCCCTTCTTTCTGTTTTAAAAACTGCGGAAGACTTTTCTTTTAACGATATCGCTTTGGTGCAGGAAGATCATGGAGCTGTGATAAAAGAATTTCTTAAAGGCATTCGCCGGGATTAATAATACAAATATTTATATCCGCTTTTTATTTTTTGCAAATCGAGCAATACCGAATATTCGGAAGCATACCACTCGTCCGTTTTTATTAAACTCTCTTCCGGGAGCTCGTTCAGTTGAACCGGCAACGCTGTGCTGGTAATAACTCCTGAACGTATCCGGGGGAACCGGCTATCGTTTGATGTATACCCTACCCAGGTTTTTTCTCCAAATAAAACAAAGAAAACGTTTTTGAAGAACCCCACAGGCTTTCGCTGCAAAAAAAACTGCACCGGAAAGCTTATGATAAAAATTATTGCAACAACAATATCAAGCAGCCTTTTATTACGCCGGTTAATGGGCTTTGTTATGTTATATTCTTTTGTTGCAGCAACATAATCACCGCTTACGTTCTTACTATCACTGCCAACAATACTTCTGCTTCCGGATGCATGAAATTTATTCCGGGTGGCGACAGGCAATTTACCGACCAGATTGATCACATCTTTTAAACCAAGGCCGTCTTCGCAGAAGATCACTTCCCGTATTCTGTATTTTTTTATGAGGTCGGGTAATTGTCCAATGATGCCCAATGATGTTGTTGTTTCTTCCTTAAGTCCCGTGCTTACTCTTCCAAGTACCCGTTCCTGCATGCCAACATTCATCATCAGGTTTTTTATGGCAACAAAGTCCTTCTCGTTTGATACAACGATTGTTTGTCTTTTTTCTTCCTCTTCATCATCTGTTTCAAGCAACCGAAATTTTATAAAAACCTGCCGGAGCAGGTTCATGATAATAAATGCCAGGATTATTCCAAAAAGCAGGATGCCTCTTGAAAAGCGAAGGCTTTCCGGTAAAAGACTGTAACCACTTAGTATGAAAAGGCCAGCAATTATTGTGGAGCGAACAAGCTGTGACTGCCTGTATCCTTTATCATATAATCCCGAATAGTACGACACAATTAAAAACACTGCGGTAAAAACCGGGAAGGCGATCTGCAATATATTGGGTGAATAATTCACGTCCTGCCGGATGTAAGTGCTCCAGAAATATTTTATTACCCAGAATCCTGTTAAAATAATCCCCGCATCCAGTATTGGAAGGCCGGCCTTTTTCAGCAGGTTCCCACCGGCAGCAAGAGCGGCTCTTGTAAGAATACCGGTTTGTATCAAAAAAGTAAAGAGCCTGGCCTTGCTTCCGCTGTAGTGCTTTCTTACAAATAAACTCATAGCCGTATAAAACATACGAACATAGTTCATACTTCCCCGCCTGGTGCTTTCTCCTTTAAAATGAATGATGCTGCTTTCGGAAAAATAAAAATTCTTATAGCCTGCTTTTTGAATGCGGTAGCTCAGGTCCACGTCTTCACCATACATAAAGAAACGTTCATCAAAACTTCCGATCGCTGTGAGTATGTTCCGCGGCATCATCATAAAAGCCCCGGCCAGCACATCCACTTCGTGATTTTCGTTTTCGGAGAGGTGTCCCTGGTGATATTTTGCAAATATTTTTGATCGGGGAAACAAAGCTGACAACCCCGAGAGTTTATATAATGAGGTTAATGGCGAGGGAAATGCTCTTTTGCTTTCTTTTAAAAATCTTCCTGTTCCATCGATCATTTTTATACCCAGGGCGCCGGCATTTTTCTGCGATTGGAGAAATTGAATGCATTTTTCAAAACAGTCTTCCGGAACCAGTGTATCGGGATTTAAAAAAAGGATGTATTCACCGGTTGCTAATTCAATTGCCTGGTTATTGGCTTTAGCAAAACCATTGTTGCTGTTGTTCCAGATGAACGTAACCCAGGGAAAAGCGGGTTCAAGAAAAGCCCTGCTTCCGTCTGTTGAATTGTTGTCAACCACGATAACTTGCGCTTCCAGTTTTGCACAGGCCTTTTGAACAGAACAAAGGCACTGCTCAAGAAAATATTTTACGTTATAGTTTACAATTATAACCGACAATTGCATATTCAAATATAGTAAAGAAGCCTTTGTATCTTTGCGCCATGTTAAAAACAACACTGCTTAATGCCGTAGAGGCCGGGGCTGTAGAGCTGAGGCGCTACTTTAATAACGAAGACCTGAAGATCAGCAACAAAGAAGGTATCAATAACTGGGTTACCGAAGCCGATCATGCTGCTGAGAAAGCAATCATTGATGTCATTAAAGCCGAATACCCCGATCATTTTATTTTAAGCGAGGAGGTTGGTGAAATTGTAACCGGCAGTGAAGTGAAATGGATCATTGATCCGATTGACGGCACCATCAATTTTGCCAGCGGCATTCCGCTTTGTGCAGTAAGCATTGGTATTGAAAGAAACGGGGAGATGGTCCTTGGTGCTGTATATAATCCTTTCATTAATGAAATGTTCTTTGCCGAAAAAGGCAAGGGTGCTTTTTTGAATGATAAAAAAATAAGTGTTAGTAAAAAATCGGAAGTGATCCACAGTTGCCTTGTCACCGGGTTTCCTTATACCTACCTTGATATGGAAAACGGGCCACTGCAGGTGTTTGAACGGTTTGTGCGAAAGGGGGTTCCTGTGCGCAGGCTGGGGAGCGCAGCCATAGACCTGTGCTGGGTGGCTGCCGGAAGGTTTGAAGGATTTTTTGAACACAGCCTCAGCCCCTGGGATACTGCTGCAGGTTATTTGATAGTGGAAGAGGCCGGTGGAAAAGTTACAGACATGAATGGAAACAAATATTCGCCTTATCAAAAGAAACTGGTAGCAACAAACGGCCTGATACATGACGAACTGATAGAAGTAATACACAACAGAAAACAACTGGGCTAAGAGATCTAAAGAGAGAAAGAGGAAAAAGAGGTTTTCTCTTTCAGCTCCTTTCTGCTTCTTCCTCTTAGCAAAAAAAATATTTACATGGAACAAAGAACAGAAATATCATCCCTGGGTGAGTTTGGCCTGATCGATCACCTGACCAAAAACAATGAAACAAAAAATGCATCTACCATCGTAAGCGTAGGTGATGATGCAGCTGTGATCGATCATTTTGGCAGGCAAACCGTGGTAAGTACCGACCTGCTTGTGGAGGGAATTCATTTTGACCTGATGTACACGCCATTAAAACACCTCGGTTACAAATCTGTGGTCGTTAACATCAGCGACATTTATGCAATGAATGCCACACCAACACAAATTTTGCTGAGCATTGCCATCAGTAATAAGTTTAGTGTGGAAGCGCTGGATGAATTTTATGAAGGGGTTTATGCCGCCTGCGAAAAATATAATGTTGATCTTATTGGCGGCGATACCACTTCTTCCCAACGTGGTTTTGTAATAAGCATTACGGCTATTGGAGAAGTGGCGCCCGACAGTTATGTTAAAAGGGATGGCGCCCGGGTCAATGATCTTGTTTGTGTAAGCGGCGACCTGGGCGGTGCTTTTTTGGGTTTAACCATTCTGGAAAGGGAAAAAAAGATATTCCAGGAAACCGGCGCCCAGCCAGACCTGGAGAACAGGGCCTATATTGTTGGCCGGTTACTTAAACCCGAAGCAAGAAAAGATGTGATTGAATATTTCGCCAAACACGAGATCATTCCAACCAGTATGATGGATATCAGCGACGGGCTCAGCAGCGACATGCTGCACATTTGCAAGCAAAGTAACGTTGGCTGTGTTTTGTATGAGGACAAATTGCCGATCAGTGAAGACAGTAAGGATTTTGCCTATAAACTTGAACTTGACCCTACTGCCTGCGCATTAAGTGGCGGGGAGGATTATGAACTGTTGTTTACCATTTCGCAGGCAGACCATGAAAAGATAAGCGCCAATAATGGCCTCAGCATAATTGGGTATATTACGGAAGCGTCGGAAGGAAAAACGATCATCACCCGTGGCGGAAATAAACACGAACTGGTTGCGCAGGGATGGAATCACCTGAAGTAGCCTCTTTGTAACTGTACACAATCTGTCTCAAACCTGAAAATGAAATTTGTAAATAACATTCTTTTCTTTTTGTCGGTTCTGTGTTTATTTTCCTGTGTTGCCAGCAATAAAAATTATTCTCCTTCTAAAAAATATTCCCAACAACAATTACAGGAAGATTATGCGTTGCTGCGCAATATCCTGGAAAAAAAACATCCATCCCTTTACTGGTATACCGGTAAAGACAGCATGGACATGTACTTCGAAAAATATTATGGTGATATAAAAGACAGCATGACCGAACAGCAGTTTGGCTGGAAGATCATCGCCCCATTAACCGATAAGATCCATTGCGGCCATACCAGCTTTGGCATGAGCAAGGCATACAACAACTGGGCGGCAGATAAGCGGTTCTCCTCCTTTCCCCTGCTGATGAAATTCTGGAACGATACCATGGTGGTAACCGCCAACCTTAACAGGAAAGACTCTCTTTTAAGAAGAGGGACATTCATAACATCCGTGAACGGGATGAACAGCACAATGCTTAAAAACAATATGTTTGGTTATATGACCGAGGACGGTGACGCCAATAATGTGAATTACATCCGCCTGAGCAGTAATTTTCCATATTATCACCGGAATATCTTCGGCCTGAGTAAAAATTATACGGTACAGTATATTGATAGCCTTGGTAAGGAACAAACAACGATCCTCCCTCTTTTTGAACAACGCAAGGACAGCACTAAAAAAATAAAACCCGTTGAGCCTGTTAAAAAAGATAAAAAAGAAACCCGCCAGAAACAATTACAGGACATGCGTTCGCTTGCGATAGATACCAGCAATAACACCGCCATCATTACACTGAACACATTTTCATCCGGGCGGTTGCGGAAATTTTACCGGCAAACATTCCGGTATATCAGAAAAACAGGCATCAGCAATGTGGTGCTCGACCTTCGGAGCAACGGCGGGGGAAGAATAAACCTTTCAACCCTGCTTACTAAATATGTAAGCCGGCGGAATTTTAAAGTAGCCGATACTTCATTTGCTGTTGCAAGGTCTTTGCGGCCTTATACCGGGTATGTAAAAAATGGTTTTGTAAATAACCTCGGTTTGTTTTTTCTTACCAAAAAAAATAAGGATGGCCTGTATCATTTTGGTCATTGGGAAAGGAAGGTTTATAAACCAAAAACAAAAAACAATTTTTCAGGGAATCTTTATGTGCTCATCAATGGCTCTACGTTTTCTGCGTCCACCATTTTCTGCAATGCGGTAAAAGGACAGCCCGGCGTGGTTTTGGCGGGGGAGGAAGCCGGGGGAGGCTGGTATGGAAACAACGGCATCCTGATACCAGACATTATTCTTCCAAACACCCATCTCCGGGTAAGGCTTCCTTTATTCCGATTGGTGCAATATAACCATGTGGCAAAAAACGGACGGGGGGTTGTTCCTGATCTTTATATCGGTACCGACTACAATGCTTTAATGAAAAGTATTGATAAGAAGATGATGGTGGTAATGCAATTGATCAAAGAAAGCAATGTACACAAATAGTATTACTGTATATTAAATGAGTCGGCATCTTTCCAGAAAGGAAATTTTTCCCTTACTTCTTCCAGTTTTTCTTTTTGCAGGGTGATGGTAAAAATGTCTTCGTCATCTGCCATGTGGTATAAAACCTGTCCGAGCGGATCAATAACCAAACTGTTGCCGCTGTGATAAATTTTATTTCCGTCTGTGCCCACCCTGTTCACCCCAACTACATAACACTGGTTTTCGATCGCCCTTGCACATAACAATGTCTTCCAGGCATGACTGCGGCGCTCGGGCCAATTGGCAACATAGATCAAAACATCATATTCTGGAACACTGAGCGAAGTCGAAGTGTGACTGGTTTGAGCGGAGTCGGTTTGAGCGGAGTCGAAAACCCGATTTCTGCTCCATACCGGGAACCGCAGGTCGTAACAAACCTGCAGGTTTATTTTCCATCCTTTTACGGAAGCGATCAGTCTTTTATTTCCGGCGCTGTATTTTTCATCTTCTCCTGCATAGGCAAACAAATGTCGTTTGTCGTAATGACCGTATTGCCCGTTTGGCAGCATCCATATTAAACGGTTGTAAAATTTCCTTTCTTCCTCAATGATGATACTTCCGGTGAGGATGATGCTGTTCTCGTGGCTTACCCGTTGCATCCATTGTATGGTTTCGCCATCCATTTTCTCGGCAAGCAGGGATGGGTTCATACTAAACCCTGTGCTGAACATCTCGGGCAATACAACAATTTCTGTTTTCTGTTCTATGGAAGCAATTTTTTGTTCCAGCATGTGCAGGTTTGCTGACTTCTCTTCCCATAACAAGCTGGTTTGAATGGTGCTGATGGTGAGGGTTGACATGAAATTTTGTTATATACAAATTTACGGATTGGATCAATAGAACAGTTCAGAACCTGCGTCGGTTTGCGTTTTGCCGGCCATTTAAAAACAAAAGCCTATTTTTGTGCTCCACTCCTTTCATAAGATACGCCTGTTGCAGGCCAATGTGGTAACTAAATATTTCCCCGCTGATTCAGAAAATGCAACGTCTTTGCCAGCTCCATACCAAATAAACCATTTAATGGCATTTAAAAAATTAGAATTAATTGATCCTATCCTTAAAGCATTGGATGCCGAAGGATATACCACCCCCACACCTATCCAGGCACAATCAATCCCGTTGATACTGGAAAAAAGAGACCTGCTTGGCTGTGCTCAAACCGGAACCGGAAAAACGGCCGCATTTGCGATCCCCATCCTGCAGATCTTATACGGACAGAAACAGGAAGAGCGTGGACCCCGTAATATTAAAGTGCTGATCTTAACTCCCACCAGGGAGTTGGCCATTCAGATCGATGAAAGTTTTGCTGCTTACGGAAAATTTACCGGTCTTACGCACACGGTTATTTTTGGCGGTGTATCCCAGCTGAACCAAACGAATATCTTAAGACGGGGTGTTGATATTTTGGTTGCTACGCCCGGGCGGTTGCTTGACCTGATAAGCCAGGGTTTTATTGATCTGAAACACCTTAAAATATTTGTTTTGGATGAAGCCGACCGTATGCTTGATATGGGTTTTATACACGACGTAAAAAGGATCATCACCAAGTTGCCGGTAAAAAGACAAACTCTTTTTTTCTCGGCCACCATGCCTCCGGAAATTCAAAAACTGGCAAACGTATTATTGACAAACCCGGCAAAGGTTGAGGTTACCCCGGCGTCATCAACGGTTGATGCCATTGAGCAAAGCCTTTACTATGTTGATAAGAAAGATAAGCCTTCGCTTCTTTTACATTTATTAAAGGACGAAAAAATACTAACAGCGCTGGTGTTTACCCGGACAAAGCACGGTGCCGATAAGGTTGTAAAGTTTTTACACCGACATAATATTACCGGGGCGGCCATTCATGGAAACAAATCGCAGAATGCAAGACAAAATGCGCTGAGTAATTTTAAAAGCGGAAACACCCGGGTGCTGGTGGCAACCGATATTGCCGCAAGGGGAATTGATATTGATGACCTGTCGCATGTTATAAATTTTGAACTGCCCAATGTGCCGGAAACCTATGTACACCGCATTGGCCGTACGGGAAGGGCTGGTAATACGGGTATTGCCATTTCGTTCTGCGATGGGGATGAAAGAGATGAATTAAGGGATATTCAAAAACTGATCGGCAAAAATATTCCGGTGATCGCCGAACATCCTTTCCCCTTGAGTATTGATGCTTTTTCACGCCCTGCTGCGCCCCAGCAAAAATCTGCGCCAAAGCGTTCAAGAGGATTTGGAAATTTTGATAAAGCAAAAAGCCGGAATTTTAACCCCCGGTATAAGGCAAACAAAAACTAACATACACATCGTATGGCAACGATATTTTAAAACCGGGGCAACACCCCGGTTTTTTATTTGCGTATTCTTTCAAAATAAAAATCCTACTTTCATTTCATCTTTTAAAAAAACCATTATGGTTTAATTAATTTTTATGGCACCGCAGAAATATATTTCTTACCTGCTCAACCCGCTGGAGCTGCTGCGAACGAAAAAGGTATTGCAGGTAAACCAGCCGGTGATCGCCGAAAGAAAAGAACCCGAAGAGACATCCATTTTTGTTTTTGATTACGATGCGGCCAATATAACATCCAAACAGATGAATCATGTTCCGGATTGTTTTCCATACATCGACTCTCCCACGGTATCCTGGATAAATGTTGATGGATTGAGGAAGAATGATGTGGAGGCCATTTGCAACCATTACGGTATTCATTATTTAATACTTGAAGACATTTTAAGTCTTGGGCAGCGGGCTAAGATGGATGAAATAAACGGATTGCTGTTTTGCCTTATGAATATGCTGTATTTTAATGAGAAGGATTCTGCTGTTGAACATGAACAGATCAGCATTGTGTTGGGAAAGAATTTTGTGATCAGTTTCCAGGAAGATGCCGACAGGGATGTTTTTAACCCGCTGAGGGAAAGGTTAAAAATAAACAATACCAAGTTGCGGCAAAACGGTGCAGATTTTTTGTTTTATTCGCTCATTGATATGATCGTTGACAATTATTTTGTGGTGATGGAAAAGTTGGGGGAAAAAATTGAAGAGCTGGAAGAAGATATTGTTAAGCGGCCCGATACCCGGAGCCTTGCCAAGATAAACCTGTTGCGCAAAGAGATGATCGTTTTAAAAAGAAGTGTGTCGCCGGTAAGGGAGCTTGTAAACGGCATATTAAGGAACGACAGTGAATTGATACAGGAGCGTACGGGGAAATATTTCAAAGATGTGTATGATCACATCTTGCAGGCAAACGACCTGGTTGAAAACTACCGGGACATGATGATGAACCTGCATGATCTGTACCTGAGCAATGTAAACCTGAAAATGAATGAAGTAATGAAGGTAATGGCGGTGGTAACCTGCCTGCTTGCCCCGGCAACGGTTATTGGCGGCATCTTTGGAATGAACTTTGAGGCCATCCCCTTGCTTCATAATAAATGGGGATTCTTTATTTCCGTTGGTTTAATGCTCTTCATCCCGATCGTAATGATCAGGTTATTTAAAAGGCGGGGATGGTTTTAGTGCGCTTATTTTTTCTTGTAGATGGGAACGGTGCTGCATGGTTCTCCATACATAATGCTTTTTGCAACCGGGCGAAGAAGATTTGTAGCAGATATGTAGGCAGATTCTGAAATGGGCTTCTCGCCACATCCCTTTATCACAACTCTTTTGTCCTTGTATTCTTCCGTATTGATATTTGAAATATTTTTCAGCAGCAGGGTTTGTTGCAGTTGGTTTTCATCTCCATAAACAATTTCCCTGGCAACCGGTTGCAGATAACTTACCACCAACATATATGCCCACATGGGTATTACCGCATCTGCCGAGCAGGTGATCGCAATATTTTTTCCGGTATATGAAGTAAGGTCAAGGTTCTTCATTGCATCCCTGAAGTCTTTTTCCTTTAGTATAAGGCCCATGAATAAATGATCTTTCATATCAAACACGGCTGTTTCTTCTTTTGGATAAAAATCCTCCAGGTCCAGCGTAACCAGGCCACTTTCAGAAACCTTATTTACAAAAACTTCATCCATGATGTAAAGATAAAGAAAACGGCCCTCTGGATTATTGAGGGCCGTTTTCGAAAAAAGGTATTTAACAGACCGGGGTCAATAGAATTTACTCCGGTTGTCTTTTATGGTTGCTTTCTTGCGAAGTCCTTCAAACCAGGTTGTGGCAGCCTGGTTACGAAGCGCTGTTATTTGTTGTGCTTTAAATTGCGCTGCTTCTGCTTCGGTATCCGGCGTTTTACTTGCAATGCCGTTTACTTTAAAAACATATACCATTGTTTTTCCGGCGAGCGGGGCAGCAACTTTATTCAGGTTTTCTTTGTTAAAGACCGCCCCAATCAGTTTGGGTTCGGCGCCAATATTCTGGATCAGCGGGCTGGTAAATGTAATGGACGAATCAAGCCCTGCTGTAAGAACTTCTTTGCTATAAGCAGCGGCTGCTTTTTCAAGGGTCGGGTTTGTTCCCAGGTTCTTTATGATCTGTTCGGCCTTCTTCTGATCCCGTATTACGCCTAGCGCCATTGGCTTGGCTGTCTCTACGTCTTGTGTGCCTTCTTTAAATATTTTATCCACTACGGCCACTACAAACATATCTCCGATATTATATGGATCACTTATTTCTCCTTTTTTTGCTTCAAATACCCAGCGTATCAGCTGACGGGCCTCCTGCAGTTCTCCAACCTGTGCATCGTTTTCCTTAATCAGTGCAGCAGAAGTTACTTTCTTCAACCCGTTTTTCTGAATGTATGACTCGAAGTTCTTTGGATCTTTTTGGGCAGCCAGCTTTGTCGCTTCCAGGCTGGCTTTTTCAATTGTGGCTTCGCTGGCCAATATTTCTTTTGCCATAAAGCCTATTTCGTATGCAGGGGTGGCTCCTTTCGCTGCTGTTAACTCAATGACATGGTATCCAAACCTGGTTCTTATTACTTCCAGTGTGCCTACGGGTTTACCAAAGCATGCTTTATTGAATTCTTCCACCATCGGCGCACTGTATCCAAAAAAACCGAGGTCTCCTCCCTTATCCTTTGTACCATCTGTTCCAAATTGCTTAGCCATTGCTGCAAAGTCTGCGCCTGCTTTTATTGCCGCCAAAATACTGTCAGCCTTGTTCTTTCCAACACTGTCTTCCATGATCGGTTGTCCTGTCTGCGGATCATTGGTTGGTATTAATATATGTCTCGCCTTTATACTGTCGGGAAATGACTTAACGCCCAGAATTTTCGCAAGCACGTAGCTGTTTTTGTCTACATAGGGACCATAAACCGAACCTGGGGCCTGCTTTATTATTGTATCGATGGCAATGCTGCTGATCTTTGATTTAGGATAGTAATTGGTATCAAAATCAATCACCGAAGCGTTTCTTGCAAGGAAGTTTTTCACATTTGTTTCGTTTGAAAACGGGCCTTTTAAAGATTCAACAACGCCTCTTACCCTTGCGCTGTCTGTGGCATCAGGCAACTGGCTGAAGCTTACATATGATATGCTGCGTCCGGCTTCCTGTTTAAACAGGTCTTTGTGCGATTGAATATATTTTTCGATCTCTGCATCGGTAACCTTTATGGCACTGTCGCTTATTACGCTATAGGATATGCCCACATAAGATATACTGGCAAAGTTCTTTTTGTCTGCCTGGTCTTTTTCCTGCATCCAGGAAGGATAATATGCGCTGGCATTCAGCATTGCAAAGTATTTTCCGGATATACTGCTTATTTTTTGCGGGCTTAGGAGTTGTGCATTGAGGATGTCTAATTGTTCGTCCTTGGCTTTTTTAATATTGGTGATCGCCTGGTTTACCTTGGTAATATCCAGTTTGCCGGTTTGCGGATCAACCATTCCTTTTTCCTGCATCAGCGGATTAGAAGGATCGTTGCTTTTTAAAATACTTTCTAATTCTTTTGATGTGAAGTCGATGCCTAGTTTAGCAGCCTCTGCATAAAATATTTTTTCCGAAGTTATCTGGTTCCACACCTGTTCCCTGATCTGTGACAAACGGGATGCGTTTGGTTTTCTACCAGACTGTTGTTCCTCCTGTAGTTCAACAAACTCGGCTTTTTTCTTAAATTCCTGGTATTCAATTACCGAACCGTCTACTTTTCCTATATCTTCCGATCTTGAACTAAACATCTGGTTACCCTGTTGTTTGGCATCCATTAATATAAAACCAATAAGGCTTAAAGCTATAACTGCTATCACGATAGCTGCCCCTTTATCACGAATTCCCTGAATGATTTGCATGTTTATGTAAAATTAAAATGGAGGGCAAAAATAGGGTAAAAAACCATACAAATTGGCATCAATCAATCAAAAGGGCCTACATATACTGCATTTTACAGTAATTATATAAATTTATTATTTGTTTGAGTTAAAATGCTGTTTCAGGCGATATTCACAGACTCTTGTTAATAACACCGGTTGTGTGTTAATAACACCGTTTTTTTTAGGTTGCGGGTATGAATAAAATGAGGAGAGTTTTGGGTTGGCTCTTGAAATTTTTTAATGCGGTTACAAACTTGCCTTTTATACATTAGTTATTAACTATAAAAAAAGTAAGTTGCTTGGTTTTTATTTTCACGTGTAATCTTATTAACACTTGTTGTTAAATAAGGCTGATAATAAAATAATACCTGTTTTTGCTATACCAGCAGGTAAAATATTAATATTTATAAATGTTAATTTCCTGTGGATGATAGTTAATAACTGAAACAATTTAATTTTACAAATGATTGTATTGGTAAAATTTCCACAAATCAACACTCCTAGTAGTAATAGGTGATTATATAAATAATAAGTATTAATACATATTATGGCAGATATCAACATAGCGAAATCGCAAATTTTTGAGGTTGGATTTTTAGATATGGATATTGATCCGACAATTGATTTATTTGCAGAAATAGAAAAACTGAAAAAAGAAAAGAATGCAATAATTCTGGCACATTACTACCAGGAGCCTGATATTCAGGATGTGGCTGATTATATAGGAGATAGTCTTGGCCTTGCACAGAAAGCTGAAAGAACGGCTGCAGACATTATTGTTTTCGCCGGGGTTCATTTTATGGCAGAAACCGCAAAGATATTAAACCCGGAAAAAAAAGTACTTTTACCCGATTTAAAAGCGGGTTGTTCTTTGAGTGATTCTGCTCCTCCCGGATTATTTAAATTATTCAAGGAAAAATACCCAGCCCATAAGGTTATCAGTTATATAAATTGTTCGGCGGGAATAAAAGCACTGAGTGATATTATTTGTACGTCTTCCAATGCACAGAAAATAGTGGAAAGTTTACCAGAAGAACAGCCAATTATATTTGCACCGGATAAAAATCTTGGTGCCTACATTAATAAAAAGACCGGCCGCAATATGGTTTTATGGAACGGGGCGTGTATGGTTCATGAAATTTTTAGCCTTGAGAAGATTATTAAACTAAAAAAGAGACACCCCGAAGCTAAGTTCATAGCACACCCTGAATGCGAGGATATCGTGTTGGCTGAAGCAGATTATATAGGAAGTACAACCGGATTATTGAATTTTACAAAATCAGATAGTGCCGCAGAGTTTATTGTAGCTACCGAAACGGGTATTCTTCACCAGATGCAGAAGAATAGCCCGGATAAAGTCTTTATCCCGGCCCCACCAAATAATAGTTGTGCTTGTAATGACTGCCCACACATGAAACTTAATACGCTGGAAAAATTATATCTATGCATGAAACATGAACTACCGGAAATAATTATGGATGAAGAATTGCGATTAGCTGCAAAAAAGCCAATTGATTTAATGTTAAAAATAAGTGCACAATATGGATTATAAAAGATTTATTAAAACAGTGAGCAGATTGTTGGTTATACTAGTAATTATTTTTTCAGTAAGCAGGTGTTCAGATAATCATAAAATAAAATTCAACGTATTTTATATTGAATTCATAAATTTTAATGACAGCCTGGAAAATTATCTTTCTTCTAATTCTTTTGGGAAAGCGGTATTTTATAAGGATAACCAACTGAAAATTCTCTCTCAGAATTTTATAACAGAACAAACCGGGGAAATGCACTCTTTAATGAGTGTTACTGAAAGTAATAAAAATATAAAACCGGGAGATAAGAAGATAAGAGTTGAGTTTATTGGAAATTATTCTGTTGATAGTATACAATATTCCCTGCAAAAGTATAGCTACAGGAATGGTCAATGGAATAAGATTTCAGATCTTGGTGTTTTAAAGGCGGTAACTACATATAAAAGGGCAAAAGAGTTTTCTGTAAGGGAATTTGGAAAACAGATCATTAATACTGTAGCTGCTTATACGTTTCAATAATCCGGGTTTTGTAAGTAAACCAATAGTTTACTCAGAGCCAAACAAAGGAAATTAATTATATCTTAGAGGATACTTAATGCCCCTAATTTATCTTGAATAAACTGATAAGGCATATCCCTTTTTTAAAAGCCGTGTTGCTCCATAGTGTTACTGCCTTTGGTGGGCCACAGGGTCACACAGGAATGGTTTTAAAGACATTTGTGGACAGAAGGCGGGATTTGACCAAAGAGGAATTAATGGATTATATAGCCTTCTGCCAGCTTTTACCGGGGGCTTCATCAACTCAGACCCTTACTTTAATCGGATATAAAAGAGGTGGCATTAAACTGGCAGTCATCACGTTAATTATTTGGATATTTCCCGCCTGCTTTTTAATGGGAGCGCTGTCTTTTATTGTGGGTAATATTGAAAAGAGCGGTATTCAGACTAATATATTCCGGTTTATCCAACCTATGGCAATTGGTTTTTTAGCTTATGCAGCATTTAAAGCCTTCCAAATAAGCATAAAAAACACAATTACTAAAATAATTATGGTTGTTGCTGCAATAATTACTTTTTTTCTTTTTAAAGCACCCTGGATAATTCCAGCATTAATTATCTGCGGAGGGACAGTAACAAATTTTAGTAATAAGCGTATTCCAGAAAAAGAAGTCATTAAACCGAGGCATATCGGGTGGACCAATATCTGGTTATTTGTTTTGATATTTATAGCAGCCGGTATTTTAAGTGAAACGGCCCGAAAACAAAAGTGGGAGAATAGAAAGCCATATAATCTCTTTGAGAATTTTTACCGGTTTGGAAGCTTTGTTTTTGGTGGCGGAGATGTTTTAATTCCATTGATGCTTGACCAGTATGTTGCAAGGCCAACTTCAGAAAAGGTGATAAAGAAAAACCCAGACCTAATCAGGATCGAGCAGTCGGAGTTGTTGACGGGCGCAGGAATGGTTAGAGCGATTCCCGGACCCGTTTTTTCCATTGCATCTTTTGCAGGAGGAGTTGCATTAAAAAAGGGAGGACCAAAGATTCAGTTGCTTGGATGTATTATAGGATCTGTTGCAATATTTCTTCCTAGTGCATTATTAGTATTGTTTTTCTTTCCCGTATGGCAAACACTAAAAAAGTTTGTAGTAGTTTATCGATCACTTGAGGGAATAAATGCCGCCGTGGTGGGGATTATGATTGCAGCAACATTATTTTTATTGAAAAACACTTCTTTGTTCTACTTTAATTCAATTAGCCTTATTAGTTTAATGGTAATTGCTGGAACCTTTTTTATCCTGAAGAGCTCAAAAATACCCACACCTTTTATTGTATTGTTTTGCTTGTTACTCGGATGGTTTTTTTAATTATTTTCGGTAATATCCTGCCAACTCAATTTCTTCTTTTACGCTATCCGGTACAAGAAACCGAATCGATTTTTTATTTTTTATCAAATTGCGGATATGGGTTGATGAGATTTCAAGAAGAGGGGCCTCTAATATTTTAACTTTTGCCCCATATAGCTCAGTAATTTCAAATCCCGGCCTTTTGTAAATATAAATCGAGTGGTTTTTTACAATACCCTCATAATTCTTCCATTTATTTAGATTTTGAAAACTATCACTGCCTAGAAGAAGACAGAATTCGTATCCAGGAAATTTTTCAGCCAGGTAAGCTAATGTATCACAGGTATAAGAGGGCTTTGGGAGGGAAAATTCAATATTGCTCGCCCTTAACTTATTTTCGCCGTCAATAGCAGATTTTATCAAATGAAGTCTATGATTACCGTTTAATAAAGTTGCAGATTTTTTAAAAGGATTTTGCGGGGAAACAACAAACCAAACCTGATTTAGATTGGTTTCGTTGGCTAGATGACTAGCAATAATTAAGTGCCCTACATGAACCGGGTTAAAAGAACCAAAGTACAGCCCTACTTTCATTAAAAGCTGATAATCAGTGTTTTATTATAAATTAAGTTAAATTAGCTGCGGGTATTTCCTCAACCCAAATTTTTTCTGCTTCGTCTAACCGAAGGCTAAGCCTATATCCGGCCACAAATATTGATATGGGATCTCCCAACGGAGCAATTTGATCAACATTTACGGATTCCCCAGGAATACACCCCATTTCCATAAGTTTTAAAAAGATATCATCATTTTCAAATTCACGGATAATTACGGTTTTCCCAATAGATATTTCTGACAATCTTTTTTTCATCTACCCACAGAAATTAGATTCTGTACATCTGCAAATTTATCAAATCAATATTGTTATATAATTTCGACTTTAGAAATAAGCCAATGTCGAAGATTAATTTTTACTTCCATGACAGAAAGTATGCAATAAAGGACAGGAAGGGATTGAAAAAAGCCTTAGAGCATATATTCAGAAAAGAAAAAACGAAGCTGAAAAAGCTGGATTATGTATTTTGTTCCGATGATTTTCTGTTAGATATAAATAAAGATTTTTTAAAGCACGACTATTTTACCGATATAATAACTTTTGATTTATCAAGACTTAAAACTCAGGTAGAGGGGGAGGTGTACATAAGCATAGACAGGGTAATTGATAACGCCAAGACTCTTAAAATACCGCAAAGAACAGAATTATGCCGGGTTATCTTCCATGGAGCCCTCCATTTGTGTGGTTATCTGGATAAAAAAATGGGGGAAAAAGAAATTATGCGAGCAAAGGAGGAAGAGTATCTGACTTACTTTCTTAAATAATCCCCAGGATCATTTAGCGTCAGCAAATTGTTTCACGTGAAACAATCCTTTATTTTCATATAAAAAATACGAAATCATACCTTTGCTTCCATGTTTCCAAAATACGATCTAATTGTTGTTGGAGCCGGCCACGCCGGCTGTGAAGCCGCAGCCTCTGCAGCAAATTTAGGAAGCAAGGTTTTATTGGTGACAATGAACTTGCAAACAATTGCACAAATGAGCTGCAATCCGGCAATGGGAGGTATAGCAAAGGGACAAATAGTAAGGGAAATTGACGCCCTTGGAGGATATAGTGGCATTGTGAGCGACAGGAGTATGATTCAGTTTAGAATGCTCAATCGTTCAAAGGGGCCTGCTATGTGGAGTCCGAGAGTTCAAAGCGACAGGACTCTTTTTGCTTCAACCTGGAGGGAAATGCTTGAGAAGACTACTAATATTGATTTCTATCAGGATACAGTAAAAGGAATATTGGTAAAAGATGGGGTTGTTTATGGGGTTAAAACCGGCCTTGGACATGAAATTATAGCAAATACAGTTGTATTAACGAATGGAACGTTTCTGAACGGAGTTATTCATATTGGAGAAAAGAATTTTGGTGGCGGAAGGATTGCTGAAAAAAGTTCTGAAGGCATAACGGAACAACTTACTTCCCTTGGCTTTGAAACCGCCCGGTTAAAAACCGGAACCCCGCCACGAATTGACGGGCGAAGCCTGGATTATTCAAAAATGGAAGAGCAAAAAGGGGACGATGAAATAATCGGATTTAGCTATTTAAATATTGATCACATCACGCCAAATCAACAAAGAAGTTGCTGGATAACTTACACGAATGCGAAGGTTCATGAACTATTAAAAACAGGTTTTGATCAAAGCCCGATGTACCAAGGCAGAATACAAGGAACAGGACCAAGATATTGCCCCAGCATTGAAGATAAAATAAGCAGGTTTGCGCAAAGGGATCGACATCAACTCTTTGTTGAGCCCGAAGGAAACAATACTATAGAAATATATGTAAACGGCTTCTCTACATCTCTTCCAGAAAACATTCAGTATCAAGCACTTAGGATGGTTCCGGGCTTTGAGAAATGTAAAATGTTCCGCCCAGGATATGCTATTGAATATGACTACTTTCCACCAACACAATTGAAATTTAGTTTAGAAACAAAACTTATTGATAATCTGTTCTTTGCGGGGCAAATAAACGGAACAACTGGATATGAAGAGGCGGCATGCCAGGGACTTATTGCCGGAATAAATGCTCACCAAAAGGTAAAAAACCAAGAAGCTTTTGTTTTGAAAAGAAGCGAGGCATACATAGGTGTACTAATCGACGATCTTATAAACAAAGGAACAGACGAACCTTACAGAATGTTTACAAGCCGGGCAGAATTCAGGACACTTTTGCGCCAGGATAATGCAGATTTGAGGCTAACAGAAAAAAGCTATCGGCTTGGGCTGGCTTCACAAGAAAGAATGGAGAAGGTGAAAGCTAAAACCGAAAATATAAGAAAAGTAAAAGAGGTGCTTTCTTCATTAAATCTGGAACCCGAAGAAACAAATGTTTTTTTAGAAAGCGTGCAATCTTCAACATTGGTCACCAGGCAGAAAGCATCCCAGGTCTTACTCAGGCCCATGATAGGGCTTAAGGAGATGATTAACCAAATTCCAAAAATAAAAGAAGCCCTAAAGGGTTTTGACAAGGAGGAACTGGAAGAATCTGAAATACAGATAAAATACGAAACATATATCGAAAAGGAAAGGGAGCTTGTGATCAAAATGAATCAACTTGAAGATTTGATAATTCCCGATAATTTTAATTACGACAAATTGGTTTCATTAAGTAATGAAGCACGGCAAAAATTTATAAAAATAAAACCCAAGACCTTGGGACAAGCGTCAAGAATTTCGGGTGTAAACCCAAGCGACGTACAGATCTTGATGGTTTTTATGGGCAGATAAAAATGAAAAAAATGAAGCTTAATTTCCATAGCAACACACCCAGAGAATTGATTTTTGAGAATATTGCAGAGTATCTTCATCTTCAGGATCTGAAGATCAGCAAAGAGGATAACACAAGGCCCTGGGGAGGATTTTTTGTAATTGAAGAAAGCGAATCTGACAAATTCATTAAACTTTATTTCCCCCATCTTTCGAAAGAAGAACTAAACATTTCAGGAAAGCTTAGCCCCAAAATTTTGATCGTTGCTCCCGAAAAGAGACTTAGCTGGCAATATCATTACCGGCGTGCAGAAATATGGAAACTGATTGGCGGGACCGCTGCGGTTGCAATAAGCGATACAGATGAAGAAAAAGAGACAAAATACTTAACTATAGGAGATATCATTCAGCTGAAACAAGGAGAACGCCACCGTTTGATTGGTCTGGATACTTGGGGGGTGGTTGCTGAAATATGGCGACACACCGATGCAAAGAACCCAAGCGATGAGGAGGATATTGTTAGGGTACAGGATGATTTTGGCAGATAAAGCTAGCCTTGGACCAGAAAACTACCCGCCACCTTTTTCTTGAACCTTGTTTGCAGCAAGAACCATTCTGATCTCGCCATAACTTATTCCATCTGGTAAATTCTCAAACAAAATTTTTAGGCTTGAAGGCCCGTGTTTGACAAGGGCTTCGTTTATTTTTTGCTGTTTCTCTTTTTTCACCACCTCATCAATAATAATTTGACCCTCATTAATAAAGTAAGAAAGATGCGCCTCAACAGTGCTTACTGATAAATTTCTTTCTTTGCATATTGAAGCGATATCTTTACCTGTTTTAAATAAATTAAAAGAAATGGTTTTGGTATCATCTCCTTTTTTACCCGATCTTTTTATTTTTTCTCTTTTCGGGCTCGTTGCTATTTCTGACATATTTGATTCTAATCCATGCCTGCTGCAATAGCCATCAACAATATCAAGAATCTCATCTCCGTATTTTTCTGCTTTTGCTTTTCCGAAACCACTTAACAGCATCAGGTCTTTCTTGTTTCTCGGTAAAAAAGTACTGATATCCAGTAAAGACGCATGGTTGGCAACCATATAAATGGGGAGGTCGGCCTCTGAGCATGTCATATCCCGCCACCGTTTAAGAGTGTCGTATAATTCAGAATTTGTAACGTCGGAAAAACTTTCTTTTTTACCACTTGCATAGCAGCTTAGTGAAATTCGTGGCAACGCAAGATCCAGCCTGTGCTTTAAAAACCCGGTTATTGTAAATGGCGTTTTACAAAACATTAAAAAATACGAAGTAATATAAGCGGCGTAAAACAGGCTTTGTAAAGGCTCGTTCACAGCCGTAGCTGTTTCCCTGTGTTCTGTAATAAGGGGGTGTTTTTTTATACTCTCCACAAGAGAGTTAAACCTTGGAAGAAAGTGACTGGCCGCATCACTTATCCTCTTTTGGAGCGGTTGATTGTTTTCAATAATCGGATCTATCCTCATTAATTCAGCAACCTGGGTAATGAATTTTGAACCGACCACTTTATCAGAAACAAAACCCGCCTTAAGGTTTTTGATCCAGATCAGAGCTTCTTCCTTAAGCTTATCCTGCTGAACATTTATTGAAGAAAATAACTGATCAAAAGCCAGTTCCGTTTCCCCAAAAGAAAATATTTCTTCAAGTAATTGTTGTGTAAAAGCCTGTCGGGCGCCCGCAAACCTTTCAGCAAGCGATCCTCCCTGTGCTAACAACTGTTGGCCTTTAACAATACTGCTGTTACTGTAAATAGCAGACGTGGGTATTTTTGAAAGCAATACAATTCCATCCAGGCTTGTACACCTGCTCAACGCAACATAAACCTGTCCGCTGCTGAAGGCAGCGGCCGCATCAATCATTACTTTTTCAAAAGTTAGCCCCTGGCTTTTATGAATTGTTATGGCCCAGGCAAGCCGCAAAGGATATTGTTTAAAGCTTCCCAGCATTTCCTGTTCCAGTTTTCCATCGGCCCTGTTTAATGTGTAGCGGGCATTTTCCCAGGTTTCCTGCTGTACATCTATAATGGCGCCATCACAATCAACAGAAATTTTGTCCTTTTCCAATGACGAAACAACACCGATCTTTCCATTAAAATATCTTTTTTGTACAGGGTCATTCTTCAAAAACATAACCTGGGCGCCTTCTTTTAATACCAACTCCCCTTCAACAGGAAAAAGATTATCCGGAAAGTCGTTCTCAACGATTGCTTTATATGTAAAAGCAGACGTGTTTAATTTGTACAACTGTTGTTGGTTGATAAGATCTGCCTGGTTATTGTGTGATGTAAGAGTTATATAGTTTTCATCAGGTCTGGGTCTGAATCCGGGAATAAAACGACGATGTAGTTCATCAAAATCTACGGGCTCCATATTGTTGTTGCGCACTTTGTTCAGCAAGGCAACAAAGCTTTCTTCTTTCTGGCGGTATATTTTAGTAAGCTCAATAAGCAGGGGCGTTTGTTCTTTTATTGCATGACTGTCAAAAAAGAATGGCGAGTTGTAATATTCGCTCAAAATATTCCATTCCTGGTTCTGGGCAACAGGGGGTAATTGATGAAGATCGCCGATATATAAAACCTGCACACCACCAAAGGGCAAATGGTGGACCCTGCGAATACTCTTAAGTATGCTGTCTATTGCATCTATCACGTCACAGCGAACCATACTGATTTCGTCAATTACGAGCAGCTCTATTTTTCGAAGGATATCCTGCTTTTGTTTGCCATACCGGATCTTTGCAAGCAATTCTTTTTTATTATTTGATGTTGGTAAAAAGGGATGAAGCGGCAACTGAAACAAACTATGTAACGTAACCCCACCCGCATTAATAGCTGCAACACCGGTAGGCGCAGCAATTAAAATTTTTTTGGTGGAATTCTCCTTTAGATATTTTAGAAAAGTTGTTTTACCTGTGCCCGCCTTACCAGTAAGAAAAATATTTTCGCCTGTTTCGGTAACAAAGCGATACGCCAGGTCGAACAGCTCGTTATGCTCAATAGTCTGCATTGCAATAAAGATAAGGCGATAATAAGAACCGGGCTTCGCTTATTTGTTCGGATAAACCCAAAAGGCTCCCGTTTTTTTTCTCATTAGAAACCGCAATTTCCTCTTTTATTATTTAAAAGGGTTTAATAGCATTGCTTTTGGAATAGTAAAAAAAGATAGAAAGTCCTTCACAATACGTTGCAAAGTCCTTTCTATCTTACAAGGGAAATTATGCAGAGGCCTTATTACCAAGCATCAGTAATTCATTTACCTCAACTTCGGAAATGAATTTTTTAACGCCCGCTTTATCTGTGTAACTGCGACTGATGAGCTTGCCTTCTATGGCTACCTCGCTTCCTTTGTTCAAATACTTTTCAACAATGTCGGCAATCTTGCCCCAGGCAACCAGGTTATGCCAGGTTGTTTCTTTTACCTTTTCGCCTTTGGCGTTTCGGTATATCTCGTTGGTGGCAATACTAAAGCGGGCCAGTTTTTTACCGCTTGTTGTGTTTTTTACTTCTGGAGCATTACCCAGGTTACCGATGAGTTGAACTTTGTTTTTTAATGTGTACATAGTTAAGAATTTGTGCCCGGCCTCGGGCGGGGCGGTTATTAATTTATTCCAACCAACCGGAACGACGTCGTTTCCGGTTGACAGAACAAAAGTGATAAGATGAAGAAGGCTAGCCGGAGATTATCCTTTTACTTACCTGTATAAGCGTTTGTAAACGGATATCCGAAAATCACAGGCACGGGTTTGCAGATAAAACACACACAATATGCTAAAGGAGAAAACAGATAAACCCTGCCTGCTTTGTGGAAAAGCGCTCAAAGGCCGCAGCGATAAAAAATTCTGCGATGATTACTGTCGGGCAGCTTATAACAACGATCTTAAAAGCGCCGCCAATAATTACATCCGGAATGTAAACAACGCCCTTGGTAAAAACCGGCGCATATTGGAGAACCTGCTTCCTGATGGAGAGCAAGTGGTAAAAGCCAGCCGGGATAAATTAATTGAAAAGGGCTTTCAGTTCAAATACCACACACATAACTACAGCGCCAAAAACGGGAACACATATTTTTATTGTTATGAATACGGCTACCTGCCGCTCGAAAACAACAGGCTTTTGATCGTTAAAAGAAATGAGGAATAACAAGGGTGGCTAGAAATCACCCGGCAAGCAACAATTTAACGGGCTTAACAATCTGTACTCATGCAGGAATAATAAAGTATTTTTGCAGGCTAATTAATGACTTTGCGACCGCCCTTATATAGAACCGCAGGATTGCTGCTTTTGATTTTTTACTCATTTTGCATGATCCAGAGATCCAATGCACAGTGCGGCACTCCAATATCTGTATTTCCTTATACAGAAGGCTTTGAAGCTACAAATGGTGGATGGACTCCCGGGGGTGCTGGATCAGACTGGGCATGGGGTACACCCTCCAAACCCACTATCACGGGCGCAGCTGGCGGAACCAGGTGCTGGATCACCGGGGGCTTGACCGGGGGAGCATACAGCAATGGTGAGGCGTCCTGGTTGCAAAGCCCTTGTTTTGATTTTTCCACTCTCGTGCATCCTTATATATCAATTGCTGTTTTTTGGGAAACAGAAAGAAAATTTGACGGGGCTAATCTTCAATACTCAACAGACCTTGGCATTACCTGGATGAATGTAGGCAGCGTGTCTGATCCGGTAAATTGTTTGAATGATAACTGGTTTAATTACTCACCCATATCAGGACTTAACCCCGTTGCCTCGGTAAGAGATGGCTGGTCGGGAACCATTCAGCCAACAAACGGAAGCTGCCAGGGAACAGGAGGAAGCGGACGCTGGGTAAATGCACAACACACCATGCCCGGCCTTGCCGGCGTATCGAATGTTATCTTTCGGTTTACATTCGGAGCCGGAACTGTTTGTAATAATTTTGATGGCTTTGCTTTGGACGATATAACAATTGGCGAAGCGCCACCCAATAATGCTTCATTTACTTATTCGTGTACAAGCAGCAACACGGTAAGCTTTACAAATACATCTGCTCTTTGCCCGGCAACAAACTGGATTTTTGGTGATATAGCATCTGGGGTAAATAATACATCCACCCTGCCAAACCCAACTCATACCTTTTCTGGCCCCGGAACTTATACGATCACGTTAAATGTAACCGGTCCGGATAATGCCCCCTCATCAACACAACAAACCATCCACATACTTGGCTTAACCACAACGATAAACACCAGCATTAAGTGTTTTGGAGATAAGAACGGATCTGCAACCGTGAATGTGATACCGGTTGCTGCTGCGCCATTTATTTATTCGTGGAATACAAGTCCTGTACAAACTACGCCAACGGCAACAGGATTGGGAGCAAGCATCTATACAGTCACCGTAAGTGCAGTAAATAGTTGCCAGGCATCGGCAATAGTAATGATGGGGGAACCAGCTAAGTTATCACATACGGTAAACATTATTCAGCCTGGCTGTGGTTCTACAACCGGAACAGCAACGATTAACGAAACCGGCGGAACGGCACCATACACCTATTCCTGGTCTCCATCTGGTGGAACCGGCGCAACGGCAATCGGACTAACACCAGGTAATTACGCAGTAACAGTTACAGACAATAATTTGTGTACAGAAAAGATTGATATAGTCATCGCAACAGCTTCTGCACCCACAATAAGTATAACCAATGTAAAAAATGTTAGTTGTTTTGGTTTGAGTGACGGCGCAGCTACAGCACAAGCGTCCGGGGGTAATCCGCCATATACATATAACTGGAACACCGTGCCGGTACAAAACAATGCCACCGCTATTAATCTTGCCGCAGGAAACTACAGCGTAACAGCAACTGATAACAACGGATGTTCTGCTTCTGCCTCAATAACAATTTTACAACCGGCAAGCGGATCTTGCGGAGAAGTTTATTTTCCCAATTCATTTACGCCAAACGGCGATTCAAAAAATGAAGGATTTGGTCCGTTGGGAAATTTGTCTGCCATCAGTAATTATCAATTGATCGTATTCAACCGGTATGGCGAACTTGTTTTCGGCAGTAAAGATCCTTATGAAAAATGGAGTGGTTATTATAAAGGCAAACTGAACGGCCCCGGCAGTTATGTTTGGTTTGTTTCTTATCTCTTCAAAGCCCAATACAGAAGGGCCGACCAGGGCTCGGTCACTATGATCAGGTAATTACAACTATTTACATTGAAAACTCCGGCTTCTTGTTTTTAGGAAGCACCCTGAATGATTCCGGAAGCGCAATTTGCTCTTTTGGAAAATCATCCGAATGCAATTCAATTCTCCTAGTAATATCACCCAATGAAGAAAGACGGTCAAGGGTGTAAGGAATGGTATCAAGCCCGGAAGCAAATTTCAAAATGTAACTGTATATGGCAAACAGGCTGCCCGCCATTACAGCAGAGCTGTGCATGTTCCCGGATACGATAAGTGAAATGGCAATTACAAGCAGTACCATTATTTCCATAAAGCCAAAGTTCCATGCTTCTTTATCTGAGATACGAACCTGCCACTTGCGTAAATTATCATAATGATTACGGATCATTGAATTGTTGCCGGTTGAAATAATGTCAACCTGCTTTTCCAGCTCATCATTTTTGTTTTTATTAAGACGTTTCATTTTTTTACCATAGAGCATACTGATGATAATAACAGGAACCAGGATAGCAAGGCAAATACCCACAATGGTCTTGTCGTAAAAGAACAAAATAACCAGCGAGCCAAATATATTATACACCGCTTCAATTACATATACCAGGTCGTGCTCTAAAAAATCAACAAACTCTCTTGCCAGTGTTGAATGGGCGCTCAGCTTTGAAACTTCAATTTTGTTATACCTGCGGCTCAGGAATTTTGTTACCAGCGAGGTGTATATGGCCGTGTATGTACGGGTATCATACATGTGCCTGACGGTTCCGATCAGTAAATAAGAAAGATGAACCGCGGTTAATACGATGAGCCCATGATAACTTCCTTTTATCAGATCGTTGATCGCCTCGCCAAAGAAATAAAAGCGCAATAAACTGCCCAGCATCTCCAGGGAGAATAAAAAATAGGTAATGATAAGCTGGTACTTGTGCTTCATCATCAGGGTGCGTAAAATTTGAAATTTAGACATAGTGCTGTTCTTTTGATTCTTAAATCATCTGTTTAATAAAGCCCAATAAGGACGATGAATTGTAATGATGGTCAGTAAGACGGGAGGACGGGTGGCGAGTTTAATTGTTCCGGAGGCGTTCTCTTTCGGTTACCGAGTTATTCGGGGTTCCGGTAATGCGTCCGCAACAATTAGCTGCACCGCAGCGGCAATCAAAGGGCTCCATGTGTTCATCCAGGAAGTTTGCGTAGTTGAGGGTTAATTCTTCGCCTTTCGAAATGTTTCGTAAAGCCACTACATTTAAGCCTTCGTATCGGGTGTTAGGATCACAACTGTGATTTTGTGGGGCCCAGTTTGCCGGATTATCATCCCACAGCAAAAATACCTCTTTGCTGAGAGGATAAGCGTACTTTCCAAATGTTTCTTTTTCCTTAACACTCCAGGAATTTTCAACATACCTGCGGGTAGTGATCCGCTGTGCAAGCTCTTCTCCTCTGAAAATCACTTCGTTGGCTTTTATATGTTGGTTTGCATATATACCATACCCGGCAATGGCGTTGCCTTTCATAGTGTGTTTTTTTTGCCTGCGTTTATGGCGGGCAATGCCTTCGTCAATTATTTTTTTAAGAAAGCCGGCCTGCCCGATGCCATCACATTTTAAAATATAATCGGCCGAACCTTCGTATCCGTCTTTATAAAACACCGAACAGGTAAAATTAATTTCCAGGAAAAAGATCTCATTCTTATCGTTTACTCTGAAGTCGAGCCGGGCATACCCAACCCCCCCAAAGCCCTGGAATATCTGCAGCGCCGCATCTTTCAACCCGCTTTCCAGCACGGGATCATTACACGGGATATTTGCTTCGGGATGCAGCTCCGATGTTTTTAATGAATAGGTTTTAAATTGGAACCCCTTTGGAAAAATGTATTCAATAGGCTTGAACACAGAACAATCTTTTCCTTCTTCCGCATCAGCCACCAGCATAACCGTAAACTCCCTGCCCTGGATATATTCTTCCACCAGCAATGGTCCGTATTCATCAATTATAGAATCACATTTTCTAACCAGGTCTTCTTTAGTATAAACCAGCGAATGATCATCAACACCGAGGCTATCGCCTGCTTTATCCGGCTTAACGAATAGGGGATATTGTAAATGGGCACATTCTTTTTCTATGTCATCAATTGATTCGATCAGCGCAAAAGCAGGTGTTTTAATTCCGGAAGTGTATGCCACGTACTTCATCAGGTCTTTTGGCGGATCATACAGCAATGATGTGGGGCCGGTGAACGGGAGATTAAGCAACTCCATAAAATAAATAACATCAACCGAAGGAACGCTCCATTCAAGGTATCCTTCGCACAGGTTTACGAACACATCAAAATTTTCTTTCTTAAGCTCTTTGAGTTGTTTGTAAATAGTAAGCTTATTCAGGAGTACATGCTTAAACTCAGCACCGGGCATTAAATGAGTGAGATCCCGTGCCGGATCGTAATTTTTATAATCTACATCAGACGTGGAGTAATCGGGTTGAAGAACGCAAACTTTCATATTCATTGTTTTTCCGCCGGCCTTAAGAAATACCTATCGACCCTTTGCGTTTCAGTGCTTTTGCGGAAGCCTTCTTTCTTTGATAAGCGTCGTTTATTATTGCTACCACCAATTGCGTAAATGTTTTTCCACTCAGTCTCAGTATGGCGCCAATGGAAGTATAATCTTCGTCTTCACTTAAACCGCATTGTGCATTTACTTCCAATACATATATTTTCCGGGTTTCCTTGTCCATGCGAAGGTCAACCCTTGTATACCCCTTGCCTTTGGTGGCAACAAAAGCTTCCCAGCTTATTCTTTTTATTTCATCTATCAGGGCTGCATCCGGAAGTTCATACTCATAAAAATTCCCGGCATCCGGCATGGGCTTTTCTTCTTCATAAATTTCCCAAAGCCTGTCAAAGCTTAAAAATTTTTCTTTATCAGGAAGCGAAGGGTGAAATATACGCTCCACCGGCTCGTATATTTTTGCTTTGCCGGGTTTATCATATGAGCCAACGATCAGCACCGTATATTCCGGCCCGTTGATAAAAGATTCAGCCACAATTCCGTCGCTGGTGAGTTGCCAGCCACGATAACCATCGAACATGTGCTGAACCTGTTCATTAAGCTCTTCTCTTGAATTCACTACATTTCTTATACCAACCCCCATACTTCCACCCGATACCGAAGGTTTTACAATAACGGGAGAACCCAGTTTGCTGATGATGTCATCAATTTTCTGATTTCTTTCTGTGATGGCTTCCCATGGCGCCGTGGGCACCCCGGCTTTATCAAAAGCCTTTTTCATGGGTATTTTAGACGTGGTAATATGATAAAAATATTCATCGGAACCGGTATAGAACAGGCCTTTTTCTTCCAGGAGCTTAACCACCGATATGCCCGGGGTACCATTTACTTCATCGCCATCGCAGAGGTTAAAGATGAGATGGATCTTATTGTCCTTATCATTCTTCTTTGCAATATTGGCAATAACAGAAGCGTAATTATTTATGGTAACGGGTTGCCACTTCCATTCTACATCCAGTTCATTGAATGTTTTTGTGTATTCGGCAATGCTTTGCGAAAAGTCGTAGTAATAATCAATATTCGGATCACTCGTTTCCAGGTGTGGCGCCAGTACCCAAACATAAAGCTGGTTTAGCGGAACAGCGGATAAAAAGGAGTTAGAAGGGGCCATGCTTGAACAAATGGGTTACAACGAAAGCTTTTGTTTTACCTGCGATTTGATAAAATCAGTTAAGCGGTATTTTGACAGCGTTTCTACCGAAAGGTGTGAAGCACCGTTTATTAGTTGTAAACAATCCTTGCTGCCGCAGTTGCAAACAAAGGGTTGTGCCATGTCCCACTCGGTGGAAGGGTAAAAAAAAGTTAACTCATCTCCCGGCTGCAATGGTTGCAGGCAGATCAGCTGCATGGATGCTGTATCAAAAAAAACATTCGGACTGCAGCTATGATTGATGTACTGCAAAAATTCCGGCATCAACGTAATATGCCTGTCAGTACCGGTTTGCACGGTTAAATACGTAGGATACGATTGCGTAATACCTGCGTTGAAATTACAGATCACATCACCGGGTGCAAAATGAACCCGGACGTGTAATGACTTTTGGCTGGAAGCATTATTCAGTAAAACTTCAGCAAAAACATGGTTACTGATAACTTCAGCAGATGGGGTAGTAATAGTAGTTGTTATCATGCGGTTTTAGAAGGGGATGACCCGTAAAAGTTTAAAATGATTAATGTTTATTTTATCAGGTTACTTATGTAATAGTAAATGTATAAAAGCATTGTTTAATTAAAAAGTTTATTAACCATAATTATTGATTGGTGGATTAATTGCTTTATTATGTGAATAACCGGTAACCGTTAATTTTATAGTTCCAATCAACCGAACCAATGAACAGAGAACTTAATCAACCAGATCCTGATCTGCTGATACAACTGGTGAAAATAAAAATGCCCTTTGGTAAATACAAAGACAGGCTTTTGTGTGATCTGCCGGTCTCTTACCTGGAGTGGTTCAACCGGGAAGGGTTTCCGAAAAACAAACTGGGGCAGTTATTAGCGATCATGTATGAGATAAAAATAAACGGACTTGAAGGACTGCTTACGCCGCTTAAAAAGCAATGGTAAGGAAATAAAAAGCCCCGGCATTTCTTCTGCCCGGGATTGAACCGCCGACACAAGGATTTTCAGTCACGTTGCTCTAACCCCTTTAACTACCGATTCGTCTTAACCGGGAACAAAGAATGAGTAATGTTGAAATGCAAAAACCCCAACATTGCTGTCGGGGTCTTTGTGGTGTGGGGCGGGATTGAACCGCCGACACAAGGATTTTCAGTCCTTTGCTCTACCAACTGAGCTACCGCACCTTCTTGAATTCCGAATACTTAACAAGGAATGTTGAATACCGAATTCGGGGCAGCAAAAATAAGGAAAAAACCTACCCGAAAAAATAAAAAAGAGCCAGGTTGTCCCGCTCTTTCACTTGAATATTGAGCGTTGAGCATTGATTATTGAATATTTTCATTGAAGCCTGCCTAAAAACGATCAATATTCAATGACCAATATTCAAGGGGTATTGTGCTCTTTTAGTAGCCTCAGTTTCCGTATTCACACAAAAACTTGATCCGCATCAGCTTTAACTGCTCCCAGTTAAAATTGCTGTCTGCCAGCTCTTCCAGGGCAACCTGTAAAGAAGAGGTCTCGCAGCTTTTGAAATAATCCATTATTTCGTCCTGCTCATATTCATCCACCATTTCATCAATGGCATAATCCAGGTTCAGTTTGGTGCCGCTGGCCACAATGGTCTCCATCTCTTCCAGCAATTCATCAATACGCAGGTCCCGGGTCTTGGCCACGGTCTCAAGCGGAATCTTCTTATCTACATTCTGAATGATGAATATCTTGTTATTGTTCCGGTTCACCACACTCTTCATTACAAAATCATCGGGCCTCACCACATCATTCTCTTCTACATATTTAGCAATAAGGTCGATGAATGGTTTGCCATACCGCAACGCCTTTCCCTTACTTACGCCGCTGATCTTTTCCAGTTCTGCCATGCTGGTAGGAAACATGGTGGCCATGTCTTCCAGGCTGTTCTCCAGGAAGATGACAAAGGGAGGCAGCTTCTTTTCCTTAGCAACTTTTTTCCGCAGGTCTTTCAATAAAACCATCAGTTGTTCATCTGCCGCAGCCGCATCGCCACCCGCCGCATCGCCAGCTTCTTCATCATCGGCATTGGCTTCTTCAAATAAATTATTCATCACAATTTTGAAAGAGGTTGGTTTCTTTAAGAACGCCTCTCCTTTTTTTGTGATCTTCAGCAAGCCATACTCTACAATATCCTTTTCAATCAACCCGGCCAATAACATCTGGCGGATAAGACTGTTCCAGTAATGGTTTTCTTTATCATTGCCGCTTGCAAAAACGGGCAGCTCTTCATGACGGTACATTTTTACCTGCGGTGTTGCCCTGCCGGCAAGGATCAGCAGGGTATATTCAACAGGGAACTGCTCACCCAGCGCTTTTACAACCTTTAAAACAGTCACGGCGCCATCTTTTGCCTCTTCCTTTTCTTTCGGGTTAAGGCAGTTATCACAGTGTCCGCAACTTTTACTATCGTCGTAATGTTCACCAAAATAGTGCAGCAGTACTTTTCTTCGGCAAACACTGCTCTCCGCATACGCAACGGTTTCATTTATTAATTGGGCGCCCACCTCTCTTTCGCTAAGCGGCTTATCCCTCATCAGGTGTTCAAGTTTGGCTACGTCTTTATGCGAATAATAAAGAATGCACTTTCCTTCCAGCCCGTCTCGCCCGCCACGGCCGGTCTCCTGGTAATAATTTTCAATCGACTTGGGAATATTATAATGAATGACAAAACGGATATCGGGTTTGTCGATGCCCATACCAAAAGCGATGGTGGCAACGATCACATCCACATCTTCATTCAGGAACTGGTCCTGCCTGTCGGCCCGTAGCTTACTGTCGAGACCTGCATGATAAGAAACCGCCTTGATGCCATTGGCCATCAGCATTTTTGCAAGTTCTTCCGTTGTTTTACGGTTGAGGGTGTAAATGATGCCGCTCTTGTTTTTATGCAGCTGAATAAAACGGACAATACTTTTATTCGTTTGCTCCAGGTTTATTTTGGGTTGAATCTCGTAATAAAGATTGGGCCTGTTAAAAGAAGAGATGAATATTTTTGGCTTGCGTAAACCAAGGTTCTTAACAATATCGCTCTGTACTTTTGGCGTGGCGGTAGCTGTTAATGCGATCACCGGAATTTTATCATCGATCAGGTCCATCATTTCACGCAGCCTCCGGTACTCTGGCCTGAAGTCGTGGCCCCACTCCGATATACAATGTGCTTCATCAACTGCAAAGAAGGATATTTTCAACCCTTTGAAGAAAGAAATATTTTCTTCTTTCGTCATCGTTTCGGGTGCCACATAAAGCATTTTTGTTTTGCCGGTGGTGAGGTCATCCTTTACTGCTTTTTGCTGTCCTTTATTCAGCGTGCTGTTTAAAAAATGCGCTACATCGTCTTTGCTGCTGTAACTGCGTACCAGGTCAACCTGGTTTTTCATTAATGCAATTAATGGAGAAACAATAATGGCCACTCCTTCGCTGATGATGGCAGGCAACTGGTAACATAAACTTTTACCGCCGCCGGTGGGCATGATCACAAATGTATCATTTCCGTCAAGCAGGCAATTGATGATCTCTTCCTGCGGACCTTTAAAACCATCAAAACCAAATTGATCCTGGAGCTGAAGTGTAAGATCGCTGTGTGGTTTTTTTGGAGCCGCTTTCTTAGCGGGTTTAGCAGCCGCTTCCTTTATATTGGATTTAGTCTTAGCCATATCGTTTACCTGAACACAGTATTATTATTTTACCCGTTTTTTAAAGGGTTGCGAAGTTAATTGAAAACAACAGCCAAATCAAACCCGATAAGGAAAAACAGATTCTTTTAACGAATTATTTTAATCACTTAAGTTAATCAAAATAAATTAACCTGCAAAAAATCGGGCAACAAAAAAGGCAGGAATAAAGTCCCGCGCATACCTAAATTTCGTTCTTTGCATTATGGCTTAATTAAAGTAGGTTTGCGCCATTGCTGATGAACAAAGAAAAGATCATACCTGTTGCACTCCGCACCATTGAGGTAGAAACCAATGCCGTGAACGGGCTCAGGCAATTCATCAATGAAGATTTTGTAAAAGCAACAGAAGAGGTTGCCCGGTCGAAAGGAAGATTGATTATAAGTGGTATTGGCAAAAGCGCCGTCATTGCACAAAAGATCGTAGCCACACTCAACAGCACCGGAACAGCTTCTGTTTTCATGCACGCCGCCGATGCCATTCACGGCGACCTGGGCATGATACAGGCCGATGATATTGTTTTGCTGATAAGCAAGAGCGGCGACAGCCCCGAAATAAAAGTATTGGCACCGCTGATAAAGAATTTTGGCAACACACTAATCGGCATGGTGGGTAACATGCAATCTTATTTAGCACAGCACAGCGACATTGTTTTAAATACCACCGTTGACCAGGAAGCATGTCCCAACAACCTTGCGCCCACAAGCAGCACCACGGCTCAAATGGTAATGGGCGATGCACTGGCGGTTTGCCTGATGGAGATAAAAGGATTCAACAGTAATGATTTTGCAAAATATCATCCGGGCGGAACCCTGGGAAAAAGATTGTACCTGCGTGTGGAAGAATTAGCTTCGCAGAATGCAAAGCCAAAAGTATTGCCCACTGCAACGCTTAAGGAAGTGATCGTTGAAATGACAACCAAAAGACTGGGCGCCACTGCGGTGGTTAATGATGCAGGCAATATAATAGGCATTATAACAGATGGCGACCTCCGGCGTATGCTGGAGAAAGCCACCAGTTTTGAAAACCTGCTTGCAAAAGACATCATGAGCAGTAAGCCAAAAACGATTGAAGCCGATGTGTTGGCGGTGCTTGCGCTTGAAGAGATGAAGAAGAATGATATAAGCCAACTGGTAGTGGAACAGGATAAAAAATATGCCGGCATCATACATTTACACGACCTGGTAAAAGAAGGCATCATATAAACTGATTATGAACAAGAACAATTACGTAGCCATCATGGCAGGCGGTATTGGCAGCAGATTTTGGCCAATGAGCCGGACAGACTTTCCCAAACAATTCATCGACATTTTAAACACCGGGCGAACACTCATCCAGGCAACATACGACCGCTTTGCCAAATTCATCCCGGCCGATAATATTTATGTGGTAACAGCTGAACAGTACAGGGAAATTGTTGCCAAACAACTGCCTGAATTGCCGGCGGGAAATATACTGTGTGAACCATCACGCAAAAACACAGCGCCATGCGTTGCGTATATTTCTTACAAACTGCATTTATTAAATCCCGAAGCCAACCTGATCTGTGCGCCATCCGATCACCTCATTACGGATGAAGAGGGGTTTAAAAAAGTATGTACGGCCGCGTTAAAATTCACGGCACATATTAAAGCACTGGTAACGCTTGGTATAAAACCTACTTATCCAAACACCGGCTATGGCTACATTCAATACGAGCCGCACAAAGTAGATGAGAATGTTTATAAGGTAAAGACCTTTACCGAAAAGCCCGACCTGCAGCTTGCAAAAACATTTATTGCCAGTGGTGATTTTTTATGGAACGCAGGTATTTTTGTATGGCAGGTAAAGAACATCATCAAAGCCTTTGAAAAATACCTGCCCGAAATGGCCGAGGTATTTGAGGCAGAGAAGAACCATTTTAATACCAAGGGAGAACAGGAGGCTATTGAGCGTTTATATCCGCAATGCGTAAATATATCCATTGACTACGGCGTGATGGAAAAGGCAGACAATGTTTATATCATTCCCTCCTCTTTTGGCTGGAGCGACCTGGGTACCTGGGCAAGTACATACGACAACCTGGAAAAAGATTACCTCGGCAATGCCGTTGCCGGCCACAATGTAATGGTGATAGACGCTACCAACAACATGGTTCATGCAGATAACAAGAAATTGCTGGTGTTGCAGGGACTGGATGAATTTGTGATCGTTGATACCGATGATGTTTTGCTCATCTGCAAAAAAGATAAAGAACAGGAGATAAAAGAATACGTGGCAGAAATAAAGCGCAACAAAGGCGATAAGTACATTTAAATTTTTCCCGTTGATTCCCTCTATTAAAAGTAAGTTGCCCGAAGTGGGCACCACCATCTTTACTGTAATGAGTGTGCTGGCTGCCGAGCACAAAGCCATTAACCTGGGCCAGGGTTTCCCCGACTACCCGATGAATGAAGAACTGATCGCATTGGTCAACAAGGCAATGAAGGATGGATATAACCAGTACACACATATGTGCGGACTGCCGGCATTAAGAGAACGCATCGCAGAAAAAATTGAAGGGCTTTACACAACAAAGATCAACCCCGATACAGAGATCACCATTACACCCGGCGGAACCTATGCTATTTACACGGCACTCACGGCTATATTAAATCCCGGAGATGAAGCAATTGTTTTTGAACCGGCTTACGACAGCTATATCCCGAACATTGAGATCAATGGCGGCGTACCGGTATTAATACCGCTTGTTTATCCTGATTACAAGATCGACTGGGACCTGGTAAAGAAGAAGATCTCGCCCAAAACAAAACTCATCATGCTCAACACACCGCACAACCCAACGGGGGCCGTGTTAAGTGCCGATGATATAAAGCAACTGCAAAGTATTGTAAAAGATACCGGCATTTTTATTTTAGGCGATGAAGTGTATGAACACCTGATCTTCGACGGCATGAAACATGAAAGCATGCTGCGTTACCCCGGCCTGTATGAACGTAGCTTTGTCTGCTTTTCGTTTGGTAAAGTATACGACTGCACCGGGTGGAAGATGGGTTATTGTGTAGCGCCGCCGGCATTGATGAAGGAGTTCAGGAAAGTGCACCAGTTCAACTGCTTTAGTTGTAATACACCGGTACAATATGCACTAACGGATTTTTTAAAACAAAAAGAAAACTACCTGCAACTCGGCGCATTTCTTCAAAAGAAACGGGACTACTTTTTAAACCTGATGCAGCAGACAAGATTGAAACCTTTGCCATCGCACGGAAGCTATTTTCAGTTATACAGCTATGCCGGCATCAGCAATGAGAATGAAAAGGATTTCGCCATCCGGATAACAAAAGAATACGGTGTGGCTGCCATACCTACTTCTGTTTTTTATAAGAACGGGGAAGATAACAAAGTACTGCGCTTTTGTTTTTCCAAAAAAGAAGCTACGCTGGAAGAAGCGGCAGGGCGGCTAATGAAGCTTTAATATTTAACCGGAAAGATCGCTAAGGAAATACAGCGCAAAGAAAACAAAGTACACTTTACTCACTTTGCGCAGGATCTCTGTGCCCGCTGCGGTTAAATCAAACTCCAAACTGCTTTAAGTGATGATCTAAATGTTTGTACATCGCCTGTCCCCATTGCGGTTGGGTAAATGTGCCGAACATAGGATGTGGAAATTTGCCCACATTACCAGGCCCGCGGGTGTAAAAAGTATTGATAAGGCCGGAAAGCTCCAGCTTTTCTTTTTCGAAATCCTTTTCGCCGCTTATTTTAAATTCAGGCGCTGTAGGCAGGTTCTGTTTCCAGGGATCGTCGTTATATAATTTTGATTTTATCATCCAGCCCACCATCAGCCCCAGGAAGCTCCGTGGCATTTTCCGATCACTAAGCGGCACCCTAAAAGCAGCTTTGCAATGTGCCAGCATCTGCGCTGCATTCATCTTACCCCATTGCCGTTGTGCAGAAGGAGTTAATGAATTCAACCGCCCCGTTATTTCATCGTAGGCATCTTTGTCGAATAAATTTTTCATGAACCAAACATTTTAAAAGATAAATGAATATTCGGGTATTGAAAAAGAACCTCTTTTTTTGGATTACAGTTGCTCATACAATGCCCTCAACCTCTCCCTCGTCATCTGCTTCTCCCAATCTTTGCCCAGCGCATTTTCCCAAAGCGGTTTCATGCCGAGAGACACGTTTATCATTTTGTCAAAGTCTTCGTTGCTTAAGCCGGCGCAAATATTTTTAGGGATATCGATGTTATTTTTCTCTACCATGTATTTAAATTCCTTCACGCCTTCGGGATAATATGCTGAGAGTTTATCAAATACGATGCAATTTCCAATGCCGTGTTTGGTGCCGAGTAAATAACTCAGTCCATAACTTACCGCATGTGCCACACCCACCTGGCTGTAGGCAATGCTCATGCCGCCGGCATAAGAGGCCATCATCAGCTTGTCATCACTAGCTGCATCCCAGCCATCTTTATTTACATATACATCCCGGCAAAGCTGCAATGCTTTTTCGCCATAGCTTTTGCTGAACTCATTTAGATAAGTGCCATTCAAACTTTCAATGCAATGGATATAACAATCCATACCGGTATAAAAACGCTGGTTGGCAGGAGCGTTCTCAGTTAACTCAGGATCCAGAACGATCTGGTCAAAAGGCGTGAAGTCGGAGTTCATGCCCAGTTTTTTTGTGGGGCCGGTGAGTACGGTGGTACGGCTTACTTCTGCTCCTGTACCACTCAACGTTGGGATACCCGCTTTATATACACCCGGATTTTTCACCAGGTCCCATCCCTGGTAATCGGCGCTGCTGCCGGGATTGTTCATCATTAATGAAACGGCTTTTGCCAGGTCCATGGCAGAACCGCCACCAATACCAATCACGCCGCTTACGGTACCAAACTCTTCTTTTAACTGGTTGGCAAGTTTATCAACATAAGTTGTCTTGGGTTCGTAAGTAACATCCACAAAGATCACCTTGTCGTTTCCACGAATGGGAACACGGTTGGCCAATGGTTTGCCATCAAAGAAATGATCCACCAAAAAAACCATAGGCGCATTTGCTTTGCGGTGCGGCGCAATGATCTCATCTAACTGGTTGAAAGAGCCGCGGCCATAAATTACAAAGCCGACCATTTTAAAATTTCTGAAAGCCATAAGTATGTTTTTTAACCACAGATGGCCACGGATTAAATATCACAGATGGCCCTAGATCAGAGAATGATTCTTTTTATTCCCTTCTTCATATCTGAGACGTTAAAATTAAGTAATAAACCAATTTTACAACCCGAAAGTTTCAGGTAAGTCAGCACTTGCGACATATGTACGTCTGTAAAAGCTTCAACAGCTTTTATTTCCACAACGACTGTGCTTTCCACAAATAAATCCATGCGGTAACCAATTTCCAATCTTACCTCTTCAAAAACAAGAGGCAGCGCCTTTTCCTTTTCAACAAAAACCCCTTCTTTTAGTAAAAGATAATACAAACACTCTTTGTAAGCGCTTTCCAATAACCCAGGGCCAAGAGAGCTATGTACTTTGTAAGCAACTCCAATAATTTGGTAGGTGAGATTATTTGCTGATTCCATAAACAGATTATTTTGTTTGCTTACAGAAGTAGAAAAAAATCTGTGTGAATCTGCGAGCTAATCTGCATAAATCTGTGGTAAAATCACCGCAGCAGTGCTGCTGCCCTTATTAAATCCTCCGGCGTATCGATCTCCACGCCCATGTATTCGGTAACCACCATCTTTAATGGGATGCCATTTTCAAGATAGCGAAGGCATTCGATTTTTTCTGCGGCTTCCAATGGCGTTATGGCCCAGTTGGTGAAGTTGAGTAAAGCCTGCTTTCGGAAAGCATACACACCCACGTGTTCGTAATAAACAGGAGAAACACTTTTATCTCTGTGGTAAGGGATGGGGCTGCGGCTGAACATAAGTGAATTCATATTCTTATCAACAGCAACTTTTACATAATTCGGGTCAGCAATGAATTGTTCTTCTTTCAGCACCTGCATCAATGATGCTACCTGAACGGCCGGATCATTGAAGGTATTCAGTAATTTTTCCAGGGGATCTTTTTGTACAAAGGGTTCATCGCCCTGCACATTCACTACAATATCTACATCCATATTGGCCACCGCTTCTGCAATACGGTCGCTTCCGCTTTCGTGTTCTTTGATACTCATCTTAGCTTTACCGCCATGGGATGTTACGTCATCAAAAATGACCCGGCTGTCGGTAACCACCATCACTTCATCAAATAATTTTGTGGCAACGGTATTATCGTAGGTGTGACGAATGACGGTTTTATCACCCAGCATCTGCATCAGCTTGGCGGGAAAACGGGAGGCAGCATAACGTGCCGGTATCAGGGCGATCTTCTTCATGGAACAAATATAATATTTATACCCCCGAGCTCCAGAAAATAACAGCCTGTGTTTCCAGCAGGTATATTTCAAATTCGGTAACAGCACCCTGTGCAGAAATAATTTTTATTTTATTAACAGGCCCGGCTTTGCCATCATATTTTTCACGTTCCACTTCAATGGTCTTATCTCCTGTGGCGTTTTTGATCGTCGAGTTTTTTGAAGGAAAAATATCTTTGTCTGAGATCAATTCCGGGTATTGACCAATGAGGCGAACTAATAAATAACACTGTTCAATAGTAAAATCGGGCAGCAGGCAAAGTTCTGAAGCAGATTCATAACCCTCCCACCTGTGCCACTCCATTCCATTCCTGTAAAATTGTTTTGTGAGTGTTGATTCGCCCATCTCATTTAATGAAGGGTCGGTCTTTTTGATCAGCAACGGATCGCCAATTAGGGAAGATACCTGGGAAAAATAATCCTTTAATGTTTTTGTGCCGGCCTTTGGTACAGGCAAGGGCAATACATAGCTGCTTACAATAAAACCGCTCTTGCCGTTGTAATTCACATGCCACCAGAAGCCATTAAATCCTTCGGTTGATATGGCTACCGGGGGAAAGGTATCTACGGTGGGAACAGAGATTTTCTCTCCATAAGGAATCTTATCTAAAACCTTTGCATTGGTAGAGGGTTGCTCTCTCAGGCTTAACCCGGCTTTTGCGGCAGCGTAATAAGTGGATTGAGCGAAAGAAATAAAGCATAAAAATATTGCTGCTGTGGATACAATAATTTTTTTCATTGCCTAATACAGTGTTTTTGTGAAATATTATTCGTGCAGATCATCTTCATTGACCGAACTCGGAAGGACTTCTGTTTCATACCCGCAATTGCCACAACGATAAATACTCTCCGGCGCTATGGCATAACTGGAAAACATCCAGGTCAGAATTGCTGTAAAAAAATTGGTAGCTCCCGGTTTAGATACCCGGGCTATCTGGGATTGGCCACATTTGGGACATTCAACAGACTTTAAATAATCTTCGTCAAATTGCTGAAGAAGTATTTTTGCATCCTCAACATCGCTTTCTTTTACCACCAGTTTTATCCCCCCGATAGCATTACTGAGTATCGGATCCATGGTAACAGTATGCTCATCTTTTAAATAACAGGTTATACCGGCGTCCTGCAGTTTTGTGAGCGTAATATTTGCCAGGAAATAATTATCGAAGGTGCGGAGTTTAATAAAATTCATTGTGCTTACTGTTTTCCATCAATGATCAACGGCGTATTCCCTTTTCCCATCACGATCACTTTTGCATTCTGACTCAATGCCAGTTCTTTCATGGCCTTTATCTGTTCGTATTGTAATTGCTGATCGGTAAGTCCGGTGTTGATGATGCGCTGGTAATCCGCAATACCCTGTGCCTCTACCCTTTTTCTTTCTGCTTCCTGTTTTTCTTTCTGCAACACGAACTCCATTTTTTTTGCATCCTGCTCGGCATTGATCTTCGATTCAATGGATGCTTTTACCGAATTGGGCAGGGTGATATTTCTTACCAGCAACTGCTCCAGCATCAAACCTCGTGATTTAAAAGTTTCTTCAATGCTCCGGTAAATGCGTTGCTGAAATTCATCCCGCTTATTGCCAAACAGGTCTACGGCCTGGTAGTACACGGCATTATCCCGGATCTTGGTCCGGGTAATGGGCCGTACAATTTTATCGCGGTAATCATCTCCTGTTTCTCTCAATAATTTTGGCGCATCACTTCCCACCACCCGGTACAGTACGGTGAGGTCGATGGTTACCTCCAGCCCGTCGCTGGTCAATACCCGGATGGCATCGTCGCCTAACTTATTGCCTTCATCATTCACACCACTCATGGTATAGTTCTGTGTTTTTACGTCAATCCTTTTTACATCAAGCAACGGGTTAATAAAATGGAGGCCACTCCCCAGCACATCGCCTTGTATGCTGCCGAATAAAACTTTTACACCCACTTCACCGGCATTGATCTGCTTAACGCAGGACGTGACAATGCCCAGCGAAATAAAAATAAGGCCAATGATGCGGCCAAGGGGTTTGAACCTTGCCAGCGTGGAATTGCTTTTCAGCAATACGGCAGTTATTACCAGCACAATAATTCCGACTACAATTAAAAACATGATGAGTTGATTTAGAATTGCAAGTTCAAGAAAAGAATCAATACTGATGAGATTGATTTTGCACATAAAAAAACCGAAGCGTTTAAACTCCGGTCTTAAAATGTTTTACTCTCTTCCTTTTCCTCTTCAGGAGGCTTAATTATTCAGCATCAGCGGCATCACCAGCATCAGTAACTGTTCACCTTCGCCCTGCTCAGAAGGCTTTACAAGCCCGGCTTTGGTTGGCGTACTCAGTTCCATCACCACATCACTGGTATCGGCGCCGTTCAGCATTTCAATTAAAAATTTTGCATTGAAGGCGATTTGAAGGTCTTCGCCATCATACTGGCAGGCCATGCGTTCGTTTCCTTCAAAACTGAAATCAACGTCCTGTGCAGCTAACTGCAGTTCGCTTCCGCTTATGCTTAATGCCACCTGGTTGGTGCTTTTGTTACTGAACACACTCACCCGGCGCAACGCATTTTGAAAATCGTGTTTGTTCACGGTCATCTTGTACGGGTTGTCGGTCGGTATCACCACTTTATAATCCGGGAAACGGGCGTCTATCAAACGGCACACCAGTTCGGTACCGCCATGCACAACAAAAAGATGGTTGCTGTTGTAAGAAACCTTCAGTTCATCTTCGTTATCGGGCAAAGAACCCTTAAGCAGGTTCAACGGTTTTTTAGGAACAATGAAAGAATCTTTTTTAGGACAACTTACATCGCTGCGGGTGTAACGAACCAGGCGGTGGGCATCTGTTGCCACAAAGGTGATCCCCTTTTTATCCAGCTCAAAGAACACGCCGGTCATAGCAGGCCGAAGGTCATCATTGCTAACGGCAAAGATGGCTTTGTTGATGGCGGTTACCAATGCAGACGATGTCATGGTAAATGAATTGGCATCATCTGCTGCCGGTTCTTTTGGAAAATTATCAGGGGTTTCGCCCATTACCTTGTACTTACCATTATCGCTGGTGATCTCAACCGCAAAGTTCTTATCAACATTAAAAGTGAGCGGTTGCTCGGCAATGTTCTTCAAAGAGTCGAGTAAAATTTTGGCAGGGATGCAAACCTTCCCGCTGTCTTTGGCTTCAATATCCAGGTGAACCTTCATCACGGTTTCCAGGTCGGTGGCAACAACGGTCAGTTTGTTTTTCTCTATCTCAAACAAAAAATCTTCCAGGATGGGTAAAACAGTATTGGCATTGATAACACCGCTGATCTGCTGCAGTTGTTTAAGCAAAGCTGATGAGGAAACGATGAACTTCATATATTAGGTGTCTTTAGTTGGCAAATATAAAATTAACCGGCTCAAATGTACGGGCAATTTTTAAACAATTTTCAGGGGATGTTCCGGTTTGTCGTTCCGCAGTACGAGGAATCTGCCTGGCAGCAATTCTAAAATTGAGTATTTGAATCGTTAACCGGTAGATGCTTCGCTATCGCTCAGCATGACATTGGGGCCAAAGTAATTAACAGCCCTTCATAAGTTTTGCTTGTGCACAATATTTAATAAGGGTATATTGTTAACCTTAGACGATGTGCTTAAGATCGCCTTTACCAAAATTTATTATTTATGAAAAAACTACTGGTGCTGATGCTCTCGGCATTCTTCAGTATTGGCCTGTATGGCCAGGGGCAACAGATAAAGATCCTGAACTTTACCGTTAAGAACCAATTACCCGGGGTAATTGATAACTGGAACAGCATTCCGGGCTCTTTGCTGCTGGTGGCACAAAAACCCCCAACCATCCAGATCAAGGGGATCCGGCTCGTATTACAGATCCGGGCCAATGGGGCAGTAATCTGCAGCAACACGGCTACCGGGGGAATGCAGGTTGATGATTTTGCCACCCGTACCTTTTCAGCATCAGAACTTATTGGCGCTTTATCCGGTTGTCATGATCTGAAAGACGGATCCTATACAATATGTGCCCAGTTTTTTAATGAAGAACGAAGAGAGATAAGCAACGAAGTGTGTAAAGAGTTCACAGTGGAAACGCCAAAGGAAACCGATTTTGCCCCACCCACATTGATTTTTCCGGACAATGAAAAAGGGTTTGCAGAAGAAGAAATGAGTAAGCCACTCAGTTTCAGATGGACCCCGTTGGTACCTAAGCCAAGAGACCCCGTTACTTATCGCTTAAAAGTATGGCAACTGATGCAGGGGCAGAATGGAACCCAGGCCATGCGGTCAAATCAGCCCATCGTTACCAAAGACGTAGATAATATTACGCAAGCTGTTGTAACCGGAATTTATACCGGGCCTTGCAGGCCGCCATACCTCTGTGATTTTATCTGGCAGGTACAAGCGTTGAACCGGGAAGGAAAACCTATGGGGAGAAACAATGGAAATAGTGAACCGTTTTCTTTCAGTGTCAGGCAAAATGAAAACGGCGGACTGAAAAATGTGTATCCCGAAGACAATAAAAAGTTTTCAAAAGCGGATGCACCAAAACCAATTACTTTTCGATGGACACCCCTTGTACCCAAACCTGCAGAACCGGTAACCTATCGTTTAAAAGTATGGCAACTGATGCAGGGGCAAAGCGGAACCCAGGCCATGCGGTCAAATCAACCCATTGTTACAAAAGATGTAGATAATATCACACAGGCTGTGGTCGGTAATATTTATACAGGCCCCTGCAGACCCCCTTATCTCTGCGACTTTATCTGGAGTGTGCAGGCGCTGAACCGGGAAGGAAAACCCATAGGAAGAAATAACGGCAGCAGCGAACCCTTTGTTTTTAAAATTGCAGACGATAACATCAACACAAAAATTGATAGTGTGGATATTACCTGCTGCATCAATGGCAAACAGAATATTTACGTTAAGATAAGTAACCTGCATATTAGCAATCCTGCGCAGGTTACCGCAATTAAATACCGGGTGAATGGAACCGGCCCAATCACCACGTTATCTCCAACAGTTCCCGGGTTAGCATTTACCATCCCTGCAAACTCATCGCAGGTGTTTACCGGGTCAATAAATTGTGTCGACAGTATGAAGACGATCAAATTTATTGTGGATGCGATATGGCCAAGCGACCCCGATAACATAAACAACGAAACAGCCTGGGATACCTTAAAGTGTGTATGTGATCCCTGCAAAACAATGGGTGTTACGTTGAAAGGCGATACGCTTACAAGCACCGCAAGCACCAGCGGGCAAATATTATTATCCGGTGTTTTAAATGGATTGAATCCGGCCACGGTTAAAAAGATAACCATTGAGTTGGTTTATTTCAACATTGTGCAAACCGGCGACAGCAACTGTGTGAAGTGTGCCGAGAACAAGGAGTGGGGAAATTTCATCAAACCATCCAGCTCTGCGTTCACCGGCTTCGGTACCGGTTTGCTGAACGGAATAAATTTCGGCAGGGAGTGGACATGGTTATCAACGGTTCAAAAAGATTGCGATAACCACGGCAATGGTGGCGATGGACACGGTAACGGAGGGGTAGATAATGGAAATCCCAATGCAGGCCTTGCAAATTGTACAACCTGTGGTACCGCTACTGCCGTTACTTCACCGCCCGGGGACCCAAGGAATAATGCAGCAAAAGTTGCCAATCCGGGTATCATTATTGACCCGAATCCCAACCCCAACCCAACACCCAAGGCCAATAGTTTTTCATTACCAATTGCTGTGCCGCCGGGCAGCAGCTTAAAATGTTGTGGCGATAAGATAAGGGTCTGCATAAGATTTACCATCTGGGATTTCTGTTGCCATGCCTGTGATGTGATCAAATGTTATGAAATAGAAAGAAAAGCACAATGATCCTTTTAAAGCCAAAAAAAATTATTATGAAACAGATAAATAAATATTTCACACTCTTTTTAATAATAGCAGTGTTGCTGTTGGGCGGAAATGCAAAAGCGCAGGTGAACGGCTTTACGATTTCTGATCCCACATTCCCTGTGGCGCATAATTTAGGAACCACCTTCCCGATAAATGTTTCGTTCAACTGGACGCCAAGCACCACGAGTGCCACCGTAGTCATCAATTATAATTCGGCATTGGTTAGTTATGATGCAAGTTGTGCCGCCAGCTTACCGGGTTGCATGGTTTTATCAAACACCGGCTCACAACTTACCATAAGTATCAGCAATTTATCATCCTGCACAAACACCGGCGCTATCAGCTTTAATGTTTGCTTCCGGTATAATTGTCCCGACTCCTGTACCGGTGTAACAAAACCCGCCACATTCACCGGAACACTTACAGATAATCTTGCAACAACACAAAACGCAACCTGCTCATCCAATGGCATACTCAACAACAATGTTTCGATGAGCCATATTTTCTGGGCATTCAATCAACTAACGGCAGAAATAACTTTTCGTGTTTGTTTTTATAACCCTGATTGTTTTAAGATCAAGAATCCAAGCTTTACCATAAATCTTTCACCGGCTTTGGGTACCATTACATCAGTCACCGGCGGAGCATATACTTATACCCTTTCCGGAACAACGATTACTCCCAATGTGCCGGCCTTCAATCAATATGCAAGCGATTGTTTTTATTATGTCGTCAAGCTGCCCTGCAATACCGGGCTTGGACAAACACTTACCAGTAACGTAACGTTTAAAGGAACAAACTGTAATGTACCCAACAGTACCATCCGGGGGCCATTGCCTGCATCGTTCACTATTCCGGCTGCGCCTGCAGCAACGGCGAACATCTCTGTTTCATCGATGTCAACAGCAACGTATTTCTATTACAACATTACCAACACCGGCAATACGGCGCTTAATTTAACATCTACGAATATTCTGCCATTGGTGCATTTAAAGAATTCACCAAACTCTGTTTTGCAAGGCACGTCGCAGGCGGGGCTGGTTTGTGGTATTAAATATTATAACTGTTCGCTCACACCAACGGCATCATTTCCTTTGATTGGTAATGGCGCAACAGATAACAATGCCCCGGCAACCAATACAAACAAATTCGACCACACGATAAATAATTTATTGCCCGGGCAATCGGTAAGCCTGTATTTATATTATGATCTTACTTCTTCCTGCAGCGGACCGGCAGGCAATCCGCCATATCGTGACAGCCTATCTATTACTTATAATTGTGTGGCACCACCAACCCCATGTATCCCTTGCGGACCAGGCGGAAACCAGCATCCCGTTATCATTTACAATCCTCAACCAAACATGGCCTGTGTAACCAACCAATACATCCCCGGCTGTAAAAGCCTTGGCGATACATTGGATCTCTGTTATGAATTTGTAAACAACGGCGATGCAACGCTTGTTGGCGGACAGTATAATATACAATTGCCAACCTGGTTACAGGCAATTTATTCCAGCGTGGTTTATACCGGGTTCTCACCAAACCCAACCATTGTCCCGGCGTCAAATATAAAATTCAACCTTCCGAATATTCCTGTGGGTACCAACACGTATAAAATATGTTTTAAAGCAGTAGTGCAACCCGGTGCTGTTGGCGGACCGAATGCATTCTGGGGCATCATGTCGGGCGGAAACCTGATCAATGCACAATATACCTGTTATACATCTTTTAATATCTGCGCTTTCGCAGCCATTGGAATCGATAAAAAAGTAAAAGGGAATTTAAACGGAAGTTTTGCAAACAGTGCAACCGGCAATCCGAATACGGCTGTTGACTGGGAAGTAACCGTGCGGAATACCGGAACAATTGCAGTAGATAATTTAGTTGTGATCGACCGGGTACCAGCTATCAGCAATTTTACAATTTTAGGAAGTCCGTTGTCTGCATCGGTGAGCAACCAGTTTAATATGCAGATGTTAACGGCACCAATAAATATTAATTACACGGCCCTGTACACAACCACGCAAAATATTTGTACCACCTGGCCGGCAACAGGCACGCCTTGTAATACCGGAACCTGGACAGGTGCTGTATCAAACGGCGGCGTTAAGTTCACCTTCAACCCAACCTATACATTGGCACCGGGCGGAACTTATACATTCACATTCCAGACCAAGATACCAGCTGGTACGGGCAATGGCCTGGTTGATTGCAATACCGTTGGCTTCATTGCAAAATCAACAACAGGTGGTTATACCATCAATCCCGTTGAAAGTAATCCTGTTTGCATAGAAGTAGTGGTACCTGAAGTACCGCCCGGCGGATGCTGTAAAGACCTCTTGAAAAAAATTGCAACAACGCAAAGTGTGAATAACGATGTGCTTACGGTGAACGCAACGATCACTGCAGGCCCTAACAAGCTTACCAAAGTAACCGTGTCATTGGTAAATTTTGAAGTGAAACATCCAAAGGATTGTGATGTGTGCGTAAAAGATCCGAAACTGTTTGGCAACATTACCAATCCAAACAGCCCCTTGCCTTTCAGCACCGTTCCGGCAAGTGTTCCTTTTTCACACCTGGTAGCATGGAAAGACAGTCTTGGTTATAGTTTTGCCAACGGCGTGCCGTTAAGTTTCAACATACCATTGCCACCACGCAGCCCTATTGCCTGCTGTTGTGATACGATCGAATATTGTTTGCGATATACGTTCACCGACACGGCTTGTGTAACCTGCGATACCACCATCTGCTATAAAACATACAATGGTAAAGACTGTAAAGTTACAAGTGGCGGAGGCAATAATGGCGAACCATGCAACTGTGCCTGGGATCCCGTATTCAAATATGAGGGCGGACAGAAAACAGTGGCTTGCGGCGGATCAATTAGTTTATTCAAAGGCAATATTCCTGTTCAGCTGAATCCGAATTTTCAATGCACACCGGCATCAGCAACCTGTGCACCATCGGGATTAACGGTAACAATCACCAATAATATAACGGGGGTAACATCCGTTTTAACAGGGTCTAATTATAATTTCACGTTCCTGCAATCGGGAACGTATACCTATAATTTGGCAGGAACCTGCGGAGGTAAATCATGTAACTGCCAGTTAACGGTGATCATACCTTAGCAACCAATGCATTTTATGAAAAACAAAACCATTGTCCTGTTTTTATTTGTGGTGTTTGCTTGTGCAGAAATATCATTTGCACAAACAAAGCCTGTATCTTTTTCGGTAAGCGGTACAGCAGGGGTAACCTATGAAGGATATGGATTGAACCGAAATCCATCCGGCTGGACAGGTTATGCCCCCAGGAAGCCATGGAACCAGGTTCGTTTTAATTTTACGCCCACATTTAAGTTTGGCAAAAACTTCAGCCTGCCATTCAATTTTAATTTTGCGGCCATACCAACAAATTTTGCCGGGCCTTATGCAGGAATAAAAAATCAAAACTTCGGACAGTTCATCACCAACCCGATGAATAATTTTGGCGTGAACCCAAAATACAAATGGGCAGAGCTGCAATTGGGCACACAATATTTGAAATACTCTGACCTGTCAACCGGCGATATCGGCATCTTTGGTATTGGTGTCGATCTTCGGCCAAAGACATGGCGCTTTAAATTCTTTACCGGTATCTCACAAGAAGGGGTTAATTATTTCGGCGGTCCGCCAACCGTTACCGGCGCCTACAAAAGAAAGAACTGGATGTTGCAGATCGGAAACGAAGTAGAAGGAAAATATTTATTCGCCGTGAATCTTGCCAAAGGAAAAGACGTGCCCACATCATCTGCACCACCACCGCTTACGGTAAAGCCACAGGAAGGTGTAGTGATCAGCATTGTGGCGGATACGTATGTTGATAAAGGGATCTATTTTAAAGCCGAAGCGGCGCAATCAACCTTTACAAAAGATGTGACTACGCCCACAACAACACTGTTGCGGGGGTTTAAACCATTTATTGATCCGCATACGTCGACCCTCACCGATTTTGCCGGGCAGGTTTCCGCCGGAAGAAAGTCAGCCAATTTTGATATTGGATTAATGATGAAATATATCGGCGCCGGTTTTCAAACCACGGGGTATCCATACCTGCAGTCAGACCGGGTTGATTATACCCTCAATACAAGATTCAATGCCTGGAAGAAAAGAATGAACGTGGTGGCAAGTGTTGGCCGCCGGGTGAATAATGTAAAGAACACGGCACTAAGAGCAAGCCAGTTCATCGGCAACCTCAACTGGTTCACCCAGTTCAACGAACACTGGAGCCTGAATGTGAACTATAATAATTTTGGCTTTCAGTCAGCCAGCGGCACCAATCCTTATGGAATAAAAAATGTTAGCAATGATCTTGGGTTCAATCCAACATTCACCTGGACGGGTAAAAAAATAATTCACTTGGTAAGCTTAAGCTATAATTATAGTAAGTACGATGAACGGGATGTGCTAACCGGGTTAACGACATCTAACAATACCCATACGGCATTGCTTACGTATGTACCCACTTACCTGGAAAAAGACATTTCGCCCGATTTCAGCGTATTGTATTTTTACAATGATGTACCCCTGGCGAAAATAAAACTGTTCACCATCAGCAGCGCTTTGAGTATGACGGCGGCAAAAAAGAAACTGCGGTTAAGAGGGCAGCTTCAATATACACTTGGAAAACTGAATAGCTATAGCAGCAGCAACAACCTCATCGCTTCCTGCAACGTTGATTTAAAGATCACCAAGAAACTCAGCTGGAATACTTTCTTAACGACCAACTACTTTAAATACGGCAACGAGATATCACCCAACGGGGCAAATTATTTAGAGAGCATAAGCCGGACCGGATTCCAGTACCGGTTCGACACAAAAAAACAATAACATGCAAAAAATATTTTCCTTCATCATAGTATCCTTTCTTTTTTCTGTAGCCCCGGCGCAGATAAATTCAAACCTGATCTTAGCCGCACAACCACCGGCACAATTATCAGAATGGGGCAACCGGAGAGAAGTGCTCACCTTAATATTGAGCACTCCCGGTTCGGTGAGCGGACAGTTCAAATTAAAGGCAGAGATAAAAACACTCGACGGGACCGTTATTGGTTCAGCCGACCTGGCAAAGACAACAACATTTACAAGCAACCCTTCAGGCACTACTATTTTGTTTGCCGGGGATGTGGTGCCGCTGGAATACATGATGTTCACCGGCAAGTACAAAACGAGTTTGCAAAGAACCGGCAAACTGCCCGCTGATAATTATATGCTTTGTGTACGACCTGTGCGCCCGGCCGACTACGTGCCATTGGGTGAAGAGCAATGCAAAACCTTTTACCTGGCTACCACACAACTTCCCATATTGATGAAGCCTTATAATGAAGAAATACTGGATGCAAAGATTGCGCAAACCGCCATCACGTTCCGATGGACACCCGTAGTGCCAAGACAATCATCACCGGTTACTTACCGCATCCAGGTTTTTGAAGTGCTGTCCACCCAAAGCCCGGTACAGGCATTACGAAGCAATCAACCATTACTGGATAAAGAAATATTGGCAGCCACTCAATTTATTTGGCAACCACAATTGGCTTTTGCCCCTGTTGATAGTAATGCAGCAAGAAAATTTCCCACATTTATCTGGACCATTCAGTCGCTGGACAAAGACAAAAAGCCTATTACACAAACTGATGGCAACGGCGAAGGAAGAAGTGAGCCGCTCATCTTCTTTGTTGACCCTAATAGAAAGTACGGAAAGAATTAGCGGTCCTTAGTGCCCTTTGCGAAAAACTTAGCGCCTCTTTGCCGTTTATCCTGAGCGAAGCCGAAGGGTTACCGCAAAGCACACAAAGGAAAACCGCAAAGAACGCAGAGAGTTGCATGATTCAAATTACTTTTGCTTCCTGATGGAAAAACAATCTCTTTCGCCCGACCAGGCCTTTCAAAAAATAAAACAATACTGCGCCTACCAGGAGCGCTGCCACAGCGAAGTAAAAGAAAAACTATACAGCTTCGGGCTGTATAAAAAAGAAGTAGAGGAGCTGCTTTCGAAATTGATAGAAGAAAACTATTTGAATGAAGAGCGTTTCGCCATTCAATATGCCGGCGGAAAGTTCCGGATGAAACAATGGGGGAAAGTGAAAATAAAATATTCACTCAAACAAAAACAGGTGAGTGAGTACTGTATAAAAAAAGCGATGACAACTATTCCGGAAGCAGATTATTCAAGAACAATGCAGAAACTGTTCGACCAGAAATTAAAGACCCTTCGCTCAGAAAAGAACATCTTCATTAAAAAAAGAAAACTGCAGGATCATTTGATGCAGAAAGGTTTTGAACCTTCGCTCGTGAGCGCCCTGGTCTCGAAACTGTAATTGCCTGCCATTATTTCAAACCATACATAACCACCCCCGCTGATTTTATGCCAATGATGCTGTTCTTATAAACAGAGCCCATGCTGCCGTAATCTGCCGGCACAACCACTTTGCCCATTTTGTTGATCAGTGCGATCTTATCGCCGACCTTTACTTTGGCATAGCCATTTTCAAAATCTCCCACATCTTTGTAAATAAACCCTGTTATCGTATTGCCTTTGCTATCCAGTAACCCCCATTTACCATCCTGCATTGCCCAGGTCCTTTCTTCACGCATGGGCCGTATATTTTTATAGTTAAACCCAACGATGACATTTCCTTTATTGTCAACCAGCCCAACCTTATCTCCTTTCATCAGGGGGAATGTTCCGTTAGCCGGGTCGCCGGCCCCTTCATAAAGTATATTACCGATCGCTTCGCCTTTTTTATTGATGAGTTTATATTTCCCGTTGATCTTAACCACTGCTGCCCCGTTGGTAAAACTGCTTACCTCGTCGAATTGCGTAGGGATCACTTCGTTTCCGGTGCTGTCAACAAAACCCCATTTGCCATCGCCCTTAACTGCAGCGAGACCGTCACTAAAATCCCCCAGGCCGTTCCAGGATTGCTTGCCGATTCCTTTGCCGGTTTTATCAAGATAAGAAAACCAACCATACGCATCTTTGATCGCAATGCGGCCATTGATGCACCTGCCGCCTTCTTTAGCAGTTACACTAAAAACCTGGTCCCCGTTCTTATTAATATATACAACTTGCGACATGGCAGGATTTGTACAGGCTGCAAGGCCCTCTGAAAAAGGCCCCTGGAAGTTGAGCGAAAGTTCTTTTATCTTTTTAAAGGTTTTGTCGGCCAGGTAAGGCTTGCTGTTACTGTTATCCTGCAGTACACAAATTCCTTCGCTGAAATTAACAGCCGCATAATAACCTTCCGTGTTCAGTTTTTTCCCGGAGTAATCGTAAAAGTCGTATTTGAAGCTTTTGTTCTTTGCAAGAAATATTCCCTCCTCGTTAAAGTCGCCTGCCTCAGCAGAAGGAACTTGTTTTTTTGTGCCGGTTGCCGGATTAATAATTTCAACTGCAGCATCGTAACTTACTCTAAGGGAATCCTCATTTGCAGCAAAACCGGTGGTATAGGGTTTGATGTTTCCTTCTGTAAATGTTTTTACCAGTTTCCCGTTGTTGTCAAAAACCTTTACTTTGTTTCCGTAAATAAAGAGCACCTGTTTTTTGCCACGGGTAATGGAAAGAGCAGAATCTGCCGGGATGATGATCTTCCTGTTTTTATCCATTACGGCATACTTACCATCTTTTTTAAAATACATCTTATCATATGAGGCCGAGGCAATGTATTCATACTCGGGCTTCATGATCACATCTCCTTTGTTGTTTATCATTCCATACTTATCGTCCTGTGTACGGAAGATGATGTTTCCATTATAATCACTCGTTGCTTCTTTGTGTTCAACCGGCAGGATCAGCTTGCCGGCGCTATCGATCACGCCTTTCTTTTTATCCCTGGTCACTACAAACAAACCGCCATCATAGTAAAACGAAATATTATGATAAGGAGAAGCGGTCAGCTCTTTTCCTTCTTTGTTAATGAGCAGCATTTCTCCCGGGGTGGTTACGCTTCCCTTTCCTGCCCCGCCGCTTGTATAACTTTTTTTGCTGGCAACCACGGCATAACCATTATAAAATGCATTCGCATCTTCATACTTTGCCGGGATCACAAAATTATTTTTCTTATCAATGTAACCCACCTTGCCCGTTTCCTCTGCTTTGGCAACCGCAAGCCCATTGCTGAAGTCGGCATAGTTATAATACATGGCTGGTATAACAACTTTCATGTTTCTGTCCATAAAGCCCATCTTCCCATCCTTTTTAAAATTCAACAGGCCTTCCTTGAGGCTGCCCAGGTATTCGTATTCAGCCGGGATTACGATGGTACCTTTTGTATCAACGGCTCCCCATTGAAAACCGTAAGGCTGCATGGGTTTCTTTACAATAGCCAGGCCTTCACTGAAACGGTCTATTTCGTAATACACAGCCTCGGTGATAAATTTCTGGCTGCCTGCATCAAAGAGGGCGGCTTTATCCATCGTATCCTTCACTTCATAAACTCCCGGTGCCCCGGCACTAAACACTGTTTTATATATCATGGGAAGGATGAACTTTCCGCTGCTGTTAACAAGCCCATACCTGGTTTCGTTTTTAGCATAATAACCATTGCCGGTGGTAATACTTTTGTAAGCGCTTGCAAACCCATCTTCATTCCTGATGCCAACGGTATAGTCCTGGCATAAGGCAGGGAAAGCCGTAAGAATGAATAACAGAACGGACAGGCTTATTTTTTTCATACTTATTTTTTTCTTTTATAAATGTAATATAACGCCGCCCGGCAAAAAATACCTTGTGGTGGGTATATCTGCCGTATGCAGATTACGGCTCATGTAAAAAACAAACAGGCCACATTCCTGTTTGCGCCGCTACCTTTGTTTTACAACCGCTCAGCATAAACCAGCCCGTCAACCTCTTGTCCCTGACTATCTTAGCCGCTTATGAGAGTTATTAAAAAATTCAGCAACCTGGTTATTTTATTTCTTTTATCTGTTGCTGCCTATGCCCAGCCCGGTACAAAAGACGAACCCGGTTTTTTGTTGACGGTATTAAATGAAAGAGCACAACCCGTGGAAGCGGTTACGGTAGAATTATTAAGAGATAACAAATTAGTGAAGGCTGCCATTACCGATTCAAAGGGCCAGGTGAAATTTAGAAAAATTGAATCCGGAAGCTATACGTTTTCTGTTACCAGTAAGGGCTATCAAGTGAAAATAACAGAAACATATTCTTTTCCTTCAGCAAATACAGCCACCGTAACATTGCAACCGGTAAGCACAACAATGAAAGAAGTAAGCGTTACATCACGTAAACCTTTTATTGAGAACAAACAGGGAAAGGTTGTTCTTAATGTGGATGCAGCAATTACCAATGTAGGTTCAACCGTTCTGGAAGTACTGGAAAAATCACCCGGTGTAACGGTAGACAAGAACGGCGGCATTTCCCTGCAGGGAAAAACAGGGGTGCTGGTGCTGATAGATGATAAACCAACTTATCTCTCCGGTTCAGATCTGAATAACCTGCTCAGCAGCATGAGCTCATCACAGGTAGACCAGATAGAACTGATGACCAACCCACCGGCAAAATATGATGCCAGTGGCAATGCAGGTATCATCAACATCAAAACAAAAAAGAGTAAAGTAAAGGGCTTTAACGGAACATTGACCACGGCATTTACACAAGGCGTCTATCCCAAAAATAACAACAGCCTGCTCTTAAATTACCGCACCGGCAAATTCAATATCTTCTTTAATTACAGCCTGAATGTCACCAAATATTTTACCAGCATTTATGCACTGCGTAAATATTACGACAATAACAATAATGTTATTGCCATACTGGATCAGCCCACCTATTTTAAAGGAACCTTTGCCAACCATACCATTAAAGCGGGGGTTGATTATTACCTTTCGCCCAAAACCACGATAGGACTGGCACTTGGTGGTACAACCGTTCGCCGTAAAGGTACCGGCGAGGCCACGGCCACCTGGCTTAATACAGCAGGATCAACAGACTCATCGGTTCTTACTGTTACCAGTAACGACAACCATTATAAGAATGGTTCTATCAACGGCAACCTGCGCCACAGCATTAATAAGAAACAGGACCTTGCGGTTGATATTGACTGGCTCAATTACAAGATCACCAACGACCAGTTGTTTAATAACCAGCTGCAGGTTGCCGGTGGATATAACGATGCATCAAAGGGACATGTACCCAATACCATCTCCATCCTGTCTGCAAAAGCAGATCATACTTTACACTTCGGAAAGAACAGTACTCTTTTATCCGGGTTTAAATCATCCCGTATCCGTACAGATAATACAGCTTCTTACCAGAATTTTGACGGTGTTGACTGGCAGGAGGACTATGGCAAGAGCAATCATTTTATATACCAGGAGAATATCAATGCACTGTACAGCAGCATCGAAACAAAATACAGGCATTTCAGCATCCAGGCCGGCCTGCGTTATGAAGCAACCGGATATAAAGCACAGCAGTTAGGAAACATCCAGCAAAAAGATTCTGCCTTCCGCCGCAACTATGATGGATTATTCCCCAGCGGGTATATCACTTACCAGGCAGATTCTTCAAACAGTTTTACAATAACGGCCGGTCGCCGGATCGACCGTCCAGCCTTCCAGATATTAAACCCGTTCACGTTTATCATCAATAAATATACTTTCCAGAATGGCAATCCTTTTATAGTTCCTCAATACAGCACCAACATTGAGTTGAGCCACCAGTATAAAGAACTATTAACAACTACGGTTTCGTACAGCATTGTAAAAAATTATTTTTCACAGCTGTTTTTAAACGATACCATTACCGGTCTTCTTTACTATTCACAGGGTAATGTTGGCCGCACGCATAACCTGGGCGTAAGCAGTACACTGATGTTATCACCCGCCAAATGGTGGTCCTTTACCTTACAGGCATTATTCAATCATAAAGAACTGAAAGGGTTTAACGGCGATGCTAATTTTAAATCGGATATAAACCAGCTGAATGTTAATATGAGCAACCAGTTCCGGTTTGCCAAAGTATACAATGCCGAGATCAGCGGGTTTTATACCTCACGTGCCCGCAACGACCTGCAGGAAAGGCTTTACCCAACCGGGCAATTATCAGTAGGGATAAGCAGGCCGGTACTTAAAAAGAAGGGCACAGTAAAACTCAGTATGCGGGATCTTTTTTATACCAATGCGATGGAGGGGTTTACTCAATTTCCGAAAGCCACGGAGTATTTCATAGTGCGCCGCGACAGCCGTGTCATCAACCTGTCGTTCACGTATCGTTTTGGGAAAGCATACAAAGCAGTTAAGCGCTCCAGCGGCAGTGCAGGCGATGAGATGGAACGGGTAGGGAATGGCTAAGGTTTTTTGCTTTCGAAAAAAACAGATTGCCAAGGAGGCACGGAAACACAGAAAAATACAAATACTACTCTGTGCTTCTGTGACAAACAACAATTCCCGCTGGGAATAAAATACATTTGATCTCCGTTCATCATTCCCTGATGATGCCTAATTTTATATCCTATGCAAATCGCTGTCTTCCTCATTTTTGTTTCAGCCATTATCTATACGGTATGGTGGCTGCAAAAAAAGAAAACGGTAATAACAGATGCGCTGCCGCTGAAATTAAAAGAGATACTGGCAGAGCAGGTGCCCTTTTACCAACAACTGGGGGAAGATCAAAAAATAAAATTTGAAGAAAGAACAAGACAATTTTTAACACAGGTAAAGATCACTGCTGTTAAAACCATTGCCGATGATACAGACCGGGTGCTGATAGCTGCCAGCGCCATCATCCCCATTTTTAATTTCCCGGATTGGCAATACCGCAACCTGCACGAAGTATTACTTTACCCCGATTCCTTTGATCATGAATTTGAACAGCAGGGCGAAGGCCGTAACATTTTAGGTATGGTTGGGAGTGGTCCCCTCAATCATGTGATGATATTATCCCAGTTTGAACTGCGGCAGGCTTTTACCAACAAGACCGGCAAGAACAACACCGCCATACATGAGTTTGTACACCTGGTTGATAAAACCGATGGCGATGTTGACGGTGTGCCCGAGGCCCTCCTCGAAAAAAAGTACATCATGCCCTGGCTGCAACTGATGCAAAAGGAAATGGAGTTGATACGTGATGACCGCTCCGATATTGATCCGTACGGTACCACAAACGAAGCTGAATTTTTTGCGGTAGTATCCGAATATTTTTTTGAACGACCCGACCTTCTCAAGGAAAAACACCCAGACCTGTATGCATTGTTGCTGCAAATATTCAGTCAGCAACCTGCCGGAGAACAAAAATAAAAGGCGTTTCCTGTAGAACATCAAGCATCTCCTCCCTTTCGTCAAACGGATTTTTATTAAGCACATGGCTTTATTTCTTTTGTGTTGAAAAGCTGCTGTTGCAGCCAAACTTATTTCTTCATTAAAAAATTAAAGTCATGAAAGCAATGATCAGTAAAGCCATGATGCTGATTGCCACCGCAGCAGCACTTCTTTCTTTTTCGCCCAACTTCGGCGGCGAGGGATTTGAGATACTCCTCAACGGAAAAGTGCTGCTGCAGCAATTCGGCAAAGACGTTAATACGGTAAAGAACCTGCAGTTAAGCCAGGTATCTGCCAGCGACAAACTAACCATCCGCTACTATCACTGCGGACATGTTGGAAAGAACCGGATCGTTACTGTTAAAGACGGGAACGACAAAATTTTAAAACAATGGCGCTATAATGACAGCCAGTCTGCGGCCAGCGAAATGCTGTGCAGCGTACAAGACATCATTACGCTTAAGAAAGCAGGTAACCTTGTTTTTAAGATCTATTATTCTTCCAGCGAATTACCCAATGGGCGTATGCTGGCTTCGGTTACGATCGGTAACGGGGATGTGGTGAGGAAATAAATGATTACGATAAACCCTGTAAGGCTTGCCCAAACCTTACAGGGTTTTTAAATGCTGCAGATCCTTCCCGGGATATTTACCCGGATGCGCCGAAAAAAAAGCAATGATCTTTTTAAAATCTGCCCCCTCATCATCACTGGTAAAAAAAACATCCCCAATCACCACTTCTTTCGTTTTAAAATCAAAGGCAATGGGTAAAATGGGTACCTGTGCTTTTTTGGCAATGTGATAAAAGCCGCTGCGTAATGTATCCACCCGCTTGCGGGTGCCTTCGGGAGCAAGGGCCAGCAAAAAACTTTCATTGTTGGCAAAAAGAGCGGCCGCCTGGTCAACCATACCATGTTTACTATGCCGGTCAACCGGGGTGCCACCAAGCTTACGGAGCAGCCATCCCAGCGGGCCTTTGAACAGTTCCTTTTTCCCCAGAAATTTAGCGTGGGTTATCTTCAGCTCATTGCGGGCGGCAAAACCAACCAGCACATCCTCCTTGCAGGTATGAGGTGCTACGGCCATCAGCATTTTTTTATACTGGAAAGGAAAACTGCCGGCGATCTTCCAGCCGGATAATTTCCAATATAGTTTTAAGATCTGGCGAACCATGAGGGTAAGGTAGTCAAAAAACCGAATTCCATATTTCTTCATTAAATTTATATGGTACAGGAAACGGTTGCTTTAAAAACAGGGGCTGACATCAATCACCTCAGCCGCTGTAAATGATCAGCATGCCTGTTCCGTAAACAAGGCAATTTGTGCATCATTATTTTATTCCCAAACCTATTCTTCACTTATTTATGAAATATGAAATCAGATTATGAAATAGCCCAGGAAGCTGCCATCCGGCCAATAACATCTATTGCCACCGACATGGGATTGCCGGCAGATATGCTCATCCCCTTCGGCTATCACAAAGCCAAGATAAACATCAAAGAGTTTGATGAAAAAAAGATCGCTGCATCAAAACTTATCCTGGTAACTGCCATTACACCAACCAAGGCCGGTATTGGAAAAACAACTACATCCATCGGACTTGCAGATGGATTAAAGAAGCTGAAGAAAAATGTAGTGCTTGCATTAAGAGAGCCTTCTTTAGGTCCATGCTTTGGTATGAAAGGCGGCGCTGCTGGTGGTGGTTATTCACAGGTGATACCCATGGAAGAGATCAATCTTCATTTCAACGGCGACTTTCATGCCATCACCGCTGCCAATAATACACTGGCTGCCTTGCTTGATAATTTCCGTTTTTATAACCGGGGTAAACCCGAAGGCATCAAAACGGTTTTATTCAAACGTTGCCTGGATGTGAATGACCGGGTGCTGCGTAAAATTGTAACGGCACTTGATACGCCAAACAACGGCATCCCTTCCGAAACAGGATTTGTGATAACCCCGGCCAGTGAGATCATGGCGGTGTTTTGTCTTTCTGAAGGATTGACAGAACTGCGCCGGAAAATTGACGAGATGTTGCTTGGTTTCACTTTTGCCGGAAATGGATTTACCACAAACGACCTTGGCGTTACCGGTGCCATCACGGCATTGTTGAAAGACGCCATACAACCCAACCTGGTGCAAACTTTGGAAGGCACACCCGCTATGATACATGGTGGGCCTTTTGCAAATATTGCACATGGTTGCAATTCCCTCATGGCAACTAAAACGGCCCTGCAGTTTGGCGATTACGTGGTAACCGAAGCCGGCTTTGCCACCGACCTGGGGGCAGAAAAATTCTTTAACATAAAATGCCGCAAGGCGGGATTGCAACCGGCCATGAGTGTATTGGTGGCTACCTCACAGGCACTAAAACTAAGCGGTGGTGCCAATGAAAAAACAATGATGCTGTCCGATAAAGAAACACTCACCAAAGGACTAAGGAACCTGGAAAAACACATTGCCATACTCAAATCATTTAAGCAACGGGTGTTGGTTTCACTCAACCGTTATCATTTTGATACCGATGAGGAGATCGCTTACCTGCGAAACTGGTGTGCTGAAAAAGAAGTGTCGTTTGCGGTGAATGAATCTTTCCGCCTGGGTGGGGAAGGCGCATTGGAAATGGCACAGGCCGTGGTGGATATTTGTGAAACGCCCCCGCAACCACTGCAGTATACGTATGATTTAGAAGATGATATTGAAACCAAGATCCGGAAGATAGTGACCACTATTTACGGAGGAAAGGATGTGGTGCTTTACAAAAAAGCGCAGGAAACGTTGAAGAAAATAAAAACATTGGGACTGGAACACCTGCCGGTATGCATGGCGAAGACCCAATACTCTTTTACACACAATCCTGCCATCAGCGGGCTGGATGGTGATTTTAAAATTGATGTGGACGACCTGGTGATCAGCAAAGGCGCCGGTTTTATTGTGGCCGTTTGCGGCGAAATGGTGCGTATGCCCGGTCTGCCTAAAATACCACAGGCCAATTTTATTGACGTGGTGGATGGAAAGATAACCGGGGTAAGCTAAGGCTGATTGATTTTATTTACGGCATGAACAAACGGTATTATAAATAATGATAGAACAAACAGAACTTGTTATAAGCAAGTGGGATTACCAACCGCCACAAAACCCTGTTGATGACCCAGAGGAGAAACTGACCAGTTATATTACACTGGATGTAATGAAATTGCGGGCTGCCCGTAAAAAAGGAATTGCCTGCCGCTTTACCTGCGAATTTATTTTTGAAAAGAGAACGCTGCTTGAATATGTGGCCGCCAACACCTATGTAATAGACCTGCCCGATGTAATAGACCGGAATGAACTGCAGACCATGATCCAGAATACCTACACGATATTCAAAGAGAAATTTGATCTCCGGAAACTCGGTACGGTGTTACAGGATAAAACACTGCTGCCTTTTGACGAAACCAGGTACGACCTGGATCCGGTGCTTGCCCTGCTTAATGAGTAACTAAACAACCGGGCCGCTTATTTCATTAATCGGAGTTTCCTTGGAATAGCCATTATATCAAACTGCCCCTTTATAAGCCAGGAAGTTCCAAAGAATATCAATGCTATTGCCTCAAGGCAAAAGACAGGATGCAGTTTATCAAGCCATGCCAACTTTGTTTCGATCCACATGCTGTAAATGAAGATCAGGGCAATACAGATGAGCATTGCAATTCCGCAAACCAGGTAAGTATTATGGTGCTCTTTTTTCCCAAATGCATTTATGTCATCGGATCTTCTGAAGTTAACGATCGACATCAACGCAAGGGAGATGAAGAACAAAGAAGCCATGGTGAAATGAATGTAGCCCGTATTGGAACTGCTTAGGAAAATTCGCATATTATCACTTATGCAATCTTCCGACCCGGTAGGAAAGATCACAACACCCAATGCAAAAAAACCGGCAAGATTTGTTAGCGCACTGTCTGACAGGCCTCTTTCTCCCGGGCGTAGTTTATGCCCTTTGTAACAAAACATAAATAAAGCCACTGAACACAAAACGCCGGTAAACAATTCGCCAACGGTGCTGTAGTAATAATGGCTTATTGAAAATTTGAAAGAATTCCCGGCTTCATATGCCGCCGCACAGGTGGTTTTAATAAAGAAACTGTTATTTAATATATCAAGTTTGTTTACGGTAAAGTTCCCGATCAGCAGCATAAAAGGAAGAAGCAGGCCAAGCCACCCGATGGCCCTGCGTATCTTGAGGTAAGAGATTACAAGGTCGCTGTTATCATCTTTGGTTGGAATAGCATTCATAACGTTTATTTTTTGAGATGAGAGTAAACACAAAATATAAAAGATACCATGCATTTGCAAAGGTGAAATCACCCTAAAGCAGGTAGGGTAGTAAGTCGCTGATACGAGGTTGATCAATCTAGGTGGGAACGCATAAAAATTTCATGGCAACACACTCGTGCTTCTTTATTATAATAAACAGCCTTAACAGCTTTTAAAAAATATTCCCGGCTGTTCTTCCAGCAGCGCTTCAATTTTTTTTGCCGCATTCGTGATGGAGAGCCCGCCCAGGTTAGTACATCGAAGGGTGTGGTGTATGCGGTCACCCACTGCTTTCATGGTTTCTATTACCTCGTCCAAAGGAATCAGTTGTTCGTAATTTGATAAGGCCATGTTGGCGCAGGACACTGCATTGGTTGCCGCCATTACGTTTCTTCCCAAACAGGGAGCTTCTACCCTGTTTCCAATAGGGTCGCAAATAATACCTAAAGAATTTTGTAAAGCAAGTGATGAAGCTGCAATGGATTGTTGCAGAGAGCCGCCTTTCATTTCTACAATAGCTGCAGCTGCCATACCTCCACCCGACCCGGTTTCGGCCATGCAACCACCAACCTCAGCAGCAAATGTTGCATGTGCTGCAATGAACACACCGATCAATCCGGCCGATAACATCGCTTTCACCAATTCATCTTCGTGTAACTGCAAAGAGTGCGCTGTGCCAAACAAAGCACCCGGTAATGCACCGCAGCTTCCGGCGGTGGGAGCTGCAACAATAACACCCATCGAACTTTTTACTTCCATCATGGCGCTTACATACATGATGATGCGGTTGTTGGTTTCTCCGCCAATTAATTTACTGGCTTCCCAGTTTTCTTTGAATTGCAAAGACTGGCTTCCTAAAATACGGTCCTCATAATGTGTGCCTTTTAAGCCAAGCTGAATGGCATTGCCCATGATGTGAATGATGCTCCGCATCTTTTCAAAAACTTCGGTGGCAGAAATATTTCCTCTTGCCATTTCGTAATCAACAGCCAGTTCCCACAGAGCTTTGTTTTTACCGGCATTGTATTCCATCATCTCATTGCAGGTAATAAAGGGGACCTGTAAATCCTTCCGGGCCATTACCGGTAAAACCGGTTGCAGTTGTTTGATGAAAGAGACCCCTTCCATTGCCTGCAGCTCTTTGAAAATGCCTTCATCTAAAAATACCTGCGATTTAATTTCAATGAAAGAAATTTCGCCTTTATGAAAGGCTATATCATCATACGGTATGGAGGCTTTTAAAAACGCAATGATGTTACCGGGCTCTTTGCAATAAATCAATGTTTCAAAATAATCGCCTGCCATGCAAACCGGTACCTCATCAATGGCGATCACTTCAATCATGCCGCCGCCGGTGGAGATGGCGGTTAACTTTCTTGTTTCCTTATTATTCTGCAGTGTTATTTTATACAGGTTTGGATGGCCGTTGCCAATATCAACAATATTGATGGTAACATTGATGCCGGCAGTAATAATATATTTTTCAGACTCCGGCAAACGTTCATCATGCGCTTCCCATCCTAAAAAGCCGCCAAACAATCCCATATCAGATCCCTGGCTTTTATGCGTGGTTGCCAATGAACCGTTGGGATCAAATTCTATCAGAATGTCTTTGATGTTTTCATCGACCAGGTCTCTGCACAAACGGGCAATTCGTAAAGAAGCGGCACAATGCGAACTGGATGGGCCACGCATTACCGGCCCGATGACATCGTTGAATATACTGGGATATGTGTTCATGTTGATTGTTAAGTTACTAAATATTCTTTTGGTTAACTACAAATTATCCTTCCAGAATTTTTCCATACTCCTTCGCATATGCAGGGTGGTATTTTTTCCCTGGCTGATACTGTGGTCCCGCATGGGGTAAGACAGCATGGTGAACAGCTTGTTATTTTTGATCAGCTCATTTACAAGCATTTCAAAATTCTGGTAATGCACATTATCATCACCTGTGCCATGAATGATCATCAGGTTGCCCTCCAGTTTACCGGCATGTGTTAATGGAGAACCATCCCGGTAGCCTGCCACATTATCATTTGGTAAACCCATGTAGCGTTCCTGGTAAATATTATCATACAATGTTTGTAAGGAAACAAAGGAAACAGCAATACCGGTTTTGTACACATCGGCATGACGGAACATACAATGCAGGGTCATTTGTCCGCCGCCGCTCCAGCCCCAGATGCCGATACGTTTTTCATCAATAAAAGAATACGTTGCAACAATTTTTTTAGCAGCCTTCGCCTGGTCATCGGCAGCCATTAAACCGATCTGCCGGTAAATACATTTTCTGAAATCACGGCCACGGGGTACACGGGTGCCGCGGTTATCGATGCTGACAACAATATAATCCAACTTGTTGCTGAGGTATTGATGCCAGAGGTTATCACCGGTGCCCCAGTTGTCCTGCACGGTAGAGCCAGCCGGCTCTCCATACACATGAACTAAAAGCGGGTATTTTTTCTGCGGATCAAAATTTATGGGCTTTATCATCCATGCATCCAATACCACATCGCCAATATCTACTTTAAAAAATTCTTTGTTTCGCAAGCCCAGTTCATTCATTTTTGCTTTTAAAGCGGCATTGTCTTCCAGTAGTTTTATTTCTTTATGAGTATTAAGATTGATCAATGAGATCCGTCTTGGTGTTATTGCATTCTCAAAACTGTGTATGGCATATTTTGCGTCGGCAGATATCTGGTAACTGTGCTGACCGGCCATATTGGCTGGTGACACTCTTTCCGCTTCCCCGCTTCCATCCAGCCTGCTGCGATACAGATAACGCTGCGTAAAATTTTCAGGCGAAGCAATATAATACACAAAGCCACCAACCGGATCGATGCAGTTAATATTTACTACATCAAAATTTCCTTTGGTAATTAATTTCATTTCTTTTCCATCTCTTGATACTTTATACAAATGCATCCAGCCATCTTTTTCACTGGTCCAGGTAAATGCTTTTGTATTATCCAGCCACACAATGTTATCATGTATATCTAAAAATGCTTCGTCTTTGTCGGTCAGAATATTTTTAAGCCACATGGTTTTTGTATTGCCTACCCAAACGGTATTGGTGTTTTGTAAACGGTTCAGTTGCTGTATCATCACTTCTTCGGAACCGGGTATATAATCCATCCTGGCTATATAATTATTGCGTGGATCGCCGGGTACTGCAAACCATTTTGTTTTTCCGCCTGCGGCGGAAATAACGCCCACTTTAACGGCAGAATTAGCCGTGCCCACTTTTGGATAAGGCAATGGAATGGGTTTTGAATAATTGGAATCAACATTGTTGATCATGTAAAATGTGCCAACCCCTTTTGTATCTGATTGCCAGTAAGCAATATTTTTTCCATCGGAACTCCAGCGAAAACCATCCAGGTCGTCCAGTTCTTCTTCATACACCCAATCAAATGTTCCGTTAATGATATTATCGCCCCCATCTTTTGTCAACTTAATTATTACACCCGTAGCAATATCTTCTGCATAAATATTCAATTTGCTTACATAAGCCACTCTTCCGCCATCCGGCGAAAATTTGGCGAACATGAGTGTTGCTTCTTCAAGTCCCTTGCCTAATTGCGTTAGTTTACCATCAGCCAGGTTGAGCACCCAATAATCGCCTCTTGAATTTTGCCGCCATACTTTACGGGTATTGGTAAAAACCAGTAATTTGCTGTTATCATCGCTCCAGATATAATTGGCAATAGACAGCGGTTTGGTTGCTCCCGCCGGAATCAGTTGTTTGGCATTTACCAAAACATTTCTTGCTCCGCTTTCTGCATCATATACCACAATGTCATTTCCTTTTGCTTCTGCATTATTCTCAAGGGTAGAGTAGCCTTTGTTATCTTTCATCCATCTTACGGGGCCAAAACCCTTTGCCCGGTATAAATTATTGGAGTAAATATCTTCTAACGTTAATTTTTTAGTTTGCGCAAAGCTGTTGCTGAAACAAAAAATGACGAGGATAAAAATCAGCCCGTATGAAAGTTTACGATTCATGTTATAGATTTTATTTTTTAATGTTAGGTATGGTTATTCAACTAGGTAAACAGCCCCTTTAATTGTTTTAAATTCAATTTTGTTACCGGGTACTTTTTTGAAGGAAACAACTTTACTATTGCTGCTGATCTTCATACCCGGTTTAAATTCAAGCCTGCAAACCGCCCCTGCTTTTGACAATATCTTCAATTGCGTTATTGTTTTATTTTTCCAGGCAAAATCCAGTTCAAAAGCCCCTCTTGCACAAAGGCCCTTAAGCTCTCCATCACCCCATTCATCGGGTAAAGCGGGTAATAATTTTATAAACCCATCGTGTGACTGCATCAGCATTTCAGTAACTGCAGCGGTAACACCAAAGGAGCCATCAACCTGCAATGATCTGCCACAAAGCGCAAACATGGAAGCACAGCATTGTTCCTTTAAATACCCTTTGTAGATCTTATTGGAACGGTTGCCATCTCCCAGTCTTGCCCACAAGGCCATCTTCCATGCTCTTGAAAAACCAGTGGAAGCATCACCTCTTTCTTCCAGCACTTTTTTATAGGCCTCGATCAATGCCGGTGTTCTTTTTTCGTACAATACCTTACCGGGGTACAAGCCATACATATGTGAAAAATGACGGTGATTTTTTTCCAACGATTTCCAGTCATCGGCCCATTCCTGTAAGGAACCATCTTTACCAATTTGTGGTGGTACCAATTTTTCCCTGGCTGTTTTAACCTGTTGAACAAAAACATCCTCTTTACCTAAAATTTTTGCAGCTTCAATATAATAACCAAAGAGATCATACAATATCTGCATATCAATAGATGAGCCTGCACATATTGTTGTGCCTTCCCGGAATCCTGCTGTTACTTCATCAAAATAAGGTTTGTTGCCGCCGCCATCCGGAAAATTTTCGGGTGAGGTGGAGGGGTTGGTGACCAGCCATTTTCCATTAGGATGCGGTACTAAAAAATCCATAAAGAATTGAACCGAGCCTTCTATCAATGGATACGTTTCTTTCAAAAAACCTTTATCCATTGTGTATTGATAATGCTCCCATATATGTGTGCATAGCCATGCGCCACCAACTGTAAAAGTTCCCCAGGTGGGGCCATCCATCGGTGCCGCAACCCGCCATATATCTGTATTCTGATGAAACACCCATCCTCTTGCTCCATAATGTTCACGGGCTACTTGCGAACCCTGGTCAGTTAATTCTTTTATCATTCTTACCAGGGGCTCGGCACATTCCGAAAGATTACCGCTTTCCACCGGCCAGTAATTCATTTCAGTATTGATGTTGGTAGTATATTTTGAATCCCATGCAGGATTCATATTATCATTCCAGATACCCTGCAGGTTGGCTGGCTCGGTACCCGGCCTGGAAGAACCGATCATGAGGTACCTGCCAAATTGATAACTTAATGCAGCCATGGAAGGATCTGGTTCGGTTTGAATTTTTTTCACCCGTTCGGGTGTTGATAAAAACGAATTTTTGGTATTTGGTAATTGTAATGATACCCGGCCAAAATATTTTTTATAATCAGCTACAGCAGATTCAAGGATCGTTTTATAATTTTTATTTTCAATGGCTGTAAAATAATTGGTTACTCTTTGATGTTGATCTGCACTCACATCTTTGTAATTCACAAAATTGGTAGCAGCAGCAAAATAAAGGGTTACCGAATTTGCATTTTCTATAAGGAGATTCACATCATCTGTTTTCATGGAGCCTCCTTCCGGTATTGCCTTTATTCTTGCTTCATATCTCAACTTTCCTTCAATGCCCATATAGTCGGCCGACTTACCGGTGAGGATCAACCCATCATTACCATATGGGTCCATCCTGAAATAATCGGTTGCATAATTGGAATGTGTTTGATTTCTTTCTCCTCGCAGGTTGGCCGTAAAAGAAATACTGCCTGGCTTATTAGCTGTAATACGGACAACAATAACCTGGTCTGGTGCCGATGCGAATACTTCCCGTTGATACGTTATGCCACCTGCGGTGTATGAAACCCCGGATGTTCCATTCTCCAGGTTAAGCCATCTTTTATAATCAGTAACGCTGTCCTGGTTCTTAAAAAATAAATGCAGGTTGGCCAGGCATTGGTATTTCATTTGTTCTACCGGGTAGCCCATCAAATTGCGGCCGAATAAATTATGGGCCGCTAGATACTTTTCTTCAAAAACCAGTTTTTGAATTTCAGGTAACACTTTATAACCGCCTTTTACAAGGGTGGAATACGGACCGCCCGACCAGTAGGTTTCTTCATTTAACTGAATGCGTTCTTCGCCGTTCTTTCCAAACACCATGGCGCCCAACCGGCCGTTACCAACCGGCAATGCCTCATCCCATTTTTTGGCAGGCGTATCATACCATAATAAAGTAGCCGGGTTAAATGTCTTGCCGTATATTTTTCCGGGAATATCATTTACCTGTGCGATAAGGGTTGCGGGTGTTAACGAAAACATGGACAGAAAAAAGAAAGTGAAATATCTCATGCTGTAGATTGGTTTAAAAAAATAAAACACGAAAACCAGAAGAAAGTAATGGGATGGCAGCCTCTTTAAAGATAGCAAAATATTTCAGTCTCCTTACTTCTGCCGGAACCTGCTATTGGAAGGATAGATAATTTCTTCGTTAAAGATTTTCTACCTTCAATCCCATGAAAAAAACCCTGCTTTTCTTTTTTCTCCTTTTCTCCCTTTCACTCTTTGCCCAACAAAAAACACCCTATAAGATCATTGCCTATGCCACCGGTAAGGCAGAGACCATCAAACAATACCCCATTGATAAACTCACGCATATTATTTACAGTTTTTTAAAAATACAGAATGACACACTTACGTTCCGGGACAGTGCGCAGGAAAATACGGTACGGCAACTGGTTGCATTAAAGGAAACATATCGGCAATTAAAGATCATGGTATCTGTCGGCGGCTGGGGCGGCTGCTCATTTTGCAGCGAACTGTTTGCTTCAGCAGAACACCGGCTAAATTTTGCAAGAACGACCGCAGCGCTTTTCAAACAGTATGGCATTGACGGATTGGACCTGGATTGGGAATACCCGGCTATTGAAGGATACCCCGGCCATAAATACGATACGGCAGATAAAAATAATTTCACCGAACTCATCAAAACACTGCGGCAGCAACTGGGAAAAGATTACCTGATCACCTTTGCTGCCGGCGGCTTTATAAAATACCTTGAACAGTCAGTGGACTGGGATGCAGTAATGCCAAATATTGATTTTGTAAACCTGATGACCTATGACCTTATTGGTGGATATGCTACGGTAACGGGCCATCACACACTGTTGCAGGATTATATGCCTGGGCAGGAGTCTGTAAGCAGGTGTGTGAACTGGCTGCTTGATAGAAAAATGCCCACAAATAAACTGATCATTGGCGCTGCCATGTACGCAAGGGTTTGGGAAAATGTGCCGGATACTAATCATGGCCTGTACCAGCCCGGAAAATTTAAACGGGGCGTTGCCTTTTCTGATTTTACAAACTACTTCAGCGATACATCCGGCTATGAATATTACTGGGATAAAAACGCAAAAGCACCATATCAATACAACCGGGCACAACAACTCTTTGCAACATTTGATGACAAGCGTTCTATAAAAGAAAAAGCAAAATTCATCCGGAAGAAAAAATTAGGCGGCATTATGTTTTGGGAGCTGGCGCAAGACCTGAAAGAAAATGGCCTGGTTGAAGAAATGAATAAGGGGTTGAGAAGAAAATAATACAGTAGATACGGATAAGGCGGATTTGCACCGATCCGTTTTATCTGTATTAGCCTGTGTTATCCGTGTTTCTATCCTTCGCTTCAGGAAAGAATAATAACCTGCAGACTAACGCATATTTTTTAAAAGAATAGGCTTATTTTACCATAACAATTAGATAGAAAATACATGATCATTTCCATTTGCATAGTATTCGTTTTGGGTTATGCAGCCATAGCGCTCGAGCACCCGATAAGGATCAACAAAGCAGCCACGGCGCTGGTTACAGCAGCCCTATGCTGGTCTTTGTATGCGTTGCTTTCGGGCGACAGTCATGCAGCAGCAGAACATCTTACCGGCCATCTTGGAAACATATCGGGTATTTTGTTTTTCCTCATGGGTGCCATGACCATTGTGGAACTCATTGATGCACACGATGGTTTTTATATTATTGCAAGCCGCATCAAAACAACCAATAAAAAAAAACTGGTCTGGCTCATTGCCTTTGTTACCTTTTTCCTTTCTGCGGTGCTTGACAATCTTACCACAACCATTGTATTGGTATCGCTGCTTCGAAAAATAATTTCTGATAAAGAAGAAAGACTTATGTTTTGTGCCCTGGTTGTGATATCTGCCAATGCAGGCGGAGCCTGGTCGCCCATTGGTGACGTAACCACCACCATGCTGTGGATCGGCGGACAGATAACTGCGGGCTCTATTATTGTTCAAACCATCTTACCAAGTTTAGTAAGTATGATCGTTCCGGCTGCACTAATAAGCTGGAAGATGAAAGGCGAAATAAAACGGCCACCGGATGCAGATCAACCCGGTGTTAATTTTAATAACAATGCTTTTGAAAGAAACCTGGTATTTGGTGTAGGTATTTGCAGCCTGCTTTTTGTGCCGGTGTTTAAAACGCTTACTCATTTACCGCCTTATATGGGAATATTATTTGGCCTGGGTGTGATGTGGATCATAACCGAGTTGATACACAGCGGAAGGAATGAAGAAGAGAAAGGCCTTTTATCTGTTAACCATGCCCTGCGTAAAATTGATACACCCAGCATCTTATTCTTCCTGGGCATATTGTTGAGTATTGGTGTTTTGCAGGCTACGGGCGTATTGACCAACCTGGCTGTTGCCATGAATGAAAAAATAGGAAACATCACTGTTATTACGCTCTGCATTGGTTTATTGTCGGCCATTGTTGATAACGTGCCGCTTGTGGCGGCTGTGCAGGGAATGTATTCGTTGGATCAATATCCCACGGGGCATTTTTTCTGGGAGTTTCTTGCGTATTGCTCGGGAACGGGAGGCAGTGTTCTTATCATCGGCTCTGCTGCCGGTGTTGCTGCCATGGGTTTAGAGAAGATCGAATTTTTCTGGTACATTAAAAAGATAAGCTGGCTTGCCCTTGTTGGATATTTTGCCGGGGCAGCGGTGTTTATATTGCAGCATTACCTCGTTGGATGAAACAGCCTGAAACGTAATTAAAAATTGAGAATTAAAAATGTGGAGAATATAATTATTTAATCCTCCCATCATTTGTATACATCCAATTCTTAGTTTTTCATTTTTAATTCTTAATCAGAACTCGGCGCTCTTCGGATACCTCGGGAAAGGGATCACATCCCGGATATTTCCCATGCCGGTTACAAATTGTACCAGCCTTTCAAAACCAAGTCCAAAGCCTGCATGCGGACATGCGCCAAACCGCCTTGTATCCAGGTACCACCACAATTCTTCAGCAGGGATATGCATCTCTTCCATTCTTTTAATGAGTTTATCCATGCGTTCTTCACGCTGGCTGCCGCCAACAATTTCGCCAATGCCGGGAGCAAGGATATCCATTGCCGCAACGGTTTGCCTTCCGGGTTCGCAGTTATCATCCTGGCGCATGTAAAATGCTTTAATGGCAGCAGGATAGTTCGTAAGAATAACAGGTTTCTTAAAATGTTTTTCAACTAAGTAACGTTCGTGTTCGCTTTGCAGATCAATACCCCAGCCTTCTACTAAATATTGAAACTTCTTTTTCTTGTTGTGATTGCTTTCTTTTAAAATTTCAATTGCTTCTGTATAAGTGATGCGCTCAAAACTGTTGTTCACTACAAAATTCAGCTTATCCATCAGCCCCAGTTCACTTCGTTCGTTCTGTGGCTTTTGTTTTTCTTCTTCTTCCAGCCGCTGTGCTAAAAATTCCAGGTCTTCTTTGTTGTTATCCATCGCATACTTAATAATGTACTTGATGAATTCTTCTGCAAGGTTTGCATTGTCTTCCAGGTCATGAAAAGCCATCTCGGGTTCTATCATCCAAAATTCGGCAAGATGCCGGGTGGTGTTTGAATTCTCTGCACGGAAGGTTGGTCCGAATGTATAAATATCGCTGAATGCCATGGCAGCAAGTTCGCCTTCCAGTTGTCCGCTCACGGTAAGGTTGGTACTGCGACCAAAGAAATCTTCTTTGAAGTTTATAGAACCGTCGTCATTTTTTGGAGCTGTGCCATCAATGGGCAGGGTTGTTACCCGAAACATTTCGCCGGCGCCTTCTGCATCGCTGGCGGTGATGATGGGTGTGTGGAGGTAAACGAAATTCTTCTTATTAAAAAAATCATGAACCGCAAATGCCAACGCATGCCTTACACGGAACACGGCACCAAATGTGTTGGTGCGGAAACGCAGGTGAGCAATTTCCCGTAAAAACTCCAGGCTGTGCTTTTTAGGTTGCAGCGGAAATTTTTCTGCATCGCTGTCGCCGAGTATTTCTATGGATGTTGCTTTTAACTCTACCCTCTGCCCCTTGCCTAAAGAAGGAATGATCTCGCCGGTAGCTTTGATACAGGCGCCGGTGGTTATTCTTTTCAATATCGCCTCATCAAACTTGCCCAACTCAGCCACCACCTGGATGTTATTATTGGTGCTGCCGTCGTTAAGGGCAATGAACTGGTTGTTGCGGAAGGTGCGTACCCATCCCATCACGGTTGTTTCGTAGTTGGCTTTTTCGCTGGCCAGCAGGTCTTTAATCCGGGTTCTTTTGTTGAACATATAAAAATAAATTGGGGGGCAAAGATAAGGATGATAGAACGCTGATAATGCTGATGGGGCCGATAAAAACGGATAAAACCAGTGAAAACCCGCAAAATCTGTGTCATCGGCGTTCCGTCTATCCAAAAAAATTGAATTTTATAAAAAAAGCCCTATTTTTGAGCCAGAACAGGCTGATAAGTTTATCCAATCATTCTCTTTATCAGGTAGTCAGGTTCTATCAATATAAATTCTCAATCACCATTTCAGACTTAAGACGGGATTTTTGAAGAAAATCATTTTTCATTCTTTATGTACGATATGTCACAACTGAACGACCTGCTCGTTCCTGAGTTGCTTGACATTGCTGAGCAATTTGACATTCCCAACGCAAAAAAACTTGTAAAACAGGACCTCATCGATAAGATCCTGGAAAACCAATCAAACATGAGCACCGAAAAAAAGAAAGACGACAAGCCAAAGCGCAAGCGCATCATTAAACCCACCGCATCCGAAACAGAAGCTGAAGCAGCTTTTACCAAGCACAAAAAACCGGAACCGGAAAAAAAACCTGTAAAGAAAACGGCAGACAATGAGGAAATGGAATTAATGCCCATAACAGATGAACAAAGCACCATACCACCTGCCATAGCGCAGATGCTGCAGGAAGAAGATGTGCAGGCACCGGAAGAAGACCTGGGTGAAGATGCAGCACAACCACCGGCCAAACAATTTAATCAACGCAGAGACCAGCAGGCATTCAATATTGAATTTGACGGCGTGATACTGGGCGAAGGTGTTTTGGAAATGATGCCCGATGGCTACGGATTTTTAAGAAGCAGTGATTACAACTATTTATCATCTCCGGACGATATTTATGTTTCTCCCAGCCAGATAAAACTCTTTGGTATAAAAACAGGCGATACGGTTTATGGAAGCGTTCGCCCGCCAAAAGAAGGAGAAAAATATTTTGCTTTACTGAAAGTGGAAACCATCAACGGAAAATCTCCGGAAGAAGTGAGAGACCGGGTTCCATTCGATTACCTTACCCCACTGTTCCCTTTTGAGAAACTAGACCTGTGTACCCGTGCGGATAATTACAGCACCCGTATCATGGACCTGTTCACACCCATTGGTAAAGGACAGCGTGGATTGATCGTTGCCCAGCCAAAGACGGGTAAGACGATGTTGCTGAAAGAAGTGGCTAATGCCATTGCCGAAAATCATCCCGAGTGTTACCTGATGGTGGTACTGGTAGATGAAAGGCCTGAGGAAGTTACCGATATGGAACGAAGCGTAAAAGCTGAAGTAATTGCATCCACCTTTGATGAACCTGCAGAGAAACATGTACGGGTTAGTACGATGGCTTTGCAAAAAGCAAAACGTTTGGTGGAATGCGGACATGATGTGGTGATATTACTAGACTCCATCACCCGTTTGGCTAGAGCACATAATACCGTAGCACCTTCAAGCGGTAAGGTATTAAGTGGCGGTGTGGAAGCGAATGCCATGCAAAAACCAAAACAATTCTTCGGGGCAGCACGTAAAATAGAGAACGGCGGATCATTAACAATACTGGCCACGGCACTGGTTGATACCGGCAGCAAAATGGATGAAGTGATCTTTGAAGAATTCAAAGGAACCGGTAACATGGAATTGCAGCTTGATCGCAAATTATCCAACAGACGGATCTATCCTGCTATTGATATTGTGGCATCTTCTACAAGGCGTGACGATCTGTTGCTGGATAAAGATACATTCCAGCGCATGTGGGTGTTGCGTAAGCACATGGCAGATATGAACAGCGAAGAAGCCATTAACCTGCTGCTGAAGAATATGAAGGGGACAAAAGACAATGCAGAGTTCCTTACTTCCATGAATGGATAATTAAAAATTAAGAATTAATAATTAAGAAAGAGCTGCTGTTTAGCGGCTCTTTTCTTTGATGCAACGAATTCTGATAAATACAATTTTTAATTTTTCATTCTTAATTTTTAATTTTCAGTTCCGTGGCAATACAAAAATTAACCATAGAAGAATTCTTAAAACTGGCAAAGCAATACCCCGTGCTGGACGTTCGCAGTCCGGGTGAATACAACCATGCGCAAATACCGGGGGCATTCAATTTACCCTTGTTTACCGATGAAGAAAGAAAAATTGTTGGTACAACATACAAACAGCAAAGCCGGGAAGCAGCCATAAAGACCGGGCTTGATTATTTTGGTGTGAAGATGAAGAAGATGGTGGAAGAAGCGGAGGGAATAATTAAGAATGAAGAATTAAGAATGAGGAATGAAGTGCCTGCAACTTCAAACAGTAAACCTCAAACCTCAAACGTTGTTCTTGTTCACTGCTGGCGTGGTGGCATGCGCAGCGCAGGAGTTGCCTGGTTGCTCGACCTGTATGGCTTTAAAGTATATACACTGGTTGGTGGATACAAAGCTTACCGGAAATGGGTGCTTGCACAATTTGAAATGGAATACGATTTTAAAATTGTCGGCGGGTATACCGGAAGCGGAAAGACCGATGTGTTGCACGAGCTGCTGAAACAAAATAAACCCATCATCGACCTGGAAGATCTTGCAAATCACAAAGGCTCAGCATTTGGATCGATTGCCGGTAAGCCACAGCCAAGACAGGAGATGTTTGAGAATTGCCTGGCACAAAAGCTGAATGATACAAGATCCCGGATCCAGGATGGGAATGACCCCGGATCCTGCATCCCGGATCCCGCATCCTGCATCTACATCGAAGATGAAAGCCAGCGCATCGGCAACCTTCAGATACCCATGCCGCTTTGGTACACGATGCGAAGATCACCGGTTTTCTTTTTGGATATTCCCTTTGAAGAACGGCTTGCTTATATCACAGAAGAATATGGAAAAATAGAGAAAGCACAGCTCTCCGAATCCATATTACGGATACAAAAACGGCTGGGCGGACTGGAAACAAAAAATGCCATTAACTTCCTGGCGGATGGCAAATTGCAGGACTGTTTCCGCATTTTACTCAATTATTACGATAAATGGTATAGTAAAGGGTTAAATAACAGGGAAAATCTTGCTTCCCTGTTAAATAAAATACCCTGTATGGGCGTTGATACAAAAACCAATGTCCAAAAACTGTTATCATGCCAAACCGTAAGCACCTGATCCTTGCCTTTGCCCTGCTTATTTCATCATTTCACCTTATAGCCCAGAAAAAGAAAAACCTGGAAGACATGGACCTTACCGGACTGTGGAAAGGATTTATGTTTAACGATACTACCCGGTTGAATTACCGGTACGAGATCGCTATCAGCGAAAGCAAAGGAAAACTTTACGGATTCACCCATACCTATTTTATCCTTAACGATAAAGAATACCACGGGGTAAAAAGGATCAAGATAAAAAAAGATGGGGATGAGCTGGTAGCTGAAGATGTGGAACTGATCGCAAACAATTATCCCATTAAACCACCCAAAGGAGTGCACGTTCGCAACACATTGGTATTTGAATTGAAAGATACGGTGATGATGCTGAGCGGACATTTCAGCACAAACCGCACAAAGGAATATGCACCGGCTACGGGCTTTATTCACGTAGAAAGAAAAAACGATTACAGCCAGAGTGCGCTGATTCCTCACCTGCAGGAACTGGGCCTTGTAAAAGAACTGACTTTCTTAACGGAAGAAAATATGAAACCTGCTGCAGCAACGGCGAAAATATTAAAGCCGGTACCTGTTGCAGAAGAAGAAAAAATAGTTGAAGCGGCTGTAAAAAAACAGGCAGAAGAAGTTAAGAAAGCTGTCGCTGCGCCTGCAGAAAAGGAACCCGTAGTTGTAAAAGCAGAAACAAAGACCGTAGAGATTCCGTCTGCTAAAACCGTGACGAAGCCTGCAGAAACGGTAGCTGCAAAACCTGCTCCGCAAAAACCCAAAGAACAGGTACAGGTTGTAGTCAAAACAACAGAACCGGTTGCTGCAAATAAACCAGCACCCGCAAAAACAGAAATGCCCGTTGTTACCAAAGCAGAAGTAAAACCAACCCCTGTAAAACAACCAGGGAAAGTTGACCCGACTGCAGCAACTGATCTTGCAAAACGAAAAGTAGAAACCATACAAACCCTGTACTTTAAATCCGATAGCCTGGAGTTAGTGCTTTATGATAACGGTGAAGTAGATGGCGATACCGTAAGTATAATAATGAACGGAACCGTGATCATGCCAAAGGTTGGCTTATCTACCAATGCGGTTAAAAAAATGATCTCTACAAAAGATGCCGGCGACAGCATTAAGATAATCATGTATGCTGAATCCTTAGGAACGCTTCCGCCAAATACCGGGCTGCTGATCGTGAATGATGGAACCGACCGTTACGAGATACGGTTCAGCGGCGACCTGGAAAGAAATGCAGCTATTGTATTCAGAAGAAGAGAGTAGCGGTTACCTTTGCAGGATGGATGAAATAAAACTTACGCAATATTCCAGAGGCGCAGGATGCGGATGCAAGATAGCGCCTCAGGTGCTGGATGAGATATTAAAAAGTAACAGCAGTTCTCCTGTAATAAAAAATTTATTGGTTGGCAACAGCAGCAAAGACGACGCAGCTGTTTACGATCTTGAAAACGGCACAGCCCTGATCTCTACCACCGATTTTTTCATGCCCATTGTAGATGATGCATTTGACTTTGGAAGAATTGCTTCTGCCAATGCCATCAGCGATGTATATGCCATGGGCGGCAAACCCATTTTAGCCATTGCCATTTTGGGATGGCCCGTTGAAAAATTACCGGCTGAACTGGCACAACGGGTATTGGAAGGCAGCCGGAAGATCTGCGAAGAAGCCGGCATTCCTTTGGCAGGTGGGCACAGCATCGATTCGGCCGAACCTGTTTTCGGTCTTTCTGTAAACGGGTTGGTGGATATAAAAAATCTGAAAAAAAATAATACAGCCAAAGCCGGCGACATACTGTTTATTACCAAGCCGCTTGGTGTGGGTATTCTATCCACGGCACAAAAAAGAGGTGTATTGAAAGAAGAACATTTGCCGGTGATGATAAACCTGATGACGCAACTGAACAAAATTGGTGAGGCGCTGGGAAAAATTGATGGCGTGACAGCCATGACTGATATTACCGGCTTCGGATTGCTTGGCCATTTGATTGAAATGGCTGAAGGAAGCGGCCTCTCTGCTGAAATAAGCTATTCATTACTGCCGGTTGCAGAAGGAGTAAAAGAATATTTAAGCCAGCGCATTGTACCCGATGCCACTTACCGTAACTGGAATGCGTACAGCAACAAAACGGGTTTTGAAAAAGGGGTGAATGTGATGGAAGCATTCAACTTATTACCCGATCCACAAACAAATGGTGGTTTGTTGATTGCGGTGAATGAAGGAGCCGTTGACTCAGTAAAAAAATTACTGAAAGAAAGCGGCCTGGAAAAATTTGCTCAACCGGTCGGCGTAATGAAACCTGCCGCAGAGAAAACGGTTTTTGTAAAACAATAAAATACCGACTGCCGGGTATTTTCTATTTTCAAAATAATTATAAACTTATACTTTAAATTATCTGTATGAAAAAGACATTCTTCTTTTCCCTTATGCTTATCTTCTCCGTTTTTTCTTTTGCACAGGTGAATGTACAAACCCTTGTAAAGCCCGGCACCAAACTGATCTATGCGGTGGAAGCAAATGAGCAGAAATATAATTTTATTGTTACCGTGAAGGTGCTTGTTCCTGCATTGGTGTTCGACTGGGAGATGACAGATCCCGTAAATACCAGCGGTACCATCACTCATACAGCCACAGCAATGATCTCAGCCAATACGATGTATAACTTTTTTTCAGGTGGACAAAAAACACTCGATGATAATACCCTCAGCGTGTGGCTGAGTAAAAATACTTTTACCGGGCTTACAAAGGGAACCAAGAGCGTGCTGATGAAAATGAATACCAATGAGTCTCCGCAAAAAATGGGAAACACGAAAGAAGATCCTGAAGAATTGCATATCCTGGTTAACGGAGAAAAAGAAACGGTAGAAGAATTTACCGCAAAGCAATTGAACGAAGCAGGCGGCCCTGCAGGAGACGATGTTTACTTTACGTTCGCCAATTCTGCAAAAATGCCCATCATCCTGCGGATGAAGAATGGGTTTTATATTGCATTGAAGGAAATAAAAACCAAATAATTTTACCTGCCAGGCTGAGTAAAAGCGAAGCATCCCTGCAGGAATTCTCTTTACAGCGAAACAAAAAAAAGGAAAAAATTATTTAAGAAGCTTATCAATTTGTGCTGCCAGTTTATGATCCTTGTTGGTAACAACATCGCCGGCATCGTGGGTGTTTAACCAAACCTCTACTTTATTATATACATTGGTCCACAGCGGGTGGTGGTTCATCCTCTCCGCTTCAATGGCAACCCTTGTCATGAATGCAAATGCCTCAGAAAAATTTTTGAACTCAAATTTTTTATAGAGGGTATTGTTTTCTTCTTTCCACATAAAAGATTAATTAAAAATTAAAAATGAATAATTTGTTTGATACTTGTACTCTGTGCGCTTGGTTAGCCTCTGTAAAATGAAAAAATTCCTAATGTTTAATTTAAAAGATAAGATGCTGTTTGTGCTTTATTTTTTCATTGGTCATTTCGGTGACCAGCTGTACACCCGGGATGGTGCGGATACTCTGCACCAGTATTTTAAGGTCTTCAGCCGGCACTGGGTCGCCCTTTATCAGCCACAAAAAATCCAGGTGCTTGAATTCCGGCAGGAGGTATTCTCCATCATACTGGTTGTTGTATAAATAATGCGCCAGCGAAATAGAAGGGATCACATATTCGTAAATGCTGAAGAAATAACTGCGTTTCTTTTTGGTTAATTGTATCTCTATGTCGTTATTAACCCGGAAGCTGAGCCCCAGCAACTGGTTGAGTTGCCAGCTGAACTGGTAATCTTTTATCGGGGCAACAATACCCAGCAGGGTGGAGTCTTCAAAGAACTCTTCCGCCAACGCCTCGTTATCAATTTTTAATTTTTGCCCCGTTGCCATTTACAAAATGTAATTAGAATACTATATCAAATACCAGCTCTTCTTTACCCCGGGTTACTTTCACTTTGGTTGCATCGCCTTTGTTGAATTTTCCCAGCACCTGCATATAACCCTGTACATCATTTATTTTATGATCACCGATCTGTGTGATCACATCGCCTGCTTTTATCCCCACTTTTTGTGCCAGTTTTCCTTCGCTTACGCCATCAGCCCTTACGCCCGTACCGCTGTAGGTATAATCGGGCATGATGCCGAGACTTACATTAAAACTTCTTTTTCCCTGTGCAGCCGCTTCCCTTGTTTTGGTGAAAGCAAGCTTTCCTTTTTTATCGGTAGCGTCAACCACGCTATATATGTATTTGATCAGCATCATTTCGCCGGTATAATTTACTTTGTCGGCATCATCGCTTGGTTTATGATAATCACTGTGAGCGCCGGTAAAGAAAAACAATACCGGAATATCTTTCCGGTAAAACGAAGTATGGTCGCTGGGACCAACACCGCTGCTGTCGAAATTTAGTTTAAAGTATTTATCGGTGTTGCTGAGTTCCTGTCCCCAAACAGGCGATGTGCCGTAGCCGCCAATGGTAACACCATGGGTACTGTCATTCAACCTGCCAACCATATCCATATTGATCATGTAATTGGCTTTGCTCAGATCAATGGTTGGGTGTTCGGTAAAATACTTACTTCCAAACAGGCCCAGCTCTTCTCCAGAAAAAGCAACAAATACATAATTGTTGTTCTTCAGTTTTGATTTTTTTAATTGCTTGCTCAGTTCAATCAGGGCTGCCGTGCCACTGGCATTGTCATCGGCGCCATTGTGTATCATAGGTGTACCGCCGGCGTATAAAGAGTTGTGATCCTCTCCATAACCCAGGTGATCGTAATGAGCGCCGAGTATGATCGTTGTTGGAGCGCCATTATCGATATAACCGATCACATTATGCCCGGTTCTTTTTTTCTCGCTGATGGAAACTTCCAGTTTTATATCAGAAGAAGCGGTTTCGTCCTTCAGGTATTTTTCTTTTACTTCCTTGCTGATGTAGATGACCGGTATTTTAACTTTCTCCGTTTTTGATTTCGGCTCGAATTTGAGATCATCTTTTATGGAAGAAGTGTTATAAATAAGAAGTGCGGTGGCTCCTTTAGATGTCACATTGTTTATTTTTTTGTTGATGGCATCTTCCAGGTCGAAATGGGGGTTGCTCTTATTTTCTTCCAGCAGCTCTTTCAGGTTCCAGAACCAAACCGTTCCGCTTTCGGGCAGTGCAATGGCAGCAGAAGCCGTTGTGTTTGCATTGGCGCTGTATGCAAGCGGAAAAAAATCTTTTTCTGCAGAAAGGTTGTTGCTGTTTATCTGCAACGATGTAGACGGATCTATTTGCTTGCCATCATTCACTTCAAAATCCTGGATATAGGTCCCGTTTTCTCCTTTGGCAACTAAACCCGTTGCTTCAAATTGTTTGCTGATGTATTCGTAAGCAAGTTTTTCCCCGCCACTTCCGGTTCTTCTGCCTTCCAGTTTATCATCGGCCAGGTAACCAATATGTGATTGAAGGTTACTGATAACCAGTTTGTCTGCTTTCTTTAATTTTTGTGCCGAACCTGCTGCAGGGATAAGCAACAGCAACCAGAAAATCCGTTTCATTAAGTTTATTTTGGTGAAGAGCCACAAAGTTAGTTGAGGGAATGGCTAAATGTGTAAAAGGGTTGTAAAAATTAATCACAATCTTATTTTCTGAACGAGATAGGCACATAGAAAACCCACATAACTATACTTTCTATGTGCCTATGTGGTTCAGGAAAGCTTTAATTAAATTCCGCATTGCATCCCCATCTTTCCTAATTCGTAACCGGGGAAGGGGGGTAACCGTTATTTTTGCAGGCACAACAGTTTGGCAAAGCAAATAAACATAGCATTAGTAGGCAATCCCAACAGTGGAAAGAGTTCCCTCTTCAATTACCTGACCGGGCTGAAGCAACAGGTAGGTAATTTTCCCGGCGTTACGGTTGATAAAAAAACCGGATCAAGTAATATAGGTCCGGGTCTTACTGCAACGCTTATTGACCTGCCAGGCACCTACAGCCTTTATCCCAAGCGCAGCGATGAGTGGGTGGCTTATAAAGTACTGCTGAACCAGGACAAAGAGATAAAAGCGGATATGGTGTTGTTGGTGGCCGATGCCAGCAATTTAAAGCGCAATCTTCTGTTCTGTTCGCAGATCATCGACCTGGGTATTCCCGTGGTGGTAGCATTAACGATGATGGACCTTGCGAAAAAGAAAGGAACACAAATTGATATTCCAGGGCTGGAAAGAGAACTGGGTGTACCGGTTGTTCAGATCAATCCACGTAAGAGTAAAGGGATTGAACAACTGAAAAAGGTAATTGAACAATCTGCTGAAAATTTATACCTGCCCCCAGCCCGTGATTTTATTGATAACAATGCCCTGGCGGAAAACGCCATTGCTGAAGTTAAACAACTGTACCCCGGTATCAGCAATTACAAAGCCATTCATTACCTCATCAACCACGAACATTTTTTGCTGGAAAAAGGAATGCAGGATACCATTGAACAGGTTGAGATCAGTAATAAATTCAATCCTACAAAAACACAGGCGGAAGAGATTATGCACCGCTATGGCCGCATCAAACACATCATGCAACAAACGGTGGTAGAGGCAGATCCATTACAGAAGGCATTGTTCAATGAACGGCTTGATGACCTGTTGCTGCACCGGCGATGGGGGTATATCATTTTATTGGTCGTTCTGTTTCTTCTTTTTCAAAGTGTGTTCTGGGTAGCTAAATATCCCATGGATGGTATTGAATGGGTATTTGGACAACTCGGCGGATGGCTGGGCAATTCACTACCACAGGTTTGGTGGAGCGATCTGCTTATCAATGGTGTGGTAGCCGGGCTCAGTGGCATCATGGTCTTTGTACCGCAGATCATGATCTTGTTTGGATTGATAACGATACTGGAAGATACTGGCTACATGGCTCGTATCAGTTTTCTTACCGATAAACTCATGCGCAAGGTTGGGTTGAATGGAAAGAGTGTGATGCCGATGATCAGTGGTTTTGCCTGTGCCGTACCCGCCATCATGAGTGCAAGGAATATTGAGAATAAAAAAGAACGGCTGCTCACCATCATGATAACTCCGCTGATGAGCTGCAGTGCCCGGCTTCCGGTGTATACGATCTTAATTGCACTGGTCATTCCTTCTAAATTATATTTTGGCTTTTTAAGTTTGCAGGGACTGGTGATGATGGGATTGTATTTATTGGGAACCGTAATGGCATTGATCGTTGCCTGGGTGATGAAATGGTTCATCAAAAGTACAGAGCGTAGTTTTTTTATTTTAGAACTGCCTACCTACCGGGCGCCAAGATGGAGCAATGCGCTTACTACCATGGTAGAGAAGGCAAAAATATTTGTTTTTGATGCCGGAAAAGTGATCATGATGATAAGCCTGCTGCTTTGGGCGCTTAGTACGTATGGGCCAAAAGAAAAAATGGCAAACGTTTCTGCCAGGTTTGAGCAATTGGCAAAAGAAAATCCGCAACATGCCAATGAATTAAATAAACAGCGGAAAACCGAATTACTTCAAAGCTCTTTTGCCGGCACATTGGGTAAGGCCATTGAGCCAGCTATTCGGCCGTTGGGTTATGATTGGAAGATCGGGATTGCTTTAATTACATCATTTGCTGCCCGGGAAGTTTTTGTAGGCACCATGGCAACATTATATAGTGTGGGTGAAGATGTTGATGAAAATAACAGTACGCTCCGCCAGAAGATGGCTGCGGCTGTAAGGCCTGATGGCTCTAAAGTGTACAACCTGGCAACCGGGTTGTCTCTCCTTATTTTTTATGTACTCGCCATGCAATGTATGAGTACGCTGGCTGTTGTAAAAAGGGAAACCCGTAGCTGGAAATGGCCCGTCATTCAGCTTGTGTACATGACCGGACTGGCTTATCTGATGAGTTGGATAACATACCAGGTATTTAGCTAAAACCTTACATATTTTTCAACAAGTTTTTTTTCAACTCCTTTTTCTCTTGCTTTCTTTGCCTGTTTACGCAGGATAAATTCAAATACGCTCATCCATCCGGGTAAATTGCTTTCGCTGATATCAAATAACCAGGCAAGCGCTAATTTATCTTTTGGAAAACCATTTGGTTTGCAAAGGCCATCACTTGCAAGTCCATATCCAATTTGCAGGCTTTGTTCAAAGCCCCGGCTTGCGGGCCTCAGTTCCACTAAAAATTTACAAGGCTTGCCGCTCCGGTTCCGGAAGAGATGATTGATGTTTGGTTCTGCGGTGGCCGATTCGCCGGGCTTAAGCGTGTGCATTGTTTTACCCAGCTGTACCTGCACTTCCCCTTCCACACAATCAAATTTTTCGCTGTAGGTTTTGTGATAGTGCAGTCCTACACCGCCGCCATTGGCAAGTTCAACTTCCACTAATGTGCATTCGCCATCTGTATCGGCGTGCGTTTTTAAAAAGATCACCTGGTCTTTCTGTATGGGGTTATAAATTTTTCTTTCCATGATGGGAATATTTACGCAAAAATAATATTTCATGGATTTGCTAAAAGTAAAAAAGATAAAAGGGCTGAAACAGAAAGAGCCAAAGAGGATTACCTTTTGGCTCTTTTACTTTTTTGATCTCTTAGCCTACCACTCTACCGCATACACAATCCTGTTCTTCACCTGCGGATAAATTTTCCGGTACAGTTCATTCAATACTTCTTCCCTGCGTGGTTCGTTATAGCGGGTATTGTTGATAATATTCCAGTCGTTGGCATCAAGGGCCCGGCTGTCGCCCGTATAAGAACCGTATTCTTCCTGCCAGCTATAGTCTTCCCGGTAGGTATTGCGGGTGATGACCTTGCCGGCAGCCACATCAGTGATAACCACTTCCATATCTGCCCTTGCAGTGAACGACTGCCGGCTGATGTTCACCGTAGCATACACGTTTCGATATATTGGCCGGCCGCTGCTGTCCCTTCCGTTTTCTACCTGTTTGCCTACATTACGGCTGTACTGGTAAGTCACCGGGCGGGGCAGGTTCATGTTGCGTAAGGTAAGATCAACCGCCCAGTCGGGTTGCACATTATCACGCCTTGCCTCCCAGTCGGTATAAAAACGGGCGGGATAGCGGTTGCTGTTACGCAACTCTCTTACGAGAGTTTGCTGAAAATATTCATTGCTGAAATTATAACCGGAGTTGCCCCAGTTGCTGTTGAAGAAATAAGAATTATCCTGTACAGGGTTTACCTGAACATTTATGATGGCGCTTTGGTAAGCCTCATCCATTTTTTGTTTGGCGTCTTTATAATCCGCTACATACTTATCAGTCTTTTTAAAATAGTTGTATGCTTTTTTTGCATTGTCACGGCCGGGGTTGCTTAAATAATCGGCAGCGGTTGTATAATAATCTTCGGCGGCCCGTTGCTTCAGGTCGTAAATGGTTTGCTGGTAGTTGACAGGTGTAACGGCAGCGTATGCTGCATCCACATCAATGATGGCATTGTGCATATCCTGCAGGATGCTGTACTCATCAATAAGTTTATCCCAGCGGCTGAGTTCCTTCAATTCGCTGTAGCTGCCGATCTTACGGATATGGCGTTGCTGGGCGGCACTGTATAGAACCGGTAATGCATTGATGGCGGCCGTATCGGTGTTGCGTTTTTTTATCGCCTTCACGGCGTCAAAAAGGGTGTTGTCATTGTCGGTGCGCTCTAAGTAAGGTTTGCTGGTTTTGCAGCTTACTAAAATGAACAGGCTGAGTAGTGAGTAAAAAATGTATTTCATAAAATGTCCTCCTTAACTACTATACGGGCAATGGCGGTACCAAAGTTACTGCGTCGGTTAAGTTATTAAAAGATTAACACAACCTAAATAATAAGATACCCTGCGGTTTTTCTTGTACTTTTTTCAAACTTCATTTTATGCGTCACAATTTCAATTTCGGATTTTAGGCACATTTTCTTTGCAAGGGTTTCCGGGGCTAGTGCATAGTAAGGAAATTAGCGACCGCCTGGTATAAATAAAATCAAGAAATGGATACGTAGGTTAAAACTAAACTGTTTGACACATGATAGGTCTTAAAGGTACTTTAACTGGCTAAACCTGATGAAAAAATCGGTCATTTCCCGCCACCCAGCCCCCAATTTCCGCCGTTCATCAAATCCAGCCCTTTATAAAAAAATAATTTTATCTAGTCAAACTCAATACCGGCGTGGCTTTTTTGTAAAAACAAGCTAATATTCAACACCGGCTACTGTAAAAAATATGGTATTATGTGTTGCATAGTACTAAAATCCTATTATCTTTGTGATGTGAAAGGGATAAACCGGTTGACTTCCTGCTCACATAGTTCTTAAAAGTATAGTCATTGAAAACAGATCCCTGGGTAAAGCCAGTCATTAGCCATGAAGTTACCGGGTCGCAAAAAGCCATGAAAAAACTGCGGCCCGGAACAAACCAAGGCAATAGCCGGGGACCGGTTTGAAAGTATAGCCATGAATAATTTATTTTAAAGAATCCTGGGCGAAGTTGAAGGACGCCCTTCGACTACCGCCTAGGATAAAAAACGAAGCCATGAACATAGATAACACAGCCAGCCAGATGCGTAAAGGGGTCCTGGAGTTCTGCATCCTCTCGGTCATTAAACAGGGAGAGGCCTATCCTTCGGATATCATTGATAAAATGAAGGCGGCCAACCTCAACATACTGGAGGGAACTTTATACCCCCTGCTGACAAGGCTTAAAAACGCCGAGCTTTTATCATATCGTTGGGAAGAAAGCACCAGCGGCCCTCCACGTAAATATTTTTCCCTCACCGCAAAAGGAGGAGAGTTTTATAAAGAACTTGAAACCACCTGGTTTGAACTTGCCAATGCCGTAAAGGCGCTGACGGAGGCAGAACAGGTACATTCTGATAACAACAACTTCAACAACCCTCAATAAAAAAAGTATAGCCATGATTTTTGTTGGGCACCAATCAACTAACGAAACAAAAAACTAAAGCCATGAAACAAGTAATAAATATAAACTTCCAGGGACGAGTGGTTCCGATAGAAGTAACAGCATACGACCTGCTG
>Ga0209023_10000035_pt1 | contig 235841 bp, 197 predicted proteins | sample LakOneMetagenome_FD_187468 | JGI IMG/M metagenome (GOLD analysis project Ga0209023, IMG submission 187468) | Freshwater and sediment microbial communities from Lake Erie, Canada (SPAdes) (version 2) | ecosystem: Environmental > Aquatic > Freshwater > Lentic | place: Lake Erie, Canada... | reverse complement strand
GGGCTTGCTGACGCGGCTGCGCTTGTGTTTGGACTTTGCCGCAGGCGGGACGTCGGTGGCGACCGGGACTACGGTGCGGTCGGCGAAGGCCGGGGTTTGCGTGTCGGCGGCCCCTGCCGCCGCGGCCGCGTCCGGCCCCGACGCTGTGGCTGAATCTGCGCCTGCCGCGGTCAGCGGCCCGGCCGCTCCGCCGACAGCGCCTGTACCCGAACCGTCCGGTGAAGCCTGCTGCGCAGCAGGCGGCAAAGGCGCGGGCGCAGGCGCGATTGCCGCCGACGCCGGCACACCGACCGGCCGCAGCGTGTGCGCGTCCGGCGCGGGATTCGTGTTCGCCACCACCACCAGCGCGCCCTCGACCCGGCTTTGTTCGTAGAGCCACAGGCCACCGCCCGCCAGCAGGGCGAGCAGCACGCCGGCCGCGCCCCAGCTTGCCAGGCGGCGTTTCCACTGCCCGTTCCACTCGGTCCGTTCCTGCAGCGCGGCGTCGCGCGCCAGCCTTTCCCGCAGCCAGTCGGGATCGCCGCCGTCCGGCGCACCTTGCGGCCAGGCCGGCGCGGTGGTGTCGCCGAGCGGCACGGTGGTTGTGCCCGTGGCGGTCGGTTGCGGCGCGAACCCGCGCGGATGGATGGGCCGCTGCACCGGCGGCGGCGATGGCGGATTGGGCGGCGGCACGGCCACCGGCGCTTGTGGCGGCGTGACCGTATGCGCATGGACGCGCGCGGGCGATGGCACAGCCTCAGCGGCCTCCGCAGCTTCCGTCTGGCGCGGCCGCTGCCACACCGCCGGGCGCGTGGACGCGATCGGCCTGTCGGCTGACGCCGGGCTCTGCGCCGCAGCTGTTGTTGCAGTCTGCACCGTCGCTTGCGCCGGCGTCTGAGCAGCAGGCGCCGCAGGCTGGGCGGCCGGGGGCGCCGCCCTGGACGGCGCCGAGCCACTTTCGTCGAAATCTTCCAGCAGTTGGGTCTTCATGGGCGATCGCATCGCTTCTGCGTTCAGGCCCCTCAGTTTACCGAATCCCCCACCGTGCCGGAGCGCGCCTGAACGCGGCGCGCCTACCGCTCAGCCATAAAACTCAGCAGTAAAATCAGCGACTTAGAGCGTCACCGAGACCTGCATGGCACTCTGGCGGAGCACCGGCAGACTCACCTCCAGCAGGCGGCGTTTCGCGTCCCAGCGGTAGGCCAGCGGCTTGCCGTCGGCCTGCACCGCGCGTGGCTTGCGAGCGACGTTGTGGACCTTCAGCGCAAAGCTGTGCGACGAAGCAGCGTAAGCAGCCCCGGCTTCCGGCGCCAGGGCGATCTCGAGCTTGCCGGCGTCGAGGCGGCTGCTGAAGCGCACCAGCTCGTACTTGCCGGCGGCGTAGGCATCCGGCGTCTTGCCGTCGTCGTCATAGAGCTGGCCCGAAGAACTCGCTACGCCGGCATCGTGCCAGTAGTGCAGTTCGAGCGCGCGGGTGCTGTAGTCGCGCGTACTCTGCACCACCTTCGCCAGCGGCACGAAGGCGCCGGCGCGCACGTAGGTCGGGATGTGGCCGGGCACCGGGGTCACGACCTCAAGGATGCCGCCGCGGTGCGGCTGGTCGTCGTAGAAATCGAACCAGGTCGAGCCCTTGTTCGGGAAGTGGATCTCCTTGCGGGTGGCGCCGGGCTCGGTCACCGGCGCCACCAGGAAGCTCGGGCCCCACAGGTAGGTCGAGGCGATGCCTGCCGCGCCCTCCTCGTCCTGCTCTTCGAACAGCATCGGCCGCATCATCGGCATGCCGCTGCGGCTGTTCTCGAAGGCGATCGTGTAGTTATACGGCAGCATGGCGTAACGCAGGCGCACCGCCTCGCGCGCCAGCGCCTTCGTCTTCGGCTCGCGGAACACCGGCTCGGCGGCCACGTCTTCCTGCGCGTGCGGACGGAACACCGGCTGGAACACGCCGTACTGCAGCCAGCGCACATAGAGCTCGTCGTCCAGCACCGGGCCGGCAAAGCCGCCGAGGTCCGAGTGCATGTAAGCCTGGCCCTGCATCCCCATCTGCAGCGAGATCTCCATCTGCGATTGCAGCCCGCCCCAGCCGCGGCTGACGTCGCCGGACCACGGAATCATGCCGAAGCGCTGCGAGCCCGAGTACCCCGAGCGCATCAGGATGAAGGGACGCTCGGCCGGGTAGTCGCGCGCATAGCCGTCGTGGATCATGCGCGCCCATTCGTGGCCGTAGATGTTGTGGACCTGGTCGGCGCTGCCCGTGGCGTGCTGCGCTTCGGCGGGATGCATCTCCGGCTCGCCGAGGTCGCCCCACCAGCCGGCCACGCCGCCCGCTTTCAGGTCCTTGTAGATGTTCCAGAACCAGTCGCGCGCCTGCGGCTTGAAGACGTCGACCAGGCCGGTATTCCCGAAATAGAAATCGAAAGTAAAGGGCTTGCCGTCCTTGCCGGTCGCCAGCACGCCCTGCTGCGCGGCCTCGTTCCAGCGCTTCGAGGTGGTCAGGACGAAGGGTTCGGTGATCACCACCGTCTGCACGCCCTTCTGCTTGAAGTCGGCCATCATTTTCTCGGCGTGCGGGAAGCTGTCGCGGTCCCAGGCCAGGTTGCCCATCGTGCCCTTGACCGTTTTGCCGAACCAGTAGAGATCGAGCACGACGGCGTCCAGCGGAATGCCGTCGGCGATGAACTTGTCGACCACGGCGCGCGTCTCTGCCTCGTCGTGGTAGCCGAAGCGGCTGGCAAAATTACCGAAGGCCCAGCGCGGCGGCAGCGGCTGGCGGCCGGTCAGGCGCGTGTAGCCGTCCATGATCTGGGCCCAGTCGTCGCCGGCCACCACCTGGTAGGTCTTGGGCCCGCCGATCGCTTCGAAGCGCAGCGTGCCGTCCTTGCGGCTGTCGAGGTCGAGGTAGCCGGCCTGCGGATTGTCGAAGTGGATCGCGTAGCGCTTCGACGACAGCGCCATCGGGATGCCATAGCCCATCTGCTCGGCATGCGCGCCGAAACCGTAGGACGCCTTGTTATACAGCGGGAAGCGGTAGCCGCGACGGTTCATGCCGACGGCGCGCGAGCCGGCGCCGTACAGGGCTTCGCCGCCGTCGACGGCGAATTCGATCGATTCCAGCTTGTCGGCATGCGCATAGCCGCGCTTTTCCGCCACCAGCGGCTTGCCCTTGTAGCTGTAGCCGATGCGGAACGGCGACTTCTCGACTGTGACCGTGATGCCTTCGGTGGCCAGCACGATGCGCGCCGCGTCTTCCTTGACCTGGACCGGCACCTGCCCGGGCTGCAGCACCACGGCGTGCGACGCTTGCTGCGCCTTGCCGTCCTCACTCGAGGGCACGAAGCTGGTCTCGACGATGTTGGCCGCGTAAGGCTTGATCAGGTAGCGGCCGTCGCTGGTGGCGATTTCGAAGCCCGTAGCGGCCTGCCTGAAGCCGAGGAAGTGGCGATCGGCGTTCTGGGCGTGGGCAAGTGGGCCGGCGGCCAGCGTGGCGAAGACGATGGCCAGGGCGGCCGTGAGGCGGGTGTGTTTCATGGTCTCGGGTTTGTGGTCGTGGTTCTTCCGAGAGCATGCCAGAATTCAGGCCGCTGAGGTAGTAAATTTACAGCATGGCCCACCCGAGCCAGAGAACCGATCTCCCACTCGGGCAGCGCTTCCGTAGTTTGACTACTGACGACGCTTGCGGCGCGCCGCCAACAGGCCGACTGCGCCCAGGCCCAGCAGCGCCAGCGAAGCCGGTTCCGGCACGTCAGCGGTCTTGGTGACGCCGATGTCGTCGATCAGGTAGTAGCTGTTAATGCCGATGCGAAGCGTATCGATGCCTGTGAAGTTGCCGACGATCTCGCGCCAGCTGTCGGAGGGCGAGCTCGCGGTCAGCGATGCCACGACCTTGCCGTCACGCAGGCCGAAAATCGTCCCGCCAGCCTCGCCGACACTGAAAAAGTTCTTGATCCACAAACTGGTGAAAGTGAACGTGCCGCCGTCGTCGCGCGTGATTTCGCCGTAGCCACCGAAGTTGTTCAGGGCTGCGAAATCGCCGCCGTGCGCCGGACCATTCGTCGACCACGGGCCGTCCGCGCTGACATCGATGTTGTACATGGTTTGATTAAAACGGAAACCGTCGATCGCGTAGCTCAGATCGTTGACGTCGTAGCGCGTACCGGTGCTCTCGAAATCGATGATGGTGGCGAAGGCCGGCGTAGAGAGAACGGTGGCTGCGATGAGAGCAAGCAGGTTCTTTTTCATATTGTTTCCCAGTGCGGTTTGGATGCATTCCCTCAAGCAATATTCATGCCAGCAGGAAAATATCGAGCCCTAACAAGGAGTTACAAAATCCGGAGAACCTCACTGTAAAAAATCTCGACAGCTGCCAGGCTGGCGGCGGCGCCATTGCCGATCAGGTATCATCGCCCCATCCCGACTCATGAGGAACACGATGCGAATCGCCACCTTCAACGTCAACGGCATCAACAGCCGCCTGCCGGCCCTGCTGCAGTGGCTGGAAGAGACGCAGCCGGACGTCGCCTGCCTGCAGGAGCTGAAGGCGCCGCAGGAAAAATTCCCGGAGATGGAGATCCGCGCCGCCGGCTACCACCCGATCTGGCGCGGCCAGAAAAGCTGGAACGGCGTCGCCATCCTGGCGCGCGGCGTGGAACCGCAGGAGGTCACGCGCGGCCTGCCGGGCGACCCGGAGGACGAGCAGAGCCGCTACCTCGAAGCGGCGGTGAACGGCATCCTGGTCGGTTGCCTCTATCTCCCGAACGGCAACCCGGCGCCGGGACCGAAATTCGAGTACAAGCTGCGCTGGTTCGAGCGCCTGCACAAGCGCGCCCAGGAGCTGATCGACAGCGGCGCGCCGGTGGTCCTGTGCGGCGACTACAACGTGATGCCGACCGAGCTCGATGTCTACAAGCCGGAACGCTGGCTCGACGACGCCCTGTTCCGTCCCGAGAGCCGCGCCGCCTGGTTCAAGCTGGTCGATCAGGGCTGGCTCGATGCGCTGCGCGCGACCCATCCGGACGAAGTGATCTACACCTTCTTCGATTACATGCGCGACGCCTTCGGCCGCAACGCCGGCCTGCGCATCGACCACCTGCTGCTCAGCCCTGCGCTGGCGCCGAAACTGAAGGCGGCCGGCGTCGACCGCGAGGTGCGCGGACGCGAGAAGCCGAGCGACCACGCGCCGACCTGGGTCGAGCTGGACTGGCCGTAAACGCGCCGGCTCAGGCCGCGCGCCTGGGCTCCACCATCACCAGCCGCATCGCGCTTTCGGTGACGCTGTCGATGTCCGGGCTGTAGCCGTCCTCGATCCAGCGCAGCGCGATATGGATCACGCCGCCGACCACGCCGGCCAGCAGCAGCGGATCCGCTTCCTCGTCCTCCGGCCCGGACATATGCGCCAGCTCGTCGCCGATCGCGCGCAGCGAAGCATCGAAAGCCTTGTCGACGGCCCGGCTCACGCCACGGATCTCGACCAGGAACACGCGCGCCGAACGCGGGTCGCTGCGCAGCGCCGTGAAGTAGGCGCGCAGCATCGCGCGCGAGCGCTCGGTACGGTCCGCGCCCGCGGCTTGCGCCGCCTTCTGCAGCTCGCCGAACACCGAAAAGGTCACCGCGTTGTAGGACTGGATCAGCAGGTCTTCGCTGTTGGCGAAGGATTCGTAGAAGTAGCGTTCGGTCAGGCCGGCCGCTTCGCAGACGGCCTTGACGGTCGCCTGGCGGTAGCCGCGCTCGCCGTACACCTCGATGGCGGCGGCGATCAGCTGGCTGCGCCGCTGCGCGCGGCGTTCGTCCTGCGATACGCCGCGGTAGGGACGCGCTGTGGGGGTTTCTCGAGACATCCTTCTATTTTGCCACGGATTGTTGTCAGAACAAATGTGACAATGTACAGTGTCAATAAGCGAAAACCACAATAAAGAGACACCATGCAATCTCCTTCCTTCCATCCAGAGGACGGCGCGCAGGCTGACGAACTGCTGGACGTGCTGATCGTCGGCGCCGGTCTGTCCGGCATCGGCGCGGCCTGGTACCTGCAGCAGCGCTGCCCGAACAAGCGCTATGCTATCCTCGAGGCGCGCGACGCCATCGGCGGCACCTGGGACCTGTTCCGCTACCCCGGCGTACGCTCGGACTCCGACATGTACACTCTGGGCTACGCCTTCCAGCCCTGGACCGCTGGCAAGGCGATCGCCGACGGCCCCTCGATCCGCGGCTACATCCGCGACACGGCGCGCGACAACGGCATCGACCGCCACATCCGCTTCAGGCACAAGGTGACCGGCGCGGCCTGGTCGAGCCAGGACGCCTGCTGGACCGTGCAGGCCCTGCGCGACGGTGCGCCGGTCACGATCCGCACCCGCTTCCTGTACATGTGCAGCGGTTACTACAGCTACGACGAAGCCTACCGTCCGGTGTTCGAAGGCGAGGACCGGTTCCAGGGCCGTATCGTGCAGCCGCAGTTCTGGCCGCAGGACCTCGACTACGCCGGCCGCGAGGTCGTCGTCGTCGGCAGCGGCGCCACCGCCGTGACCCTGGTGCCGGCCATGGCCGACAAGGCTGCGCATGTGACCATGCTGCAGCGCTCGCCGACCTACGTGGTCACGCGGCCGTCCGAGTACGGTTTCGCGAAACGCTTTCGCAGCTGGCTGCCGGAAAAGGCCGCCTACTGGGCCACGCGCTGGCGCGTGATCGTCGAGAGCATGCTGCTGTACCGTGTGGCGCGCAGCAAGCCGGACCTCGCCAAACAGAAGATCGTCGCCATGGCGCGGCACCAGCTGGGCAAGGACTTCGACGTCGCCACCCACTTCACGCCCGACTACAAGCCCTGGGACCAGCGCGTGTGCGTGGTCCCGGACGGCGACATGTTCAAGGCCATCCGCCAGAAGCGCGCCTCGGTCGTGACCGACCATATCAAACGCTTCACGGAAACCGGCATCCTGCTGAAGTCCGGCAAGGAGCTGGCGGCCGACGTGGTCGTGCTGGCGACCGGCCTGAAGGTCAAGGTGCTGGGCGGGGTCGCCGTCACCGTCGACGGCAAGCCTTTCCACGCCAGCGAAGCCATGTCCTACAAGGGCATGATGCTGAGCGACCTGCCGAACTGCGTGATGACCTTCGGCTATACGAACGCATCCTGGACCCTGAAGGCCGACCTCACCGCCGCCTACGTCTGCCGGCTGCTGCGCTACATGGACCGCAAGGGCATCGCGATCGCCGTGCCGCGCCGTGAAGCCGGGGTCGAACCCGAGCCCTTCCTGAACTTCACCTCGGGCTACGTCCAGCGCGCCAAGGGCGAGCTGCCGCAGCAGGGTTCGCGCCGCCCGTGGCAGGTCTACCAGAACTACCTGCAGGACATGATCACCATCCGCTACGGCCGCCTGGCCGATGGCGTGATGCACTTCGGAGCCAAAGGAGCACTGCCTTGAACCTCAGTAACCGGGTCGCCGTCATCACCGGCGCCGGCAGCGGCATCGGCCGCGCCACCGCACTTTCCATGGCCCGCCGCGGCTGCCACCTGGCACTGGCCGACATCGACGAAGCCAGCGCGCTGGACACCGCGCGCACCGCGCAGGCGCTGGGCGTGCGCGCCACCGCGCATCGCCTCGACGTGGCCGACCGCGCCGCCGTCGCCGCCTTTCCGGAAGTCGTCAGGAGCGCACACAAGCGCGTCGACCTCCTGATGAACAACGCCGGCGTTGCGGTGGGCGGCACCTTCGAGCAGGTCAGCGAACAGGACTTCGACTGGCTGATGGAGATTAACTTCCACGGCGTGGTGCGCATGACGCGCGCCTTCCTGCCGCTGCTGCACGGCTCGGACGATGCCCGCATCGTCAACGTCTCCAGCATCTTCGGCATCATCACACCGCCCGGCCAGGCGGCCTACTCGGCCAGCAAGTTCGCGGTGCGCGGCTTCTCGAACGTACTGCGGCACGAGCTGGAAGGAACGGCTGTCGGCGTCTCGGTCGTGCACCCCGGCGGCGTGGCCACCTCGATCGCGAAGAACGCGCGCGTGCCGACCGGCGCGCACGGCGAAGAGATCGCGCGCGGCCGCAAGGCCATGCAGAAGATGCTACGCATGCCGCCCGAGCAGGCCGGCGAAATCATCGTGCGCGGCATCGAGAAGCGCCAGGCCCGCATCCTGGTCGGCAGCGACGCCAAGGCCGCCGCCTTCCTCGAACGCCTGGCGCCCGTCGGCTACTGGAACCTCCTGAAGAAAGCGATGAAACGATGAACATCCTCCTCGCCATCATCGGCATCCTGGCGGTCATCCTCGCCATGCTGGTCCTGTTCACCTGGTACACGGCGCGCAAGGTGGAAAGCCTGCTGCCGCCGAAGGGCCGCTTCGTCGACGTACCCGGCACGCGCCTGCACGTCCGCGACTTCGGCGAGGAGCATCCCGGGCGCCCAGCCATCCTGATGATCCACGGTCTGGCCGGCCAGCTCTCGCACTACACCTATGGCGTGGCAGGCAAGCTGGCCGCCCGCCACCGCGTGATCGTGGTCGACCGCCCGGGTTCGGGCTATTCGACCCGTGCGCCGGAAACGCCGGCGGACTTGTCGACGCAGGCGGCGGCGATGGCGGCGCTGATCCGCAACCTGGCGTCGGGACCCTGCTTCGTGGTCGGCCACTCGCTGGGCGGCGCGGTGGCGCTGACGCTGGCGCTGGAGCATCCGCAGCAGGTGGCCGGGCTGGCCCTGCTGGCGCCGCTGACCCATATCCGCGAGGACGTGCCGCCGGTGTTCAAGGGCCTGACGATCGAATCGCCCTTGAAACGCAAGCTGGTCGCGTGGACGCTGGCGATCCCGGCCTCGATCAAGAACAGCAAGGCCACGCTGGACATGGTGTTCGGGCCGGAAGCGGTGCCGAAGGATTTCGCGACCAAGGGCGGCGGCCTGCTCGGCCTGCGTCCATCGGCCTTCCTGTCGGCGTCAAGCGATCTGCAAGCCCTGACGGAGCGCCTGCCGCTGGTGCAGGCGCGCTACGGCGAGCTGCGCGTGCCGGTGAGCGTCCTGTACGGGAAGGACGACCGCATCCTGGACTGGAAGGCCAACGGCCAGGCCCTGGTCGACAAGGTGCCGGGCGCGCGCCTGGAGCTGGTCGAGGGTGGGCATATGCTGCCGATCACGCAGGTGGAGGGGACGGCGGCCTTCATCGAAGCCGCTGTGGAGGGCTTGATTGCGGACGCCACCAAAAACGCAGCTGCCCGATAAATATACCGTCGTTCCCGCGCAGGCGGGAACGACGGAAGGTTTAAGCCGGCGCCGTGGCGTCGGCCAGCACCGCATTCAACGCCGCCAAGTCGTAAGGCTTCCTCAGCACCATCGCATCCGGCCAGTTGTTCACTTCCCCTTTACCGGTCGCGAACACGATCCGGATCCCCGGCGCCAGCACCCGCGCCTCGGCGGCCAGCATGTCGCCCGACATGCCGGGCAGCTGTACGTCGGTGATCAACAGGTCGGATTCGTTCGAGATCAGCGCCAGCGCTTCCTCCGCGGTGCCGGCCGAGCGCACATCGTGGCCCAGGTGCAGCAGCAGCGCCTCGGTCGCATCGCGGATCTCTTCCTCGTCCTCGACCAGCACGATGCGCAGCGATGCGCCCTCTTCGCCATCCCCGCGCGGCTGGTGCACGGCCGGTTCGCCCAGCGTACGGCCGCGCTGGTTGGCCAGCACCTGGCGGATGCGGCGCGCCAGGCTTTCGCGGGTGTAGGGCTTGCCGAGCAGCTCGACGCCGGGATCGAGGCGGCCGCCGTGCACGATCGCGTTTTCGGTGTAGCCCGAGGTGAACAGCACCGCCAGGTTCGGCAGGCGCTCGCGCGCCATGCGCGCCAGTTCGGGGCTGCGCAAGGTGCCGGGCATGACGACGTCGGTGAACAACACGTCGATCGGCACGCCGGACTCCACCACCGCCAGCGCACTGGCGGCATCGGCCGCCTTCAGCACGCGGTAGCCGAGATCGGTCAGCATCTCCACCACGGTGGTGCGCACCGCTTCGTCGTCCTCGGCCACCAGGATGGTCTCAGTGCCGCCGACTGCCTGCTGGGGCTCGACGACCGGCGCCAGCGCCTCCTCGGCGGCCAGGGTGCGCGGCAGGTAGATCTTGACCGTCGTGCCCTGCCCCTGCTCGCTGTAGATCTTGACGTGGCCGCCGGACTGCTTGACGAAGCCGTACACCATCGACAGGCCCAGCCCCGTGCCCTTGCCCTCGTCCTTGGTCGAGAAGAAGGGTTCGAAGGCCTGGCGCAGGACCTCCGGCGCCATGCCGGCGCCGGTGTCGGTCACGCCGATCATCACGTACTGGCCGGGCGCCACGTCGGCGTGGTTGCGGCAGTACAGGTCGTCCAGCACCGCGTTGTTGGCTTCGATCGTCAGCCGGCCCATGCCGCTCATCGCGTCGCGCGCGTTGATGGCCAGGTTCAGCACCGCGTTCTCGACCTGGGCAACGTCGACGGCGGTGTTCCACAGCCCGCCGGAGATCACCAGCTCGACCTCGATCTCTTCGCCCAGCGAGCGGCGCAGCATGTCTTCCATGTGCGTGATGACCCGGCTGATCTTGACCACGCGCGGCTCGAGCGGCTGGCGCCGGCCGAAGGCGAGCAGGTAGCTGGCCAGCTTGGCGCCCTTCTCGACCGCCGAGCGCGAATTCGCGACCCAGCGCTGCAGCTCGGCGCCTTCGCAATGCACCTCGAGCAGCTGCAAATTGCCGGAGATGATCTGCAAGAGGTTGTTGAAGTCGTGGGCCACGCCGCCGGTCAGCTTGCCGATGGTCTCCATCTTCTGCGACTGCTGCAGCGCCAGTTCGGTGCGGCGGATCTGCTCGGCCTGTTCGCGGTCGGCGGTGATGTCGCGCCCGATCGCGTGGATGAAGGCGGCGTCCGGCGCGGCCGACCAGGACAGCAGGCACCAGCTGCCGTCCTTGCGGCGGTAGCGGTTCTCGAACTTGTAGACGTAGTGGCCGGCGCCCAGCGAAGCCATTTGCGCCAGCGTGGATGCCTGGTCGTCCGGGTGCACCAGCTCCATGAAATTGCGGCCGACGACATCAAGCTCGCTCCAGCCCAGCAGCGACGCGAAGGCCGGGCTCACCGCCTCGACGCGGCCGTCGAAGCCGGCCACCAGCATGATGTCCTTCGACAGGCGCCACATGCGGTCGCGCTCCGCGGTGCGCTGCGCCACCTGCTGTTCGAGGCTGGCGTTCAACAAGGCGAGCCGCTGTTCGTCCTGCTTGCGGTCCTCGATGTCGGTGTTGGTGCCGACCCAGCCGCAGATCGCCGATCCATCTTCGCCCTCGGCTTCGCGCAGCGGCACCGCGCGGCACAGGTGCCAGCGGTAGGTGCCGTCGTGGGCGCGTAGACGCATTTCCGCTTCGTAGGTCGAGCCCGACGCCACCGCAATCGCCCAGCGCGTCGTCACCTCGGGCAGGTCGTCCGGGTGCACGATCGCGGTCCAGCCGGTGCCGCCCAGTTCCGCCAGGGTGAGACCGCTGTAGGCGTAGGCATGGTCGTTGAACCAGTCGTTCCTGCCGTCGGCGCTGGCGCTCCAGACCTGGTGCGGCATGGCCTGTGCGAAGCTGTGGAAACGGGCATCGCTCTCGCGCCGCGCCTGTTCGGCCTGCACGCGCTCGGTCACGTCGTGGCCCTGCACGAACACGCCGCTCACGCTGCCGTCTTCACCGCGCAGCGGCTGGCAAGTGAAATCGATGTAGTAAAGGCGGCGCTGGGTGCCGCCCTGCGACAGCCACAGCGGCGCCGATGTCGCGGCAAAAGGTTCGCCGCTGCGGTAGACGCGGTCCAGCTGGTCGACGAAGCCCTGCGGCACGGTTTCCGGCAGCGCCGTACGTACCGGCATGCCGAGCACCGGGCGCTCGCCGATCAGGCTGCTGTAGGCGGTGTTCACCAGGGCGAACACGTGCTCCGGCCCGGTCAGCTGCGCGACGAAGCCGGGCGCCTGCTGGAAGATGGCGCGCAGGCGGCTGTGCTCGACGTCGAGGCCGGCCTCCGCCCTGACCTTCGCGGTGCTCTCGATCACGACCGCCATCACGCCGAGCACGGTGCCGTCATCGTCGGCCACCGGCGAGTAATCGAGGTCGAACCAGCACTGCGCCGGCCGGCCGTCGCGCTCCAGCGTCATCGCCTGCTCGCGATAGGACAGCGTATCGCCGCCCAGCACCACGTTCAGCACGTTGGTATTGAAGGCGGCGGCCTCCGGCCAGGCTTCGCACACGGGCGCACCGAGCATGGCCGGGTGGCGCGAGGCGGCGATGGCCGCATAGCCAGCGTTATAGATCATTACGCCTTCACGTCCCCACAGGGTGGCGATCGGCGCCGGCGAGCGCAAAACCAGTTCGACGGTGGTACGCATCGCGGCCGGCCAACTGCCGATCGGCCCCAGGCTGGTGGCGGCCCAGTCGTGGCCGTCGATCAGTTTGCCGAGAATCCCGCCGTCACTGCCGAAGGTCCTGGCCGGGGCTGCGTCGCGCATCGCCATCTTGTCAATATGCCTATACTTTTGTGAAGTCAGCAATTGTAATGGGTTTGAGGATTACAGGAAACACGATTCAAAAACTAAGTGACATGAGGAATTTTCAGTTTAGACTAGTGAAATACTGACAATAAAACGCGAAGGAGACTTCCATGCGCCGTCCCCTGCTCGGCATCGCCGCGCTCCTGCTGCTCGTTGCCGCCGGCCGGCTGATGCTGGCGCCGGCGCAGGCCGATCCGGCGCAGCTCGGTCCTGCCCAATTCAGTCCTGTAGCCTGGCAGGCGCCGGCCAATGCCGGCTATACCGGCATGTATGCGGCCAACACCCGGCTGGCCGGTCTGTCGACGATCGCCCTGGATGGCGCGGTCGGCCCCGAGCACATCGCGCTCGGACCGGACGGCTATGTGTACGCGGCGGTGGCTGGCGGCAGCGTGCTGCGCATGCGGCCGGACGGCAGCGGCCGGGAAGTCTGGGCCCAGACCGGCGGCCGCGTGCTCGGCTTCGAGTTCGACCACGAGGGCCGCATGATCGCCGCCGATGCCCTGCGCGGCCTGGTGGCGATCGCGGCCGAGCCGCCCCACCACGTCAGCGTGCTGGCCGACCGCATGCCGGACGGCGAGCCGATCCGTTTTCCGGACGCGGTCACGATCGCGCCCGACGGCAGCGTCTATTTCACCGACGCCAGCCGGCGCTTTTCGCCGCGCGAGCATGGCGGTCCCTTCGAGGCCAGCCTGCTCGACTTCCTGGAGCACCAGCCGACCGGCCGCGTGCTGGTCTACCGGCCGGGACGCGGCGTCGAGGTGGTGGCCGACGGCCTGTCCTTCGCCAACGGCATCCTGATGTCGCAGGACGGCAAGTCCGTGTTCGTGGCGGAGTCGGGCAATTACCGGGTCTGGCGCATCGCCGCGAATGCGCGCGGGCTCGACCTGCGGCACGGCCCATCGGACCAGGCGAAGGTGCTGCTGGCCGATCTGCCTGGCTTCCCCGACAACCTGATGCGCGGCATGGACGGACGCATCTGGCTTGGCCTGGCCAAGCCGCGCACCGCTTCCGCCGACGCGACGGCCGGCCATCCCTTCCTGCGCAAGCTGGCGCTGCGCCTGCCGCGCTTCCTGTGGCCGGTCCCGCCCGCCTACGGGCACGTGCTGGCCTTCGACGAGGACGGCAAGGTGCTCGCCGACCTGCAGGACCCGGCCGGCGCCTATCCGGACACCACCGGCGTGCTGGAAACCGCCGACCGCCTGTACATCCAGAGCGTGCATGCGGAAGGCATCGGCTGGCTGCCAAAGGCCCGCGCACGCTTGCCGTAGTCGACACGGCTTCGCTGCAACGCGTGCTAGTGTCTTGGCCTGTAGCTGCGGGCGAATGCCGCCTTACCCAGGTGCATTCGTGCTGCAGAGCAGCAGAAAAAAAGTCCTGCAAAGCATGCGTGTGCGGCCCTGCGCCAATTAATATGTTTTCTGCTGTACACACCTTTACCAAAGGAAAAGTGAACTATGAGCCAGAGTCAACCTCTGTCGCTGCATGTCCCGGAGCCTACCGGCCGCCCGGGTTGCAAGACTGATTTTTCGTATCTCGGCGTGAACCCGGCCGGCGTCGTACCGCGCCCGCCTGTCGACGCCACCTACCAGGACACCGCGCAGATCGCTTCCGGGCTGATCCGCGTCCTCGACGATAACGACGAGGCGGTCGGTCCCTGGGCGCCGGAGCTTGGCAAGGAGACGCTCCTGTCCGGCCTGCGCACCATGATGAAAACCCGCATCTTCGACGCGCGCATGGTCATCGGCCAGCGCCAGAAGAAGATGTCGTTCTACATGACCTCGCTCGGCGAGGAAGCCATCGGCACCGCCCACGCGCTGGCGCTGAAGGACGGCGACATGTGCTTCCCGACCTATCGCCAGCAAAGCCTCTTGATGGCGCGCGACTACCCGATGGTCGACATGATCTGCCAGCTGCTGTCCAACGAGCGCGATCCGCTGAAGGGACGCCAGCTGCCCGTGATGTATTCGTCCAAGAAGGACGGCTTCTTCACGATTTCCGGCAACCTGGCCACCCAGATCCCGCAGGCAGTGGGCTGGGCCATGGCCTCGGCCATCAAGGGCGATACCAAAATCGCCTCCGGCTGGATCGGCGACGGCGCCACCGCCGAGAGCGATTTCCACACCGGCCTCACCTTCGCCCACGTCTACCGCGCCCCGGTGATTCTGAACGTGGTCAATAACCAGTGGGCCATCTCGAGCTTCCAGGCCATCGCCGGCGGCGAGAGCGTGACCTTCGCCGCCCGCGGCGTCGGCGCCGGCATCGCTTCGCTGCGCGTGGACGGCAACGACTTCCTGGCGGTCTACGCGGCCTCCTGCTGGGCCGCCGAGCGCGCCCGCGGCAACCTGGGCCCGACCCTGATCGAATGGGTCACCTACCGCGCCGGCCCGCACTCGACCTCCGACGATCCTGCGCGCTACCGCCCGGCCGACGAATGGACCTACTTCCCGCTGGGCGACCCGATCGGCCGCCTGCGGCGCCACCTGACCAAGAAGGGCTGGTGGTCCGACGCCGAGCACGAAGCGCTGCAGACCGCGCTGGAAGCCGAAGTCCTGGCCGCGCAGAAGGAAGCCGAGCAATTTGGCACGCTGATCGATGGCCGGGTGCCGAGCGCCGCATCGATGTTCGAGGACGTCTATAAAGAGATGCCCGAACACCTGCGCCGCCAACGCCAACAACTGGGGGTGTGACGTGATGCGAGATATTGAAAAAGAGATTGCTACAACCCCGATGACCATGATCCAGGCCCTGCGCTCGGCCATGGACGTGATGATGGAACGCGACCCGAACGTGGTCGTCTACGGCCAGGACGTCGGCTATTTCGGCGGCGTATTCCGCGTCACCGACGGCTTGCAGGCCAAGTACGGCAAGCACCGCGCCTTCGACGCGCCGATTTCCGAAGGCGGCATCGTCGGCACCGCGGTCGGCATGGCGGCCTACGGCCTGCGCCCGGTGGTGGAAATCCAGTTCGCCGACTATTTCTACCCGGCGACCGACCAGATCGTCTCCGAAGCGGCGCGCCTGCGCTACCGCTCGGCCGGCGACTTCACCTCGCCGCTGACGATCCGCATGCCCTGCGGCGGCGGCATCTACGGCGGCCAGACCCACAGCCAGAGCCCGGAAGCTTTCTTCACCCACGTCTGCGGCCTGCGCACCGTGATGCCGTCCAATCCCTACGACGCGAAAGGCCTGCTGATCGCCTCGATCGAGAACGACGACCCGGTGATCTTCCTGGAACCCAAGCGCCTGTACAACGGTCCCTTCGACGGCCACCACGACCGTCCGGTGACCTCCTGGTCCAAGCACCCGCTGGGCAAGGTCCCGGAAGGCTATTACACGGTGCCGCTGGACAAGGCGGCGATCTTCCGCCCGGGCGCGGATCTGACCGTGCTGACCTACGGCACCATGGTCTGGGTTTCGGAAGCCGCCGCGGCTGAAACCGGCATCGACGCCGAGATCATCGACCTGCGCACCCTGTGGCCGCTCGACCTCGACACCATCGTCGAATCGGTCAAGAAGACCGGCCGCTGCGTGGTCGTCCATGAAGCGACCAAGACCAGCGGCTTCGGCGCCGAACTCGCCGCGCTGGTGCAGGAACACTGCTTCTACCACCTGGAAGCGCCGATCGAGCGCGTGGCCGGCTGGGATACGCCTTATCCGCATGCGCAGGAATGGGCGTATTTCCCGGGACCGGACCGCGTCGGTGCGGCATTCAAACGAGCGATGGAGGCATAAACGGTGGGAATTCACATCATCAAGATGCCCGATGTGGGCGAAGGTATTGCGGAATGCGAAGTGGTGGCCTGGCGTGTCCAGCCGGGTGATGCGGTCACGGAAGACCAGATCCTTGCCGACGTCATGACCGACAAGGCGACGGTCGAGATTCCGTCGCCGGTGCACGGCACCATTCTGGCGCTCGGCGGCAAGGTCGGCGAGTCGCTGGCCGTGGGCGCGGAACTGGTCCGCCTGGAAATCGAAGGGGCCGGCAATTTCAAAGGCGACGTGGCCAAGCCGGCGGCTGCCGCAGCGCCTGCGCCTGCCACCGCCCCGGCCGCGGACGAGCCGGCCGAAGTGCCGCATGGTTTTGTGCCGGAACCGCAGCGGGTTGCGGCAGGTGCGGCCAGCGTTTCGGCATCATCGGGTGCCGCTGCGCCGCGCGCTCAGGCAGCCCCGGCATCGATGCTGGCCGCCCGTTCGGCTTCGCCTGCGCAACAAGGGAGCAGCGCGGGCAATGGCGCCGCCTCGCGCGCGCTGTTCCGCGATCCGGGCGAGAAACCGCTGGCAGCCCCAGCCGTGCGCAAGCGCGCCTGGGACATGGGCATCGAACTGCAGTTCGTGGCAGGCAGTGGCCCGGCCGGCCAGATCACCCATTCCGACCTCGACGCCTACGTATCTGGGCGCCAGCGTGGCGGCGGCCATGCCGCGCATGGCGGCGGCGACACCCGCTACGCCGAGCTCCAGGGCGAAGAAGCGGTGCCGCTGATCGGCCTGCGCCGCAAGATCGCCGAGAAGATGCAGATGGCCAAGCGCCAGATTCCGCACTTCACCTATGTCGAGGAAGTCGACGTGACGGAACTGGAAGCCCTGCGCGCCCAGCTCAACGAGCGCTACGGCAAGGAACGCGGCAAGCTGACCCTGCTGCCGCTGCTGATGCGCGCGGTGGTGCTGGCGATCCGCAAGTTCCCCGAGGTCAATGCCCGCTTCGACGACCAGGCCGGCATCGTCACCCGCTACCAGCCGGTTCACCTCGGCATGGCCGCGCAGACCGACGCCGGCCTGATGGTGCCGGTGATCCGCAACGCCGAAGCACGCGACCCGTGGAACAGCGCGAAAGAAATCCTGCGTCTGGCCGAAGCCGCGCGTACCGGCAAGGCTGCGCGCGACGAACTGTCCGGCTCGACCATCACCATCACCAGTCTCGGCGCGCTCGGCGGCATCGTCACCACCCCTGTGATCAACCATCCGGAAGTGGCCATCATCGGCGTCAACCGCATCCTCGACCGGCCGGTCGTGAAGAACGGCGGCCTGGTACCGCGCAAGCTGATGAATTTGTCCTCGTCCTTCGACCACCGCGTCATCGACGGCATGGTCGCGGCCGAGTTCATCCAGACCATCCGCGGCTATCTCGAAACGCCGGCAACACTGTTCGTGGAATAAGGGATATCGATCAAGATGACGATGGAAACGACTTTACTCATCATCGGCGGCGGACCGGGCGGCTACGTGGCCGCCATCCGCGCCGGACAACTGGGCATCAAGACCGTGCTGGTCGAGGGTTTTCAACTCGGCGGCACCTGCCTGAACGTGGGCTGCATCCCGTCCAAGGCCCTGATCCACGCGGCCGAGGAATTCCATAAAGCCTGCCACTACGCAGCGCAGGGACCCGATGCGTCGCCACTGGGCATCCGCACTGCGGCGCCCAGCATCGACGTCAACCGCACCGTGGCCTGGAAAGAAGGCATCGTCAAGCGCCTCACCGGCGGTGTCGGGGCGCTGCTGAAGAAGAACGGCGTGCAGGTGGTGCGCGGCTGGGCCCGTATCCTCGACGGCAAGACGGTCGAGGTCTTGAACACCGAGGGCGGCGGCACCGGCGCGGCCAACGATGCCGGCGGCCAGACCACCCGCATCCGCTGCGAGCACCTGCTGCTGGCGACGGGCTCCGAAGCGGTCGAGCTGCCCTTCCTGCCCTTCGGCGGCAACGTCGTGTCGGCCACCGAGGCGCTGTCGCCCGAGACCCTGCCCGAGCACCTGGTGGTGGTCGGCGCCGGCTACATCGGCCTCGAGCTGGGCACGGCCTACCGCAAGCTGGGTGCGCGCGTGACGGTGGTGGAAGCCGCCGGCCGTGTGCTGCCGGCCTACGACGACGAGCTGTCGAAGCCGGTGGCGGCGCGCCTGAAGTTGCTGGGCGTACAGCTGCACCTGGAATCGAGCGTGCTCGGCATGCGCGAGGACGGCAAGGCCGTGCGCATGAAGAATGCGGGCGGCGAGGAAGTGGCGATCGAAGCCGACCGCGTGCTGGTGGCCGTCGGCCGCCGTCCGCGCGCGGCGGGCTTCGGCCTGGAAAGCCTGATGCTGGACATGAACGGCAAGGCAGTTCGCATCGACAACCAGTGCCGCACCTCGATGCGCAACGTCTGGGCGATCGGCGACCTGACCGGCGAACCGATGCTGGCCCACCGCGCGATGGCGCAGGGCGAGATGGTGGCCGAGATCATCGCCGGCAAGCGCCGCCACTTCACGCCGGCGGCGATTCCGGCCGTGTGCTTTACCGATCCGGAAGTCGTGGTGGTCGGGCTGAGCCCGCAGGAGGCCGCCAACCAGGGACTGGACTGCATCAGCGCCAGCTTCCCCTACGCCGCCAACGGGCGCGCCATGACCATCGAGGGCACGGAAGGTTTCGTGCGCGTGGTTGCCCGCAAGGACAATCACCTGATCGTCGGCTGGCAGGCGGTCGGCAGCGGCGTCGCCGAGCTCAGCACGGCCTTCGTGCAGTCGATCGAAATGGGGGCGCTGCTGGAAGACGTGGGCGGCACGATTCACGCGCACCCGACCTTGGGTGAGGCGGTGCAGGAGGCCGCGTTGCGGGCGCTGGGGCACGCCCTACATATTTGATTGGCTACGTCGTCCCCGCGTGTTTGCACGTCGTCCCCGCGCAGGCGGGGACCCAAGTTCTGCCTGCGCTAACCTAACGCGTGCAACTTGGGTTCCCGCCTCCGCGGGAACGACGTTCAGCGTTTGTCAGCCGACTGCCGACTCCCCGCATTCCCGGTGCTCAGGCTCTCGGTGCCGCCCAGCCCGGTCTGCAGCTCGCCGGCCTCTTCTTCGGGGCGGCCCGTATCCGAGCCCACCACATCGTCCAGCGCCGCCTGCTTGTTGCCGCCGACGTCGCTGTGGCCCCAGTCGTTGTGCTGGTTGCCGGCGCCGCCAATGATATCGGCGCCCTTCGGTTCCTTCGGTTCGTTCTGTATCGCCATGGTTCGCTCCTTTATTGCCGGTTGCCGGGTTTGCTGCTGTTCAGATCGGCGATCCCTTCCATGCCGGTCTTGATGGCGTCCGGACTGCTGGGACGGTAGCCCTGCTGGCGCTCCTGCTCCGAGCCCGATGTCAGCAGGTCGTCGGAACGCACGTCCGACTGCTGGTTGCCGGCCCCGCCTTCGCGCGCATTGCCGGGCGTACCGGCATCGACGTCGCCCGACATGCGGCCGATATCGCCGGTGCCTCCCGTGCCCATGGTGGCAGCCGAGCTGGTGCCATCCTTGGTAACCTGATCGTAGTTGCGGCCTTTTGCATTTTTGCCTTCGCTTTGCATCGACATGCCGTTCTCCTTTGCATTGGTATTGTGGTCATCATAGTCCGACCGATACGGAAGACAAATAGGCAAGCACCCGTCTGGCTTGTAGGACATATCGGGCGAGGCATTGTGGAATAATCAATACCATGAACGCACAACACATTCTTGTCCTGTATGCCCACCCGGCCCCGCACCGCTCGCCGGTCAACCGCGGCCTGGCCGATGCCGCCCGCGCCACGCCCGGGGTCGTGGTCCAGGATCTGTACGACAGCTATCCCGACTTCGACATCGACGCCGAACACGAGCGCGCACAGGTAGCGGACGCCAGCCTGCTGGTCTTCCTGCATCCGATCCGCTGGTACGGCATGCCTTCGCTGATGAAGGAGTGGATGGACGTGGTGATGGTGCCGGGCTGGGCCTACGGCACGCCGGACTCGGTCCTGCGCGGCAAGGGCTACTGGCTGGTGGCGACCACCGGCAGCGGCGCCGAGGCTTACCAGCCCGGCGGCCTGCACGGGCGCCCTTTCGCCGACTTCCTCGCCCCGTTCGAACAAACGGCGGCCCTGTGCGGCATGGACTGGATCGCACCGCTGACGATGCACGGCGCCGCCACGGCCGGCGAAGCGGCGGTCGAGGCCCACATCGCGGAATTCACGCGCCGCCTGCGCGCCTACTCGGAGCGTGCCAATGGAACATAATCTGCTGACCAATGCCCTGGTCTATCTCGCCGCCGCCGTGGTCGCGGTACCGCTGTCGAAGCGCCTCGGCATGGGCACCGTGCTCGGCTACCTGGCGGCCGGGATTCTGATCGGCCCCTACGGCCTGAAGCTGATCGCCAACGTCGAAGACGCCCTGCACTTCGCCGAGTTCGGCGTGGTGCTGCTGCTGTTCCTGATCGGCCTCGAACTCGAGCCCAACCGCCTGTGGGCGCTGCGCCGGCCCATCTTCGGCTGGGGCGGCGCCCAGGTGGCGGCCGTGACCCTCGCCCTGTTCGGCGCCGCGCTGCTGGCCGGCTTCGGCTGGAAGGTGGCGCTGATCGCCGGCCTGGGCCTGTCGCTGTCCTCGACCGCCATCGCCCTGGCCTCGCTGGAAGAGCGCAACCTGATGCCGACGCCCGCGGGCCAGGCTGGCTTCGCGATCCTGCTGTTCCAGGACATCGCCGCGATCCCGATGATCGCCATCGTGCCCCTGCTCGGCATTCCCGACGACGCCGGCTCGAGCGGCAACTTCTGGCTGGCCACGGCCAAGGTAGTCGGCGTGCTGGCCGGGATCATCGTCGGCGGCCGCTACCTGGTGCGCCCGCTGCTGCAGGTCATCGCGCGCACCGACACGCGCGAAATCTTCACCGCCTTCGCGCTGCTGCTGGTGATCGCCATCGGCCTCTTGATGCAGTGGATCGAGATGTCGATGGCGCTCGGCGCCTTCATGGCCGGCGTGCTGCTGGCCGACTCCGAATACCGGCATGCGCTGGAAACCGACCTCGAGCCCTTCAAGGGCCTGCTGCTCGGGCTGTTCTTCATCGCCGTGGGCATGTCGGTCGACTTTGCCGTGTTCCTGGCCCATCCCTGGCTGATCCTGGGCCTGGTCGCCGGCTTCCTGCTGATCAAGACGGCGGTGCTGTACGGCTTGTCGCGCCTGTTCGGCATCGCGCGCGGCCAGCACCTGCAATTCGCGCTGCTGCTGTCGCAGGGCGGCGAATTCGCCTTCGTCGTGTTCGGCGCGGCCGCCGCCGCCCGCGTCTTCACCGACGACGTCGCGTCCATGCTGGTGGTCGTGGTGGCGCTGTCGATGGTAGTCACGCCGCTGGGCCTGATGGCCTACGACAAGATCATGGCGCGCCGCGAGTGCCAGGAGAACAAACCTGAGGCCGACGCCATCGAGCCGAACGAAGACCACGTGATCGTCGCCGGCTTCGGCCGCTTCGGCCAGATCGTCGGCCGCTTCCTGCACGCGAACGGCGTCAAGCTGACGGTGCTGGACCACGATCCGGACCAGATCGAAGTGCTGCGCCGTTTCGGTTTCAAGGTCTTCTACGGCGATGCGACCCGCACCGACCTGCTGCGCGCCGCCGGCGCCGCCCGCGCCCGCGCGCTGGTGGTCGCGATCGACGACATCGAGGACAGCCTGGAGCTGGTCGAGACCGTGCGCCGCGACTGGCCGCAGCTGCAGATCTTCGCCCGCGCGCGCAACGTCACGCATTACTACCAGCTGATGGACCGCGGCGTGACAATGATCGAACGCGAGACCTTCGAATCCTCGCTGCAGATGGGCCGCATGGTGCTCACCGCGGGTCTGGGGCACAACGCCTACCGTATCCGCCAGGCCGCGCTGAAGTTCAGGAAGCACAATATCGCCAACGTACATGCGGTCTACCCGTACTACAAGGACCGCGAGCAGTATGTGTCGATGGCCAAGCGGGCGCGCGAAGAGCTGGAGGAAATGATTGCGCGCGACCGGCGGGCGCAGGATGGAGAGACGCGGCACGACTGGGACTGAGCGGCTTTATGCAGGGCGGGCAAGCGCGCACGCCAGCGCCGGCGCCATTCGGCATGTTCAAGATCTGTCGGTATGCTGGCGGAACGATCCCCATCATTCGAAAGACGCCCATGAACAAGCTGCTTCGCACCCTCCTCGCCGCCGGCGCCGCCGGTGTGCTGCTCGCCGCCTGCGCCGCGCCCCGCAGCGCCCAGGACGATGCTGCCGTCCGCTCGGTCGCCGTGGTCTCGCTGCTGGACGAATCCGGGCCGGTACGGCGCCTCGGCTTTACCGTGTTCGGCAACGCCAAGGACGGCATTCCCCAGAACGGCAAGCTGAAACAGGTGGCCATCGACACGGTGAAGCAGCGCCTGGCAGGCACGCGGCCGCAGTGGACGGTCAAGGCCGCCGACTTCGAGCTGCCTGCAGGTGCCAAGCCGACGGCCGGCGCCAACACGGCGGCCCTGGCAGCCATGGCCGCGCGCATGGGCGTCGACCAGGTCTTCGTCCTCGAAGACAGCATGGGCCAGAACCTGCCCGGACAAGGCGTCGGCCTGACTTTCCGCACCATGGGCGAGAAGGCCGGACCGATGATGGTGCACGCTTATATCGGGCTGGTCGTGCTGGACCGCAACGGCAAGGAACTGGTCAGGCGGGGCGCGACCAAGGATAATCCGCATATGACGCCCGAGACCGAGCTGGGGCTGCGCCCCGACCTGTCCAACCTGGGCGACGCCAGGGTCAGGGATACCGTGTCGCAGGCGCTGCAGCGGCGGCTGAAGGGGGCGGTCGAGGAAGCGATGGAGCGGGCCGGTTACTGAATATGTTGATGAAAAAATTGCGGAGCCTATTTGGCGGCAAAGCGGCACAGGCGCAGGAACGGCAGATCGAAGGGCCTGACGGACAGATCACCCTGAAGACCGCTATCGCCGAACCGGTCCCGCAGCAGATCGTCCCGCTCGGCGCTTCCGAGTTGCAGTGGATCGAGCAGCGCGTGGCACAGGCTACGCAATTCCTCGCGGCCTACCAGCCCGGCGCCGCCCCATCCCTGAAGGCCTACGACCACGCCTTCCAGCGCTGGCAGGAGGACAAAGGGCTGCAGTTCACAGACCAGGATGTCGTCGACATGCTGGGCGCCTGGCTCGGTCATTGCCTCGCCGGCGAGTTCGATATGGAATGGGTCTCTGTAACGGACCAATTCGGCATGGATCTGGCGGTACGCTCCAGGAGCGACGAGATTCTGTCCTTCCCCTTCGCCTCGGTGGCGAAGCGGATCGAGAACAAGCAGCCGGACTTCATGGTGGGCGTGCGCTACGCTCTCCAGCACGTGATCTCGCGCGGCGCGAAGAAGCGCTAGCCGCACACTATCATTTCTTGCAGGCAGCATTAACCGCCGCGCCGGCATAGAATCCTGTGCACATAATCCACCAGGAGACGCCATGTCCGCCGCAGCCCATTCCCGCCGCTTCACCCTGAAAGCCGCCCTCGCGGCCACCGTCCTCACCCTGCTCGGCGCCTCCGCCGGTGCCCTCGCCGCCCCCTTCGAATCGACCCGCATCACCGTCCGCACGGAAGGCAGCGGTCCGGACGTGGTCCTGATCCCCGGCCTGAACTCCTCGCCGCGCGTATGGGCCGAGATGATCAAGGCGGTGCCGGGCTACCGCTACCACCTGGTGCAGGTGTCCGGTTTCGCCGGCCAGCCGAAAGGCGGCAACACCGAGGGCGCAGTGGCGGCGCCGGTGGCCGAGGAAATCGACCGCTACATCAAGGAAGCGGGCCTGAAGCAGCCGGCCGTGATCGGCCATTCGATGGGCGGCACGATGGGCATGATGCTGGCTGCGCGCCATCCGGGCGACCTGTCGCGCCTGATGGTGGTCGACATGGTGCCTTTCATGGGCATCTTCTTCGGCGGCCCCAGCGCGACGGCCAGCAGTGTCGTGCCGGTCGCCGACCGCGTCGAAGCCGGCATGCGCGCCGCCTCGCCGGAGGACCGCAGCAAGCGCGCCGTCGAGACCATCAACGGTATGGTCAACACCGAGTCCATGCGCGCCGGCGCCATCGACGATTCGATGCGCAGCGATGCCGACGTCGGCACCCGTGCCTACCGCGAGCTGATCGTTACCGACCTGGGGCCGGAGCTGTCGAAGATCACGGTGCCGGTGACGGTGCTATACGTCCAGCCGAAGGCCATGCCGGTGCCGGCCGAGCACTTCGACGCGGGGTACAAGAGCGTATACGCGCCCATCCAGAACGTGCGCCTGAAGCGCATCGACAACAGTGCGCACTTCATCATGTGGGACCAGCCGGGGCGTTTCCAGGCTGAGGTGAAGGAATTCCTGGCGAGGTAAACTTGGGTTCCCGCCTGCGCGGGAACGACGGCTACTTCGGTGCCGGCTGCGCCGTCCACGTCGGCCCGCTGGTGACCGGCTTGCCATCCACCCAGTCCACCCGGTCGGTGCACATCCTGCGCGCGGTCTGGCCCGGGTCCCAGGCGTGGTACACGATCCAGGTCTCGCTGCCATCCGGCGAGACCGTGAACGAATTGTGCCCAGGCCCCAGCAGCTCGCCCGTCGAAGGCGTGCGCATCAGCAGCGCCTCGTGGCCGCCTTCAGGCCGGCGATACGGCCCTTCGGCGTGCTTCGCCACCACGTAGCTGACGCCGTAGTTCTCCTTTTCCCAGGCCCCGCCGCTGTAGAAGCAGTAGTAGTGGCCGTCGTGGTAGAGCACCGACGCGCCTTCCACCGTGTGCCAGTCGTAGACATTGCCGTACATGGTGCGGCCCTTGCGGAACACGTGCCAGTCCTGGTGCGGGCGCACCACCGTGCGCGCTTCGCCGGCCAGCGTGGTCATGTCGACCAGGCGGTCGACCACGATGCCGGTGCCGATGCGCTCGTCGTGCGACAGCTCGAGGAAGTCGACGCAATAGAATAGCCACCACTGCCCCGCCTGGTCGCGGAAGGGATGGGCGTCGATCGAGAACGGCTGATCCGGCACCAGCACCTTGCCGGCGTCGATGAAGGGACCGGCCGGGTGCTCGGCCACTGCCACCCTCAGCTTCTGGTCGGTGCCCTCGGGCGCGTTGCCGCACGAGTAGTACATGTAGAAGCGGCCGTCGTGGCTGGCCACTTCCGGCGCCCAGAAATGGTAGCCCTGGTCGGCTTCCATGCCGGCAGCCGGGACCAGGGCGTGACCGAGCGACTCCCAGCTCACCATGTCGGTGGAGCGCAGCACCGGCACCTGCCTGCCGTCCGCCCCACCCGGCCCGGTGCCGTAGGCGTAGTAGGCCCCCTCGTGCTTCAGCACGAAGGGATCGGCGAAGACCTCTGGATAAACCGGGTTCGTGTAAGTCTTCATGTTCACTCAGCTTACAGCGAGAAGCGCAGGCCCAGACCATAGGTGGTCGGGTTGTAGCGGATGTCGCGCGGACGGATCGGGTCGCCCAGGTAGCTCTCGAACTTCTCCTTGGTGATGTTGATCGCGTCGAATTGAACCGAGACGTTCGGCGTGATCGCATACGACAAGCTCAGGTCGACGAAGGTCGCGGCCTTGACGTGGCGGTCCTGGCCGAAGCGCGGCTCGGCGATCTGCTCGACGTAGTCGCCGCGGTGGTTGGCGGTCAGGCGGCCGGTGATGCCGTTACCCTCGTACAGCAGCGCGAAGTTGTAGTTCTTCTTGGCGACGCCGATCAGCGGCGTGGTCGTGAAGTTCGTGCCGTTCGACGACACCAGGGTCTGGTTCTCGCCCAGGATCCAGGTGTAGTTGGTCTGGGCGCCGAAATTGCTCCAGATGCCAGGCAGGAAGTCGAAGAACTTCTGGATGCCCAACTCCGCGCCCTTCAGCTTGCCGGAGCCCGAGTTCTGCGGACGCGTGACGCGGTAGTTCAGGCCGCCGATGGTTTCGTTCGACTCCATGTTCTGCAGGTAGCCGTCGATATCGCGGTGGAACAGCGCGATCTGCGCGTAGCCGTTTTTCGGGAAGTAGTATTCGAGCGTCGCGTCGAAGTTCTTCGAGCGGGTCGGGCTCAGGTTCGGGTTGCCGGCCGAACCGGTGCCGGGCGCGTTGACGGTCGGCGGGATCAGCGACAGCGCCGGGTTCAGCGAGGCGAAGTCCGGGTAGGTCAGGGTCTTGCCGTAAGAGATGTGCGACTGCAGGTTGTCGCGCCAGGACACCACCGCCGAGGCGCTCGGCAGGAAGTTGTTGTCGCGCGAGGACACGTCGATCGGGCTGATCACGTCGCCGATGCGGCTGTTGCCCAGCAGGCTGCGGGTGATGCGCATGTAGCGCCCGCCCACTGTGCCGCTGACGCCGATGTCGCCCAGCTTGGTCTCCCAGCGTCCCTGCAGGTAGAGGGTGGTGTTGTTCTCGTTCTGGCTGAAAGCGCGGGTCGGGTCTTCCGCGACGCGGCCCGGGGCGGCGCCGTAGAAGGCGCGCACGGTGTCCGCCTTGTCGATCAGGAAGTCGTGCGAAGGCGTCATCCACGGGCCGCCGAGGCGGTCCAGACCGGGCACCAGGGTTTCGAAGGACGGACCGAAGGCGCCGATCGGGGTCGCGCGGTTGGTCCCGTTGATGTCGCTGTGGCCTTCGGCGCCCTTGAAGCCGGCGCGGCGCTGCGACAGGCGGATGCCGCTGTCGATGCTGGTGAAGAAGCCGTCGCCCAGGCGGTAGCTGCTGTCGAAGCGCCACTGCGACTGCTCGCCGGTGGAGATGCCCCAGTTCTGCACCATCCCGCGCAGCACGAACTGGTTCGGGTCGCGCAGCGCCTGGCTGCTGGTGGGCGTGGTCACGGTGTTGTAGCCGCCGTGGCCGTCGCGGCCGGAGGTGTAGACGTCGATGCTGGCGCCCGGGATCTGCTGGTCGACGATCACGGTGTCGTTGACGAAGGTCGACTTGGTCCAGGCGTAGTTGGACGTCGCCTTCCACGGGCCGTTCTTGTAGTTGACGCCGATGTTCAGGTAATGGGTGACCGTGTGCTCCTTCTGGCCCCAGGTCGAGGTCGCGGTGTACGGATCCCAGTCGTAGGGGCCGCCGAACTGGGCGGCGCGGGCATAGGCCGACTGGATCGGGCAGATCGCGCCATTCGGCGTGTTGCAGTAGCTGCCCTGCGGCGCCAGCACCACGTTGCTCAGGCGCGGGGTCCAGGTGACGATGCCGAGGATGTAGTCGACCGCGTTGCGCGCGCGGTAGCCGGTGCCGAGGTACTGCACGTTGGCTTCCATCTGCGGGCTGATCTTCCATTGCAGGGCGCCGTGCAGGCTGCCGCGGTCGCGCTTGCCCTGGTTGTAGATGCCGCCGACGTTCGGCAGTTCGCCGAGGCGGTCGCCGGCCTTCAGCGGCGCGATCGGCTGGTCGTCGTTCAGGCGTACGGCGGTGCCGTCCGGGCTGACCGAGAAGATGCGGTCGGGACGGTCGACCCACTGCACCGGGTAGCCCCAGTTCTCGCGGTTGAACTGCATGTCGACCAGGGCGCCGATCTCGCCGTAGCTGGTGTTCCAGCGGTTGCTGACCGCGAAGCCGCCGGCCGGGTTGTTCTTGTCGCTGGTGGCGCTGGAGCCGTTGATCTTCTGGCGGCGGTCTTCGAGGAAGCCGGTGGCGTTGAAGCCTTTCACGTCGAAGGGCGAGCGCAGGCGCACGTTGACGGCGCCGGCGATGCCGCCTTCGAGCTGGTTCGCGGTGGCGCTCTTGTAGACGTCCAGGCCGCCGATCGACTGCACCGGCAGGTCCTGGTAGGACAGACGGCGGCCGTTGCCGGTGAAGATCTGGTTGCCGTCGATGGTCGTGACCACGTCCGGCAAGCCGCGGATGATGACGGTGCTGGTCTCGCCGCGGTCGCGGCCGACCTGCACGCCGGCGATGCGCTGCAGGGCGTCGCCGGTGGCGCGGTCGGGGAACTTGCCGATGTCTTCGGCGTTGATCGAATCGACCACCTGGTCGGCGTTGCGCTTGATCGCCTCGGCGCTGCGGATACTGGAGCGCAGGCCGGTCACCCGCACTTGCTGAACCTCCTGCTGCATCTGCGCCGGCTGGGTCGGCGCGGCCGGGCTGACCTCGCTCTGCGGTGCGGCGTCGGCGCCTGCGGCGGTGCTGCCGGCTACGCCGGAAGCACCGGTCGCGCCCTGCTGGCTGGCAGCCGGGTCGGCGGTGCGCGGCACTTCACGGGCAGCGTCACCGGCCTGCAGCGTGGCCTGCTGGGGTTGCGAAGGCGGCGTGCCGGTGCCGCTCTGGGCGTAAGCGGCGTGGGCGATCAGGACAAGGACGGCTGCGCAGACAGGGCGAAGCTGGAAGGTGGTCATGCAAGTCTCCTGAAAAAATATTAGTAATAATTCTTAACAGGAAGCTAAGGCAAAATGCACCACCGTGGCGCGCGCTTGGGACCGGATTCAGACCTGCGGCGGCGCCACGGAATCGCGGCTCACCAGAGGGCATTCACTCTTGAAAACGGTGTTGGAAACGTTTCCTTTGCGTGCCTGCGCAATCAAGGATTCTGCTGCCCATCTGCCCATTTCGTAGTTTGGCAACAACACTGTGGTAAGCGGCGGATGGGTGTAGCGGGCCAAATCCTGGTCGTCGTAGCCAACAACCGACAGTTCCCGCGGCACCGCCAGCTGGCGTTCGCGCGCCGCATCCAGCGCCCCCAGCGCCATCAGGTCGTTGGCGCAGAACAGCGCCGTCGGACGGTTTGGGCCATCAAGCAGCGACAGCGCGTGGGCATAACCGCTATCCACCTGCCAGTCGCCTTCCCGCACCAGGGCCGGGTCGAAAGCGATGCCGGCATCGAGCAGCGCCTGGCGGTAGCCCTTCATGCGGTCGCCGGCGGCCTCGATCCAGCCTTCGCCGTTGATGAAGCCGATGCGCCGGTGGCCATTATGGACCAGGTGCATGGTGGCCGTGTAGCCGCCCTGCTGCTCGGCCGGCACCACGGCCGGGTGCTTGCGCTCACGTTCGTGGCAATTCAAGAGCACGGTCGGGATCTCCGCCAGGGCCGGCGGCAAGGTCACGGCGCGCGTGAAGATGGTTGCGTAGATCACGCCCAGCAGCGCCGGATGGGCCAGCATGCTGGCCAGCACCGCCTGCTCATGCTCCGGGTCGCCGCGGGTGGCAAACGCCGCGACCAGGCAGTCCTGGTCCCAGGCGCCGTCCTTGGCGCCGTCCATGGTCTGCATCGCATGGGGACTCGTGGTCAGCTCGTCGGTCAGGTAGACGATGAGATTACGGGTCTGCTTGACCTGGCCGGGGCGATTGTCCTCGCGGCCGTGGTGGCGTTCGAGCGGATACCCGAGTTCGCGGGCGATGCGCAGCACCGTCTCGCGGGTCGCGCGCGACACCTTGGCCCCGCTCAGGTGGTTGATCACCAGCGACACCGTCGATTGCGACACGCCGGCCAGCTTGGCGATGTCGGTCATGGTCGGACGGCGCCCGCGCACCGCCTTGCTCATCGATCCGCTCCTGCCTGGTTAGTAGGCCGCCGCCGGCATCCGCGCGCTGCGTTCGCGCGCCGCCATGGCCGCGCCGTCGGCGCCGAACAGATAGGCCTGCTGCGGTTCGAAAGCCAGCAGCACGCGCGTACCGACGCCAGGGGCCGGCTGGCCGCCGTTGCACTTCACGGCCACCATCTCGGGCATGCCCTCGACCTGCACATAGGCCAGGGTGACGTCGCCCAGGTATTCGACCAGGCCCACCGTGCCGGGAATGCCGCCCGCTTCGGCGGCCTCGGTGCCAGCTTGCGGCAGCAGGCGCAGGTGCTCCGGGCGCACGCCCAGCGTCACCTTCGCGCCCACCGCGGCATTCGTCGCATCGGCCGCCACCTCGACCTGGGCGCCGCCGGCCAGGCGCACGGTGGCGATCGCGCCGCGCTCACCGACCAGGCTGGCCTCCAGGAAGTTCATGCGCGGCGAGCCCAGGAAGCCGGCCACGAACAGGTTGGCCGGTCTTTCATAGAGCTCGAACGGCGTGCCGACCTGCTCGATGCGGCCGCCGTTGAACACGACGATCTTTTGGCCCAGGGTCATGGCCTCGACCTGGTCGTGGGTCACGTAGATCATGGTGGTGGCCAGTTCCTTGTGCAGCCGGGCCAGCTCGACCCGGGTCTGGGCGCGCAGGGCCGCATCGAGGTTCGACAGCGGCTCGTCGAACAGGAAGACCTCGGGTTTGCGCACGATGGCGCGGCCGATCGCCACGCGCTGGCGCTGGCCGCCCGACAGGGCCTTGGGCTTGCGCTCCAGCAGATGCGCGATCTGCAGGATCTCGGCGGCGCGCCGCACGCGGTCCGCGATCTCGTCCTTCGGCACCTTGGCCAGCTTCAGCGCGAAGCCCATGTTGTCGGCCACCGTCATGTGCGGATACAGCGCATAGCTCTGGAACACCATGGCAATGCCGCGCTGGGACGGATCGACGCCGAGACTCGGCACGCCGCCGATGTCCAGCTCGCCCTCGGTCACGTCTTCGAGACCGGCGATGATGCGCAGCAGGGTCGACTTGCCGCAGCCGGACGGCCCGACGAAGACCACGAACTGGCCGTCCTCGATGTCCAGGTCGATGCCCTTGATGACGGGATTGTCCCCGTAATTCTTCCTGATGCCGCGCAGCTGTACCGATGCCATATCCGGTTTCTCCTTATTATTGAATGCTTATCCTTTGAGCCCGCTCGCTGCCAGGAAGCCCTGCGTCACGCGGCGCTGGAAGGCGATGTAGGCCAGCGCCACCGGCATCGCCCCCAGCAGGGCCGCCGCCATCAGCTGGGCGTAGCGCACGCCGAAGGCATCGTAGGTCTGGGTCAGGCCGAGCGGAATCGTCATCATGTCGTTCGAGGTGACGATGATGAAGGGCCACAGGAAGTTGTTCCAGGCAGCGATGAAAGTCACGATCGCCATCGCCCACACGATATTCCCCGAGATCGGCAGGTAGACGCTCCACAGCACGCGCAGCGGCCCGGCGCCGTCCATCGTCGCCGCCTCCCTGAAGTCGGCCGGGATCTCGTCGAAGAACTGCTTGAAGACGTAGATCACCACCGGCGACACCACCTGCGGCAACACGATGCCGGCGTAGGTATTGATCAGCCCGAGCTGGTTCATGGTACGGAACAGCGGCACCAGCAGCGCTTCGAACGGCAGCAGGAAGGCCAGCATGGCGATGCCGAACAGGATGGAGCGGCCGCGGAAGCGCAGCTGCGAGAAGGCGTAGGCCGCCAGCAGGCTGATCGCCATCGTCACCACCGTCACCAGCAGCGCCACCAGGAAGCTGTTGAACAGCCAGCGCACGACGTTGCCGGCGCCCAGGGTCTTGGCGAAGGCGTCCAGGGTCCAGGTCTGCGGCAGCCAGTGGAATTCGCTGGACACGGTTTCCAGTTCCGGGCGCAGTGCCGTGGACAGCGCCCACAGCAGCGGCGCCGCCCACAGCGCGGCCAGCAGCACCGCGGCGATCACGCCGATGGCAGTCCAGCCTACATTTGAACGGCCGTTCATATATCCCTCCTTGCCAGCCAGCGCACCACGCCGGCCTGCAGCACCGACAGCAGGATCACGATGGTCACGAAAGCCATCGCGATAGCCGCCGCATAGCCGGCATCGCTCTGCGTGAATGCGGTTTCGTACATGTAGTGCAGCGTGACCCGGGTGGTGTTGAAGGGGCCGCCGGACGTCAGGATATAGGTCTGGCCGAACACCTTCAGCGAGGCGATGATCTGCAGGATCAGCGCGGTGGTCGCGACCGGGCGCAACGCCGGCCAGGTAATCGAGCGGAACAGCGTAAAGCCGCGCGCGCCGTCCAGCGCCGCCGCCTCGTACAGGTCGGCGGGGATGTTGCGCAGGCCGGCCAGGAACAGCAGCATGTTGAAGCCGACCGTCCACCAGACGGTGCCGATGGCCACCGCCGGCAAGGCCCAGTAAGGGTCGGCCAGCCAGGGCCGCTGGCCGCCGAGGATGTGGTTGATCACGCCGGACGACGGCTGCAGCATCCAGTCCGCAATCAGGGTCATCACCGAGATCGGCAGCACGAAGGGCAGGAAGAACACGCCCTGCAGCCAGGCCTGGGCTTTCACGAAGCGGTTGACCAGCAGCGCCATCACCAGGCCAAGCGCCGTCAGCGGGATCACGGTCAGCAGCGCAAAGTAGAAGGTATTGAGCACCGAGTCCCAGAACGAGGGATCGTTGAGCAGCGTGTGGTAGTTGGCCAGGCCGACGAAGGCATTGGTGCGGGTCAGGCTGCTTTCGGTCAGGCTCATCCAGAAGGTGATGCCGGCCGGGACCAGGAAGAACAGCAGGAAGGCGATCACGAAAGGCGCCAGGAGCATCATGGCCGGCAAGCCTTCGCGGCGCGCGCTATGGAGAACGAGGTCGTTGGGCTTCATCCTTCCCCTTTCAATAACGCGGCGGGCTCTTGCGGATCAGCCGCGCACCCTCGGTTTCGAAGCGCCGGATCGCCTGCGCCGGCGTCATGTAGCCGTACAGGGCCGCCGGCAGGAACTTCGAGGCGATCGCTTCCAGCGGCCCGGCCGCGCCCATGTACCAGCCATCCGGGTCGTAGACCACGTTGTGCGCGGCCTCGGCATACTGGGCGTTCGGCTGCAGCGCCAAAGCCTCGGGCGACTCGGCCACCGCGCGGTAGGCCGGGATGTGGCCGCCCTCGGCCCAGCCCATCGAGTGCTTGCTGACGTAGGCGACGAATTTCAGGATGGCCTGGACCTTGGCCTTTGAGGGCGGATGGCCAGCATTCGCGGGCATCGCGAAGGCGTGCGAGTCGGCCCAGGCGCTGGCGTTCGCGTACATTTTCGGCAGCGGCACGATGCCATACTCGAAGCCGAGCGAGCCGGCCTTCGATGCCCGCACCAGTTCCGGCACTTCCCACACGCCGTTCAGCATGAAGGTAGCGTTGCCGCCCATGAATTGCGAAGTTGAGGCCGGGTAGTCGAGACCGGCCTGGGCATAGCCCTTGCGGAACCAGTCGGCGATGCGCGTCAGGGTCGCCTCGCCGGCCGGGCCGTAGCTGTACTGGCCGTTGCGGACGATGGCGACGTTCTGCTGGGCCAGCATCGACAGCCACAGGCGCCAGATCGCGAACGAGCTCTGGCTGCTTTCCATGGTCAGGCCGCGACGGTGCGTGGTCTCGGTGGCGAGGCGGAAGGCGTTCGTGAGCGCGTCGACGCCTTCGATGGGCTTCAAATTGCCCTCGGCGTCCAGCAGGCCAGTGGGTTTGAGCAGGGTCTTGTTGTAGTAGAGGACCAGCGGGTGCATGTCCAGCGGCACCGCCCAGGTCTGGCCCTGCCAGCGCGACTTCTCCCACTGGCGCGGCAGGTAGTCGGCGCCCTTGAGCCCGACGGCCGCCAGCTCGGCATCCGTGATCGGACGCAGCACGCCGCCGCCGGCCAGGTTGACCAGGCGCGACAGGTGGACCGTGGCCAGGTCCGGCCCGGCGCCGACCACCGAAGAGGTGATCAGCTTGGTATAAAACGGCTCGCCCCATTTCAGGGTCGTGCTCACCACGCGCACGTCGCGCTGGCTGGCGTTGAAGTCTTCGACCAGTGCCCGCATGCGGGCGCCGTCGCCGCCGCTGAGCAGCGTCCACATCCTGACTTCAACCTGTGCCCATGCCGGCGCCGGCCCTGCAGCCAACGTTACCAGCAGCGCGACGGCGGCGGCGAGGCTCCATCCTCGTCTCGCCACGTCGTCTCCATTTCTTTGTTTTATATGCTGTCGGAGCGCCGCCGCGTTGCCTTTACCGGGTCAGGCCGCCTTTCGCCGCGCGCGCGCTCCCGCGCCGCCACGGCTCCGGCGTTCGAACCCGCCCGGTCCGTTGGGCTGCCCCGCGGGTGGTCCGGCCGGTGGTCCGTCCGGCCCGGGATCGCCCGGTACCGCCGCGGCCGCACCGCTTGCTGCCGTCTGGCGCTCACCCGGATAGGCTAACACTTCTGCAATTTCTCCGACGCGCGTCCATTCTATAGGGAAATCCGGTCCGCGCCGCGCAAGCCAGCGCTTCTCGTGTCCGAGGGGGTCGAGGTGCCAGTCGTGGCGCTGGGCGTCGGGGCCGCGCGTGGCCTTGGCGATCGCCTCCACCGGCGCCTTGGGGATGCGGTCTTCGGTCAGAAGGCCGTTCTTTTCGAGGAAGGTATCGGTCAGCTGGGTATAGCAGAAGCCGGACAGCGGCCGGCAGGCGTGGATGGCCGCCATCAGTCCCTGGTAGCGCGCCAGCAGCTCCTTGCCGTCCTTCGCCACCGAATAGCCCCAGCCCGGCTCCTCGCCGGACTGCTTGAGGGCGATGCCGCCGAACTCGGACAGGAACAGCGGCTTGCCGACCCCGCTGAAACCGTCGATGACCAGACGCCTGCGGTCCGGCTGCACGTGCTGCAGCGTGTAGGCGACGGCGTCGCGGCTGCCGTAGCGTTCGATCAGCACCTTCGGGTCCTGTTCGTAGTCGTGCACGCAGACCAGGTCGCCGCAGGGCATCTCCCAGCCGTCGTTGCCGACCACCGGACGCGTGCCGTCGAGCGCCCGCGTCATGTGGTAGAGCGCGCGTACGAAGTCGACCTGGCGGCGGTCGTTCATCAGTTCCGGCACGCCCCAGGATTCGTTGGTCGGCACCCAGGCCACGATGCAGGGGTGGGAGATGTCGCGCTCGACCAGTTCCTTCCACTCTTCCATCACGCTGTGCACGGTAGCGCTGGAGAAGCCGTAGGCCGAGGGCATCTCGCCCCACACGCACAGGCCCAGCACGTCGCACCAGTAGAGCCAGCGCGGGTCTTCGGACTTCTGGTGCTTGCGCACGCCGTTGAAGCCGAGCCGCTTGATCAACAGGACGTCGTGGCGCAGCTGGTCGCTGGACGCCACCATAAGGCTGTCCGGCCAATAGCCCTGGTCCAGCACCATGCGCAGGTAGTAGGGCCGGCTGTTCAGCACGAAGCGGTCGCCCTCGACCGACACCGTGCGCAGCGCCGTGTAGCTCTGCACACTGTCGATCAGGCTGCCGTCGGCGCTCCTGACCTCGATCTCGGCCTCGATCAGCTGCGGGCTTTCCGGGCTCCACATCCACAGCGCGCGCGCATCGTCGATGCCCGGATCGGGCAGCTGGAAAATGCGCGACAGGCGCGGCCCGGTCAGCAGGCAGCGGTCGGCCACCAGCAGCTTGTCGCCGAGCTTGAGCGTGACGTTGGCCATGCCGCCTTCCGGCACGTGGGCGATGTCGGCGTCGAGCCGGATCTGCCAGGCGGCGACGTCGGCGGTCCAGCGCAGCTGGCTGACGTGGGCGCGCGGCACCTTCTCGATCCACACGGTGCGCCAGATGCCGCTGGTGCGTGGATACCAGATCTTGTGCGGTTCCGGCTCCCAGTCCATCTTGCCGCGCGCCTTGTGCATGTCCTGCGGGTCGTCCTCGGCCTGCACCACGACCTCGAGCAGCGAACCGTCGAGATGGCGGCTGACGTCGATCGAGAACGGGCTGTGGCCGCCGCGGTGCTCGACCGCGAACCTGCCGTTGACCCAGACCCGGGCGCGGTAGTTCACGGCGCCGAAGTGCAGCATCAGGCGCTCGTCGCGCGAGGGCGCCATCGACGGGTCGAGCTGGATCTGGCGCTTGTACCAGACGCGGCGCCGGTAGCCGCGGTCGTGCAGGCCGCTGGCGCGGGCTTCGGGCGGGTAAGGCACCACGATGGTGCGGTCCCATGTCACTTCGGATGGATCGGCGCAGGCGGCCAGGTCGTCGAGCATGGCCTGCCATGGGCCATCCAGGCTGCGCCAGGCGGCGCGCCGCAATTGGGGGCGGGGGTATTCCACGATGGGCTCCAGAATGTTCGTTCTTATGCAGCCTATTTAATGGCCCGCCGCCCGCGAAATCAAGCGCTTTCGCACGCCGTTACAAAGGGTTTCATGCGCTGTATTTTTAAGGCGACAGGCTCTCGACGCCGACCCGGACGAAGGTCGCGCGCTGTCCCGCGCCGCCCATCGCCACGAGTCCCAGGCGCGCATCCGGACCGAGGCGGTGGGTCCAGGTGCCGCCGCCGACCCAGTTGCGTCCATCCTGGCTCGAATACGCCGTATAACGCTCCTGCCCCCCATCCCGGCGGACATCCAGGCGCAAAAAGGTGGTCGCGCCCGGCGTGCCGGCCAGTGTGTTGCCGTAGCGCGGATAGTCCGGTTCGACGGGCGCCATCTCCTTCGCGAACTCGACCTGGCGCAGGCCCTCGCGTGCCATTTCGACCAGCTTGACGTAATTGTCATCGTCGCGCATGACCACGAAGCCGGCCTGCACCGCGGTAGCGCAGCAGTCCTCCGGCGCGTCGAGTCTGATCTCGGCCTCGATGCGATAGTCCCCCTTCGGCAGCGCGGCCTGCAGCACGCTGGCCGTGTTGCGGTCGACGTAGAGGTCCGCATCCTGGGTGGCCAGCACCAGCCCTTCCCTGCCGAGCGACCAGTCGCTGGCGCCGCGCGGCCGCAGCCAGGTCCAGCGCGGGTTCAGCGTGCGGCCCTTGAAGGCGTCCTGCCACAGCGGTTTCACACGCGGCGCCGTCTGGACCGCGAGCGGATGCGTTTCCGGCGCGGCGCCGTCGACCACGATCGGCGCCGCCATCGCCTGGTCGCTGGGCGCCCGACCGCCGCCTGCCACCGGCCAACCCTCGACCCAATTGATGCGGTCGAGCAGCGCCAGGCGCCGGGTCAGCTTGTCCCTGGCGCTGAAGAAGGGCTCGGCCTGGTCGATGCCGTGGTAGATGGTCCACCACTGGCCTGCCGCGTCGGTGAAGACGGTGTTGTGGCCGACCCCGATCCAGCGGTTGCCGTTCTGGAGCAGCAGCGGCGTGCCGCCCGAGCGCCCCTTCGCCATGTCGTTGCTGTAGCGGTCGAGGAAGGGACCTTCCGGCGTGCGCGCCCGTCCGGTGAATACGGCGTAACCGGTCAGCGGGCCGGCGCAGCAGTCGGTGGCGGAGGCGAACATGTACCACCAGCCGTCGTGGAACTTGACCTCGGCGCCTTCGTAGCGGCCGGGTGCGCCGACCATTTTCGCCTGCCCTTCCGCACGCAGACCGTCGCTGCTCAGCTTTGTCACGAAGATGCCGCCGCCGTAGCTGCCGTAATAGAGGTATTTGCGGCCATCGGTCTCGATCACCTTGGGATCGAAGGTCCAGTGGAAGTTGCAGCCCGCCTTGGCACGGCGCGGCATGACCACCGGCGTGGTGGACGCGCGCCAGGGGCCGGTCGGCGAATCCGAGGTCGCCACGCCGATCGCGCTGTCGTTGCCGCAGCCCTTCTCCGGGCTGTGCTCGTCGACCACGTCGGTGACCGTGAAGTAGAGGTAGTAGCGGCCGTTCAGGTATTCGGGCTCCGGCGCCCACAGGCCCGAAGTCGGCGCGGCCAGCCCGGCCGGGCGGTCGGTGAAGGCATCGTTGACGAAGTCCCAGTGCACCAGGTCAGTCGATCGGTAGATCGGGATCATGCGGAAATGCCAGCCGCCGTCCTTGCCGCTGGGGTCGCGCTCGCGCTTGCTGACCGGGTCGCTGGTGCAGTAGAGGTACCAGGTCGGCGTCTTGGCGCGCGGGTCGCGCAGCACGGCCGGGTCGGCGCAGTTCTGGGCCAGTTCGCCGCTGGCGAGGCGCACGCTGAGGGGGTTGTGGTAGGCACGGGCGGCAGGTTCGGCGGCGTGACTGAACAGTGGCAGCGCCAGCAACAGGGCTGCCAATGAGCGGAACAGGGGCATGGGATGTCTCCTCGTATTTTTGGCGACGAGAATACCGCAGCGCCGGCTCTGCGGTTGCACGTTTGGAATCAGTGGCCGGCGGTTTTGGAGAACAGGTTCATCACCAGCACCCCGGCGACGATCAGCGCAATCCCCGCCAGCGCCCCGGCATCCAGCTTCTGCCCGTACAGCAGCCAGCCGGCCAGCGTGATCAGCACGATCCCCACGCCCGACCACACCGCGTAGGCCACGCCCAGCGGTATTGAACGCAGCGTCAGCGCCAGCATATAAAAGGCGATGCCGTAGCCGGCCGCGACCAGCAGGGAGGGCCAGGGACGGGTAAAGCCGGCGCTGGCCTTCAGAGCCGTGGTGGCGACGGTTTCGGCGAGGATGGCGATGGCCAGGCAGATCCAGTTATTCATCGGTCAATTATGAACAAAAGCCGCCGCGCAGGCCAGCGGCAGCTAGTGGACGACAGGCCAGGCCCGGCGGCCATAACGACAGTCTGGTATCATGCGGGGCTCGATTCCACCAGCCTTCATGCCGATGCAGCTCCGCTCTTTACAGCGCCTCCTCCCGGCCGCCTGCCTGCTGGCCGCAAGTGTCTGCCATGGCGCCCTGGCCGCCGAGGATGCGGTGCTGAAGCCCTGGCCGGCAAAGCAGGCGACGCCGCCGCTGCGCCTGACGGGGCTCGACGGCAAGGAGTGGAACCTGGCCCAGCTGCGCGGCAAGGTGGTGGTGGTGAATTTCTGGGCCAGCTGGTGCGGTCCCTGCGTGGACGAGCTGCCGGTACTGAACGCGCTGGCGCGCCAGGATCCGGACAAGGTGGCCGTGGTCGGCGTCAACTACAAGGAGCCGCTCGACACCATCGAGCGCTTCTCGACTGCCCATCCCTTCGCCTACCCGGTGCTGCGCGACCGCGGCGGCGAGATGTTCAAGAAGTGGACGGCGGGCGTGATGCCGACCACGATCCTGGTCGACCGCCAGGGCCGCGCGCGCTGGCGCAGCGTGGGCGAGATCCCGGCCGGCGACAGCCGCCTGAAGGCCGCGATCGCGGCCCTGGCGGCCGAGTAGCCCGAGTAAAACAAGATTCAAGAATAATCAACAACATCCAGACTGGAAGACTACGACCATGGAAAACATGAAATCGACGAACCGCCGTGCCCTGTTAAAAGCCGCTACCGGCGCCCTGCTGGCCGGCGCCCTGCCGCGCACCCTACTGGCGCAGACCGCGGCCGCAACCGAAGAGCGCCACTTCGACCCGCGCCCGGGCGAGTGGAAAAGCTACGAGGTGGTGACCCGCGTGAACCTGCAGCGCGCCAGCGGTCCGTCGACGGTCTGGATCCCGCTGCCCGCGGTCGATACCGACTGGCAGCGCACCCTGTCGAACAACTGGTCGGGCAACGCCAAGAGCATGAAGATGGGCGCCGACCCGCACTACGGCGCCCGCTTCCTGGTCGCCGAATTCGACGGCAGCGCCCCGCCCGTGCTGGAAGTCGTCTCGCGCATCCAGACCCGCGACCGCGCCGAAAACTGGAAAAAGCCGTCGGCCGGCAGTGAGAGTGCAGAAGACCTGCGCCTGTGGCTGCAGCCGACCGACCTGATGCCGCTGGACGGCATCGTGAAGAAGACCGCGCTGCAGATCACTTCCGGCGCCAAGACGGATGAAGACAAGGTCCAGCGCATCTACGACTGGATCGTGCTGAACACCTTCCGCGAGCCGAAAGTGAAAGGATGCGGCACCGGCGACATCAAGACCATGCTGGAGACCGGTAACTTCGGCGGCAAGTGCGCCGACCTGAACGGCCTGTTCGTCGGCCTGTGCCGCGCCAGCGGCGTACCGGCGCGCGACGTCTACGGCATCCGCATCGCGCCTAGCGCCTTCGGCTACAAGGAACTGGGCGGCAAACCGGCGTCCCTGCAGGGCGCCCAGCACTGCCGCGCCGAGGTCTACCTGAAGCGCCATGGCTGGGTCGCGATGGACCCGGCCGACGTCGCCAAGGTGATGCGCCAGGAGACGCCGAACTGGATCAAGGACCCGGACCACCCGATCGTCGCGCCGGTCAAGCAGGCGCTGTTCGGCGGCTGGGAAGGCAACTGGATGGGCTATAACTTCGCCCACGACGTGCGCCTGCCGGGCTCCTCGGCCGGCAAGGTCGGCTTCCTGATGTACCCGCAGGCCGAAAGCCGCGGCGAGCCTTACGACGCGCTGGCGCCGGACAGCTTCGCCTACACCATCACCGCGCGCGCCATCTGAGGCGGCGGCTCACCAGGCACCGGACATGGAAGCACCATTCGAGCGCACCGAGCGCAGCGCAGGCAAGCTGATCGCATTTGCCGTACTGGCCTCGCTGCTGGCCTCGACCTGCTGCGTGCTGCCGCTGGTGCTGGTCCTGGTCGGCATCACCGGCGCCTGGATGGTGCACCTGACGGCCCTGAAGCCGCTCACGCCCTACGCCATCGCGCTGACGCTGGGCGCGCTGGCCTGGGCCGGCTGGCTGCTGTTCCGCCCGGCCGCGGCCTGCTCGCTGGAAGACCAGTCCTGCGCCACCACGCGCCCGGCGATGCGCAAGCTGTATCTCGGCGTCGCCGTGTTCGTCGCCCTGCTGCTGGGCTTCCCGCTGATCGCTCCCCTGTTCTATTGAGGACCCTGCCATGAAAACCCTGAAAGCCCGGAATACTCTGTGCCTGACCGTCCTGCTCGCCGCCAGCCCCTTCGCGCTGGCCAAGCAGCAGACCGTGAAACTGAACGTGCCGACCATGGATTGCGCCACCTGCCCGATCACGATCAAGGCATCCCTTAGCAAGGTGCCGGGCGTGTCGAAGGTAGCGGTCAGCTACGAGAAGCGCGAAGCCGTGATTGTCTACGACGACGCCCAGGCCACCGTCGCGGACCTGAAGAAAGCAACGGAAGACGTCGGCTACCCGTCGATGCTGAAGACAAACCGTTGAGCGCTTAAAGCTACCTGCGGGAAAGAACTGTTCCCGCCGTAATAGTTTGGAACAATTTCGTTCCGTGCGCGTGCATATGCAGGATTACGATCCTTGCATGAACTTTACTTTTTCATCACCCGACACCGGGCTCTGCACGGTCAAGCTCTGGGCCAGCGGACGCTACGGCTTCTCGCTGCCGAAGAAGGTCGATATCGTGTCGGCCGAAGGCGAGACCGCCACCTTCTTCTACTACAACCGCAAGTTCCGCCTCACCGCCGAGCTCAGCAACCGCGCCATCGTGAAGATCGCGATTGCCCAGTTCCTGCTGGGCGCAGGACGCGGCCAACCCGCAGAAGTCGACCACGAGACCCTGCCCTACGAAGGCGCGCTCACGCCGGTGCGCTCCAAAGCCCCACGCGCTCCCTTGCGGGTGCGGCCGGGAAAGTCCCATGCCCGCATGCGCTCGCCGGCGCCATGCGAGCCGGCGTGGGCGGACCAGTAAGGAGGACGCGACCACCATGCGCCACCAGTTCACACCCGGACAGCTCCGCATGCTCATCCAGCGCGCGGAAACCCAGTTCGAACACACGATCACGCAATCCCTGGCCCTCGATCCTGCCGGCCGCCACATCGCACGCGCCGCGCATGCGCCCCTGCACGACACCGTGGTCGGCTTGATCAAGCTGTTCCGCGAGCAGATCCCTGGCGCGGCGCCGGTGGCGACCCAGCTGGCGCGCATGTACGCCAAGGGCGCGGATGCGAACGCCGGCGTGCCGACCCTGGACTGCGTACGCGCCATCGCCAGGGTGACCCGCGAAGCAAGGGAGCTTTATTTGCCGGCCGAGACCCCGCCGCCCGCACCCACGCCGTCGGCCGCGCCTTTCGTCGAACCTGCGCGCCGGTAGACGCGCACGTAATCGACCAGCATCCGCTGCGGGAAGCTGGTCGTCGCATCCGGATCGCCGGGCCAGTTGCCGCCGACGGCCAGGTTCAGGATCACGAAGAACGGGTGTTCGTAGACCCAGTCGCCCTTGACCAGATTGGGACGCGCCGTGTGGTAGAGAATGCCATCGCGGTACCAGCGGATTTCGCGCGGCTCCCATTCGACGGCGAAGACGTGGAAGCCGTCGGCGAAGGCGCCGCTTTCCAGGCTGTTCGGCCCGCCGAAACCGTGCTCGCCGGAGAAGCCCGGGCCATGGATGGTCCCGTGCACCATGCCCGGCTCCTTGCCGATGTTTTCCATGATATCGATCTCGCCGCAGCGCGGCCAGCCGGTGGTCTTGCAGTCCGCGCCCAGCAGCCAGAAGGCCGGCCAGATGCCCTGCCCGCGCGGAATCCGCATGCGCGCCTCGTAGCGGCCGTGGGTCCGCTCGAACAGGCCGGCGGTCTTGATCCGCGCCGATGTGTACTTCTTGCCTTCCCAGTCCTCGCGGCGCGCCTCGATCACCAGGTTGCCGCCCTCGACCCGAACGTTTTCCTTGCGCGCCGTGTAGAACTGCAGTTCGTTGTTGCCGAACCCGTGACCACCCAGCTCCTCGACCCACTTGCGGTGGTCCAGCGCCTTGCCGTCGAATTCGTCGCTCCAGTCCAGCACCCAGCCCGGCGGCGCCGCTGGCACAGGTGCGGCTGCCAGGGCCGCGTGCGCGCACAACATCAGTGCCGTCGCATTGATCAGGTTCCGGATCGTCATGGTGCGCTGTCTCCTCTGTTACTTTGACCGCTACTGGAAACGTTCCCATAGCGGCGGCGGCCGACTATAGCACTTGCCAAAAATTCATGTCAAACGCGCGCCCTCCTGTTGCGTCCGTCACGAACTTTCCCCAAAAAAATAGCGTAACCCGTTGACAATTATTTTTACTGAACATAAGATTCAGACAACTGATATGGAAACGTTTCCAAAGCGCTTCCAGATGAGTTGAAAGGATTCAAGGAACATGCGGACCTGATGAATGACAACTACGCCAAGAAAAACAGAGGAGACCCAATGCATTATCCCAAGGCAAACAAGAAACTGATCAGCCTGGCTGTGGCCGGCGCCTGCGCGGCGTACGGCCTGTCGGCACATGCGCAGGACGCGGTCAGCGCCACCGGCGACACCACCGCGCAAGCGGCCGGCGTCCAGCAGGTGGTGGTGAGCGGCATCCGCCAGTCGATGGCCTCGTCGCTGAATCTGAAACGCAATTCGGACGGTATCGTCGACGGCATCGTGGCCGAAGACATGGGCAAGTTCCCGGATACCAACCTGGCCGAATCGCTGCAGCGCATTTCGGGCGTGTCGATCGACCGCGTGAACGGCGAAGGCCAGAAGGTCACCGTGCGCGGCATCGGCCCCGACTTCAACATGGTGTTGCTGAACGGCCGCCAGATGCCGACCTCGAACCTGGGCGACCTGAACGGCCGCGCATTCGACTTCTCGAACCTGGCATCGGAAGCGATCTCGCAGCTGCAGGTCTACAAGACCAGCCGCGCCGAGACCCCGACCGGCGGCATCGGCGCCACCATCAACGTCATCACCGCGCGTCCGCTCGACCGCCTCGGCACCTATTCGAGCATCGGCGTCAAGATGATGGACGACACCTCGAACAAGAACCTGCCGAACGACGACCGCGCGGACAGCTCGTTCACGCCGGAATTCTCGGGCATCTACACCACTACCAGCAAGGACGGCAAGTGGGGCCTGGGCATCAGCGCCAGCTACCAGGAACGCAACCTGGGCTACAACCAGGCGGCCGTCTCGAGCGGCTGGAAAGGCCCGTTCCGCGGCGACGAGCAGACCTGGGGCGCGATCCCGGCCACCGGCGCCACCAACCACCCGAAACCGGGCGACGTCTACGAGGTGCCGCAGAACCTGAACTACAGCTTCACCGGCGTCAAGCGCCAGCGCACCAACGGCCAGCTGACCCTGCAGTTCGCACCGAGCAAGGAACTGGTCACCACTCTCGACTACACCTACTCGCAGAACAAGCTGCAGACCAAGCGCAACGACCTGTCGGCCTGGTTCAACTTCGGCCCGTCGACCTCGTCGTGGACCAATGGCCCGGTCGCGGCGCCGCTGGTCTACACCGAACAGATCTCGCCGGCCACCAGCGACATCGCCATGGGCTCGGGTAACTTCGCGACCAAGACCGACAACAAGTCGCTCGGCTTCAATGCCCAGTGGCGCGCCACCAACGACCTCAAGCTGGAATTCGACGCCCACCACTCGACCGCCGAGTCGATGGCGGACAGCCCCTACGGCTCCTTCAACACCCTGGGCACCGCCAGCTTCTCGCGCGGCGACACCTCGGTCGACTTCTCGAAGGACTTCCCGGTGCTGAGCATCGCCGGCGCCGACTTCGTGCGCGCGCCGCAACAGGTGACCGGCTCGAACTTCCAGAACGGCTACATGAAGGGCAAGGTCGAGCAGTACCAGGTCAAGGGCCGCCTGCGCATGCTGGAATCCTCGAACCTGAACTTCGGCCTCGGCGCGATCAAGGTCGACAACCGCTCGGCGGTATCGAACAACCAGCGCGACAGCTGGGGCGGCGCGACCAAGGCGTCCGACTACCCGAGCAGCCTGTGGCACCCGGCCACCGTGCGCGGCTACTTCGACAAGATCGACGGCAGCGGCAACCCGAACCTGTTCAACAACTTCTACACCTTCAACTTCAACGAAGTGCGCGACACCGTGGCCAAGGCCTCGGGCCTGCCGAACCTGTACCAGATCAAGCAGGGCTGGGATACCGACCAGCGCACCAGGGAAGACACCAAGAACCTCTACCTGCAGTTCAACACCAACTGGGATACGCGCTTCCCGATGCACACCGCGATCGGCGTGCGCTACGAGAAGACCGACGTCACCTCGACCGCGCAGGTGCTGGCGCCGAACGGCATCAGCTGGAACTCGCAGAACGAGCTGACCCTGCTGACCGGCGACCCGACCTTCACCACGCTGACCGGCAAATACCACAACCTGCTGCCGAGCGTGGACTGGGACATGGACCTGCGTTCCGACATGAAGGTCCGCGCCAGCTACGGCGAGACCATCGGCCGTCCGCGCTACGACCAGATCGCCGGCGGCCAGGTGCTGACCCAGCTGGTGCGTACCGACGGCGGCACCGGCAACCAGGGCAACCCTGCTCTGAAGCCGGTCAAGTCGAAGAACTTCGACCTGTCCTTCGAGTGGTACTACGCCAAGCAGAGCTTCGCCTCGGTCAACGCCTTCTACAAGGACCTGGACAACTACGCCGGCCAGTCGCAGTTCGTGGCCCAGCCGTTTGCCCAGCACACCCCGGTCGGCGGCGCGCTGTGGAACGAAGCCCTGGCCAACGGCTGCCCGACCTCGGACACCACCTGCATCCGTAACTACATCTTCCGCAAGCACCCGACCTCGCCGGGCGTGTTCCCGGAAGGCGTGGACGACAACGGCAATGCGAAAGGCAGGATCGTCGGCCAGCCGAACGACCCGATCGCCAACTTCCGGATCACCACCTTCTCGAACCAGAAGAAGGCCAGCCTGAACGGCCTGGAATTCAACGTCCAGCACATGTTCAACAATGGCTTCGGCGTGTCGGCGAACTACACCTACGTGCACTCGGGTCTCCGTTACGACAACAAGTCGGTCGGCGAGCAGTTCGCCCTGGTCGGTCTGTCGAACTCGTACAACGTGGTCGGCATCTTCGAAAACGACCGGATCAATGCCCGCCTGGCCTGGAACTGGCGCGGGGAGTTCCTGTCGTCGACCTTCGACTCGGCAGGTCCGAACCCGATCTACGTCGAACCCTACGGCCAGCTGGACCTGAGCCTCGGCTACAACATCACCGAGAAGCTGAGCGTGCAGTTCGAGGGCATCAACCTGACCAATGAGACCAGCCGCAGCCATGGCCGCGCCAAGGAAATGGCCGAGTACGTGACCCAGACCGGGCCGCGCTACATGCTGGGCATGCGCTACAAGTTCTGATCGTCCCGGGGCCTTGTTGAAAAATCACGGCCGGCCTAGCCCGGCCGTGATTTTTTGAGTAGACTCGCAGAGCCAGGTTTGTCGTATAGGAAATATCATGAGTGACACGATCGAACACATCGTGGTGGTCGGCGGCGGCTCCGCCGGCTGGCTGGTGGCCGGCGTGCTCGCAGCCGAACATGCGCTGCGCGTCACCCTGGTCGAGTCGCCGGCCGTGCCCACGATCGGCGTCGGCGAAGGCACCTGGCCGTCGATGCGCGATACCCTGCACCGCATCGGCGTCTCGGAAGCCGACTTCTTCCGCGAATGCGACGCCAGCTTCAAGCAGGGCTCGCGCTTCGAACGCTGGGTTACCGGTTCGGACGACGACGTCTACTTCCACCCCTTCGTGCTGCCCCAGGGTTACGGCGACACCAATCTCGCCGCCGCCTGGCAGCGCAGCCATCGCAACATCCCTTTCGCCGACCTGGTCAGCTTCCAGCCGCACCTGTGCGTGCACGGACGCGCGCCCAAGCAGGCGGCCACGCCCGAATACGCGGCGGTGGCCAACTACGGCTACCACCTGGATGCCGGCAAGTTCGGCACGTTCCTGCGCGAGCACTGCGTGAACAAGCTGGGCGTGCGCCACATCGTCGACCACGTCGAAGACATCCGCAATAAAGACAACGGCGACATCGCCGCCCTGCTGCTGCGCGGCGGCAGCGTGGTGGAAGGCGACCTGTTCGTCGACTGCACCGGCATGCAGTCGCTCCTGCTCGGCAAGCACTACGGCGTGCCGCTGCTGCACCAGCGCCATGTGCTGTTCAACGACAGCGCGCTGGCGGTGCAGGTGCCGTATGCGAACGAAGACGATGCGATCGCTTCGCAGACCACATCGAGCGCGCAGCCGAACGGCTGGATCTGGGACATCGGCCTGCCCGGCCGCCGCGGCATCGGCCATGTGTATTCGAGCGCGCATAGCAGCGACGAGGATGCCGAGCGGATACTGCGCGCCTACGTGCTTGGCTCCGGCGGCCCGGCCGACATGCCGGCGCCGCGCAAGCTGAGCTTCGAACCCGGCTACCGCGAACGCTTCTGGCACCGCAACGTGGTCGCCATCGGCCTGTCCGCTGGCTTCATCGAGCCGCTGGAAGCCTCGGCGCTGGCGCTCGTCGAATTGTCGGCTGCCTGGTTGGCCGATGACATGCCGGCCACGCGCGCCCGGATGGACGCGGTGGCGGCGCGCTTCAACGAGGCGTTTACGTATCGCTGGGAGCGGATCATCGACTTCCTCAAGCTGCATTACGTGCTGAGCCGGCGCAGCGACAGCGCCTACTGGCTCGCGCACCGCGACCCCGCATCGATTCCCGAGCGGCTGCAGGAACTGCTGCAGCTGTGGCGCGCCCGTCCGCCCTCGCGCCGCGATTTCGCACGCATCGAGGAAGTGTTCCCGTCCGCGAGCTGGCAGTACATCCTGTACGGGATGGGCTTCAATACGGAAGCGCCGCCGCGCGCATCGGACCGTCCCGACCTGGCCGACGAAGCCTTCCGCGAGGCCGCGCGCCTGCTTGATCGCATGCTGCCGGCCCTGCCCTCGAACCGCGAACTGCTGGACCATATCCGCAGGCACGGCCTGCCACGCATCTAACTTATAAAAAGAGACACCATGCCCAATCACGCACTCCTGAACAGCACCGAACACAAGCAACTGCGCATTCTCACTCGGCGCGGCGCAGCCTATGGCGATGCGGTGATGTCCGCCCTCACCTTCCCGGCCGAATTCCGCGAACTGCAGGCGCACTACCCGATCGTCTTCGCCAAGAACCAGGACGGCACCTCCTTCGATCCGATCGCGCTGTTCGGCTTCCAGCAGGGCGAGAACCTGTTCCTGGGCAGCGGTCCGGGTCTCGGTAACGGCTGGGACGCACCCTATATTCCGCTGACCGTCGAGCGCCAGCCCTTCCTGATCGGCCGCCCGGCGGACGGTTCGCAGGACGGCATGATGATCCACGTCGATCTCGACAGCCCGCGCGTGAGCACCAGCGAAGGCGAGCCGCTGTTCCTGTCCTACGGCGGCAGCACCGAATACCTGGAGCGCATCAGCCGCGTACTACGCTCGATCCACGATGGCCTGGAGACGTCGAAGGGCTTCATCGAAGCGTTGCTGCACCTGGAGCTGCTGGAATCCTTCGTGCTCGACATCGAACTGAACGACGGCTCGCAGAACCGCCTGGCCGGCTTCTACACGATCAACGAAGAGCGCCTCGCGAAGCTGAGCGCCGAGCAGCTGGGGCGCCTGCACGACGTCGGCTACCTGCAGGCGATCTACATGGCGGTGGCCTCGCTGTCGCAATTCCGCGCCCTCATCGAGCGCAAGAACCGCACGCTGGCAGGCGCGAATGCTGGCCATCGATAAGCGCATCCGCGAGCTTTCCGTCGGCGACGGCGGCAAGCTGCCCGACGCGCTTTTGCGCGCCAGCGAGCCCTTCGTGGTGCGCGGTCTGGCGGCGCACTGGCCGCTGGTCGATGCCGCCCGCAGCTCGATCGACGCCGCCGACGGCTACCTGCGCCGCTTCTACAACGGCGCCACGGTCGGCGCGATGCTGGGCAAGCCCGAGATCGCCGGCCGCTTCTTCTACAACCACGACCTGACCGGCTTCAATTACTACTCGGCGCACGCGCGCCTGGACGCGGTGCTGGACGAGATGAAGGGCTACCGCGAGAACCCACGCCCGGCCGCGATCTACGTCGGCTCGACGACCGTCGATACCGTACTGCCCGGCCTGCGCCGCGACAACGACATCGACCTGGGCCAACGCGATGCGCTGGCCAGCATCTGGATCGGCAACCAGACCCGCATCGCCGCGCACTACGACCTGCCGGACAACCTGGCGGTGGTGGCGGCCGGGCGCCGCCGCTTCACGCTGTTCCCGCCCGAGCAGCTGGCCAACCTGTACGTCGGCCCGCTCGACTTCAACCCGGCCGGCCAGGCCATCAGCCTGGTCGACTTTGCCGCGCCCGACTACGCGCGTTTCCCGCGCTTCCGCGAGGCGCTGGCGCAGGCGCAGGTGGCCGACCTGGCGCCCGGCGACGCGATCTTCATTCCGTCGATGTGGTGGCACCACGTGGAAGCGCTGTCGCCGTTCAACGTCCTGGTGAACTACTGGTGGCGGCAATCGCCGGCCTACATGGACTCGCCGACCAACGCCCTGATGCTGGCCCTGCTCACGATGCGCGAACTGCCGCCTGAACAGCGGCGCGCCTGGCAGGAGGTCTTCCGCCACTACATTTTCGAGCCGGGCGAGGAAACCGAAGCCCACCTGCCGCCGCATGCGCGCTATGCGCTGGCGCCGCTCGACAAAGACCGCGCCCAGGCCTTGCGCGGCACGCTGCTGAAGCGCCTGGATCGATAAAAACAAGGGAGACACACATGGAACAACAGCACAAGCCCATACGGCGCATCGTGATCGCGGGCGGCGGCACCGCCGGCTGGATGACCGCGGCAGCGCTCTCGCGCACCCTCGGCAAAGTCCTCGACATCACGCTGGTCGAGTCGGACGAAATCGGCACCGTCGGCGTCGGCGAAGCGACGATCCCGACCCTGGTCCACTTCCACCGCCTGCTCGACATCAACGAGCAGGAATTCATGGCCGCGACCCAAGCCACCTTCAAGCTGGGCATCAGCTTCGAGGGCTGGCGCGACCGCGGCAAGGACTACATCCACTCCTTCGGTACCACCGGCACCGACCACTGGACCGCCGGCTTCCAGCATTTCTGGATGAAGGGCCGCAAGCAGGGCCTGGCGCGCGACTACGGCGACTACTGCCTGGAACTGAAAGCCGGCCTGGCGCACAAGTTCGCGCACCTGCCGAACGACGGCCTGAACTACGCCTACCACCTCGACGCCGGCCGCTATGCGCGCTTCCTGCGCCGCTTCAGCGAGCACTTCGGCGTCGAACGCATCGAAGCGAAGATCGCCAGCGTCGAACAGGCCGCCAACGGCGACATCGCGGCGCTGGTGCTCGATTCCGGCAAGCGCATCGAGGGCGATCTGTTCATCGACTGCACCGGCTTCCGCTCGCTGCTGCTCGGCCAGACCCTCGGTGTGGCTTACCAGGACTGGTCGCACTGGCTGTTCAACGACAGCGCCATCGCGGTGCAGACCGAGTCGATGGGCCCGGCCCTGCCGATGACCCGCTCGATCGCCCACGACTGGGGCTGGCAGTGGCGCATCCCGCTGCAGAACCGGGTCGGCAACGGCATCGTCTATGCCAGCCGCTTCGTCGACGACGATACCGCGAAGGCGACCCTGCTCGGCAACATCGAAGGCAAGGCCCTGACCGAGCCGCGCGTGATCCGCTTCAAGCCGGGCCAGCGCGAGAAGACCTGGTCGCACAACTGCGTGGCGATCGGCCTGTCGAGCGGCTTCCTGGAACCGATCGAATCGACCAGCATCCACCTGATCCAGCGCTCGATCGTGCGCCTGCTGCAGAACTTCCCCTCGCAGGGCATCCGCCAGACCGACGTCGAGGAATTCAACAGGCAGACCTGGTCCGAGATCGAATTCATCCGCGACTTCATCATCCTGCACTACAAGGTGACGGAGCGCCGCGACTCGCCCTACTGGAAGCAGGCCGCCGAGATGGCCGTGCCGCCCCAACTGCAGCACCGCATCGACATGTTCCAGCAGACCGGGCGCTCGTTCCGCGTGCTGAACGAGCTGTTCGCCGAAAACTCGTGGATCCAGGTGATGCTGGGCCAGGGCATCATGCCGGATCAGTACCATCCGAGCGCCGACCTGATGGGCGACGAGGAGCTGAGCGGCTTCCTCGAGGGTATCCGCACCCACGTCGACCGGACGGTGGCGCAGCTGCCGGCGCACCAGGAGTATGTCGAGCGGTATTGCGGGGCGAAGCTGTAAGGACAGGGGGCGTGCCGTATATACTGCACGCCCCAATTTCATCAGCACCAGTCACGACATGCTATCCCCCATTTCGTCTTCCCATAAAAAGGCTCTCCGGCGCACCGCTTTCCTGGCCTTCCTGCTCGCCGCCGCCGGGGCCACGCGCGCACAGGACAGCGCCGCCTGCGACAGCCGGGCACAATGCATCGACAGCATCCTAGCCGCAGGCCGTGCCGGCGACGACATGCGACAGCTCGCATTGATGGTCGAGTTCACGGCGCGCTATAGCCCGGTGCGGGCCAGCCAGCCGTTCTTGAAGCAACCGTTGCCACAGCGCCCCGGCGAAACCCAGGCGCTTGGCGACCCTGACGAGCGCATGGTCGAGCTGGTTCGCTACACCGGCAGCAACGACACGCCCATGCCGGAACAAGCGCGTGCGCAAGCCCTGGCTTACCTGAACGCACAGCGCCCGGACGATGCGGAACGCGAGCTGGTGCAAGGCCTTGCCTCGCAGCCCGTGCACGCTCCGTTCTGGCTGGACCTGGCGCAGGTATACGTCCGGCAAGGCCATCCCGACAAGGCGGTGTCGGCGCTGTTGACCGCCGAGGCCTGGGCCCATGACCAGGACGCCATGCGTGACGCATACCGCCAGCTGGCCAGGGCCGGTGCCACGCCTGCCATCCGGAGCCTGTACGGGCAGACACTGCAACGCATCGACGCCAGGCTTGCCGAACGGGCGCGGCAGGATGCAGCCGTGCCGCCGCCGGGGGAATCCGGCAAACTGCCCGAGAGTACGCCGACGCCGAAGTACCTGGCCGGTAGCTGCCGGATGCGGCCTGAATACCCGCGATCGTCCCTGCGCTACGCAGAAACCGGCACGGTGAGATGGGCTTTCCTGGTCGGCCCGGACGGCAGGATGCTCGCGGTCCGCAAGCTCAAGTCCAGCGGCTTTCCGGATCTGGACGCCGCAGCACTGCTGCCGCTGTCGACCTGCAGTGCAGAGCCGGCAATCGCCGACGGCAAACCTGTGGCTGCCTGGCGGTCGATCGAATACGTCTGGGCGTTGGACTAGCGCTAACGCCGCAGCAGCATGGCCAGTGCCGCGTCCGCGGCCCGGACCAGGTCCGGCGCCGGGAAGGATGCCCAGGCCACGATGCCGTCCGGACGGACCAGCAGCGCGGCCACGCCGAGCCGGTCTTGCGCATCCGCGCCGAGGTAGCGCACGGCGGGGCCGTTTTCTACCGCCAGGCGGCGCAGCCCCGCATCATCGCCGAAGTCGAGCAGCAAGGCGCGTCCGTCGCGCAGGTGCTCGGCTAGCCGGGTCCCGTCATCGAACACGAAGTCCGGCGCACTGCGGCCGCTCAGCGGGTGGCCGTCGCCCACGTCGTAGCGCGTCTCCAAACCCCACAAGCGCCCTGCCATGCAGGCGGCGCCATCGCGTGTGGCTATCAGGTCGGCGACGACCTCGCGCAAGGCCCGCGCCGCCGGATCGGGCCGCATCAGCGCGACCTGGGCGCGCGACCAGTCCAGCACCCGCGCGCCAACCGGGTGGCGCTCCGTTTCGTAGCTATCCAGCAGTGTGTCCGGCGCCGTTTCGCGGATCGTCGCGGCCAGCTTCCAGCCCAGGTTCATGGCGTCGCCGATGCCCAGGTTCAGGCCCTGGCCGCCGAGCGGCGCATGGATGTGGGCGGCGTCGCCCGCCAGCAGCACGCGGCCGTTGCGGTAGCGCGTGGCCTGGCGCGCGCGGTCCGTCCAGGTGCTGGCGGCGTGCAGCGTCGTCACCCGCAGGTCGAGGCCTGAGACGCGGCGCAGTACCGCTCCCACACGCTCGCTGGTAAGCGGCGCCCCGTCGTGGCCGGCGCCGCCGTCGAACTCCTGGAGCGCCAGGTAGCCGGGCTGGAACTGGGCGACCAGTCCGCGCGCCGTCAGCCGGCGCCCGGGACCGATCGATGAAGGGTCGGCCAGCTCGAGGTGCAGCGAGTAGCCGGTGAATTCGGGCTCGGTACCGGAAAAGTCGAAGCCGCCCGCCTTGCGCACGGCGCTGCGCGCGCCGTCACAGCCGATCAGCCAGCGCCCGCGCAGCTTGGAGGCGCCTGACTGCACGTGCACGTTCACGCCATCGGCATCCTGATCGAAGCCGGTCACGCCGGCACCGCGCCGGATCTGCACACCCAGCACTTCGGCGCGGCGCGCCAGCACCGCTTCCACTTCTGCCATTTCAGCCATCAGCATGCCGGCCGGCGCACCCGGCAGACGCCACGGCCAGCGCACGGGGTCGTCGGCATCGGCATGGAAGACGATGCCGGCGAAATGGCCGCCAGGGCGCCTGGCGTCGGCACCGAAGCTGTTCGGCATGCGCTGCGCCGCCTCGAGCTGGTCGAGCAGACCGCGCCGGTCGAGCGCTTCGACAGTCGGCGCCGACAGGCCGCGCATGCCCAGGGGCAGCCGCTTGAATGGGGAATGCGGGTCCGGCGCGCGCTCGAGGACCAGCACCGAACAATCGGCCAGGGCCAGTTCGCAGGCGAGGAAGAGACCGACGGGACCAGCGCCGGCGATGATGACGTCGGCGGAGAGTGGGGAAAAATCCATGATGAGCTCCAGTGGACCAGAAGTGAGGGGCTCATCGGCGCAAGGAAAGCGGAACGCACGCGGACGAGCCCGGACAATAAAATGTCTCGGATTCGTCGTGGGTTCTCGTGCCGCTGCTTTAAGGGGACAAGGAACAGAACTTCCGTGCGCGGGAAGCGGGCGGGCTTACCTGGAACCGCCGCTGCCTTTTTCGACGCAGCGATTCTAGCATGGCGGGCCGCCCCAAAAAAGCCGACAATAACAAGCATGTTCAAGTCCCATACCACTGCCGGCATCCTGGCCGGCGCCCTGTACGGCCTGGCGATCCGCGTCGGCCTCGCACACAAGGATGTCCACCCGGTCATCGGCACGATTTCCACGGCTTTTCTCTATGTCTGCCCGTTCAGCGTGGGCGCCATCGCGGTCCTGTGGGGCGCCGAGAAAGGCGTGCGGATTCCCAAACGCCGCCAGCTCGGCATGGCGGCATCGGCGATGGCGCTGTTCCTGGCGGCGATGTTCGTCACCTTTCTCGAGGGGCTGCTGTGCATCGTGCTGGTGGTGCCGGTGTTCATGGCGGCGGCGATGATCGGCGGCCTGGTCGGCGGCGTCGTGCACAACTACGGCCGCAACGGGCCGCCGGTCCTGCCGGCGCTGGCGCTGCTGCCGCTGCTCGTGGGCCCGGTCGAGAGCCTGTTGCCGGCGCAGCGCAGCGAGCAGACCGTCACCAGCACCATCCATATCGCGGCGCCGCCGGAGGCCGTGTTCGACAAGCTGGCGAGCGTGCGCGACATCCGCCGCGACGAGCTGGGCTTCACCTTCGTGCACCTGATCGGCCTGCCCCGGCCGGTCGAGGCGCACATGGATGGCAGCGGTCCCGGCAGCGTGCGCACCAGCCGCTGGGAGAAGAATGTCTGGTTCCAGGAAGTGATCACCGACTGGGAGCGTCCGCGCGCGATGCGCTACCGCTTCGTGGTGCCGAAAGGCGCGATACCGCGCGCCGCGCTGGACGAGCATGTCGAAATCAACGGCGACTATTTCGACCTGCTCGACGGCGGCTACACGCTGCAGCCGGCAGCCGATGGCGGCACGGACCTCAGCCTGAGCACGCGCTTCGTCAACAAGTCGCGCCTGAAGGTCTACGGCGACCTGTGGGGCAAGCTGGTGCTGCAGGACTTCCACCGCTCCATCCTCGGCCTGATGAAGTCGCGCGCCGAACGCGGCGCCTGAGCACGGGTTTCATTCGGCTCGTGCTCAACCGCGCCCGATATGCTCGTACAGGATCAAGCCGCCAATCGCAATCAGCACCAGCCCGCCGATCAGCTCCGCGCGCTTGCCCACCAGCTGGCCCAGGCCGCGGCCCAGCATCACGCCCAGCGTCACCATGGTGAAGGTCGCCAGGCCGATGGCGCCGGCGGTGGTGAGGATGTTGGCGTCGATGAAAGCCAGGCTGGCGCCGACTACCATCGCGTCGATGCTGGTGGCGAAGCCCGTGATCGCCAGCAGCCAGAACGAATGGCTGCTCGGCTTTTCCTCTTCTTCCTCGTCGGCGCTCAGGCTGGCGTGGATCATGCGCAGGCCGAGCACGCCCAGCAGGGTAAAGGCGATCCAGTGGTCCCAGGCTTCCACGTAGGGTGCGGCCACCTTGCCCAGCGCCCAGCCGACGATGGGCGTCAGGCCTTCGATCACGCCGAAGATGAGACCCGTGCGCAGGGCTTCCTTGATCTGCGGACGGTGCAGTGCGGCGCCCTTGCCGATGGCGACGGCGAAGGCGTCGGTGGACATGGCAAGCGCGATGGCAAGCGTGGCGGCTACGTTCATGGTTTCTCGCTGGCCGGGCAAAGACGACGGCATGCCGGCACGGCCCGGTCAAAAGCGCGCAGGATGCCAAAGGTCTTGCCAACCGGTCACGCGCATCTCGATCTGCGTGGCGGCTGCCCGTACCACGTCGCCGGAGAGGCAACGAGTATGTTGATACGGGAACTCCTGAAGAAGCAGGAGCAGGCTACTCCCCAATGGGTATGCGCATCTTACACGACCGCCAATATGCGGGCAATAAAAAACCCAGCGACACGCAAGCGCGCCGCTGGGAAAGCTACCTCAGGGACAGTGAGAGAACTCGTCAGACCGGGGCGTTCGCCTCCAGGTGCAGCTTGGCGTACTTCAGGCCGAAGAACAGGATGAAGGCATAGCAGGCCACCGGCACGAAGAAGGACGGCTGCAGGCCGATCGCATCCGCCAGCGCGCCCTGTACGAAAGGTACGATGGCGCCGCCGACGATGGCCATGCACAGGATGCCCGAGCCCTGGCCGGTGTGGCGGCCGAGGCCATGCAGCGCCAGGCTGAAGATGGTCGGGAACATGATGGAATTGAACAGGCCGACCGCCAGGATCGCCCACATCGCCAGCGCGCCCTTGCCGAAGATCGCCACCAGCACCAGCGCGATCACGGCCAGCGCATTGAAGGCCAGGCTCTTGCCGGGGCTGACGTAACGCATCACGGCAAAGCCGATGAAGCGGCCGATCATGGCGCCGCCCCAGTACAGGCTGACATAGCTGGCGGCGACTGCCGGCGCCAGGCCGGCGATGTGCTGCTCGCCGAGGAAGTTGACCAGGAAGCTGCCGATGCTGACTTCGCCGCCGACGTAAAGGAAGATCGCGGCCGCGCCCAGCACCAGGTGGCGGTAGGCCAGTGCCGAGGCCTTGCCGCTGGCCGCCGCCGTGGTTTCTTCGCCGTGCGAGATCTTCGGCAGGCGCGCCAGCGCGAATAGCACGGCCAGGATCGCCAGCGTTGCCGCCAGCACCAGGTAGGGACCCTGTACGCTCGCCGCTTCGTGGGCGCGGTAGGCCGCCAGTTCGGTCGCGTTCATCGCCGCCAGCTTGTCGGCGCCGAGTGCGGCGGCGGACAGGATCAGGATGCCGCCCAGGTGGGGCGCGACGGTGGTGCCCAGCGAGTTGAAGGCCTGGGTCAGCGTCAGTCGGCTGGGCGCCGTGCTGGCCGGACCGAGCACGGTCACGTAAGGGTTGGCCGCGACCTGCAGGATGGTGATGCCGCTGGCCAGCACGAAGAAGGCGAACAGGAACAGGCCATAGCCGCTCTTCGACGCGGGGTAGAACAGTGCGCAGCCGCCGGCCGCGATCAGCAGGCCGATCACGGCACCTAGCTGGTACCCGACCCGGCGGATCAGGGCGCCGGCCGGCACCGAGACCACGAAGTAGGCGCCGAAGAAGCAGAACTGCACCAGCATCGCCTGCAGGTAGCTGAGGGTGTAGATCGCCTTCAGGTGCGGGATCAGGACGTCGTTCAGCGAGGTGAGCAAACCCCACATGAAGAACAGGATGGTGACGATCACCAGCGGACCGGTGTTGTTGGTAGTGCCCGCGTGAGCGGATGGGCTCAGCGCGGCATTGCCTGGTGCAGATTGTGCCATGGTGTCTCCTTGTTGCTTGTTATCGTTGTAGGTTTATCTCATCGTCCAGCATCGCCGCGACCCCGCGCAGCGCCGGATATTCTTCCGTGATCAGCCAGGTCGGGATGCGCGCCAGGTAGCCGGACAACCGGCCCTTGCCTTCGAAGCGTTCGCGGAAGCGCGACTCGGTGAACAGCCGGCCCAGGCGCGGGACGATGCCGCCGCCGATGTACATGCCGCCGGTGGCGCCCAGGGTCAGCGCGACGTTGCCGGCCACGCTGCCCAACACCGCGCAGAAGGTCTCGACGGTCTCGCGGCAGGCCACGCTTGTGCCGTCCAGCGCGCGGCCGGTGATCTCGGGGGCGCTCAGGCGCTGGCCGGCCAGTGCGCGGTGGATCAGTTCCAGGCCGAGGCCGGACAGCAGGCGCTCGGCGGACACGTGCCCGTATTCTTCCCACAGCGCCTGCAGGATCTTCATCTCCTGCTTCGTCACCGGCGCGAAGCTGGCGTGGCCGCCCTCGCCCGCCAGCGCGATCCAGCGCTCGCCGCAGGGCACCACGCCGGACACGCCGAGGCCGGTGCCGGGGCCGATCAGGCCGATCGGCTTGCCCGGCTGCTCGACGCCGCCGCCGATGCGTTCGCGCTGCTCGCCTTTCAGGTGCGGCAGCGACATCGCCAGCGCGGCGAAATCGTTCACCACCAGCAGCGTGTCCAGGCCCAGTTCGGCCTTGAGCGCACCAATGGAAAAACTCCAGCAGTGGTTGGTCATGCTGACTTCGTCGCCCTCGACCGGGTTGGCGATGGCGATGGCGGCGTGCTTGATGCCATCCGTCGCCAGCCCGCGCGCCGCGGCTCTGGCGAGATAAGCGCGCACCGCGTCCTCGATCGCCGGGTACTCGCTGCAGGCCAGCACTTCGATGTCGGCGAAGCTTTGCTCACCTGCCAGCTGCAGGGCGAAGCGGGCATTCGTGCCGCCGATGTCGGCAAGCAGGCGCGCGTTCATTTCAGCTCCTCGCAACGCACCGTGTCCTGGTCGCCGGCGGCGCCGCCGACCACGTCGATATTGCCGATGGCGGCCGTGAAGGCGCCGCTGCTGCCGACGCTGAAGGGCGTATCGGCTTTGCTAAGGTCCGCACCCCTGGCCATGAAGCAGGCCAGCGGAATCTTGACCGCCTGCTTGCCCTTGCCGGCCAGGCGTTGGAACAGGGCCGTGGCGTCGAGCGCCGTGCCGCCCATCGCGATGCCGACCTTGCCGGCGGGCGCCGCCTGGACCATCGTGTCGAAGCGCAGCACCGCATCCTTGCTTGCCGCCGCCGGCAGCGCCAGCGGCTTGGCGCCGTGGGCCTCTAGGCTGGCCGGACCGGTCCAGGTGACCAGCTTGGCGTCCTGCTGGGTGTTGATCTGGGCCGTCTCTACCTTGATACCCGGCAGGCTGACGGTGGCGTTCAGGTCGGCGCCCAATGGCTGCACTGCGGAACCGCTGCGGATCTGCAGCGGGAAGCTGGCGCGGTCCGCCTGACCGAACAGCGGATACACGTTCGAGGCGCCGCAGCCGCCGGCCGGGTAATTCGTATCGAGCTTGCCGATCTGCGAACGGCTGCCCTTTTTGAGGCCGTAACCGTAGGCGAACAGCGGCGCGTAATTCGCATCGCTGACGTTGAGCGGGGTCTGGCAGACGGTCCTGGGCCAGGAGAAGGACAGCGTGCCGCGGAAGTCGTAGGGCTTCGCATTCTTCGAAGCGACCAGCAGATCGGACACGCCCTTGCCTTCGGTGCCCGGCAGCCAGGCCGCGACGAAGGTATCGGACAGGTTGAGCAGGTCGTTGACCCACAGCGGACGGCCGGACAGGAACACGGTCACCACCGGCTTGCCCTTGCCCGCGACTTGCTGCAGTACCGCCAGGTCTTCCGGGTAGCGGCTGCTGTGGCGCAGCGTGCCGGACGGGCCGATGTCGCCGTCGCCTTCCGCATACGGGCCTTCGCCGATCACGGCAATGACCGCATCGAAATCGGCCGGGTTGACATCCTTGCCATCGAGGCTGAAGCGGACGTTCGCATCGCCGGCGGCGGCGCGGATGCCGGCCAGGATCGTGTCGGCGTTCGGGAAGTCGGCGTTGGTATTGGTCGTGCCCTGCCAGGTCAGCGCCCAGCCGCCGGTCTGGTGCGCCATGCTGTCGGCGGCCTTGCCGACCACCAGCAGCTTTTTACCCGCCTGCAGCGGCAGCGCCGGTCCTTCGTTCTTCAGCAGCACCAGCGATTCGCGCACGGCGCGGCGCGCCAGTTCGCGGTCCTGCAGCGCCGCGTCCTTGCCGGCATAGGCGTTCTGCGAGGGACGCTTGCCGAACAGCCCCGCGCGCAGCTTGACGCGCAGGATGCGGGTCACGGCATCGTCGATGCGCGCCAGCGGGATGCGGCCGGCTTCGACGTCAGCCATCGTGTTCTTGATGAAGGTCTTCCACTCGTCGGTCACCATCACCATGTCGACGCCGGCGTTGATCGCCTGGACGCAGCTGGCGGCCGTGCAGCCCGGGACTTCCCCATGGCCGTTCCAGTCGGTGACGACGAAGCCGTCGAAGCCCATCTTCTCCTTCAGGATCCCGGTCAGCATGTCGCGGCTGCCGTGCACCTTGCCGTAGTTCTTGCCGGCGCCGACGTCGTCCCAGCTGTTGAAGGAGGCCATCACGGTCTGAGCGCCGGCGGCGAGCGCCGTGTAATAGCCCTGGGCGTGGATGCTGATCATGTCGGCTTCGCTCGACTTGTTGACGCCGCGGTCCTTGCCCTGGTCGGTGCCGCCGTCGCCCATGAAATGCTTGGCGGTGGCGATGGTATTGAATTCGTGCTTGAAACTGTCCTGCATGCCCTTCACGTAGACGCCGGCGTAGTCGTGCACGACCGCCGGGTTTTCGGAATAGCTTTCGTAGGTGCGGCCCCAGCGGTCGTCGCGCACGACGGCCAGGGTCGGGCCGAACACCCAGGCGATGCCGGTGGCGCGCACGGCCTTCGCGGTGGCTGCGCCGATCTCGCCGACCAGCTTCGGATCGCGCGCCGCGCCCAGACCGATATTGTGCGGGAACATGGTGGCGCCGTAGACGTTGTTATGGCCGTGGACCGCGTCCGTGCCCCACACCACCGGCACCTTGATCGCCATGTCGGTGGCCATCGAGGCATCGTAGAAGGCGTTCGCCATCGCCAGCCAGTCGGCCGCCTTGGCGTGCTTGTCGTTGTTCGGCCAGCTGCCGCCGCCGTTCAGCACCGAGCCGAGGTAGTAGGTACGGACGTCGTCCGGGGTGACCGCCTTGATCTCGGGCTGGGTCATCTGGCCGATCTTCTGCGCCAGCGTCATCTTGCCGAGGATGTCGGCCACGCGCGCCTCGAGCGCGGGGTCCTTCTTGAAGGCGCTGGTCACGTGCGGCCAGCCGGTCAGCGGCTTCGCTGCGGGCTTCGTTGCAGGCTGGGCCGCGAAGCTTGGTACGGTCAGCGCAACGGCGAGTGCGATGGCGCTGAAACGGAGGGATTTGTGCATGCGGGATGTCTCCACGTTTTCTTTTTCGAGGCTGCATTGGAAACGATTCCAATGCGACCCGACAATAGTGAAGCTTATTTATTCCGCTGTCAACAAAAAGCCCGCGCTCAGCCCTTCAGGAAGGACCCGTACCACTTGGCGCTGTCCTTCAGGCGGCGCTGCTGGGTGGCGTAGTCGATGTGCACCAGGCCGAAGCGCTTCAGGTAGCCTTCGGCCCATTCGAAGTTGTCGACCAGGCTCCAGGCGAAATAGCCTTTCACCGGGACGCCGTCGCCGATCGCCCGGCGCAGCGCGCCCAGGTGGCGCATCAGGTAGTGGCGGCGCTCGGTATCGTGCACGCTGCCGTCCGGGCTCACCGCGTCTTCGAAGCAGGAACCGTTTTCGGTGACGTAGATCGGGCCCGGGTGGTAGTCGTTCTCGACCCGCGCCAGCAGCTCGGCCATGCCCTGCGGCTCGACCGGCCAGCCCATGCCGGTGATCTCGCCCGCCGGGTCCGGCGGCAGGACGCGCGCGTCAAGCGGCGCATGGCCGGGATCGTCGGCGATGGTCTCCGGGAAGTAGTAGTTCACGCCGAGGAAATCGGTTTTTACGGCGATCGCTTCGAGGTCGCCCGGCAGTACGGTGGGCGCGCTGTCGCCGACCAGCGCCAGCGTCTGCGCCGGGTAGCCGCGGCCGTAGAGCGGATCGAGGAACCAGCGATAGCGCAGGCCGTCGTGCCTTTCCATCGCCGCGACGTCACGAGGATTGTCGCTGGCCGGGCGCAGCGGGTGCAGGCTGAGCGAAATGCCGACCTTCGCATCCGGCACGTTGGCGCGGATCACCGGCACCGCCTTGCCGTGCGAGAGCAGCACGTGGTGGCTGACCTGGAGCGCGGTCTTGAAGTCGGTCAGGCCCGGTGCATGCCAGCCTTCGTAGTTGCCGATGATGGCCGTGCACCAGGGTTCGTTGTGGGTGATCCAGTGCTTGACCCGGTCGCCGAGCCTGCGCGTCATGGCGTCCGCCAGTTCGACGAAAGCGTCGACGGTGGCGCGCTCGTTCCAGCCGCCGCGGTCCTGCAGGTACTGCGGCAGGTCCCAGTGGTAGAGCGTGGCCCAGGGCTGCAGGCCGCGTTCCAGCATGCCGTCGACCAGGCGCGAGTAGAAGTCCAGGCCTTTTTCGTTCAGCTTGCCGGTCTCCGAGAAGATGCGCGGCCAACCGATCGAAAAACGGTAGGCGTTCAGGCCCAGGTCGCGGCCGATGTCCAGGTCTTCCGGCCAGCGGTGGTAGTGGTCGCAGGCGACCTCCCCGCTCGAGCCGTCGCGGATGCGGCCTGGCGTGGCGGCGAAGCGGTCCCAGATCGATTCGACCCGGCCATCTTCGTGGGCCGCGCCCTCGATCTGGTAAGACGAGGTGGCGCAGCCCCACAGGAAATCGGAGGCGAAATCGGCGCGCTGCGGCGCCTGCGGTTCGGGTCGGGAAGATGGGCTCATGGTCTCGTTTCAGTCAATATGTTCTTCAAATCTTTGGAAAGCTTTCCAGTGTCCGTTCAAAAAAAAGCGCCGGCGCGGCGCTATCAGGCAGCCTTGCGCCTCCCCGGAGCAGCGGCTTTCGCCAGCGAAGCGCGCAGGGTCACGCTGACCGGGAAGTCGCGGCTCACCGGTCGCTTCATGTCGTAGCACAGGTTCAGCAACGCGTTGATGCCTGCCTGGGTCATCTCGCGCCAGGGCATATGGACCGAGCTCAGACGCGGCGCGGAGAATGCGGCGCTGGGCGTATCGTCGTAGCCGATCACCGACAGGTCATGCGGCACGCGCACGCCGGCTTCCTGGAAATAGGACAGCGCACCGACCGCCATCTCGTCGTTGGCGCAGAACAGCGCGCTGCACTGGTAGCCCGACTCCAGCAGTTCCTTCGCCGCGGCCCAGCCGCCGGCCGGCGAGAAGTCGCTCTCGATCCGCCAGATCTTGTCCGGATCGATGCCGTTTTCGCGCAGCTCGCTGTCGAAGCCCTCGATACGGGCGACGCTGTCGGCGAGGCGCCGCGGGCCTTCGACCAGCGCGATGCGGCGGTGCTTGTGCTCCAGCAGCGCGCGCGCCGCCAGACGTCCGCCCAGCGTGTGGTCGACCGTGAAGCACTGGTCGGCGATGCTGTCGAAGCAGTGGTTCAGCGCCACCAGTTGGCCGGCCTTCAGGCCCAGCGCGGCGATGTCGTCGTCGAGCAGTGCGCTGGTCATCACGATCAGGCCGTCGCAGCCGCGCTCGATCAGGAATTCGACGCCGTCGATGGCCTGGCGCCGCTCGTCGCCGAGGCCGACGCCGAAGGCCAGCACCATGTGCAGGCCGGCCGCGCGCAGTTCGGTGTCGATGATCTGCAGGATAGGCGTGTAGAAGGTCCCGCTCAGCACCGGGATGTAGACCCCGATCATGCGGCTGGAGCCGGACAGCAGCGCGCGCGCCGCATGCGAGGGCCGGAAACCGAGTTCGTCGATGGCCTTCTTGACCTTTTCGAGGGTAGCCGGCGAGACCGAGCCCTTGCCGCTGACCACGCGCGAGGCCGTGCCCAGTCCGACACCGGCAAGCTTCGCTACGTCCTTGATAGTGGCCACAGGCAGATCCTCATTCCGTTTTGTTTAGTGGTTTGGAAAACAGCAAGCATAACGCATCCGCGGCCCTTAGAGCCGGTTTCCCGACTGCGGGTCGAACAGCGACACCCGGTTCGCGTCGACGCCGAAACGCACCGCCTGGCCCGGCGCATGGACCGCGTCGTCGTGCACCAGCGAGGCCAGCGTGTGTGCAGCACAGCGGATCCACACGACCTGGTGATTGCCCATCGGTTCCACCAGCGAGACGGTGCCGCTCATGGGCCCGTCCGCGCGGATCGCGACGTGCTCGGGCCGCACGCCCAGCACCGCGGCACGCCCGCGCGCATCCGGCGCGCAGCATCCGGGGCCGGGCATCAGCGCCAGCTCGCCGGCGGCGAAGCGCCCTTCCCCATCCAGCTGGCCGTCGACGAAGGCCATCGCCGGCGCGCCGAGGAAGCCTGCGACGAAGCGGTTGGCCGGGCGCTCGTAGACTTCGAGCGGCGTGCCGATCTGCTGCACCTGGCCGCCCTGCATCACCACGATGCGCGAAGCCAGGGTCATCGCCTCGACCTGGTCGTGGGTCACGTAGATCATGGTCGAGCCGAGGTTTTGGTGCAGCAGCTTCAGTTCGCGCCGCAGTTCGGCGCGCAGCTTGGCGTCGAGGTTGGACAGCGGCTCGTCGAACAGGAAAACCTGGGCCTGGCGTACCAGCGCGCGCCCGATCGCAACCCGCTGGCGCTGGCCACCCGAGAGCTGGGACGGTTTGCGGTCCAGCAACGCGTCGAGCTGCAGCATGGCCGCCGCATCCGTCACGCGGCGCTTGATCTCGGCCTTCGGCGTACCGGCGATCTTCAGGCCGAAGGACATGTTGTCCTGCACGCTCATGGTCGGGTACAGCGCATACGACTGGAACACCATGCCGATCCCGCGCTCGCTGGGGTCGGCATCGGTCATGTCGCGCCCGCCGATCTCGATGCTGCCCGCGTCGGCATCGACCAGGCCGGCGATGCTGTGCAAGAGGGTCGATTTGCCGCAGCCCGAAGGCCCCAGCAGCACCAGGAATTCGCCCGGCTCGACCTGCAGGTCGAGGTCGCGGATGATGTTTTTCCCGCCCAGCTTGATGTTCAGTTTGCGCAGATTGACGTTTGCCATGCTGCTTCCTTAACCTTTCACGGCGCCGGCGGCGATGCCGCGCACGAACCAGCGTCCGGATGCGAAATACAGGGTCAGCGGCACCAGCGCGGTCAGGATGGTCGCGGCCATGTTGACGTTGTACAGGCGGGTGCCGGTGGTGGTGTTGATCACGTTGTTCAGCTGGACCGTCATCGGCAGGTTCTCGCGGCCGGCGAACACCAGGCCCAGGATGTAGTCGTTCCACACGCCGGTCACCTGGATGATGGCGGCGACCACGATGATGGGCAGCGACATGGGCAGCATGATGCGCACGAAGATGCGCCAGAACCCGGCGCCGTCCACGCGGGCGGCCTGGAACAGTTCGTGCGGCACCGAGCAGTAGTAATTCCGGAACAGCAGGGTCATCATCGGCATGCCGAACACCAGGTGCACCAGCACGATGGCCGGCAGCGAGCCGAACACGCCGGCCAGCGCCAGCACCCGCACCAGCGGATAGATCATCACCTGCACCGGCACGAAGGCGCCGGCCATCAGCACGCCGAACAGCAGGTTCGCGTAGCGCGGACGCCAGAACGACAGCGCATAGCCGTTGATGGCGCCGATCAGGATCGGCAGGATGGTCGAGGGCACGGCGATCGCCACCGAATTCGCGAAGCCGGTGCGCAGGCCTTCGCAGGCGGCGCCGGTGCAGACCGCGCTCCAGGCCTGGCGCCAGGGCTCGAGCGTGGCAGCGAGCGGCAGCGCGAAGATGCCGCTACGCCGGATCTCGTCCATGGTCTTGAACGAGGTGACGATCATGACGTACAGCGGCAGCAGGAAGAACAGCGCGGCCGTGAACAGGAAGGCGTAGATGCCGATGCGGGCCGCCGTGATGCGGCGCCGGCTGCGCGGCCGTGCCAGGCTATGTTCGCCCGGTGCAGCGGCCGGCAGGCGTTCAGCGATGCTGTTGACGTTCATGCGGCCTCCTTGCGGGCTCTAGCGTAGGCATAGGGCGCGAGCAGCGCAAGCACCGGCACCAGCAGCACGACGGCGCCGGCCGAAGCCAGGCCCACGTTCGAGCGCAGGAACAGGTGGTCCATGATGAACTTGGCCGGCACTTCGCTGGCGGTGCCGGGACCGCCCTGGGTCATCGCGACCACGGCGTCGTAGAGTTTGACGACCGCGGTGGCGAGCAGCAGCAGGACCGTGGCGACGGTCGGCCACAGCATCGGCAGCACGATCTGCAGGTAGACGCGCCAGGCCGGGATGCCGTCCAGCCGCGCCGCCTTCCAGATTTCCGGATCGACGCCGCGCAGGCCGGCCAGCATCAGCGCCATCACCAGGCCCGAGGCCTGCCACACGGTGGCGATGACGATCGTGTAGATGGCCATGTCCTGGTCGACGATCCAGCCGAGGGTGAAATCGTGCCAGCCGAGCATGCGGGTGGCCGAGTCGATGCCGTCACCCGGCTGCAGCAGCCACTGCCAGACCAGGCCCGTGGCAACAAAAGACATCGCATACGGATACAGGAAGATAGTGCGCAGCACGCCCTCGCCGGTCACGTTCTGGTCGATGAAGACCGCCAGCAGGAAGCCGATCACCAGACAGGCCAGCACGAACAGCACGCCGTACAGCGCCAGGTTATGCAGCGACAGCATCCAGCGCTCGTTGTCGAACAGGCGCTCGTATTGCGCCAGGCCGATGAAACGGCTGGACGGGAAGGTACGCGAGGCCGTCATCGACATGCCCAGGGTCCAGACGGCCGCGCCGATGTAGCCGACCAGTACCGTGACGAACATCGGCAGCAGCGCCGTGTAGGGCGTGATCTTCGTGAGCTGGCGTCTGGCGGTCATCGCTGTCCCCTCGTTTAGTAACGCAGCGCCGAGGCGATGCTCTTCTGCGCCTTCTCGACCGGCATACTCGTATTCCAGTAGGCGGTCAGGATGTCCTGCAGCGCGCCGTTCTGGTCCGGCGTCAGGTACACCTCGGTCACGCCGACCGGGCGCGAACGGTCGCGCAAGATCGCCATGCCCTTCTGTGCGCACACGTCCAGCTGGCTGGCGTCGAGGTCCGGGCGCACCGGCAGCGAGCCTTTCAGCTTGCTGAACTGGAGCTGCACGCCAGGGCGCTCGACCACGCTGGCCATCAGCTTCTGGGCCTGGATGGCATCGCGGTCATCGGTTTTCGGGAACACGAACACGTCGCCCTGGATCAGGTAGGGGCTGTTGACCGACAGGCCGGGGATGCAGCCGTACTGGCGGCCCGGGGTCTGGCCGGCATTGGTGAACTCGCCCTTGGCCCAGTCGCCCATGATCTGGATGCCGGCGCGGCCCGAGATCACCAGCGCGGTGGCATCGTTCCAGTTGCGGCCCGGCGAGGCCGGATCGACATACGACTGCAGGCGCTTGTAGGCCAGCAGCACTTTGCGGAAGGCGGCGGAATTGATCGCCGCCTGGTCGCGGTCGCGGATCACCTTCAGGTACAGCTCGCGCCCGCCGATGTTCGACAACATGCTCGAAAACAGGATCACTTCCTGCCAGGACTGGCCGCCGTGGGCCAGCGGAATCAGGCCGGCTGCCTTCAGCTTGTCGAGGGCGGCGAACAGTTCGTCGACGCTGGCCGGTTCCTTCTTGATGCCGGCCTTGTCGAAGGCGGCCTTCGAATACCACAGCCAGGTCTGCATGTGGATGTTCATCGGCGCGGCGTAGTAATGGCCCTTGACCTTGATGACGCCGACGATGGGTTCGGGCAGCAGCTGGTCCCAGTTCTCGCGGCGCGCGACTTCGTCGACGTCGTTGAGCATGTCTTCCTCGATGATGTCGAGGAACTGCTTGGAGGTGTTGAACTGGGCGGCGGTGGGCGGATTGCCGCCGATGATGCGGTTGACGGTGACGGCGCGCGACTGGTCGCCGCCAGCGATGGCGCTGTCGACCCAGGTGCCGCCTGCATCGCGGTAGGCCTGGGCGACCTGGCGCACGGCAGCCGACTCGCCACCCGAAGTCCACCAGTGGATCACCTCGGCGCGCGGACCGGCATGCGCCGCCGCAGCGGACGCGCATAGCCAGGCGGCGAACGCCAAGCTGCGACCTGCAACCATCTCGTCTCCAATGTATCGGCTGCCATTTGTGGTGAAGGCTTCCGGCGTGGAAACGTTCCCATGGCTTTGGCCGGACTATAGCACCGGGCCGAATTTAGTGTCAAACAGAAAATACTTGGCGTGGATTGTCCTACAAAACACAGGCACACGGGATGGGAATGTTACTTGTGTGGCATATATTCAACACGGGTCGGCCGAGGGCGCAGCACCTGCGGATGCGGCATCGATTCCAGTGCCACGGGCAGCTGCGGCGCTGGAAGGACGTGAAACGGAAACGACACTTCGCATTTGCGAACCGACTCTGGGTGGATCTTGATGCGGAAGTCGCTGCCGCCGTGCTTCAGCAGGTCCTGCGTAAACAGGCGTAGATGAAACACCAACCCCTCGCCAAGCCTGATCGTCTTCAGGTCCGCGGGGTCCTGAAGAATCCGCCCTGCCATCAGCTCGACCCAAGTACCGTTCAGATCCATGAATTCGACCACCGTCGACAGGCTCTCGAAGTAGGCTTGACCGGGCCACCGCGAGAGATGGATCGTCAGGCCGGGCTTGAACTCGTAGTTGACGAGCTCGAACACCCCAATGAAATACCCGTCGGGGCTCAGATAAGACCGCTGTAATTCGATCGTCGCCCTCGGCGCGACGAAGTCTGCCTCCATGCAGTCAATCGCGACCGGCGCTGCTTTCTTAGGGCCGGTCGCCGCCACGACGGACAAGGCGAGAAGGGGCACGGCCACGATTCGGTAGAGCATCGGAAGACTCCGGTGGTTAAGGCACCGGAGAAGTCTAGGGCTGTAACCTGTACCCCACCGCCGTCTCCGTCAACAAATGCCGCGGCTGCGCCGGATCATCCTCCAGCTTCTGCCGCAGATGCCCCATGTAGATGCGCACATAGTGGCCATTGTCCGCGTTGGACGGCCCCCACACCTCGCGCAGCAGTTGCGGCGCCGTCACCACCCGGCCCAGGTTCGCCAGCAGCACGGACAGCAGCTTGTACTCGGTCGGCGTCAGGTGCACCGGCTCACCGGCGCGCGCCACGCGGCGCATCTGCAGGTCCACCTCGACCTTGCCGAACACGATGCGTGCCGAAGGCTCGCCGCCCGCCTTGTGCTGGCGCCGCAGCGCCGCGCGCACGCGCGCCAGCAGTTCGCCGATGCCGAAGGGTTTGGTCAGATAGTCGTCGGCGCCGGCGTCCAGCGCCGTGATCTTGTCGCTTTCGTCGATGCGCGCCGACAGCACGATGATGGGCACCGGGCTCCAGGTCCGCACCTCGCGGATCAGCTCCAGGCCGTCGCCGTCGGGCAGGCCGAGGTCGAGGACGATCAGGTCGGGCGTGCGCGTGCCGGCGTCGATCAGGCCGCGCTTCAGGGTTTCGGACTGGTGCACCTGCCAGCCCTCGCCTTCCAGCGCCATGCGCACGAAGCGGCGGATCTGCGGTTCGTCCTCGACGATCAGGGCGATGGGGGAAGTGTCGATGTTCATGTTTCCTGGCTTTCCGCGATGTCGGCGGCCGGCATCGCTGGCGGCTGGCCCAAGGGCAGCGCGACTTCGAAGCAGGCGCCGCCCGCTTCCAGATTGAATGCGCGCATGCGGCCGCCGTGGGCCTCGACGATGGCGCGGCAGATCGCCAGCCCGAGGCCGACCCCGGCGATCGGCGACTCCTGGCGGCCGCGCACGAATTTTTCGAACAGCGCGTCTTCGCGGCCGGGCGGCAGGCCCGGACCGTCGTCGAGCACGCGCAGGCGCAGCATGCCGGCGTCACGGTCGGCGTCGGCGGCAAGCGCGATGCAGGCTTCCGGCGGCGTGTACTTGCCGGCGTTCTCAAGCAGATTGCACAGCACCCTTTCCAGCAGCGTCGCGTCGAAGCGCACCAGAGGCAAGTCCGCCGGCATGCGCGTCTCGATGCGGCGCGCGCCCAGCTGCCAGCGGCAGGCGCGCAAGGCGCTGCCGACCAGTTCCTCGATCAGCTGCCATTGCAGGTTCAGCTTGACGCCGCCGCTCTGGATGCGCGCCATGTCGAGCAGGTTGGCGACCAGGGTGCTCATGCGGCGCGCCTCGTCGCGCAGCGCGGCGGCCAGCTCCATCTGGCTGCCTTCGAGCTGGGGGCGTGACAGCGTCAGCGACTCCGACAGGCCGACCAGACCGGTGAGCGGCGTGCGTAGATCGTGCGACAGCGCCGCCAGCAAGGAATTGCGCAGACGCTCGCCTTCCATTTTCACTTCCGTCTCCTGGGCTACCTCGACGTAGTGCACGCGTTCCAGCGCAATCGCCGCCAGCGCCGCGAATGCGTCCAGCAAGCCGCGCTGTTCGGGCGCCGCCGGCAGGCTTTGTTCGGGCAGACGCAACGCCAGCACGCCGCGCGTGCGCATCGGCGCCACCAGCGGCAGGTAGACGTACTGGTTGCCGGGCAGCGTGCCGGTGCCGGCGCCGGCCGCGCTGGCGTGATCGTAGGCCCACTGGGCGGCGGCCATGTCCAGCACGCTCAGCACCGGCATGCCGGCGCCAGGGGCCGGCAGCGCCAGGCGTCCGGCGGCATCCGGCAGCAGCACCGCGCCGCGCGCATCGAAGGTCCGCTCGGCGAAACGCAGGGTGATGTCGAAGACCTGGTCGGTGAGCAGCGCGGGCTGCAGGGCGCGCGCAAATTCGTAGAGTGCGCGGGTACGGGCTTCGCGACCGACCGCGCCCGCGGCCTGCTCGCGCAGGGAGGCAGTCAGGCGCGCCGTGATCCAGCCGACCGCCAGCATCACCGCCAGCGCCACCGCATAACGGAATTCGCCCAGCCCGAAGCCCGGCGCATCGGCCGGATGCGCAGCCAGTACCAGTGCGCAGAAAGCGACCAGGCTCGCAGCGGCGGCCGGCGCCCGCCCCAGGCGGATCGCGACCAGCACCACGGCCAGCAGGAACAGCATCGCGACATTCACGAGGTCCAGCAATGGCAGCAGCGGCAGCCCCACTACAGCGGTGAGCAGGCTGATGCCGACGCCGGCAGCGACTTTCGCAAGCGGGCGTGCGCCGTTCGACGCTTGGCTGGGACGGAACATGGACATGCCGGCATGGTAAGCCATCCGCGCCCCACCTGGCGTAAACGCCGCGTAAAAAACGCCCGCAAACCGGCGACGTTTACGCGGCGTTTACATCCGGGCTGCCGGGCTTTACGACAATTTTCGCGGCCCGCGCCTATCGTGGCTGCCTGTTCCACCACATTGATCCACCATGCTATCGAACCTGCGCACCGCCCTCCTCGGCCGGCCCCTGGACCCGCTCAAGGCCGAGACCCGCCACTCCCTGACCCTGGCCGCCTTCCTGGCCTGGGTCGGCCTCGGGGCCGACGGCCTGTCTTCCTCTGCTTACGGCCCGGAAGAAGCCTTCAAAGCCCTCGGCCCGCATACCCATTTCGGCCTCTACCTGGCGCTGGCCACCGCCGTCACCGTCTTCATCATCGCCTTCGCCTACAACCAGGTGATCGAGCTGTTCCCGACAGGGGGCGGCGGCTACCGCATTGCCACCGTCCTGCTCGGACCGCACGCCGGCCTGGTCTCGGGCGCGGCGCTGGTCGTCGATTACGTGCTGACCGTGGCGATCTCCGTCGCCAGCGGCACCGACTCCCTGTTCTCGATGCTGCCGCTGAGCTTCCAGCACTGGAAGCTGGGCACCGAGCTGGCGCTGGTGCTGCTGCTCCTGTGGCTGAACCTGCGCGGCGTGAAGGATCGATCCGCATCCTGCTGCCGATCTTCCTCGGCTTCGTCGCCACCCACGCGCTGCTGATCGTCTACGGCATCGTCGCCAAGGCTTCCTTGATACCGGCCCTGCTGCCGGACACCGTCACGGAGACGGCCGGCCTGGCGCGCGACACTTCGTGGTTCTTCACGCTGGCGCTGCTGCTGAAAGCCTATTCGCTGGGCGGCGGCACCTATACCGGCATCGAAGCGGTGTCGAACAACGTCAACTCGCTGGCCGAACCGCGCGTGCGCACCGGCCGCGCCACCATGTTCTACATGGCCTGCAGCCTGGCCTTCACTGCCGGCGGGATCATCCTGCTGTATTTGTTGTGGAATGCCGCGCTGAGCGCCGGCCAGACCCTGAACGCGGTCGCCTTCCGCTCCATCCTCGCCGACATCGGCCTGGACGGCCCGGCCGCCGCCATCGCCCTGGGCGCCACCCTGGCCTTCGAAGCCGGCCTGCTGCTGGTGGCCGCGAACACCGGCTTCCTGGGCGGTCCGGCGGTGCTGGCCAACATGGCGGCGGATTCCTGGGTGCCGCACCAGTTCCGCTACCTGTCGAGCCGCCTGGTGACCCAGAACGGCGTGCTGCTGATGGGCGCTGCCGCGGCAGCCGTCCTGCTGGCCAGCGGTGGGCGGGTCGAGCTGCTGGTGGTCCTGTACAGCATCAACGTGTTCCTGACCTTCAGCCTGTCGCTGCTCGGCCTGTGCCGCTATTGGCTCCGCCACCGCGGCGAATCCGGCTGGCTGCGTCGCCTGCTGCTGTCGATGACCGGTCTGCTGGTCACCGGCAGCATCCTGCTCGTCACCGTACTCGAGAAGTTTACCGAAGGCGGCTGGGTCACCATCGTCCTGACCGGCATGGTGGTCGCGCTGTGCCTGGCCGTGCGCAGCCACTACCGCGCCACCCGCACACGCATCCAGGAAGTTGACAAGGTGTTCGAAGACCAGCCGCTCGGGCCTTGCCTGGACGCCGGCGCGGTCGACCCGCAGGCGCCGACCGCAGTGTTCATCGTCGGCGGCTCGCGCGGCGGCGGCCTGCACGCGCTGCTGTGGGTGCAGCGCATGTTCCCCGGCCACTTCCGCAACGTCGTCTTCCTCAGCGCCCGCACCGTGGATGCTCAGGCCTATGGCGGCGAAGGCGAGATCGAACACCTGCGCGCGTCCAGCACGCGCATGCTCGACGACTTCGTCGCCTTCTGCCGCAGCCACGGCATCCCGGCGACCTCGCGCCTGGCCTTCGGCACCGATCCGGTGGAGACGCTCACAAAAATGTGCCGCGAACTCAGCGCCGAGTTCCCGCACACCGTGTTCTTCACCAGCCGGCTCGTGTTCAAGGCCGACAACCTGTTCACCCGCCTGCTGCACAACCAGGCGGCACTGGCGATCCAGCGCCGCCTGCATTTCGACGGGCTGCAGATGGTCATCCTGCCGATGAAAATCTAGCCGAACAGCTTGGCCGCCGTCTTCGCCACCAGTTCGCCCTGGAAGCGCGCGCCGTCCAGTTCCAGCTGGCTGGGCTGGCGCTGGCCCTGCCCGCCGGCGATGGTGCTGGCGCCGTAGGGGCTGTTGCCGGTGATTTCGTCGAGCGTCATCTGGCCGGCGAAGCTGTAGGGCAGGCCGACCACGACCATCCCGAAGTGCAGCAGGTTGGTGAGGATCGAGAACTGGGTCGTCTCCTGGCCGCCGTGCTGGGTTGCGGTCGAGGTGAAGGCCGCGCCGACCTTGCCGGTCAAGGCGCCGCGCGCCCACAGGCCGCCGGTCTGGTCGAGGAAGGCCGCCATCTGCGAAGGCATGCGGCCGTAGCGGGTCGGCGCGCCGATGATGATGGCGTCGTAGTCCGGCAGTTCGTCGACGGTGGCGATCGGCGCCTGCTGGTCGAGCTTGAAGTGGGCCGGACGCGCGATGTGCTCGGGCACCGTCTCCGGCACGCCCTTGACCTCGACCGTTGCGCCGGCATTGCGCGCACCTTCCGCGACCGCCTGCGCCATCTGCTCGATGTGACCGTAGGTCGAGTAATACAACACCAGTACTTTCGCCATGCCGCTCTCCTTTTCGCTCTTGGGTGAATGCATTCGTGGAAGCCGCATGCTATCCCTTAGCGGCTGAACGGGGCGCGCGGCCAAAATTGCCGAGCGGACATGGATTGTTGCAAGTACAATATCACTAATGAAAGCCCGTTCCTACCTGATCCTGATGGCCGCCGCCATCCTGGTGCCTGTCGTCCTGGTGGCGTCGGTGGGCCTGTCCAGGCTTCTGGAATCGGAACGGGCGTCGCGCATCCGCAGCGTGCAGGAGACCGGGCGCGCCGGCGCCCTCGCCATCGACCGCGAAATCGCGGTGGCAGAAGCCTCGCTGCGCGGCATCGTCAACTCGGAAGCCCTGCGCCGCGGCGACTTCGCCCAGCTGCACCGCGAAGCCAGCGCCATGAACTCCACCACGCCGTGGTCCTGGACGCTGCTGATGCACGCCAGCGCCAAGCCGATGCTCAATACCCTGATCCCCTGGGGCGCGCCGCTGCCCGAGTATTCGGCGAAATGGGTGCAGGAGGTCTACGACGCCCAGAAGACGCGGGTGTCCGGGTATTTCATCGGCACGCTGGCGCGCCGGCCCGCGGTCTCGATCGACGTGCCGGTACCGCGCACCTTCAACGAACCCTATGTGGTCAGCCAGATCTTCGACGCCCGCTACTTTGCGCGCGTCTTCGACGATCCTTCGATGGGCCGCGGCTGGGTCGTCACTATCTTCGATGCGAATGGCATCTCGATCGCCCGCAACCGCAATGCCGAGGAACTGGTCGGCAAGCCGGTTCGTCCCGAGCTGTACCAGGCCTCGCGGCGCCAGCCGAACGGCGTGCTGCGCCACGTGACGCACGACGGCATCGACGTCTACAGCGTCTACACCCGCGCGCCCTTGAGCGGCTGGACCCTGGCGATCGGCGTGCCCGCGTCCGAGATCGAGGGCAAGGCGCGCACCGCGACCCTGTACGCGGCGCTGGCGCTGCTGGGCGTGCTGGGCCTGGCGATCGGGATCGCCATGTTCCTGGCCAAGCGCCTTTCGGTATCGCTGGACCAGGCGCGCGCGGCGGCGCTGGCGCTGGCCGGCGGCGCGGAGCCGCCGACCGCATCGACCCGCGTCGCCGAAGTCGACATGCTGCTCGACAGCCTGCGCCACACCAGCGCCGAGCTCACGCGCGAGCGCACGGCGCGCCAGCGCCTGCAGGACGAGCGAGAAGCCCTGCTGTGCAGCGAACAGGAAGCGCGGCGCCAGGCCGAAGCCCAGAGCAACGCCAAGGACGCCTTCCTCGCCATGCTCAGCCACGAACTGCGCAATCCGCTGGCGGCGATCGCCGGCGCGATGCAGGTGCTCGACCTGCCGGCCGTGAAGCCGGAACTGGCGGCGCATGCGCGCGACATCGGCCGGCGTCAGGTGCGCCACCTGAGCCGCATCGTCGACGATCTGCTGGACGTACGGCGCATCCTGTCGGGCAAGGTCAAGCTGCGGCGCGCCCCCGTCGACGCCGGCGCCCTGCTGCGCCAGTGCTGCGAGACGCGCCGTCTGGCCGACGCCGGCGCGCACGCCTGGGAGATCGAGGTCGGCGCCTTCCGGATCGAGGCCGACACGACGCGCCTGGAACAGATCTTCGACAACCTGCTGCACAACGCGATCAAGTACACGCCGAACGGCGGCACGATCACGGTGCGCGCCCACGAGGCCGGGCTCGATGCGGTGATCGAGGTGGCCGACAACGGGGTCGGCATCGACGCCGACACCCTGCCCCTCATCTTCGACGTGCTGGTGCAGGGGCCGACCGGGATCGACCGCGCACAGGGCGGCCTGGGACTGGGCCTGGCGCTGGTGCGCGAACTCACCGCCCTGCATGGCGGCAGCGTCAAGGCCTACAGCGAAGGCGCGGGCAAGGGTTGCGTGTTCACGCTGCGCTTCCCGCTGGCGGAGGCGCCGGTGGAAACCGGCATGCCAGGTTAATCAAAACTTCCGCTCTCGGCGAATAAGACCACGATGTTCGCCGTGCGAAAATCCCACTATTTACGCTAACCCTACAAGTAAATAACTTGTGGATACGCTCGGTGACGTCTACGATTAAACGTATGCAAGCAGGCTCTATGTCGTCGGAGATTGTTTCACAACAATAGCATTTTGCGAATGTGAACGTTCAGGCGAGGTTAAAGTGAAAACCCCTTTCTTGTTATTGTTAACGGCGAGCGCAAGTTTTTGTACTCACGCAACTGCGCAAATATCAATTCCTGGTGTAAGTTGGCCCGAAGCAGGGATCCGAACTGATCCAGTGGAAATTCCCACGCCTAAAGCAGACATCGAAGGGGACCTGAGAAATCCTGGCCGAATCCCCGGAAACATCGTCCGGGAATTTCGCAACGCGGGCGCTGAACTAGACCGTTTAAGACGCGAGGCAAGTGTCGAAACGAATGCTCCAATTCTTGCAGCCTGGTTGCAACAGTCACGAAACAACGCTATTGGCGGAGCCTCACCAATCCCGATCCACATCCGCCAGCGTTTCACCGGCTTCTATGATGAAGACGTATTGAGTCGAGCCAGGTACAAGGTCGGCGATACAGGCGCAGTCAATCTCGGCAATCTTGCCCTCACTTATGGAGACCGGTCTGCGATTGTTCTCGTCGATGTCATCGTGTTCGCAAACGCCTATGACATCCAAAACAATCTCGCCCTGTGGGCGCATGAGCTAAGGCATGTACAGCAATACCGGGACTGGGGCGTGCTCGATTTTGCCAAACGTTATCTGAGGAGCTGGAACGGCGTAGAAAACGAAGCAGAATCGATGGCATCAAGCTACCAGAACAGGACGAACCCGCCAATTGGACCATACAATGGCGGTCAAGTGGTGATACAACAGACGCCAGCATCCATTTGTGCGACTGCTTATGGATCGTGTTGGATGAGCATGGCGATTCCGCGTGGTGCGCAATGCTATTGCGCTTCGTATAACGGAACGTTCTGGGGGCAAGCTCGGTGATCGACGTTCAGTGCCCCACGACTGGAAAATTGCAGCACCCTTGAATCATCTGGCGCAATCAAAACACTTACACAAAATGAGCGTATATAACAGCGTCAGTTGACTGCTTCTCGACAACGATTACACGGTACATTTTGCATCCGGCCCTGTCCGCGGAATATCGAGGCAGCGACAAGTCAACTACATGAGGGTGAGTATGCCGTCGCGAGAAACAAGAGCGGTTCCGGCTGGTATCCTTTCCAATCTGTCGAGAAATCCGCCTACCTTAATTGACGCTCTCATCATTATTTTCATATCGGCCGCGCTGATTTTATTCCTGTTTTGGCTGGCGACCGTACTCGGAAATTTCCCCGTCCTGCAAACTCTGCCCGATTTCGTCGAGGGCGCGTTCAAGTCGATTTGGACCTCCGCAACATCGGCAACTGCCGGTATCGGGCTCGCCATTTATCGTGCCCTTACTTCGAAAAACAGGGAACGGCCTCATTATATTGGCTGGATTCTGATCACCTCGGGGGTACTAGTGGCGATTGTGTATGGTTTGGCTCGATGGCTAGGTGGGCAGGACTTCAGAACCATCGAGTTGCCATCCGACATACGCATGCTTTCCACCGATGTCAAGCTGCGCAGGTCGATTGCCTACCCGGCCCAGCCTTTCTATCTGATCAGTTATCCGCTTTTCGGCGTGCGCTACAGCCTCGAAGGGACTTATTCGATTGACGGAGACACGATCTCCGGCAAGATCACGCAGGGCACGGCTGAGCTGAACCCGAATACGGCTCCCATGGACCCCGGTGCTGCACACCTGGTGTCAATATCGGTGAATCTGTGCTACGTACAGACGTTCAGGAATACTGAGGTCATACAGAACAGGCCGTCGCCAAACAATACGAATAACTCGATCGGAATGGATGTGCAGCTCATTTCGGGAACGCTGAAGAAAATCCCGGGTTTCAATTTCCGCATCAATTTGCCGAAAGGCGTCATTTCAGACCGAATATGGCTCTGCAGCCAGCTCTTCAATAAATTTGGGGCATCGTTCCCGAGCTACCAGACCGACAAGTTTGTCAACCCTGTGTCGGGTGTCAATTCGGTGCCGCCAGTGTGGGACGATTGGCGAAGCACCAGCCCGATTGGTTGGCCTCCCCCTTCACTTCCTTGTCCTTGCGTCGGCATCCGGTATGGCGAGGCTCCGAAAGCACCGCAGGTCAAGCTTGGCGATGATGCGTTTATCGACGTTAAAAACGACTGTGTGGGCCCCATCACGAGTGTCGCATTCAGGTTTCTAAAGCCGGATATCAAGCAATCCGAAATGTTCAAAAATCAGCTGTTCACGGAGTATGCGAAGACGACTCTCAAGCCTGACGAAAGCGTGCGCTACTCTTTAGCAGGGTTTTATGGCGGTGGAGGGGTCATAACCGCGTGCAGTAAATGAGGCACAAAGTTGTCGTGCGTGGGCTGCTGTTCACGTATCGCACTCGATCGCGGGTTTGCACAAACCTTCGAAGTCCTCCCCCAACTGACGCTCATTCTGAACCCCCGCCTGCGCGGGAATGACGAATACGGTCGACGAGGACGTCCGGCGCCTCCTCGATATCCAGCACCATCCCCTCTTCATCCGCCTCCAGCGGCTCGAGGTCGCGCAGTTGGCTGTCCAGCAGCGACAGCGGCATGAAGTGCCCCGGCCGCGCGCCCATGCGGGCCGCGAGCGTCTCGCGCGTGCCGCTCAGGTGCACGAAGACCAGGGCGCAGCCAGCGCTGCGCAGGATGTCGCGGTAGGCGCGTTTCAGCGCCGAGCAGGACAGCACCACGCCGCGGCCCTCAGCACAGGCGCGCGCCAGTTCGGCGGCCAGCTGGCGCAGCCAGCCGTCGCGGTCCGCATCGGTTAACGGCACGCCGGCCGACATCTTCGCCACGTTGGCGGCCGAATGGAAGCGGTCGCCCTCGATGAACTCGACACCCAGCGCCCGCGCCAGACGCGCGCCGACCTCGCTCTTGCCGCAGCCGCTGACGCCCATCACGACCCAGGCCTGCACCCCGATCATGTGCTTTCCCGTTCGCGCAAGGTGAAGCCGAGATCGATGCGGCGCGCCCTCGGCACCTTGCCGGCGATGGTGTCGAGCAGCAGCGAGGCCGCCTGGTAGCCGACCTGGTAGCGCGGGGTATCGACCGTGGTCAGCGAGGGCACCATCAGGCTGGACGCGGGCAGGTCGTTGAAGCCGGCCACCGCGACCCGTCCCGGCACCGGAATGCCGGCGCGCTGGCAGTGGAAGATGGCGCCATGGGCCAGGTCGTCGTTGCAGAAGAAGACGGCGTCGCAGTCCGGGGTCTCGGCCAGCACGCGCTGCATGAGCGCCGCGCCCAGCGCCACGGTCGAGGGTGCGGGCGTCATGATTTCCAGGCGCGGGTCGAACAGGCCGGCATCCTGCATCGCCGTGCGCCAGCCGTCGGCGCGGCGCAGCGTGCGCTCGTCGAGCTGGGCGCCGACGAAGGCGATGCGGCGGTAGCCCTTGCCGAGCAGGTGGCGGGTCAGGGCCATGCCGGCTTCGAACTGCGAAAAGCCGACCGACAGTGCGGACGGCGTCTCGGCCAGGTCCATCATCGCCACCACCGGCACGCGCAGGTTCTCGAGCATGCCGGCGACCTCGGGACTGTGGCTCAGGCCCGGCAACAGGATGCCGTCCGGGTCCGACTGCAGGTAGGTGCGCAGCAGCTTTTCTTCCTCGGCGTCCGAGTAATGCGTATTGCCGATCAGGAGCTGGTACTGGCTGGCCTCGACGGCATCCTGGATCCCGTCCAGCACCGCGGTGAACACCGCATTCGACAGCGAAGGCACCAGCGCCACGATCACGCGCGAACGGTTCGAGGCCAGCGCGCGCGCCGCCCGGTTCGGCACGTAGCCGAGCGCCAGCACGGCCTGCTCGACCTTGGCGCGGGTCGCTTCCGACACCAGCTGCGGCTGGCTGAGGGTGCGCGAGGCGGTCATGGTCGACACCCCCGCGGCCTGCGCGACCTCTTCCAGCGTCGCCCGTCCCGTGCCCCGTCCCCTGCCCGATTGACTTCTACTCATCTGCCTCTCATCGAATGATCCCCGCTGCGGATTGCGCGATAGCTGTCTATTTTATCAATACGCTGTCCGAACGCTCCTACATTGCCTCTTCCTCTTTTCCGATTGTCGCTATCGGTGAGGGGACTACCATGAAGTTTTCGGTACAAAGAAGGAGGGTCGGATGCCAAGTAACCGGGAATACAAAGGCAAAGGCATGAAGGGCCGCAACTACGATGAATCGAGCGGCGTCGGCACCAGCAGCGCCGGCAAGACCGGCACCACTGGCAACCTCAACGACGGCGGCCGCGATGGCGGCATCGGATCGCCCGATCTCGCCGACTCTGGCAACCTGCAATCGGCCAACGCCGGCCAGCCTGGCGGTACCCCTGCCCAGGGCAACTCCCAGCGCGGTCAGGCCAATCCAGGTAACAGTCAGCAAGGAGGAAATGAAAATCTGCAACAGGGCAAGCAAGAGAAGTAGGCTTTACTTCCTATAGCGGCGGGTGCAATGCCCGCCGCGCAGTTCCTGAACTGTCGCTGGATTGTCACATCCCCGGCACGGCGGCTGGATGTTTCCGTACGGAATGTTTATACTCGGGACGCGTGTCTTACCCGGCATGCATTCCCCGACCTCCGCAGTACCTCCCGCTGCCCGAAGAAGACCCACCATGAACGCGCCTGCCCCCATGTCATTGGCTGCCCTCGCCGCGGGCTCGCAATTGCTCGAAGAACTGCAGCGTTCGCGCGAGCGGATGAATGCGATACTGGAGAGCATCGGCGACGCCTGCTTCGCGGTGGACCGCGACTGGCGCGTGATCTATGCGAACGGCAAGGCCGCCAGCTTCGTCGGCGTCGAACTGGCCCCCAGCATCGGCAGGCACCTGCTGGACGTCGCGCCGGCCCTGGCCGGTTCGGAGCTGCTGGCGCGCTACCAGAGCTCCATGGACACCGGCGAGCCGGCCGTGGTGGAAACCTGGTGGGAACCGACCGGCACCTGGCTGGAGGCGCGCGCCTACCCGTCCCCTGACGGCCTGTCGGTCTACTTCCATGACATCACCGAAAAGCGCCTCGCCGAGCAGGCGCTGCGCAAGAGCGAGCAGCGCTTCCGCAACCTGTTCCAGGAGGCCGGCGACAGCATCCTGATCGCCGACCGCGAGCTGCGCATCGTCGCCGCCAACGGCCGCGCCTGCGCCAATTTCGGCTACCGGGAGGATGAGCTGGTCGGCATGTCGGCGCGCGCCATCGACAGCAACTTCCAGTACGGCTCGCAGCTGCTGGAGACGCTGCGCCAGGGCCAGACCCAGCTGCTGCGCATCGTCAAGCGCCGCAAGGACGGCAGCACCTTTCCGGCCGAAGTCCACGTTTCGCGCTTCGAGGACAACGGCCAGGAATTCTTCCAGGCGATCATCCGCGACCTGACCGAACGCGAAGATGCAGAGCGCCAGCTGCGCGAGAGCGAGCAGCGCTTCCGCGAAGTCATCGAGATGACCCCGGCCGGCTATGTGCTGGCCAGCGCCGACGGCCTGATCCTCGACGTCAATCCGGCCCTGTGCACGCTGTCGGGCCGCACCCGCGAACACCTGGTTGGTTCGCGCCTCGCGCGCCTGTTCGCAGTCTTCCCCTGGGACGGCCTGGAGCAGGACCAGCTGCGCTGCGGTTCGGTACAGGGCGCCGAGGCGGTCCTGCGCCATGCCGAGGGCCACCTTCTGCACGTGCTGTTCAACGGCAGCGTGCGCCGCGGCGCCGGCGGCGAAGTCGAATCGATCACCGGCCTGATGACCGACATCACCGGCCGCAAGCAAGCCGAGAGCCGGCTGCAGGAACTGGCCACCCACGATACCCTGACCGGGCTGCCGAACCGCGCGCTGCTGCACGAGCGCCTGCAGCGCATGCTCGACGACTGCGCCCCGGAGCGTTCGGTGGCGGTGATGTTCCTCGACCTCGACCGCTTCAAGGAAGTCAACGACTCCTTCGGCCACGAGCACGGCGACGTGCTGCTGTGCGAAGTGGCGGCGCGCCTGGGCGGCGACGAATTCGTGGTGGCCGCCGGGTGCGGCGGCAGCGCCGGCGGACCGGGCGCCGCCGCGGCCATCGCCGCCAAGCTGCTGGAAGTGCTGACGCTGCCCGTCACGGTCGGCGCGCAGGACGTGGTGGTCGGCGCCTCGATCGGCATCAGCATGTACCCGCGCGACGCCGCCACGCGCGAACTCCTGTTCCAGACCGCCGACACCGCGATGTACCGCGCCAAGGCCGAGGGCCGCAACCGCTACCGCTTCTTCGAGGCGGAGATGACGGTGGCGGCGCGCGCGCGTATGGCGCTCGAACTGTCGCTGCGGCCGGCGCTGGCGCGCGAAGAGTTCGAGCTGCATTACCAGCCGCGCGTCGACCTGCGCAGCATGGCGGTGGTCGGCATGGAAGCGCTGATCCGCTGGCGCCATCCGCAGCAGGGCATGGTGCCGCCGCAGCAGTTCATCGCCATCGCCGAGGAGACTGGCCTCATCAATCCGATCGGACGCTGGGTGCTGCGCGAAGCCTGCCGCCAGACGCGCCGCCTGATCGACGAATTCGGCCGCCCGATCCGGGTCTCGGTCAACGTCTCGGCGCGCCAGCTGGCCCAGCCGGCCTTTGCGGCCGAAGTGCGCGCGGCGTTGGCCGACGCCGGCCTGGCGCCCAGCGCGCTGGAACTCGAGCTGACCGAAAGCGCCCTGATCGAAGACCTCGAACGCACCGCCGCCATGCTGGGCGAGCTGCAGGCGCTCGGCGTGAAACTCGCGGTCGACGACTTCGGCACCGGCTATTCGGGCCTGGCCTACCTGCGCCGGCTGCCGATCGACGTGCTCAAGCTGGACCGCTCCTTCGTGCTGCAGGACGACGGCCGCATCAGCGCCTTCGACTTCGTGAAAGCCTTCGTCGACATGGCGCACGCGCTGCACCTGTCGGTGGTGGCGGAAGGCGTGGAGACGACCGAGGTGCTGGACTTCCTGCGCGCGGCGTCCTGCGACGAGGCCCAGGGCTATCTGCTGGGCCGGCCGCTGCCGCTGCCCGAACTGCGCAAGTTACTGGGCGGCTGACCAGAAGCCCATCGCCGCCCTGGCGCCGGCCTTGTCGCCGGCTTTGTCGTCAACCTGCTCGCCGGGCGCCTGCTCGAGCGGGTCCGCCACCAGCAACGCCAGCCTGCCCTCCAGGGCCTCGAAGCGCAGCGGCAGCTCGAGCTTGCAGACCTCGCCGTCGGCCGCCACCTTGATCTTGCGGCGGCCGGACAGCAGCGGCGCGCGGATCGTCATGCTGCGGAAGGCGAAGGCGGTCACGTCCTCGGCGTCGCCCAGGCGCCCGAGCGCGCCGCGCAGCAGCAGTCCCAGCATCCGCAATTTGCCGACCGGCCGCGGCGCGATCGCCGCCAGCCTGCCCTCCTCGACCGCGTGATCCAGCGGCTGCATGCCGACCTGCTCCATCTGCAGGCGGTTGTTGCCGACGAAGAGCGTGGGCGTGCGCAGGCGGTGGGTCTTGCCGTCCAGTTCGAGTTCGATACGGAGATTGCGGTGCCTGCCCAGCGCGGTCTTCAGCGCCGAGATCAGGGCCACCACGCGGCTGCGGCCGTACTGCTGCTTGTCGTGTTCGCGTTCTTCGAGCAGGCGCGGATACAGGCCGACGCTGGCATTCACCAGGAAGCTGCGCTCGTTGACCTTGACGATCTGTACGTGGCGCACGCGGGCGCGCAGCAGCGCCTGCACGGCCTCGCGCAGGTCTTCGGGAATGCCGTGGGTGCGGCCGAAATAATTGAAGGTACCTTGCGGCAGCACCGCGAACACGCAGCCGTGGCGCACCGCTTCGTGCGCGACTGCGTTGAGGGTGCCGTCGCCGCCGGCCGCGACCAGGATCGCACCGTCGACGGCGGCGCGGGCAGCGACCTCGGCGGCGGTATCGGGCATGCGTGCGCCTTCGTGCACCACCTCGATCTCGCAGCGGCGGCCGGCGCTTTCCAGCACCTCGCGGATGGTGCTGCAGCGCAGCTCGGTATCGGTGCGGCCCGAGCCGGCGTTCAGTACGACATAAAACGGCGCGTCGGGGCCGGGATCCTGCATGACCATCGTGCTGTTCTCCTGCTTCACATTTTCTTCACAGGATAGCAGCTCGGGATCACGCGGGTCGCATGCTTAGTCGACCGCTACTTGGTCACGGCGATCTGGGTGCGGTGGCCGCCCTTGAAGGTGTACAGGGTAATGGTGCCGTCCTGGATGTCGCCGTGCGGGTCGAAGGCGATGTTGCCGGTCACGCCCTTGTAGCGGATCTTCGCCAGCGTCGGCAGGTACTTGGCGGGCGCCGAACTGCCGGCCTTGTTCATCGCCTCGGCCAGGAGCAGCGTTGCGTCATACGAGTACGGCGCGATGATCTGGACGTCGATGCCGAAGCGCTTCTTGTAATCCGCGCGGAACTTGTCCATGCCGGCCTTGCCGGCTTCCTCGACGCCGCCCGCTTCCGCGCACACGACCTGGCCGTCGGCCATGGTGCCGCCGGAGAGCTTGTGCATCTCGTCGGAGCAGATGCCGTCGCCGCCCATCATCTTGACGTTCAGGCCGAGCTGCTTCATCTGGCGCAGCATCGGACCGGCGACCGCGTTCATCCCGCCGAAGAAGACGAGGTCGGGGTTGCTGGCGCGGATGCGGGTCAGGATGGCCGAGAAATCGGTCGCCTTGTCGTTGGTGAACTCCTTGGCCACCACGTTCACGTTCTGCTGGCGCAGGCCGTTGACGAATTCGCTCACCAGGCCCTGGCCGTAGGCGGTGCGGTCGTCGATCACGGCGACGCGCTTGGCGCCGATGGTCTTGACGGCGTAGCGGCCCAGCGCGCGGCCGAGCTGGATGTCGTTGGCGACCACGCGGAAGGTGGTGTTGAAGCCCTGCTTGGTGTACGCCGGATTGGTCGAGGACGCGGTGATCTGCGGGATGCCGGCATCGTAGTAGATCTTCGAGGCTGGAATGGTGGTGCCCGAGGTCTCGTGGCCGATCACGCCGTTGACCTTGGCGTCGGCCAGTTTCTGCGCCGCGGCGGTAGCCTGCTTCGGCTCGCCGGCATCGTCTTCCGGCGCCAGCACCCATTTGACCTTGCGGCCGCCGATGGTCGCACCGCGCGCATTCAGCGCCTCGATCGCCATGCGCACGCCGTTTTCGCTGTCCTTGCCGAAGTGCGCCACCGGTCCGGTCATGGCTGCCACGTGGCCGATGCGGACGACTTCCTGGCTCGATGCCAGGCCGGCGGCCGACAGCGCGGCCAGGACAAACACAGTCTTCTTCATTACATCCTCGTCTATACAGGTGATTCTTTATATCAAAAACGATATGTTACAGCGGATAGTTGTCGCCATCAAGTATTCCTGAGTGGCAATGCCGTTTTCAGGCACAATGCGGGGCATGCCTGCGTTATCAAATATTCCGCCCTTGCCTGCGCTGTCTGCCGCGACCCTGCTGCGGGCCCTGTTCAAGCGGTCAGCGGCGCCTCGCACAGCCGAACCTCCGATAACGCAGTACCTGCTGGCAGGGCTCGATGCCGGGCAGGTGGCGCGCTACCGGGCCGCGTTCGGCTTCGAAGACAGTCATGTTCCGCTCACCTACTGCTACCTGCTGGCCCAGCGCGCCCATCTGGCGACCATGCTGGACGCCGCCTTCCCGTTCCGCCTGGTCGGCGCGATCCACGTCGACAACCTGCTGCGCGCCGGCAGCCAGCCGCTGGCCGACCGCCCGCTCATGCTTGCGACCAAGGTCCGGATCGCGCCGCCCCTCGAGAACGGCGCCGTGCACGCGGCGCTGGAGACCGAGGCGACGCAGGACGGCCGGCTGGTGTTCGCCTGCCGCAGCACCTATCTGGTGGTGCGCGGGCGGCGCAGCGGCGGCGCGCGGCCGGCGCCCGCACCGGCGCCCGGCCCGGCCGTCATCGCCGGCTGGCAGCTTGCGCACGGGGACGGCCGCGCCTATGCCGGACTGTCCGGCGACTGGAACCCGATCCACCTGTGGCGCTGGTCGGCGCGGCTGATGGGCTTGCAGGCGCCGATCATCCACGGCATGCACACGCTGGGACGGGTCTGCGCCGAACTGGAACGCGCCGGCGGGCGGCCGCTGTCCATGCTGGACGGGCGCTTCCGCGCACCGGTGGCGCTCGGCAGCGCGGTGACGCTGGCGGCCGATCTCGCGCAGAGCCGCTACACGGTCGGACTCGGCGAGCGCATCGCCGTCGAGGGCGAGTTTGCGTTTGATACAGCTCAAGTCATGCAAGGCGCATATTCGCGATCCTGAATGCGCCGCCAGCAGGCGGCCATTCACGGAGGAGCGGCCATGTACAAACGCATCCTGGCGCCGAGCGACGGCTCCGAAGCTTCGCAGCGCGCCATCCTGGCAGCCGTCGATTTTGCCCGCGAGACCGGCGCCGAATTGATCGGCCTCACCGTCACGCCCGAGTTCCACGTGCTCAGCACGAACAGCGCCGTCATCGAAGACACGCCGGAGCAGTTTGCCGCCAACAGCGCGGCGCGCGCCCGCCGCATCCTCACCGAGGTCGAGAACGCCGCCACCGAAGCCGGCGTGCCCTGCCGCAGCGAGCACGCCGTCGACGACGATCCCTGGGCCGCCATCGTCGGCGCCGCCGAACGCCTCGGCTGCGACCTGATCGTCATGGCCTCGCACGGCCGCCGCGGGCTCAAGGGCCTGCTGCTCGGCAGCGAGACCCAGAAAGTGCTGGTGCACAGCACGGTCCCGGTGCTGGTGCATCGCTGAACGGCGTCCCGTCCGCCATGTACCAGCGCATCCTCGTTCCCACCGACGGCACCGAGCTGTGCAGCGCCGCCCTCACGGCCGCCCTCGACCTGGCGCAGGCAGGCGGCGGCGCCATCGTCGGCCTGCATGCCGGGCCGCCCGACCGTCTGGGCCCGCTGGCAGAGGATGACGCCGTCCGCGCCGCCTGGCTCGCCGAACGCGAACAGACCGGCGCCGACGCCCTGGCCTGGATTGCGCGCCGCGCCGCCGAAGCCGGCGTGCGCTGCGAAACCATCCTGGTCCACCACGAGAGCCCGGCCGCCGCCATCGTCGGCGCCGCGCGCGACCGCCTGTGCGACCTGATCGTGATGGCTTCGCACGGCCACGGCAGCCTGCGCCAGCGCCTGCTCGGCAGCGAGGTGCAAAAGGTGCTGGAGACGTGTGCGATACCGGTATTGGTAGTGCGCGGACCTTCGAACGGCAGCGGCTAGGCGCTCAGCGCAGCTCAGCTCAGTCGAGCCCTAGCCAGCGGCGGTAAGCCGCGTAATGGTGCACCACATAGCCGCCGAAGGAGCGCATCCGTCCCACGCTGCGCGAGGTCGCCGCCAGCTCGCGCTCGAGGTCGGCCTCAGCCAGGTGGTGGAAGGAGACTTTCTTCAGCGCGTTCGGCATGGTCTCGATGCCGATCATGACCGGGCGGCCGATCGTTTCGCCGTAAGCCAGTTCGTCCATCGCATGGCTGACCAGGCCGTCGCCGCCGTCGGCGTGGTCGCGGTAGTCCATCAGCGCCACGAAATCGTAGATGTCCTGCACGTGCTGGCTGACCGGCTTGCGCTGGCCCTTCCACTCGAGCTGGATGCCGTCCAGCCAGAACGGGATCGCGGGCCCCATCGGCAGGTCCTGGCCGGATTCGCGCTTCACCCGCATCAGTGCATCCGACATCTCGACGAAGTTCGCCAGCAGTTCCATCTTGCGGGTCGACCACTCGGCCAGGATGTGCGGCTCGATGTCGAGGTTGATGCCGTCGAAGCGTTCTTCGGGCGCCGCGGCCTTGTTGTAGTCGAGGACGCGTTTGAGCATGGCCACGGCGTCGTCGCGGTGGCGCGGCAGCACGTAGCGCTCGGTGTTCAGGTAGCCGGAACCCAGCAGCGCATACACCTTCAGGCCGGACGCATGCATGCGGCGCAGCAGGCGGCGGTAGCGCTCGGGCTGGGACGCGATCAGGTTGCGGCCCCGGTACGCGTCCGCATACAGATACATGGTGCCGATGGACTTGGCCTTCAGGAAGGCGATGCCCTGGGCTGCCGCGCCTTCGCTGTCCAGCATGGCGTAGGACTCGCCTTCCCAGGTCCAGATCGCGCGCGGGCCGGCAGGTTCGGCGGCGTGGACGGCGTTTGTAGCCAGAAGCGCGGCCAGGACGATGCTTCGGACTGCACGCGTCACAGCTTCATCTCCACGTGGTACTGGCCGATGCCGACCGAGCGCCCGGTCTCCGGATGCGAGGGGATCACGGACACGAAATACGTCCCGTGCGGCAGCTTGCCGAGTCTGGCCGGCAGCGCCACCTTCAGTGCGGCGCCCGGCTCCAGGGTCTGCAGCTCGCCGGCGCTTTCCGTGATTTCGAGACCGCCGGCATCGCTGATCACCAGCAGCGGCACGAAGGGTCGGGAATTGGCAGTGGACTCGTTGCGCACGGTCGCCTCGACCATCACGGCGCCATCCGGTCCCGGCGCGGCCGCGCGGCGCACGCCCGAGACGCCGACCCCGCCTTCGGCCGCCAGCGCCACGCTGCGCAGCTTGCGGGACTCGGCCCGGTAAGGCGCCAGCGCCATCATGCTGGCCGGCGGCGCCAGCGCGGGCGCGCGCGCGGCCACGCCGTTCGCCTGCAGGAAGGCCTGGAACTGGGCGCGCGCCGTGGCCAGCGCCTTGTTGTCCGGGGCGCGGTCGGTCCGCAGGCCATCGGCCAGCGCATACAACCGGCCCTGGGCCAGGTAGACCGAACCCGAGACGAAGTCGCTCAGCTCCGTCTTGGTCTGCTTCAGCGGGATCACGTGCAGGTTGCGGAAGCTGGTGTCGAGATCCAGGCCGGTGCCCAGCCAGGTGACCTCCGCCGGCGACTGCAAGCCGTAGCCGTTCGAGAGCCAGGCCAGCAGCGAAGGCGCGATGTCGAACTGCGAGGACACCGCCTTGACGGCGCGCGGCGCCTTCAGCATCGGCGAATACACGATCAGCGGCACGTGGTAGCGCTCGATGCGCGTGTCCATCGGCAGCTCCGGCAGGCGGTGGTCGCCGGTGATGATGAAGATGGTGTTGTCGAAGCCCGGCAGCTTGGCCGCGCCCTCGAAGTAGCGGCGCAGTGCGTCGTCGGTGTAGAGGATGCTGGCGAAGATCTCGCGCTGGGCCGCATAGCCCGGATTGGCGTTGCCGGCGATGCCCAGCTGGGCCAGGCGCTGCCCGACCTTCTCGATGTAGCGCGGCTTGTCCGGGAAGGTGAAGGGGTCGTGCATGCTGGTGGTCTGGATGATCGAGACCGTGGGCTTGCGCGCATCCTTGTCCTGGACCTGGGCCTGGCGGCGCAGCGCCATCTCGACCAGCTCGCCGTCGGCATAGCCCCACTCGTTGCTGCGGCGGGCCGGCGGGCCGTAATCGCGCTCGCTGACGAAATTGTCGACGCCTTCCTGGCGCAGATACAGGCCTTCGTTGTCGAAGTCGAGATTCGAGCCGCTGTAGAAGTTCAAGCGGTAGCCTTGGGCTTTCAGGACGCTGAGCAGCGAGGCATGGCGCGGCATCTTGTCGCCCAGCGCGGCCAGGCCGTTGTCGCCGAAAGGCAGCGAACCAAACACGGTGGTCAGCACGCCGAAGGTGCGGCCCTGGCCGGACAGGAAGTTTTCGAAGTAGAGGCTGCGGCCGGCCAGCTCGTCGAGGAAGGGCGTGAAGCTGCCCAGGCGCGCGCCGGGGCCGGAAAAATTGCGGCCCAGGCCTTCGACGATGATGAAGACCAGGTTGGGCGGCGTCGCGGATGGGCGCGCGAGCAGCGGCCCGAGGGTATCCGGGGTGCGCTCGGGATGCACGAAGGGATAGCGCGGGTCCTTGCCGGACCAGGGCAGCTCGCCCGCGCCCGGCTCCTGGGCGTCGGCGCCGCTTGGCCCGGCCAGGTGGGCCAGGTTGCGGTCTGCAAAATACGCCATCTTGTTGCGCAGGTAGTCGACCGTCGCCTCGCTCTGGGCGTTGGGCGGCGCGAAATGATCGGGCAGGCAGACGAAGGCCAGCAGACTGGCGGCGCCCGCAGCCAAGGTGCGGCGCGCACCGGCGCGCGGCCACCACTCATGTTTGCAGATGTTCAGCACGATCCACAACGCGGCCAGCGCGAACAGGAGCGCGACCACCAGCGGCGGATCGACGCGCCAGCCGCCGGCGACCGTGGTCGCTACCTCCGCGCGGGTATAGCCGAACAAATCGGCGCCCAGCGGCACGCCGGCAATCCACTGGTATTGCAGCAGGCCGGCTTCGAAGACCAGCAGCAGCGACCACGCCAGCCCGAGCAGCGCCATGCGCCAGCGCCGCGCCGGCGCCAAGGCGAGCAGCGGCGCGCCCAGCACGAACACGAAGCCATAGCGCAGCAAGGACAGCAGATCGTTCGCCAGCGCCGGTCCGAACATGGTCGAGACCTTGATCTCGCCGCCGGCCACGTGCCAGGTTTCCAGCACGCGCAGGCATAGCCAGGCCAGCATCAGGGCCGGCAGGCAGCTCAGTACGTCGCCGAGGGCGGTCGCCAGCGCACGGCGCAGCGGGCCGAGTTCCCTGACCGGCGCCGCGGGCTTCTCGGCGACGGCTACCATCGGCGGTACAGCGCGAATGAGAGCCCGCGCTCCTTGCCCGAACTGGCGCCGCCCGCCTTCGAGAAGCTGGCGCCGATCTTGCCGCCCCATTGCGCGTTCAAGTAATGCACCCAGGCCAGGCCGCCGCCGCCCGAGCGGGCGCGCCCGCCGACCAGGCTGAGGGGGTCGTCGCTGCGGCCGCTGTTAAGCGTCGCTTCGACATAGTTGTCGGCGTCGCCGGTGTAGTACCAGCGCCCCAGCAGGCGCGCACCTAGGCTGTGTGAGCCTTGCGAGACGATGTTCTGGTGGCGCAGCTGGATGTAGAAATTGCCGGTGTATTTGGCGATGCTGACGCCGTAGATGTTCACGCGCGAATCGAAGCCCAGCACGTCGTCGCTGAGCGAGGCTTCCCAGCCCTTGCCGAGCGCCTGCCAGACTTCGAGGCGGCCGCTGTTGGCCGGGAACAGGCGGCTGGTGGCCGAGTGCTGGTAACGCAGGTTGGCATACGCGCCCTCCCACAGGCCGGCATAGCCGTCCAGCGCCCAGGCGTAATCGTGCTGGCCGAAGCGATGTGCGCGCAGGGTCTCGAAGCCCAGCGAGCCGGCTTTCATGTAGCGGCGCACGCTGGCGGTCTGGTCGTTCCAACGCGGGCCCGCGCCGACATCCGTCCAGCTCGAGGACAAACCGGCGCCCCAGGTATAGCCGGCCGCATTCACGGCATCCGGCGCACCCGCCGACGGGATGGTGGGACGCGGCAGCAGGTCCGCCATCAGGCCGTCGATCTCGCCGGCGTCGCCGCCCAGCGCGCGTGCCCGTTCGAGGTCGGCGCGCGCCTGTGCGGCATGGCCGAGGGCGCGGTGGGCGCGGGCGCGCGCCACCAGCGCGGCCGGATCGTTCGGACGCAGGGTGACCACGTGCTCGTAAGCCTCGAGCGCCTTGGCCGGCTGCTCGCTCCAGCGATAGGTGTTGCCCAGCGCTTCCCAGACGTCCGCATAGCCGGGCGACGCCTTGGCGGCCGCACCCAGGTCGGCCTCGGCTTCGCGCCAAAGGCCGAGGCGCGCGTAGACGATGCCGCGGCCGAGCAGCACGTCGGCGTTGCCCGGGGACCGGCTCAGCAGCGCCGAATAGGCGGCCAGCGCCAGCTCGGGCTGGCCCTTGTTGGCGAGCGTGCGCGCGTTCGCGTACTGGTCGTCGAAGGACGGGGCGCTGGGCGGCTGGACCTGGGCGGGCGGATTGGACGGAAGCTGGAAGTCGATGGGCATGTGGGAGAAAACGGGGCTGAGGACGCAGGCCAAACTGTGCCAAACTGGATCTATTGCGTCAAGGAAAGTACCCCTTGCCGCGCCCTTCTGTCGCGCAAAACCCTCAAATTTCCCGACCATGCACCGTCGATGCTGCCAGCCTGACCACATGGCCTCCCTCTGCAGCCATGGATGGGCGGCGCGGCCGTCAGGCGCTACACTAGCGGGATGAAGATTGCCGTCCTGCTCACCCGGCACCGGCGCCTGCTGGCGCTGTGCGGGCTGTCCGCCTGCGCTCACCTGCTGATGCTGGAACTGGTCGCCCAGCGCGCCGGCGCGCCCGCGTCCGCGCCGCCGGTTGGCGAGGCGCTGCGCCTCCGATTGACGCCCACTGCCGCTGCCGAGCCGCCTGCCGCCGCGTCGTCAGCCACACCGCCCGCCGCGCCGCAGCCGGCGCAGCAGACCGAGCCCGCGGACCGTGCAGACGCCGTACCGCCCCTGCCTTCCCTAGTAGCGACGCCCGCGCCCTCCGCCGCGCCGCCCTCTTCCGCACCCGCCTCCGCGGCCGCCACACCGGCGCCGGAAGGCATCCCGTTGATGCAGATGCCGAGCCGCTACCGTGTCCGCATGCCGGAGCCGGTGCGCCTGTCTTACGCCCTTACCCGCCAACGGCCCGGCGCCGCGCCGCAGGCCGCCGGCAGCGCGACCCTCGACTGGCGGAACGACGGCGAGCGCTACGCCCTCAGCCTGGACGGCGTGCTGGGCGCACTGCGCAGCGAAGGCGGCAGCAGCGACGCCGGCATCGCGCCGCGCTTCGCACAGCAGCAGCCGGACGCGGTCGGCGCCCAGGACCGCGCCTCGGTGCTGATGCAACTGGCCGGCATCGGTCTGGCCGAGCCGGACCAGATCCGCGGCCAGGTGCAAAACGAGATACGGATTGTGGTGGCGGGCGCGGACGGCGCGGCGATCGCGCGCTACCAGGTGATGGGACAGGAGCAGCTGCAGACCGCGCTGGGTGCGATTGAGGCGTGGCGCCTGGCCCAGGTGGTACCTGCCGGCCAGGAGCGGATCGAAGTCTGGCTGGCGCCCGAGCACGGCTGGCTGCCGGTGCAGATCCGCCTGGCTCGCGCCGACGGCAGCAGCACGACCCAGACGCTGACCCGGATCGAGCCGGGCGCGCCCAAGTAAAGCTTAATCCCTTACGCGGCGCCAGCCGGCGCGGCGCGCCTCTTCGCTGGCCGCCGGCGGCAGGCGTTCCGACACCGTGCCGCCGTCGGCGGTCGTGGCCACCAGCTTCAGCGTGCCGTTCGGCAGGCGCACGATGATGAAGCCCACCGCTGCCGCATTGCTGGACAGGGTGCGGCCGGCCATCGCGCCGAGCGAAGTGTCGATCACCACCTGTTCGCCGGTGCAGACGTCCAGCTGGTACAGGTTGCTGGTGCCGCCCACCGAGCAGTCCGAGGACGACGTCGGCAGGTTGGTCACGACGTTGAGGGTGCCGGCCACCACCTTCGGATCGAGGTTGACGCGCTCGCCGGTGTTCTGGTCGAGGTCGAAATACCAGCCGGCCTGGGTCGACAGGTCGATGGTGCCGCCGCTCATCGTGTAGATGTAGCTGTTGCCGATGTCGACCTTGGCCAGGCGCTGGCGCGGCATATTCGTCGCGTTGCGCCACTGGGTCGGCGTGATCGCGCTGCCGCTGTCCTTCAGCACATACACGCTCTGGACGTCGGTGGTGCCGATGTCGACCAGGTCCAGCAGGCGTCCGGTGCCGTAGATGACCATCGTGGCCGCACCCGGCGTGCTGCCGGTCGCGGTGTAGACCCGGCACATGGTGACTTCCGGACGCGAGGTCACCGGCTGCCTGACGCCGGCATCGCCCATCTGCAGTACCTGCGGCGCGCCCTGCGCCGTGAAGTCGAAGCGCCACATCTTGCCCTGGTTGTCGCCGCCGTACACATAGGTGATCTTCGGATCCAGCACCGGGTTCAGGCTGACCGCCGTGATCTTGGCGAAGCCCGAGGGCGTCGCGGTGTCGCCGACGCCGGTCGTGGTCTTGTTCAGCACCTGGCCGGTGGCGATGTCGACCACGTACAAATAGCCCTTGCCGGTGCCGCTGTTGATGCCGTCGGCGCCCGGCACATTGTTGTAGCCCGAGGTCAGGAACACCACCCAGCGTTCGGTGCCCGAGGCATCGCGCCAGGTGCCGAACTGCGGATTGCCGAAAGAGAGACCGATGTCGGCGTCGTAGTTGACGCCGCTGCACACCGAGGCATCGGCGCACAGCTCCCACAGGGCCGTCGGGTTGGCCGGATCGGTCACGTCCAGCGCATAGTAACCGCGCCCGCCCGCATTCAGGCCCGCCACCAGCACCGTGCGCCACCGGCCGCCGTACTTCACGTCGGCCACTTCGGGCGAGCCGTCGGTGGTGAACTGGTGGTTGGTGCCATAGGTCGTGCTGGCCTGCAGGTACAGCTTCTTCATCGTGATGCGCGGCGCATAGGCCCACAGCTCTTCGCCGGTGGATGCCTTGAAGGCGTGCAGCATGCCGTCGTTGGCGGCCACGAACACGGTCGGGTCGCGCCCGGCATAGCTGACCTTGTAGTCGCTGTAGCCGTCCGCCGTGTAGCCCCGGCGCGGTTCGCGCATGTAGGCCGGCTTGGACGAGGCAATATCGCCCAGCACGATCGGCAGCGTGGTATCGAGGCCCGGCGCGTTGTCCTTTGTGCGGGCATAGGCGCGCAGCACGTTGCCGTCCGCGTACTGCTGCTGGCCGCGCAGCCAGTCGACGATGTTCTTGCCGGTGTTGACGATGGTGCGCTGGTCGGTGGTCAGGCTGGCGCACTGCGCGAGCGCGCTGCACTTGGTGTCGAACCAGGCTTTCTCGGCCGCCGTCATGCCCGGATAGGTGCCGGAAGGCTCGTAGCGGAATTCCTTCAGGCCGCCGGTGGCGGTGTTCAGCATCCACAGCTTGCGGGTGTCGGCCGCGTCGGACACCTTGCGCCCGACCGTGTTCGACGAATTCCAGACCGCGGTCGTGCCGACGTTGCCGGTCACCGGGTCGAGCTTGCGGTCGGTGAGTTCGCCGTACCACTTCACGGTGGTGAAGGTGTCCGAGAAGATGTCGTTGTCCTGCTGCGAGATGTTCGGGGTCGAGGTCGCGGCGGCGGCAGCGGCGCCGACGCGGATGCGGATGTTCGACAGCGCCGAGCTGAGGCCTTCGACCACCTGCTTCGGATCGGACGCACTGAAGTACTTGCCGTGGCCGTTGATGGCGGCGTGCCACAGGTCGTCCACGCGCGACTGGTAGGCCGCCGAGCCGCTCGAGTCGTTGGTCTTCGGATCCGGCCAGACGTAGGCGCCGTTGTTGTTCCACGGGCAGCCGGTCTGCACGCCGTTGATCAGGTTGTAGAAGTCGCCGCCGGATTTCGGCGCGGTGTCGTACTTCTCTTCGTAGTTCATGATGCCGTCCACGCCAAGGCCCAGCGTGTAGGTGTTCATGTGCAGGCGGGTATTCTCGCCGTCCGGCGCCGGCACCAGGCCGGGCTGGGTCCAGTCTTCCAGCGAGGGGCGCAGCGAAGTCAGCGCGGTGTTGGAGCCGCCGTTGTACCAGTACAGGGCGACGTCGGCCAGCGAGTTCGCGCTCTGCGTGCTCGGGTCGTAGCAGCCGCTGGCGCGGGTGCAGAAGCGCAGCGGGTTGATGGTGTTGTCGTTGTTGACCACGGTGGCGGCGGCGCCGCCGTTCCAGTAACCGTCGGTGGTGACGAAGGTGAAGTTCTGCTGGCAGGGATACTGCACCACTTCCTTGCCGCTGTCCGCAACATAGGGGCTCTGGTTCGCGTACAGCTTGCCGATCGCGTACAGCGCCTGGCGGATTGGCGTCGACTGGCTGCCGTCCATCGCGTACAGCGTGGTGTACCAGTTGGTGCGCGCAGTGCCGGAGAATTCCTTGGGCGCGGTCATGCTGCCTTCGGCCGCGGCGGTCGACAGCGAGACGATGCCGACGTTGTAGTTCGAGTTGAGCGGCTGGAAGGCCTGGCCGACCGCGGTCTTCATCATCTGGTTGCGCGTCTTGTAATAGGCGTACCAGTTGGCGAAGTTGGTCATCTCCTCGTCGTAGGTGCAGGTGGCGCCGGCGCAGTCGGTGCGGCCGGGCGCCTTCGGGTAGCTGGTCACGGTCGGCACGATGTCGGTGCGGACGAACACGGCGGCGCCGGCGCCGAAAGGCGTCGTGGAGGTCGGGATCGCGTCGGTCACCAGGGTCGGGGTGCTGCTGGCCGTGGTGGTGAAGGTAATGCCGCTGTTGTTGCTCAGGGAGCCCATGGTCACGGCGGCGCCGCCGCTGGTCGCGGTCGGGTCGACCAGGCAGACCACGGTATTGGGCTGGCTGGCGCAGGTCGGCGAGATACTGTTGCCGCCCACGTAAGCAGTGACCGAGCCCTTGGTGCCGATCAGGCTCGCCATGCCGCTGGCGATCTGCGCGGCGGTCGCTCCCTGCGGAATGCTGGCGTCGCTGGTGATCAGGCGCGTGTTGCCAAGCTTGGTGGTGGCAAACAGGGTCGAATTGCGGGAGGCCGTGCCCGACACGCCGATCAGCGCGGTCGCGTAATTGCTGATCTGGGCCGTCGCCTGCGGCGCGTTGACGCTCAGCTGCCAGCCGGAGCGCGTGCCGTCCGCCAGCACCGAGCACATGCCGACCGCCTTGCTGCCGCTGCCGGTCACGCAATCGATCGGGATCACGGCGACGATGTTGTTGGCGCCGAGATTGATGCCGTAGGTCGAGCAGGCCGGCACCGTGCTGCTGCTCGGCGTCGGCGTGCGCACGCAGGCCACGTACTGGTTGGTCAGGCCGGTCTTGTTGATGATCGACGCCGCCAGCGTGGTGGCCACGGTTGCCTGCTTGGTGGCGCCGTTGGTGCCGGTGAGCGCATCGACGCTGCCGCTGGTGATGACCACCGTGCCGCCCGGCTCCGCCACCGACACGCTGTCGATGCCCATCGCGCTGCCGGAGCTCGACGCATTGATGGTGATGGTGCCGTAGGCCGCGACCACGCCGCCGTTCGGGTTGGAGAAGCGCGGATATTTGAAGTTGCCGACGTACTTGGCCTGGCAGTTGCTCAGCGCCGTCGAATCGCACCAGCGTACCTTGGCGGGCTTGGAGTAACCGGTCGGCGCCGGCGCGCCGACGGCGGTCGTGGTGCAGTTGGTCAGGCTGTCGTCGGTGCAGTACTCGGCGACGTTGATCTTGTAATAGTAAGGATTCGAATTGTAGACCTGGGCCGTGTAGCGCGAATCGCTCGGATAGGTGTAGGTCGCGGTGTTGTACACGCAGTTGGCATTGTTGGTATCGCACCAGCGCAGGTCCGGGAAGCCGGTCGCCAGGTTGGTGGTCGACGCGCTCTGGCCGAGCAGGTCCTTGCGGTTGACGCCGAAGCCGTCGGTGGTGACCGAAGTCCAGTTGGTGGTCACGCTGCGCGTCTGCGAGGCGTAGGAAGTGCCGTCGGCCCTGACCGGCGGCGTGTAGGTCACCTTCGGATCGTAGTACTGGCGGTTGAAATCGCTGCTGGCGAAAGGCGGCTGGCCGATGCTGCAGCCGCGCGTGCCGCCGGACATCAGGGCGCGCGAGCGGCAGGTCGTGCTGTCGTCGATGTAGTCGGGGGTGAAGGCGCTGGCCATCGAGCCCGAGTTATCGTACAGGAGCATCAGGTTCGGCTTGACGTTGCCGGTGCCGCTGATGTTCAGCAGGGGCAGCTGGGCGATGCTGGTGACGTCGGCGAAGGCGGCGCCGCCCAGCAGGATCAGCGTCAGGAAACCAAGGATTTTTTTCATGGGACGCGGGCGCTAGGCGCCGATCAGTACAATCATCTGGTTGGTCACGCTGGTGCCGCGCGGGCCGCTGATGCGCGCCGTGATCACGTAGTGCAGCATCGGCGTGCCGGCATAGTCGGCGGTGTCGATCGCGCTGCTCTGGCCGAAAGGCAGCCGGTTGCCGGCCGAGCCCTTGTCGGTTGCGGTCTGCACGCAGCGGTTGTTGCTCTCGTCATAGCCGCCATCCGCCGCGCACAGGCGGTGGATCACGTATTCGATGCGGGTGTTGGCCTCGGGCCCGTTGATGGTCTTGCTGCCGGCCCAGAAGCCGGTCTGCTGCGCATCGCGCGGGCTCTGCGTGGTGTCGAGGTGGGCGACGTAACCCTGGTCCGCCTTGGGCGAATTCAGGGCCACCTTGTTGCTGACCGAGGTGCTGCGCAGCCACTCGAAGGCCGTGTGCAGGCCGAGGTCGGCCTGCTTGCTGAGCGTGGAGTCGTAGGCCAGGTTGCCGGTGGTGAGCGTGGTCGAATGGGTGTTGCGCAGCAGGTAGATGCTGCCGACCAGCAGGACGGCCACGATGATCAGCATCACCGGCAGGGCCACGCCCTGCTCCCGGCGCGCAGCGATGGGACCACGTGTGCGTACGGTCATCATGGCCTCCAGCTGGCGTTGCGGAACGGGACGATGGTCTCGAACACGCGGTAGCGGTAGCAATGCCAGTCGACCGGATCGCCGCTGACGGCGACGTCGATCGAGACCGGCACCGCGGTCACGCCGGCCGGCGCCGCCGTACCGAAGGCGCCCGGCTTGGACGCGGTCGCAGTGCAGCTGCCGCCCGGGGCCGGGCGCTCCGGATTCTTGCTGCGCGCGACCACGGCCAGGCGCACGGCGGCGATGCGCTGCCAGTCGCCCGGTCCGCCGGTGACGCTATCGCCGTCGGCATTGATCATGGTCGACGACCATTGCGTCACCTGCATGCCGGCGGCGGGATCGAAGGCGTTGCCGGCGCGGGTGTCGAAACCGTATTGCGCCTTCAACGAAACGATGTTGTCGGCCACCGCAGTGGCGGCGGCGCTGTCGCCGATGTTGGTGGCGCTCAGGCGCAGGAAGCCGTCGGCCACCGACCAGGTGTGGAAGGATAGGGTCGAGGCCGCGCCCAGGTTGTACAGGCGCGAGGCGCCGCCGGTGAAGCTGGCGCCGAGGTTGCCGCTGTTGAAGCGGTAGCTGCTGGCCTGGGAGACCACCACGTACTGCTGGCCCGGCGGCGGCGGCAGGTTGTCGGGGCTGTCCGAGAGCTGGGCAATCGCGCAGTTGCCGCCCACCTGCTCCGGCGCGACCAGGATCGCATCGCCCTGGGAGAAGCCGTAGGGGATACGGTCGACGTAGACGCGGGCGCCGTTGGTGTAATTGGCCAGCACGCGCAGGGTGGCCGTGCCGGCGACCGAGGTGCCGGAATAGAAGGTGATCCGGTCCGGGCCCGAGGCGTTCGATTCGATGACCACCGGCGCCATCGGGCGGATGGTGGTGGTGCCGCGCGCGGCGGCCGCCAGCGTGTAGCCGCCGGTGTCGCTGAAGACCGTATTGCAGCCGGTGACGATCGCATCGTTCAGGCCGTAGCCGGCCTGGCCGGCATCGCTGCTGATCGAAAACAGCGCCAGCATCCCGTTTTGCATGGAGTCGGAACCGCCCATCGCCGACTGGCGGTTCTGCTCCGTGCCGGTCATCAGGCGCATGGCGAACAGCAGCGCCAGCATGCCGATCACGACGCTGACCATCAGTTCGACGAGCGAGAAGCCGCCGTGCTTGTTCAGGCGTGCGCTCATGATGCGGGGGCCAGGTAGGAAGTGACGGTGTGGGTACCGCTGTTGGCGGCATCGCTGGTGCTGCCCGAGCCCTTCTTGCGCATCCAGCCGATCGTCACCTTGATCGTGCCGGGCGCCGTGGTCGTGGGCGCGGCGACCGCCACCAGGATGGTCGCGCCGGGAATGCGGGCGCGCGTTTCGTCGAACCAGGGCCTGAGGGTCGCGGTCGGGGTGCCGTTGGCGGCCAGCGCGTAGGCGGCCAGGTTGGGCAGGTCGTTGGTCGCCGTGCCGATCAGCTTTTCGGCGGCCATGGTCGCTTCGGCGCGCATGCCGGTGTCGGCCAGCGCCGAATACGAGCGTGCTTGCAGGCCGATCGTACCCAGCACCGCGATCCCCAGCAGCACGATGGCGACCAGGACTTCGATCAGGGCGATGCCGCGCGCGCGGCCGGGATGCGGGACGATCTTCATTATGGTGGGCAGCCGCGCGAATCGTGGGCAGCGACGCCCGGGTCGCAGATGCTGGCGGTGCCGGCCAGGGTCACCACCACCGCCTGCGGACGGAAGGCGCCGCTGCGGCCCAGCGCCGGCGCCAGGTCGATGCGCTGGACGCGCGGCGAGATGCTGGCATCGACCCAGCCGAGCGGCGTGAAATACACGGTGTCGGCGCCGGACGGCGCCAGCGACAGCATCAGCGTCGTGGTGGCCGGCAGGCCGTCGGCGCTGCGCACGACCGAACGGAAGCCGTGGGTCTGGTCCGGATCGGCGCCGGCTGCGGCGCCGGTGGTCGACCAGCTGCCGCTATTTTCGTTGCAGGGCGTGGATGGGGTCGGGAAGCAGATGTCGACCTGCCAGTCCATCTGGCCGCTGGTCGCGTTCTCGACCAGCACCAGGCGGCTGGCGCTGTTATGGGTCACGGCCTGGGCGCGCGCCAGCTGGAAACCTTCCTTGTAGAAGGACGCCGCGGCGGCGGCCTTGCGCGCTTGCAGCCAGCCGGACAGGCTGGGAATGCCGACCGCCATCAGCACCGCCATGATGGCGAGCGCGACAACCGCTTCGATCAGCGTGAAGCCGGCTGCCGGGCGCTTGATTACTGCACGCACGTTCCGGCCTTGCGGTCGACCCAGCAGTTGTTGCTGCTGGTCCAGCCCGACGGCACCGAGGTCGTGGCGCGGTTGCCGTTCTGGTCGATGGTGAAGACGAAGCTCGCCGCCGCGTTCTTGCCGGTCGCGATTACGATGTAGCTGGAGGCCGAGGTGGTGGCGTCCAGGCTGTAGTCGAAGTTGGCGCTCGATGCCGGCAGCGGCAGGCCGGCATAGGTGCGGTTGTTGGACCAGAATTCTTCGGCCTTGGGCTGGGTCGCGCTCAGGGCGGTAAAGGCTTCGGTCAGGCGGCCGCGCATCATGTAGCTGCTGTAGGCAGGCACTGCCACGGCGGTCAGAATGGCAATGATGGCAATCGCGATAAGGATCTCGATCAGGGTAAAACCCGCTTCCCGGCGTCGCATCGCTGTGTTTCCTCGCATGTATCCCACTTCGACCAAAATAATTTCCCTACGTCAATAATAATGCAAAACAAGACGAATTGGTCGAGCGAAACGCGAGAAATGGAGAGTTTGTTGCGCGCAGACGCCGCTCGAGGCTGGCTTTTTTGCCAACTCAATGGACAATCCAGCAATCTTCTTGCTCAGGCGTCAATCCGGCGCCACATGTACAACGCATCGCCGGGATAGCTGACAAGCGCCGCGGCGCCCTGCCCCGGGTCGGCTCCGGCAAAGCCCAGCGCCTCCCAGAACGGCCGCGCATCCATCACCGCCACCAGCGCGGCCTGATGCAGTCCCTGCCCAGACGCAGCGTCGAACAGCGCCTGCACCAGCGACCGGCCCAGCCCCTGTCCGAGCGCGCGCGGATGCACGGCCAGGTCGTGCACGTAGAGCGTGTCCGCATCCGGCGCGGGCGCGAAGCCGGCGTGCAGCGGCGTGATCCTGCCGCGCTTCGAGGGATAGGCGAACACGTAGGCGCAGACGCCTTCGCCGTCGCAGGCGACCAGCGTGGTGGCGGGGGCGGCGCGCAGGCGGTCCAGGACCACGGCGGCCGGTTCCTGCATGGCCGGCGGATAGCATGCGGCCTGCACCGCCAGGACGGCGTGCAGGTCTTCTTCCTTCATCAGGCGCTCATGGGGCGGGCGGTTCGGCATGGGGCGGCATTATGCCACTCCCCTGCGCCGGCTGGCGGAAACGCGCCAGCAGCTGCTCGGCCGGCAGTGGGCGCGCCACCAGGTAGCCCTGGATCTGGTCGCAGCCGTGGGCCTGCAAAAAGGCGGCCTGCCCTTCGGTTTCCACACCTTCGGCGACGGTGCGCATGCCCAGCGCGCGCGCGAAGGAAATCACGGCCAGCACCACCGCCGCCGCACTCGGCGCCGTTTCGATCTCGTGGACGAAGGAGCGGTCGATCTTGAGCGTATCGGCCGGGAAGTTGCGCAGCACGCTCAGGCTCGAATAGCCGGTGCCGAAATCGTCGATCGAGATCGCCACGCCCAGGTCCTTCAGCGCATGCAGCAGCCTCGTCGCGTGTTCCAGGTCGTGCATGATCGAGCTTTCGGTGATCTCCAGCTCCAGGCTGGATGGCGGCAGGCCGGTGGTCTGCAGCGCCTGGCGCACGGTATCGACGATGCGCGCGTCGCGCAGCTGGCGCGCCGCCAGGTTCACCGCGACGGTCTTGTCGCCCAGCCCGGCTTCGCGCCAGATCCGGGCCTGCAGGCAGGCCTGCAGCATCACGCGTTCGCCCAGCGCCACGATCAGCGGCGAATCCTCCGCGATCGGGATGAAACGCGAGGGCGGCAGCAGCCCGCGTTTCGGATGGTCCCAGCGCACCAGCGCTTCGGCGCCGGAAAAGGCGCCGCTGGCCAGGTCGAGCTTGGGCTGGAAGTGCAGGATCAGCTCACCGGCCGGCACCGCGCGCCGCAGCTCGGTCTCGAGTTCGATACGCTCGGCCACCGCGGCGTCGCGCGTGCTGGCGTACAGCTGGATGCCGTCCTTGCCAGAGCTTTTCGCGCGCAGCATGGCCGAATTGGCGCGCCGCACCAGCAGCTCGGCTTCCTGCCCGTCGAGCGGATAGACCGAGGCGCCGATGCTGCAGGTGACCACCGCTTCCTTGTCGGCCAGCAGGACCGGCTCGCGCACCGCCGTCAGCATCGCGTTCAGGCGCGCGCTGCTGCGCTCGACGCTCTCCAGGCCCGCCAGCAGGATCACGAATTCGTCGGAGCCGATGCGCGCCACGGTATCGCTGTCGCGCACCAGCCGCGCCAGGCGGCGCGCGGTCTCGCGCAGGAACTCGTCGCCGCAGGCGCTCCCGAGGCCGGTGTTGATGAAGCTGAAGCTGTCGAGATCCAGGTAGACCACCGCCACCATGCGGCTGTCGCGCTGGGCATGGCAGATGGCCGCGCGCAGGCGGTCGATCAGCAGCGCGCGATTCGCCAGGCCGGTCAGCTGGTCATGGGTGGCGCGGTATTCCAGTTCCCGCGTGCGCTCGGCCACGCGCTGTTCGAGGCCATCGCGCGCTTCGCGCAGCTCCCCGTTGGCGCGCGCCAGCCGCTCCTGGTAATGACGCGCCATCAGGATGCGGCCCAGGGTCCCGGCGATATTGCTGAGAAAAGGCGCATACGGCCGCAGCGCGTTCTCGTCGTTCAGCTTGAGCAGCAGCCACCCTACCCGGCGGCCCGGCGTATCGATGGGAAAACACTGCACGCCGGTGCCCTGGTGGCGCATGAAGTTCAGCACCGGCACCGGCGAGGCTTCGCGTTCGCAGCGCTTCTTCAGCGCCGCCATGTACGCGTTCGGCGCCTCGCCGTGGCCTTCGAGGTCGACGTGGGCCTCGGCCACGCCGGGCAGGCTGCCCAGTGCCCGGCCGAGAAAGGCGGCGATGTGCGCCTCGTCCGGCATCGCGTCGATCGCCTGCTGGATGACCAACAGGCGCCCCAGCATGGTGGGGTCCAGCGGCGCCGCGCCGGCTTCGTCGAGGGGAGCCATGGCATCACCCGTAGCGTTGGTAAAAGGGATTGCGCAGCACGTGGCCGCCGACGATCACCACCGGGTGCAGGTTCAGCACCTCGTACAGCAAGCCGCCGTCGAACCGGTTCAGGTCGTACTGGCACATGATGATCATCGGCGCCTCTTCGATCAGGCCGTTGATGCGCGACTCGCATTCGAGAATACGGTCGGCGCCGGGGACGCCGCGCAGCGCCCAGCTCATCTCGCCGGCAAAGCGGGCGCCGGCCAGGCCGTTGGCGCGGCAATCGGTCCAGGCCTGGCGCAGCCGTGCGAGCATCTCGTCGGGATCGAAGTGTCCGGTCGGGTAATAGCCCTCGGCGGTGATGGCGGCTTCGGCCTGGCCGGGCCGGTCGCGCACGGCGGCGGCGAGGTCGAGCCGTTCCAGCGCATGCGGCAGTTCGGCGCGGCTCGGCACGTCGGCGACGTAATTGAAGGCCTCGCCGCCCAGCAGCGCTTCCCGCGCATACAGGGGCAGGATCTGGCGCCGCTCCTCGTCGTCGTTGAAGAGGTAGCAGATGTGCGTGCCCGGCGGATATGGCTCGTCGGTGAATCCAAGGCATACGTGTCGTGCAGGGTCCGTCATGCTCGCTCTCCGATTTCCGCTTTGTCACTGACCCTCAACTTCCGATATTAACTGAAAGCATACACCTTCGACGTTTGTCCACGACGCTTCCACCTATCGTGCCGGGCTCAGCTCGACACAGCCGCGATTTGTTTAGTAAACGCTATAAACATGGCAAGCTGCATCGTGTGGCTATTGCCGCTCAATAAGTTTCGGGCTATGTTTCCGAAATTGCATCAAGGAGACACCATGAGCAAGCGCCACCTTCTCACCGCCATTTCGCTGGCCGCCGGGCTCTTGTGCGCCGGCATCGCCGCAGCCCAGCCGGCGGCCGCGCCCGGCAGCAAGACCGCCGAGGTCAACGTCTTCATCGGCACCGGTGGCGACGGCCATACCTTTCCGGGCGCGACGCGGCCCTTCGGCATGATCCAGCTGAGCCCCGACACCCAGGTCCGCCACTTCAAGCAGAGCTATCCCTGGGCCGCCGGCTACCGCTACGAGGACGATTCGATCCTCGGCTTCTCGCATACCCACTTTTCCGGCGCCGGCCACTCGGACCTCGGCGACGTGCTCCTGATGCCCACCAGCGGCGAACTGAAACTCGACCCCGGCTACCCGGAACGCCCTTTCAGCGGCTACCGTTCGCGCTTCTCGCACAAGGATGAACAGGCCGAACCCGGCTACTACGCCGTCAAGCTGCTCGACAACGAGGTCGACGTCGAACTCACCGCCAGCGAACGCGTCGGCCTGCACCGCTACCGCTTCAAGCCGGGCGCCGAAGCACGCGTCGTGCTCGACCTGCGCTCCAGCATCTACGACTGGAATGGCAAGAACCTGTGGTCGCGGCTGCGCCTGCGCGGCCAGGATACGCTGACCGGCATGCGCGAAACGCGCGGCTGGGCGCCCGGCCGCCAGCTCTACTTCGCGATCCGTTTCTCGCGCCCGCTGGCCTCCCACCAGCTGATGAACCGCGAGGAAGGCGTCGAGTACCGCGGCTTCGCCTCGCCCGGCAAGAACCCGCTTGAAAAGGTGGTCGTCGAGGGCAAGGCGCTCGAGGCCGCGCTCGATTTCGGCCGGCTCGGCAGCACGCCGCTGCTGGTGAAGGTAGCGGTGTCCGCCGTCAGCGAAGATGGCGCGCTGGCCAACCTGGACGAGATGCCGGGCTGGGACTTCGACGCCGAGCGCGCCCGCGCCCACGATGCCTGGGAACAGGCGCTGGGCGCGGTCGAGATCGAGGCGCCGCAGCCGATGAAGCGCATGGTCTACACCAGCCTGTATCACAGCCTGCTGGCGCCCAGCCTGTTCATGGACCGCAATGGCCAGTACCGCGGGCCGGACAACCAGGTGCACCAGGCCGACGGCTTCCGCTTCCACTCGACCTTCTCGCTGTGGGACACCTATCGCGCCCTGCACCCGTTGCTGACCCTGATCCAGCCGGAGCAGCGCAATGCCGACTTCGTGCGCTCGCTGATCGCCTCGCAGCAGGCCAGCCCCTATGGCATCCTGCCGGTATGGCAGTTCGCCGGGCTCGAGACCTGGTGCATGATCGGCTACCACGCGGTGCCGGTGATTGCCGACGCCTATATGAAAGGCATCCGCGGCTTCGACCCGGAGCAAGCGCTGCGCGCGATGACGGCCAGCGCCGAATACGGCCCCTACGGCGGCCTGCAGCACTACATGAAGTACGGCTACGTGCCGATCGACCTGGAGCCCGAAGCGGCGTCGAAGACCGTGGAGTACGCCTTCGACGACTGGACCATCGCGCGCGTAGCCGAGAAGATGGGCAAGAAGGAGGTGGCCGAGCGCTACTTCAAGCGAGCACAGAACTGGCGCAACGTGTTCGATGCCAGGACCGGCTTCGTGCGTGCGCGTAAATCGACCGGCGAATTCCGCACCCCCTTCGATCCGGTGCAGTCGAACTTCGGCAGCGACTACACCGAGGGCAGCGCCTGGCAGTATTCCTGGTATATGCCGCACGATAACGCGGGCCTGGTCAAGCTGCTGGGCGGCGACGCCGGCCTGCAGGCGAAGATCGACCAGGTCTTCGATGCGAAGATCGACGCCAACGTCTACGCCCACATGGAAGACATCTCCGGCCTGATCGGCCACTACGCGCACGGCAACGAGCCTTCGCACCACGTGGCCTACCTGTACAACTTCGCCGGCGCGCCGTGGAAGACCCAGGGCCGGCTCGGCCAGATCGTCGCCAGCCAGTACAAGGATGCGCCGGACGGCCTGGCCGGCAACGACGACCTGGGCCAGACCTCGGCCTGGCTGGCCTTTACCGCGATGGGCTTTTATCCGGTGGCGCCGGGTTCCAACGAATACGTGATCGGCCGTCCTTTCGTCGAACGCGCCACGCTGAACCTCCCGAACGGCAAGCGCTTCACGATCCGCGCGCTGAACCTGCCCAGCGCCAACGGCTATGTCGGCGGCGTCACGCTGAACGGCCGGCCGCTGGCGCGCAGCTACCTGCGCCACGAGGACATTCTGGCGGGCGGCGAGCTGGTGTTCACCATGCAGGCGACGCCGAACACGGCCTGGGGCAAAGACAAGAGTGCCCGCCCCTACACGCAGACGGCCTACCAATGAAGCGCTTCGTCCTCCTTGCGGCGGTGCTTGGCCTGGCCGCCGCCACGACCGGCGCGGCGCCGCTCGACTTCGTGAACCCGCTGATGGGCACCGCCAGCAAGCCCGAGCTCTCGAACGGGAACACCTACCCGGCAGTGGGAGTTCCGTGGGGGATGAACTACTGGACGCCGCAGACCGGCAAGATGGGCAACGGCTGGGCCTATACCTACGATGCCGACCGCATCCGCGGCTTCAAGCAGACCCACCAGCCCTCGCCCTGGATGAACGACTACGGCCAGTTCGCGATCATGCCCGTAACCGGGACCAAGCGCTTCACGCAGGACGAGCGCGCCAGCTGGTTCTCGCACAAGGCGGAGGTAGCAAAGCCCGATTACTACCGCGTTTACCTGGCCGACAGCGACGTCCTGGCTGAGCTGACACCGACCGAGCGCGCGGCCCAGTTCCGCTTCACCTTCCCCAAAAGCGAGCAGGCCTGGGTCGTGGTCGACGCTTTCGACAAGGGTTCCTACGTCAAGCTGATCCCGGCCGAGCGCAAGATCGTCGGCTACTCGACCCGCTACGCGCGCGGCCCATTGCCGAACTTCCGCAACTGGTTCGTGATCCAGTTCGACAAACCCTTCAAAAGCCACGAAGTCTGGGACGGCGACAAGATCCTCGCCGGCGCGCTCGAGGCCGAGGTGAAGCACGCCGGCGCCATCGTCGGCTTTGCCACGACTGCCGGAGAACGGGTCGGCATGCGCGTCGCTTCCTCCTTCATCAGCCTGGAACAGGCCGAGCGCAACCTGGCGCAGGAAATCGGCAGCGACGATTTCGACACCACCCGCACCAAGGCGGCCAAGCGCTGGAACGAAGTCCTGGGCCGCGTCGAGGTCAAGGGCGGCAGCATCGACCAGCAGCGCACCTTTTATTCGAGCCTGTACCGCATGGTGCAGTTCCCGAACAAGCTCTACGAGCTGGACGCCGCGGGCAAGCCGGTCCACTGGAGCCCCTACAACGGCCAGGTGCTGCCGGGCCGGATGTTTGCCGGCACCGGCTTCTGGGACATCTTCCGCGCCCTCTATCCCTTCCTGAACCTGATGTATCCGTCGGTGAACCGCGAGATGCAGGAAGGCCTGGCCAACGATTTCAAGGAAGGCGGCTGGCTGCCCGAATGGTCCAGTCCCGGCTACGCCAACGTCATGATCGGGAATAACTCGGCCTCGGTGGTGGCGGAAGCCTGGCTCAAGGACCTGCGCGGCTACGACATCGAGACCCTATGGCAGGCGCTGGTCCACGGCGCCAACAACGCCGGGCCGATCCAGGCCGTGGGCCGGGCCGGCGTCGACGACTACAAGCGCCTCGGCTACGTGCCCTATGACGTCGGCATCAAGGAGAGCGCCGCGCGCACGCTGGAATACGCCTACGACGATTTCGCCATCTACCAGCTCGGCAAGGCGCTGGGCAAACCGCCATCGGAGATCGCCGTCTACGCCGAGCGCGCCCGTAACTACCGCAAGCTGTTCGATCCGGAATCCGGCTTGATGCGCGGGAAGAACCGCGACGGCAGCTTCCAGGCGCCTTTCAATCCCTTCAAATGGGGCGACGCCTTCACCGAGGGGAACAGTTGGCACTACACCTGGTCGGTGTTCCACGACGTAGCCGGCCTGGTCAAACTGATGGGCGGGCGCCAGACCTTCGTCGACAAGCTGGACGCCGTGTGGACGCTGCCGCCCGTGTTCGACGAGAGCTATTATGGTGAAGTGATCCACGAAATCCGCGAGATGCAGATTGCCGGCATGGGCCAGTACGCCCACGGCAACCAGCCGATCCAGCACATGATCTACCTGTACGACTATGCCGGCGCGCCCTGGAAGACCCAGTACTGGGCGCGCGAAGTGATGAACCGCCTGTACCGCGCCACGCCCGACGGATATTGCGGCGACGAGGACAACGGCCAGACCTCGGCCTGGTACGTGTTTTCCAGCCTGGGCTTCTACCCGGTGACGCCGGCCAGCCCGCAGTATGCGCTGGGCGCGCCGCTGTTCCCGGAAGCGGTGCTGCACCTCGAGAACGGCCGCCAGGTGCGGATCCGCGCGCCCGGCAACAGCGATGCGCGGCGCTATGTGGACGCCCTGCGCATCGACGGCAGGCCGGTGCAACGCAACTGGATCGGCCACGACGAACTTCTGCGCGGGGCGCGGCTGGACTTCGACATGGCCGCGAAGCCTAACCTGCGCCGCGGCGTGCGCGAGCAGGACGCGCCCTACTCCTTCTCGACGGACCCATTGGCGCCGGCGGAGCGGCACTGAGATGACGGTGACCGTGCGCGACCTGGCGCTGGCCGCCGGCTGCTCGATCGGCACGGTGTCGCGGGCACTGAAGAACCAGCCCGGCCTGGCCGAGCCGACCCGCGCGCGCATCCTGGCGCTGGCGCGCGAGCTGGGCTACGACTTCGCGCGCCTGCGCATGGGCGCGATCCGGCGCATCGCCTTCCTGCTGCACCAGCAGCACAACACGCTGTCGTCCAGTCCCTTCTATTCGCCGGTGCTGCAGGGCGCCGAGCAGGCCTGCCGCCGCGCCGGCGTCGCGCTGTCCTTCGGCGTGGTGCATCCGGGCGAGCCGGTGGCCGAGCTGGTGCGCGCCCAGCAGCCGGACGCGATCCTGTGCGCCGGTTACTTCGAGCCCGAACTGGTGGCGGTGCTGCGCGACAGCGGCAAGCCGCTGGCCCTGGTCGACATGCACCTGCCCGGCTTCAGCTCGGTCAACCCGGACCACCACCTGGGCGGCTACCTGGCCACCCGCCACCTGATCCGCACCGGGCGCCGCCGCATCGCGATGATCGCCGGCTCGCTGGCCCATTACAGCATCCACCAGCGCGCCCGCGGCTACCGCAAGGCCCTGTTCGAGGCGCGCATGCTGGCCGACCCGGAGTTCGAAGCCCACGTGCCGGCCAGCGCCGACCCGCTCGACGCCGTGCGCGCAGCGACCCGGCGCCTGCTGGCGCTCTCGCCGCGTCCCGACGCCCTGTTCTGCTACAACGACAGCGCGGCGCTGACGGCGATGCAGACCTGCCTCGACGCAGGCCTCAAGGTGCCGGCCGATATCGCCATCGTCGGCTTCGACGACATCGGCGCCGCCGCCCAGGCCATACCGCCGCTGTCCAGCATTGCGATCGACAAGGAAGCGCTGGGCGCGGCCGGCGTCGCCCTGCTGCTCGACAAGGCCGGCGACGCGCCTGCCGAACACACCCTGCCCGTGCAGCTGATCGTGCGCGAGAGCAGCTATGACGACTAGGAGACATCCTTGAACCATCCCGACTTTTTCGATCCCAAAACCCTGAAGGACCACGTGGCCCACACCATGGCCTTCTACCACCCGCGCGCCGTTGATCCGAGCGGCGGCTTCTACCACTTCTTCCGCGACGACGGCAGCATCTACGACAGCCACACCCGTCATCTGGTCTCGAGCACCCGCTTCGTGTTCGACTACGCGATGGCGCACCGCCACTTCGGCGGGCCGGACTTCCTGCCCATGGTGCGCCACGGCCTGGCCTTCCTGCGCGATGTGCACCGCAATCCGGACACCGGCGGCTACGGCTGGCTGCTGCGCCGCGAGGACGGCCAGACCGAGGTCCTGGACGCCACCAACCATTGCTACGGCCTGGCCTTCGTGATGCTGGCCTATGCGCATGCGGTGATGGCCGGCGCCGAGGAAGCGCGGCCCTGGCTGAACGAGACCTGGGCGCTGATGGAAGCGCGCTTCTGGGAGCCGGCACACGGCCTGTACGCCGACGAAGCGAGCGCCGACTGGTCGCGGGTGTCGTCCTACCGCGGCCAGAACGCCAACATGCACAGCTGCGAGGCCATGCTGGCCGCCTACGCCGCCACCGGCGAACAGCGCTTTCTTTCGCGCGCCGAGACCATCGCCTGGAACATCACGCGGCGCCAGGCCGGCCACGCCGACGGCAGGATCTGGGAGCACTACCGCGCCGACTGGACCCCGGATTGGGATTTCAACCGCGACGACCCGGCCAACCTGTTCCGGCCTTGGGGCTACCAGCCCGGCCATTTCACGGAGTGGGCCAAACTGCTCCTGCTGCTGGAACGTCACGAGGATCGCCTGGCGCGCGGCGCGCACTGGCTGCTGCCGACCGCCCAGGAACTGTTCGAACAGGCCATGACCCACGCCTGGAACCGGGAGCACGGCGGCATCCACTACGGCTTCGCGCCCGACGGCAGCGTGTGCGACGGCGACAAGTACTTCTGGGTGCAGGCCGAGTCGCTGGCGGCGGCCGCGCTGCTGGCCGACCGCACCGGCGACGCCAGCTACTGGGACTGGTATGCGAAGATCTGGGCCTATGCCTGGGACCATTTCGTCGACCACGAACACGGCGCCTGGTACCGCATCCTCACCGCGGACAACCGCAAGATCTCGGATGAGAAAAGCCCGGCCGGCAAGGTCGACTACCACACCATGGGCGCCTGCTACGACGTCGTGCCGCTGCTCGAGCGCAGGCTGGCGAAGTAACCCAGCTTGTCCGGATTGCGCACCACATAAATAGCTGCAATGCGGTCTTCGCGCAGGTCGAGCGAGGTGACTGAATCGGGCTGGCCGTCGCGCCAGGTCAGCAGGCCGGGCGCGCCGTTCACCTCGATCAGCTCGTGGCGGCCCTCACCCTGCCACTTGCGTTCGATGCCGACCACCAGGCGCGCGACCCGCTCCGCGCCCAGCACCGCGCGCACGGTGGTCTTGGCCTTGCCGCCGCCATCGCCCATGTAGGTGGCGTCCAGCGTCAGCAATTCCTGCACGCGCGCCGGCACGCCCGAGCGCGACGCTTCGATGAACCTCGCCAGCAGCGCCATGTGCTGTTCGCGCCCGACCTCGAAGCGCGGCCGTTCGGCGCGTACCCGCTCGCGCGCACGCTGCAGGATCTTGCGGCAGGCCGCCTCGGTCTTGCCGACCATCGCCGCCACCTCCTCGTAGCCGAACTCGAAGACCTGGTGCAGCAGGAACACGGCGCGCTCCTCGGCGCCAAGCCGCTCCAGCATCAGCAAGAAGGCCGTCGAGATGTCGCCGGCCGCTTCCAGGGCCGCCTCGGGCGGCGCGGCAGCATCGCCGATCAGGGGTTCGGGCAGCCAGGGGCCCACGTAGCGTTCGCGTTCGGCCATGGCGCCGCGCAGGCGATCGATGGCGAGACGCGTCACCACCGTCACCAGCCAGGCTTCGGGGATGCGGGCTTCCTCGAAGCCGGCATGCTGCCAGCGCAGCCAGGCGTCCTGCACGATGTCCTCGGCATCGGCGCGCACGCCCAGCATGCGGTAGGCGATGCCGAACAGGCGCGGGCGCAGCTTCTGGAAGATGTCGGTTTGTGTGTCCATGGCCATTAGACGGAATGGGCGATCGTTTTGTGACAGGCTGGGTAGCTGTCACAAAACACGGCGGTCCTTCGACTAAGGATGGTAAGCCAACCAACCTGAAGGAGCACACCATGCAACGCCTCGATTTTGCCAAAGCCTCGCCCGCCGCCTACAAAGCCCTGCTGGGCATCGAAAACTACGTCCGCGAGAGCGGCCTCGAACACAGCCTGCTCGAACTGGTCAAGCTGCGCGCTTCCCAGATCAACGGCTGCGGTTTCTGTGTCGACATGCATGCGAAGGATGCGCGCCAGGCCGGCGAGACCGAACGCCGCCTGTATGCAGTGGCCGTGTGGCGCGAGACGCCCTTCTTCAGCCCGCGCGAACGCGCCGCCCTGGCCTGGACCGAAGCGCTGACGCGGCTGTCGCAACTATCGCAACAGCGGGCGCTGGACGGGGATTTCACGGCGCTGCGCGAACATTTCAGCGAGCGTGAGATGGTCGACCTGAGCCTGGCGATCTCGGCGATCAACAGCTGGAACCGGCTGGCAGTGGGGTTCGGCGCGCAGCCGGCGGCGTAGAAGCGCGGTACCGTTCGGCTACCGGCTCAGCTGCCCGCGATCGGGCTGCCGAAGATGCCGACCGCCAGCTCGGCCCAGACCAGCACGAGGGTCAGCAGCAGACCGCCGCCGATCACGCGGCGCTGCTGCACGGTGCGCAGCTTGCGCGTGAGCAGCACGTAGAGGCTGCCGATGCCGGCCAGCAGGATGCCGGCGACGACGAAATCGAGGGGCCCCCAGTTCACTTCGCGGGTAAAGCGCATCGCCGCCGCCGGCACCATCAGGAACGCGCCGGTCCCCAGCAGGACGCGGCCCAGGCCTTTTGCCAGGCTGCTCTTGTCGCGGGCGTCGTCGAATTTGTTCATTGTGCGCATGGGGCCGTCTCCTTCTTTCCCTGATGGATGATGTGTTGTCTTGACATCATAGTATGGTCAGGAAGAAAAGTCCCGCACACGGGAGCGGCGGGATCAGAGCGGCGTGGACTGGACCAGACTCAGGCCGGACTTGGCCAGGGCCATTGCCACGGGCAAGGCGCACAGCACGAGCACGACGCCGATGCGGACACGGCGGGCGCGCTGTTTTTGCTGCGAAAAACGTGAGAGGCGAAATCCTTTATCGGGGGTCATGGAAGTCCTTTCATGTGCAATGGATAGGCCAAATCATAATACGCCGGGCCCAAAACCCCCGCTACGAATGGTTCCGGCTTATCAACATGCGTTTGTTCCAGCGCATGTTTTCTTGTCTCCGGCCCACAACAAGCGTTTCCAGGCGCAGACACCTGCAGAAAGCCCGCCCTGCCATGTCCTGAGATAAAATGTTTTCCTTTTATTATGTGGGCGGACCATGCAAGCGCGGCTGAACCCGGAAAGCATGAAGGATGTCCTCGCCCTCGCTGTGCGCGGCGCGCCCTTCGACACCCTGCTGGCCAGCCTGCTGCAGGCGGCCTGCGGCATGACCGGCGAAGCCACGATGGCGACGATTTATACGGTGAGCCCGGACGGCCGGGAACTGGAACTGGCGGCCTCGATCGGCATGGACGGCGCGCTCAGCGCCGCGCTGGCGCGCATTCCCGTCGACGTCCAGGGCGCCGCTTGCGGCCGCGCCGCCCACCTGCGCGAGCCGGTGATCGTGCCCGACATCGCGGCCGAGCCACGCATGGCGCCCTGGCTGCCGCTGGCCCGGGCCCACGGCGTGCACGCTTGCTGGTCGTATCCGCTGCACGCGCCCGAAGGCGGCGTGATCGGCACCCTGGCCTTCTACCACCGCACACCGGGCTCGCCGGACGCCGCGCTGGACAAGGAGATCGCCTATTTTGCCGACCTTGCCGCCCTGGTCGTGCAGCGTCACCTGCGCGAGCGCGACACCGCCCGCCGCTATCGGCTCTACGAAGCGATTCTGTCGGCGACGCCGGACCTGGTCTACGTGTTCGACCTGAACCACCGCTTCGTCTACGCCAATGCGGTGCTGCTGCAGATGTGGGGCCGCAGCTGGATTGATGCGATCGGCAAGAACTGCCTGGAGCTCGGCTACCCCGACTGGCACGCCGAGATGCACGGCCGCGAGATCGAGCAGGTCAAGGCGACCAAGCGCCCGATCCGCGGCGAAGTGCCCTTCAACGGCACTTTCGGCCGTCGCATCTACGACTACATCTTCGTGCCGGTGCTGGGCCTGGACGGCGAGGTCGAAGCGGTGGCCGGCACCACCCGCGACGTCACCGAGCGCAAGGAGTTCGAAGACGCCCTGTACGCCAGCCAGGAGCGCTTCCGCACCATCACCAATGCGATGCCGCAGATGGTCTGGACCGCCCTGCCCGACGGCAGCATCGACTACCACAACGACCAGTTCTACGAATTCGTCGGCCTGGCGCCGGGCGCCGTCGAAGGCACCGTCTGGGCCGAAGCGGTGCTGCACCCCGACGACCGCCAGGCCGGGCGCGAGATCTGGGCCCGCAGCGTGGCGCGCGGCGAACCCTACGAGATGACCTACCGGCTGCGCCACCACAGCGGCGATTTCCGCTGGATCCTGGCGCGCGCCCTGCCGCTGCGCGACGCCGCCGGCACCATCGTCAAGTGGATGGGCACCGACACCGACATCCACGAACAGAAACTGGCCGAGGATGCGCTGCAGGACGCCAACCGCCGCAAGGACGAGTTCCTGGCGATGCTGGCCCACGAGTTGCGCAATCCCCTCGCGCCGATCAGTGCGGCCGCCCAGGTGCTGCGCATCGCCCCCGACGACGCCGCCAAGGTGCGCAGCTTTGCCGAGGTGATCGGACGCCAGGTCAACCACATGACGGCGCTGGTCAACGACCTGCTCGACGTGTCGCGGGTCACGCGCGGCATGGTGCAGTACGAAAAGGCGGAGGTCGACCTGCGCAGCGTGATCCTGAGCGCGGCCGAGCAGGTCCATCCGCTGGTCGAGGCGCGCCGCCACGTGCTGACGCTGACGCTGGGTCCTGCCGACGCGCCGGTGTTGGTGCAGGGCGACCGCGCGCGCCTGATCCAGGTCTTCGCCAACCTGCTGGCGAACGCCGCCAAGTACACGGCCGCCGGCGGCCGCATCGGCGCCAGCCTGGCGCTGGACGGGACCCGTGCGCGCGTGACCGTGACGGACAACGGCAGCGGCATCGACGCCGCCCTGCTGCCGCACGTGTTCGACCTGTTCACCCAGGGCGCGCGCACGCCGGACCGGGCCCAGGGCGGCCTCGGACTGGGCCTGGCGCTGGCGCGCACCATCGTGCTCGCGCACGGCGGCCGGATCCTGGCGCAGAGCGCGGGCGCCGGCCAGGGCAGCAGCTTCAGCGTCGAGCTGCCGCTGGCCGCGAGCGGCGCCGTCGACGCTCCCGGCGGCGCGGATGGCGGCGGCGCAGCCGCGGGCAGTCCGCTGTCGCTGATGCTGGTCGACGACAATATCGATGCCGTCACCATGCTGGCGGCGCTGCTGGCCGCCGCCGGCCACCACGTCGAGAGCTTCAGCGATCCGCGCAGCGCGCTGGCTGCAGCGTCGGCGGCGATGCCGGACGCCTTCATCCTCGACATCGGCATGCCGGGCATGGACGGCTACGAACTGGCGCGCCGCCTGCGCGCCCAGCCGGGCTGCCGCGACGCGGTCTACATCGCCCTCACCGGCTACGGCCAGCAGGGCGACCGTGAGCTGACCCGCCAGGCCGGCTTCGATCACCACTTCGTCAAGCCGGTCGATGCCGGCGAGCTGCTTGCCGCGCTGCGCCAGCGCTGAGGCGTCCTAACTGCGGTCGACGATCTTGACGATGCCGCCGGCGCCGAACGCGAACTCGGAACGGCCGCGCATCTCGAGCAGCGTGCCCGCCAGCGGACCGTTGGGCACGTCCGCCGCCAGCCGGCCGCGCCAGGCAATCTCCACGACCAGCGTCTCACCAATCTGCGTCAGTGCGGTCACGCGCTGCTCGCGTTCCGAGAACAGCGTCTTCGATTGCTCGGCCAGCTGGCGGAAGGCCTCGATGCCGGTGGTCTCGGCGCTCAGCTGGTCGCCCGAATAGTTCTCGAAGCGGATCGCGGGGTCGAGCTGGGCCAGCATCGTCTCGATGTCGAAGGCGTTGTAGGCCGCCAGGTAGCGTTCGACCAGGTCCTTCTGCCGTGCATCCATCCTTGTCCTCTCCTTTGGAAAACAGAAATCAGAAACGCCAGACCACCGCCGAGGCATCGTCGGCCTGCTTGACCGCCATCCCAGCGCCACCGGACAGCCGCTCGTGCTCCCGCAGTTCGCCCAGCAGCGCCTCCAGCCGGCCCTGGGCGCAGGCCCGCAGCAGCCCGGCATCGTTGTACAGGCGGTAGGGATCCACCAGCCGGTAGAAACCGTCGGTCATCACCAGCAGCGTGGCGCCGGGTTCCGCGCGCACCGCGTAACGGCGCGCGGCGAAGGGACCGGCCGGCGCCAGGCACAGGCTCTGCGGCGCCGACGCCATGTTCTGTTCCTCGCGCCGGCGCCGCAGCATCGGCAGCAGGCGCTCGCGCCGCAGCGCCGGGTCAACGACGCCCTCGCGCACCAGGCCCGCAATCGCCTCCTGCAGCACTGCCTCCTGCGGGTTCACCCAGGGGTCGAGGTCGCGCACGCTGCCGTCCGCGCGCAGCAGCAGCGTCTTGCAGTCGCCCAGGCAGTACACGATCAGTTCGGCCGATTCGCCCATCGGCATGATGCGCACCCAGGTCATGGCCGCGATCGGCCACGCATACACCGGCACCGCCAGGCCCGCGGTACGGTGCTCGAACTCGGCGCGCACCGCGTCGACCGCCGCGCGCACCGCCTGCTCCTGCGAGCCGCGCCCGGCCAGCGCCCGGCCGAAGGCGCTGCCGAAGCGGCGCACGAACCAGGCGACGTCGCCGCCGTCCCTGTCGATGTAGTCCTGCTGCGCAACCGAGGTGGCGCCGTCCAGCACCACGATGTCCGCCATCCTGTCCCGCTCGAATACCGCGACATGATCCTCGTTGCCGTGCTCATGCGCGCCCGAGGACACTGAAGTCCAAGCCATTCCATACTCCTGATTCATTGCTTAACTATACGCAGTTTCAGGGGAAGATGCTGAACAAGCGCTCGGGGCTCAGGCGCCGAGAACGGTGACGAGCACGCGGCGCCGGTGCGGCGCGGTCCGGTGTTCCCACAGGTAGATGCCCTGCCAGGTGCCGAGCAGCAGGCGGCCGCCCCGACCGGCACGCTCACACTGGTCGACGTCAGCATGCTGCGCACGTGGGCCGCCATGTCGTCCGGGCCTTCGGCATCGTGGCGCCAGGCCGGGTCGCCGTCCGGCGCAAGGCGCGCCATCACGGTCTCGAGGTCGCGCCGCACGTCGGGGTCGGCGTTCTCGGTGATCGTCAGCGAGCAGCTGGTGTGCTGCACGAACACGTGGACCACGCCGCAGCGCAGGCCGGAGGCCGCGACGGCGCCGGCCACGTCCGCGGTGATGTCCCGCGTGCCGCGTCCGGCGGTCGCGAATTCGAGGGTCGTTTGATAAGTCATGGCATGGCCTTGTCGACCCGCATGCTCAGGCGAAAGCCCTTCGCCATGACATAACTGCCGTCGGCCTGCTTCTCGTTGCGGCCGATCGCCACCGTCATCGGCTCGCCGAGCCTGGCCATCATGCGCGGGTTGGACGCCTGCTTGCCGTCGCAGACAAGCTTCATCTGCACGGCGACCGTCGCGTCCTTGCCCTCTTCCAGCGCCAGCTCGGCTTCGCAGTCGCGGCCTGCTTCATCGCGCAAGCCCGTGAGCCGGTAGCCGCCCTGGGTCAGGACCTCGTCATGCCTCGGTGCGCCGCCGTCGATGCTCAGGTCCATCGCCAGGCGATACTGGCCGGTGCCGGCGAGCGGCGCCTCGCCGGTGGCCGCCCAGCCGAGACCGGCGCCGGCGGCACTGAAACCGGCCAGCAGCACGGCGACGGCGATGCGCGCGCGGCGCGGGGATACGAAGTCCTGCAGATGCATGATGCGCTCCTTGATGGGTGAAATGGCCTGCATGGTGCAGCCGACCGGCAGGCTGGCGGTCGTCAGAGACTTCAACAAGGCGTTTGCATAGGCGCGCGGCGCATGCAGGCCGCTGCCCAGGACGGCGCTGTCGCAGGCCAGCTCCTGGTCGGCCAGAAAGCGGCGGCGCGCGGCGCCCGCCAGCGGATGAAACCAGAACAGGCAGGCGATCAGCGCCGCCAGCGCGTTCCACCACAGGTCGCCGCGGCGCGCATGCAGGCGCTCGTGCGCAAGGACCGCAGCCCGCTCGGCCGCGTCGTAACGCAGCGCGAAATCGGCGGGGAGCACGATGTGCGGCCGCAGCAGCCCGACCAGCAGCGGACCGGCGTCAGGCCGCATGCTCAGCCAAGCCCCTTGCGGTCCGGGACGCAAGGGGCCGAGCGCACGCAGGAAGGCGCGCTGGCGAAGCAGCAGCATGCAGGCCGCGGCGAGTACGCCGGCCGCCCACACGAAGAGCACAATGCGGACCAGGTCCGGGCCGGCGGATTCGCTGCGCAGGACCGGCAGGCTGGCGGCATCGAAGGCGGCCGGCGCCAGCACCAGCGCCGTGACAGGGATCTGCACCTCGTGGCGCGGCCAGCAGCACAGCGCGAGCCCGATCGGCAGCGTCAGCCACAAGGCGTAGACGGCAGCCGCCCCGACGCGTTTGCACAGCGGGCGCCGCACCAGCATCAAGGCGCCTGCCAGCAGCGTGAACACGAGGCTGGCAACGCCGAGGCGCAGCAGCAGTGTCGAGGCCAGCGCCGCGCTCATCGGTCCAAGCCGTCGATCAGCTTGCGCAGCTCGGCCAGGTCTTCCTTGCTCAGCGCGTCGCGCTCACCGAAGTGCGCAACCAGCGGCGCCACGCGTCCGCCGAACAGCCGGTTCAGCACCGAGCGGCTCTGGGCGTCGACCCAGTCGGCACGCTGCAGCACCGGCGAATACAGGTAACGCCGGCCCTGGTACTCGGCGCGGATCACGCCCTTCTTCAGCAAGCGGTTGAGGAAGGTCTTGATGGTCGGCTCCTGCCACTCGGCGTTGCCGGCCAGGGCGGCGATGATCTCGTCGGCAGTGCGCGGCGCGCTTGCCCACAGCACTTCCATCACCAGGGATTCGGCATCGGTAATCTGCGGCAGGCTGGCCATGCGCACTCCGTTTACGTTTGTAATCGAAGATGATGATTACACGCGTAATCGAACGTGTCAAGGAGATCAGTGGCGTCTCAGTTGCGCCGCAATTCGTCCAGCAGGCCGAGCGCCTGATCGGCCTGGGCGAAACGCATGTCGCCGGCCGCCAGCGCTTCCAGTTCGCGCCGCGCGCCGGTGCGGTCGCCGCTCTTGGCCAGCGCCGCCGCCAGGTGGTAGCGGATGTCGCGCGCTTTCGGCGCCAATGCGTGAGCTTTCTGCAGCAGCAGCAGGCCGCGCGCGGCATCGGCCTGGCTGCCCTTGTCGACCAGGATCCAGGCCAGCGTGTCCATCACGTCGGGCTGCTCGCCGGCCTGCCGGTATGCCGCTTCGGCGGTGGCCTGCGCGCGCGCGTCGCCCAGCTCCTGGTAGGCCAGCGCCAGGTTGTTGAGGGCCACGGCATTCTGCGGCTGGCGCTTGAGCACCGCTTCGAGCCGGCTTGCCGCCGCTTTGAAATCGCCCTCCGCCATCAGGGTCTGGGCCTTGTAGGCCTGGACGCGGATATCGTCCGGGTGGCCGGCGAGCCAGCGGTCCAGGCGCTGGACGGCGTCAAGCCGGCGGCCGGCCTGGCGCAGCGCGTCGTCGATCTTGATCGCTAGCTCGTTGACCGGGTTCAGCTTGAAGGCGCGTTCGTACAGCGCCAGCGCCTCGGCTGGCTGGCGCTTGGTCATCAGGATGTCGGCCTGCAGCTGGTAGCCGGCCGCGGCTTCCGGATGGCGGCGCTGCAGCTGCTCGGCCACCATCAGGGCCAGGTCGCGCGAACCCTTGCGCACATAGACTTCGGCCAGCGCCACCTGGGCCGACGGGAAATCGGGCTGCATCGCCAGCACGCCCTTCAGCGCTTCCTCGGCCGGTGTAGGCTGGTCCAGCAGCAGCGACAGCGCCGCCACCTGCATCAGCGCCTGGGCCGAACGCGGCAGCGCGATGGCCAGCTTGCGGTAGGTCTGCAGCGCCTCCTCGCGCTCGCCGCTCGCCAGCTGGCTCTTGCCCAGCAGGTCGAGCAGGTCGGGATTGTCCGGGTGCCCCACCTGCAGCTTGCGCGCCAGGTTCAGGGCCTTCGGCAACTGGCCGACGCGCAGGTACTGGCCGATCAGGTTGACGGCCGGCCCGACCGCGTTCGGATCGACCGCGGCCGCCTGTTCCAGCCAGCCGGTGGTCTCTTCCGGCTTGCGGGCGGCGTCCGCCAGCGAGGCCAGCATGGTCAGCGCCGGCACGCTGGTCTTGTTCTTCGCCAGGAAGTCGAGCATCTGCCGGCGCGCCAGCTCGGGCTTCTTTTCGTCCAGGGCCAGCTGGACCAGGTCGGCGGCCGCCGCGAAATACGTCGGGTCGAGCGCCAGCGCCTGCTGCAAGGCCGCGCGCGCCTTGTCCGGATCGTGGCGTGCGATGGCCACCAGCCCTTTCAGTTCGTGCGCCACGGCGTTTTCCGGCTGCACGCGCTCGAGCGCCTGCACGGCCTTGTCGGCCGCGTCCAGGTGCTGCAGGCGCAGCTCGGTGCGGATCAGGGCCACGGCCGCTTCCGCCGAATCCTTGTCCAGTGCGATCGCCGCCTGCAGTTCGCGCAGGGCGCGCTCGGTGTCGCCCTTTTCCAGCCGCGACAGGCCGAGCGAGGTGCGCAGGCTGCTCGAGGCGGGATCGAGCACGCTGGCCTTCTCGAACAGCTCGGTGGCCTGGCCGAAGTCGCGCGAACGCATCGAGGATTCGCCGGCCAGCGCCAGCAGCTGCGCATCCTTGAAGCCGCTGGCCTGCGGATTGATCAGCATCGGCTCCAGCGCTTCGCGCGCTTCCCGGCTATGGCCGCTGCCCAGCAGGCTGGCGGCCAGCATCTTGCGGGCATACAGGTTCTGCGGGGTGCGCTCGAGGTAGTGGCGGAAGTGGTGCTCGGCCAAGTAATACGAGCCGAGGCGCATGTTGACCACACCGGCCAGCAGCACGCTCGGCATGTGTTCCGGCGCCACCCGCAGCACCTTCAGCAGCGAGTCGTGCGCTTCCTGCATGCGGCCGCGCGAGAAATCGAGCAGCGCCTGGGTATAGGTCACCAGCACGCTGCCCGGCGCCAGCTTGAGCGCGGCGTCGAGCTCGGCCTGGGCCATCTGGTAGCGTTCCAGGCCGATCGCGGTATAGGCTTTTTCGACGTGCGCCGAACGGTGCTGCGGCTGCAGCGCCAGCACCTTGTCGTAGATGTCGAAGGCCTGGCCGCCCTTGTTTTCGGCGCGCAGCAGCTCGGCCTCGAACATCAGCGCATCGACCTGCTTCGGGTCGCGCGCCAGGATGCGTGCGGCCCAGGCGTGGGCCGCGGCCGGATCGCCGGTCACGAAGGCCACCCGGCCCATGCCGATCATGGCCGCGGCGTCGTCGGCGCGCACCTGCAGCGCCTTTTCGTACAGCGCACGAGCGCGGTCCTGCTTCTCCAGCGCCAGCCAGGCATCGGCGCGCGGCGCCAGCAGCGCGCCGTGCGCATCCTCGTCCTTGCCGGTCGCGTCCAGCGCTTTCTGGTACTCCGCCTGCAGGTTCAGGGACCTGGCCAGCAGTGCGAGTACGGCCTCTTTCGGATAGCCCTGCTCCAGCGCCTGGCGCGCTTCCTTTTCCGCGCTCAGGCCATCGCCCAGTTCGAGGTAGACGGCGCCCAGCAGGTAGCGCGTCTCGGCATTGCGCGGCTCCGCATCGAGCGCGTTTTTCAGCGTGATCACTGCGCTGCGCTGGTCGCCGTGCTGGCGGAAAGCCTCGGCCTTGGCACGCATCTGGGCGCCCGACTCATGGTGGCAGGCTGCCAGAACAACCGGCAGCAACAGCGAAGCGAGCAGCGCGGGGAGTCGACGTGAACGGAGGGTGGAAGCAGGCATGGCCGATTGCCGACGGAGCGGCGTCCAGGATCAAAGCTGTATTGTCGGGGCGCTATGGATGAGCAGGCAAGCAAAATTTCCGCGGCGAATCAGTTGCGTAGATCCGACAAGTTAACCATCAGTCAAATGCATGATTTACAAGTAAAGTTAATCTATGGCATGATTGATGCTGAACAAAAATAAAATCAATCCGCTGGGGGATCCGTGAACACACTTCGCAAGTTCGTCTTTGGCGCCATCGCGCTGTTCGTCGCAATGAGCGCCCACGCCGGCGGCATCAGCGATACCGGCGTCAACGCTTACTGGGGATCCGACAGCCACGGCTACGGCGACGTGATCGGCGACAGCACCTACGATATCCAGGGCGCCACCATCACCCGGGTCGGCAACGTGCTGACCATCGCCATTGCGACGAATTTCGCCGGCCACGCCGGCATCGAGCCGACCCAGGCGCCGGGCGGCATCGGCTACGGCGACCTGTTCCTGGCCCAGACCTGGAATCCCTTCGGCACGGACGCCCACCACGCCGGCGACAACGACAACGACAACAACGGCACCCTGTGGTCCTACGGCTTCGCGCTCGACAACCGCTACAGCAACACGGGCGGCAGCTTCAAGCTCTACCAGCTGAACGGCAAGACCAACGACGCCAACGTGCTCGACTCCGAAAAGTTCATGAGCTGCACGCTGGGCAGCGCCTGCTACTACCGCAACGGCCAGGCGACCGCGGTGAACACCAAGAACAACCCGAACGTCGCCTACACCGGCATGACCGGCAGCTGGAGCGTCATCGCCAACAAGGAAATCAAGTTCACGATCACGCTGGCTTCGACGTCCGACCTGCTGAAATACAGCTCGCTGGCCATGCATTGGGGCGAGACCTGCCAGAACGACGTGATCGAAGGCCAGGTCAGCATGGTGCCGCTGCCGGGCGCCCTGCCCCTGACCGGCCTCGGCCTGGCCATGCTCGGCCTGGTGCGCCGCCGCCGCACAAGAACGGCTGCCTAGGCCGAACTCTTGCGGCGCCTGTCAGGCGAGGTAGGCTGACAGGCCCTCGGCCAGCGCATCGAAGGTGGAACGGCAGCGCGGGCTGTTGCGCAAATCCTCATGCATCGCCACCCAGGTATCGAGCTGCAGCGTGAAGGCGCCCGCCAGCACGCGCTGCAGCGCCGGCGCGCGCCGCGCTAGCGGCACCTGGCAAAAACCGATGCCGGCGCCGGCGCGGATCAGGGCCAAGTGCGCCAGGTCGCCATCGGTGCGGAAAGCGAAGCGTTCACGGTCGAAAACAGGCAGGAGCGCCAGGGCGCCGCGTACATAAGGCGTCACGCGGTCATAGCCGATCACGGCATGCCGTTCCAGCGCCTCGACGGTGTCCGGCAGGCCATGACGCGCCACGTAATCCGCGCTTGCGTGCAGCCCGAGTTCGATGGCGCCGATACGCCGGGCCACCAGCTGGTCCTGCCGCGGCGGCGCCATGCGCACCGCGATGTCCGCTTCGCGCTGCAGCAGGTCCTGCATGTCGTTCGACAGCACCAGCTCAATCTTCAGATCCGGATAACGCTCGTGCAGGCCGCGCAGGATGGGCGGCAATACCTCGACCCCGACGACATCGCTGGCGGTAATGCGCACCACACCGCGCACGCCGTCGCCGACGCTGGCGGCAGCCCGCTCCAGCGCCGCCGCTGCGCTCTGCATCGCTTCGGCATGCGGCCGCAAGGCCAGCGCGGCATCGGTCGCCAGCAAGCCGTTCTGCGAGCGGGTGAAGAGCAGCAGTCCGAGCGCCGCTTCCAGCGCGGCGATGTGGCGGCCCACGGTCGGCTGGGCCACACCCAACTGCCGCGCCGCGCCGGAGAGCGAGCCGGTGCCCAGCACGCCGAGGAAGGAGCGGTACAGCTCCCATTCAATGGTCGAGGTCATACATAAATGTATAGCAGCTCGCACATCCTATGCAATTCCATTCGATAGCCTTCCCGCCTAAGCTGTGCAACATCGTCAACGCAAGCCATCAAGGGAGGCAACATGGAAACGAACAACACAGCACTGGTACTGGGCGCCGCAGGCGGCATCGGCGGCGAAGTCGCACGGCAGCTGCGCGCAGCGGGTTGGCAGGTCAAGGCGCTGCGCCGCGGCATCGAACACGAAGGCGCGGGCGCGGACGGCCTGCACTGGCTGCGCGGCGACGCCCTCGACGCGGCGGACGTCATGCGCGCCGCCGCCGGCTGCAGCGTCATCGTCCACGCCGTCAACCCGCCCGGCTACCGCGACTGGGACAAGCTGGTGTTGCCGATGCTGGACAACAGCATTGCGGCGGCGGCGGCGCACGGCGCGCTGGTGGTCCTGCCGGGCACGGTCTACAACTACGGACCGGATGCCTTTCCGGTGCTGCGCGAGGACGCGCCCCAGCATCCGGTCACGCGCAAGGGCGCCATCCGGGTCCGCATGGAAGCGGCACTGCGCGACTTCGCCGGGCGCGGCGGCCGCGCGCTGGTGGTGCGTGCCGGCGACTATTTCGGCCCGCGTGCCGGCAACAGCTGGTTCGCCCAGGGCATGGTCAAACCGGGCCGCGCACCGCGCTTCGTGCTGAACCCGGCGCGCCGTGGCGCCGGCCACCAGTGGGCCTATCTGCCCGACGTCGCCGCGACGATGGTGGCCCTGATCCAGAAGCGTCACCGGCTCGAAGCCTTCGCGGCCTACCACATGGCCGGTCACTGGGACGCCGATGGCCAAACGATGGCGGCGGCGATTGCGCGCGCGATGCAGCGTCACGGCGCCCCTGCGCCGCGTGCGATCCGGTTTCCATGGTGGCTGGCGCGCCTGGCCGCGCCCTTCAATCCGACCATGCGCGAAATGCTGGAAATGCGCTATCTGTGGCGCGAGCCGGTACGGATGGACAACGCAAAACTGCTTGCCGCATTGGGCAGCGAACCGCAGACGCCCCTCGACCAGGCGGTCGAAGCGACGCTGGCGGGACTCGGCTGCCTGCCGGCCCGCGCGCCGGTGTTCAGGGCCGCAGCCCGTAGCGGTCGATGAAGACCCTGACGCCGTCCGGATGCGCCGCCAGCCAGCGTTCGTAGTCGGGCCGGTAGGCTTCCTTGTACAGCAGAATGAAGATGGCGGGCTCGAGCTGGCCGTCGCGTTTCATCGCCTGCATCGCCAGCAGCGCCGGGTCGCTCAGCTTTTTGTCGGCGGCCGCATTGGCTTCGTCCGCAACCTGCAGCGCCAGTTGCCAGGATTGCAGCTCGATCTCGAACGGCGAACGCTTCGGCGCATCCTCGGCGGTGCGCGCGTTCGCTTCCGCCAAGGCCAGCGCCAGGCGCATGGCGCTGTCCGGCGTTGCCGATGTTTTCTGCGGGTCGGGGTCGAAGCCGATGGTCGCCTTGCCGTCGGCGCCGACCGTGACGCTGCCGCGCCGCAGCGCCAGCGGCTTCAAGGGATGGCCGGCATGGGCGCGCAGGCCCGCCAGCTTGTTCCAGCTCGGCTGCTGCGCCGGATCGGCGGCGATGCCGGCCAGCAGTGCGGCATCGGCGTCGGCCAGCCTGCCCTGCTCGGCCAGCGCATCGGACAGGAAGCGCCAGGCCTGGCCGTTGCGCGGCTCGATCTCGGTGGCGCGGCGGAACATCGCTTCGGCCTTGGCCCACTCGTGCTGCATGTACCAGCAATCCCCCGCGCCTACCCAGGCATAGGAGTATTGCGGATCGAGCTGCATCATTTTCTGGTATTGCTCCAGCGCGCCCACGTAGTCGTGACGGGCGAAGCGCACTTCCGCCTCGATCTGCGCGGCAGCCGCCGCCCCGTTCGGCTGGCGCAGCGGCGACGGCGTGGCGTCGAGGAGCGAGCGCAGCACTTCCTGGGCCAGGGGATCGTCGGCCTTCAGCTTCAGGGCGCCGCGTGCCATTGCCTCGGCTTGCTTGCGCAGTGCAGCGGTCTGCTCCGCCTTGCCCGTCTCCGCCGCCACCAGGTACAGGTGCGCCGCCGCCGACATGGGCGCGGATGCCTGAGGCGCGGCCGCGGCAGCAGCCTTGAACCTGGCCAGGGCATCCGGCAGCTTGCCCTGCACGGTGAGGGCCCGGCCTTCAGCCAGCAGACTGGCGCAGGCGCCGCTGCAGGCGGGATCGTAGTCGGCGTGGGCGAGCGGCAGGACCAGCGCAAGGGCGCCTGCCGCAATCAGAGTACGCAGCATGGTGTCTCCGTTAAGCGAAAACGCCGATGCTACCCGATCCGGGCAGCGCAAGATGCGCGAAATGTCACATCCGCGGCAATTACTGCCGCAGGCGCGGGCCGGTGGTCTTGCGGAAATCCGCCAGGTGCGAGGAAGGAATCAGGTTGATCTCGGCCGAATGGAAGTGGTCGCACAGCGGCCGCAGCGCGCCGTCTTCCGGCTTCCAGCAGGCGGCCTGCTCGCCGTCTTCGTAGATGTCGACGGTCCAGCCGGCGCCGCCGATGGTCTGCACGATGCCGCTGACGCCGCCCTCGAACGAGGCCGGCAGGTCGAAGGCGATGCGCAGCACGGTCGCATCGGGCAGGCGCGGATACGGGGTCGTGTAGAAGTCGTAGAGCTCGGCCGTCGGCCAGAACAGGCTCAGCACCTGCTGCAAGACGGCCTGGGTGTTGGCGCTGCCGCGCCCGGTCACGACGATGCGTACGCCTAGGCGCAGCCATTCGTCGCTTGCCGTCTCGATGCGGTCCAGGGTTTCGACGGTCAGCATGGCATTCGACTCCGGTAGATTGACGCTCGTCATACTACCCGGAGTCAGGCCCAAGATCCTCACAGAAAATCACAAGGCGGCGATTCTCCTTGCTTCGGTTGTACTTACGCCACGGTGGGTAATTTCGGCAGCAGCTTGTCGAGCGTGACAGGATAATCACGCACCCTGACGCCGGTGGCGTTGTAGATCGCGTTGGCGACCGCCGCGCCGACCCCGCAGATGCCCAGTTCGCCCACGCCCTTGGCCTTCATCGGCGACGACATCGGGTCGGTCTCGTCGAGGAAGACCACCTCCTGGTGCGGGATGTCGGCATGCACCGGCACCTCGTACAGCGCGAGGTCGTGGTTGATGAAGCAGCCGATGCGCTTGTCGACCACCAGGTCTTCCATCAGCGCCGCGCCCACCCCCATCGTCATCGCGCCGATCACCTGGCTGCGCGCCGACTTCGGGTTCAGGATGCGGCCGGCCGCGCACACCGCCAGCATGCGCCGCACGCGGGTCTCGCCGGTGACGGCATCGACGCCGACTTCGACGAAGTGGGCGCCGAAGGTCGACTGCTGGAACTTCTTGTCGAGGTCACCATACTCCATCTTGTCCTCGGCATTCAGCTCGCCGCCCTCGGCCGCCTGGCGCAGCGGCAGCGAGCGTCCGCCGGCGCTGACCATGCCATCGCTGAAGTCCGCGGTGGCCGGGTCCAGGCCGAGCTTTTGCGCCACCATCTCGCGCAGCTTGACGCAGGCCGCGTAGACGCCGGCGGTGGACGAGTTGCCGCCCCACTGCCCGCCCGAACCGGCGGACACCGGGTAGTTCGAATCGCCCAGGCGCACCACCACCTTGTCCAGCGGCAGGCCCATCATCTCGGCCGCGGTCTGGGCGATGATGGTGTAGGTGCCGGTGCCGATATCGGTCATGTCGGTTTCGATCGTGACTTGGCCGTCGCGCTCGAGGCGGGCCCGCGCCGCCGAGCGCATGTTGAGGTTGTTGCGGAAGGCCGAGGCCATGCCGTAGCCGATCAGCCAGCGTCCGTCCCGCACCTGGCCCGGCACCGGGTTGCGCTTGTTCCAGCCGAAGCGCTCGGCGCCCATGCGCAGGCAGTCGACCAGGCGGCGCTGCGAGAATTTGCGCTCGCGCTTTTCCGGATCGACGCTGGTGTCGTTCACGATGCGGAACATCACCGGGTCCATCTTCAGCTTTTCCGCCATCTCGTCCATCGCGATCTCGAGCGCCATCATGCCCGGCGCTTCGCCCGGCGCGCGCATCGCGTTCGCTTCCGGCAGATCCAGCTTGGCCAGGCGCAGCGCGGTGTAGCGGTTCGGGCCGGCGTACAGCAAACGGGTCTGCTGCACCGCCGTCTCCGGCTTGCCGTCCGGGAGGTCGCCCGACCAGCTTTCGTGCGCGATCGCGGCGATGCGCCCTTCGCGCGTGCAGCCGATGCGGATGCGCTGGATGGTCGCCGGACGGTGAGTCGTATTGTTGAACATGAGGGCGCGCTGCAGCGTCACCTTGACCGGGCGTTTGGCCTGGCGCGCGCCCAGCGCCGCCAGCAGCGCTTCCGAACGCAGGAACAGCTTGCCGCCGAAGCCGCCGCCGATGTAAGGCGACAGCAGATGCACGTTTTCCTCGGGGATGCCGAGGGTCTTCGCCATGTCCTTCTTGCCCCAGTTGATCATCTGGTTGGCGGTGCAGAGGGTCAGCTTATCGCCGTCCCACTTCGCGACCGAGGCATGCGGCTCCATCATCGCGTGCGACTGGTCGGGCGTGGTGTACATCGCGTCCAACTTGACCGGCGCGGCGGCCCAGGCCGGGTTGAAGTCGCCGGCGCGGGTCTCGGGCTTGTCTTCCTTTTTCGCGATCGGCGCGCCATCCTTGGCCTTCGCCAGGTCGTACTCGCCCCTGGTCTTCGCATACTCGACCTTCACCAGGCCGGCGGCGGCGCGCGCCTGCTCGAAAGTTTCGGCCACGACCAGCGCCACCGCCTGGTGGTAGTGCTCGATCTCGGGGCCGCCCAGCAGGGTCGCGGTGTTGTACTTGCCCTTGCCCAGCTTGCCGGCGGTCTGCGCGGTGACGATGGTGATCACGCCCGGCGCGCGCTTCGCGGCCGACAGGTCCATGGACACGATCCGGCCCTTGGCGATGCCGGCGCCGACAACGTAGCCGTAAGCGGCATCCGGGATCGCCTGGTGCTGCTCGTAGGCGTAAGGTGCCGTGCCGGTGGTCTTCAGCGGTCCGTCGATACGGTCGGTGGGACGGCCGACGATCTTCAGCCTGTCGATCGGGTTGGTGCCGGCGGCGGTGGTGAATTTCATCGGTCAGGTCCTCCTTGCGTCGAGCAGCAGCCCATCCAGCGTGCGCTGCACGAGGGGCACTTTGAAAGCATTGTCTTCGGTGACGCGGGCATTCGCGAGCAGCAGATCCGTGACGGCCTTGCCGCCACGTGCCAGCTGCTGTTCGGCCGCGGCCACGCGCCAGGGCTTGTGCGCCACGCCGCCCAATGCCACGCGGCCGCTGCCGTCGCGCTGGACGATGGCGGCCACCGACACCAGCGCGAAGGCGTAGGAGGCGCGGTCTCGCACCTTCTGGTAGAAGTGCCTTCCGCCGACCGGCTTCGGCAAGGTCACGGCGGTGATCAGTTCGCCCGGCGCCAGCACGTGCTCGATGTGCGGCGTGTCGCCCGGCAGCCGGTGGAAGTCGGCGATCGGGATCACGCGCCGGCTGCCGTCAGCCTTGACGGTTTCGACGTTGGCGTCGAGGATGCGCATCGCCACCGCCATGTCGCTCGGGTGGGTGGCGATGCAGGCATCGCTGGTGCCGACGATGGCGTGGTGGCGGTTGAAGCCGCCGATCGCCGAACATCCGCTGCCCGGCGCGCGCTTGTTGCAGGGCTGGTTGGTATCGTAGAAGTAAGGACAGCGGGTGCGCTGCAGCAGGTTGCCGGCGGTGGTCGCCTTGTTGCGCAGCTGGCCGGTGGCGCCGGCCAGCAGGGCCCGCGACAGCACGGCGTAGTCGCGCCGCACGCGCGGGTCGCTGGCCAGGTCGGTGTTGCGCACCAGGGCGCCGACGCGCAGGCCGCCATCCTGGGTGGGTTCCATCTTGTCCATGCCGATGCCGTTCACATCGACCAGGTGGGCCGGGGTTTCGATCTCCAGCTTCATCAGGTCGAGCAGGTTGGTGCCGCCGGCGATGAAGCGGGCGTTCGGCGTTACCGCTGCGGCCTTTGCCGCCTCTTCCGGGCTGTGCACGCGCTGGTAGGTAAACGCTCTCATGCCTTGCTCCCCAGGTTGCTCAGACCGGCCACCTCGCCGATCGCATCCATGATGTTCGAGTAGGCGCCGCAGCGGCAGATGTTGCCGCTCATGCGCTCGCGCATCTCCATCGGCGACAGCAGCGGACGCGCATTCAGGTCGGCCGTGACATGGCTCGGGATGCCGCGCTGGACCTCGTCCAGCATCGCCACCGCCGAGCAGATCTGGCCCGGCGTGCAGTAGCCGCACTGGTAGCCGTCGTGCTTGACGAAGGCCGCCTGCAGCGGGTGCAGCTTGTCCGGCGTGCCCAGGCCCTCGATGGTCGTGATCTCCGCACCCTCATGCATCAGCGCCAGGCTGAGACAGGAGTTGATGCGGCGGCCATCGGCGATCACGGTGCAGGCGCCGCACTGGCCCTGGTCGCAGCCCTTCTTGGTGCCGGTCAGGCGCAGGTGCTCGCGCAGCAGGTCGAGCAGCGTGGTGCGGGTGTCGACTTCCTTTTCGTAGCGCTGGCCGTTGACGCGCAGCGCCATTTTCGACAGCACCGGCGCCGGCGTCGCGCTCTTGTCCGGCGCGGTCGCCCCGGGCGTCTGCGCGCAGGCGGCGCCGGGCAGCGCGGCCGCGCCGGCCGTCAATGCCCCGGCTATCAGCAATTCGCGGCGCGCGGTGTCGATGTCCTGTGCTGGCGCTGCGTCGTTCAGATGGTCGTCCATGTTTCGCTTCCTTTCCCGGTGAGTCGCGCCGCCATCTTAAGTCGATTCACGCTCTGCACCGCACACGGTTTGTTGAACACCCGGCGGCCACCGAAAATGCACCGTCATGGTGCAAAATCGCGGGCGCTAGCGTGCGCACGCACGTGCGACTTGTCCTGTAGAATTGCATATTTCGCCATTCTTCCCTCCCCCATGAATCACCGCGACGCTTTCCTCGCCAACGGCGGCGACGCCGGCGCACGCACGCTGGCACAGGACTGGCGCGCCCACCCACTCGGCCCCATGCAGGACTGGCCGGCATCGCTGCGCATGTCCCTGGGCATGGTGCTCGGCTCGTCCTTCCCCAGCTTCATCGCCTGGGGCGAAGAGCTGTATATCTTCCACAACGACGCCTATACGCCCATGCTCGGCAACAAGGCCGCGGCAGCCATCGGCACCCCGCTGCCCGAACTGTGGCCCGAAGTCTGGGACACCATGGCGCCGCTGGCGCACCGCGTGCTGGACGGCGAGGCCCTGTTCTTCGAGAACTTCCAGGTCACGATCGAGCGCAAGGGCTATCCCGAGCAGGCCTGGTTCACCTTTTCCTACAGCCCGCTGCGCGACGACACCGGTACCGTGGTCGGCCTGCTGTGCACCGTGGTCGAAGTGACCGACAAGGTACTGGCGCTGGCGCGCCACAAGGAGGCCGAGGAACGCTACGCCCTCTGCATCGAAGCCTCCGGCAACATCGGCACCTGGGCTTATGAACTCGATACCGGCGCCACCTTCGTCGACGAGCAGTTCGCGCGCCTGTTCCAGGTCGACGCCGCGCTGGCCCGCGCCGGCACCGAGCTGGTGCGCTTCACCGACATGATCCATCCGGAAGACCGCCCGCGCGTGGTGGCCGCGATCGAGCATGCGATCGCCACCGACACCCCGTACGACATCGACTATCGCATTCCGCAGCTGTCGCGCGAAGACGTGTGGGTGAATGCGCGCGGCAAGCTGTTCCGCGACGTGGCGACCGGCAGCCGGCGCTTTGCCGGCGTCGCGGTGGATATCACCGAGCGCAAGGCGGCCGAGTTGGCGCGCCTCGAAAGCGAACGGATCGCCGGCGAAGCCATGCTGCGCGAACTGGAAAACCGCCGGCGCCTGGATGTGCTGCTGGATTCGGCGCCGGTCGGCATCGTCTACGCCGATGCGGGCGGCCGCCTGCTGGTGGTCAACGCCACCAACCACACGATCTGGGGCGACAACCCGGACGCGTCCAACATCGACGAGTACCGCGAATGGAAAGGCTGGTGGCCGCCGGGGACGCCGCGCGAGGGACAGCGCATCGCGCCGCACGAGTGGCCGATCTCGCGGGTCCTGCTCGGCGAGGAAGGCAGCGCCAGCGGCATCGCCGAGATCGAGCCCTTCGGTGCGCCAGGTACGCGCAGGACCATCATGATCCGCGCCGCCGTCATCCGCGACGAGCGCAACGGGATCGTCGGCGCCGTCGCGGCCAACATGGACATCAGCGCCCAGGTCGCGGCGGAGCGCGCGATGGTGGCCAGCGAAGCGAAATTCCGCTCGATCGCCAATCTGATTCCGCAGCTGATCTGGTCAGCCAATGCCGAGGGTACCAACGATTACCTGAATGCCCGCTGGAGCGAATTCACCGGCCTGCGCGAAGAGGAACTGGCAGGCCATGGCTGGGTGAAGATCGTCCACCCGGACGACCTGCCCGCACTGCAGGCGGCATGGGCGCGCAGCATCGCCACCGGCGCGCCTTACGAAGTCGAGCACCGCCAGCTGCACCATACGGGCGAGTACCGCTGGATGCTGAACCGCGCCCTGCCGGTCCTGGGCGAAGACGGCCGCACTATCCTGCGCTGGATGGGCGCCGTCACCGACATCCACGACAAGCGCCGCAGCGAGGAAGAACTGCGGGCCGCCGCGCGCCGCAAGGACGAGTTCCTGGCCATGCTGGCCCACGAGCTGCGCAATCCGCTGGCGCCGATCAGCAGCGCGGCCCAGCTGCTGGGCCACGTCGCGGCCGACGAGAACCGGGTGCGCCAGGCGAGCGAGATCATCGGCCGCCAGGTGCGCCACCTGACCGGCCTGGTCGACGACCTGCTGGACGTTTCGCGGGTGACCCGCGGCCTGGTCGAGCTGCAGCGCGAGCGGGTCGACCTGAAGGCGGTGATGGCCAGCGCGGTGGAACAGGCGCGCCCCCTGATCGAGACGCGCCGCCATCGCCTCGACCAGGCAATGGATGCCGCCCCGGCCTGGGTCGACGGCGACCGCATCCGTCTGGTGCAGGTGATCGCCAACCTGCTCAACAACGCGGCCAAGTACACACCGCAGGGCGGCGCGCTCAAGCTCGCGCTCGAAGTGGGTGAGACCCATGCCGCGATCTCGGTGCAGGACAACGGCATCGGCATCGGTCCGGAGCTGCTGCCCCAGGTGTTCGAGCTGTTCACCCAGGCCGAGCGCACGCCGGACCGCGCCCAGGGCGGCCTCGGACTCGGCCTGGCGCTGGTGAAAAGCCTGGTCGGCCTGCACGGGGGCAGCGTCGAGGCGCACAGCTGCGGCGCAGGCCAGGGCAGCCTGTTCCGCGTCAATCTGCCGCTGGTGCAGTCGGTGCGGCCGGCCTCCCCTGGCGGCAGCACGGCGAATGCGTTGGATGCAATGCCGAGCCGGCACATCCTGATCGTCGACGACAACGCCGATGCCGCGCAGTCGCTGGCCGAGATCCTGCGCGCCCTCGGCAACGAGGTCGCGGTGGCGCACGATCCGCATCGGGCGCTGGCGCTGGCGGAGCAGGACTGGCCCGAGGTGTTCATCCTGGATATCGGCCTGCCGGACATCGACGGCTATGCGCTGGCGCGGCAGCTGCGTGCGATGGCGGCGGCGCGGCCCGAGGCGCAGCCGGCCCTGTATCTGGCGCTGACCGGCTACGGCCAGGCGCACGACAAGGTGCTGTCGAAAGCGGCCGGCTTCGACCGCCACTTCGTCAAGCCGGTCGACCTGGAGGCGCTGCTGGCGGCGCTGGCCGAGGCGCCGCGGGCCTAGCCCCGGCCGCGTACGCGCGCGCGGTCCAGCGGCAAGTCGCGCAGGCGCAAGCCGCAGGCGTCGAACACCGCATTCGCGATCGCGCCCGCTGCTGGCCCCTGCGCCGCCTCGCCGGTGCCCAGGAAGGGCTGGCCGGGCCGGTCCAGCAGGTGCACCTCGATGCGATCCGGCACCTGGCCGAAACGCAGGATCGGGTAGGCGCCCCAGTCGCGCGTCAGCACCTGGCTGTCGTCGAAGCGCACCTTTTCCAGCAGGGTCCAGCTGGCGGACTGGATGATGCCGCCCTCGATCTGGTTGCGCACGCCGTCGGGATTGACGACCTCGCCGCAATCGACGGCGGCGACCGCGCGCACGATGCGCACCCAGCCGGTGTCGAGCGCCACCTCCACTTCCAGCGCCAGCGCGCAATACGCCGCCAGATTCTTGTAGCGCGCGAAGGCGAAGCCGCGCCCGCGCCGGCCATGGCGCGGGTCGGGACGGCGCCAGGCATCCCAGCCGAAGCGCGCCGCGGCCGTCCGCACCACCTCGATGGCGCGCGGGTCGTCCAGATGGCGCAGGCGGAAGGCGACCGGATCGATACGCCCGGACGCCGCCAGTTCGTCCATGAAGCTTTCGATCGCGAACACGTTGCAGTAGGCGCCCAGCGAGCGCACCGCCGATGTACGCAGGATGGCCTGCGGCTGGAAGTGGTGCACCACGCGCGCGTTCGGCAGCACGTAATAGGGAATCGCGTTGCGGTCGCCGCCGCCCTCGGGCTGCGGGATCGGTTTCGCCGGCGGCGGTGCGAAGGGCTTTTCCAGGTGGGTCGCCGCCAGCAGGTTGCCGGCCTTGCCTGGACGGGCGTTGTGCGGCGCGCTCCAGACCGCGTACTGCCAGGCGGCGATACGGCCGTCCGGCCCCAGCGCGCCCTGGACCTCGGCGCGCATCGGCGGGCCGAAGGGTTCCCAGCCGTGTTCGTCCTCGCGCATCCATTGCACCCGCACCGGCCGCCCCGGCAAGGCGCGCGCCAGCAGCGCGGCATCGGCGGCGACATCGTCGGCCGCGTTGTGGCCATAGCAGCCGGACCCCTCGGTATGGATGCAGCGGATCTGCTCCTTGTCCGTACCCAGCAGCTCGGCCAGCGCCGCGCGCAGCGGGAACACGCCCTGGCTGTGGGTCCAGACCGTGTACTGCCCCTGCACCAGCTGGGCGACGGCGCAGGAAGGGCCGATCGAGCCGTGCAGCTGGAAGGGCCTTGTGTAGCTCGCGCGCAGCATGGGGCCGGCGGGGAGCGCGCCGCGTTCGAGGATCGTGTCGGGCTGCGCCGATGGCTGGGCGGCCACCAGCGCGGCATTGCCGGCGCCGCCCGGGAATTCGGCCGGCATCTGCCAGCGCGCGGCCTGGGCGAGCGCCGCCGCGGCTTTCACGGCGCGGTATTCGCCGTCCGCGATCACGGCCAGGAAGCGGCCGTCGCGCACCACCTTCAGCACCCCGGGCAGCCTGGCCACGGCCTGGACGTCGAACGCCAGCAGGCGCGCGCCGGGCGAGGGCGGGCGCACCACGCGCCCGTGCACCATGCCGGGCAAGCGCAGGTCCTGCACATAGGCGCGCCCGCCGGTCACCTTGGCGGGGATGTCCACCCTGGCCAGGCTCTTGCCGGCCACCGTGTGCGCGGGCGGCAGGCGCGGCGCGCTGGCCGGACTGGCGCGCAGGTGCAGCTGCTTGCCGGCCAGGAGTTCGCCGTAATTGGCGCGGCGTCCGTCCGGCGCGGCGAACACACCTTCGCGCAGCGCCAGCGATGCCGCCGGGACGCCGAAGCGCTGCGCCGCCATCTCCGCAAGCACGTCGCGCGCCTGCGCGCAGGCATGGCGCAGCGCGGTGCCGCTGTCCTGCATCGAGTGGCTCCCGGCGGTATAGCCTTCGTCGGGCGTCAGGGCGGTATCGGCCGTCACCAGCGACAGCCGCGCTGGCGCCAGTTGCAGTTCCTCGGCGGCCACCTGCAGCAGCGCGGTCTTGATGCCCTGCCCCAGCTCGGCCTTGCCGGTATAGACCGTGACGCGGCTGCCGGCATCAATGCGGATCCAGGCGTCCAGCATCGGCGCCTTGTCCAGGCTGCCCGGCAGCTTGGCCTTGCCGCCCTTCCCGCCCTGGCCCCAGGCCGGGACCATGCTGAAGGCCAGGGTCAGCGAACCGGCGGTTAGCACGCGCCGCCGCGCCGGCGATGACGGCGCCGCGCTCATGCCTTGCCTTCCGGCCTGCCCGCAGCCCGCTTGACGGCACGCAGGATACGCATGTGGGTGCCGCAGCGGCACAGGTTGGGCGCCATGTGGCGCCGGATTTCGGCGTCCGTCGGCGACGGGTTGCGCGCCAGCAGGGCTTCGGCGCGCATGATCATGCCGGCGATGCAGTAGCCGCACTGGGCCGCCTGCTCTGCGATGAAGGCCTGCTGCAGCCGGCCCGGCGCGTCCGCCGTGCCGAGGCCTTCGACGGTGCGGACCTTGCGCGCGCCGACCGCGGCCACCGGCATCAGGCAGGACAGCACGGCCTCGCCGCCGACCAGCACGGTGCAGGCGCCGCACTGGCCGAGGCCGCAGCCGAACTTGGCGCCGTTCAGCTGCAAGTCATTGCGCAGCACGTAGAGCAAGGGGGTGTCGGGATCGGCGTCGACGCTGTGCCCGCGCCCGTTCACGCTCAACTGGTAAGTGGTCATGGCTGTTTCGCTTTCCGGACACTGTCCTCGATTTCCGGCCAGGGGGCCTGCTGCGCGCCGTAACGGCGCAGATAGGCGGCCAGCGCGGCGGTTTGCGCATCGTCCAGGATGGCGCCGAAGCCGGGCATCCAGCGCCCCGGCTCGCCGTCCGGCGGCTCGATGCCGTCGCGGACGATGTGGATCAGGCTGCGCGGATCGGGGTCGTAGAGGGCGATCGCCTGCTGCAGCGGCAAGGCGCCGCCGGAGCCCGCCGTGCGTCCGGATTCATGGCAGCGCGCGCAATTGGTGGCATAGACTTCGCGGCCGACACGCATGCGGGCGGCATCGGGATCGCCGGCATCGGGTGAGCCCAGGCCGCCGCTGCGCAGCGCGGCCGGCGCCGGTCTGGCTTGCGCAGGAGCCTTTTGCAGATAGGTGTGCAGCCAGGTGGCCAGCACGTCGATGTCCTGGTCGTCGGCCAGGCGCAGGTTCTCGACCACGCCCTGCATCGGCCCGCCGGCCACCGCATGGCCTGGCGCGATGCCGGTGCGCAGGTAGGCCGCCAGGTGCGCCCGCGTCCACGGCAGCGGCGACGGCGAGTGACCATTCAGCGCCGGCACGTACCAGCCTTCGGCTTCGCCGCCGTCCAGATAGCGGCGCTGGTCGGTGCCGCCCAGGCGGGTGCGCGGTGTATGGCAGGCGCCGCAATGCGACAGCGCATCGGCAATGTAGGCGCCTCTATTCCACGCCGGGCTTTGCTGCGGGTCCGGCTGCCACGTCGCCTGGTCCAGGTACAGCAGGTTCCAGAACGCCACCAGCGGACGGAAACCGAAGGGAAGGCGCATGTCGTTCGGCCGCGCCGGGGCGTCCAGCGGCGTGCGCGTCATGAACCAGGCGTACAGCGCGTGGATGTCGTCCTGCCGCAGGCGCGTGTAATGATCGTAGGGGAAGGCCGGATACAGCAGGTGGCCGTCGCGCGACACGCCGGCGCGCAGCGCGCGGGTGAAGGCTTCTTCGCTCCACTGGCCGATGCCGCTCTGCGCATCCGGCGTGATGTTGGTGCTGTAGACGGTGCCGAAGGGCGTCGCCAGCGCCAAGCCGCCGGCATAGGGCCGGGCCGGATCGGCGGTATGGCAGGCCGCGCAGGTGCCGAGGGCCGCCAGGCGTGCGCCCTTCTGCACAGTCGCCGCGTCGAAGGACGGCGCGCGCTGCTGCGGCGCAAGTGCCGGCCGCCACATCAGTGCAAAGGCGCCCGCCGCCAGTACGAATGCAAGCAGGAGGATGAACGTAAAGACCGGCCGCCGCCGCGGCCGCTTACTGCGCGGGTGCTGCTCCATGCCTGCTCCAGTCGCCGGGAATGGCAGGATGGTGCGCCCGGCCGCTGCCGCGGTCGGTACGCTGGAGCACATAGAAACGCCGGTTCAGCGGCGCGGACCGAGGCCTTGCAGGGCTTTCAGCACGTCCTGGTGCGCGGCCGTCCAGCCGGATTGCAGCAGCAGCGGCGCGCACTGGGCACAGGGTTCGAAGGGATTGCAGGCATGGTCGATCTCGACATAGCGGCTGCCCGTCACCAGCTTGGCGGCGCGGGCATCGACACGGCCGGCCGGGGCCTTGGCGTCTGGCGCGCCGGCAGCGTCGCCGTCTTTGGGCAGCCAGCGCTCGAAGGGCTCGAGCGCCACGCCGTTCGGCACATACCAGCGCTTGCGGGTGGGATTCCAGCGAGCACCGAGTTCGCGGGCCTGGTCTTTTTCCGCGTAGGGCACATTCAGAAACGTCATGCCGCCATCATACCATTTGCGGCCCGCATTCCAGCCCTACCCCAGCCGCGCCAGCACGTCCTCCAGGTCTTCCAGCCGGTAGGGCTTGGCGACCACCCAGAACGGAAAGCCGACCGCGTCGCGCTCGGGCGCGCCATAGCCGGAGGCAAAGGCCACCTTCAGCGCCGGCTGGGCCGCCACCGCCATGCGCGCCAGGTCGACGCCGGACTGCCCGGCGAGGTCGATGTCGGTGAACAGCAGGTCGAAGCCGCTTTCCTTCAGCAAGGCCATGGCCGCATCCAGCGTCGCTGCACCGCTTGCGGCATGGCCCAGCGCGTCGAACAGGCTGCAGGTCATCTTCATCAGGTCCGGATTGTCTTCCGCCACCAGGATGCGGCGCGCCACCGCCGCCGGCTCGACGCTGCCGGGTTCGGGGGCCGCCGGGATGCTGCGGTTGGCCAGCAGGTGGCGGATCTTGCGCGCCAGCTGGTCGCGGCCATATGGCTTGGACAGCAGCTCGACGCCAGGATCCAGGCGCCCGCCGTGCACGATCGCGTTCTGCGTGTAGCCCGAGGTGAACAGCACCACCAGTCCCGGCAGCATTTCCTTGGCCTGGCGCGCCAGCTCGGGACTGCGCAGCGGGCCCGGCATGACGACGTCGGTGAACAGCAGGTCGATCGGCATGCCGCTCTTGACGATGCTGAGCGCGGCGGCGGCGTTATCGGCCTTCAGCACGCGGTAGCCGAGGCTGCCCAGCATCTCGACCACGGTGCGCTGCACGGCCGGATCGTCCTCGACCACCAGCACGGTCTCGGTGCCGCCTTCGACCGGGCCGCCCGTCAGGCGCGTGGCGAGGTTCTCTGCCTCATGGCTGCGCGGGAAGTACATCTTGACCGTGGTGCCGTGACCGACTTCCGAATAGATGCGGAAATGGCCGCCGGTCTGCTTGACGAAGCCGTAGGCCATCGACAGGCCCAGGCCCGTGCCCACGCCTTCCGGCTTGGTGGTGAAGAAGGGTTCGCAGGCGCGCTCCAGCACTTCCTTGCTCATGCCGCTGCCGGTATCCGACACCGCGATCAGCACGTACTGGCCCGGCTTAATGTCCGGTTCGGCGGCCACGTAGGAATCGTCGAGCAGCGCGTTGCCGATCTCGATCGTCAGGCGGCCGCCACCCGGCATCGCGTCGCGCGCATTGATCGCCAGGTTGAGGATCACGTTCTCGAGCTGGTTCGGGTCGACCACCGTGTTCCACAGGCCGCCGCCGCGCACGGTCTCGATCTGGATGGTTTCGCCGAGCGCGCGCCGCAGCAGGTCGTCCATCTCGCCGACGATGCGGCTCGGATTCACGACTACCGGCTGCAGTGGCTGGCGCCGCGCGAAGGCCAGCAGCTGCGAGGACAGCTTGCCGCCGCGCTCGACCGCCTGCAGGGCCGTCTCCAGCAGCTGGCGTGCGTCGCCATCCGGCTGGCGGCGCTGCAGCAGCTCGAGGTTGCCGCCGACCACCTGCAGGATGTTGTTGAAGTCGTGGGCCACGCCGCCGGTCAGCTTGCCGATCGCTTCCAGCTTCTGCGAACGCTGCAGCGCATGCTGGGCTGCCGACAGTTCTTCGGTGCGTGCGCTGACCAGCGATTCGAGTTCCAGCTGGTGGCGCGCCAGTTCGTCCTGCGCCTGCTTCTGCTCGCTGACGTCGCTGCCCTGCACGAAGATGCCGATCACCGCGCCCATCGGATCCAGCACCGGCTGGTAGATGAAGTCGAGGTGGCGCGTGGCAGGGGTGCCGTCCGGGCCGCTGAGCAGTTCGACCGGCACCGCGCGGCCGATGAAGGCGCGCCCGCTGCGGTAGACATCGTCGAGCAGGTCGGTAAAGCCCTGGGCCGCCACTTCCGGCAAGGCCTCGCGGATGGTCTTGCCGATCAGTTCGCGGCCGCCTGTCAGCTGGCGGTAGGCCGCATTCGCCAGTTCGAACACGTGCTCGGTCCCGCGCAGCACGCAGATGAAGCCCGGCGCCTGCTCGAACAGGCGCTGCAGGTGCATCTTGTCGCCCTGCAGTTCGTTGGCCAGCTTGAGCGCCGCATGGGCTTCGGACAGGGCCGCGGTGCGCTGCTCGACCATGCGCTCCAGCTCTTCCTGCTTGCGGCGCAAGCTTTCTTCGGCGCGCACGCGCTCGGTGACGTCGCTGCCCTGCGAGAAGATGCCGACCACGGCCCCGGTCTCGTCGACGATGGGCTGGTAGACGAAGTCGATGTAGCGCATCACCGCCTGGCCGCCGGCGGCCGGAATCACGCCCAGCGGCAGCGCGGTGCCGACGAAAGCCTGGCCGCTCGCGAACACCTGGTCGAGCAGCTCGAAGAACTGCTGGCCTTCCAGCTCCGGCAAGGCTTCGCGCACCGGCTTGCCGATGATGTCCTTGAAGCCGGCCAGGCGGTGGTGGGCATGGTTCTGCAGCTCATACACATGCTGCGGCCCGCGGAAGAAGCAGACGAAGCCCGGCGCCTGCTCGAATAGCCGCAGCAGCTCGCGGTAGGGCCGGCTGATCTTGGCCTGTTCGAGTGCGGACTCGGTGGCGAGTGTGGGCGTATGGACAGGCAGCGGTAGATTCATATGAGCGCGGAATGCAAAACGGATATCCGGCCCATGTTACCTTTTTAAGGCTGTCGAGACAACCAGCTCAACGCTGCATGCCCCAGCGCCGCACCGTCATCCGCTCGACGGCGTCGAACACGATGTGCTCGAACAGCAGGCCGATCAAGATCACCGTCGCCAGGCCGGCAAAGACCTTGTCGGTGAACAGTTCGTTACGGCTCTGGAAGATGTACCAGCCCAGGCCGCCCTTGCCCGAGGTCGTGCCGAACACCAGTTCCGCCGCGATCAGGGTGCGCCAGGCGAAGGCCCAGCCGATCTTCAAACCGGACAGGATGGCCGGCAGCGCCGCCGGCACCAGGATCTGGGTCACCATGCGCAGACCGCCCAAGCCGTAATTACGTCCGGCCATGCGCAGCGTGTCCGGCACTGCACGAAAACCCGCGTAGGCGTTGAGGGCCAGCGGCCACATCACCGAATGCACCAGCACGAACACCAGGCTGCCCTTGCCGAGCCCGAACCACAGCAGGGCCACCGGCAGCAGCGCGATCGCCGGCAGCGGATTGAACATGGCGGTCAGCAGCTCCAGCAAGTCGCGCCCGAGCCGGCTGGACATCGCCAGCGTCGTCAGCAGGAACGCGCCCAGCGCCCCGGCCAGGTAACCCTGCAGCAGCACCGCCAGCGACACGCCGACGTAGCGCGGCAGCTCGCCGGACGCGACGCCGTCCACGAAGGCGCGCGCGGTCTGCAGGAAGCTGGGCAGCAGCAGGTCGTTGTTGGCGGCGCGGGCCGCCCACTCCCACAGCGCCGCCAGCACCAGCAGCAGGATGCCTTTACGCAGCCAGTTCGGCAGCCAGCCCGGCACACGCGCGCCCTTTGCCCGCACGCTCGGCGCCTGCGCAGGTTCGAAGGGCTGCAGCGGCAGCTCGTACTCGGCCCGCAGCACCGGATCGATACGCGCGCTCATGCGTGCACCGCCACTGCCGCCGGCGCTTGGGGCAAGCCCGCGGGCGCCGATGGCGGCTCGTCGCCGAACAGCAGGCGATGGATGCGCTGGGCCGCGGCCTGGAAGTCCTCGCTGCCGCTGCTGGCCAGGCTGAACTGGTGGCTGTTGATCTCGGCCCGGACCCGGCCCGGATGCGGCGACAGCAGCAGGATACGGTTGCCGACCACCAGCGCTTCCTCGATCGAGTGGGTCACGAACAGCATCGTGAAGCCCACCTCTTCCCACAGCGCCTGCAGCTCTTCCTGCATGCGCCGGCGCGTGAGCGCATCCAGCGCCGCGAAGGGTTCGTCCATCAGCAGGATGTCCGGCTGCATGGCCAGCGCCCGCGCAATCGCCACGCGTGCTTTCATGCCGCCGGACAGGGTGTGCGGATAGGCGTCGGCAAAGCGCGCCAGGCCGACCTTGTCGAGCCAGTGCAGCGCGCGCGTCTCGGCTTCCTTGCGTTTGACGCCATTGGCGAGCAGCGGGAACATCACGTTCTGCCTGACGGTCTTCCAGGGCGGCAGCTGGTCGAATTCCTGGAACACGACGATGCGGTCCGGCCCGGGCTTGAGGATACGCCGGCCGCGCAGCAGCAACCCGCCGCTGTTTGGCTGAACAAAGCCGCCGATCGCTTTCAGCAGGGTCGACTTGCCGCAGCCGGAGGGACCGAGCAGCACGAAGCGGTCGCCTTCGTACACGTCGAAGCTGACTTCGTGGGTGGCGCGCACCGTGCCTGCGCCGGAGGCGTAATCGATGCTGACATCGTGCGCGCGCAGCAGCGGCGCCGGCAGCGGCGACGCCGAGAGCGCCGCCTGGAATGGGAATACGTTCATGCGCCCTCCTCCTCAGCTGCCCGCGCCGAGCGCCGGGTGCTCGAAGAAGTAATCGCGCCACGACGCCGGCTGGTTCTTGATCGCGCCCGCCTGGAACAGGAACTGCGCCAGGCCCAGCGTATTCTGCGGCGCCACCTTGAACTGGATCTGCGGATTCTTGATGACCCTCAGCAGGAAGGCACGGTCGGTTTTCGCTTTCGTCACGCGCAGGTAGGCGTCGGCGGCAAGTTCCGGATCGGCCGTGATCAGCTGGGCCGCTTCGTTGAGCGCATCGACGAAGGCGCGGTAGGTCTTCGGGTTCTCCTTCACCCACTTCTCGGTGGCGTAGAGCACGGTCGCGGAGTTCGGCCCGCCCAGCACGTCATACGAGTTGAGGACGATGTGGGCCTTCGGATTGCCGGCCAGTTCCTGGTCCTGGAAAGGCGGGTTCCCGAAGTGGCCGTTCAGCTCCGTCTGGCCCGCGATCAGGGCCGCGGTGGCGTCCGGGTGCGGCACCGACTGCGTCAGGCGGTCCAGGCGCGTGTACTGGGCCGTGCCCCACTGCTTGGCTGCCGCCATCTGCAGGATGCGCGCCTGCACCGAGACCGTCACCGCCGGCAGCGCGATCCTGTCCTTGTCGCTGAAGTCGGCGATGGTCTTGACGTTCGGGTTGGTGCTGACCAGGTAATAGGGGAAGTTGCCGAGCGAGGCGATCCCCCTGACGTTCTGGCGGCCGTGGGTACGGTCCCAGATCGTCAGCAAGGGGCCGACGCCGGCGCCGGCCACGTCGATGGAGCCGGACAGCAGCGCATCGTTGGCGGCATTCCCGCCCGACAGCTGCACGTACTCGACCTTGACCGGCACGCCCTGCTTCTGGCCGTGCTTCTCGATCAGCTTCTGGTCCTGGGCCACGTTCAGCAGCAGGTAGACGAGGCCGAACTGCTGGGCGATGCGGAGCTGGCCCTCGGCATGGGCGGCGGATGTGGCGGCAAAAGCCAGTGTCAGGCCGGCGGCGATGGAGCGGAACGGGATGCGCATGGTGGTCTTCTTTTTCAGGTAAAGCAGGTTCAGAACGGGACGTCGCCTTCGATCGTCGTGCGGTACAGCTTGCGGCGCTGATCTTCGGGGCAGCCGGCCGCCAGGTGCATCAGCGAGCGGTTATCCCAGAACACCATGTCCTGCGGCTGCCAACGGTGGCGGTAGATGTGTTCGGCCCGGGTGCCGTGGTCGAACAGTTCGTCCAGCAGTGCGCGCGATTCGTCTTCCGGCAGGCCGACGATGCGGGTCGTGAAGTGCTCGCTGACGAACAGCGCCTTGCGCCCGGTCTCGGGATGGGTGCGCACGACCGGGTGCACGACCGGTTTCACTTCGTCGATCTGGGCCTGGGTCAGCGCGGGCCGCCAGGGATTGCGCTTGCGCAGGTCTTCGTAGCGGGCCAGGTAGCTGTGCTCGGCCTTCAGACCTTCGATGGCGCGCTTCAGCGCCGCAGGCAGGCTGTCCCAGGCCGTGTGTTGGTTGGCGAACAGGGTGTCGCCCCCAATCGCCGGCAGCTCCTGCGCGTGCAGCATCGAACCGAGGCTGGGCGTTTCCTTGTACGAGAGATCCGAATGCCAGAAGTGGCCGGCGTCGCCCAGGCCGATCGGCTGGCCGTTCTCGCGGATGTTCGAGATGATCAGCACCTCCGGATCGGAGGCTAGCTGGAACTGGCGCAGCACGTGGATCTGCAGCGGCCCGAAACGGCGGCTGAAGGCGACCTGCTGGGCGGGCGTGATGTGCTGGTCGCGGAACACCAGCACGTGATGGTCGAGGTGGGCGCGGTGCAGGCGCGCGAAGTCCTCATCGGACACGGGCCGCGACAGGTCGAGGCCCAGGACTTCGGCGCCCAGCGGCGCATCGAAAGCCTTGATGGCGAACTGCTGGCGGGATGGCGTATTGACGCGGTGCGTTTCCTGGAGGACGGCGGACATGGGCCCTTCCGGTTGAGTCGAGATGCGCCCAGCTTATGCCCGCTCACTTGCCGGAACAACGAAGCTTTTCGAGGAAGTAAATACGAAATTTGCTGCGCCGTAGCATGCGACAGAATGTTCAATATTTTGCTAAGGTGTCAACCACAACTTAACAAGGGGAGCGATATGCAAGCCCAAATCCAAGCAACCCGCCGGTTCAGCATCCTATCGGCGATTTTCGATGTGCTCGACCCGATACCTTTCGGTTTCTTCGTGGGCGCGCTCATCTTCGACATCCTGTACGCCAACACCTATACCATCCTGTGGGTCAAGGCGGCGGCATGGCTCATCAGCATCGGCCTGGTGTTCGCCATCATCCCGCAGCTCATCAACCTGGGCCGCACCTGGTTCGGCAAGCAGCGCGTCCGTACGCGCAACCTGGCCCTGAACTTCTGGCTCAACGTGGTCGCGATCGTCGCCGCCCTGCTGAACGCCTTCGTGCACAGCCGCGACGCCTACGGCACCATGCCCGCCGGCGTCTGGCTGTCGGTGTTGACCGTGCTGGCGATGGTGCTCGGCCGGATTCTGCTGGCCGGGGATACAGTCACTTACAAGGAATACAATCATGGACAAGCTTAAACGCGGATGGCCGCTGACGCTGGGCATCGCCGCCGGCGTGAGCTTGCTTCTTTCTGCCTGCGGCGAGAAAGCCCAGGTCAACATCTCCCAGCAGCTGGGCGGCAATCCGGTGATGCCCAAGCCGCAGGACTTCCTGGTCCCGCCGATGCAGGTGCCGGACGGTGTCGGCTGGAAGGGCGACGCCAGGCCGCAGGTTATCGCCGGCCTGCAGATCGAAAAGATCGCGTCCGGCCTCAAGCATCCGCGTTCGCTGCTGACGCTGCCGAACGGCGACGTGCTGGTGGTCGAAGCCAACGGTCCTGGCGAGGAAGCCGTCACCACGCCGAAACAGGTCATCGCCGGTAAGGTCAAGAACAACTCCGGCAAGGGCGGCAAGGGCGGCAACCGCGTGACCCTGCTGCGCCGCAAGCCCGGCGCCAGCGGCGAGTGGGAACAGCACGTCTATATCGAAAACCTGCACTCGCCCTTCGGCATCCAGCTTGTCGGCGATACGCTATACGTCGCCAACACCGGCAACATCATGAAGTACCGCTACGTGCCGGGCGAAACCAAGATGTCGGATCCGGGCGTGGAGTTGGGCGACCTGCCCAGCACCGTCAACCACCACTGGACCAAGGCGATGGTGGCGAGCGCCGACGGCAAGCACCTGTACGTGGGCAGCGGCTCGAACAGCAACATCACGGAAAACGGCCTGGAAGTGGAATACCGCCGCGCCGCCGTGCTGGAAGTCGACGCCGCCACCGGCGCCAGCCGCGTGTTCGCCTCGGGCATCCGCAACCCGACCGGCCTGCAGTTCGAGCCGACGTCCGGCAAGCTCTGGGCCATCGCCAACGAGCGCGACGAGATCGGCGCCGACCTGGTCCCGGATTACCTGACCTCGGTGCAGGAAAAAGGCTTCTACGGCTGGCCTTACAGCTACTACGGCCAGCACGTCGACCGCCGCGTCCAGCCGCAGCGCCCGGACCTGGTGGCGAAAGCCATCAAGCCGGACTACGCGCTGGGTGCGCACGTCGCGGCGCTGGGCCTGTGGTTCTATACCGGGAACCTGCTGCCGCAGTACAAGGGCGGCGCCTTCGTCGCGGAGCACGGCAGCTGGGACCGCACGCCGCTGTCCGGCTACCAGGTCGTGTACGTGCCCTTCGCGAACGGCATGCCGAGCGGCCCGGCCCAGCCGGTCGTGACCGGCTTCCACTCGGCCGACGAGAAGCAGCTGTTCGGCGCGCCAGTCGGTCTGGCGCAGGATGCGGATGGGGCGCTGTTGATTGCCGATGACGTGGGCAACGTCGTCTGGCGCGTCACGAAGCGTTAAACCGTAGGGTGGGCACCCTGTGCCCACGCATGACGTTCGTGTAATGGCGGCGCCGAACGTGGGCACTGGGTGCCCACCCTACGCGCTTAGCCGGCTTTGCGCGCCGCCGGGGCCTGCGCCAGCCGCACCTGATCGCCATCAGCCAAGCCATCCGGCGGACTGTCGATAATGCGGTCCGCCTTCGTCACCCCATCCCCCAACTGAATCACGTTGCCGAGATCGCGCGCGATCGTCACCTTCCGCAAGCGCACGCGGTTGCCGGCATCGAGCACCGCGACCTGGGCGCCGTTGCGACCCATGATCAGCGCACCCGGCGGAATCGCCACGGCATTATCGGCGATCGCCGCACCGTCGAACTGCACGGTCGCAAACGCCCCGGGCAGCAGCTCACCCTTCGGATTCTCCACCGCCAGCTGGACCAGCATGGTGCCGCTGCCCGCATTGATGGCCTGGGCCAGCGACTGCACCTTGGCCTGGTAGCTCACGCCCGGCCGTTCCGGCACGCTCACCCGCGCCGTACTGCCCGGATGGATCTGCGCCACCTGGCGCTGCGGCACCTGCACGTACACGCGCAGGCGGTGCAGGTCCGACACCACGAACAGTTCGCTGCCCGCGGCACCGCCCGAACCCGCATTGACCAGCGCGCCGACATCGGTATTGCGCGCCGTGACCACGCCGTCGAAAGGCGCAACCAGCTGGGTGTAGCGCTTCAGCGCCTGCTGGCGTTCGACGCTGGCCTGCAGGGCCGCCGCGTTCGACTGCTTGGAGATGAAGTCGCCCTGCTTCTCGTCGGCTTCCTGCTTCGACACCGCGTTCTGCGCCACCAGCGACTGCCAGCGCTTGGCGGTGCTCTCGGCCAGCGACAGGCTGCTGCGCGCGACCGCCAGCTGGGCCTGGGCCTGGCGCAGGTCCTGGTCGAGGTCCGGCGTCTCGATCACGGCCAGCACCTGGCCGGCTTTCACCGGCGCGCCAATATCCACGTTCCACGCCTTCAGGTAGCCCGACACGCGCGCGTAGATGGGGGCGCGCGACCAGGCTTCGATGCGGGCCGGCAGTTCCATCGGCGCGCCGGCGACATCCTTCATCGCCACCAGGCTCACCGTCGGCACCGCGTGGTCGGCCGCCGTTTCCTTCAGCTGCTCGGCCTGGGTGTGGCGGGTGGCGAGGCCGCCGGCCACCACGGCGCCGGCCACGGCCAGCGCGATCGCGGCGATCACCAGCGGGCGTTTCGAATTCTGGGCTTGTTTAGCTTGCATGGACAGGGACTCCGGATGGGGGTGGCAGGCCTGCGTCCAGCGCGCGCTTGTGGCGGCGTCCGTGGACCAGGCTGAAAACGACGGGAACGAAGACCAGGGTGGCGATGGTCGAGAAGACCAGGCCGCCGATCACGGCGCGGCCCAGCGGCGCATTCTGCTCGCCGCCCTCGCCGAGGCCCAGCGCCATCGGCAGCATGCCGATCACCATGGCCAGGGCCGTCATCAGGACCGGGCGGAAGCGCACGTAGCCGGCTTCCAGCGCGGCCGCGGCGGCATCGCCGAGTTCTTCGAGCCGCTCGCGGGCGAAGCTGATGACGAGAACACTGTTGGCGGTGGCCACGCCCATGCACATGATCGCGCCGGTCAGCGCCGGCACCGACAGCGTGGTGTGGGTCGCGAACAGCATCCACACGATGCCGGCCAATGCTGCCGGCAGCGCCGAGACGATCACCGCCGGATCTAGCCAGGACTGGAAGTTGACCACGATGAGCAGGTAGATCAGGCCGACCGCACCCAGCAGGCCGAACAGCAGTCCCGAGAAGGCGCGCTCCATGGTGCGCACCTGGCCCAGCATCTCGACGGTCGCGCCTTTCGGCACATCGGCCTTTGTGTCGTCCAGCACCTTGCGGATGTCGGCGGCGACGGCGCCGAGGTCGCGGCCCTGGGTGGTGGCGTGGATCTGCACCATCGGCGCGACGTCGTATTGGCTGACCACCGCATTGCCGCTGCCGCGCTCGAAGCGGGCGATGCCGCCGAGCGTGGCCGCATTGGCGTTGCTGCCGTTGCCGACCGGGAGATTGGCCAGCGCCGACAGCGAATCCAGTTGCGCCTGCGGGGTCTGCATCACGATCGGATAAGTCACGCCGGTGGCCGGGTTCAGCCAGTAGGTCGGCGCCACCTGGCTGGAACCGGCCAGGTTGACCACCATGCTGTTGGTGACGTCGCGCGTGGTCAGGCCGAGCAGCTGGGCCTGGGTCCGGTCGACGTCGACCTTGAACACCGGCGCGCGGTTCGACTGCTGGATGCGGGCATCGGCCACGCCGGGGATCGCGCGCACGCGCTTGAGCAGCTTTTGCGCATAGCCGAAGTTGGCGTCGATGTTACGGCCGCGCACCTGCACGTCGATCGGCGCCGGCGAACCGAAATTCAGGATCTGGCTGACGATGTCGGCCGGCGGGAAGGAGAAGGTCGTGTCCGGGAATTCGCGCGGCAGCACCTCGCGCAACTTGGCCACGTAGTCCGCGGTCGGCGCATGCTCCTCGCCCAGCGCGATCTGGAAGTCGCCGTCCTGGGTGCCCATGGTCCCGGTGTTGTTGTAGGTGAGGTTGATGCTCGACGAGGGCATGCCGATGTTGTCGACCATGGTCACGATCTCGTGGGCCGGGATCACCTTGCGGATCGCGCCTTCGATCTGGGCGAAGCGCTTGGCCGTCTCCTCGACGCGGGTGCCGACTGGGACGCGCGCGTGGATCAGCACCTGGCCCGAATCGACCGCCGGAAAGAAGTTACTGCCCAGGAAAGGCACCAGCAGGAAGGACAGCGCCACCACGGCGATGAAGCCGATCAGGAAGGGACGGCGGTGCTGGATCGAATGCTCGAGGATGCCCTTGTAGCGGTGGCGGATGCCCTCGAAGCGGGCCTCGAAGCCGCGCTGGAAGCGCTGAAACGCGTTGCTCGGCTTGTGCGCGTGTTCTTCGCGGGGGTCGTGCGCGCGCAGCAGCCAGTTGGCCATGGTCGGCACCAAGGTGCGCGAGAGGATGAAGGAACACACCAGCGCGAAGATCACGGCCTTCGCCATCGGCACGAACAGGAAGCCGGCCACGCCCTGCAGGAAGAACATCGGGATGAACACGATGCAGATGCACAGCAGGGAGACCAGCGCCGGCGCCACGATCTGCTGGGCGCCGTCCATGATCGCCGGCTCGACCGCCTTGCCCTGCTCCAGGTGCCAGTTGATGTTCTCGATGGTGACGGTAGCATCGTCGACCAGGATGCCGACCGCCAGCGCCAGGCCGCCCAGCGTCATCAGGTTCAGCGTCTCGCCGGTCGCCGCCAGCGCAATGATGGAGCCGAGGATGGACAGCGGGATCGACACCGCGATGATCACGGTCGAGCGCCAGCTGCCCAGGAACAGCAGGATCATCACACTGGTGAGCGCCGCGGCGATCGCGCCTTCCATCGCCACACCCTTGATCGCGGCGCGCACGAACACCGACTGGTCGTTGATCGGCACCACCTTCAGCGCTTCCGGCAGGCTGTCTTTCATGGCATCCAGCTTGGCGCGCACGCCGTCGACAATGGCCAGCGTGGAGGCCGAGCCGTTCTTCAGCACCGACATCAGCACCGAGCGGCCGCCGTCGACGTGCACGATGTTGGTCTGCGGCGCATTGCCGTCGTGGACGTCGGCGACGTCGCCCAGATAGATGGTCGTGCCGCCCACCACCTTGACCGGCAGCCGCGCCAGGTCTTCGATGGCCGAGGGTGCGTTGTTCAGCTGGATCGTGTATTCGAGAGCGTCGATCTTCTGGTTGCCGACCGGGGTCAGCACGTTCTGCGCCGCCAGCGCATTGGCGATGTCCTGGGCCGACAGGCCGCGCGCCTGCAGGGCATCCGGCTTGACGTCGATCTGCACCTGGCGCTGCTTGCCGCCGTAAGGCAGCGGGATCGCCGCGCCGGGCACCGTCACCAGCGGGGTGCGGATCGTGTTCAGGCCGAGGTCGAACAACTGCTGCTCCGACAAGCCCTTGCCGGACAGTGCCAGCTGCAGGATCGGCACCGTGGCGGCGTTGTAGTTGATGACCAGCGGCGGCGTGATCCCGGCCGGCATCTGGCGCGCCGCCGATTGCGCGATCGCCGTCACTTGCGCGTTGGCGACCGCGATGTCGACGCCCGGCTGGAAGAAGATCTTCACTACGCTGACGCCCGCATAGGTGTTGGCCTCGATGTGCTCGATGTCGTTGACGGTGGTGGTCAGCGAGCGCTGGAACAGGGTCGAGACGCGTCCCGTCATCTGGTCCGCCGGCAGGCCGGTGTACTGCCAGGCCACCGCGATCACCGGCATTTTGATGTCCGGGAAGATGTCGGTGGGCGTGCGCATCGCGGCCAGCGGGCCGATGATGAGCAGGGTGAGCGCCAGCACGACGAAGGTGTAGGGCCGTTTGAGTGCGACGCGGACGAGGCCTAGCAGCATGGAGTACTCCGAACAGGGGCAAGGCGGCGGCATGCTGGCGTCAAACTGCCGTCATCTTCCTGTAATGACAGCCCATCTGCCGCGAAGCCGAGGTGCAAACCCGATAATATGCGCGAAAACGCGCAGGCTGGCTAGAGGCTGCGGTCTGCAAAGGCTGATGAATTTTGCGCAGCAATACGCGGCCGGGCGGCAGTGTCAATACGAATGACACGGCATGGCGCCATGCTGGCGGCCGCCATGTCACAGTCGTATTTAGTCGCTGACATTGATCCTGGACTGCCTGAGCGGGCCGGTGACAATCACCCCTCTCCGCATCGTCCATCCAGTGATCGGCAACACGATCGCAAACAGCGTGCTTACCCACTGCCCGGTCCAAAGCTGTGACGTCAGCTCGGCCTTTTCAGGATGCTTTGCATAATAGGCAATTTGTACCCAAATCCATAGAAGAACGCCCAGAACGATAAGGCTGTTCGCCAGAATTCGGTTCGTGGTCCTACTAAACTGATGCGTAATGCGGCTGTGATCCATCGGATTGGCTATGTCTTGAATCTCAGCCGCCCTCAAAACTCGCCGTCCACCACCACCCTATCCCGCCCACCCCGCTTGGCCGCATATAGCGCCTTGTCCGCCGCCTCGATCAGCGCCTTGGCATCCTCCAGCCGCCCCTTCTCCAAACTGGCCACGCCGATGCTCAGGGTCACGCGAGGATGCACGGCGGTCGGCGCATGCTGCAGGTTCAGCGAAGCCACATATTCGCGGATCGATTCCGCCAGCCGCCGCGCCTGCACGGCATCGGTGTCCGGCAGGATGGCGGCGAACTCCTCGCCGCCGTAGCGCGCGGCGACGTCGGCCGGGCGCTTGAGGCGAGAAGCCAGCGCCTGCGCCACCGCCGTCAGGCAGCCGTCGCCGGCCTGGTGGCCGAAGTGGTCGTTGTAGGCCTTGAAGGAGTCGATGTCGGTCAGCAGCAGCGACAGCGAACCGCCCAGGCGCTGGACGCGGCGCAGTTCGCGGTCCAGCGCGACGTCGAAGTAGCGGCGGTTGGCGATGCCGGTCAGGCCGTCGACGTAGGAACGGGCGCGCAGGGATTCGGCGTGATCGAGCAGGCGCTTCTCACGCTCGACCGTGCCGCTGACGTCGCGGATCTCGATCAGACAGAAGGTTTCGCCGTCTTCGCGGAAGGGAGAGACGGTGACGGCCTGTTCGATCAGCGGGCCGTCGAAGCTGCCGGCGGCGCGCAACGGAAAGGGGCTGCGGTTCTCCGATTGCGGGATCGCGGTGACAAGGTCCTCGGCCAGCGCAGCCAGCACCGCCGCCTCCACGCGCGAACCGCGCAGCGTGGGGAAAACCTCGAACAGCGGATATCCCGTCACGCGGCCGGCGGCGCGGCCGCAGCGCGGCGTCAGCCAGCTGTTCCACAGGACGATGTGCTGGGCGGCGTCGACCACGATGACGCCGCCGTTGACGAGGTTCAGGACGCGCGAGGCGATGGCGGGGGCGGCGCCGGATGGGGCGCCGCCGGCTTCTGGCTTGGAAGTGATCACTTGGCAGTTCGGAAACAAATCGACTGCCGGATGATACCGGAACTCAGGGGTGCAGAACAGCTCGCAGGGTCTTCGACAGGTCTTCGGCCGAGTACTTGGCGACGTAGGCGTCAGCGCCTACCTTTTTGACGTGTTCTTCGTTCGTCGTGCCCGACAGCGAGGAGTGGATTACCACCGGCAGGTTCGAGAAACGCTGCTGGGTCTTGATCTTGCGGGTCAGCGTGAAGCCGTCCATTTCCGGCATCTCGAGGTCGGTCAGCACCGCGGCGACGCGGTCGTGCACAGTCTTGCCCTCGGCTTCGGCGGCGGCGGCGATGGCGTTCAGCTGCTCCCAGCATTCCTTGCCGCTCTTGGTCATGATGAAAGGCAGGCCCATCGCGTCCAGGCCCTGCTCGATCAGCGCGCGCGCGACCACGGAATCGTCTGCTGCCAGCACCACGGAACCCGGCTTGATGACGATCTTGCTGCCGACCGCCTGTGCGACCAGCTTCTCTTCATCGTCCTTGGGCGGATTCAGGTCGCGCAGGATGGTCTCCACGTCCAACACCTGGGCCAGGCGGGACGGCTGGCCGTCCTGGGGCTCGAGGCGGGCGATGCTGGTGACCATGCCGCTGCCGGCGCTGCGCTCGGCCGACATCACCTGGCTCCAGTCCAGGCGTACGATCTCTTCCACGCTCTCGACCGCGAAGGCCTGGGTGGTGCGGGCGAATTCGGTGACCAGCATGATGTTCAGGCCGGTAACCGGCTTGACGCCGGCAATGCCCGGCAGGTCCAGCACCTGGATGATCTGGCCGCGCAGGTTGACCACGCCCAGCACGTGCTTCGGCGCGCCGGCGATCGCTGTGATCTCCGGCATCGCGACGATCTCGCGAATCTTGAACACGTTAATGCCGAACAGCTCGCTGTGCTGGCCGTTGTCGTCGCCGCCGAGGCGGAAAAGTAAAAGCTCGAATTTATTGGTGCCGGTGAGGTTGCTGCGCTCGTCGACTTCCTGCTGAACCGATTTCATGTCTCGTCCCGAAAAAAATTGTGATGCCGCCGGGAAACGATTTTAGAGGCGAACATTGCGCCTGTGTCGTTACAGCGCAAAAACTTGCTCAATTTCATCACTTTCTGTTCCAAAAAACCACGGATTCTCACAAACCCCTTGGCTCCCCGCCTGCGCGGGGACGACGTTAGTGGCTGATTGACAAGGCCAGGGTTTCCTTTACTTCTTCCATCACCACATAAGACTTGGACTGGGCCGAATCGGCCAGGTGCAGGATCTCGCCGAGCAGGCGCCGGTACTCGGACATCTCGGGGATGCGCGCCTTGATCAGGTAGTCGAAATCACCCGACACCAAGTGGCACTCCATGACTTCCGGGATGCCGAGCATGGCGCGGCGGAAGCGCTCGAAGGCCTTCTCGGACTTCTGCAGCAGCGTGATCTCGACGAAGACCAGGATCTGCAGGCCCATCGCCTGCGGATTCACGCGCGCGTAATAGCCGGCGATGACGCCGTCGCGCTCCATGCGCTTGACCCGTTCGATGCAGGGCGTCAGCGACAGCCCTACCCGCTCCGCCAGGTCCTTCATCACGATGCGGCCGTCGTTCTGCAAAATGGAGAGGATGTGAAGGTCGATCTTGTCGAGCACCCGGCTCGATTCTTTTTGCACGCGCATGAAGTTTCACCAAATCTGAAAGTAAATATAGGAACTAATTCGCCTATATCAGATATAAGATAGCAATATTTTCTAATTCATCCAATCTATTTTTAGAGAGCATTATGCGAGTCATCGTACTGGGAAGCGGCGTGGTCGGCGTGTCGACCGCTTATTATCTGGCGAGGGCCGGTCATGAGGTCACCGTGATCGACCGTCAATCCGCTGCGGGGCTGGAAACCAGCTTCGCCAACGCCGGCCAGATCTCCCCGGGCTATGCCTCGCCCTGGGCCGCGCCCGGTATCCCGATGAAGGCCGTCAAGTGGCTGTTCCAGCGCCACGCGCCGCTGGCGATCCGCCCCGACGGCTCGCTGTTCCAGCTGCAGTGGATGTGGGAGATGTACAAGAACTGCGACGCCGACCGCTACGCCGTCAACAAGGAACGCATGGTGCGCCTGGCCGAATACAGCCGCGACTGCATCCGCGCGCTGCGCAATGACACCGGCATCGACTACGAAGGCCGCCAGCAGGGCACCCTGCAGCTGTTCCGCACCCAGGCACAGTTCGACGGCGCCGCCAAGGATATCGAAGTGCTGCGCCAGGCCGGCGTGCCCTTCGAAGTGCTGACCCGCGAACAGCTCGCCAACGCCGAGCCGGCGCTGGCCAAGGTCCGCGACAAGCTGGTCGGCGGCCTGCGCCTGCCGAACGACGAAACCGGCGACTGCCAGATGTTCACCACCAAGCTGGCCGACATGGCCAAGGCGCTCGGCGTGCGCTTCGAATTCGGCGTCGACATCCGCGCCATCGAATCGCAGGGCGACCAGATCACCGGCGTGCGCACCGACAAGGGTACCTTCACCGCCGACCGCTACGTGGTCGCGCTGGGCAGCTACTCGCGCCTGCTGATGAAGCAGTTCTTCCGCGTGCCGGTCTACCCGCTGAAGGGCTACTCGATCACCGTGCCGATCACCGATGCCGCCCAGGCGCCGGTGTCGACCATCCTCGACGAGACCTACAAGATCGCCATCACCCGCTTCGAAGACCGCATCCGCGTCGGCGGCATGGCGGAAATCGCCGGCTACAGCAAGGTACTGAACCCGCGCCGCCGCGAGACCCTGGAGATGGTCGTGACCGACCTGTTCCCGGGCGGCGGCGACGTGTCGAAAGCCAGCTTCTGGACCGGCCTGCGCCCGATGACCCCGGACTCGACCCCGATCGTCGGCGCCACCCCGCTGCGCAACCTGTTCCTGAATACCGGCCACGGCACCCTGGGCTGGACCATGGCCTGCGGTTCGGCGGCCGTGATTTCGGATCTGGTCAGCGGCAAGGTGCCGGCCATCCATACCGACGACCTCGCGATCTTCCGCTACGCCGGTTCGCGCCCTGCCGGCGCCCGTACCGAATTCGCAAAAGCCTGATGGTAGCGGGTGTACTGGAGGCCCGTGCGGGCGCCCTGCTGAGCGTCGACCTGGACGCCATCCGCGCCAACTGGCGGCTGCTTCGCGATACGGCTGCGGGCGCGGTCTGCTCGGCCGTCATGAAAGCCGACGCCTACGGTCTCGGCATGGACATGGTGGCGCCGGCGCTGGCGCGCGAAGGCTGCCGCGTGTTCTTCACCGCGCATATGGAAGAAGGCATCCGCCTGCGTCCGATGCTGCCGGCGGATGCGGCGATCTATGTGCTGCACGGTCCGCCGGCCGGTACGGCGAACGACTTCGTCGAACACAAGCTGATTCCGGTCCTGAACGATCCTTCGCAGATTGCCGAGTGGCGCGCGCTGTGCCGCAAGCTGGAGCGCCGCCTGCCGGCCGCACTGCAGTTCGACACCGGCATGTCGCGCATGGGCCTGGCCCCGGCTGACGTCGAGGCTTTACTGGCGGATCAGGCCTGGAAGGACGAAATGAAGCCGGTGCTGGTGATGAGCCACCTGGCCTGCGCCGACGAACCGGCGCATCCGGTGAACGATCTGCAGCGCGAACGATTCGCGGCTTTGCGCACACGCTTTGCCGGCATCCCGGGCAGCCTGGCGAATTCCTCGGCGGTCTTTCTCGGCCCCGACTACCGGCACGACCTGGTGCGTCCAGGCGCGGCGCTATATGGCATCAACCCGCAGCCGGGCGGCGCGAATCCGCTGCGCCAGGCGGTATCGCTGCGGGCGCGCATCGTGCAGTCGCGCAGCGTGCAGGCCGGCGACATCGTCGGCTACGGGGCGCGCTACGTGGCGGACGGGCCGCGCCGCATCGCGACCATCGCCATCGGCTATGCGGATGGATGGCTGCGTTCGCTCTCCAGCCGCGGGCATGCTTTCGTCGATGGGGTGCGCGTGCCGTTTGCCGGGAACGTGTCGATGGACAGCATCACGCTGGATGTGACCGGGGTGCCTGAAGAACGCGTGCAGGCGGGTTGCGAGGTTGAGCTGCTGGGTGCGCAGCAGACTGTGGACGATGTGGCGCGCGAGGCTGGCACCATCGGCTACGAAGTGCTGACCGGGCTAGGTAGCCGCTTTCACCGGCGCTACTTGTAACGTCGTTCCCGCGAAGGCGGGAACCCAAGTACTGCCGGCGTTGCGTTAGCGCGTACAACTTGGATTCCCGCCTGCGCGGGAATGACGTACACAAGTAGCAGGCCTAGAACAAATCCCCCTGCGGACTGGTCAACCGCGCAAAGCTATCCCCCAAAAACGGCAGAATCGCATCCGCCACCGGCTCCAGCTGCTTCGTCAAGTAGTGCTCGTAGTCGATCGGCGACCCCGTCTCCGCCTCTCTTACGTCCATCGCCTCCGGCCCGGCGGTCGTCATCACATAACGAATCCAGCCGCCGTTGCGATACTGCGGCGGGCGCCCCTGGCGCGCGTGGAATTCGTCGGCGATGCGCGCGGCGCGCACGTGCGGCGGCACGTTCTTTTCGTATTCGTCCAGCGCGCGGCGCAGGCGCTTGCGGTAGACCAGTTGCTCTTCCAGCTCCCCGTTCAGCGTGCGCGCCACGTAGTTGCGTACGTAATCCTCGTAGGGCTGTTCCTTGAAGATGCGCTCGTACAGGCCCTGCTGGAAGGTCTGCGCCAGCGGGGTCCAGTCGGTGCGCACCGTCTCCAGGCCCTTGTAGACCATTTCGTCGCCGCCGTCGGCGCTCGTGGCCATGCCGGCATAGCGCTTCTTGCTGCCTTCGTCCGAGCCGCGCACGTTCGGCATCAGGAAGCGCCGGAAGTGCACGTCGTATTCCAGCTCCAGCGCGCTCTCGAGGCCAAGTTCCTCCTGCAGCGTCGTGCGCCACCAGGCGTTCACGTGCTCGACCAGTTCGCGGCCGATGCGCTCGGCATCCATGTCCGTATGCGGTTTGCCCAGCCAGACGAAGGTCGAGTCGGTGTCGCCGTAGATCACCTGGTAGCCGCGCTCCTCGATCAGCTCGCGGGTGCGGTGCATGATGCGGTGGCCGCGCATCGTGATCGAAGACGCCAGGCGCGGGTCGAAGAAGCGGCAGGCAGGCGTCCCGAGCACGCCGTAGAAGGCGTTCATGATGATCTTCAGCGCCTGCGACAGCGGCGCATTCTTCTCGCGCTTGGCCGCTTCCCTGCCCGCCCACACGCGCGTGACGATGCCCGGCAGGCAGTGCCTGGTGCGCGAGAAGCGCCCGCCGCGGAAGCCCGGCACGGTGGCCTCTTCCGGCTCGGCCAGACCCTCGACCAGGCCCACGGGATCGATCAGGAAGGTGCGGATGATGGACGGGTAAAGGCTTTTATAGTCCAGCACCAGCACGGAATCATAGAGGCCGGACTTCGAATCCATCACGAAGCCGCCGGGGCTGTCCTCGGCCGGCACGTCGCCGATGTTGGGCGCGACGAAGCCCTGGCGGTGCATCAGCGGGATGTAGGAATGCTCGAACGCGGCCACCGAGCCGCCGCTGCGGTCGGCCGACAGGCCCGTGACGCTGGCGCGCTCCAGCAGGAAGGCCATCAGGTTGGTCTTCTCGAAGATGCGCGTGACCAGCACGCAGTCCTTCAGGTTGTAGCGCGCCAGCGCCGGCTTGTCCTGGTAGAACATGCGGTCGATCTCGGCCATCCGGTCGTAGGGATTGCCGATCTCCTTGCCTTCGCCGAGCAGAGTCTGCGACACCGACTCCAGGCTGAACGAGGGGAAGGTCCAGGTGGCCGAGCGCAGCGCCTCGATGCCGTCGATGACCAGGCGCCCGGCGATGCCGCCGAAATAGAACTCGCCGCCACTGCGTTCGCGCCATTCCATCGGGCTGCCGTCGCGGCCCAGGCGCAGCGGCCGCGCCATTTGCTCGGCGTGCTTCTGCAGCACCCGCAGGTCGAAGCCGATCACGCTCCAGCCGATGATGGCGTCGGGGTCGTGGCGGATGAACCATTCCTCGAGGCGGTCGAGCAGCGCCAGGCGGCTCTCGCAGATCTCGTAGTCGAAATCGAGACTACTCGCATCGCCGTTCGCGGGACCCAGCATGTAGACCTGGCGCTGGCCGCAGCCTTCCAGCGCGATCGAACGCAGCTCGCCCTGGAAGGTGGTTTCGATGTCCAGCGAGACGGTGCGGATCGGCGGACGGTAGTCGCCGTCGGGTTTGAGCTGGCCGTCCAGCAGCAGCTGCGGGTCGTTTTCAGCTGGGATCCCGGCGAACAGCACGGGCGCCGTGATGAAGCGCTCCATCAGGTAACGCTCGGGCGGGCGCACGTCGGCTTCATAGACGTCGACGCCGTGCTGGCGCAGCTTCTTTTCCAGCGCCAGCAGCTTGCGGTACTGGCGGCAGTACAGCCCCAGCACGGGACGGTGGCTGAAATCCTTCAGCGCCAGTTCGCGCAGTTCGCAGCCTTTTTCGCCTCGCAGTACGAACTCGGCGGCCTCGCGCTGCTCGAGCGGGATGAAGGCAACCGCCTGCTGCCCCGCCACGCGCACGCGGCGCGGGCCGTGCTCGGTCGCCAGCCAGAACTCCAGCTCGACGCCGGCATCGGTATCTTTCCAGTGCCGGGTCAGCAGGAAGCCGCGCGGGTGGTTCATGATGAGAATGAGACGCTGTCGCCGCGGTAGCGCGCCAGCTCGGCCTCGCTGAAACCGGCGCGGCGGCGGGCCTCGACATTAAAGGGCCCCTTCAGCACCGGCGCCTTGTAGTGGATCGCCAGTTCTTCGTAGGTGGACACCGGCTCCAGGCCGCGCCCGAGGCACAGACCCAGGTACCAGCGGTTGCCGATCTCGACGTGCCCGACTTCGTCGCGCAGGATGATGTCGAGGATCTCGGCTGCGGCCTGGTCGCCGGCCTGGGCCAGCTTGGCGCGCAGCGGCGGGATCGCATCCAGGCCGCGCGCTTCCAGCGTGCGCGGCACCAGGGCCATGCGCGCGAGGATGTCGCCGCGCGTCTTCTCGACCATCTCCCACAGGCTGTCGTGGCCCGGGAAGTCGCCGTAGGTGTGGCCCAGTGTCGCCAGGTGGGCGTCCAGCAGCGAGAAGTGGTAGGCCTCTTCCTTGGCCACGCGCAGCCAGTCCGTGTAGTAGTCGGCCGGCATGCCGGGGAAGCGCCAGATCGCGTCCAGCGCCAGGTTGATGGCGTTGAACTCGATATGGGCCAGCGCATGGACCAGCATCGCGCGGCCTTCGGGCGTGACCATCGAACGGCGGCCGACCAGGCGTGGCGGCACCAGCTCCGGTTTGGCAGGACGGCCGGGAATGCTGCCCGTGGGGTCGAACTGCGCATCCGGATCGATTACAAGGCTGCCGGCGGCCGAAGCAAGGGCCAGGCTTGCCACGCCTTCGCATTTGCGGCGCGGGTCCGTTTCAAGCAGGTGGATCAGTGCGCCTGCGCGCAGCTCGGACGGAGCGGACATCGTGTGTTTGGTCGTGCGTAAAACGCGCAGTGTACCAAATTCGCATCACTGGTTATACAGATAGGCCGCCATGTCGCGCGCCTCGGCCTCGCTCACGCCCAGCTCGGGCATGGCGGTCTTCGGGTCGATCTCGCGCGGGTGCTGGATCCAGCGGATCAGGTTGACCGCGGTGTTCGGTACCACGCCGGCTACGTAGGCCTGGTCGCGCATCTCGGTCAGCGAGGGGCCGACCTTGCTGTCGGCATGGGCAATGCCCTTGATCTCGTGGCAGGCGGCGCAGCCGTAATTGGCAAGCAGTTGCTGGCCCACGCGCGGGTTGCCGCCGGTGAGCGGATCCTTGTCGGGCGGCTGCTTGGCGCAGCCGGCCAGCATGGCCATCGTTGCCGCAAAAACGATAGACTTCTTCATCGTCCCGCTCCCGCGGCCGCGCCGGTTGGCGAACGCGTCAGCCAGCGCGCGCACAGCACCAGGCCGGCCGCCACATAGGCCAGGCCGCCGGGAATCCACATGATCAGGCCGCCCAGCTGCTGGTCTTCCAGCGCCGTCAAGCCGAAGGCCTGGGCCTTGCTGCCGTAGTAGGGATACCAGATCTGCTCCGACATCGTGAACATCGCGCCCAGTGCGCCGGTATGCATCATGGTCGTGAACAGGTAGATGATGGCGGCGCCCTGCCTTTTTACCCCCTGCTGCGTGCCGCCCTCGCGCGCCAGCACCGCCCACCAGAACAGCAGCGCCGAGAACAAAAAGCTGGCGTGCTGCAGCGCGTGCACGCCATTGCTGGCCAGGCCGGCCTGGAAGGTGGCCGGCACGTGCCACATCCATAAAGCAGCAAAGTGCAGCAGCCAGGCGTTCAGCGGCCGCGTCAGCGCATGCCATGCGGCGCTGACCGCCGGGTTGCGGGTCGCGGCACCGGTGCGGCGGCGCCAGGCGGCCGGCAGGCCCCAGACCCAGATTCCGAGCGGCCGCCCCAGCACCAGCATCGACGCTGCCACGATCATCAGGAATTCGTGTTGCACCATATGGGCGGCAAAGGAAAAGCTGCCGCACGAATCCAGCGGCGAGGCCAGGGCCAGCGCCAGCGCGACCCAGCCGGCGCTGAACCAGGCGGCCTGGCGCGCCAGCGGGCGGCGCGAATGGCGGGAACGCGGCCACAACCTGCGCAGGCCCAGCACGTACAGCAACAGTGACAGGGCAAGCAGCACCAGCACCCAGGGCTCGGCGCCCCACGACAGCGCGTCGGCCGCGGTGTACTGCCCCTCCACGTCGTGGGCGCGAGCCCCCGCGCATGCCAGCCAGAGGACGAGCGGAATCAGACGAAGCATGGCGACAGCACCCATTGCGGAAACCACATCGCCAACACGACCAAAGAAGATAGTGCCCCGACTGTGAGCGCCACCGGCGCCAGGAAGAATCGGCGGTCCTGCGCTCCATCCGTGTCCCCGGCGTCCGGTCCCTGCTCCGCTTTGGCGGTGCGCCAGTTGCGCCAGGCGCCCCAGCTCATCCAGATACAGGCGGCTAGCGACGCGGCGCTGACCAAGTGCGGCGCCAGCATGGTCTGGTGCGCGCAGGACGGCGTCACCAGCGCGTAGATCACGCTCTGGTCAGCCAGCGCCACCGCGGGCGCGACCAGCAAGGCAGGCCAGTTTCCCATCTTAGAATCTCGCTCCCCAATAAACGACGGCATAGATCGGCAGCCAGCTGAGCACCACGAAATACCAGTAGGACGCGTTCTCGCTGACGTCGACATAGCGCTTCCCCTCCATCTCGCCACTGAAAGTCAGCGCAGTCAGAACACCGGAATCGAAGGTGTCGGTGATCAGGTGGGTCGTATGCAGGGCCATCATCATCCACACCACGGAACCGTAAGCGTTGCTGTCCCAGCGTGTGTTCAGCGCGCCGAATTCGAGCCAGCGCACGGCGAGAAAGGCGAAGGAAACCAGCATGCACATCACCATCCAGAACTGCGTCTTCTTGAGGTCGAGCCGCTCCGCCGCCTTCTTGGCGTAGTGGTTGGGGATCATGCTGACCAACATGATCGCCGTGTTCAGGTTGCCCCAGATGAGCTCCGGCGGAAATTGCGACATCGGCCAGGCACTGACATGGCTGCGCAGGTAGAAGTAGGCCATGATGGTCAGCGCGAACACCGTGCCCTCGATCGCCATCAGGCCCATCGTGCCCCACCACATCGGGCTGCGGTTGCCGAAGGCGAAGGTCGGCAGGGTCGAGATGTCGAGCACCTGGCCGTCCTCCAGCAGGCGGCCGTCGCGCTTTTCGTCGCGGCTCATGGCAGCAGCTCCGAGTCGACGCGGCGTTCGATGATGTCGTGCTTGGGCCAGAACCACAGCGTGGCCGCGATCGCCACCGGCACCGCACCCCATACCACTGCCCAGGGGGTGAAGATCGAGCCGACGAACAGGACGGTGGTCGCCACGGCGGAAAGGAAGGCCCAGATCGTCGAACTGGGCAGCCACAGGCGGTGGTCCACCCTGGCGTCGGCCACCGAGGTGATCAGGACTTCGCGCCATTCGTTGGCGAGGCCAGTCACGTGGCGCGGCGAACCGCCCTCCTGCCACAGCGGGTAGCGGCCGTGCACGACCGGCACGAGGTGGAAATTGGCCATCGGCGGCGGCGAAGCGACGCTCCATTCCAGCGTGCCTGCGCCCCAAGGGTCGTTGCCGGCGATCTCGCCGTGGCGGCGGCTGTGCAGCACGTTGATGATGAAGAACAGCATGCTCAGCGCGATCGTCAGCGCGCCGATCGTGGCCACCAGATTCAACTTGTCCCAGCCCATCTCGGACGGATAGGTGTACACGCGGCGCGGCATGCCCTGCAGCCCCAGCACGTGCATGGGGAAGAAGGCGACGTTGAAGCCGATGAAGAACAGCCAGAAGTTCCAGCGGCCCAGGCGTTCGGACAGCATGCGGCCGGTGAACTTGGGGAACCAGTAATAGAAGGCGCCGAACAGCGGGAACACGGCGCCGCCCAGCAGCACGTAGTGCAGGTGCGCCACCACGAAGTAGCTGTCGTGCAGCTGGTAGTCGAGCGAGACCGAAGCCAGCATCAGGCCGGTCAGCCCGCCCAGCAGCAGGATCACGAAGAAGGCCAGCACGAACAGCAGCGGCGTCTTGAAGTTGATGCGGCCGGTCCACAGCGTGGCGATCCAGCAAAAGATCTGCACCGAAGTCGGGATCGCGATCATCAGGCTGGCGGCCGTGAAGAAGGTTTTGCCCAGCTCCGGCAGGTTGGTGGCGAACATGTGGTGCACCCACAGGCCGAAGGCAAAGAAGGCGGTCGCGATCACGGCCAGGATCATCGCCGGGTAGCCGACCACCGGCCGGCGCGAGAAAGTGGCGATGATGCTGGACATGAAGCCCAGCGGCGGGATGAAGATCAGGTAGACCTCGGGGTGGCCGAAGAACCAGAACAGGTGCTGCCACAGCAGCGCGTCGCCGCCCAGGGCAGGGTTGTAGAAGTGGGTGCCGACCAGGCGGTCCGTGATCAGGGCGGTACTGGCCAGCATCACCGCCGGCATCGCAAACAGCACCATGAAATTGGTGACCAGGATGGTCCAGACGAACAGCGGCATGCGGTTCAGCGTCATGCCGGGCGCGCGCATCTTGAGGATGGTGGTGATCAGGACGATCGCCTCCATCAACGCCGACAGCTCGGTGTAGGTGATCATCTGGGCCCAGAAGTCGACCCGCTTGCCGGGCGAGTACTGCGGGCCGGACAGCGGCACGTAGGCGAACCAGCCGGCGTCGGGGCCGATGTCGAAGAAGAAGGCCGCGTACAGCATGATGCCGCCCATCGTGAAGATCCAGTAGGCGAAGGCGTTCAAGCGCGGGAAGGCGACGCTGCGCGCACCGATCATCAGCGGCACCAGGTAGGTCGCCACCGCCTGCATCACCGGCACCGCGAACAGGAACATCATGGTCGAGCCATGCATCGTGAAGACCTGGTTGAACTTGTCCGCCGAGAGCAGCTTGCCGTTCGGGAGCGCCAGCTGCAGGCGGATCGCCAGCGCCAGCAAGCCGCCGAGCAGGAAGAAGATGAAGGTGGTGACCATGAAGCGCTTGGCGATGGTCTTGTGGTTGATGGCCGCGAACCAGCCGATGATGCCTGGCGGGTCGCTCCAGGTCTGCTCCAGGATGTGCGCGTTGTCTCTGCCGACGCTCATTTCAAAGTCTCCAGGTAGGCCAGCAGGGCTTGCAGGTCGTCGGGCGGCAAGGGGTTGGGCGGCATGAAAACTCCCGGCTTCAGCGATTGCGGGTCGCCGATCCAGCCGGCCAGGTGGCCGCGGTTGTTCGGGAACATGGCAGACGCGATGGTGCGGCGACTGGCCAGGTGAGTCAGGTCCGGACCGAGCATGGCATTCGCGCCGGCGCCCCTGACGGTGTGGCAGCTCGCGCAAGACCTGCTCAGGAAAACCTCGCGGCCGCGCTGCGCCAGCGCATCCGCCGGCTCGGCGGCGGGACGGCGCTGCTGCGCGGCCCAGGCTTCGTAGCGTTCGTTCGGCTCGGCCTCGACCAGCAGCGCCATCATCGCGTGTTCGATGCCGCAGAATTCGGCGCACTGGCCGCGGTAGGTGCCGGGGCGGTCGGCGCGCAGGCGCAGGGTGGCGGTGCGGCCCGGGATCATGTCCTTCTTGCCGTGCAGGTTCGGTATCCACAGGCTGTGGATCACGTCCTTGCTGCGCAGCGTGACCACCACCGGGCGCCCGGCCGGGATGTGCAGCTCGTTGGCAGTCGTGAACTCGCGCGAAGGGTCGGCGTCGCGGTAGCGCGCTTCCCACCACCACATGTGGCCGACCAGTTCGATGTTGACCGCGTCCTGCAGCGGCATGCGGGCCAGCGCGCGGCTGGTGAAGACGTCGGCCGCCAGCAGCACCAGCAGGCCAACCGTAGCGAGGCCGGTCGACCAGCCGATCACGCGCCAGATGCGCCGCTCCGGACGCGCCAGCGAGTCCAGGTTCGGGGCCGTGCCGGCGTCCGCGCGCGGCGCGATCCACAGCGCCGTAACGCAGGCCGCCACGATCAGCAGGAACACCAGCGCGCACAGGCCAAGGGTCAGGTTCCACAGGCCGCCGATGTGCTCGGCCTGGATGCCGGCCGGGCGCAGCGCGTCCTGCAGGGGTTTGGCGGAGGAAATCAACCCCATACCCAGCCCCCTGCCATGGCTGCCGCCGCCAATAAAGCGCGCAGCACCAGCCCCCTCGACTGCATGTCGGGCTCCGATATAATATTTATAACTATATTTGTCGTTATAAACTATTTTTCGGCGGCATGCCGCACGACTCACTGCTGAGCCAAGCGGCCTTTTCGGCGCTTAACTTGCAGCGTCGATTCGGGCGAGGCCGGTTTGCGCGCCCTCCTCCACCCGCTGGGCGGCGCGCGCTTCCTTGCGCTTCAATGCATAGCGGTTCAGGCCGGCCATGTGCACCCGGCACAGGTAGTCCTTCCAGTCGATCAGGCGCGCATCGACCGGATACAGCGCGCGCTCTCGCTCGCCGAAGCGCGCCGCCAGCGCCAGCAGCCCGTCGTTATGGAAGCGGTAGCGCGGCTGCGCGTAGAAGGAGAAGGTGATCGCCAGCAGGCGCGTTGTGCGCAGCTTTTCCATCGCCGGGGTCTCGCCCGGCTGCCCGGCCAGGCGGCGCAGTCCGCTCCAGGCCAGCGCGCCCAGCGCCACGCCGGCCATCGCCAGCCGGAAGCGGACATTGCCGACCACCCGGAACGCGTGCTTCGGCTCCTGGTGGAACAGCTTGTCGTACTGCTGCCAGTTGCGCTGCGACTCGCCTTGCAGCAGGCGGATCAGGTCCCCGACCAGGATCTGATTGCTGCCGCCGCTGCAGCTCTGGTAAATGCGGTGTCCTCCAGGTGCCTGCAGCGCTTCCGCCGCCGCCATCAGGATGCCGTTGGCGACCAGATCGGCCGGGATCACGTCGATGATGCCTTCGGGGCGCGCCGGGAAGAAGCTGGTGCGGCCGCGCGCATAGGCCAGGATCACGGCGTCGGCCACCTTGACGCCTTCCAGCCAGCCCGGCACCGGGTCCTGCAAGGTGCTCTCGATGATCGAAGGCCGCACGATGGTGAGCGGACGGCCTTCCATGCCCTGCATGGCGAGCTGCTCGCCCATCCACTTGGTGAAGGTATAGGTGTCGTTCCAGCCGTGGCGGTTGGCTTCGCGTATGCCGAGCGCGGTCAGGGCTTGCGCCAGCTGCTCGGCGCTGCCGCCGCGGGCCTGCACGCGCGCGCGGACGCGGGCGATCTTCTGCTGCAGGCGCGCGGCCAGTGCATCGACATCATCATTGCGGCCCATCGGGTGCCGGCTGTCCTCGACGATGTCGCCGCGCCGGTAGCCGTTCACGTAGCAGGTCGAGACCTGCACCAGCGGGCAGCGTGCTGCGCGGGCCAGCGCCGTCAGGTGGTGCAGGCTGAGCGTGTTGATGGCCAGCGCCTGGTCGAGCGGTTCGCGGAAGTTCACGCTGGCCGCGGCATTGATCACCAGGTCGGTGCGCAGCGCCAGCGCGAGGGAGCGTTCGGCGCCGATGCCGAAATGTGGCTCGGTGACTTCGCCGGTCACGCATTCGACCTGCTCGTCGAAGAAGCGGTCCAGCCAGGGCCCGCGCTCGGCGCGCAGGCTGTCGAAAATCGAGGAGCTCGCCACCTGGCGCGTAAAACGTTCGCGCGCATTGCCGTCCTTGCCGCCGCGGATCAGCAGGATCACGCCTTGCAGGTCCGGCACGGTGCGGATCAGTTTCTCGAGCACGACCTTGGCCAGGAAGCCGGTCGCGCCGGTCAGCAGAATACGCGTGCCGGACAGGGCGGCCGGCACGCTCAATTGAGTACTCATGATTGATCAGTGATGCGGCTCAGATGATTCGTGTAAGACGGAACATGGCCGTCATCGCCAGCGCCGGCATGGCGCTGCGGTGGCAGCAGTAGGTCTTTTCGACGCGGCCCTGGAAGCGCGACTTGGCGAATTCCAGGCCCTTGAAGTTGTACAGGAAGTCCATGCGTTCGCGGATTACGGCCATGGTCGCGCGCAGCAGGCGCGATTCCTGCGGCTCGACCTGCGTGTCCACCTGCAGCGGCACCAGGCCGAGGTCGACGTAGGCCACGCCCTCTTCCTTGAACACGGCCAGCGCGTGCGCCATCAGCGCATACCACAGGCCCTGGCGGAAGTTGGCGGACGAGCGCGAGATGTTCGGCACGTAGCCGGCCACGCGGCCATCGCTGTAGATCGGATCGAAGAAGATGAAGCCGACCGCCTCGCCGTCCAGCATGGCATAGAAATAGCGCGTGCCTTCGCGGTAGTCGATCAGCATCGGCCGGATCAGGAAGCGGATCTCGTTGTTCTTGCAGCGCCGGGTACGGATCCAGGCTTCGGAGATGCGCTTGACGTCGTGATAGAAGCCGCCCTCGCGGATCTCGATGCCTTCGGCACGCGCCGCGTTGACGGCGGTGCGGATGATCTGCTTGCGCGCGCCGCGCAGGTTCCATGCCGCCAGATCGATCCGGGACTCGCTGCCGAACTGGGTGCCGTAGTAGCCGTGGCGGCCGTGCAGGTGCTCGACGGTCGCCTTGCTGACCTGGACGAACACGGCGCGCGGGAATCGCTCGAGGAAGCGGTCCAGCATGAAAGCCCGCTGGTCGGGTGCGCAGACTGGGTCGGCCAGCGCGAACTGCATGCCCCAGTACTGGGCGTAGGCGATGTAGCCGACGCCGGGCAGCTCGAAGTATGCCATGTCCGGCTGCATGGTCGAGAAGGACATCGGGTGGCTGCCGTGCTGCTTCAGGCAGGCGACGCGATGGGCAAAATCGGCGAGGTCGGCGTGGGCGGCGGCGTCAGGATGCGCGCCTGCCGGCCGCACGAGCGCGAGAGCGGAATCGGTCATGGAGGCTCCGTTCGCGCGTCAGACCGGTTTCTCGCCCAGCACGGACCAGTAGCAGTTCAGGAGCAGCAGCTTGTAGTGCTTCTGCTCGTGAATGCGCAGCCCCAGCTTCTTCATCGACTCCGGGTAGTTATAGATGTTGTGGAAGGCGTTCCCCGCGAACAGCCAGAAGAAGCCCACCGCGCCATACCAGTACAGGGTCTTCACCAGGCGGGTGAGGACGTTCCCGGTCGGGAAAGAGAAGTCGCCGACCACCACCCGCGCGCCCGGTTTGCCGAGCTTGATCAGGTGCTGCAGCACCTTGACCATCATGTCTTCGTGGAAGACGTTGAGGAAGAAGTTGGCCACGACCATGTCGTAGCGCTCGACCTCCTCGACCTTCATGATGTCGCTGTGGACCTGGCGGATGCTGACCGTCACGCCTTCCTTGACCAGATTGGCCTGGAACTTCTTCAGCATCGTCTCCGACAGGTCGACCACGGTGACGTCGGCGCCGCGCTGCGCGGCATACACCGCGTCGCGGCCGTGGCCGACGCCGGCGAACAGCACCTTGTCGCCGGGCTGCAGCTTGTCCAGCATCGCGATCTTGCACTTGTGGATGGACTTGCCGCTGTAAAAAGCGCTCAGCCAGTCGTAGATCGGCCCTACCAGCCTGTATTTGTCTCCCATACCTGCCTCCCTTATATTTTTTATAAGAGTAAGCGAAAGCGTCAAACCTTCCGGTTTTAGTCGCTGGCTTCAGGAGCCAAGATTCTGGCTTTCCGAGTCAGCATTATTCAATGCACGCGGCGGTGGCGCTGAGTGGAAGTCCAGTTTTCGAGGTCGACCTCCTCGCGCATGTCGGCGCAGGCGTCCAGCAGCCTGGCGATCTCGCGTTTGCTCAAGCCGGAATTCAGCGTCAGCCGCACCAGCGCGCGGTTCTTCGGCGTGGCGGGGGCGCAGAACACGGCGCCCTGGATGCCGCGGTTCTCGAGTGCCTTGCGCAGCACCAGGGTCTTGGGTTCGGTGCCGACTTCGAGGGCGACGATCTGCTCGCTGCCTTCGCCGACGCAGTAGCCGAGCCGTCCCAGGCCGGTGCGCACCTCCTCGGTGATGCGGCGCAGCGTGGCGCGGCGGGCGTCGGCGCGTTCGACGAAATCGATGGCGGCGTCGAACCAGGCCAGTTCATGGTTCAACAGGCAGGAGCTGAAAATGGCGGGCCGCGACTCCGACAGGAAGTAACCCTTGAAGCGGCTCGAACAGGTGATGATGCCGGCGCGTCCGGCAAAGGCCTTGGCCAGCGAGGCGGTGCGGAAGTGCACGCGGTCTTCCAGCCCCGCTTCGATGACCAGGCCGGCGCCGCGCGGGCCGTGGGTGCCGAGCGAATGCGATTCGTCGACCACCAGCACGCTGCCGGTCTTTTCGGCCAGCGCCACCACCTCGTGCAGCGGCGCCAGGCTGCCGTCGGTGCTATATAAAGCATCGACGACGATCACGCCGGCGCCATGCTTGTTCAGCTGGCGCTGCAAGTGGTCCATATTGTTATGCAGGAAGGGCACGACCTTGCCGCCCCCGAGCTGCACGCCGTCCCACAGCGAGGCATGGGCCATGATGTCGAGGTAGACCGGCACCTCCGGTCCGGCAATGCTCTGCAACAGCCCGACGTTGGCGGCCCAGCCGGACTGCGCCAGCACGGTCTCCTGGGCGCCCATGAAGTCGGCGAACTTGTCTTCGAGCCGGTGCTGCAGGCTGCCGGCTTGCAGGTAGACGGCCGACATCAGGGATTGTCCGTCGGCGCCGCGCAAGGCGCGCACCTGGGCGTCGAGCAGGCTGGCTTCGTTGGCCAGGCACAGGTAGTCGTTCCCGGCCAGCATCACCGCGCCCGGTCCCTGCCGCTTCCACACGTGCACGTGCTCGCCGCCCATCAGCTGTTCTATGCGGTCGACATGATGGGCGTCCATGCGTTTGGTGACGAACGCCGGCATGTGCAGGTTGTGGGTACGGGCAGTGATCTGGGTCGTGGTGTTGATCATGGACATGTTTACCTCCGGAAAAAAATTCATTGTGTCCCTGCACAAGGCTTCAGCTCGCCAGATCGCCGCTCAATTGACCGAGATCAATTTGGACTGAGCGTTTTCCGTCAAGCTCAATCAATAATTGAGTGAGATCAATTTCGATTTAGCAAGTTTCGAAAACAAACGGTCCATGACCGGGAGCTACCGAGTGAAGAGTCTGCTGTACAGGAGTGTCGCGAGCATGAGTGCGCCGATCATGGCGCGCTATCGCCTGACCCGGCCCGCTCTGCTGGCTTGGCTGCTGCGCCAGGAGCAGCAGCAGGAATATGCCGTCATGCGTCTGCATTTCCTCGCCTGGCTCGGCTGCATCGGCATGCCCTTGTACTACCTCATCTGGACAACCTGGTTCCCCCAAAAGTTCGAGAACCTGGACCTCCGTGTGATCGGTTTTGTGCTGTGTCTGCCTGCGCTGTTGGTGCCGCACAAAATCAAGGGGAATTGGCTGCGGGTTTACGAGTTCGTCAGCGTGACCTACGTGATGCCCTTCTTCTTCAGCTTCATGTTCCTGATGAACCACGGCTCGGCCGTGTGGGGCGAATCGCTGCTGGTGGCGCTGATCGCGCTGTTCCACTTCGACTGGCTGTTCGCGCTCGCCTCATGCGCGGTGGGTGCGCTGGCCGCCTGCCTGCTGTACATCACGGCCGGCGACCCCGACGCCATGCGATCCGGGTTGAGCGCCTTCCCGCTGGCGCTGGAGCAGATGCCGATCTACGTCTTCACGATCGTGATCGTCTCGGTCACCAAGGTCGGACGGCGGGTGCTGGCGCGCGAAAAGCTGTCCGGCATGGCCTCGGCGCTGGCGATGGTGTCGCACGAACTGCGCACGCCGCTGATCAGCATTTCCGCCAACGTGCGCGGCATTGCGCGCGCGAAGGCGGGCGAGGACCGCGGTGTCGACGACGCCCTCACGCGCATCCAGTTCGAGGTGCGCCACATGAACCAGATGATCGACCTGTTCCTGCTCTCGTCCTCGGCGATGAACCAGCAGCTGGCGCCGACCGAACGGGTGCAAATGGCCGAGATGGTGGCGGCGGTGATCGAGCGCTATCCCTTCATCGACGCCGACCAGCGGCGCCAGGTCGACGTGGTGGTGCGCGCGGACTTCGCCTTTCTCGGGCGCGAGGAACTGGCCGCGGTGGTGCTGCTGAACCTCCTGCGCAACGCGCTCAAGGCGGTGGCCCGCGCCGGCCGCAGCAAGGACAAGGCCAAGGTGCGCATCATCGTCGACGGCGCCCGCAAGCGACCGCGCCTGCTGTTGATGGACAGCGGCTGCGGCATCGCGGCCAAGCAGCTGCCCTACATCTTCGAGCGCTTCTATTCGTATCCGCCGAATACCGGCGCCGGCATCGGCCTGGCGCTGTGCAAGGACATCGTGCATGCATGGCACGGCAAGATCCGCTGCCGCTCGCGCGAGCAGGTCTATACCGTGTTTTCGCTGGAGTTCCCACGCGAGCGCCGCGCCACCATGCGCAGCGGGCCGCCCCTGTCCGCACAGCTTACACACCGCGCCCTTGAAGACCGAGGCAAACCATGACCCTCCCGATCTACCAGCATCCGACCATGACCGTCCTCGTCGACGACAGCCCCAGCTTCCTGCACAGCCTGCGCTACCAGCTCGGGCCGGGCTTCCCCAGCATCGGCTTTTCCGACACCGGCGAAGCCATCGCCTGGCTGCGCGAGCACGGCGCCGGGCCCGCCGCCCTGGCCGGCCTGCTGTCGCCCAGCGTCGACACCTACACGCTCTCGCCCCAGCCCTACAACATCGCGCTGCACCTCGAACAGGTCTGCGGCATCCGCACCCGGCCGCAGCGCTTCATGACGCCCTCGGTGCTGGTGGTCGACTACTCGATGCCGGAGATGAACGGGATCGAGTTCTGCGAGGCGGTGCGCGATCTCCCTTGCCGCAAGATCCTGCTGACCGGCGTCGCCGACGAACGGGTCGCGATCGAAGCCTTCAACCGCGGACTGATCGACCGCTACGTGCGCAAGAGCGACGCCCACGCGCTGGACCGGCTGGAGGCGGAACTGACCCAGCTCCAGGAGGGCTACTTCATGGCGCAGTCGGAATCGCTGCGCGTGCTGCTCGCGCTGCACGACTTCAGCTTCGTCAACGACCCGGCCATTTGCGGCCTGGTGCGCGAACTCGGCGCGCGCCACAAGATCGTCGAGCACTACCTGTACAAGACGCCGACCGGCTTCCTGATGTACGACCGCGACGCCCGCCCCTGGCTGCTGGCCGTCGAGACCAAGCAGAGCATGAAGGCCCACTACGAAATCGCCCTCGACGGCGGCGCCCCGCCCTCGCTGCTGGAAGCGCTCGACCAGCGCCGCGTCGTGCCCAACTTCAGCGACGGCGACGGCATGTACTCGAAGCTGGCCCACAAGGAGTGGCACCGCTTCACTTCACCGGCCCTGACCTGCCATGGACGTGAGCTGTACTACTGGGCGATCTTCGCGCTCAATCCGGAGATTTTAGAAGGCAAGGTGGACTCGTTTGCCGACTTCCTGAAGGGTTATGCGGCAACGGCTTGAGCGCGCGTCAATCCACCTCGCAGATGCAGGCCTGGTGGACCAACACGCCCTGGAGCTGGGTCGGCGTCTACATCGGCGGCGCCGTGCGCGGCTGCTCGCAGCCCAACCTGACCGCGTCGTGGATGAACACGACCTACAGCCAGGGCTGGCGCCATACCCTGATCTGGGTCGGCCCGCAGGCGCCCTGCAGCACCTACGCGACCCGCATCAGCTACGACTCGGCCACCGCCTACCAGCAGGGCAAGGACGAAGCGGTGAAGGCCTACAACGCCTTGATCGCGCTCGGCTTCACCAACAACGCGGCCGGCACGCCGGTCGTGTACGACATGGAAGGCTATGGCAGCAACGCTACCTGCAAGGCGGCCGTGAAGCAGTTCATGCAGGGCTGGGTGGACCAGCTGGCGGTGGCGCCGGCCCAGGTCTCGGGCGTCTACGGCTCGGCATGCAATTCGAATCTCAGCGACCTGGCGACGATGGCGCGTCCGCCCAAATTCATCTGGGCGGCGAACTGGAACGGCAACACCTCGACCTCGACCCTGTCCTGCGTGAGCGGCACCTCCTGGTCCAGCCACCAGCGCCTGAAGCAGTACCAGGGCGACCATAACGAAACCTATGGCGGCGTCACGATCAACATCGACAGCAACTGCGCGAACGGGCCGCTAGCCCCGAGCGGCGGCCTGAATTCCGCCAGCGTATGCAACTGATCGCCCGCCATTCACATTTCGCCAGGAGTTTCGACATGTCATTCCGTTCCTGCTTCACTCTTTCTGCCGTATCGATCGCCCTGCTCGGCCTGTCCGGCGCCGCCCAGGCCGCACCGAACGCCCGCGCCTGCGCCGCCGCCGACGTCAAGGTCACCGTCGGCCAAGCCGGCGCCTGGCGCGGCCAGGCCACCCAGGAGATCCGCATCGCGAATACCGGTGCCGAAGCCTGCCACCTGCCCGGCTTCCCCAGCGTGCAGCTGCAGCCCGCCAACGAAGCGCCGCAGACCGTCGGCGCCAGCGAGCAGGCGCCGGAGCTGCAAAGCACCCGCCTCGAGCTGGCACCGGGCGAGGAAATCGTCGTCCTGCTCGGCACACCGGGCACCTGCGAAGCGGCCAACCGGCCCGAGCGCAAGGTCAGCAAGCGCCTGCAGCTGGCCCTGCCCGGCGGCGGCCTGAAGACCGTCGACGGCGTCCACGTCGACACCCTGTGCGGCCGTGCCACCGTGATGCGCTTCGAACGCGTGCAGAGCGAAGCCAATGCACGCGCGGTGGCGATGAAGGTCGGCGGCGCCGTCAGCCAGCTCACCGGCAGCATCAGCGCGCCGGACGAGGCCAGCCGCGGCGGCCTGCTGCGCTATACCGTCACGCTGAGCAATCCGACTGCCTCGCCGGTGTCGCTTTCGGCCTGCCCGGCCTATACGCAGTCGGTCTGGGCCGACGGCAAGTCTTCGGACACGACGCTGCGTCTGAACTGCGCGGCAGCCGGCGGCCAGATTCCGGCTAACGGCAGCGTCAGCTTCGACATGCAGGTGGCGGTGCCGGCCGAGCTGGCGGCAGGTAATGGCAAGCTGAGCTGGAAGCTGGAGGGTGGTCCGGGTGTGGGCAAGATGATCGGCTTGCGCTGATCGGAGGTTCTCCAGGCGGCGGCATAAGGCGGCATGCGCCGAATGCCGCCGGCCTGGGTCTGGTCGCGGTATTGGTCGTTCGTGCACGCCTATGTCGGTTAGTTGCAAAATTTTGATCGAAGCGTCCAGAAAGTCGACATTTTTCTTCATCGATCATGTGCTGGCCTTAATATGGCCTGACGACGACTTCATCTTCAACGGCGATCACATTTTGTGAGGTGACTTTTGCCCGAATTCTTCCTGTGTAGGCAGGCTCGAAGTAGCAATCAACCGTCAAGCGATGGCCGTTTGAAAGCTGTAACTCGATATGCGAATCCCCCTTGGCCTTCAGCTGTACCGTTTTACTGCCTCCTGGAGGGATATCACCCAGGCTGTACACTGCACCCGTCACCTGGACGATGACTGTCCGTAGCGGTTCCGATCCTACGTTATCAAGCGTAAACGCCACCCCGGGGCGACTCACCCCGGTCGGCCAATAGACAAGGCTGAATGCCAAGGTCGCGAAAAGTGCCAACGCCGAAATCATTAAAATTTTTTTCATTGACCCACTTCGGTAGCGGCAAAAAACGGTTCAGCGGCTTTTGACTGCGCGTCTTCAAGGTTCTCGTGTCAGGTCTTTTTACCGCTCGCTCGGCTCCCCAGCACGAGCGCGATACCACCCAGGATCGCCAGCGCAGCCACTCCCAGCCGCAAGCTGAAGTCTTCCCCCAGCAGCAGCACCCCGCCGACGGCCGCGATCAGCGGCACCGACAGCTGCACCACCGCCGCCCGCAACGCGCTCAAACGGCGCAGCGCCGCGTACCACACCACGTAACCCAGCCCCGAAGTCAGCGCGCCCGAGGCGATCGCCAGCCCTACCCCGACCGCATCCGCATGCAGACGCAGCACGAATAGCAGCGCCAGCATCACGCCCATCGGCGCCGCACGGATAAAACTGGCGGCAGTGGCGGCAAGCGGATCGCCGGCCCCGCGTCCGCGCAGCGAATACCCGCCCCAGGCCACGCCGGCACCCGCCATCAACACTGCCCCGAACAGCGAAGGTGCGGCGGCGCCGGGCAGCAGCAGGACCACCAGTCCCGCGCATGCCAGCGCCAGCCCGAGCCAGCCCATCGGCGCGAAGCGCTCCCCCGCCAGCAGCCCCGCCCCCAGCATGCTCAGTTGCACGGCGCCGAACAGGATCAGCGCGCCGGTCCCGGCCGGCAGCGACACGTAGGCAAACGAAAACAGCGCCACATAGGCAAACAGCAGCGCAGCGGAGCGCCAGTCGCCGTTGCCAAGAACCCGCTGGCGCAGCGCGCGCATGACCAGGGCCAGCACCAGCGCGCCGGCCAGCAGGCGCACCGCGCCGAAACTGGCGGGGTCGATGCGGTCCTGCTGGAGCGCCAGTCGGCACAGCAGCGAATTGGCGGCGAAGGCCAGCATCGCCACCGCGGTCAGGCCGGCGACGGCGAACACCGGCCGCTCAAAGGCCGCGCGCCGGAGCATGGGAAGTAAAAGTGGTGGATCGGACCATGAGGATTCCCTAAATGGCGCTCAGATTGTAAGCTATGCAACCACCAACGCAAACGCAAACCGATGCGCCGCCGGCCAAAAGCCGTCCCTGTGCGAGCGCATCCGCTGTCCTTCTGCTACCGTATCGAGGTTGCCGGCCCAGCGCCTACTTCAACTCTAGGAATGAACACGACATGACCCTCTCGACAGAAACGGAAACCGGCCTTCCCCTCGACATGACCATCTTCGGCGGCATGGGCGACCTCGCCATGCGCAAGCTGCTGCCGGCCCTGTACATGGCCTACCTGCACGGCAACCTGCCGGCCTCGACCCGCATCATCTCGACCGGCCGCCAGGACTACGACCGCCAGGCCTACCTGGCCCATGTGGAAGAACATTCGCGTTCCTTCATCGCCGCCGAGAATTTCAACGACAAGACCTGGGACGGCTTCCTGCAGCTGCTCGAGTACGTGCGCCTCGACGTCCAGCAGGCGACCGACTTCGGCGCACTCGCCGCGGCGTCGCGCCAGGGCGCCCAGCGCGTGTTCTACCTGTCGACGGCGCCCTCGCTGTTCACCACCATCTGCGAAAAGCTGGCGAGCGCAGGCCTGGTCGACAGGAACGCCCGCGTGGTGCTGGAAAAGCCGCTCGGCACCGACCTCGCCACCGCCATCGAGATCAACGAGGCGGTCGGCAAGCACTTCGAAGAATCGCAGATCTACCGCATCGATCACTACCTGGGCAAGGAGACCGTGCAGAACCTGATGGTGCTGCGCTTCGGGAACTCGATCCTGGAACCGCTGTGGCGCGCGCCGAACATCTCGAGCGTGCAGATCACGGTGGCCGAAGAAGTCGGGGTCGGCAGCCGCGCCGGCTTCTACGACGGCGCCGGCGCGATGCGCGACATGGTCCAGAACCACCTGCTGCAGCTGCTGTGCATCGTCGCCATGGAGCCCCCCACCTCGCTGAACGCCGACGCCGTGCGCGACGAGAAGCTCAAGGTGCTGCGCTCGCTGCGCCGCTTCAGCCTCGCCGACATCGCGCGCGACACCGTGCGCGGCCAGTACGGCCACGGCGTCAGCGGAAACCAGGAAGTGCCCGGCTACCACGAAGAGAAGAACGTCCCGGCGGACAGCAAGACCGAGACCTTCGTGGCGCTGCGTACCTTCATCGATACTTGGCGCTGGTCGAAAGTGCCCTTCTACCTGCGCACCGGCAAGCGCATGCAGCGCCGCTCGTCGAAGATCGTGATCGAGTTCACCAATCCGCCCTTTCCGCTGTTCCCGGATGCGCCCGGCGGCGTCGCCAACCGCCTGGTGATCGAGCTGCAGCCCGAAGAAGCGATCAAGCTGCAGCTGATGGCCAAGGAGCCCGGCAGCGGCATGCACATGCAGCAAGTGGCGCTGAACCTGGACCTGCAATCGGCATTCCAGCAGCGCCGCGCCGAAGCCTACGAGCGTCTGCTGATCGACGTCGTGCGCGGCCGCCTGACGCACTTCATGCGCCGCGACGAACTGGAAGCGGCCTGGGAATGGGCCGATCCGATCATCGCAGGCTGGGGCACCCTGGGCGAGAAGCCGCACGCGTATGCGGCGGGTTCATGGGGACCGGCGGAGTCGTTTGCGCTGCTGGCGCGCGATGGGTATCACTGGGTGGAGTGATGCAGGCCGGGTGAAAGGTGGCTATGCCGGCCGCATGATTGGTTAGTCCACTTGCAACATTAACAGTTGCCAACTAATATGCGGATCTGGCATTTGCCACCAACTTTCCTGGACGACCACCGCAATGAAGAGAGCAACCGCGCCGAACGAAGTCATCTCGACTGAGCCGCGACTGTATCGGGTCGTGTCTGCGCGGATCGAAGAGCTGATCCGGGAAGAGAACATCCAGCCGGGCGAGCGCCTGCCCGCCGAGCGCGATCTCGCCACCAAGCTGGGCGTGAGCCGCACCTCGCTGCGCGAAGCCCTGATCGCCCTCGAACTGGGCGGCGTGGTCGAGGTACGCGGGGGTTCCGGCGTGTACGTGAGCGAGCAGGCGTCGCCGAAAGCCGAAGGTCCGGCTGTCGGCCCCGGCCCCTTCGAGGTGCTGGCGGCGCGCCGCCTGATCGAAGTCGAAGTGGCCGGCCTGGCCGCCAAGAACGCCACGGCCGCCAACATCGACGCGATCCTGATCGCGGTCGAGCAGATGGAGCAGCACCACGAACACAGCAGCGACAGCGAATCCGCCGACCGCAACTTCCACCTCGCGATCGCGCGCGCGACCGGCAACAGCGCGATGACCGGCGTGATCGAATACCTGTGGAACCAGCGCGGCACGCTGTGGCACAAGCTGAAGGAGCACTTCCAGACCGAGGAGCTGCGCCAGCAGACTTTGCTCGACCACCGCAACATCCTGACCGCGATCGCTTCGCATGACGTGGCGGGTGCCAAGGCGGCGATGCGCAATCACCTGGATCGCGTGACGCGGACTTTCTCGCGCGGCTGACGCTGTAACCGTCGTCCCCGCGAAGGCGGGGACCCAAGTACTCCGCAACGACGCACAAGCGTTAGCGCCCGGTTCCGGGCTTCAGATACGCATCCAAAAACCGGACCGTCGCCTCCACCGCCTGCGCCAGCCACGGGTCGAACAACCAGAAACTGTGCGGCGTGTCCGGCACGGCCACCACCCGGCTCGCCACGCCGGCTTCCTTCAAGCGCGCCGCCATCTCCTCGCGTCCCAGACTGAAACGCGGCTGCGCGCTGACGACGAACAGCACCGGCGGCGTCTTCGCGTTCACGTAGAACAGCGGCGAAGCCTCGCGCCACAAGTCCGCCTTCTCGGCATAGCGCCCGCCGAACCAGGCCCCTGCCGATGAAGGCTGCTTCGCCGGATCGTCCTCATACTTGCGCGCCGCTTCCGAAGTGAAGTCGGACAGGCCGTCGATGTTGACGATCGCCTGCACGCTGCTCGACACCGTGCCTGGTCCGGCGTCCGGGTCGAAACGTGCGAGTCCGTCCGTCACGCCGGCCAGCGCAGCAATCTGCCCGCCGGCCGAACCGCCGCCGAGCGCGATCCGCGCCGGATCGATGCCGTATTCCTTCGCATGCGTGCGCATCCAGCGCACCGCCGCCCGCGCGTCCTGCACCGCGGCCGGATACAGGGCCTCGGGCGACAGCCGGTAGCTGATGGTGGCGGCCGCGTAGCCGCGCTGCGCCATGCGGATCGCCATCGGCGCGAAGTTGTCGCGCACGCCCACGCGCCAGCCGCCGCCATGCACGAAAACGATGCCGGGAACCGGGCCGTTTTGAGGCTGCGCCGGCAGATACAGGTCCAGCTGCAGCGCATGCCCGCCGCGCTGCACATAAGTGATGTTTTTCACGGCGCGCACCGCGTCCTGGACCTCGCGGCTGGCGATGCGGATGAAGGGGTAATTCGGGGCCAGCTTCCTGTAGGTAGTCTCGGCGGTGTAGCTCTCAGGCGACGGCGCAGGCGCGGCCGTCTGGCAAAAGGCCAGGGCCGTCAACAGCGTCGTTACCAGCCCGGCGCACGTAAGCATTATCTTGTTCATGTCTCCTCCTGCTGTACGCCGGCCAGTATGCCACGCGCTCGCCATCGTGGTTAGTCCGCCTTGCAAAAGTGGCCAGACCAACCTAGAATGGTCCGACCAGAAAAACCGGCCACGACAACAAAAACCAACGGGCCGCACAACGATCACGGAGACAAGGTGAATCCACCTACCCCATCGCGCGCCGCGCGCCTGCTCGGCACGCTGGCCGCCCTCGCCGTCCTGAGCGCCCCCGTTCACGCCGACGGTCCCTACCGCAATCCCGACAACAAAAGCAAGACCGACCCGGCCGAAGGGACCTATCCGGTGCCTTACAAGAAGCCGGTGGCCGCCGAGATCGAAGCCAGCCTGCACCGCATCCGCAGCTTCATGGAAGCGCAGACGCCGACCCGCGTGGTCCACAAGGGCAGCGGGGCCGAGATCACCGACTTCGGCACGCCTGCACAGGACGCCATCGTGCCGACCACGGACATGGACTTCGGCCTGCAGGTCTATGAGATGGGCGTGGTCCATGCCGGCATGCTCAAAGCGGCACAGGTCACCGGCGACAAACGCTTCAGCGATCTCACCGCGCGCCATTTCCAGTTCTTCGCCGAGCGCCTGCCCTACTTCCGCGCCCAGCAGGCGCGCTTCCGGCTCGACCGCGCCAACAGCTTCGCGCGCTTCCTCGATCCGCGTTCCCTCGACGATGCCGGCGCCATGTGCGCGGCGATGATGCGCGCGCGCCGCGCCCATGTCGGCCCGGACCTCGGCGCGCAGATCAAGGTCTGCGGCGACTGGGTCGCCAAGCGTCAGTTCCGCCTGCCCGACGGCACCCTGGCGCGCGAGCGTCCGCAGGCGGTGTCGCTGTGGGCCGACGACATGTACATGGGCATACCGGCGCTGGCCGAACTCGGACGCATGACGGGCGAACGCGCCTATTACGACGACGCGGTGAAGAACGTCCTGCAGATGACGGGCTACCTGTTCAATCCGCAGCTCGGTCTCTACACCCACGGCTGGAACGCGAACAACCCGGATGCGCCGCAGTTCTACTGGGCGCGCGCCAACGGCTGGGCGGTGCTGGCTATGTCCGACCTGCTGGACGTGCTGCCGAAGGACCACCCCGGCTATCCGCAGGTGCTGGCGCAGCTGAGGAAGAGCCTGCGCGGCATCGCCCAGCTGCAGTCGGGCAGCGGCCTGTGGCACCAGATGATCGACCGGAACGACTCCTATCTCGAGACCTCGGCCAGCGCGATCTTCGTCTACGTGCTGGCCCACGCCGTCAACGAAGGCTGGATCAGCCCCGTCACCTATGGCTCGGTCGCCCAGGCCGGATGGGCCGGGCTGTCGGCGCGCATCACCGAGCAGGGCGCGGTCGAGGGCACCTGCGTCGGCACCACTTTCGCCGGCGACCAGGTCTATTACTACAACCGCCCCACCAGCCCGGCCGCCCTGCACGGCTACGGCCCGACCCTGCTGGCCGGCGCCGAGATGATCCGCCTCCTGAGCAACCCGGCCATCGACATCCAGTACCGCGTGCGCACCTATCACTATGTGCCCAAATAAGCCCGAAGCAGCCATGATCACTCAACGCCATCTCCTTGCCCTCGCCGTCCTGATCGCACCGCTGGCCGCCAACGCCGCCGAACGCCTGACGGTCACGGTCAGCCACGATCTCGACGCCGCCCGGCCTTCGGAAACGATCAGTATCCCCTGGGCCGACGTCAATCGCGCGCTGCCGAATGCGCTGATCCAGCACATCGTCGTCAAGGATGCGGCCGGCCACGTGCTGCCCTACCAGGTCACCAACGTCGCGCCGCTGTCCAAGGACCCGAAGAACATCGGCGTGGCTTATGGCGAGCTGCTGTTCCAGCACAGCTTCAATGCCGGCGAAAAGAGCGCCAGCTTCACCGTCGAGAAGACCGAGGCGCTCGAACCGGTGTTCCGGGTGAAAGCCTATGCCCGCTACGTGCAGGAGCGGCTCGACGACTTCGCCTGGGAGAACGACCGCATCGCCCACCGCATCTACGGTCCGGCACTGGCGGCGCCGGCGCCCGCGGGCAGCGGCAAGGAAGTGCTGGAGACGAGCGGCATCGACATCTGGTTCAAGCGGGTGGATTATCCGATCGTCGACCGCTGGTACAACAAGGGCCACGACCACTACCACAAGGACGAAGGCGAAGGCCTGGACATGTACAACGTCAGCCAGTCGCGCGGCGCCGGCGGCACCGGCGTGTGGGCGGGCGGGAAGCTCTACACCAGCGGGAACTGGAAATCGTGGAAGGTGCTGGCCAATGGTCCGGTGCGCGCCGTGTTCGAACTCACCTACGACGCCTGGGATGCGAACGGCGTCAAGGTCGCCGAAGTGAAGCGCTTCACCATCGACGCCGGCCATCAGCTCGACCAGGTCGAGAGCACCTTCAGCTTCGCGGGCGCGGACCGGCTGACGGTGGCAGTGGGCCTGAACAAGACCCCGGCCAACAAGAAGCACGAGCCGCAGATTGCGTACACGCGCGATGCCGCCAGCCATGCGCTCACGCAGTGGGTCGCTTTGAAGGCCAGTCCGAACGGCGCCTACGGCACGGCCGTGGTCATGCCCGCTTCTACCGGCTTTGCCGAGGACCCTCTGAACGAACTGGTGCTCGCCAGCGTGGAACCGGGCAAGCCGCTGCGCTACTGGATCGGCGCGGCCTGGGACAAGGCCGGGCAGATCGCTTCGCAGGATACCTGGCAGGCCTACGCCGCTGCAGCAAGCGCACGCGCCGCCCATCCGGTGAAAGTCGCGCTGCGCGCCGACTGAGTCACCCCTGGCGACACGCCGGACGCCCGCAACGTGCGGGCGGCGCCACCGGCTTGCCCTCAGCACGAGCGTGGTTAATTGACAACACGCATCTATGTGGCTTGTCCGATTGCTAAAAGTGGTCAAACCAATTTAGAATGGTCCGACCAAAACGACTTTCCGGTCCAAGCACCCAACACAAGTCGTCTGGCAGCATCAAGAAGCACGAGAGACGCCGCGGCAACGACGGCGTCCAGATAAGCGAAGCACCGAAAATAATTCAGGAGACAGCTTGATGAAACAAACGCGTTCCAACCGCGCGCTTCCGCGCACCCTCGCCCGCACCTTTACCTACTCCTCGATCACCCTCGCGATCCTCGCCCTCAGCCAGCAGGCTATGGCGCAATCGGGTCAAATGCAGCGCGTCGAAGTGACCGGTTCCAGCATCAAGCGCCTGGCCGCCGAGGAAGCGCTGCCCGTCACCGTCGTCAAGGCCGAGGAACTCGAGAAGCAGGGCCTGACCACGCTGGCCGACGTCATGATGGCGCTGCCGCAGTCGGTTTCGCTGCAGCCGTCGAACGCCGGTTCGGGCACCAACATCAACCTGCGCGGCCTCGGCGTGAACCGCACCCTGGTGCTGCTGAACGGCCGCCGCCTGGCCAACGAGGCAATCGCCGACGGCTACGCCAACCTCGACACCATCCCGATCAGCGCCCTGGCCCGCGTCGAGATCCTGCGCGACGGCGCATCCTCGATCTACGGCTCGGACGCCATCGGCGGCGTGGTCAACTTCATCACCAAGCGTGAAGTCGAAGGCGGCTCGGCCACCGTGCAGTACGTGCAGCCGGAACGCAGCGGCGGCGGCGACGAGCAGCGCGTGACCCTGACCTTCGGCAAGGGCAACCTGGCCAGCGACGGCTGGAATATCTACGGCACCGCCGACTTCCACCAGCGTTCGCGCCTGCTGCTGTCCGACCGCGACGGCTTCATTCCGGGCGACGCGGAAATGGCGGCGATCGGCCTGCCGCGCAGCGCCGCCAGCGGCGGCTATGCCACCCCGGCCAACTTCACCAGCTCGGTCAACAAGAGCGCCGCCAACCCCTACTACGCGAGCGGCTGCCTGCCGGGCGCTTCGATCCAGGGCGCCAAGAATACCTGCGTGCTGGACGACGACGTCTACGGCACCGCGCTGCACGCCAACAAGCAGCTATCGGCCTACGTCAAGGCGACCAAGAAGATCAACGAAGACAACACGATCTCGCTGGAGTACACCCGCGGCGAGGCGACCATCTTCGCCACCAAGAACCCGACCCAGGCGACCGCGGTCGGCAAGGTCACCGCGACCCTGCCGTCGACCAGCAAGTGGTACCCGGGCAAGAGCGGCGGCGTGCCGGCCTACCCGGGCCTGACCAACCAGCCGCTGACCGTGACCTGGGCCGTGGCCGACGGCGGCGCCGCGATCACCCGCGACCGCCAGCTCAACCAGCGCCTGCTGCTGTCGGCAGACGGCCACCTCGGCAGCTGGGACTACAAGAGCGGCCTGTCCTATGGCCTGTCGCAGCGCCGCGTCTACTTCGAATCCGGCTACTACAACGGTCTGGGCCTGCTCACCGGTCTGTCGAACGGCACCCTGAACCCCTTCGGCCTGCAGGACCAGGCAGGCAGCGACTACCTGAAGTCGATCGCTGCCGACGGCATGATGAACCGCACCGCCAAGTCGTCCTACTATGGCCTGGACACCACCATCAGCCGTCCGCTGCTGGCCCTGGCCGGCGGCGACATGGCGCTGGCGATCGGCGCCGACATCCACCGCGACACCAACGAAGATACCAAGCTGCCGGAAGGCGAAGCGATCACCTACGCCAAGATCGTGCCGGGCCATGGCGAGAGCGCGCGCACCATCACCGGCCTGTTCGCCGAGATCGACGCCCCCGTCACCAAGACCCTGAACCTGGACGCCGCCGTCCGCGTCGACCACTACAGCGACGTCGGCAGCACCGTCACGCCGAAGATCAGCTTCCGCTGGCAGCCGACCAAGACCGTGCTGTTCCGCGGCTCGGCCAACACCGGCTTCCGCGCGCCGACCCTGTTCGACCGCTACGGCTACCGCACGCCGGGCGCCAACACCACGACCTCGGGCCGCTGGGACGATCCGGTCCTGTGCCCGAGCAAAACCCCGACCATGCCGGGCACCGGCACCGCAGTCGCCGGCTTCAACGCGGCCGACGTCTGCAACGCCAAGCTGAACAAGATGACCGGCTCCAACCTGGCCCTGGTCCCGGAAAAATCGAAGGGCGGCACGCTGGGCGTGGTGTTCGAGCCGAGCAGCACCGCGACCCTGGCTCTCGACTACTGGCAGGTCAACATGAAGGACATGCTGGCCAATCTGCCGGAGTCGGTGTACTTCGTGAACTACGCACAGTACAAGAACCTGTTCGTACGTAACGCCGACGGTTCGCTGGCCTACATCGACAACCGCACCATGAACCTGGGCGGCCAGATCGCAGCCGGCGTCGACGTCACCGCCAACTGGCAGGCGCCGCGCACCCGCTTCGGCACCTTCAACATCGGCCTGGACGGCACCTACCTGACCCGCTTCGACAACCAGCTGGAGAAGGATGGCGCCTGGATGTCGAACATCGGCCAGTTCGGCTGGGCCAGCAACGGCACCACCAGCAGCTACCCGATCATCACGCCACGCTGGAAGCACAACCTGCGCTTCTCGTGGAGCGGCGGCGACTGGGGCGCCCAGCTGACCAACAACTTCGCCAGCAAATACCGCGACGCCAACACCGCCGTCACCCAGCAGTACTACCGCGACATCTCCTCGATCTCGCTGTGGAACCTGACCGCGTCCTGGAATGGCATCAAACAGGTGAAGATCACCGCCGGCGTCACCAACCTGTTCGACAAGGCCCCGCCGATCACCAACAACACGGTGTACAGCAACGGTTACCTGAGCAGCGCGGTGAACCCGACCGGCCGCGCGTACAACCTGCGCGTGACCTACAACTTCCTGTAAGCCTGCGTTCGACAGGAAGCGCACGCTGTCCGGGTTCGTGCCCGGACAGCGTGCGCCGGCATCAGAAGCAAAGGAGTCTCATGAAGTTCGCACGTTTCGTAGCAAGCGCGCTGCTCTGCGCGTCCGCTGTTTCTTCCTCTCTCCACGCCGCCGAGCGGCTTCCCATCCGTGTGATCCTGGCCGGCGATTCGACCATGCAGACCAACAGCGGCTACGGCGACGCCTTCTGCGCCCGCTTCAAGCCGGAGGTCAGCTGCATCAACCTGGCCAAGGGCGGCCGCAGCACGGCCAGCTTCCGCGCCGAGGGCCGCTGGGATGAGGTGCAGCGCCTGCTGAAAGACGGCGCCGGCTTCAGCGCGACCTACGTGCTGGTGCAGTTCGGCCACAACGACCAGCCGGGCAAGCCCGGACGCTCCACCGATTTCGTCACCGAATTCCCGGCCAACATGGCGCGCTATGCGCAGGAGACCACGGCGCTGGGCGGCGTGCCGGTGCTGCTCACGCCGCTCACGCGCCGCAGCTTCCACGGCGCCTGGCTGCACAACGACCTCGCGCCCTGGGCCGATGCCACGCGCAAGGCGGCCGCGCGCGAACGGGCGGTGCTGCTGGATCTGAACGCCGACAGCTATGCCGCCGTGCAGGCGATGGGCCAGGCGGAAGCCGACACGCTGGCCATGGCGCCGCCGCCGGCCACGATGTCGTCGGCGCCGCAGGATCCGAACAAGCTCGAACCCCAGGGTGCGGCCAAGACCGCCTTCGACCGCACCCACGTCGGCGCAAAGGGCGCGGCGCTGTTCGCGACGATGGTCGAGCGCGAGATGGTACGCGCCCTGCCCGCTACCCGTCCCTGGTTCAAGGATGGGGGCAAACTTTGATGTCGCGTTTGTTACCGCTGCTGATCGTACTCGGCTTCACCGGCGTCGCCCACGCCCAGGACACGCGGAAGGTCAGCGAACCGGTGCTGCCGCCGGCCTGCGCCATCCTGACCGGCGACGTCTTCGCGGCCGAGCGCAACGACGGTCCGCGCATCCAGGCCGCCATCGATGCCTGCGCATCCGGCCACGCTGTGGTGCTGGCCGCCAGCAACGCCAAACGCAGCTTCGTCTCCGGTCCACTGGTCTTAAAGAGAGGCGTGACCCTGGTGGTCGACGATGGCGCTACGCTGTACGCCAGCAGCGATGCGCGTTTGTTCGATCGCGGTTCCGGTGCCTGTGGCACAAACGACCAGAACGGCCGCGCATGCCGGCCGCTGATCACGGCCGAGAACACGCGCGGCAGCGGCATCATGGGCCGCGGCACCATCGACGGGCGCGGCGGCGAGAAGATGCTCGGCAAGGATGAATCCTGGTGGCAGATCGCCCGTCGCGCGCAGAAGGAAAAGACGCGCCAGAACGTGCCGCGCCTGATTCAGGTGGACAAGTCGCTGGAGTTCACGCTGTACGGCATCCTGCTGAAGAATTCGCCGAACTTCCACGTCACGCTGAACGGGGTCGACGGCTTCACCGCATGGGGCGTGAAGATCGACACCCCGCATGACGCCCGCAATACCGACGGCATCGACCCGATCTCGTCGAAGAACATCACCATCGCCCACAGCTGGATCCGCACCGGCGACGACAACGTCGCCGTCAAGGGCGGCAGCAACGGCCCGACCGAGAACGTCTCGATCCTGCACAACCACTTCTACAGCGGCCACGGCATGTCGATCGGCAGCGAGACCAATGGCGGCGTGCGGCGCGTGCTGGTCGAGGATTTATCGATGGACGGCACCACTTCCGGCCTGCGCATCAAGAGTAATGATACGCGTGGGGGCACCGTGTCCGAGATTCTGTATCGTGACGTCTGCCTGCGCGGGACGAAGGCGCCGATCGACATCTACACGCATTACGAACAGGCCGACAAGCCGGGCGGCCTGGTCCCCGACTACCGCGACGTGCGGATGGAGCGCGTCCACAGTCTCACGCCCGGCAAGATCAACCTGCAGGGCTACGACGATGCGCACCCGCTGCGTCTGCGCCTGGCCGACGTCGTCGTCGACGGCACGCCGGTTGTTAAAAGGGAGTTCGCCCACGTGACCGGCACCGCAAGCTTCCTCGGCGAAGCGGCGGCGAGCGTCGATTGCAGCGCGCGCTTCCCGGCCTTCCCGGCCGAACCTGCACGCAACGCGCGGCCGCAGCTCAGCGCCGAGCAGGCCAAGGCTTATGAAGTGCGCGAGGTGCTGAAATGGGTCGGCACGGTCGGCGCCGAACGCGTCGACCCATGGAATCCGCTGGCCGATCCGCTCGTCACCGGCGCGGCCTTCACGCCCGATTACACCGTCGATGCAGGCGCACGGGTGGATGGCGTGAAGAACTTTAGCAGCGTGCAGGCGGCAATCAACAAAGCCATCGCCGCTGCCGGCCAGCGCCGCGTCACCATCCGCATCCAGCCAGGCACCTACCGTGAGCTGCTCTATGTGCCGCCGGGCTCTCCTCCCATCACGCTGTACGGCGATTCCGCCGACCCGCGGGCGGTGCGCATCGTCGCCAGCCTCGATGCCTCGACCACCGGCGCCGATTACCGTCAGCGCCACGGCGCCGAGTTCACCGATGCCCCGCCGGCCGTACGCGCCATGTACGAACAGCTGAAGGACCTGCCGGCCCTGTCCACCAGCGGCTCCGGCACCGCCTGGATCAAGGCCGACGGCTTCCAGGCGCGCAATCTCAGCATCGAGAACGCCTATAACCGCGAAGGCGCAAAAACACAGGCGGAATGCGTCGGCGACCGCTGCCCGGACAACACGGGCGGCAGCCGCGTCCACCACCAGGCCGTAGCACTGCGCGTGGACGGCGCCGACCGCGTCCAGTTCGAGAATGTGCGTTTGCTCGGCTTGCAGGACACGCTGTTCCTGAACGCGCCGGACCAGAACAACACCGTGCGCAGCTACTTCCACAAGACCTACGTGGAAGGCGACGTCGACTTCATCTTCGGCGACAGCATCGCCTATTTCGACGACTGCGAGATCAAGTCCATCGGCGGCCGCGCCGCTTCCTACGCACTGGCCCCGGACACCAGCCGCCGCGCGAAATACGGCTTCGTGTTCAACCGCTGCCGCTTCACCGGCGATGCTTCTGCGGCCGCCAAGAACACGCAGTTCTACCTGGCGCGCCAGTGGTTCCACAACCAGCGCTGCACGCCCTACGGCTGGATGGCGGTCGACGGCTACCGCTGCCGCCTCGGCGACGTCGACGTCTACCGCGCGCCGGAAGGCACGATCCGCCAGCGCACGCTGGAATCCGTCGGCAAGGCGGTGATCCTGCACTCGCGCATCGGCGCCCACATCGACCGCATGAACCCGTGGTCGGAATGGAACCGAATCGGCACCATGGCCCACCGCCCGGCGCAATTCAGTTCCGACGATTACTGGGCCAACCTGCACAAGGTGCACCCCGCGGCCGGACTCGATACAACCAAGCTGCTGGGCGGCTTGCCGCCGCCGGCGCCGGCCGAGATCTACCTCGGTGAATACGACAATACGAACGAATAAGGAGACAACATGAGCGCTTTCGACACCCGCCGCGCCTTCCTGCGGTCCGGCTCCCTCGCCGGTCTGGCCAGCCTCGCGCTGACTCCCGGCGCACAGGCGATTGCCGCCGCCGCGCAAGCTGCCGGCAAAGCAGCCGCCGACCCGTGGCGCGAAGCCCAGGCCATCGCCCGCCGCCTCGCAATGCCGGTCAAGTTCCGCAAGAAGGATTATCTGGTCACCATGTTCGGCGCCGAGCCCTGCAAGCTGGTACAGGTCAAGGCCTGGGTCTCCTTCGAAGATCAGGAAACCCTGAACACCCCGGCGCCAGGTTCGAAGGACTGCTACCCGGCGATCCGCGATGCGATCCAGCGCTGCCACAAGGAAGGCGGCGGCCGCGTCGTGATCCCGAAAGGCGACTGGTTCTGCGCCGGTCCCATCGTGCTGCTGTCGAACGTGAACGTGCACCTGCAGGCCGGCGCCCGCGTCTACTTCAGCAACGACCCGCGTGACTTCGCCAAATACGGCGACCATGACTGCGGCGCGAACGGCAAGCTGGTCGTGTCGCGCTGGCAGAGCAACGACTGCCTGAATTTCTCGTCGATGATCTACGCGCACAAGGCCGACAATATCGCGCTGACCGGCGAGGACTGGACCTCGGTGCTCGACGGCCAGGGCGGCGTGCCATTCGAAGGGTCAAACGATTGCTGGTGGACCTGGAAGGGCAAGAACGCCACCATCAATTCGGTGGCCCAGGACAAGTCGCCGAACTACGTACCCGGCAAACTGGCGCAGAACCAGGTCAATCCGCTGAACCCCACATCGCTGGCCCACGTCGCGCCGGATCTGCCGGAAGACAGGCGCCTGCTGATCCAGGGCGAAGGCGAGAAATGGCGCGCCGACGACGCCTACCTGCCGGCGCTGTCGGAAGCCGGCGCGCCGATCGAGAAGCGCGTATTCGGCCTGGGCCACTACCTGCGTCCGCCGATGATCCACCTGATCGAGTGCAGCAACGTGCTGCTGGAAGGCTACCAGGTCACGCACACGCCGTTCTGGCAGCACCATCCGGTCGCCTGCCGCAATCTCACGATCCGCAAGGTCTACGCCAACAGCCTGGGACCGAACAGCGACGGCTTCGATCCGGAAGCCTGCGATGGCGTGCTGGTGGAAAGCTGCCAGTTCGATACCGGCGACGACTGCATCGCCATCAAGGCCGGCAAGAACCTCGACACGCAGTACGGCCCCTCGCAGAACATCGTGATCCAGAAGTGCACCATGCACAGCGGCCACGGCGCGGTCACGCTGGGCAGCGAGATGGCCGGCGGCATCCAGAAGGTCTATGCGCAGGATCTGGTATTCGAGAACAAGAACTGGGCCACGAATCCGCTGAACATTGCGATCCGCCTGAAGACCAACATGAACCGCGGCGGCTTCCTGCGCTACTTCTACGTGCGCAACGTCACCATTCCCAACGGCGTCCAGACCAGCCCCTCGTTCTACGCCACCCTGCCCGGCTCGCCGATCCCGAACAAGTCGGTGGCGGCGGCAGCCGGCGGCGTCATCACCTTCGACTGCGACTACACGCCGCGCGCCGACAACGTGCGCATCCGCCCGCCCCAAGTCCACGACGTGCACATCTCGAACGTCAAGGTCGGCAACGTGCGGACGAAGGACGGCAAGCAGGCGTCCAGCTACCAGGCCTTCGTGATCCTCGGGCCGGTGGCGTCCGACTACAACGGTCCGACGCCGCGTCCCGAGGTGCTGCCGGTGCGCAACGTGACCATTACCGACTGCGACTTCGGCACGCCGTCGAACGGGGATCAGCCCTGGTACCTCTACAACGTGCAAGGCCTGACGCTCAAGAACGTGACGATCGCCGGGAAGAAGTTCAACACGGCGCTCAAGAGCTGATCTTTCGATTGATCCCCCGGGATCTCGATTGATCCCCCCGGGATCAATCGTCTTTCACATCCGCCACCGCCAGCGCCGTCATGTTGACGATCCGGCGCACGGTGGCGCTCGGACTGAGGATGTGCACCGACTTGGCCGCGCCCAGCAGGATCGGGCCCACGGTCACGCCCTTGCCCGACGAGACCTTCAGCACGTTGAACAGGATGTTGGCCGCATCCAGCGACGGCATCACCAGCAGGTTGGCGCTGCCTTCGAAGTTGGCCTGGCCGGACGGCAGGTAGATCGCGCGGATGTTCTCGTCCAGCGCGGCGTCGCCGTGCACCTCGCCGATCACGTCCAGGTCCGGACAATCGCGCGCCAGCAGTTCGCGCGCCTCGCGCACGCGCTGGGCCGACGGCCGCGAGGACGAGCCGAAGATCGAGTGCGAGAGCAGCGCGACTTTCGGATCGAGGCCGAAGTGGCGCAGTTCATCCGACGCCAGGCGCGCGATCGCCGCCAGTTCGGAAGCGCTAGGCTGGTCGTTGACGTAGGTGTCGGTGATGAACAAGGTGCCCTTGTCCAGCACCAGCGCGTTCATCGCCGCCATCACTTCCGCGCCGGGCGCGAGACCGATATCGCGCTGCACGTGCGCCAGGTGGCTGTCGTAGCTGCCCTTCATGCCGCAGATCAGGGCGTCGACTTCGCCGGCCGCCAGCAGCTTCGTGCCGCGTTCGGTGGTGTCGCCATCGCACTCGACCAGCGTGTAGTCGGCATCGCGCTGCATGCGCAGGCCGGCGTCCTTGATCGCCTGTTCGATCTCGGCGCCGCGGCCGATCAGCACCGGCTGCGCCAAGCCCTCATCGACCACGGTCTGCACCGCGCGCAGCACCCGGGCATCGAAGCCTTCCGCATAGGCCACGCGGCGCGGCTTGGCGCGGGCCTTGGCGAACACCGGGCGCATGAAGAAGCTGGTGTGGTAGATCATCGCCGCCAGCCGCTCGCGGTAGGCGTCCATGTCGGTGATCGGGCGTGCAGCCACGCCCGAGCTGGCGGCAGCCGCCGCGACGGCCGGTGCGATCGCCGCCATCAGGCGCGGATCGAAAGGCTTCGGGATGATGTAATCCGGGCCGAAGCGCAGATCCTGGCCGGCGTAGGCGGCGGCCACGGCGTCGTTGGCTTCGGCCTCGGCCAGTTCGGCGATCGCGCTGACGCAGGCCAGCTTCATCTCCTCGGTGATGCGGGTGGCGCCGCAATCGAGGGCGCCGCGGAAGATGTAGGGGAAGCACAGCACGTTGTTGACCTGGTTCGGGTAGTCCGAGCGGCCGGTGGCGACAATGCAGTCGGGCCGCGCGGCTTTCGCCACTTCCGGACGGATCTCGGGTTCCGGGTTGGCCAGCGCCAGGATCACCGGGCGGTCGGCCATGGTCTTGACCATCTCGCCGCTCAGGACGCCGGCGGTCGAGCAGCCGAGGAAGACGTCGGCGCCGCGCACGATGTCGGCCAGGGTACGGTCCGCCGTGTCCTGGGCGTAGCGCGCTTTGTTGGCTTCCATGTTGGCCTCGCGGCCTTTCCAGATCACGCCTCTGGAGTCGGTCACGTAGATGTTCTCGCGGCGCACGCCCATGCTGACCATCATGTCGAGGCAGGCGATGGCCGCGGCGCCGGCGCCGGACGCCACCAGCTTGACCGTGCCGATGTCCTTACCGACCACTTTCAGGGCGTTCAGCAGCGCCGCGCTGGAGATGATGGCGGTGCCGTGCTGGTCGTCGTGGAAGACCGGAATGTTCATGCGCTCGCTCAGCTTCTTCTCGATGTAGAAGCATTCCGGCGCCTTGATGTCTTCGAGGTTGATACCGCCGACAGTCGGCTCCAGCATCGCGATCGCATCGATCAGCTTGTCGGGATCGTTCTCGGCCAGCTCCAGGTCGAACACGTCGACCCCGGCGAATTTCTTGAAGAGGCAGCCCTTGCCTTCCATGACCGGCTTCGAAGCCAGCGGTCCGATGTTGCCCAGGCCGAGGACGGCGGTGCCGTTCGAGATGACGGCAACCAGGTTGCCGCGCGAAGTGTACTCCGCCGCCATGGCAGGGTCGGCGGCGATCTCTTCGCAGGCATAGGCGACGCCCGGCGAATACGCCAGCGACAGGTCGCGCTGGTTCGACAGGGGCTTGGTGGCGACGACCTCTATCTTGCCGCGCACGGGGCTGCGGTGGTAGTCGAGGGCGTCGGCGCGCAGCTGCGCGTCCTTGCCCGGTTCCTGGATGCCGCTATCGAGGCTGCTTTCGGTGCTCATCGGTGTCTCCTGAATGTCTGATCGGCTTATGGTCGCAGAAAAGCCCGCTCCGCGCACGGGAGCGGCCTCTTACGGAACAGCCTGCGCTCAGAACGCCTCGATGACGGTATGCAAATGGGTGACGTTCGGCGCGCCGTCGAAGCAATCGCCGACCAGGCGCCGCCATGCCTGGAAGTCCTCGCTCCCGCGGAAGTGGACCGTGTGGTCTTCCAGCGTGTCCCACTGGACCAGCAGACGGTAAGCGCGCGGGTTCTCGATGCCGCGCTGCACCCGCATGCCGGTGCATCCCCGGGCCCGTTTGAACAGCGGTGCCGCCTCGCGCACACCGGCTTCGAATTGTTCTTCCATGCCTTCCTTGACCAGGATTTCCGCACTTTCCAGCACCATGTCGCTTCCTCTCCGTGAATGAACGTGTCAGCGATTATGCCCCGGATGCGGTATCGTTGCAGGATGCATACTTTCCACTTCTACGAACCGCGCCAGGGCCACGGCCTGCCGCACGATCCCTTCAATGCCATCGTCGGGCCGCGCCCGATCGGCTGGATTTCTTCCAAAAGCAAGGCCGGCGTCCTCAACCTGGCGCCCTACAGCTTCTTCAACGCCTTCAACTACGTGCCGCCCATCGTCGGCTTCGCCAGCATCGGCTGGAAGGATTCGGTGCGCAACATCGAGGAGACGGGCGAGTTCTGCTGGAACCTCGCCACGCGCCCGCTGGCCGAACAGATGAACCAGACCTGCGCCGCGGTGCCGCCGGAAACCGACGAGTTCACGCTGGCAGGCCTCACGCCCGCGCCCTCGCGCACCGTGGCCGTGCCGCGCGTGTTGGAGAGTCCGGTCTCGATGGAGTGCCGCCTGAGCCAGCTGATCCAGCTGCAGCGCGCCGATGGCGACAAGGTCCCGACCTGGCTGGTGCTGGGCGAGGTGGTCGGCGTCCATATCGACCGCAGGCTGCTGAAGGACGGCGTCTACGACACCGCCGCGGCCCAGCCCATCCTGCGCGGCGGCGGACCGGCCGATTACTTCACGATCGGGCCCGAGCAGCTGTTCCGGATGTTCCGTCCGCAGGTCTGACGGCGCGGCTTTAACAGCGCGGCTTTGACAGCCGCCGCAGGCAGGCCTAAAGTGAAGCTAGCCGCCTCACTTCGGGAGGGCCCAGCATGTACAAGGTCATCGTTGTCCATGTCGACGGCAGCGCGCGCCAGGAAAGCCGGCTGCGCGCGGCCGCCCTGCTCGCCGTCAAGTACGGCGCCCACCTGGTCGGCAGCGCCGCCACCGGCATCTCGTGGATGGATTACAGCCTGCTGACCGGCTCGATGGCCGCGCCGGTGATCGGCGACGATTTCCAGGAGCTGCGCGAGGCCGCCGCTGCCCACCTCGACACCTTCAAGCAGGCCGCCGCCCGGCTAGGCGTGGCCTCGATCGACGCCAGATTGGTCGAAGACGACCCGCGCTACGCCCTGCTGCTGCAATCGCGCTATGCCGACCTGGTGGTGCTGAGCCAGGACGGCGGCGACCAGCCGGGCCTGCCGCTGCGGGTACGCGGGTTGCCGGAACACGTAGCGCTGCGCGGCGCGCGGCCGGTGCTGGTGGTGCCGGCCGACTATCAGGCCGAGCCGATTCCCGGCACGGCGGTGGTCGGCTGGGATGGCGGCACACAGGCGCTGCGCGCGATCGCGGCCGCCCTGCCGCTGCTGGAACATGCCGCCGCGGTCAAGCTGGCAGTGATCAATCCCGACGTCCTGTCGGACCTGCACGGCGAGCAGCCGGGCGCCGACATGGCGCTCTACCTTGCGCGCCACGGCCTGCAAGTCGAGGTCGTGGTCGAGCGCACCCGCGCCACGGTCGGCGACACCCTGTGCGCACTGGCGCGCAGCTGCGGCGCCGGGCTGATGGTGGCCGACGCCTTCGGCCATAGCCGCTACCGGGAATGGATGCTGGGCGGGACCACGCGCGAGCTGCTGGCACGGTCGCGGGTACCGCTGCTGATCGCGCACTAGCCTGCGTACTTTTTCGAAGGCCGGCTGCGGCGCCAGATCCAGGCATACAGCAGCGCGTTGATCGCCAGCACGCCCACGCCGAGTCCTATCTGCAGTTCGCGCGTCAGGCCGGCCGGATAGATCAGCGGCAACAGGTAATGGTCGACGAAGCCGCCCTCGTAGCCGGCCTGCCCGGCCAGACGGCGAAAATAAAGCTCGGCCCAGGTCAGCGGACAGATGGCGCCGGTCGCTTCGACCAGGAAGCCCCAGCCCGCCGCCGCCAGGTGCAGGGGCAGCCAGCGCCGCCGGCGCCGCTGATTTACCACCAGCAGTGCACCGAACACGACGAACAGGATGAAGCCGAGGTGCAGCAGCAGCACCGCGTCGGCCAGCAGACGGTAGGACATGCCGCCATGCTACCCCGGCCTGCGCGCTGCCGGCCACGTTTTTGGATGCGCCTCAAGTGGTAGTCCGGTTCGCCGGGCCCGGCAATCGTGCGCGGCCCACTCTGGCGTAAATTGCTGTCTTTACGCACGAACGAGACCGCCATGCATGCAATGAACTGGAACGCCTTCGGCACTTTCGGTGCCATGGCCCTGAAGCAGATGGACCGTACGCGCCAGGCGCGCGGCCGGATGATGGAACGCGCCGGCTACGGGCCGCGCCCTACCCCTTCCACCACCGTGCACCGCGAGCCCGGGCTGCACCTGCGCCGCTACGGAGCGCAAGCCGCCGAGGGACCGTCCGTGCTGCTGGTGCCGGCGCCGATCAAGCGCGCCTATATCTGGGACATGGCGCCGGAAGTCAGCGTGGTGCGGCGCTGGATCGAGCGCGGCTACCGGGTCTACCTGGCCGAGTGGGAGCCCTTGGAGGAAGCAGACGGCCGGCAGGCATTCGGTCTCGCCGATTACGCCGACCGCCTGCTGAGTGTCTGCCGCAAGGCCATCGAAGCGGACGGCAGCGGCGGCAAACCCGTGATCGCCGGCCATTCGCTGGGCGGGGTGCTGGCTGTCGCTGGCCGACCCGAAGGCGCTGGCCACCCACCTGCAGGTCGAGCGCTGGACCCACGACGAATTCGCCCTGCCGGGCCCACTGTTCGGCGACATCGTCGAATCGCTGTACCGCCGCGACGGATTGATGCGCGGCGAGCTGCGGATCGACGGCCGGCGCATCGGCCCGCAGGATCTGCGCACGCCGCTGCTGAGCGTGGTCGACCCGCGCAGCAAGCTGATCCCGCCGGCGGCCGTGCTGCCCTTCCATGACGCAGCGGCCAGCCCGCGCAAGCTGGTGCTGCATTACGAGGGCGACGTTGGCGTCAATTTGCAGCACGTGGGCGTGCTGGTCGGGCGCAACGCCCATGCGCGGATCTGGCCGGCGGTGTTCAACTGGCTGGACGGTATCGAAGACCAGCCTGCTTAGAGAGGACGCAGGAACAGGCCGGCCGTGAGCGCCACGCCGATGCAGACGATCGCCACACGCAGCGCCTTCTCGTTGACCCGGTGCAGCGCCCAGGTGCCGGCCAGGCCGCCGAGGATGGCGCCCACCGCCAGCACGCCTGCCTGCAACCAGTGAAGCTCGGGCGCAGTAATGAACAGCGCCACCGCCGAGGCGTTCATCACGCCGGCCAGCACGTTCTTGGTGCCGCCGGCATTGCGCGCCGACAGCCCGGCCATGGTCAGCGCCGCCATCATCAAGATGCCGATGCCGCCGCCGAAATAGCCCCCGTAGACCGCGATCAGGAATTGCGCCGTGCCGGTGGCGAAGGGGCCCAGCTGCGCCGCCTGCTCGGCCGACGCTTTACGGAAGAAGCTGCCCCAGGTGAAGACGATGGTGGCGAACAGCACCAGCCACGGCACCAGACGCGCGAACACCTTCGGCGAGGTGTGCAGCAGGAGCAGACCGCCGGCCGCCCCGCCGAGGATGCTCAGGATGAACAGCGTGCGAAAGCGCAGCCCGGCTGCGCCGGTCACCAGCTTGCGGCCTGCATAGCCCGCCGTGATCTGGCCGGGAAACAGCGCCACCGTCGAGGTGATGTTGGCCGCCAGCGGCGTCATGCCGGACAGGATCAGGGCCGGGAGCGTGACGAAGGAGCCGCCGCCGGCCAGGGTGTTCTGGATGCCGGCCCAGAGGCCGGCGAGGAAGATCAGCAGCAGGAGCATCGTGTCAGCGCGCCAGCAAATGCGGCCCAATCTCGGCAATGGACCGCGCCCCGGTCAGCACCATATTCGTCCGCAAATCCTTCTCCATGATCGCCAGCAGCCGCTCGACCCCGGCCTGGCCGCCGGTCGCCAGCGCATAAATGAAAGCACGCCCGATCAGCACCCCGTCGGCGCCAAGCGCCAGCATGCGGAACACGTCGGTACCCGTACGCACGCCGCCGTCGGCGAAGATCGTCATCCTGCCCTTCACCTCTTCGGCGATCGCCGGCAGCACGCTGGCCGAGGATGGCGCGCCGTCCAGCTGGCGGCCGCCGTGGTTCGAGACGACGATGCCGTCGGCGCCGAAGTTCAGGGCGTCGCGCGCGTCCTCGACGTCGAGGATGCCCTTCAGGATCAGCTTGCCCTTCCACTCGTCGCGGATCCACTGCAGGTCCTGCCAGCTGATGCCGGGGTCGAAGTTCGAGCCCAGCCAGCCGATGTAGTCTTCGAGGCCGGTGGCGTGGCCGCGGTAGGCGGAGATGTTGCCAAGGTCGTGCGGCCGGCCGAACAGGCCGACGTCCCAGGCCCAGCGCGGGTGCAGCATGGCTTGCCAGATGCGGCGGCGCGGTCCGGCGTCGCCGCTCATGCCGCTGTGCAGGTCGCGGTAGCGGTTGCCGGGCACCGGCATGTCGACCGTGAACACCAGCGTGGTCGCGCCCAGTTCGCTCGCCCGGCGCATCACGTCGCGCATGAAGCCGCGGTCCTTCAGCACGTAGAGCTGGAACCAGATCGGCTTGCTGGCCTTGGCCGACACTTCGGCCAGCGAACAGACCGAGACCGTCGACTGGATGAAGGGGATATTCGCGCGGCAGGCCGCCTGCGCCGCCTGGACTTCGCCGCGGCGCGCGTACATGCCGGCCAGGCCGATCGGCGCCAATGCGATCGGCAGTGCGTGCTCCTGGCCGAACCAGTGGGTCGAGATGTCGAGCGTTTCCGAACCGCGCAGCACGCGCTGGCGCAGCTTGATGGCCTGCAGGTCGTCGACGTTGGCGCGCAGGGTCTGCTCGGCGCCGGCGCCGCCGTCGAGATAGTGGAACAGGAAGGGAGGCAGCTTGCGGCGCGCGGCTTCGCGGAAGTCGGTGGCGGAAGAGATGATCATGGTTCTTTGGACGCTGGCCGGTTGTTCTTGTCGTATTGTCCAGTGTACGACGAAACGCATCCGGATGCGATAATGTCGGCCCTTTCAATGCAGAGTAAAGACACCCGATGTTCCCGGCAGTTTCCCTCGACGTGGCGGCGGCCCTCAAGACGCTCGTCCTGACCCTCGACCTGGTCGGGACCTTCGTGTTCGCGCTGAGCGGCGCCACCGCGGGCGTCAAGCGCCGGCTCGATATCTTCGGGGTGCTGGTGCTTTCTTTTGTCGCCGCCAATTCGGGCGGCATCGTGCGCGACCTGCTGATCGGGGCGACGCCGCCGGCCGCCATCAGCGACTGGCGCTACCTGCTGGTCTCGGTGATGGCGGGCCTGCTGATCTTCTTCTGGTATCCGAAGGTCCGCCACCTGAAGAATCCGGTGCTGATCTTCGACGGCGCCGGCCTGGCCCTGTTCTGCGTGGCCGGCGCCCAGAAGGCGCTGGTCTACGGCCTGGCGCCGTGGATGGCCGCCCTGCTCGGCATGCTGACCGGGGTCGGCGGCGGAGTGGCGCGCGACGTGCTGCTGTCCCAGGTGCCGGCCGTGCTGCGCGCGGAGGTGTATGCGGTGGCGGCCCTGGCCGGCGCCGCCGTGGTGGTGAGCGGCCATGTGCTGGGCCTGCCGTCGGGGCCGATGGCGGCGGCCGGCGCCGTGCTGTGCTTCGGCTTGCGCATGGCGGCGATCCGCTACGACTGGCACCTGCCGGTCGCCCGTACGCCTGAAGAGCCGGAACAGGAAGCCCGCGACGGAAGATGAGCCCGGTTTGAGCCGGCTCAGTTGCTCTCGTAAAACGTAGGCGCATCCTGAAGGCTTGCGTCAACACCGGGAGCGGCCGATGAAACCAGGAACGATACCAGCGACTCCGTCGGTGGCCAGGCAATCGCCGGCCAACCTCGCCTTCACTGCCCTGCTGTTCTGCTGTCTCGGCTGGACCATCCTCGCGTTCTGGTTCGTCGGCGCCCACGCCGGCGCCATGCCGCACCTGATCAACACCCTCGCCTGCGCGCCGGTCATGGCCTGTTCGCTGCGCCGCTTCCACGCCGCCTGCCCGCGCCACCAGCGTACCGGGATGCGGCCACCGGGCCTGCACACGGCCGCCAAGCTCGCACTGGCCCTGCTGTTCATCGCCGGCGCAGCATTCGGCGCCGCACTCGCCAGCGGCTCGATCGTCCTCGTCGCCCTACTGGTCCTGGCGTTCTGCTGCATGCCCTGGACCCGGCTCCGGGTCCACCGCCAGCACCTGCTGCTGTCCTTCCTCGTCCTGGCAGCAGGCGCCCTGCTGCCGATGGCGGCAAGCAGCCGGCCCCTGACGATCATGGCGGTCCTGCCCGCGGCCTGGTGCCTGTGGACCGCGGCGGCGCTGCTGTGCATCTGCCTGTGCGGCAGCGAACTGCGGAAGAACCGAAGACGCTAAGCGCGCGGCGCCGGCATCTCCCTGTAGAATCCGGATTTTGCCCGCGCCCGCCATGAACACACGACCGCCGCTGTCCGCTGCAGAATCCTCCGTCCCGGATCTGGTCCTCGGACTCGAAGACCGGCCCCGCGCCTGGGTCGGCATCCTCGCCGCCCTGCAGCACCTGCTGGCGATCATCGTCCCCATCGTCACCCCCGGCCTGCTGATCTGCCAGGCGCTGGGCGTGTCCGCGCGCGACACCAATCTGATCGTCTCGATGTCGCTGGTGGTGTCCGGCATCGCCACCTTCGTCCAGTGCCGCCGCTTCGGCCCCTTCGGCGCCGGGCTCCTGATCGTGCAGGGCACCAGCTTCAACTTCGTCGGCCCGCTGATCGCCGGCGGCACCCTGATGGTCAAGCAGGGCACGCCGGTCGAAGCTGTAATGGCGGCGGTGTTCGGCGTGGTGGTGGCCGGCTCCTTCATCGAGATGGGCGTGTCGCGCATCCTGCCCTTCATCCGGCGCATGATCACGCCGCTGGTCACCGGCATCGTGGTGCTGATGATCGGCCTCACGCTGATCAAGGTCGGCCTGATCAGCATGGGCGGCGGCTTCGCGGCGATGTCGAACGGGACCTTTGCCAACGGCGAGAACCTGCTGCTGTCCGCGACCGTGCTGGCGATTATCGTGCTGCTGAACCGGATCCCGGTGGTGTGGATGCGCAGCGGCGCCATCATCATCGCGCTGGCGGCCGGCTACCTGCTCGCGGGCGCGCTCGGACGCCTGGACTTCAGCGGCATGCACGACGCGGCCTGGTTCCAGGTCCCGCGGCCGTTGCACTTCGGCCTGAGTTTCTCGTGGTCGCTGTTCATCCCGATGATCGTGATCTACCTGGTCACCTCGCTCGAGGCGGTCGGCGACGTGACCGCGACCAGCAAGGTCTCGCGCGAGCCTGTCGAAGGCGAGATCTGGATGCGCCGCATCAAGGGCGGCGTGCTGGTCAACGGCGCCAACTCGCTGCTGGCCGGGGTGCTGAACACCTTCCCCAGCTCGATCTTCGCCCAGAATAACGGCGTGATCCAGCTGACCGGCATCGCCAGCCGCCATGTCGGCATGTGGATCGCCCTGTTCCTGGTGGTGCTCGGGCTGTTCCCGGGCGTGGCCGGCGTGATCCAGGCGGTGCCGGAACCGGTGCTGGGCGGCGCCGTCATGGTGATGTTCGGCGCGGTGGCGGCGGCCGGTATCAACATCCTGGCCAGCGTCACGCTGGACCGACGCGCGCTCTTGATTATCGCGGTGTCGCTGGCGCTGGGCCTGGGCGTGTCGCAGGTGCCGGAATTCCTGGCCCACATGCCGGCGGCGCTGCGCCACGTGCTGGAGTCGGGGGTCGCGACCGGCGGCATCTGCGCCGTGCTGATGAACTGGTTCCTGCCGGCCGCGCACGTGGACGCCGCGCGCGATTAATCGACAGTCAGGTGGTCCGCGTGGGCGTAACAGACGAAGTCGCGCCCGCGCGCAAAGGCCAGCAGGGTCATGCCGGCCCGCTCGGCCAGCTCCACCGCCGCCAGGGTCGGCGCCGACATGCCGACCAGTGCCGCCACGCCCGCCATCGCCGCCTTCTGCGCCATCTCGAAGCTCACCCGGCTGGTAATCAGGAGGAAGCCATCGGCAGGCTGCGCGCCGGCGCGGGCCATCGCACCGATCACCTTGTCCAGCGCGTTGTGGCGGCCGACGTCTTCGCGCACGATGCGCAGGCCGCCGTCCATACCGCACCAGGCGGCGGCGTGGGCGGCGCCGGTCGAGCGGGTCAGCGCCTGCTCGGCGCCCAGCGCGTCGAGGGCCTGCCGTACCGCCGCCGCGTGAAAGCCGCGCGCCGGCGCCAGCTGCGGCAGCGCCCGCGCCACCTGCTGCAGGCTGTCGACGCCGCACAGGCCGCAGCCGGTACGTCCTGACAGGCTGCGGCGCCGCTCCTTCAAGGCATTGAACGCGGCCCCGCCGATCCGCAGCTGCACGGCGATGCCATCGCGCCCGGCTTCGACTTCGATGCCGTAGCACTCGCCTGGATGGGCAATGATGCCTTCGCTGAGCGAGAAGCCGAGCGCGAATTCTTCCAGGTCGGCCGGGGTGGCCATCATGACCGCATGCGAGATCCCGTTGTAGACCAGCGCCACCGGCACTTCGTCGACCACCATGTCCTCGACCGTGGCGAGGACGTCCTTGCGCATGCGCAGCACGCGGCGCGCCCTGGCCGGTTCGGGCATCGAAGTAGCGGTGAAGTCGAAGTCTGCGTGCATGCGGCCGAATCTAGCATTTATGGCATTTTCCGGGCGCGCGCCACCGAACAGAAGGCCGGCGCCACGCGTGCTACAAGAAGGGAAACGGGCCTTCGCCCCTACCTTCAAGGAGAGCAAGCATGATGAAACTCGGGAATATGGATGCCGCGCGCGTCGAGCGCCTGGGCGCGCTGGCCGCGCACGTGGTCGAACATGCGCTGGCCTCGGGACTGAGCTGGGACGAGGCCATCCTCGGCTTCGGCATCGCCGCCAAGGCGCTGGCTGCCAAGGCGGCGGACCAGGGCGTCGGCGGCATGGACCAGTGCGCGGCGCTGGCCGAGCGCCGCCTGAAGACCGGCATGGACCAGAGCGCCGACGTGCTGCGCGCCTTCCTGCGCTGAGTCAGAAATTCACGGCGCCCATGCCGCGCGACGGCACCCAGGTGTAGTACAGCCCGACCGAATCGTAGCGCTGCTGGCGTTCCGCCACGTTCGGGAAGGAGAACTTGCGGCGCGAGGTCAGGTACTTCAGCGCCACCGCGTGGTGGCCACTGATGCGGTAGGTCAGCGAGGCGTCGCCGCGCAGCACGCGGTCGTCGCCGCCGGTGTCCGCGTTGCGCACTTTGCCGTCCAGGAAAGCGCTCTCGCTCAGGTCCAGCGACACGCGGTCGCCGTAGATCACGCGCAGTCCCAGCATGCTCAGCGGCGCAAAACCATAGTGGTACTGGTTGTTGGAGCTGGCGCGGATGGTGCCGGTCGCGGTGTAGCCCACGCCGGCCGAAGCATGGCCCTGCAGCGCCAGGTTCCGTGACAGCCACAGCTGCGCATTGCTGCCCACGGACACGCCGGTGCTGGCAATCCGGAACAGCTGCGGCGACAGGTAGTCGTAGCTGCCGTAGATCCCGGCGATGCCGCGCAGGCGCTCACCCTCGCCATAGCGCGCGCCCCACAGCAGGCCGCGCGAAGTCAGGCTTTCCAGGCCGTTCACGTTCGAGACGCGGGCACGGAACAGGAAGTAGTCGAAGGGCTTGTGGTAAGTGTAGCCGTCCTTGCCCGGCAGCCCGTACTCCATCGCAAAGTCGGCCGCCACCTCGCGGCGCTTGGTGGCCAGCGAGGGGCCGACGTTGCTGCTGGTCGGGCTGCTGGCGCCCAGCTGCAGGCGCGTGAACGTGGCCGGCGGCGCACCGGCCCACAGCGATGCCGCACGCCGCGCGCGCCCGCTCTGGCGGTTGTAGCCCAGCGCCGGCGACACCACCGCCGCCCCGGCCTCGCGCAGCCCCGAACCGTCGCCGCGGTCCAGCACCATGCTGGCCATCCGGTACAGGGCTTCGCCCAGGAAGCTGCCGCCGAAGCTGGTCGTGATCTGGTCGTTGCGCGAAGGCGGCGTCGTCTCGCCGGCGATCTCCCATACTGCGCTGCCGGCGAAGGCATAGCCCATCGACTCCCAGAAAGTCAGGCCGTTGGCGCGCGCGATGTTGAAGTAGACCGAACCCTGGTAGGGGTGGCCCATCTGGTTGATCTCGAAAGGATCGCGGTCTTCGACCCAGCCGCTGTGCAGGTTGCGGCGGATCGAGCCCATGGTGACGCCGTAGTCGTCCGGCTTGACGAAGGCGTGGTCGATCCGGTTCAGCGCCAGCTGGAAGCCGAGGATTTCCAGCGCTGCGGCGCCGTAGCTCTTGTAGGGGCGGACCTCGGCGGGCGGGCGCACTGCCGGGCTGGCCGCCGGGCCGGGGACCGGTTCGACAACAGGTTTATCTTGTGCCGGCTGGTCGATCAACTGGGCGTGGGCAGCGCCGGCGCTCAGCGCCAGCAGCATGGCGCAGGCGCGGCGTATTGCCATCGATGGGCGTGGTGATGCGTTCATGGGACTCCGATTCAATACGATGCGAAACATTGGCAATAATGTAACAATTACGGCTGATTCGTGTCGCACAAGGAAATCCCGATGTCGTTTACGCCACAACATGGCGCCCCAGTGAAATCCGCATCCACCCCACTGCTGGCCGCGCGGGGACTCAGCTCGCGCTTCGGCGGGCCCTTCGAATTTGCCTTGCAGGCCGGCGAATGCGTCGCCATCCAGGGTCCGTCGGGCGCCGGCAAGAGCGTGCTGCTGCGCATGCTGGCCGACCTCGACCCGCACGAGGGCGAGGCCTTCCTCGACGGCCGTTCCAGCAAGGCGATGCCGGCGCCCGCCTGGCGCGCGCAGGTGGCCTACCAGGCCGCCGAGCCGGCGTGGTGGGAAGCCACGGCCGGCGAGCATTTCAGTGCCGGGCAGCGCGGTTTCGTCGACAAGGCCATGGGCGCGCTCGGCCTCTCCACGGCGCTGCTCGACACCGAGATCGAACGCCTGTCCACCGGCGAGCGCCAGCGCCTGGCACTCGTGCGTTCGCTGGCCGCCGAACCGCGCGTGCTGCTGCTCGACGAGCCGACCGCCGCCCTCGATCCGGACTCGGTCAAGCGCGCCGAGGCACTGCTGGCGTCCTGCCTGGCGGACGGCATGGCGATCCTGATCATAACGCACTCGGCCGAGCAGGCCGGACGAATGGCCCAACGCGTATTCCGCCTCGACCAGGGAAGGCTGACCACCGCATGAACGCGATCCATCTTGGAACCTGGGACCTGCTGGCGGCCGCGCTGCTGATCCTGCTCGACGCCGCGCTGTCGCTGGGGCTGCGGCTGGGCGTCCACCGCCAGATCCTCATCGCCGCCGTGCGGATGGTGGTGCAGCTGGCGATCGTCGGCATGGTGCTGCGCAGCGTGTTCGCCGCCGCTTCGCCCGCCGCCACTGCCGCGGTGGTCCTGTTCATGGTCGGCGCCGCCGCGCGCGAAGTGGCGACCCGGCCGAAGCAACGCCTGAAGCGGCACATGAATTACCAGATCAGCGCCGCGGTCGTGGCCTGCGCCGGCTTCGCCACGGTGCTGCTGGCGCTGACGACGGCGGTGCGTCCGGACCCGTGGTATGCGCCGCGCTATGCGATTCCGCTGATGGGCATCGTGCTCGGCAGCGTGCTGAACGCGGCCTCGCTGGCGCTGGACGGCGTGCTCGATGGCGTGGTGCGCGAACGCGGCCGCATCGAAGCGCGGCTGGCGCTGGGCACGCCCTTCCGCGAAGCGATCGGGCCGCTGGTGCGCAACGCCACGCGGCGCGGCATGATCCCGGTGGCGAACCAGATGTCGGCCGCCGGCATCATCACCCTGCCCGGCATCATGACCGGCCAGCTGCTGGCCGGGATGGATCCGATGGAGGCGGTGAAGTACCAGATCCTGCTGATGTTCCTGCTGGCCGGCGCCAGCGGGCTGGCGTCGGTGGGGGCGGCGCTGCTGGCGGTCCGCGCTTTGAGCGACGAACGCCAGCGCTTGCGATTAGATCGCCTGCGCTGATCAGTGCACGCTGCGGTGCCCAAGATCGCGCAGCACCTCGCGCGCCGCGTTGTGCCCCGGTGCCCCGGTCACGCCGCCGCCCGGGTGCGCGCCGGCGCCGCAGGTGTACAGCCCCTTCAAGGGCCCCCGGTAGTCGGCATGGCCCAGCATCGGCCGCGCCGCGAACAGCTGGTCGAGTCCGAGCGCGCCGTGGAAGATGTCGCCGCCGACCAGGCCGAAAGTCCGTTCCAGGTCGAGGGGACTCATGATCTGGCGTCCGATCACGGCGCGTTTGAAGTTGGGCGCGTAACGAGTCACGGTAGCTATCATCAGGTCGGCCACCTGCTCGCGGTGATCGTCCCAGCTGGCGCCGTCGGGCAGTTGGGGCGCCACGTGCTGGCAGAACAGGCTGGCTACATGCTGGCCGGGCGGCGCCAGGCTTGGATCCAGCGTCGACGGGATCAGGATTTCGACGATGGGTTCGCGCGCCCAGCCGAGCGCGCGCGCGTCGTGGTAGGCGCGTTCCATGTAGCCGAGGCTGGGCGCGATGATGATGCCGCTCGCATGGTGCTCGGCTGCCTCCCCGCCAGGCAGGCAGCTGAAGTCCGGCAGCTCGGACAGCGCCACGTTCATGCGGAAAGTGCCGGAGCCGCAGCGCCAGGCCTGCATGCGGCGCAGGAAATCGGCCGGCAGCGCGCCCGCATCGACCAGCTGGGTGTAGAGCAGGCGCGGGTTCAGGTTCGATACGACCACCCGCGCATCGAGACGCTCGCCCTTCGCGGTAACCACCCCGGTCGCACGGCCCTTGTCCAGCAGGATCTCGTCGACCGCGCAGCCGGTGCGGATCTCGACCCCGCGCGCCTGCGCCGCCTTTGCCATCGCCTGGGTGATGGCGCCCATGCCGCCGACCGCATGGCCCCAGGCGCCCTTCTTCCCATTCACCTCGCCGAACACGTGGTGCAGCAGCACGTAGGCCGAGCCGGGCGTATAGGGACTGGCATAGTTGCCGACCACGCTGTCGAAGCCGTAGGCGGCCTTGATCGGCGCGCTCTCGAACCAGCCGTCCAGCACGTCGCCGGCCGATTTGGTGAACAGGTCGAGCAGCCCGCGCTGGCTGTCCAGCGGCAGCTTGCGTACGCGATTTCCCAGCTTGCCGGCCTTGAGCAGTTCGGGCAGCGCATCCAGCCAGCCACCCTGCACGCGGTTCGGCGGCGTCTGCAGCACCAGCTCGCGCAGCAGGTCGGCGGCGGCGTCCAGATGTTCTGCATACGCGTCGAGCCGTTCGGCATCGCGCTGGGAGAACTTCGCCACTTCAGCTCTGGTTTTGCCGGCGCCGAGCTTCAGGTAGCGCGTGTCGTCGAGCGGCAGGAAGTTCGAGAGCGGGCGTTCGACCACGCGCAGACCGTGCCCGGCCAGGTCCATCTCCCGGATCACCTTGGGGTTCAGCAGCGACACCGTGTACGAGGCGACCGAGTTGCGAAAGCCCGGATGGAATTCCTCGGTGACGGCGGCGCCGCCGACCACGCCGCGCCGTTCCAGCACCGTGACTTTCAGCCCGGCCCTGGCCAGGTAAAAGGCGCACACCAGGCCATTGTGGCCGCCTCCGACGACGATTGCATCGCGCATCCAGTCCCCCGTTCTTGTCAGGTCTTGAAAAAGCGGTAATCTGGGCTAATATACAAGCTGCCCGCTACAAGGCAACCAAAAATGACATCCGATCACGCATTCCTCTCTTCCGGCGGCCTGGCTTTCGCCATTCCGCGACACCTCGCCCGGCTTCATTAAGCTCGGCGCCGGCTTGTCACGCCGGTCGCCGAGCTCCACTCCAGCATGTCTTCGCCGCCCCGGCCACGCGGGCGGCCATGTTTAAACTCGTCCTTTTCCGGACTTGAATGGGAGTACCTGCATGAAGATGCATCGCAAAACGCGGCACCCGGGAGAACGCAAACCTGCGCAACGGCGCCCGCTCGGCTATCCCGCCCTGAACGGCCTGCTCGCGCGCCGCCAGCGCCTGCGCAAATGGATCGCCGTGGCAGCCGCCATGTTCACCTCGGCCGGCCTGCTGCTGGCCAGCCTCGAGTTCTAAACCAGGGAGTGCCAATGAACCCGAACATCATGATGTCGAAGACCGATTTCAACCGCATCGACCTGCTGCTGGAAAAACTTGCCACCAGCCGCGTGCCCGGCAAGGAGGCGCTGTCGAACGAACTGCTGCGGGCACAGGTCGTCGAGCCCTGGGAAGTGCCGCCAACCGTCGTGACCATGCATTCGACGGTCCGCTTCCGCCTCGACGGCGACACCGGCGATTTGTGCCGCACCCTGGTCTACCCGAAGGACGCGGGCCAGGCGCCGGAGTCGCTGTCGGTCCTGTCGCCGGTCGGCAGCGCGCTGCTCGGCCTGTCGGAAGGCGACCGCATGCAATGGCTGCACCCGGACGGCAGGGCGATCGGCGTCGAGGTGCTGGAGATCGTCTACCAGCCCGAACGCGCCGGCGACTTTCACCTGTAGCCACCCGCAAAGGGAAGCTCAGCCGGGCAGCACGTCCGTGCGCGTCCCGTACATCCTGCACTCGGCCGCCAGCGCCAGCACGTTGGGGTCGCGTTCGCGCGAGCGCGAGATCAGCAGCGTGATGGTCTGGCGCGAGGCGTAGCGGGTGTCGAGCGGGATCAGGTCGACGCGGCTGCTGAAGCCGGCCACGCGGCCCGGCAGCAGGCTGTAGCCCATGCCGCCGCCGACCAGGTTAATCAGCGAGAAAATGTCGCCGACCCGCATCACGGTTTCGGGCACGTAGCCGGCCAGCTGGAAGGCGTGGTCGAAGCTGTCGGACGTGACGAAGCCGCCGCCCAGGGTGATGAACTTCTCGCCGCGCAGTTCGCGCAGGTCCACGTGTGCGCGGCCGGCATAGGGCGAACCCTGGGGCGCCGCCAGCCGCACCTCATCCTCGAACAGGGGCACCGCCAGCAGCTGCGGGTCCTCGACCGGGGCCTGCAGGCCGATCACGATCGCATCCAGCCGCCCTTCGGCCAGGCTGCGCAGCAGTTCCTGGTTCGAGCCCAGGGTCAGGTCGATCTGCAGTTCCGGGCGCCGCAGCTTCAAGCCCATCAGCAGCTGCGGGATGCAGCGCAGGGTCAGCGAATACAGCGAGCCGATCTTCATGCGCGCGCCCGCGACGCCCGCCATTTCGCGCGCCTTGCGAATGCCCTCTTCGGTTTCCTCGACCGCGCGCTGGGCGTGCTTGGCGAAGACGTAGGCCGCCGGCAGCGGCGCCAGGTTGCGCCCCTCGCGCCGGAACAGCGGACAGTGCAGGCCTTCCTCGAGCGTATGCAGGGCCCGGTGCACGCTGACCGTGCTCTGGCCCAGCGCTTCCGCCACCTTGGCCAGGCTCTGCAGGCGCATGAAAGCCAGGAATACTTCCAGTTTCTTGAGCGTGATTTCTTCGTCAATCATGGCTGTCAGCATACTCCAATCGTTAACTTCAGAGTAAACATCCGCCCATCGCATTGATTGAAAGGCCGGTCCATGCTGCCTATGCTGGCATCAAACTCTCATACGAAGGAGACAACATGGGAAGCACCACTCCCCAGCTGCGCCAGTGGGACACGCGGCGCCAGGAAAAACAGCGCCGCATCGCGCAGGTCGCCCACCTGGCGGACGGTCCCGTGCTGCAGAGCAGCCGCCTGGTCGAGGCCCTGGAAAAGCTGGTCGTCAGCGGCGACCGCGTGGTCCTCGAAGGGAACAACCAGAAACAGGCCGACTTCCTGGCGCGCAGCCTGGTGCAGGTCGACCCGGACCGGGTCAACAAGCTGCACATGATCATGCCCAGCGTGAGCCTGCCCGAGCACCTCGACCTGTTCGAGCGCGGCATCGCCAGCAAGCTCGATTTCGCCTTCGCCGGGCCGCAGAGCCTGCGCATCTCGCAGTTCCTGCAGGAGGGCACGCTGCAGGTCGGCGCCCTGCACACCTACATCGAACTCTACGGCCGCCTCTACGTCGACCTCGCGCCGAACGTGGTGATGGTGGCCGGCTACAAGGCCGACCGCGCCGGCAATCTGTACACCGGCCCCAGCACCGAAGACACCCCGGCGCTGGTCGAAGCCGCGGCCTTCCGCGACGGGATCGTGATCGCCCAAGTCAACGAGATCGTCGACGATCCGAAGGACCTGCCGCGCGTCGACGTGCCCGGCTCCTGGATCGACTTCGTGGTCCAGTCGGACAAGCCCTTCTACATCGAGCCGCTGTTCACGCGCGACCCCCGCCTGATCAAGCCGGTGCACATCCTGATGGCGATGATGGCGATCCGCGGCGTCTACGAGCGCCACCAGGTGCAGTCGCTGAACCACGGCATCGGCTTCAACACGGCGGCGATCGAACTGCTGCTGCCGACCTACGGTGAACAGCTTGGCCTGAAGGGCAAGATCTGCCGCAACTGGACCCTGAACCCGCACCCGACCCTGATCCCGGCCATCGAATCCGGCTGGGTCGAGAGCGTGCACTGCTTCGGCGCGGAGCTGGGCATGGAAGCCTATGCGGCGGCCCGTCCCGACATCTTCTTCACGGGCCGCGACGGCTCGATGCGCTCGAACCGCGCCTTCTGCCAGCTAGCCGGCCAGTATGCGGTCGACCTGTTCATCGGCTCGACCCTGCAGATGGACGGCCTCGGCAACTCCTCGACCGTGACCCACGGCCGCCTGACCGGCTTCGGCGGCGCGCCCAACATGGGCCACGACCCGCACGGGCGCCGCCATGCGACCCCGGCCTGGCTGGACCTGGTGGAGACCGACGATCCTCTCGCGCGCGGCAAGAAGCTGGTGGTGCAGATGGTCGAGACCTTCCAGGACGGCACCGCGCCGACCATCGTCGAATCGCTCGATGCGGTCGAAGTCGGCAAGAATTCCGGCATGCCGCTGGCGCCGGTGATGATCTACGGCGACGACGTGACCCACGTGCTGACCGAAGAAGGCATCGCCTACCTGTACAAGGCCCGCTCCCTTGAGGAACGCAAGGCGATGCTGGCGGCGGTCGCCGGCGTGACCCCGATCGGCCTGCGCCACGACCCGAAGAACACGGCGCGCATGCGCGAACAGGGCCTGATCGCCCTGCCCGAAGACATGGGGGTGCAGCGCGCCCAGGCCACCCGCTCGCTGCTGGCGGCCAAGAGCATCGCCGAGCTGGTCGACTGGTCCGGCGGCCTGTACGACCCGCCCGCCAAGTTCAGGAGCTGGTGATGACTGCGCTGAATCCACTGCGCCAGCGCGCCGCGACCGGCCTTTCGGAGCGGCTGGCAGACCTGGCGGTCGAGGCTTTGATCGACGAGGCCATGCTGACTCCGAAGCCTGGCCTGGTCGACATGCGCGGCAGCGGCGCCCACACCGACCTCACCTGGATGCTGATGTGCCGTTCGGCCTGCGCGCTGCGTCCGGCCTTCCTGGAGATGGCGCAGGCCGGCAGCGAGATGCTTGATGCCACGCTGCTGCGCCACCGCATCGGCGCCATCGGCCGCGAGGCGGAAGCCGCGATGATGGCGGCCACCGGCGGCGTCAACACCCACCGCGGCGCGATCTGGGCGCTGGGCCTGCTGGTGACGGCGGCCGCGCGCCGGATGCACGGCGATGGCAGCGCGGATGCAGCGGCGATTGCGCTTGGCGCCGGCCTGCTGGCCCGCATCGACGACCCGCACGCACCTGCGCGCACCGGCAACAAGGGCGAACTGGCCTGCCGCGAACACGGCGTCGGCGGTGCCCGCGGCCAGGCCAGGGCAGGCTTTCCGGCGGTGGTCGAGCAGGCCTTGCCGATGCTGCAGCTGTCCCGCGCACGCGGCGACGGCGAAGCCCAGGCCCGCGTGAACGCCCTGCTGGCCGTGATGGCCGGGCTGGACGACACCTGCCTGCTGGCGCGCGGCGGCCGCAAGGCCCTGGCGTCGACCCAGGCCGGCGCGCGGCGCGTGCTGGCGCTGGGCGGCATCGCCACGCCGAACGGACGCGAGGCGCTGCGCAGGCTGGAGATGCGCATGCGGCAGTTGCACGTCTCGCCCGGCGGCGCCGCGGACCTGCTGGCGGCGGCGCTGCTGCTGGACGCGATCGAACACCGCAGCGAACAAGAACAGAGCTAGAGGAGACGAGAGCATCATGGAAAGAATGGAATTCGAGTTCGGCGCCGGCCAGCCCGCCAGCGGACGCACGGTAGCCGGCGTGGTGGCTTCGGGCGATCTGGAAGTGCTGCTGGAACCGGGCCAGGACGGCCGCACCACGGTGGCCGTGCAGACCTCGGTGGACGGCTACGGCGCGACCTGGACCTCGCTGCTGGAACGCGTGCTGGGTCCGGGCAGTCTGCCGGCCGCGCGCATCGAGATCAACGACAACGGCGCGACGCCGGGCGTTGTACGCATGCGCATCGAGCAGGCTTTCGAAGAGGTGGCGCAAGAGCGAAATGCGGGAGGAAATACGCCATGACCGACATCCAGAAACTCCTGGCCCGCGACAGCTTTATCGAACGCGGCGCCCGCAGCCGCGCCAGGGCCCTGCTCGATCCGGGCACCATGCGCGAACTGGCCGGCCCTTTCGAGCGCCTGCATTCGCCCTGGCTGGCGATGCAGCAGCTGGTGACCTCGGCCGATGACGGTGTCGTCGTCGCCAAGGGCCTGCTCGACGGCCACCCGACCGTGGTGCTGGCCATCGAAGGCGCCTACCAGGGCGGCAGCATGGGCGAGATCGGCGCCGCCAAGATCGCGGGCAGCCTGGAACTGGCGGCGAACGATAATCGCCGTGGCGTCCCGACCCGCGCCGTGATCCTGTTCGAGACCGGCGGCGTGCGCCTGCAGGAAGCGAACCTGGGCCTGGCCGGCATCGCCGAGATCCAGGCGGCCGTGGTCGACCTGCGCCGCTACCAGCCGGTGATCGGCGTCAGCGCGGGCACCGTAGGCTGCTATGGCGGCATGTCGATCGTGGCCGGGCTTTGTTCGTACCTGGTGCTGACCCGTGAAGCGCGCCTGGGCCTGAACGGGCCGCTGGTGATCGAGCAGGAAGCCGGCGTCGCCGAGTTCGATGCGAAGAAGCGCGGCCTGATCTGGGGCCTGACCGGCGGCGAGCAGCGTGTGGCTAGCGGCCTGGCCGACGCCTGCGTGCAGGACGATACGCCGGAGGTGAAGGCCGCGGTGGCGCGCCTGTTCGCGCAGGGCCTGCCGCAGCAGCACCGCAGCGAACGCGCCGATCACTTCCTGGCTTGCCTCGCTCGCGTCGACACGACGGAACAGCCCACGCCGGAAGACGTGCGCAACATCTACCAGCAGGGAGACGCATGATGGAACAACAGAACACCACCCGCGGCGCCATGTGGCTGCGCCTGCTCACCGGCGGTACGCGTCCTGCGCACGACTGGGCCGCCGTGCAGGTCTACGATGCCGAACTGGCCGGCCAGCCTGCGCGCTACATCGCCGTCGTGCCCGATCCCGCCAACCGCTTCCCGCGCGCCCGTAACGGCGAGGTCGGCATGGTCGAAGGCTGGCAGCTGGCCAAGGCGGTGCAGGAAGTCGTCGCCATGGACCGCGACGCGCCGGTCAAGCGGCCCATCGTCGCCGTGATCGACGTGCCGAGCCAGGCCTACGGGCGGCGCGAAGAAGCCTACGGCATCCACCAGGCGCTGGCCGGCGCCGCCGGCGCCTATGCCCAGGCGCGCCTGGCCGGGCACCCGGTGATCGGCCTGATCGTCGGCCTGGCGATGTCGGGCGCCTTCCTGGCCCACGGCTACCAGGCCAACCGCCTGATCGCGCTGGACGATCCGGCCGTGATGGTGCATGCGATGGGCAAGGCCTCGGCGGCGCGCGTGACCCTGCGCTCGGTCGAGGCGCTGGAAAAGCTGGCCGCCACGGTGCCGCCGATGGCTTACGACATCCAGAGCTTTGCTTCGCTGGGCCTGCTGTGGAAAGTGCTGCAGCCGGCCGACCTGGCGCAGCCGGGCGAACAGGACATGGCCATGGTCCGCGGCGCGCTCGAAGCGGCGCTTGCCGACATCCTGGAAGACCGCGAACGCGACCTCGCCGGACGGCTGAACGGCCGCCACCGCGAGGCCTCGCGCCGTGTGCGCGAACTGCTGCAGACGCAATGGGAGGCCGCCGACTGACGACCATTCCGCGTGCTTGCCCGGGACGCCACCCATAAAACCTACAGGCGCCCGACCTTTTTCTTGGACGAAGTAAAGGAGACAGACATGATTATCTATGGAACCGCATTGCTGGCGATCTGCCACCTGCTCGGCATCTTCCTCGGCGACCTGCTCGGGCAGCTGCTGGGCGCGAAAACCAATGTCGGCGGGGTCGGCATTGCCATGATCCTGCTGATCTGCGCCCGCTTGTGGATGCACAAGCGCGGCCTGATGCCGGACCTGACCGAGACCGGCGTCAGCTTCTGGGGCGCGATGTACATCCCGGTGGTGGTGGCGATGGCCGCCCAGCAGAACGTGGTCTCGGCCCTGAGCGGCGGCCCGGTGGCGCTGGTGGCGGCAGCCGGCAGCGTGCTGGTGTGCGCCTGCTGCGTCGCCCTGATCAACCGCCGCGAACGTCCAGTGGAAGTCAGCGAGGACGAAGCCGAGACCGAAGCCCGTATTGCCGCGCACCGCGCCTGAGGAGACGATCATGTTGGAACTGCTTGAAAAAGCCGCGAAAACCAATGGCCTGGTGACGGCCTTCGCCCTGGCCGGCCTGGTGATGCTGGTGTCGATGTGGCTGTCCAAACGCCTGACCTTCGGCCGCGTGCACGGCTCGGCCATCGCCATTCTGATCGGCCTCGCCCTGGCCTACTGGGGCGGCATCCAGACCCACGGCACCAAGGGCATTGCCGACGTCTCGCTGTTCGCCGGCGTCGGCCTGATGGGCGGCGCCATGCTGCGCGACTTCGCGATTGTCGCCACCGCCTTCGAAGTGAAGGTGACCGAAGCGCGCAAGGCCGGCATGGTCGGCGTGGTCGCGCTGCTGCTCGGCACCCTGCTGCCCTTCATCGTCGGCGCCTGCGTGGCCTGGAGCTTCGGCTACCGCGACGCGGTCAGCATCACCACCATTGGCGCCGGCGCCGTCACCTACATCGTCGGCCCGGTGACCGGTGCGGCGATCGGCGCCAGCTCGGAAGTGATGGCGCTGTCCATCGCCACCGGCCTGGTGAAGGCGATCATGGTCATGGTCGGCACCCCGATGGCGGCGCGCTTCCTGCACCTGCACACGCCGCGCTCGGCGATGGTGTTCGGCGGCCTGGCGGGCACCGTCAGCGGCGTCTCGGCCGGCCTGGCCGCGACCGACCGCCGCCTGGTGCCCTACGGCGCCCTGGTGGCGACCTTCCACACTGGCCTCGGTTGCCTGCTCGGGCCGTCGCTGCTTTACTTCGCGACCCGCGCACTGGTGGCCTGAGATGGACGCGCCGCGCCCGCACGACCTTTTGTTCCTGCACCGCGCAGAGGACTTCGAGGCTTGCGCCTGCAATGCGCGGCCGGATTGGCTGAACGCGGGCTGGCTGGCGCAGGCGCCGGTGGTCGTTCGGCGCGCGGTGGTCGCACCTGGACGGGTGGCCGTCGGCGCGCGTGGCCTGCAGCGCAACGAGCGCTGCGCCGGCCAGCTTGCCCTCGGCGGGGTCGCCCGGCGCGTCACGCCGCAGGATCTGGCTCGCGCGGTACGGCAGGATCCGGACCGCCTCGAACCCGATGCCGCAGCCCTGCCCTGCATCGCTGCCCTGCTCGCGCTGGCGCCGCGGCTGCAGGATCTCGGATTGGCCTGGGGCCCGGCGGGCGGCGTCGGCTTTTGGCTGGCCAGCGGGCTGCCGGTACTGCGCCCGACCAGCGACCTCGACCTGCTGGTGCGCGCGCCGCAGCCGCTTGTGCCTGCCCAGCTGTCGGCACTGTGCGCAGTGCAGGCACATGCCGGCTGCCGGGTCGACATCCAGATCGACACCGGCGCCGGCGGTTTCGCGCTGATGGAATACGCGCGCGGCGGCAAAGTCATGCTCAAGACCGACGCCGGTCCGCTGCTGTTGAACGATCCATGGGAACGCAGGGAAGCGGCATGAGCGTCCTGTTCACCTTTCCCGGCCAGGGCGCGCAGAAGCCCGGCATGCTGCACGCACTGCCCGAGCATCCCGAAACCTCCCGTACGCTGGCCGAAGCCACTGCTGCGCTGGGCCGCGAAGTGCTGGCGCTGGATACGGAAGCGGCGCTGCGCTCCACGGTGGCGGTTCAGCTATGCCTGCTGGTGGCCGGCGTGGCGATGGCGCGCGTGCTGGCGGCGCACGGAGCGGCGCCGCAGATGGTGGCCGGCTTGTCGATCGGCGCCTGGCCGGCGGCGGTGACGGCCAGCGTGCTGCCTTTCGGCGACGCGGTCCGCCTGGTCGAGCTGCGCGGCCGCCTGATGGAAGACGCCTACCCGTCCGGCTACGGCATGACGGCGATCGGCGGCCTGACCCGGCAGCAGCTCGAACCGCTGGTCGCGCAGGTGCACGGACCGGGCCACGAAGTCTACCTGGCCAACCTGAACGCGCCGCGCCAGATCGTGATCGCCGGACAGGATGGGGCGATGCAGGCGGTGGCCGATCTTGCGCTGGCTCGCGGCGCCCAGCGCGCCGAGCGCCTGGCGGTGCCGGTCCCTTCGCACTGCGAGCTGCTGGACGCGCAGTCGCGCACCCTCGCCTGCGCGATGGACCAGGTGGCGCCGGCCCGGCCGCGCATCATCTACATTAGCAGTAGTCAGGCGCGCGCACTGTTCGACGGCCAGCGCATCGGCGCCGACCTGGCTGCGAACATGGCGCGGCCGGTCCTGTGGGCCGACACGGTGCGCCATGCCTGGGAACGCGGGGCGCGTTTGGCGATCGAAATGCCGAGCGGCTCGGTGCTGACCAAATTGACGGGTCCCGAATTCCCGGACGGGGTGGCGCTCAGCTGCGAAGGTTCGCGTCTGGACAGCCTGGTGCAGGCCATACGCGAAGCCTGAGATGGCCTACTCGAGCGCGCGGTTGCGCGACTCCACGTCGACGCACAGAATCGCCACCGCGCCGAGCGCCAGGAAAGCCGCCAGCATCGCCAGCGCCAGCGTGAAGTGCGCCGCCATCACCGGTGCAATGACGGCCGGCGCCAGCAGCCCGCCGAAACGCGCGACCGCGCCCGCCATGCCCATCCCGCTGGCGCGCAGCCCGGTCGGGTAGACCTCCGGCGTGAACGCATACAGCGCGCCCCAGGTGCCCAGCAGCGCAAAACTCATCAGGAGCGTCGAGCCGACCACCAGCGCGGTCGCATTGCCGAAGCTGTAACACAGGCAGCCGGCGGCGCTCAGCAGCAGGAAGCCGACCAGCGTCGGCCTCCGTCCCCAGCGCTCGACACCGTAGGCCGACAGCGCAAAGCCCGGCAGCTGCACCAGCGCCAGCACGATCAGGAATTCCTGGCCACGCATGAAGCCGAATCCCTCGGCGCTCAGCTTGACCGGCAGGTAGACGAATACGCCGTAATAGGCAATCGAGATCAGCGCCCAGGCCACGAACAGCGACAGGCTGCGCCGGCGCAGGCCGGTTGAAAACAGCGCGGCCAGCGAAGCCTTCGCGGCGTGCTCGGGCTGCAGCGCCGGTATCGTCACGCTGCGTCCGTTCACTTTCGCGATCCGCTCCAGCACCGCGCGCGCCTGCTCCGGCATGCCGCTGCGGTTCAGGTACATCGGCGATTCCGGGATCGACAGGCGCAGGACCACGCCGACCAGGGCCGGGATACCGGTCACGAAGAAGATCACGCGCCAGGCATCGTTCTCCCAGCGCACCGCCGCCAGCGCCAGCACCGCCAGCAGGATGGTGCCGACCGCCCAGAAGGATTCGAGCAGCACCAGCCAGCGCCCGCGCCGGTCGCTGGGCAGGAATTCGGCCATCATCGTGTAATCGACCGGCAGCGTGCCGCCGACGCCGATGCCGGTCAAAAAGCGCAGCGCCAGCAGCCAGGTGAAGTCGGGGGCGAAGCTGGAGGCCACGCCAAAACAGGCGTCGACCAGCACCGCGGCCATCAGCACCGGCCTTCGTCCGATGCGGTCAGCCAGGCGGCCGAAGACGAAGGCGCCTATCAGCATGCCGATGAAGAAGAAGGTACCCGTTTCGAGGGCGCGCGGCATGGCGATCCCGAAGGTCTTCGCGATCGTGGGCGCGGTGAAGCCGATGGCCAATACCTGCATGGCGTCGGCCATCCAGACCAGGCCGAAAATGACGAACAGGCGGTACTGGAATTTGCCGACGCCTGCTGTCTGGATGCCCTGCTCCACCGTTGCCATTCCGCTGACCATGTCGCTCCTCCACGCTTCGCCCGTTTGCGCTATCAGTGTGGCTTAGTTTGCACGAAAGAGCCGGCCGCTACGGTGCATTGGAAAACAGTAACGCATAAAAGTCCGGCCTCGGACCAGGCCAATTCTTCAAGGCAAGTCGGAATCGGCGGCAGCCATCACGCTGCATGCGGTATCGAGCCGCTGTTCAAGTGGTCCCTCGAGCAAGACGTAGGGCAAACCACGCGCTTCCAGAACGCTGCAATACCATCGGTGCTGGCGCGCGCGGAATGCAGCATCGCGCCGGGTGCCGTCCTGGACGAAAGGAAAATCTGGCGCACACACGAAGATCACCGCATACGGCTGCTGCGCCAGGCGTCGCACGACGGGATCGACGCGGCCGAAGCCATCCAGGCTATAAAACACGGTGGTCAAGGCGCTGCCGTCGCAGACCAGCCAGCGGTTCGCTTCCCTCAGCAGCTGTTCTTCGCGCGCCGCCTGTCCCTCGGCAACCACGCGCATGTCGGCGTAAGTGAGCCCGCCCCGCTCTTCCCATAACTCGCGCCCCACTTCGGGCGCCCAGACCGTACCAAGGCGTTCCGCAAGCGCCCGCGCGAGGGTCGTCTTGCCGCTCGATTCGCCGCCGAGCAGGCAGACGCGCTGCACGAAGCTCGCATACACGGCCGGGTGTATGAACTCTCGGTGCAGATGCAGATCGTCGCGGATGCGGGTCCCAGATACCGAAACCGCGGCACGGGGCTGATCGACGCACACGTGGCGCACCGGCCCCATTCCGGGACGGCGCGGAGCGAAATACACGGAGAGTGCAGCGGCAAAGCCGTCGCCATAATCCTCGCTGGTGAACACGGCATCCACCGCGGTATCGCAGATCGCCTCGCACAGCCAGGCCGTGAACTCGCGATGCACGGCGGCGTCCTCGTCGTTGTGCGGAAGCCTGCGCGGCGGCAGACCGCGGCTGGCGCACAGGCTGGCGAGCGACGCGTCGTCGACGACCAGCGAGCGCACGCTGGGGAAGACGTCGCGCAGCCACGCTTCGCGCCGGTCCCGGCCGAGCCCCGGAAACTCCGGCTTGGTGTAACTGATGACCAGCAGTTCGGCGCAGGCTTCGAGCGCGTGCTGGATCAGGTGCATGTGGCCCCGGTGCAGCGGGCAGAATTTCCCGACGACCAGGCCGCGTGCGTACGGTTTGTGGGCGGCGGCCGGCCCGGTATCGCGGTCCAGTCTCATGAATGCGCGCCTTCCAGGTCCGAGGTGTACTGCAGGGTCTTGCCGGCGGCCTGCAGGACCTCCACCGTGACCGCATCCGTTCCGAACAGGGATGCCAGCGCGGCCTGCGCGGCAGGCGCCAGCGGCATCGCGTCCGGCGCCAGGCGCAGCACCACGCCGGCGTCGGCGCGCTGGTGCACGTTGAAATGGGAAATCGGGAAGGGCAGCAGCGCGTGCGTTACGTCGATGTTATTGATCCACGTGCCGCGCGCACGGTAGCGCACCGGCCGGCGCCCGGACAGGCCGACCAGTACCGGCCCTTCGGCCCCGAAGGACAGCGTTGCAAAATCGCCCGTTCGGTAGCGCAGCAGCGGCAGGCAGAAATTGAAGCCGCCGGTGACGGTGATCTCGCCCGTTTCCCCGGCGGGCAACGGACGGCCGGCGCGGTCGAGGATCTCCACGTAGAGCCGGGGCTGCAGCAGCAGGTGGCCGCCCAGGTCGGGATCGAACACGCCGACCGGGCCGACCTCGTTGAGCGAATAGATATCCAGCACTGGACAGCCGAAACGCCGCTCCAACCGGTCGCGCAGGCCGGGCAGCAGCGTCATCGACACGGAAATCAGGGCGCGCGGCGGCCGGGTCACCGGCAACTTCAGGTATTCCGCAAAGGAGATAGGATCGCCGGCCACGATCTCCGGCGCCAGCGCATCGAGGTAGCGGGCGCGGTCATCCGGATCGCGCCAGTCGTCCTGGTGCAGGTTCAGCTTGGCCAGCCCGGATTCGTTCATCGAGGGCGTCACCGACACATAGGTAAAGCACTGGCGCTGGTAACCCAGCAGGACCACGCCCACCTGCCCGCGTCCGTTCGCCGGCTCAATGCCGAGCCGGCGCAAGGCGCGCTTGTGGTAGGCCGCGTAGCGCGCCGCCACCACCGGATGTGAGGGCAGCAGCAAAGGATGGCCGGTTGTGCCCGTGGTGCGGAAGTTGATCATGCGGTCCAGCGGCACGTGGTCCGGAACGAATTCGGCGATACCGGCCGCAAAGTCGGCGCGCGAGACCGGCGCTACGTCCTCCAGGCAGCGCGGCGGCGACCCGAGCGCGCGGTAATGCGGCACCTGCGCGAAGGTCTCCCGGACAAATGGGCCGATCCAGTCCGGCGCCGATCCGGGCGTCCAACCGACGGCTGCCGTCGCGACCTCGTTTTCATGGCGGCGTTGCGCCTCGACCTCGTGGGCCAGCAGGCGGTTGCCGCTCTTGTTGCGGTACGCCGGCGCGCAGGGATGATCGACCATGAAGTCCAGCATGCGCTGGCCGTCCGGGCTCAGTGTCGGAAAGCGCTCGCGGTGCAGCGGATCGTCGCGAAAGCGCACTTCGCTCATTCCCTGGTCCACTTGTCGGCCGATTCCTGTGCAACCTTGCGGGCCAGGGCTTCGCGGATTTCGCGCGCCCGCTGTTCCGCCGACCGGCTGGCCTCGAGCAGGCGGCGCCGCTCGGTGGCGCTGATCGCGGCCAGCCGGTCCGTGGCCTGCTCGGGGGTTTCGCCCGCCGGGCGGAAGCCGAGCCTGTCCAGCACCGTGCGCGCCAACTCATCGCGCCGCTCGGGGTCGGCGGCAAAGCGGTGGGCCGGGGTAGCGGCAAGCTCCTCGGCCACCTCGGCCAACACCTCGACCAGCGTCGCCGGGTCGAGCTGCTGCGCAAGGAACCACGGATCGGCAAGCAGCCACGTGCCGATCATGATGACGGCAAGGCGGTTCCTGTCGCCGCGCTGGCTCTGCCCTTCGCACTGCGCCAGCACCGCGAACGGCGCCGGCCCGCCGTGCATGGCGGCCAGGTCGTTCACGAGCGCCGCGACGGCAACGCGGCCGCTGCCGGCCACGCGCGGTTCGTCCATGAAGTCGGGCGGCGTATCAGCGAGCCGGCGAGTAAGTGTTTCGAGATCCGGTCCCAGCTGATTCATGATGCTTTTCCATAGTGGCGCCGGCTGAAGGCACGTGCGAAGGTGACCAATTGCGCCATGTCGGACACCGCATGGATGTGCCAGCCCTGCTCGTCGCGCGCACGCAGGAGGTCTTTCTCGGGCCAGTATTGGTTTGCAGGCCGGGAGTCGGCCCAGGTATCGCGCAGGTTCAAGGCCATTGTGCCGCCGGCCCCGCCGCTGCGCAGGGCGCGTGCGGCCACGTCCCAGCCGCTGTTGCCTTGTTCGTCCTTGTCGAACATCGTGGTGATGCCGTCATCCGAAATCATCAGGACGTGCACCGGCCGCCGCAACGTTAGCCCTTCGCGGTAGGTATCGCGCAGGCGGTGGATGGGGAAGCAGGTGCCGCCGCCGAAGAAGCCGGTCAGTACCCGCAGGATCGCGTCGCCATGGCTGACGAAGCCATCGGTGCCCAGCACCTCCTGCTTGCCGCTCCACAGCGTCGCCTGCACTGCCGCGCCCGCGCGCAGGGCCGACAGCGCAATGATGGCGCCGGCCAGGGCCAGATAGGACACGCGCTGCTGCGGATTGGGCATCGAACCGGAGCTGTCGACGTAGATGTCGAGGTCGACCGGCACCAGTTCGCGCTCTGTGCCGGGATCGCGCTCCAGGTAGCGGCGCACGGTGGTCAGTCCCGGTACGGGGCGCGGACTCAGGGCCAGGCTGTGCAGCCAGTCGATGTCTTCCAGCGGTTCGCCCAGCTCCCATGGCTCGACGCCGGCCGGCTGGGGTTCGCCCTCGCGCGCCACGGTCCTCGCCGGCAGCGGCACCAGATGCGGCAAGGCGCGCTCGCGGTAGTAGCGTACGGCGATCTCGTGATCGTCCAGCGCGATGCCGGCAGCCTTGAGTATCTCGCCGTATTCGAAAGGCTCACGGGCCTGTCTGCCCGATTGCGCAGCCGGTTCGGACACCGGTGCAGGGGCCACGACTTCTTCGCCGGTGACGCGCGGGTCGTGCACCGGGTGCGGCGCACCATCGAGTTCGTCCGGCTCGATATCGTGCACGGCGCCAGGGCTGCAACCGCACGCCGCATCCAGCGTATCGTGCAGCGCACGCAGCGCGTCGAGCGCCGCCGCGTCGTCCAGCAGGTAAGGCAGCACCAGCGTGGCGAAGCGGCCGGAACCTGTCATCCAGTCGCTGGCGTACACCCGGATCAGGCGCGCGCCCAGCCAGGCATCGGTGTCGACCGCGTCGGTGACAGCCTCACCGGCCAAGCTGCCCCTGTCCAGCTTCCACAGGTGCTCGTAGATACGCATGTACAGCGTCCACAGCGAGCCCGCAGGCTCGCCCCCTGCTTTCGCTAAGCGGTCGCGCTCCAGCGCACGGTAGATCTCGGCCATGCGCAGTCCGGCCTGGCGCTGCAGGCGGTCGTTGATGCACAGGTCGGTGTACAGGTTGGCGACCATCGGCGCCTTGCTCTCGAGCGTGGGCAGGGAGCGCCGCATCCGCGCCAGCATCCGCAGGTGATCGGTTGCGTTCGCGGGCGCCAGTACGTGGTGCCCGACCTCGTGCGCCAGGATCTCGACCGCATAGTCCTGCAGCCCGTGCCCGGCGACTGCTTCCAGGTCGATCATAACGCTCTGGTCGAGCAGACGGATCAGGGCGAAGCCGCCGCCCATACCCGCCTGCGAGGCTTCCAACGTGCTGCGGCACAGGCGCGGGTCATGCAGACGTGTGTAGCGGCTCCAGGCAGCCAGCGCCTGCGGCCAGGCGGCGCGCCACTGCGCCAGGAGCGCATCCTTTGCCGACGATTCCGTAGGCGGCATCAACGATCGCTCCGCGCCAGCACGCGGATCGCATGCGTGTAGGGCGAGGCGATGGCGATCGTCGCCGCTGTCGCGCACACCGCCAGGCCGGGTGCCGGCACGTCGAGCGCGATACGCTGCGAACCGACCAGCAGCGTGCCGTCGCGCAGCGTATGATCGCAGCGGCGCTGCAGCGTGCATGCATGGCCGAATTCCTCGGCGCTCGCCGACTGCAGCACGGCGCCGTAGGCATCGGCGACCAGTAGAAAATAACGGCCGCCCGACTTCACGAAGAAAACGTCGCCGGCTGCTCGAACTTCCGGCGGCACCGCGAACTGTCCGCCAAAGCCGCTGAAGCTGCCGACACGGCGCTCGCGCACCGCGTGCGGGTCGCTGCCGCCCCACCATGGATCGTGTTCGACCTCGCACCGGAACGCCTGCCATGCATCCCGGCCGCCGGCACCAAAGGCCCGCAGCGCCAGGGATTGCGGCAGGGCCGCGGCGGCGGCGATGGCGCCGGCCCGGAAGTGCGCCGTGCCGGCGCGCCAGGCCAGCACCTGGCCGACGACACGCAGCTGCCCGGCGGTCTCGATATGCGGCGCCAGCGCAGCCAGTTCGTCGGTCCACTGCGCGACGCGAACGCCGGCGATGCTCTCGAGGTGAACGATGGCGTTGCTGAGCATGGCCAGCACCTGCGCAGGCTGCGCTGCGACCAGACGCGCCAGCTGCGGAAACAGATCGCGCCACGCCGAGGCCAGTGCCTGGCTGCGCGCGGCCGGACCGACCAGTGAGCGGCCCGCGAGTTCGAGCGCGACGTCATAAGCCGCCAGTACGGCCACCGGCAGGCGCGCCCGGTCGGTCTCGGCGACGGCGACCGCCACCGGATCGACGCCCTCTTCCAGGAAGCGCAGGAAGGCGTCGGCCCGGAAAGCGGGAAAGATCCGCTGCGCTTCCCGCACCCGGTGGTTGAAGCCGCTCCGTCCTGCCGCCAGTACGTCAGCGAATGCTTGGGAAATCATCGCTATTGCGCGCGCAGCCAGGCAAGGTAGTTCGTGTAGCGCTGATGCAGGTATTTCAGCTTCAGCAGGTCGTCGTACAAGTGACCGTACAGCTTGCGTCCCCGCACCAGTTCCCCGATCAGCTTTTCGATGCGCGTCAGGCGGGCACGCGTATCGCGCTCGCCAACGCCGTCCAGTCCCAGTGCGAATTCCTTCGCCAGCTCGCCGACGGCGTCGCTGCGGTCGAGATCCAGGCGCAGGTACTCGTCGTTGGCCAGGTCGAACAGGCGCCGCAGCCAGCTGACCCGGTCGGTGCGGTAGGGAGCGTTCTCCGGCAAGGCAAAGAACGGTGCGTTGGGATCGGGCTGAAGCTTGTCGTGCAGGACGAAGGGCAGTACCTGGCGCAGGTCTTCCAGCTCGACCTGGCCGTTGCCGCGGAAGTAAGCAAGCGCCTTGGCGTACAACAGCAAAGTCATGAGGTTGCGCACCGACAGGCCGTTGCGGGTCTGGCAGCCCAGGTCCTTCATGCGGTCCCGCCCATTGTCGGCGGCGGTAAGCTCATGCCAGGCAATGCCGGACAGGCGCGCCGTGTCCTTGGTCATGTATTCGAACTGCCCGCCGGCCATCTCGGCCAGCTCGAACTGGCTGGCGAAAAACTCGAGCCGGCGCCGCACGCCTTCCGGGACCTCGACGGCGCGGATGTCGCGTCCCATCGCGTCGACTTCTTCGGCGCTGAAGATCAGTTCCGGCGGAATCAGCTCTTCCGGCCGGACCTCTTCCTCGATCCGCACCAGCAGCTCTTCCAGGAAGCGCGGGTTGAATGCGAGGGCCTGCACGATGACGTCGATCCGGTCGCGCAAGGCTTCGATGACCTGGTAGGTGCCGCCGCCCTGTTCGTCGTTGGCGGTCAGGAACCATGCCGACTCGGGGCACTCATAGACCTGGTTCAGCACCTCGGCATAGTTGTCGCCCATGACGGTCAGCAGCGCGCTCTGCGTGCGGGTCGGAATCCGGTTGTATTCGTCGACGATTTTTACCCGCATGCCCAGCCAGGAGCGCCAGGCGATGCGGATCTCCGCCATGTCCTTCGCATTGATCAGGTCCGCCGGCAGCGGGTTGCCCAGCAGGTCCGCGATGGTCATCTGCGGATGGCCATGCTGCATGGCGCGCCGCACTTCGCGCACGCTCGCCCCCGCGAGCACGCCCATCAGGATCGCGCTGGCTGTCTTTCCACGTCCCGGCCCGCCCACGAACAGGCATTTGCGGCGGGTCGCGAAGGTCAGCAGCGGCAGCAGCACATAGCTGGAATAGCTCTGCCCTGACGGCAGGGACAGCACGCGCTTGCTGTCGCCGACCGTGAAGGTCTGCGCCGGACCGTCGTTGTACTCGATGTCGTAATGCGGGCTGATGATCGCCTTGTTGACGATCCAGAAGTAGGCTTGCCGCAGCTTCTCGTCGAGCTGGGTGCCGGCCGCTTCGCCTTCGCCCGGCGCGCCTACCGGTCCCCGGTACAGGTCGGCCACGTCGAACTCGCGCGGCCGGACGACCGCGCGCGGGTTGGTCGGCGCACGGGAGATCTTGCGGAAAAAGTCGAAGGCCACGCTGTCCTCGGGGTCGGCATTACTGTTGCTCGGGTTACCTGGATGCTACCGATTTTCTTCCCTGTAGGCAATGCCGTGAGCTTGACCGGTAATCGTGTTTGCGGCGAACGGCATCGGCAAATGAACACAGCAAAGCAAACAAAACAAAACAAAACAAAACCATCATCCACGCGACTCCGCAATAAAAAAGCCCCTGAACCAGGGGCTTTCAAAGCCAGGCCTGAGCCTGGAAACACTCAACGGCTGGCCGTCTGCGTGCCGGCCGCGCCTGCCGGCGCATTCTTCACATACTTGTCGAACCAGCGCAGCATCTCGAACACCAGCTGTTCGTTCGACTCGCGCGCCGCGTACCAGTGCGGCTCGTGCGGCAGCATCACCAGGCGGGTGGTGCCGCCGTTGCCGCGGATCGCTTCGTACAGCTTCACCGATTGCAGCGGCGTGGTGCCCGGGTTGGCGTCGTCGCCGCCGTGCACGATCAGCAGCGGCGTCTTCAGCTTGTCGGCGTAGAAGAAGGTCGAGGCCTTGGTGTAGACGTCCGGCGCTTCCCACACCGAGCGGCGCTCGTTCTGGAAGCCGAACGGGGTCAGCGACTTGTTGTAGGAGCCGCTGGTGGCCGCGCCGGCGCGGAACAGGTTCGAGTGGGCCAGCAGGTTGGCCGTCATCAGCGCGCCATGGCTATGCCCGGTCACGCCGATGCGGTCGGGGTCGGCCACGCCGAGGCGCACGGCTTCGTCGACGGCCGCCTTGGCGTTCGCCACCAGCTGCTCGGTGTAGGTGTCGTAGGCCTTACGCGGGTCGCCGACGATCGGGAAGGCGGCGCTGTCGATGATGGCGTAGCCCGACAGCAGCAGCAGGCGGTACTGGCGCAGGCGCGTGAAGGTAGCCTGCGAACCGGTCGTCTGCCCTGCCTTGGACGCGTCCGCATAATCCATCGGGTAGGCGTTCAGGATGGTCGGCAGGCGCGTGCCTTCCTTGTAGCCCGGCGGCGTGTAGAGCGTGAAGGACAGCTCGATGCCGTCGGCGCGCTTGTACTTCACCAGGCGCTTCTTGATCTGGCGGACTTCCGGGGTCGGGTCCGTCAGGTGGGTCAGCGCGCTGCTCGTCGATGCGTAGGCCGGCTCGCCGGCGGCGGCGCTGGTGGCGGCGGCGCCGAGGGTGCGCACGATGGCGTTCGGCGTTTCGGCGGCCGACTGGTACCAGGTCATCAGGCGCTTGGTATCGTTGCCGGCGAAGCCGAGGAACTGCTCATACGACGCCTTGTCGCTGCGGAACAGGCGCTCGGCCTTCTGCGTCTTCAGGTCGAAGCGGTCGAGGAAAGGACGGTCGCCGTCGGGCGAGGAACCGGCGCCGGACAGGTACATGGTGTCGCCATCGAGCTTGATGACCGAGAAGCCGTTGGCCAGCTGGCGGCGCACCGGACGGCCAGGATCGGCGTACTTCTCGTCGCTCGACATGTCCCAGACCAGGCGGCGCGAGCTCTGTGCATCGTCGACGTTGATCTGCCAGGTGCGGACCCATTTGCGGTTGACGTCGTAGTCGCTCAGCAGGGCTACGCCCGGCTGCTCGCTCCAGTTCAGGCCACCGTAGCGCTGCTGGGTGCGGGTGATCTCGACAGGCGCCGCGTTGAACGGCGCCTTCAGCATCATCAGCTTGTCGCGCTCGGCCGCCTGGACGTTCGGATTGCCGCCGTCCAGCGCTTCTGCCCAGACCAAGGTCGCGGCTTCGGTCGGACGCCAGGTGAAGCTGCGCGGACCGGTCGGCACGCCGAGGTTCGGCACGCGGTCGGCCAGCGGCAGCGCGGCGATCTCGCGCACCACCGGGTTGGCGCCTTTGCTACCCTGCTTGCTCAGGTCCCAGATATCGACCTGCTTGGGGAAGCGGTCGAAAGTGGTGACGTAGGAATAAGGCGTGCGGATCTCGGTCACGACCGCGTGGCGGCCGTCCGGCGCCACGTCCAGCTCTTCGTACATGCCGGGGCGGCCGACGTTCGTGATCTTGCCGGTGGCGGCATCGACCAGCGCCAGCTGCGAGGTGCCGTAGTAGTTGAACAGCTCTTCGTCGTGGCGATTGCGCAGGGTGTCGCGGTTTTCGTAGGTGCTGCTCTGACCCGTCGCGCCCAGCGATTCCTGGATGCCCGGGCCTTCCGAACCCGGCGCCTCGCCCGGCGGCGCCTTGCGGCTGGTAGCCAGCTTGACCAGCAGGGTCTTCTGGTCCGGCATCCACTGCATCTGGTCGCCGAACATCTGGTTCAGGCGCACGCCCGGCAGGCGGCGTACAGCGCCGGTCTTGGCATCGCCGACCCAGAGTTCGACCGCTTCATTGGTGATGTTCTCGAAGGCGAAGCGCTGGCCGTCGGCGCTCCAGACCGGGCGGCGCGGGCAGGCGTTGGCCGGCAGCTTCACGTGGATCTGCTTGGCGTCCGCGACCTGCACCAGGTCGATGGCGCTGACGCAGGGCGGGATGCCGTAGCCGCCCGGGGTGTCGTGCTGGCTCTGGTTGCCCGGCTCGATGCGCACGCCTGCCAGGCGCAGGAAGGGCGTGGCGACCTTGGCGATCGACGGGTACTCCTCCATCGTGACCAGCATCAGCTTGTCGCGGGTCGGGCTCAGCGAAGGCGATGGCGGCGACGGTGCGCGCATCACGTCGAGGATTTCCTTCGGCGGCTGGCTGTAGCCGCTGGCAGAAGTGCCAGCTGGTGCCGCCGCCTTTGCCGCATTGGGCGCCGCAACGGCAGCCGAGCTCATCCCGGCGACCAGCGTGGCGCCGACCAGGCCGGCCATCAAATGTTTTCCCTGCATGGAGATTCTCCGTCTTTGATCAGAACGATGACATTGCCATAAAAATTGAAAATTAGAAAGTCACCACGCTCCATGGCGCCGCGCATTTGTGGTCGGCTTCAAAGCTGGCCAGTGGCTGGACGCCGCCGCCGGACGTTACATCGAGGCCCAGCACTTTGTCCGGACCGGTGAAGGCCGGCCAGCTGGCGGTCACCGCACTGCCCTTGTTTGGATCGCCGGTCCGGGCAAAATTGGTCCAGTAGCGCGACATCGCCGCCTGCAGCTGGCGTTGCTCGTCGTTGGCGAGCGCGTGCAGGTTGTACAGGTATTGCAGGTCGTAGGAGTGGGCGGCGCCTTGCGGGAAGCTCAGGTAGTACTTGCCGTTCTCGACGCCGACCGAGGGAATCGCGGTCTGGTCGCGGAACTCGTACATCCAGACCGGCGTGTTCTGCGCCGCTACGCGTTGGGCCGTGCGCAGGGCCGGGCAGGAAAAGCCGAGATCGGTCGCCAGCGTGGACACCGCGATGCTCGGCTGCAGGGCCGGATTGGCGCCGTAGTTCGACAGCGGATAGAAGTTCGCGACCAGGGCGTCGACGTTGGCGGCGCCGCCGATCAGCGAGGCGATGGTCGGCGCGTAGGCCGCGGCCGGCAGCGAGAAGCTGGTGTTGGCGGGGTCGCGGTTGGGCGGCGAGGCGGCGTCGCGGCGCCCTGCTTCGCTGATCGCCACGTACAGCGCGTATTCGTCCTGGTTGGTGCCGTCGATCAGCGGAACCCTGGTGTTCTCGCCGGCGGCGAAGCTCGCCTTCACGGACTTCGGCAGCACCTTGCCGTCCACCGAGGGCACCGGATTCGACAGCGCCGCGGCCAGGGCGCCGGCCAGCTGGTTGCGCACCACGCCATCCGGCAGGCTGCGCAGGCAGGCCGCGGTGACGTTGCCCGCATCGCAGGCGATGCCGCCGGCGCCGGCCGCCTTCGCCGCCTTGATCGCATTGTCGACGATGCTGGTGCTGACCGCGCCCATCTGCGCCGCCGACAGCTGGCGGTCGTTGCCGTAATTGCCGCTCTGGACGATGGCCTTGGCGAACAGGCCTTTCGAGCCCGGCGAAGCCAGGTGGGTCATGACGCTGAAGCCGCCGGCGGATTCGCCGAAGATGGTCACGTTGTTTTTATCGCCGGCGAAGTGGACGATGTTCTCCTGCACCCAGCGCAGCGCCGCCTGCTGGTCCATGATGCCGTAGTTGCCGGCCGCGCCGTCCTGGGCCAGCGCCGGATGGGCCAGGAAGCCCATGGCGCCCAAACGGTAGCCGACGTTCACCACGATCACGCCCTTGCTGACCAGCGGCGACGGGTCCGCGTACTGCACGGTGCCGCCGGTGACGAAGTTCCCGCCATGGAAATTGACCATCACCGGGAACGGCCCCTCCCCGGTCGGCGCGTGCACGTCGAGGTAGAGGCAGTCCTCGCTGTCGCCGGGCAGGCGGAACGGGCTGTTGCTGGTCTGGAGGCAAGGCGCGGCGGAGGCGGTCTTCTGCAGCCGGCCGTTCCATTTTTGTGCCGGCGCCGGCGGGGCCCAGCGCAGGTCGCCGACCGGCGGCGCGGCGAAGGGAATCGCGAAATAGCTGCGCATGCCGAGGCGGTCGACGGCGCCGACTTCACCGTTGGCGGTGGCGGCGATGACCGGGGCGCTGGTCGGCTCGCTGGGCGGCTCCGAATTGGCGCAGGCGGCGAGCAGGATGGCGAGGCTGGGTGCGAGAACTGCGGTGGCGTATTGCAGGTGCTTCGTTTTCACGGGGACGGCTCCTTGTTCAGTATCCGTCCGACCTTAGCACACCCGCCCTCCGCACTTGCTCACCAAAAATCACCTTCCCTCAGTTGCTGACCGAGGGCCGGCCGCGCCATGGCACCGCGGACCAGGGACGGTACAGCAGCAGCGCCGCCACCAGCCCGCAGGCCGCGGCCGCCGCCATCCAGTAGCCGGGCGCGGCCTTGTCGCCGGTGTACTGGATCAGCCAGGTCGAGACCACCGGCGTGAAGCCGCCGAAGATCGCCGTCGCCAGGCTGTAGGCCAGCGAAAAGCCGACCGTGCGCACCTCCGGCGGCATGATCTCGGTGAGCGCGACCACGGTGGCGCCGTTGTAGCTGGCATAGATGAAGGACAGCCACAGCTCGGCCACCAGCATGTTCGCGAAGCTGGCATGGTGCACCAGCCAGGACAGCACCGGATGCGCGGTCAGGATCGGCAGCACCGTGAACACGACCAGCAGCGGCCAGCGTCCGATGCGGTCCGACAGCGCCCCCATCACCGGCAGCCAGATGAAGTTCGACAGGCCGATGCAGAAGGTGACCAGCAGGCTCTCGGCCGCGTTCAGGTGCAGCACGCTCTTGCCGAAGGTGGGCGCATACACGGTGATCAGGTAGAAGGACACGGTGGTCATCACCACCAGCATCATGCCCAGCAGGACCAGGCGCCAGTTGTCGCCGATCGAGCGCAGCACTTCGCGGAAGGACGGGTGGTGCTTGCGCGCCTTGAACTCGGCGGTTTCCTGCAGCGAGCTGCGGATGACGAAGACCACCGGGATGATGCTGCAGCCGATGAAGAAAGGAATGCGCCAGCCCCAGTCGCCGATGACGCCCGGCGCCAGCCATTTGTTCAGCAGGAAGCCGATCAGGGCCGCCGCCATGATCGCCGCCTGCTGGCTGGCCGACTGCCAGCTCACATAGAAGCCCTTGCGGCCCGGCGGCGCCATCTCGGCGAGGTAGACCGACACGCCGCCCAGTTCGACGCCCGCCGAAAAGCCCTGCAGCAGGCGTCCGGTCAGCACCAGCAGCGGCGCCAGCATGCCGATGCTGGCGTAACCGGGCACGAAGGCGATCAGCACGGTGCCGAAGGCCATGATCGCCAGCGTCAGGATCAGGCCCTTGCGGCGGCCGATGCGGTCGATATAGCTGCCGAGGATGACTGCGCCGAGCGGCCGCATCAGGAAGCCGGCGCCGAAGGTCACGAAGGTCATCATCAGCGACACGTACTCGTTACCCGACGGGAAGAAGGTCGCCGCGATATAGGTGGCGTAGAAGCCGTACAGGAAGAAGTCGAACATCTCGAGGAAGTTGCCGCTGATGACGCGCAACACGCTCGAGAACTGGGAAGGGACCGGACGGGCCTGGTGCATGGTGTGCTCCTCTACTGCATTGGTCTAATAACATTACTCTTGTCAGACCATGATCCAACGTGTGGGATAATAAGTAAATTGCATAATTGTGATTGATCGATGCATGAACCGGATTGATTTGGAATTTGGCGACCTGCAGGCCTTCGTCGCCGTTGCCGAGCGCCTCAGCTTTCGCGCTGCCGCCGCGCAGCTCTTCATCTCGCAGCCGGCGCTGAGCCGGCGTATCGACAAGGTCGAAGGCGTGCTGAAGGCGCGTCTGCTGGAACGGACCAGCCGGCGCGTGGCGGTGACCGAGGCCGGACGCCAGTTCCTGGAGCACGCGCGCGCCTCGATCGCCGAGATGCAGGTGGCTTTGGGCAGCATCTCAGCCGCGGCTGCCCACCGCAGCACGGTGGTGACGGTCGCCTGCGTGCCTTCCGTGGCGAACGACGTGCTGCCGGACGCGCTGCAGGCGTTTTCCGCGCAGTTCCCGGACGTGCGCCTGCGCGTGCTGGACGAGAGCGGCTCGCAGGTCGTGCAGTCGGTAGTGCGATCGGAGGCCGACTTCGGCGTCAATTTCATCGGCGTGCAGGATGCCGACCTGGACTTCAAGGCGATCTATACCGAGCCCTACGTGCTGGCGGTACAGCGCGACCATCCGCTGGCGCGCCAGCGGGCCGTGCGCTGGAGCGAGTTGCGCGGCAGCCGCCTGATTGGCGTGTCGGCGCGCAGCAGCAACCGCATCCTGCTCGACAATGCCCTGGCGCGGCTGGACGAGCGTCCGGTGGTGTTTTGCGAAGTGAACCACGTGACGGCGGCGCTGGCGCTGGCCGATGCCGGCGTCGGCATGACGGCGGTGCCGGCGCTGGCGTACTCGAAGCTGCGCTACCCGTCGCTGGTGACGGTGCCGCTGGTCGAGCCCGAGGTGCGGCGCACGCTGGGCCTGATCACGCGTAAGGGCGCCGTGCTGTCGGCGCCGGCCCAGGCTTTGTACGAGCTGCTGGAGAGCGCGGCGGCGAAGGGGTTCACCTTCCGCTGACGGCAGGGCTGGACGGCTACTTTCGAGCGGCGAATCTGGCGCGCGCCTTGTGCAGCTTCCGGTAGCTGTCCATCAGGCGATGATGGCGGTCCAGCCCTTCGAGCTGCATGCTGGTCGGGGTCAGGCCGTAAAAGCGCACGCTGCCATCGACCGAACCCAGCACCGCATCCATGCGCGGATTGCCGTACATGCGGCGGAAGTTGACGACGTAATCGTCGAGTTCCAGCTCGTCGTCGAGCTGCACTTCCAGCACCGCTTCCAGCGCGCGGTAGAACAGACGGCGTTCGACGGTGTTGTCGTTGTACTGCAGGAAGGCGCCGACCAGTTCCCGGGCTTCGTCGAAACGCTGCAGGGCCAGGTTGATCAGCAGGCGCAGCTCGAGCACCGTCAACTGGCCCCAGTCCGTGTTCTCGTCGAACTCGATGCCGATCAGGGTCGCGATGTCCGAGTATTCGTCCAGCTCGTTGTTTTCCATGCGGTCCAGCAGCGCCGCGAGGGCCTCGTCGTCCAGGCGATGCAGGTTCAGGATGTCTTCGCGGAACAACAGCGATTTATTGGTGTTGTCCCAGACCAGGTCTTCGACCGGGTAGATTTCCGAGTAGCCCGGCACCAGGATGCGACAGGCGGTGGCGCCCAGTTCATTGTAAACCGCGATGTAGACTTCCTTGCCCAGCTCTTCGAGGATGCCGAGCATGCTTGCCGCTTCTTCGGCGTTGGCGTTCTCGCCCTCGGCGGTGAAGTCCCACTCGACGAAATCGTAGTCGGCCTTGGCGCTGAAGAAGCGCCACGACACCACGCCGCTGGAATCGATGAAGTGTTCGACGAAGTTGTAGGGCTCCGTCACGGCTTCGCTAGCGAAGGTCGGCGGCGGCAGGTCGTTCAGGCCTTCAAAGCTGCGGCCCTGCAGCAGTTCGGTCAGGCTGCGCTCCAGCGCGACCTCGAAGCTCGGGTGCGCGCCGAAGGACGCGAAGACGCCGCCGGTGCGCGGGTTCATCAGGGTCACGCACATGACCGGGTACTGGCCGCCCAGCGAGGCGTCCTTGACCAGCACCGGGAAGCCCTGCTCTTCCAGGCCCTGGATGCCGGCGACGATGCCGGGGTACTTCGCCAGTACCTCCTGCGGCACGTCCGGCAGCGCGATTTCGCCTTCCAGGATCTCGCGCTTGACTGCGCGCTCGAAGATCTCGGACAGGCACTGCACCTGCGCCTCGGCCAGCGTGTTACCGGCGCTCATGCCGTTGCTGGCGTAGAGGTTCTCGATCAGGTTCGACGGGAAGTACACGGTCTCGCCATCCGACTGGCGCACGTAAGGCAGGGAAACGATGCCGCGTTCCGCATTGCCGGAGTTGGTGTCGATCAGGTGCGAGGCGCGCAATTCGAGGTCCGGATCGTAGATGCCCAGGCAGTACTCGTCGAGAATCCCGGACGGCACCGTATCGTTGGGGCCGGGCTTGAACCAGCGTTCGTTCGGGTAGTGCACGAAGTCGGCGTTGGCGAACTCCTCGCCCCAGTAAGCGCCCGCGTAGAAGTGGTTGTTGCTGATGCGTTCGATGTACTCGCCCAGCGCCGAGGCCAGCGCGCTCTCCTTGGTTGCGCCCTTGCCGTTGGTGAAGCACATCGGCGAATGCGCGTCGCGGATGTGCAGCGACCACACGTTCGGCACGATATTGCGCCACGAGGCGATCTCGATCTTGATCCCCAGGTCGGCCAGCAGGCCCGACATGTTGGCGATGGTCTGCTCCAGCGGCAGGTCCTTGCCCGGGATGTAGGTGGCGGTGTCGCTGCCGGGCTGCAGGGTCAGCAGCGCCTGCGCATCGGCGTCCAGGTTCTCGACCTCTTCGATCACGAATTCGGGGCCCTGCTGCACGACCTTCTTGACCGTGCAGCGTTCGATCGAGCGCAGGATGCCCTGGCGGTCCTTTTCCGAGATATCGGCCGGCAGCTCGACCTGGATCTTGAAGATCTGCTTATAACGGTTTTCCGGATCGACGATGTTGTTCTGCGAGAGGCGGATGTTCTCGGTCGGGATGTCGCGGGTATTGCAGTACAACTTCACGAAGTAGGCTGCGCACAGCGCCGACGAGGCCAGGAAGTAATCGAAGGGACCCGGCGCCGAGCCGTCGCCCTTGTAGCGGATCGGCTGGTCGGCGATGACCGTGAAGTCGTCGAATTTGGCTTCGAGACGCAGCTTGTCGAGGAAGTTGACTTTGATTTCCATGGGGGATGTCCAGAATGATGCTGAAGATGGTGTAACCGCACATTATCCGTTGTTTCAGGCCTGGAGCATAGGCTGGTCCCCTATTCGCTCTCGGTGCGGCGCGCGAACCAGGTTGCCAGCGCAGAGCCGGACAAGTTGTGCCAGACGCTGAACAATGCGCTCGGCACCGCTGCCAGCGGGCTGAAATGCGCAGCCGCCAGCGCGGCGCCGAGACCCGAATTCTGCATGCCGGTTTCCAGCGCCACGGCCTTGCGCTTGGCGAGGTTCATGCCGAACGCCCTGGCGAACAGGTAGCCGAGCGCGAAGCCCAGCAAATTGTGCAGGACCACCGCCATCAGGATCAGCAGGCCGTTGGTCATCAGCTTCGCCTGGTTCAAGGCGACGATGATCGCGATGATGAACACGATCACGACGGTGGACACCAGCGGCAGTGCCTTCACGCTGGCGTCCGCCTGCCTGCGGAACAGGGTCCTGGCAAGCAGCCCTAGCGCGATGGGGATGATCACCACCTGCACGATGTCCATGAACAGGGATTCGGTACGTATGCTCATCCATTTTCCGGCAAGAAGGGAGACGAGCGCCGGTGTCGCCAGCGGTGCGATCAGCGTCGACACCGATGCGATCGAGACGCCGAGCGCGACATCGCCTTTCGCCAGGAATGTCATGACATTCGATGCCGTGCCGCTCGGGCAGCAGCCGACCAGGATTACGCCGACGGCGATATCGGGCGGCAGATCGAGGCCGATCGCCAGCACATAAGCGATGCCGGGCATGATGAGGTAATGCCCGACCACGCCGATCGCTACGTCGCGGGGCCGTCGGAAGACTTCGCGGAAGTCCGCCGCGGACAGCGTCAGGCCCATGCCGAACATCACGATGCCGAGCAGCGGCGAGATCCAGGATTTATAGGCGATGAACAGCTGCGGCGCAAAAAAGCCGAAACCAGCCATCAGGAGGACCCACAGGGAGAATGTCTTTCCGACTGCTGCGCCGGCTTTTTCGAGTACGTTCACGCGTCCTGGCTCCGATAACAATGTTTTACTTGAGCCAGGCATTGTAGCGGGGCGAGTAAAGAAAAGCCCGCCGGCGAAGCGGCGGGCTTTGGCAGGCGGAAGGCTCTCCGATTATTCGGCGATGTCAGTGCCTACGTTGATGGCGGCATAAGCGCGGGTCACGGCCTTCGCTTCTTTGCTGCCTGCGCCATACAACTCCGTCGCCGCGGCGATCATCTTGGAGCGTGCGTCGGCATAGGTCGACGACGCGGTCAGCTTGGTCGTGTTGGCGCGGAACCAGATGCGGTAGGCATGGTCGATCCCGATACCGGTCATGGCCTTGGGGAGCTGGGTCAGGTAAGGCGAGTACATCTCCGAGGTGGAGGTGGCATTCGACCCCATGGCCAAGAAGTAGAACATCCGGTTGTTCGGGCCCGAACTATAGTGCGGGTCCAGGCTCGCCAGGCTCGACGACCAAGCATCCCGCGAGGAGCCATCCTTGGATGGTTTCCACAACCACCGCAGCGGGGTGCCGGTCTTCGAGATTTCCTTGCCCATCACCCAGTCATTCTTTCCTGCTGGGATCACGGTGCCGGTGCCGCCGTTCCGGGCATAAGCTTCCACCGCCTCGCCATTGATGTCGGAGGACGACTCGTTCAGGCCGCCAGATTCGCCACGGTAGGTCAGGTTCGAGGTGGCGGCAGTCACGCCGTGGCCCATTTCGTGGCCGATCACGTCGATCGAACCCAGGTTCTTGAACGAGCTGCCGTCGCCGATGTACATGCACCTGCAGGTGTCGGTATAGAAGGCGTTGTCATAGGCGGTGCCGACGTGCACGGCAATATAGGTCGCCGTGTTGTTGCCGTCCAGGGACCGCCAGCCCATGACGTTCTTCATGGTGTCGTAGGTGTTCATCATGCCCCACAACGCGTTGACCGCTGCGGTCTGGCCGTTGGCATTGGTGGTGCTGCCGCCGTTGATGTACTGCGTGCCATCGCCCCAGCTGTTGGTCGTGTTGGTGTAGATCAGGCCCGGCTGCGGGTTGGAAGTCGAGGTGTGGTTGGCATTGGTGATCGCCATGCCGCCGAAAGTGCCGCCCACGCCACGGGTGGTGTCGAGCATCTTGTACTGGGTGCCGCTCAGGGTGGTCTGGATCGGGACAGTGCCGTTGTACTGGCTGTAGCCGGTGCCAACCACGGTGTGTATCATGTTCCACTGGTCGAGCACGGCGCCGTCGGCAGCGTCGATCACGGTGTTGAAGTAGACCAGTTTGTCGCCCTTGCTGGCACGGGTCTCGACCAGGTAGGCCAGCTTGTAGCCCTCGACCACGTCTTCGACGTCCAGTGCGTTCAGCTCAGCTTCATTCTTACTGGCGGCGCCAGTCACACGCTGCCTCTTCACGACCGGGAAGATGATGGTTTCAGCCTTTGGCGCCACCACATGCTTGTCGGCGCCACCCAGGCTGGCAACGGCTGCTTTGATGGCTGCGTCGGCGCTGATCGCGGCGGCGGTCGGCACGCCGGTCTTGGAAATCTTGTCGCGGCGTTCCGAATGGGACTGGCTCACGATGCTGCCGCGCGAATCCGTGGTCACCACCGATTCCGATTCAAAAATGCGAATGCCCTTGTATGTGTGATTCAAGCGGGTCACCTGCAGGCCATCGGGACCCGGGTATTCCATACTTTTCGCATAGCCGTGGTTGATGTCCAGGCCATTCTTCACGCGTTCAGCGTTCAGTGCGTTGACCACGTTATCGGTGTTGCCATTACCCGCGTAAGCTTGGGTTGCTGCCAGCGCGATGGCAGCTGCAATCAAGGTCTTTTGCAAAGTCATTTTTCCGTCTCCAATTATTAATGAAAATTTATTCTTAACTTGCCGAGAGACGATAGGTTGCCTGACCGAATCATGTCAAATGGCAACGCATAAAATCATTTGCTGTGTCGAATTTGGAACAGCGCTAACCGATGAGGATTTGTCCCGGTCGTCTGATACGCTGCTGCGAATGCGGGCGCGGCTGCGCATCGACGATATCGGTGCGAAAGCCATGCATGACGTGCGCGCGAAGAATTGGGTAGGGTTGAGGCCGGCCGGCGCTGCGCCGGGCAGCGTAACGTGGCTTGGCTGGAAATACATCACCACGGCCGGCGGTACCGCGAGCTTCGATACCACCAGTCTGGCGCCCGGAACTTTGCGTCATGATCGGCCAGCGTGCCGGTGCACAGAAACGGAATTTGAAAAGCAAAAAGCCCGCCGAGTATCAACTCAGCGGGCTTCGCTTAATAATTAGCCTGACGATAACCTACTTTCACACTGGTTGCAGCACTATCATCGGCGCAAAGTCGTTTCACGGTCCTGTTCGGGATGGGAAGGGGTGGTACCGACTTGCTATGGTCATCAGGCA